>Ga0210397_10000038_pt1 | contig 130163 bp, 110 predicted proteins | sample IncBWH2OmetaG_FD_160126 | JGI IMG/M metagenome (GOLD analysis project Ga0210397, IMG submission 160126) | Forest soil microbial communities from Barre Woods Harvard Forest LTER site, Petersham, Massachusetts, United States - Inc-BW-H-2-O ... | reverse complement strand
CGTCGCGCTGGAGCGGCTGCTCGGCTTTCGCCTGCAGGGCACCAGCCTGCTGATCGATCCCTGCATCCCGCGCGGCTGGCCGAGCTTCACCATCGCCTATCGCTACCGTTCGTCGCGCTACGAGATCACGGTCGAGAATCCGCTGGGCGTCTGCCGCGGCGTGCTCGCCGTCAAAGTCGATGGCGAGACCATGAGCGGCGAGCAGAAGAACCTCATCCCCCTCGCCGACGACGGCGCCGCCCACAAGGTGCTGATCGTATTGGGATAGCGGACGGCGCTACGAAGCTGCGCCCAGCGCAGCGGTGACGATCTTCTGCGCCTCGTCCTGGATCTGCCGCAGATGCGCCGCGCTGCGAAAGCTCTCGGCGTAGATTTTGTAGACGTCTTCGGTGCCGGACGGGCGCGCCGCGAACCAGCCCTGCCGGCTCACCACCTTCACGCCGCCGAGCGCCGCGCCATTGCCGGGCGCCTTGTCCAGCTTCGCCGTGATCGGATCGCCGGCCAGGCTGTCGGCCGCGATTTTCGCCGGCGACAGCGTCTTGAACGCCGCCTTCTGCGCGGGCGTCGCCGGCGCGTCGATGCGCTCGTAGAATGCCTGGCCGAGCCTGTCCTCCAGCGCGCCATAGATCTGCCCCGGATCGCGCCCGCTGCGTGCCGTCATCTCCGCCGCCAGCAGGCCCAGGATCGGCCCGTCCTTGTCGGTCGTCCACACCGCGCCGTCGCGGCGCAAAAAGGCGGCGCCGGCGCTCTCCTCGCCGCCGAAGCCGAGCGATCCGTCGCCCAGCCCGTCGACGAACCATTTGAAGCCCACCGGCACCTCGAACAGCTTGCGCTTCAGGTCGGCGGCGACGCGGTCGATCATGGCGCTGCTCACCGCCGTCTTGCCGACCGCAGCCTGAGCGGGCCATTGCGGCCGGTTGGCGAACAGATATGAGATCGCCGCCGCCAGGTACTTGTTCGGCTCCAGCAGCCCCACCGAGCGGCAGACGATGCCGTGGCGGTCGGCGTCGGTGTCGTTGGCGAAAGCGACGTCGAACTTGTCCTTCAGCCCGATCAGCCGCTTCATCGCATAGGGCGACGAGCAATCCATGCGGATCTTGCCGTCCCAGTCCGCGGTCATGAAGCGGAAGGTCGGATCGACCGTATTATCCACCACGGTCGCATCGAGGCGGTAGCGCTCGACGATCGGCGCCCAGAAATGCACTGCCGCCCCGCCCAGGGGATCGATTCCGATCTTCACCCCCGCGCCGCGGATCGCCTCCATGTCGACGACGTTGCCGAGATCGGCGACATAGGCGCCGACATAGTCGTGACGGCGCAACAGCGCCGATTTGCGCGCCTGGGTCAGCGTCACGCGCTTCACGCCGGCGAGCTTGCCGCGCAGCATGTCGTTCGCCGCGTTCTGGATGCGGTCGGTGATCGCGATATCCGCCGGCCCGCCATTGGGCGGGTTGTATTTGAAGCCGCCTTCGTCCGGCGGATTGTGCGACGGCGTGATGACGATGCCGTCGGCCAGGCCGCCCGCCCGCCCGCGATTGTAGGTCAGGATCGCATGCGAGATCACCGGCGTCGGCGTGAAGCCGTCCGCGGCGTCGGCCATCACCGTGACGCCGTTGGCGATCAGCACCTCCAGCGCGCTCGCCAGCGCCGGCTCCGACAGGGCATGGGTGTCGCGGCCGATGAACAGCGGCCCGTCGATCCCCTTGGACCGGCGGTCGTCGCAGATCGCCTGGGTGATCGCCACGATATGGTCTTCGTTGAAGGCGCTGGCAAACGCCGAGCCGCGATGGCCCGAGGTCCCGAACGCAACCTGCTGCGCCGCCACGGACACATCGGGTTTCAGCGCGAAATACGCCGTCACCAGGCGCGGCACATCCACCAGCATGTCCGGCGTGACGGGCAGGCCGGCGTGGGGATCGACGGTTCGGGGCATGGTGTCGCTCTGAAGCTGTTTGACGGGAACCCTTTGGCGCGTCGGCGGTTCCGACTCGATGTATAGCGGGCGACACTGTCGCACCGCTTGCCTATGCTCGGCGGCCATGTGGCCGCTGACCGCCGGGCGAGCCCTTTCAGGAGTGCATACCCATGCAGATTGCCGTCATCGGACTGGGGCGCATGGGCGGTAACATCACGCGCCGGCTGATGAAGGCCGGCCACACTTGCGTCGTGTTCGACGTCGCCGCGCCGGCCCGCGAAGCCCTTGCCAAAGAGGGCGCCACCGCTGCCGCCTCGCTCGCCGATGTCGTCAAGGCCCTGGGTCAGACGCCGCGCGCGGTCTGGGTGATGCTGCCGGCCGGCAAGATCACCGAGGACACGGTCCGGCAGTTCGGCACATTGCTGTCCCCCGGCGATATCATCATCGACGGCGGCAATTCCTTCTACAAGGACGACATCCGCCGCGCCAAGGAGCTGGCCGAGCGGAAAATCCGCTACCTCGATTGCGGCACCTCGGGCGGCGTCTGGGGCCTGGAGCGCGGCTATTGCATGATGATCGGCGGCCCGAAGGACGCGGTCGACCATCTCGATCCCATCTTCGCCGCGCTGGCGCCCGGGCTGGGCGACATCGCGCGCACGCCGGGCCGCGAGGCCGCCGACCCGCGGGCCGAGCGCGGCTATATTCATGCCGGCCCGTCCGGCGCCGGCCACTTCGTCAAGATGGTGCATAACGGCATCGAATACGGCCTGATGCAGGCCTATGCCGAAGGCTTCGACATCCTGCGCAACAAGGACTGCGAGGACCTGAAGCCGGAAGAGCGCTTCACGCTCAACCTCCCGGACATCGCCGAGGTCTGGCGGCGTGGCAGCGTGATCTCCTCCTGGCTGCTCGACCTGGGCGCCGCGGCGCTGATCAAGGACCCGGGTCTCGAGAACTATTCCGGTTTCGTCGACGATTCCGGCGAAGGCCGCTGGACCATCGAGGCGGCGATCGAGGAGGCCGTGCCCGCCGAGGTCCTGTCGTCCGCGCTCTACACCCGCTTCCGCTCGCGCCGCGCGCATACCTTCGCCGAGAAGATCCTCTCCGCCATGCGCTTCGGCTTCGGCGCCCATGTCGAAGGCGCACTGGAAAAGCGCCCCGTCAAGGCGGATGTGAAATAAGCCATGCCGAACGAGCAACCCATTCGCGTCTCGGAAGGCGCCCAGGTTCTGCAGGCGCCGTCGCAGCGCCGTGCCCATCCCGCCGATCCCTGCGCCATGGTGATCTTCGGCGCCAGCGGCGACCTCACGCGGCGCCTGCTGGTGCCGGCGCTCTACAACCTCGCCCGCACCAAGGTGCTGCCCGAGAACTTCGCGCTGATCGGCGTCGCGCGCGCCGACCAGACGGCGGAGGCCTGGCGCGACCAGCTCCACGATTTCCTCAAGACCTCGCTCGCCGGCGAGATCGACGAGGCCGCGTGGGCGCGGCTGGCCCAGGCGATGTCCTATGTCCAGGGCGACGTCACGGACGAGCGCCTCTATGCCAGGCTGCACGGCGCCCTGGATACGGCTCAGACGCAGCACGGCACCAAGGGCAACGCCATCTTCTATCTCGCCGTCGGCGACAAGTTCTTCGGCACGGTGATCGAACAGCTCGGCCGCGCCCAGCTGACGGCGCCGGGCGAGGCGGACGGCAAGCGCTTCTGGCGCCGCGTCGTGGTCGAAAAGCCGTTCGGCCACAGCCTCTCGTCGGCCCGCGCCCTCAACGCTCGCATCCTGCGCACCCTGCACGAGGACCAGATCTTCCGCATCGACCATTTCCTCGGCAAGGACGCGGTGCAGAGCATCATGGCGTTCCGCTTCGCCAACGGCCTGTTCGAGCCGATCTGGAGCCGCGACCGCATCGATCACGTCCAGATCACGGTGGCCGAGACCGTCGGCGTCGAGAAGCGCGGCGAGTTCTACGAGGCCACCGGCGCGCTGCGCGACATGGTGCCCAACCACGTTCTGGCGCTGCTCTCCATGGTAGCCATGGAGCCGCCGGTCGGCTTCGACGAGGCCTCGATCCGCTCCAAGAAGGCCGACGTCTTCGCCGCCATGCCGGCGCTCGAGCCGACCTTCGCCGTGCGCGGCCAATATGGCGCCGGCACGGTGCTGAACAAGCCCGTGAAGGCCTACCGCCAGGAACCCGATGTCGCGCCCGATTCGGGCGTCGAGACCTTCGTCGCCATGCGGCTGGAGATCGACAATTGGCGCTGGGCCGGCGTGCCGTTCTACATCCGCACCGGCAAGCACATGTCCCAGCGCAACACCGAAATCGCGATTTGCTTCAAGCAGGCGCCCTATGCCGCGTTCCAGGACACGCCGGTCGAGGCGCTGCGCCCCAACTGGCTGGTGCTGCGCATCCAGCCCAACGAGGGAATCTCGCTGCAATTCGAGGTCAAGCGCCGCGGCCCGGCGGTGGAGCTCGCCGCGGTCAAGATGGATTTTCGCTACGACGACTGGTTCGCGAAAGAGCCCAATGTCGGTTACGAAACGCTGATCTACGACGTCATGATCGGCGATCCGACGTTGTTCATGCGCGCCGACATGGTGGAGCAGGGCTGGCGCATCGTGCAGCCGGTGCTCGACGCCTGGGCCGCGCAAAAGGCGGACTTCCCCAATTACGAATCCGGCAGCGACGGCCCCGCGGCGGCCGACGAGCTGCTGGCGCGCGACGGCAAGCGCGCCTGGCGGCCGGTGACCTCGCCCGCCAATCGGACGTCGTGAGCGGGCCCGAACTCGAAGTGCTTGCCGATGCGGCGGCCCTGGCGCGCCGCGTCGCCGATTGGCTGCTGGACCTGGCGACCGCCAAGCGCGGCAGTTTCGCGCTGTGCCTCTCGGGCGGCGCGACGCCGCGTACGCTGTACCGGCTGCTCGCCGAGGCGCCGTATCAGGGCGCGTTTCCCTGGGCCCGCACGCATCTGTTCTGGGGCGACGAGCGCTTCGTGCCGCATAGCGACAGCGAGAGCAATTACCACATGACCGACGCGGCGCTGCTGCGCCACGCGCCGATTCCCGCGGCCAACATCCATCCCATCCCGACCGAAGGTCTTGCGCCCGAAGCCGCCGCATCGGCCTATGAACGCGACCTGCAGGCCTTCTACGGCGCCGCCGATCTCGATCCGGCGCGCCCGCTGTTCGACGTGACGCTGCTGGGGCTCGGGCCGGACGGCCACACCGCCTCGCTGTTTCCCGGCACCGCCGTTCTCCGAGAGCGTGCGCGCTGGGCGGCCGCCGTCATCGGCGCCAAGCCCGAGCCGCGCATCACGCTGACCTATCCCGCGCTCGAAAGCAGCGCCGAGATCGCCTTCCTCGTCGCCGGCGCCGACAAGCGCGAGATCTTCGCCCGTCTGCGTGCCGGCGACCCGTCGCTGCCGGCCGCGCGGCTCGCCCCGCGCGGCCGCCTGCATTTCTTTGCGGACCGCGCCGCAACCGCCTGACGCGGGCCTGTGAGTAGACCGCGCGCCCGCGTTCCCTTTTGCCCGGTTCGCGGCGATAGTCCGGCCAACGGAGGACCCCATGCGGCTGGAAAACAAGCGGCGTCTCTATGTGCGCGTCAGCTGGAACGAGATTCACCGCCAGATGCGCGAGATGGCCGGCTGGGTGCATGAGCTGCAGCTCAGCGGCCGCAAGCTCGACATCGTGGTCGGCGTCTCGCGCGGCGGTCTGCCGTTCGCCGCCGTGCTGGCGCGCGAGCTCAATATCCGCGAGAACATCGAGGTCATCGGCGTCACCTCCTATCGCGGCGAGGACAAGGTCAGCGGCGCGCAGATCATCAAGCCGCTGCATCCCGACATCATGGCCAAGATCAAGAACGGCGGCGAGAACATGATCGTGCTCGACGATCTGGTCGACACCGGCGGCACCTTCCGCGAATTGCGCAAGATCTGGCCCAACGCGCTCTACGTCACGATCTATTCCAAGCCCGAGGGCGAGGACATGGTCGACATGCGCTTCCTCCAGGCGCCGCAGAACTCCTGGGTCGTCTTCCCCTGGGATGCCCGCGACGGCGACCCCGAGGCGGTAGACCCGATCAGCGGCGCGGAGAAGGAATGAAAAATTCTCCCTCGCCCCCGCGGAGCGGGGAAGAGGAAAAGTCGTCGGGAACATTTATTTTCGCCGCAACAAACTGTCTTTCGCCGCATTGCACAACCAAACTTATCGACGCCGCCTCGCACATTTCTCCGCGCTCTTCGCGGCTTTGCGCGCTCCAGCTGTTCGATAAGTCGCGGCGAAAATTATTTTCGCGCACTCCTTGAACCGAGTCGGTCCAGACCACATCTCCCGTAAATCCCCACAGCTGCACGCCGACCGCAACGCCGAATTTCCGGCGGGCGCGGAACGGCATTCGAGAAGGACGAACTGCGATGACCGCGAACTCCGATTCACCCGGCGCCCGCATTGCGTCCGCCTTCACCCCAGCATGTCGTATGCCGGAAGCGTCAGGAATTCCTCGAACCGCGGCGCCAGCGACAGGTCGTGGAACAACCGCCGCGCGTCGTCGAAACGGCCATGCGTGAAGGCCTCGTCGCCGACCTCGCTCCTGATACGCGCCATCTCCTCGTCCAGCAGGCGTACGAACAAAGCCGCGGTCGCCACGGCGCCGCTCTCCAGCGTCACGCCGTAGCGGACCCATTGCCAAACCTGCGCCCGGCTGATCTCGGCGGTCGCGGCGTCTTCCATGAGGTTGTAAAGCGGCACGGCGCCGCGACCGCGCAGCCACGCCTCGATATATTGCACGCCGACGCGGATGTTCTCGCGCAGGCCCGCTTCGCTTTTGGTGCCCTGATGAACTTCGAGCAGTTCGCGTTGGCCGACATGCACGTCCTGCCGCTGCCGCGCCAGCTGGTTCGGCCCCGGCATCAGCCGGTCGAACACCTCCTGCGCCACCGGCACCAGGTCGGGATGCGCCACCCAGGTGCCGTCATGGCCGTCGCCCGCTTCGCGCTCCTTGTCGGCGCGCACCTTTGCGAAAGCGGCATCGTTGGCGGCCTTGTCCTTGCGATTGGGGATCTGCGCCGCCATGCCGCCCATCGCGAAGGCGCCGCGGCGGTGGCAGGTCTTGATCAGCAGCAGCGAATAGGCGCGCAGGAACGCTTTGCCCATCACCACCTGGGCGCGGTCGGGCAGGATGCGGTCCGGATGCGCCTTGAGCTTTTTGATGTAGGAGAACATGTAGTCCCAGCGGCCGCAATTCAGCCCCGCCATGTGGTCGCGCAGCTCGTGGAGGATCTCATCCATCTCGAACGCCGCCGGCAGCGTCTCGATCAGCACCGTCGCCTTGATCGTGCCGTTCGCGATGCCGAGCGCCTTCTGCGCCGCCACGAAAACGTCGTTCCACAGCCGCGCCTCGAGATGGCTTTCGAGCTTGGGCAGATAGAAATACGGCCCCGAGCCTTTCACGACCTGCGCCCCGGCGTTGTGGAAAAAGTACAGGCCGAAATCGAACAGCGAGCCCGAGAGCGGCGCGCCGTCGACCGTCAGGTGCCGCTCGGGCAGGTGCCAGCCGCGCGGCCGCACCAGCAGCACCGCCGGCTTGGGCCCCAGCGCGTAATGCTTGCCGCTCGCGGCATCGGTGAAATCGAGCGTCGCATGCCAGCGGTCCTTGAGGTTGATCTGGCCCTCGAGATTGTTGGCCCAGGTCGGTGCGTTGGCGTCCTCGAAGTCCGCCATGAACACCTTGGCGCCGCTGTTGAGCGCGTTGACGATCATCTTGCGGTCGACCGGGCCGGTGATCTCGACGCGGCGGTCTTGCAGATCGGCCGGGATCGCTGCCACGCGCCAGTCGCCGTCGCGGATGGCCTTGGTCTCGACCAGGAAGTCCGGCAACTCGCCGGCATCCAGTCGTGCCTGCCGCTCGGTCCGCGCAGCGATCAGCGCCAGCCGCCGCGCATCGAAGGTCCGGTGCAGGCCCGCAAGGAACGCGAGGGCCTCGGGTGTGAGGATTTCGTCGTAACGCGTGCCGAGTGGGCCGAGAATTTCAACACCTTGTGCCGTCATGCCGAAGTCTTTCAATTCAAAAAAGGTTGTCATGGCCCGCAAATGCGGGCCACCCAGGTGACGCCGCCACGGTCTTCGAAATTTGCGTTCTTTGCCCAACTGGGTGGCCCGCATTCGCGTGCCATGACAGGGAGGAGGTTATCGCGCCGCCGCGGCAGCGGCCATCTTGTCGAGCGCGCCGAACATGGACGGGAACGCCGGCCGCTTGATGTAGCGTCCCGCACCCTTGACCGCGCGCACTTCTCCTTTGGCGTAGACCAGCTTGCCGCCCGCGATGGTGTGCGACGGCACGCCGGTCACTTCCATGCCCTCGAAGATCGAGAAATCGACGTTCTGGTGATGCGTCCTGGCCGAGATCGTGCGCGTCGCATTGGGGTCCCAGACCACGAGGTCGGCGTCGGCGCCGACGGCGATCGCGCCCTTGCGCGGATAGATGTTGAAGATCTTGGCGGTATTGGTCGAGGTGACGGCGACGAACTCCTCCGGCGTCAGCTTGCCGGTGTTCACGCCATGCGTCCAAAGCACCGCCATGCGGTCCTCGACGCCGCCCGTGCCGTTGGGAATCTTGGAGAAGTCGTCGCGCCCGGCCGCCTTCTGCGGCGCGCAGAAGCAGCAATGGTCGGTCGCGGTGGTCTGCAGATTGCCCGACTGCAGCCCGCGCCACAGCGCCGCCTGGTGCTCCTTCGAGCGGAACGGCGGCGACATCACATGCGCCGCGGCGAAGGCCCAGTCCTTGGACTGGTAGACGCTGTCGTCGACCAGAAGGTGCCCGGCCAGCACCTCGGCGAACACACGCTGGCCGTTGTTGCGCGCCAGGGTGATCACGTCCAGCGCATCGATGGTCGAGGTGTGCACGACATAGACAGGCACGCCGATCACCTCGGCGAATTTGATCGCCCGGTGCGCCGCTTCGCCCTCCGCCGCCGGCGGTCGCGACAAGGGATGGCCCTCCGGCCCGTTGATGCCCTTGGCGAGCAGTTCCTGCTGCAGCTGGTAGACCAGCTCGCCGTTCTCGGCATGCACGGTGACGATGGCGCCGAGCTCCTTGGCGCGCTGGAACGAGTGATACATCGTCTCGTCCGTCGCCATGATCGCATTCTTGTAGGCCATGAAATGCTTGAACGAGTTGACGCCCTCTTCGCGGACCAGCGTGCCCATGTCGCGCCGCACGCTCTCGTCCCACCAGGTGACGGCGACGTGGAACGAGTAATCGCCGGCCGCTTTTTCGGCCCAGCCGCGCCAGTTGCGGTAGGCCTCCATCAAATTCTGCTTGGGGTCTGGAATGACGAAATCGATGATCGTGGTGTTGCCGCCGGCGAAACCCGCCGCCGTGCCGGTGAAGAAATCCTCCGACGCCACCGTCCCCATGAACGGCAGCTGCATATGGGTGTGCGGATCGATGCCGCCCGGCATCACCAACTGGCCGCCGGCGTCGACGGTTGCGGTTCCCGTCGGCACCTCGCCGATATCGCCGACAGCCTTGATGAGTCCGTCCGCGCACAGCACGTCGCCGCGGAACGAGCGGTCGGCGGTGACGATCGTCCCGCCCCGGATAAGCAGCGCCATGTCAGACCTCTTGGGGTTTGGCATTCAGATTGAGCAGGATATAGACGCCGGCCGCAAGGAAGAAGCCGACGAACCAGGCGCCGGTGAAGATCGTGTCCCAGATCGGGGCCACTGTCTTGATCAGGTTCACCGAGTGCGCGAAGCCCAGGATGTTCGGCACCACGCCGACGATGAGGGCCACGATGCCTTTCAAGTTCCAGCCCGCGGTTCCCCGGTAGAGGCCGTGATAGCGGAACAGGTCGGCGGTACTCAGCTTGCGGCGGCGCACGACGTAGTAATCCGCGATCATGATGCCCGCGATAGGGCCGAGCAGGGCGGAATAGCCGACCAGCCAGGAGAAGATATAGGTGCCGGCGGTCTCCAGCAGCTTCCAGGGGAAGATCGCGATGCCGATCGCTGCCGTGATGTAGCCGCCGCGGGTGAAACTGATCGCGCGCGGCGCCAGATTGGCGAAATCGTAGGACGGCGACACCACGTTCGCCGCCATGTTGACCGTCAAAGTGCAGACCATGACCACGACCAGCGCGATCGCTGCGCCGGCGCCGCCCAGGTGACCCGCCAGATCGACCGGGTCCCAGATCGCCTTGCCGAAGATCACGACGGTGGCCGACGTCACCGCCACGCCGAGAAAGGAGAACAGCGCCATCGGCACCGGCAGGCCGATGGTCTGGCCGATGACCTGGTCGCGCTGCGAGCGCGAGAAGCGCGTGAAGTCCGCGATGTTGAGCGCCAGCGTCGCCCAGAAACCGACCATGGCGGTGAGGCTGGCGGCCGCCACCGGCCAGAACTGCGTGCCCTTCAGGGCCTGCGGCGCCGACAGCATCGCGCCGAAGCCATGCGCGTTGACATAAGCCCAGCCGAGCAGCACCAGGCCCATCACCACCAGGAACGGCGCCGACAAGGTCTCCAGCCAGCGGATCGATTCGGTGCCGCGCGAGATGAAGTAGATGTGCAAGGCCCAGAACGCGAGGAAACAGATAAATTGGCCCGGATCGATGCCCAGCACCGGCAATGCGCTGCCCTTGAGCGCGCCATGGGTGAGGATGTTGAGCAGGCCGTAGATCGCCGAGCCGCCGATCCAGGTGTTGATGCCGAACCAGCCGCAGGCGACGAAAGCACGCGCCAGCGCCGCCGCCTGCGCCCCGCGCGGTCCGAACGCGCTGCGCAGCAGCACTGGAAACGGCACGCCGTATTTGGTGCCCATGGCGCCGGTCAGCAGCATCGGCACCAGCACGATCAGGTTGCCGAGGAACACCAGCAGGATGGACTGCACCGGCGAGAGCCCCGAAGCGATCAACCCGCTCGCCAGCAGGTAGGTCGGGATGCACGCCACCATCCCGACCCACAGCGCCGAATAGGACCGCCACGTCCACGTCCGCTGCGACGCCGTCGCCGGCGCAAGGTCGTGATTGTAGAGCCCCGGATCGATGTCGGTGAGTGTGTCGTCGGTCATGCTTACCCCAGGGAGGATGAATTACTCCTGCGCCACCAGCGGCCCGTAAACGTCCGGCCGCCGGTCGCGGAAGAACTGCCACGTGTCGCGGACCTCGCGGATCAGGTCCATGTTCATGTCGTGGACGATCAGCTCGTCCCGGTCCCGGCTCGCGATCTTTTCGATTTGTCCGCGAGGATTGACGAAATAGCTCTGGCCGTAGAACTCGCCGATGTTCCACGGCGCCTCGGTGCCGACGCGGTTGATGGCGCCGATCCAGCAGCCATTGGCGGCGGCGCTGGCGGGCTGCTCGAGCTTCCAGAGATATTCCGAAAGGCCCGCGACCGTGGCCGAGGGATTGACGATGTATTCCGCGCCGTTCAGCGCCAGCGCCCGCCAGCCCTCGGGGAAATGGCGGTCGTAGCAGATGTAGACGCCGAGCTTGACGTATTTGGTCTTGAACACCGGCCAGTTGGAGGCGCCCGGCTTGAAGAAGAATTTCTCCCAGAAACCCGCGACCTGCGGAATATGCGTCTTGCGGTATTTGCCCAGATACGTGCCGTCGGCGTCGATCACCGCGGCGGTGTTGTAGTAGACGCCCGAGACGTTGGTCGCCTCGTAGAGCGGCGCCACGATCACCATTTTGTAGCGGGCGGCGAATTCCTGCATCAGCTTCGTCGTCGGACCGTCCGGAATGTCCTCGGCCGCCTTGTACCATTTGGCGTCCTGGCTCGGGCAGAAATAGGGCTGGGTGAAGACCTCCTGGAAGCACAGCACCTGCACGCCCTTCTTGCCGGCCTCCTCGATCAAAGGCACATGCGCGTCGATCATCGCCTTGCGGATGGTCTCGGGATCGGAACTCGTCGAGCCTTTCAGCCCGACCTGGATAAGGCCGCCGCGCAGCGTCGCCATGATGTGCCCTTTCGTTCAGTCGATGGAGGTGATGACCTTGCCGAGCGTGTCGACAAGGAAGTCGATGTGCTTGTGCTCCGCGATCAGCGGCGGCGCAAAGGCGATGCTGTCGCCGGTGGTGCGGCAGAGCAGTCCTGCCTCGTAGAGCTTGAGATAGGCCGCGAAGCCGCGCTGCGTCGGCCCGCCAGGACCTGCCGCAAGCTCGACGGCGCCGACCAGGCCGAGATTGCGGATGTCGATGACGTTTCTGAAGCCCCTCAGCGAATGCAACCCGTCTTCCCAGTACTTCGCCAGCGAAGCGGCGCGCGTCAAAAGGCCTTCTTCTTCGTAGGTGTCCAGCGTGCCCAGGGCGGCGGCGCAGGCCATCGGATTGCCGGAATAGGTGTAGCCATGGAAGAACTCGATTGCATTCGGCGGGCCGTGCATGAAGGCCTCGTAGATCCTGGCCTGCGCGAACACCGCGCCCATCGGGATGACGCCGTTGGTGATGCCTTTCGCGGTCGTCACCAGGTCCGGCTCGACGCCGAAATATTCCGCCGCGAACGGCGTGCCGAGGCGCCCGAAGCCGGTGATGACCTCGTCGAAGATCAGGAGGATGCCGTGCTTGCTGCAAATCTCGCGCAAACGCGCGAGGTAGCCCTTCGGTGGCACGATCACGCCGCCCGAACCCTGCACCGGCTCGACGATGACGGCGGCGATGGTGGAGGGATCGTGCAGCTGGCACAGCCGCTCCAGGTCGTCGGCCAATTCGGCGCCGTGCTCCGGCTCGCCGCGCGAGAAGACATTGCGCGGATCGCCATGGGTGTGCCGGATATGGTCGACGCCGGCGACCAGCGTGCCGAACATCTTGCGGTTGGCGACCATGCCGCCGACGCTCATGCCGCCGAAATTGACGCCGTGATATCCCTTCTCGCGCCCGATCAGGCGCACCCGGGCGCCGTCGCCCTTCACCCGGTGATAGGCGATCGCCATCTTGAGCGCGGTCTCGACCGACTCCGAGCCCGAATTGGTGAAGAACACGTGGTTGAGATTGCCCGGCATCAGCGCCACGAGCCGGTTTGCCAGCTCGAACGCCTTGTGATGACCGATTTGGAACGCCGGCGAATAGTCGAGCTCGCCGGCCTGCCGGCGGATCGCCTCGACGATGCGCGGCCGGTTGTGGCCGGCGTTGCAGCACCACATCGCCGAGACGCCGTCGAGCACCTCGCGCCCGTCGGTGGTCTTGAAATACATGCCGTCAGCGCTGGCGAACAGGCGCGGATTGGCCTTGAACGCCCGGTTGGCGGTGAACGGCATCCAATAGGCTTCGAGGTCGTTGGGCTTGGCGGGCTCGCGATCCATTTATGTCACCTTGAGCGGATTGAGCGGATGATGCGGCCATGTCACCGACGGCAGGCCGTTGGCCAGCGGCTTCATCTCGATGCAGTCCACCACCGGGCAGACATGCTGGCACAGATTGCAGCCGACGCATTCGTCGTCGATCACGGTGAAGGTGCGTCCGCCGTCGGGCTTGCTGCCGATCCGGATCGCCTGGTGCGCTCCGTCCTCGCAGGCGATGTGGCAGCGGCCGCATTCGATGCAGGCATCCTGATGGATGAACGCCTTGAGGTCGAAATTGAGGTTGAGGTCGTTCCAGTCCACCGTGTTGCGCAGCGCCCGGCCGCGGAAATCCTCGACGGTGCGGTACTGGTTGTCTTCCATGAAACCCAGAAGGCCCGCGATCATGTCGTCGACGATACGAAAGCCGTACAGCATCGCCGCAGTGCAGACCTGCACGCCCTGCGCGCCCAGCGCGATGAACTCCGCTGCGTCGCGCCAGGTCGTGATGCCGCCGATGGCCGAGATCGCAAGGCCCTGGGTCTCCGGATCGCGCGCGATGGCCTGCACCATGTTGAGCGCGATGGGCTTGACCGCCGTGCCGCAATAGCCGCCATGCGTGCCCTTGCCGTCGACCGTCGGCCGCGGCGACATCGAATCGAGGTCGACCGAGACGATGGAGTTCACCGTGTTGATCAGCGCCACGCAGTCGGCGCCGCCCTTCAGCGCGGCCTCTGCCGGCACCACGATGTCGGTGATGTTAGGCGTCAGCTTGGTGAACACCGGAATGCTGCCCGCCACCGACTTTACCCAGCGCGTCGTCTGCTCGACCATCTCGGGGACCTGGCCGATGGCCGAGCCCATGCCGCGCTCGCACATGCCGTGCGGGCAGCCGAGATTGAGCTCGAGCCCCTGCACGCCGGCGTTCAGGATCTTTTCCGCGAGGCCCTTCCAGGCGTCCTCCTCGATCGGCGCCATCAGCGAGCCGATGATGACGCGCTCGGGATATTCGCGGCGCAGCTGCTCGATCTCGCGCAGATTCTGTTCCAGCGGGCGGTCGGAGATCAGCTCGATGTTGTTGATGCCGACGATGCCGCGCGCCTGGTCGCGGTGCACGCCGTAGCGGCTCGAGGCGTTGACCACCGGCGGATCGATGCCCAGCGTCTTCCACACCACCCCGCCCCAGCCGGCGTCGAAGGCGCGCTTGACGTTGATGTATTTGTCGGTCGGCGGCGCCGAGGCCAGCCAGAACGGATTGACGCTCCGAACGCCGCCGATGGTGCAGGACAGATCGGCCATTCAGGCGCCTCTCACATATTTGTCGGCCGCGGTCGCGGCGCGCTTGCCGTCCTCCACCGCCTGCACCGTCAGGTCCTCGCCCGAGACGATGCAATCGCCGCCCGCGAAAACGCCGGGGATCGAGGTCTGGAACGCGTTGTCGACTGCGATCTTGCCGCGCTGGATCTTGAGCCCCGCGAACGCGGCCTCGTCGAGCTTCTGGCCGATGGCTTTGAGCACCATGTCGGCCGGAACGGTGAAGGTCTCGCCGGTGCCGCCCAGCTTGCCGTTGACGCGCTGGCTCTTCTCGAACACGGCTGCGGTCACCGCCTCGGTGCCCACGAAGCGCAGCGGCATCGCCCAGGTGCGGATGACGACCTCGTTGGTGCGGGCGAGGTCGCGTTCCCACGCCGTGGCGCTCATCGTCTCCTCGCCGCGGCGATAGACGAGCGTGACGTTCTCCGCGCCCAGCCGCTTGGCCTGCACCGCGGCGTCGATCGCCGTGTTGCCGCCGCCGATCACGACGACGTTGCGGCCGACGCGTATGGCCGATTTGTCCTGCGCCTCACGCAGGGTTTCGATGAAATGCAATGCGTCCGCGACACCGGCCAGCGTGCCGCCCGGGACCTCGAGATCGTTGGTCGCCGTGATGCCGGCGCCGATGAACACCGCCGCATGGCGACTCTGCAATTGCAGCAGCGACACGTCCCTGCCGAACGCCTTGCCGTATTCGATTTTGATGCCGCCGATGCCGAGAAGGAAATCGACTTCCTGTTGCGCGAAATCGTTCGCCATCTTGTAGGCCGCGAGGCCGTATTCGTTGAGGCCGCCCGGCTTGGGCTTGGCCTCGAAGATGGTGACCTCGTGCCCCAGCATCGCCGCACGGTGCGCGAAGGAGAGCCCCGCCGGCCCCGCGCCGACCACCGCCAGCCGCTTGCCGCTCGGCGCCGCGCGCGTGAACGGATGCGAGCCGCCGCGCGCCATCAGGTCCTCGACGGCGTGGCGCTGCAGCGCGCCGATGCGCACCGCCTCCTCGCCGCGGGCGTTGAGCACGCAAGCCTCCTCGCACAGCACTTCGGTCGGGCAGGCGCGGCCGCAGGTGCCGCCCAGGATGTTGGCCGACAGGATCGTATGGGCCGAGCCCTTGAGATTGTCGGTGCGGATCTGGTGGATGAAGGTCGGAATGTCGATGCCGGTCGGGCACGCCTTGATGCAGGGCGCGTCGTAGCAATACAGGCAGCGCGCCGCCTCGACATGCGCCTGGGTGCCGTTCAGCGGCGGCGTCAAATCCGCGAAATTGTCGGCGATCTGGTCGGCGGTCAGGCCTGCGCCATTGGACACATGTGGGCGGAGGCCCATTGTTGGTCTGCTCCTGCCCCCGGAAGGGGAGCGTCTTATCCACAGTTAAGCCCAGCAGGCCCTTGTGCGCCATACGAAATTGCGACCGGCCGTCTTTCGGGGCGGGGTGGCCCGGTGGTAGGGAACGGGTCTCGATTGCAGGTCCGATGGGGGCAAGAGCATGCAAGGCGTGACCGTCGTCGACCATCCGCTGATCCGGCACAAGCTGACGCTGATGCGCGACAAGGATCGCAGCACCAAGAACTTCCGCGAGCTGCTCAACGAGATCGGCATGCTGATCTGTTACGAGATCACGCGCGACCTGCCGATCGAGATGGTCGAGATCGAAACCCCGATGACCAGGATGATGGCGCCCGCCATCGCCGGCAAGAAGCTCGTCTTCGCGCCCATATTGCGCGCCGGCACGGGCTTTCTCGAGGGCATGCTCAACCTCGTGCCGTCGGCCCGTGTCGCCCATATCGGCCTCTACCGCGATCCCAAGACGCTGCAGTCGGTCGAGTACTACTTCAAGGCGCCGCACGACATCGCCGACCGCTTGGTGATCGTGATGGACCCGATGCTGGCGACCGGAAACTCGGTCTCGGCGGCGGTGACGAGGCTCAAGGCGCATGGCGCGCGCCAGATCCGCCTGATGACGCTGTTGTCGGCGCCGGAAGGCATCAAAACCTTCACCACCAACCATCCCAACGTGCCGGTGTGGACCGCCGCCATCGATAGTCACCTGAACGATCACGGCTACATCATCCCCGGCCTCGGCGACGCCGGCGACCGCATGTTCGGGACGAAATGACGGTAGTTCCAACCGCTTAACGCAATCGCCCGCAGCCCAAACTTGACTAGCAAATTGGGGCGTGAAACCGTGGAAAAACAATGACTAACGTCCAGCCACTCAATCCGCGAACGGCGCCGCAGCCGAGCGCCGGCCACCACGCCCGCAATCCCGGTATCGCGTTCGACGCCGACGCCGTCGACTCCCTGCGCGTCAACCGCAGCGCTGCCGAGCGGCGCATCGCCTCGCTGCCCGGCCGGCGCTCGGTGAAGAAGGAGTGGCAGGCGGCGTGGCTGCTGAAGGCCGTCACTTGCATGGACCTGACGACGCTGGCCGGCGACGACACGCCCGGCCGCGTCCAGCGGCTCTGCGCCAAGGCGCGCCAGCCGGTGCGGCAGGACCTGCTCGAAGCGATGGGCGTCGGCGATCTCGGCCTCACGGTCGGCGCAGTCTGCGTCTATCACAACATGATCGAGCCGGCGGTGAAGGCGCTCGAAGGCACCAACATTCCCGTTGCCGCGGTCTCGACCGGTTTTCCTGCCGGCCTGTCGCCGCTGCCGCTGCGCATCAAGGAGATCGAGGCCTCGGTCGCCGCCGGCGCGCGCGAGATCGACATCGTCATAGATCGCGGCCATGTGCTGACCGGCAATTACCGCGCCGTCTACGACGAGATGAAGGCTTTCCGCGAAGCCTGCGGCGCTGCCCATGTGAAAGCCATTATCGGTGCGGGCGATCTCGGCACGCTGGGCAACGTCGCACGTGCCTCGATGGCCTGCATGATGGCGGGCGCCGATTTCATCAAGACCTCGACCGGCAAGGAGCCGACCAACGCCACCCTGCCGTTCGCGCTGATCATGGTGCGGATGATCCGGGCCTATCAGGAGATGACGGGCCACCGCATCGGCTTCAAGCCGGCCGGCGGCATCGGCACGGCCAAGGACGCGATCAACTATTTGACTGTGATGAAGGAAGAACTGGGGCTTGCCTGGATGCAGCCGGAGCTTTTCCGCCTCGGCGCCTCCAGCCTCCTGACCGACATCGAGCGCCAGCTCGAACACCACGTGACCGGCCATTATTCCGCCGCGCACCGCCATCCGATGGGCTGACGCCAGTGAACGTTTCGACCGCTTTTCAAACCATGGATTATGGCGTGGCGCCGGAGGCCTCCGGCCTCGCGGAGGCCTGGCTCAAGCGCCATGAGGGCAAGTTCCGGCTCTTCATCGACGGCACCTGGGTGGCGACCTCGGCGCATTTCGACAGCCTCAATCCGGCGACCGGCAAGAAGCTCGCATCCGTCGCCGAAGCCTCGGTCGCCGACGTCGATGCCGCCGTGCGGGCGGCACGCGCGGCGCAGCCGGGTTGGGCGAAGCTCGGCGGCCATGGCAGGGCGCGCTATCTCTACGCGCTGGCGCGGCTGGTGCAGAAGCACGCGCGCCTGTTCGCGGTGCTGGAGACCATGGACAACGGCAAGCCGATCCGCGAGACCCGCGACATCGACGTGCCGCTGGTGGCGCGGCATTTCTATCACCACGCCGGCTGGGCTCAGCTGATCGAAAGCGAGTTCGCCGATCACGAGCCGCTCGGCGTCGTTGGCCAGGTCATTCCGTGGAATTTTCCGCTGCTGATGCTGGCCTGGAAGATCGCGCCGGCGCTGGCCGCCGGCAACACGGTGCTGCTCAAGCCCGCCGAAGACACCAGCCTCAGCGCCTTGCTGTTCGCCGAGATCTGCGAAGAGGCGGGCCTGCCCAGGGGGGTGGTCAACATCGTCACCGGCGCAGGCGAGACCGGCAAGGCCATTGTCGAGCATCCCGGCATCGACAAGATCGCCTTCACCGGCTCGACCGAGGTGGGCCGCATCATCCGCGCCGCGACCGCGGGCAGCGGCAAAAAGCTGACGCTGGAACTCGGCGGCAAGTCGCCCTTCATCGTCTTCGAGGATGCCGATCTCGACGCCGCGGTAGAAGGCGCGGTCGATGCGATCTGGTTCAACCAGGGTCAGGTCTGCTGCGCCGGCTCGCGCCTGCTGATGCAGGAAAGCATCGCCGAGAAACTGCTGGCCAAGCTGCGCGCCCGCATGGAGACGCTGCGGGTCGGCGATCCGCTCGACAAGAACACCGACATCGGCGCCATCGTCTCGCCCAAGCAGCGCGAGCAGATCGACGGCCTCGTCCGGAAGGGCGTCGCCGAGGGCGCTGTGCTGTTCCAGCCCAAAGCCGCGTGCCCGGACGGCTGCTTCTATCCGCCGACGCTGCTGAGCGGCGTCGAACCCGCCTCGACCGTGGCGCAGGTCGAGATTTTCGGCCCCGTCCTGGTGGCTATGACCTTCCGCACGCCCGCCGAGGCGGTCGCGCTTGCCAACAACACGCGCTACGGCCTCGCCGCCAGCATCTGGTCGGAGAACATCAACGTGGCGCTCGACATCGCGCCCAAGGTCAGGGCCGGTGTGGTGTGGGTGAACTGCACCAACCAGTTCGACGCCTCGGCCGGTTTCGGCGGCTATCGCGAATCCGGCTTCGGCCGCGAGGGCGGCCGCGAGGGCATGTTCGAATACCTGAAGCGCACGCGCACGGCGAAAGCGCCGAAGGCCGCGAAACCGCAAATCATCGAAGCGAGATCCAGCGAAGCGCCGGCGCTGACGCCGATCGATCGTACCGCCAAGCTGTTCATCGGCGGCAAGCAGGCGCGACCCGACAGCGGCTATAGCCGACCGGTGCATGCGCCGTCGGGTGCCGTGCTTGGCCAGGTGGGTGACGGCAACCGCAAGGACATCCGCAATGCCGTCGAGGCCGCGGCCAAGGCGGAAAGCTGGGCTTCCACCAGTGGCCATGCCCGGGCGCAGATCCTTTATTACTGCGCCGAGAATCTTTCGGCGCGGGCCGACGAATTCGCCAAACGCCTGCGCCAGATGACGGGCGCGTCGTCCGCCGCCGCGGCACGGGAAGTCGAGGCTTCGATCCGCCGCATCTTCACCTACGCCGCCTGGGCCGACAAGTTCGACGGCGCCATCCACGATCCGCCGCTGCGCGGCGTCGTTCTCGCCATGCATGAGGCGCAAGGCGTCATCGGTATCGCCTGTCCCGACGAGGCGCCGTTGCTTGCCTTCGTCTCGCTCATGGCGCCGGCGGTGGCGATGGGCAACCGCGTGGTGATCGTGCCGTCGGAACGCCATCCGCTGGCCGCGACCGATTTCTACCAGGTGCTGGAGACCTCCGATCTGCCGGACGGCGTGGTCAATATCGTCACCGGCGCGCGCGACGCGCTGTCGGCGACCCTGGCCGAGCACGGCAACGTCGACGCGCTGTGGTATTTCGGCGGGGCGGATGGCGCGAAAAAGATCGAGGCGGCCTCGGCCGGCGACCTCAAGCGCACCTGGACGGACGGCGGCCATCCGGTCGCCTGGTTCGATACGCGTGATGGCGAAGGCCGCCACTTCCTGCGCCAGGCGACGCAGGTCAAGAATATTTGGATACCGTACGGCGCATGATCCGCGGCGCGGGATATTTCGGGGACGAGCGATGAGCAGGATTTGGACGCGTCGGATGCTTGGCTGTGCCGCCGCGGCTTTTGCCGCCGCCGTCACGCTCTGCGAAGCTGCGACGGTTCCGATCCAGCCGGCAATCGTCTACGGCATGGGCGGGAAGTTCGACAAGTCGTTCAACGAGGGCCTCTATCGCGGCATCGAGCGCTTCAAGAAGGAGACCGGCACCGCCTATGTCGAGTTCGAGATCACCAATGAGACGCAATACGAGCAGGTCTATCGCCACTTTGCGCAGCATGCCCGCAATCCGATCCTCGGCGTCGGCTTTTCGCAGATCGAAGCCGTAACGACCGTCGCCAAGGCGTTCCCGAACGTCCATTTCACGCTGATCGACAGCACTATCCGCTTGCCCAATGTCCAGTCGGTACAGTTCCGCGAGGAGGAGGGCTCCTTCCTGGTCGGCGTGCTGGCGGCGCTGGCCTCCAGGACGCACAAGATCGGCTTCGTCGGCGGCATGGACGTGCCGCTGATCCGCCGCTTCGCCTGCGGCTATGCGCAAGGCATCCACTATGCCGATCCCAACGCACAGCTGGTCCAGAGCATGGCCGGCACGACGCCGTCCGCCTGGACCGATCCGTCGCGCGGCGGCGAGCTGGCGCGCCAGCAATTCGACCGCGGCGTCGACGTCGTCTATGCCGCGGCCGGCGAGACCGGCCTCGGCGTCCTGCAGGCGGCGCAGGACGCGCACAAATACGCCATAGGCGTCGACTCGAACCAGAACTACCTGCATCCGGGCACGATGCTGACCTCCATGGTCAAGCGCGTCGACGTGGTCGCCTATAACGCGCTCAAGGCGGCGCAGAACGGCACCTGGAAGCCGGGCTACACGATCCTGGGTCTCAGGGAGGGCGGCGTCGACTACGCTTACGACCAATTCAACGCCAAGCTGATCACGCCCGCCATGAAGGCACGCGTCGACCAGGCCAAGGCGGACATCATCAGCGGCAAGATCAAGGTGCACGACTATGAAAGCACCAACAGCTGCAACCTGTGATCTGCGAGCATGGCGTCGCAAATCGCGCCTGCCGCGCTTGAGCTGAGAGACATCGAGAAGTTTTTCGGTCCAGTGCACGCCAATCGCGGCGTTTCGCTTGCGATCCCGCAAGGCTCGATCACAGGCATCGTCGGCGAGAACGGCGCCGGCAAATCGACCGTGATGAGCATCGTCTACGGCCTCTACGAAGCCGATAGCGGCGACGTGCTGGTCGACGGTAAAAAGCTGCGCATCAGAAGCTCGCGCGACGCCATCGCCGCCGGCATCGGCATGGTGCATCAGCATTTCATGCTGGTGGATACGTTCACCGTGCTCGAAAACGTCGTCCTCGGCGCCGAGGCGGGCGGCATGCTGGCGCCGAGCCTGAAGGCGGCGCGCAGCGAGCTGGAGCGGCTCGAGCGCGAATATAGCCTCAAGGTCGATCCCGATGCGCTGGTCGGCGATCTGCCGGTCGGCGAGCAGCAGCGCGTGGAAATTCTCAAGGCGCTGTTCCGTGGCGCTCGCATCCTCATTCTCGACGAGCCGACCGCCGTGTTGACGCCGCAGGAGACCGACCAGCTGTTCCGCATCCTCAGGGCGCTGAGGGATCGGGGCACCACGGTCATTTTGATCAGTCACAAGCTGCGCGAGATCATGGCGGTCACCGATCTTGTCTACGTCATGCGCCACGGCCAGGTCGTGGCCGAACGCAAGACGGCCGACACCAGCCGCGAGGATCTCGCCGAACTCATGGTCGGCCGCAAAGTCCGCCTGGTGCTCGACAAGGCGCCGGCCAAGCCTGGTGTAGTGCTGATGACGGCGGACGGACTCGGCGTGCGCGCGAAAAACGGCGTCGCCTTGCTCGACAATGTCAGTTTTACGCTGCGCGCCGGCGAGATCGTCGGTATCGCCGGCGTCTCCGGCAACGGCCAGACCGAGCTTCTGGAAGTGCTGTCTGCGATTCGGCCGCCGAGCTCCGGCAAACTTACCGTCGGCGACAAGACAATCACGCCGCAGCATCCGGCAAATCCCGCGCAAATGCGCAAGCTGGGCGTCGCGCACGTGCCCGAGGATCGCCATCGCTACGGCATGGCAGGCGCGTTTACTGCGAGCGAGACCTCGATCCTGGGCCTGCAGCGCAACCCGCCGTTCCGCCGCGGGGGCCTGCTCGACTATGGCGCGATGACGCGGCACTGCGCCGCGCTTATGGAGCGCTACGACGTGCGCCCGCGCCGCCCACAGCAGCGCGCCACCAGCTTCTCCGGTGGCAACCAGCAGAAGCTGGTGCTGGCGCGCGAGACCGCGCAGGAACCGCGCGTGCTGCTCGTCGGCCAGCCGACACGCGGCGTCGACATCGGTGCCATCGAATTCATCCATCGCCAGCTCGTGGCTTTGCGCGACGCCGGCTGCGCGATCCTGGTGGTTTCGGTCGAACTCGACGAGGTGATGTCGCTCGCCGATCGGATATTGGTGATGTATGCCGGGCGCATCGTCGGGGAGGTCGCGGGCGACAAGGCCGACGAGCGCACGCTGGGATTGATGATGGCCAATGTTCACGAAGGCATCGCGACGGAGGCGCCGGCATGAGTTCGTCCGGAACAAAGCTGCCGCTCTGGGTCGATATCGGCGTCATTCCGCTCGTCAATATCCTGCTCGCCTTCGCCGTCGCAGGGTTGGTCGTGCTGGCGGTCGGCGCCAGCCCGCTCGACGCGGTGAAGTACATGATCACCGGCGCGCTCGGTGATTCCGAGGCCATCGGCTACACCCTGTACTACGCCACCAATTTCATCTTCACCGGTCTTGCCGTCGCGGTCGCATTCCATGCCGGCTTGTTCAACATCGGCGGCGAAGGCCAGGCCTATCTTGGCGGTCTCGGCGCCGGCCTTGCGGCGCTGGCGATAGACCATGCAGTGCCGGCGGTGATCGCCATTCCGCTGGCGATCGCGGCGGCGGCGGCGGTTGGCGCGCTGTGGGCTGCGATTCCCGGCTACCTGCAGGCCTATCGCGGCAGCCACATCGTCATCACCACCATCATGTTCAACTTCATCGCCGCGGCGATCATGGTCTACCTGATGGTCAACATCCTGATCACGCCGGGCTCGATGTCGCCGGAGAGCCGCGATTTCACGGCGGCGCAGTTGCCGGTCGTCAGCGACATCCTCAACCGTTTCGGTTTCGCCGTGCAGCAATCGCCGCTGAACCTGTCGGTCGTGCTGGCGATCCTGTGCTGTATCGGCGTCTGGCTGCTGATCTGGCATACGCCGTTCGGTTACGAAGTGCGAGCCATGGGCTTCAACGCCAACGCCGCGATCTATGCCGGCGTCAATCCGAAACGGTTGACCGTCATCGTGATGGGCATCTCCGGCGCGCTTGCGGCCCTCGTTGGGGTCAATGAGATTTTGGGCGTGCACCACCGGTTGCTGCTCGATTTCGCGGCGGGCTACGGCTTCGGGGGCATCGCCGTGGCGTTGATGGGCCGCAACCACCCCGTCGGCATCGTGCTGGCGAGCCTTCTGTTCGGCATCTTGCAGCAGGGCGGCACTGAGCTCTCGTTCGATATTCCGACCATAACCCGCGACATGGTGATCGCCATCCAGGGTCTCGTGATCCTGTTCTCCGGCGCCCTCTCCAACCTGCCGCGGCCCTGGCTGGAGGCGCCATTCGTCTGGCTTGCGCAGCGCCGCACGGCAAGGGCGGAGCCGGGTTAGATGCTGGACTGGCTCGCCCTCACTGTCCCGACGCTGGCCGCGACCTTGCGCGTCGCGACGCCGCTGATCCTGTGTGCCATGGGCGGGTTGTTCTCCGAGCGCAGCGGCATCATCGATGTCGGGCTGGAGGGCAAGATGCTCGCCGCCGCCTTCGCCTCTGCCGCGATCGCCGCGTGGACCGGTTCGCCCTGGCTGGCGCTCGGCGGTGCGATCGCCGTCGCCTGCGCCATGGCGCTGCTGCACGGCTTTGCCTGCATCACCCATCGCGGCAACCAGGTGGTGAGCGGCGTTGCCATCAACATCCTGGCGTCGGGCCTGACGGTCGTATTCGGCATCGCTTGGTTCCAATCCGGCGGCCAGACGCCGGCGCTGGAGCCCTCGGCGCGTTTCATGCCCCTGATCGGCGGCTTCAGCCTTTTGGTCTATGTCGCGCTCGCCATCGTAGCTCTGACCTGGTGGACGGTGACGCGCACCCGTTTCGGCCTGCGCCTGCGCGCCGTCGGCGAGGCGCCCGCTGCCATCGATGCCGCCGGCATTTCTGTGACCTGGCTGCGCTACCGCGCGCTTCTGATCTGCGGCGTCTTTACCGGAATCGCCGGCACGTATCTCGCCATCGCGCAGAACGCGAGCTTCAGCCGCGACATGAGCGCCGGCCAGGGTTATATCGCGTTGGCAGCGCTCATCTTCGGCAAATGGCGGCCGCTACCGGCTTTCGGTGCCTGTCTGGCGTTCGGCCTGCTTGACGCCGTCGCCATCAGGCTGCAAGGGGTGAGCGTGGCAGGCATCGGCCAGATTCCGGTTCAGTTCATCCAGGCTTTGCCTTATGTCCTGACGGTTGTTCTGCTGGCCGGCCTCATCGGTAAAGCCGTCGCGCCGAAAGCGATCGGCGTCCCGTACGAAAAAGAGCATTGACGTGACAGAACGCAGTCCGGCGCCGGACATGATCGCCCAGGCGAAGTTGATGATGCAACGGGCGCATGCGCCCTATTCGAATTTCCGTGTCGGCGCGGTTTTGCGCGGCGCCAACGGCAAGCTCTATGCCGGCTGCAACGTCGAGAACGCGTCCTATCCCGAGAGTTGTTGCGCCGAATCCTCCGCCATCAGCGTGATGATCGCTGACGGCGAAAAGAAGATTGCCGAGATCCTCGTCATGGCAGTGGCCGACGATCTGGTGACGCCCTGCGGCGGCTGCCGTCAGAAGCTGCGCGAATTCGCTGCCGACGACGTGAAGATCCATCTCTGTGCGCCGGAGGGCCTGCGCCACACCGTGACGCTGGGTGAGTTATTGCCCATGTCGTTCGGGCCCGATCACCTCAAAAACGTCGCCAAGCTCTGATGCTGCCGCAGGAACTCATCCGCAAAAAACGCGACGGCCACGCTTTGACCGAGGATGAGATCGCCTTCGCGGTGAAGGGCATCGCCGACGGTGGCTTCACCGAGAGCCAGGTCTCCGCCTTCGCCATGGCCGTATACTTCCAGGGCATGAGCGGCGACGAGCGCGTCGCCTTCACCCGCGCCATGACCCATTCGGGCCGCGTATTGAGCTGGAACGAACACGCACTGGGCGGACCGGTGCTCGACAAGCATTCCACCGGCGGCGTCGGCGACAAGGTCAGCCTGATGCTGGCACCCATCGTCGCGGCTTGTGGCGGCGTGGTGCCGATGATTTCCGGCCGTGGCCTCGGCCATACCGGCGGCACACTCGACAAGATGGGCTGCGTCCCGGGCTATACATGCGATCCGGACATCGAGACCTTCCAGCGCGTGGTGCGCGACGTCGGCTGCGCGATCATCGGTCAGACCGCGGACCTCGCCCCGGCCGACAAGCGCCTCTACGCCGTGCGCGACGTGACCGCGACCGTCGAATCCATTCCGCTCATCTCGGCCTCCATCCTGTCAAAGAAGCTGGCCGCCGGCCTCGGCGGCCTTGCCATGGACGTCAAGACAGGTTCCGGCGCCTTCATGGCGGATCCGGCGCAGGCGCGCGAACTGGCCGAGACGCTCGTGTCGATCGGGCAGGGTGCCGGATTGCCCATCACCGCGCTGATCACCGACATGGATTCCGTGCTCGGCACCACGGCCGGCCACACGCTGGAGATGGTCGAGACGCTCGACTATCTCACCGGCAAGGGCCCGCGCGACAGCCGCCTGCACGCGATCACCATCGAACTGGCCGCGGAGATGCTGCTGCTGGGCAAGCTCGTGCCAACCCTTGAGGAGGGCCGCGACGAGGCGCAGCAGGCGCTCGACTCCGGCCGCGCCACGGACGTTTTCTCGCGCATGGTCGCGGCGCTGGGCGGACCGGCCGACTTCGTCGAGCGCTCCGACAAATATCTCGTTGCCGCGCCGGTCGTGAAGCCGGTGGTCGCCAAACGCACCGGTTTTGTCGTCGGCATGAACACACGCAATGTCGGCATCGAGCTTATCGATCTGGGCGGCGGCCGGCGCAAGACCAGCGATGTCTTGAACCTGTCGGTCGGCTTTTCGCGATTCATCCAGGCCGGCGCGAAGGTCGCGAAGGGCGACGCGCTGGCGATGGTGCATGCCGCTGACGAAGCGTCCGCGGACGCCGCCGTCGCCGTGCTCGGCCGCATCATCCATGTCGACGACACGGCGCCTGCCCCGCGCCCCGCCATCGCGGCGCGCATCACCGCCTGATCAGCGGCCCCACATCCGAAGCCGTGCAACGCCACCGTCGGGCACGATGTTGAGGCGCACGAACTGGATGGGTTCGTGTTTGACGATTTCGTTCTTGAAACGATGTTCGCGGTCCGCCGACAATTTCTGCTCCGGCAGGACGATCGGCCAGTACAGCGATTGTGTGATCAGCGAGGCTTGCGGCAGCGTGCAGGGTCCCGCCGCCTGAATGAAGCAGCGATCGGGGTAATTGCCTTTGAAATGGGCGGTATCGACGACGATCTCGTCGATCCGTCCCGGTTTTGCCAGCGTTACGATCGACCAGTCGTGGCCCGGCTCGCGCCGACGCCGCGTCTCCCAGCCGTCGCCCATGTCGCGCGATTTTCCGGGCGCCAGCATGTTGGAGACCTTGCCGAAATGCTCGTCATTGGCGGCGACAGGCAGTGCGCCGTTCTCCATCGCCGCGAGGTCGGCGCGCTCATTCACGGTCCAGTCCCGCGCGACCTGGCCATAGACCCGCAGCCGCGCCACGCCGCCATCGGGAAAGATATTGAGCCGCAGATGCGTGACGACGTCGTCCAGGGCAATCGGCAGGACGAGCCGGCTGTCGCCCTTCAGCGCCGTCGACGGCAGCAGCGGCGCCCATCCGCGTTGGCCGCCCGGAATACGCTCGTCCGAGCGGCACCAGTCGATTGAGGCGGCCGGCGGGTAGTTGCCGGTGAAGTTCCGCGTGTCGATCTCGATACCCTTGACCCGCCCCGGCTTGCCGAGCCGGACGATGCAGTGGTCATGGCCGGCGTCGCGGCGCCGGCGGCTTTCCCAGCCGTCCATCCACTTGCCGTTGTCGTCGTATTTGCCGGGGACGAACACCGGTTCGGCTGGATCGATCAGCCGCTCCTTGGCGGCGAAGAACTCGTCGCTGGCGGCGACAACTTCCGAGCCCAGCCGCGGCTGCGCCAGGTCGACCCAGATTTTCGCGAAATCGCCCTGCGTCATGTTCTCCTCTATGCCAGGTCGCCCAGCCGCAAAAACGCGATCTTATGGATTTCACGCAACGCTGTCGCGAATTCCGCGTCGGCATCGTTACCACTGCGAGCGCGAAACTCGGCCAGGATTTGCCGCCGTGAAAAGCCGCGTACCGCCTTGATGAACGGAAAGCCGAATTTGGCTTTATAGGCATCGTTCAGGACGCGGAATTCGGTCAGTTCCTCAGGCGAGCAATTGTCGAGACCGGCGCCGGCCTGTTCCGAGACCGATTCTGCCGATAGCCGGACGCGATCTGCAAGGTCGGGATGGGCACGGATGAGGCCAAGCTGCGCGTCATGCCCACTCGCATCCACGGCCCTTTTGAACGCATTTGCCAGGCCATCGATCGTGTCGAGCGTCGCGTGCGGAACGGTCGCCCAGACCTCGGCTGCGAAATGCGGCGAGTGTTCGTAGACGCCGCAAAAAGCCGCGATGAACTGCTCTTGCGTCATCGCGCTTGCCGGTGCTTTCAAGTGCTCAGCCATGGTGGGGGTGCGTCTCGTGCCAGTGCTGCGCGATGTCGATGCGGCGGCAGAACCAAACGTCCTTGCGGGCCAGTGCGTAGCGCAGGAAGCGTTCCAGCGCCGCGAAGCGCCCCGGCCGCCCCGCGAGCCGACAATGCAGGCCGACCGACATCATCTTCGGCGCGGTCTCGCCTTCGGCATAGAGCACGTCGAACGTGTCCTTTAGGTAGGCAAAGAACTGGTCGCCGGAATTGAAGCCTTGGGCGCTGGCGAAACGCATGTCGTTGGCATCCAGCGTATAGGGCACGATCAGATGCGGCTTGCCGCTTTCGCTTACCCAGAACGGCAGGTCGTCGCTGTAGTCGTCGGCGTCGTAAAGAAAGCCGCCATGCTCGACCACGAGGCGGCGTGTGTTGGGGCTGGTGCGGCCGGTATACCAGCCGAGCGGGCAGGCGCCGGTCAGACGGCGAATGATTTCGACCGCTTTGGCTATATGGGCGCGCTCGGTCGCCTCGTCGACATGCTGGTAGTTGATCCAGCGATAACCGTGGCTGCAGATCTCGTGGCCGTCCACAAGGAACGCTTCCGCAATGGCCGGATAACGCTCCAACGCCGCCGCGACGGCGAATATGGTGAGGGGAATTTTCAGGTCGCGAAACAAGCGCAGCAGGCGCCAGACACCCGCGCGGGAGCCGTATTCATAAATTGATTCCATGCTCATGTGGCGCGCGCCGATCACCGGTGCCGCATTGATGATCTCCGACAGGAAGGTCTCGGCGCCCTCGTCGCCATGCAGGACGCTGTTCTCGCCGCCCTCTTCATAGTTGAGCACGACCTGCAGCGCGATCCGCGCGCCGCCGGGCCAGTGCGGGTGGGGCGGATTTGCACCATAGCCGATCAGGTCGCGCGGATATTGGGCAGACACGGCGAATCCTTCAGGCCCGCGAAGCGGTGCGGGTTGACGCCACTATACACAAGGCGCTTTACAGCCCAAGCAACGTGACACCATCATGACGCCGAGAAAGGCTGCTTCGTGGGACGCTTGACGACGCATGTGCTGGACACCGCGAACGGCTGCCCGGGCGCCGGAATGGCCGTGCGCTTGTACGCGGACGATAACGGCACGCCGATCGTCACCACGCGCACCAATGGCGATGGCCGCTGCGACGCGCCGCTCCTCGCGGATGCCGCGCTGAAGCCGGCGATCTATGTGCTGGCCTTCGAGGTGGGTGCCTATTTCCGGGCCAGGGGCATGGCGCTGCCCAAGCCGTCGTTCCTCGAAGTCGTACTGGTTCAGTTCGCGATCTCCGACGCGAATGCACATTATCATGTGCCGTTGCTGGTCTCGCCGTTCGGCTATTCGACCTATCGTGGAAGCTGAGCCATGCGCGATACGGTGCGGTTCCGGCTCGACGGCGTCCTGCATGAGGTCAGAAATCCCGACCCCACGCTGACCGTGCTGCGCTATCTGCGCGGCGCCCTCCGGCGAACCGGCACCAAGGAGGGCTGCGCCGAGGGCGATTGCGGTGCCTGCACGGTGGTACTGGGCGAAGACGTGGACGGACGCACGGCCTATCGCGCCGTCAACGCCTGTATTCTCTTCCTGCCGATGATCGACGGCAAGACTTTGTTCACGGTCGAGAGCCTCAGCCCGCCGGTGGGGCCGCTGCATCCGGTGCAGCAGGCGATGGTCGACGCCGACGCGTCGCAATGCGGCTTCTGCACGCCGGGCTTCGTCATGTCGCTCTATGCGCATTATTTGAACCGCGGCGATTGCGATGTGCCGGCGATCCGCGACGCGCTGGCCGGCAATCTCTGCCGCTGTACCGGCTATGGACCGATCGTCGAAGCGGCGCGCCGGATGAACGATTTTCCGCGCGTCGAAGCAAGAGGCGCCGCCGCCGATCCCGCCATGTCCGACATGCTGGCGATTGTCGACGGTACGCGCCGCTTCTTCGCGCCGCGCAGCCGAGCCGAACTGGCCGCGTTGTTGCAGGAGCATCCGGATGCGACGGTGCTGGCCGGCGGCACCGATGTCGGGCTTTGGGTCACCAAGCAATACCGGACTTTGCCGACGATCGTCTCCGTCGCCGCGGTGGCCGAGTTGCGCGACATCACCGAGACGCCCGACACGGTCGAGATCGGTGCCGCCGTGACGTACAGCGAGGCTTACGCGATCCTCGGACATCTTTATCCCGGTTTCGGCGAGTTGCTGCGCCGACTGGGCTCGGTCCAGGTGCGCAATGCCGGCACCATTGGCGGCAATATCGCCAACGGCTCGCCCATCGGCGATACGCCGCCGCCGCTGATTGCGCTTGGCGCTACGCTGGTCTTGTGCCGCGAGGACAAGGAGCGACATCTGTCGTTGGAGGATTATTTCGTCGCCTACGGCAAGCAAGATCGTGCACCGGGCGAGTTCGTCGCGAAAATTGTCGTTCCGAAGCTTGCGCCCAACGCGTCGTTCCGGGTCTACAAACTGTCCAAGCGTTTCGATCAGGACATTTCCGCGGTGTGCGGCGCCTTTCATATAACGCGCGACCACGCGAGCGTGCGCGCGGCGCGCATCTGCTTCGGCGGCATGGCGGCGACACCCAAGCGGGCGGCCGCAGCCGAAGCGGCGCTCATCGGCAAGCCCTGGAGCGAAGCGACCGTCCACACCGCCATGCAGGCCCTGACGCGGGACTTCACGCCGCTAGACGACATGCGCGCCTCTGCCGCCTATCGCATGCGGGCGGCGCAAAACCTGCTGTTGCGTGCCTGGTACGAAATCTCCGGCGCGGCCGCGACGCGCATCCTCGACCAGAAGGCGCTGGCCGATGGGTGAGCGCGGCGGCGATGCGCGGGCCGGCGCCGCGCGGCACGACAGCGCTGCCAAGCACGTCGCCGGCCGCGCCATCTATATCGACGACATGCCCGAACCGCACGGCCTGCTGCATCTCGCACTTGGGCTCAGCCAACGCGCACACGCCAAGATCCTCGACATGGATTTGTCCGCCGTCCGCGCCGCACCCGGCGTCGTGGCCGTCTTCACGGCGCGCGACATTCCCGGCCGCAACGATGTCGGCCCGGTCGTCCACGACGATCCGATCTTCGCCGACGGCCTGGTCCAGTATGCCGGCCAATCGCTGTTTGCCGTGGCCGCAGAGACGGTCGAGCTGGCGCGGACCGCGGCGCGCAAGGCCGTGGTGCATTACGACGACCTGCCGGCCGTGCTCGACATCGATACGGCGCGCGCTGCAGGCCTCGAGCTGGAAAAACCGCAGCGCATGGTGCTCGGCGACGGCGCAGCGGCGCTCGCCAGGGCGCCGCATCGTGCGGCGGGCCGGCTTACTATCGGCGGCCAGGATCATTTCTACCTTGAAGGCCAGGTGGCATTGGCGCTGCCGCAGGAGGACCGCGACATCCTGATCTATTCGTCGACCCAGCACCCTTCCGAACTGCAGCACCTGGTCGCCGACATGCTGGGCGTGGCGAGCAACGCCGTGACGGTCGAAGTTCGGCGCATGGGCGGTGCGTTCGGCGGTAAGGAGACGCAGGCCGCGTTGCCGGCCGCAGTCGCGGCGCTGGCGGCCGCGAAGACGGGCCGACCGGCGAAATTCTGTCTCGACCGCGACGACGATATGGTCTTGACCGGTAAGCGGCACGATTTCCAGATCGCCTACGATGTCGGCTTCGGCGACGACGGGCGCATTGAAGGCATCGAATTCGTGCAGGAGTCGCGCTGCGGTTATTCGACCGACCTGTCGTTGGCGATCAACGACCGCGCCATGTTCCATGCCGACAACAGCTATTTCCTGGGCAACGCGACCATCGTCTCGCACCGCTACAAGACACACACCGTTTCGAACACCGCTTTTCGCGGCTTCGGCGGGCCGCAGGGCATGATGGGCATCGAGCGCGTGATGGACGTCATCGCGCAGCGCCTGGGCAAGGACCCGCTCGACGTCCGCAAGATCAACCTCTATGGCCCAGCGCCGCGCAACCTCACGCCCTATCACCAGGCGGTCGACGACAATATCGCACCGGACATCATCGCGGCGCTGGAAGAAAAGTCTCACTATCGCGCGCGGCGCCGGGCGGTCGCGGCGTTCAATGCCGAGAACGAAATCCTCAAGCGCGGCCTGGCGCTGACGCCAGTCAAGTTCGGCATCTCTTTCACGACGACGCATCTCAACCAGGCCGGCGCGCTGGTGCATGTCTATGCCGATGGCAGCGTACATCTTAATCATGGCGGCACCGAAATGGGGCAGGGCCTGATGACGAAGGTCGCCCAGGTGGTCGCCGAAGAATTCCACATCGACGTCGAACAGGTGAAGATCACTGCGACCACGACCGGCAAAGTGCCCAACACCTCGGCGACCGCTGCGTCGGCCGGCGCCGACCTCAACGGCATGGCGGCGCAGGCGGCGGCACGCACCATCAAGGAGCGGCTGATCGCCTTCGCCGCCGCCGCGTTCAAATGTGCGCCGGAGGCTGTGATTTTCCGGGACAATCACGTCGTCGCCGGCACGCATCGCATGCGCTTCGCCGAACTGGTGCGCGCCGCCCATATCGGTCGCGTCTCGCTGTCCTCGACCGGCTTCTACAAGACGCCGAAGATCCATTACGACCGCTCGCGGCATCGCGGCCGGCCGTTCTTCTACTTCGCCTATGGCGCGGCAGTGTCCGAAGTGGCGATCGACACGCTGACCGGCGAGAACCGCGTGTTGCGTGTCGATATCCTTCACGACGTCGGCCGTTCGCTCAACCCGGGAATCGATTTCGGCCAGATCGAGGGCGGCTTCATGCAGGGCATGGGCTGGTTGACGACCGAGGAACTCGTGTTCGACGGCAAGGGTCATCTCAAGACGCATGCGCCCTCCACGTACAAGATTCCGGCTTGCAGCGACCGGCCGCCGGTTTTCAACATGGAGCTGTGGCCGGCGCCCAACCGCGAGGACACCGTGCATCGCTCCAAGGCGGTTGGCGAGCCGCCGCTGATGCTGGCGATTTCGGTGTTCGCGGCACTGACCGACGCGGTCGCGAGCGTTGCGGACCATCGCGAGATGCCCGAATTGGACGCGCCGGCGACGCCTGAGCGTATCCTGCGCGCCGTCGAGAAGCTGCGCGCATGAGCCGCTGGTGGACATATGCGCGGACCATCGCGGCGCGCGGCGAGGCGGCCGTGCTCGTCACAGTTTGCTCCGTCCAGGGCTCGGCACCACGCGAGGCCGGCGCCAAGATGCTGGTCTGGGCGGACGGCCAGGAGGGTACGGTCGGCGGCGGCAATCTCGAGTTCACCATTGTGGACCAGGCCCGCAAGATGCTTGGCGTCGGTGGTGCGCATCGTTTTCAGTCCTATCCCCTGGGCCCCTTGCTCGGCCAATGCTGCGGCGGGTGCGTCGGCATCCTGCTCGAGCGCATCGACGGCGCCAGCGCCGGCTGGCTGGCGGCGATCGAAGTCGCCGAGGCGGCCGGCCGTCCTTATGCGATTCAGTCGATGCTGGACGACGGACGCGTCGCCAAGCAGGTCATCGATCGCAACGGCGTGACCGATTTGCAGGGAGCCGAAGCGCCGGTTCTTTTGATCGGCCGTGACGGGCAGATCGCGGTTCCCGCCGAGCGGTTCGATGCCAAGGGCCTGTGCATCGTCGAACGCGTCGATCCGCGTCCGCTGCTGTTGATGTTCGGCGCCGGCCACGTCGGCAAGGCCTTGGCGCCGATCCTGGCGACGCTGCCGCTGCGCACACGCTGGTTCGACACCCGCCTCGAATTCGGTGCGCCGGACGGGCCACTCCAGCCGGCCATCGTTGCCGATCTCGTTGCCGAGGCCCAGGCTGCGCCGGCAGGCGCGCTCTATCTCGTGTTCACGCAAAGCCACGCACTGGACTACGATTTGACGCGCGCGATCCTGGCGCGCGACGACTTTCGCTATTGCGGCCTGATCGGCTCGCGCACCAAGCGCGCCCGTTTCGAGAAGCGGCTCGTCGCCGACGGCATCGCGCGTGCGCTGCTGTCGCGGCTGACCTGTCCCATCGGCGCGATTGGACTGATCTCCAAGGAGCCGCAGGTTCTGGCCATCGCCATCGCCGCCGAGCTATTGTTGACCGTGCAATCCCGCGCCGCCGCGCAGCAGCCCAAGGCCATTCATGGACGTTGACGTCGTACCCTGGCTCGAACTCGCGCTGCGCTGGCTGCATGTCATCACCGGCATCGCCTGGATCGGCGCTTCGTTCTATTTCGTCTGGCTCGACGGCCATATCCGCAAGGCCGAGGGCGGCAACCCGCTCGTCGCCGGCGAGTTGTGGGCGGTGCATGGCGGCGGCTTCTATCACAACCAGAAATACCTCGTGGCGCCGGCGCAGCTGCCGCCTGAGCTGCACTGGTTCAAATACGAGGCCTATTTCACCTGGATCAGCGGCTTCGCGCTGCTGGCGGTGATCTACTATCTCGGCGCAAACGTCTTCCTGATCGACAAGGCGAAGCTGGCGCTGTCGCCGCCCGAAGCCATTGCGATCTCGCTCGCCTTCCTCGCCGGCGGCTGGCTGGTCTATGACGGGCTGTGCCGCTCGCCGCTCGGCAAGGACGGACCGCTGTTCGGCGGCGTGTGGTTCCTGGTCCTGGTGGGCGCCGCCTACGCACTGACGCACATCTTCAGCGACCGTGCCGCCTTCCTTCATGTCGGCGCCATCGTCGGCACCGCGATGGTCGCCAACGTGTTCTTCGTCATCATCCCGAACCAGAAAAAGGTCGTGGCTTCGATGCTGGCCGGCGAGACGCCGGACGCGCGGCTCGGACTGCAGGCCAAGCAGCGTTCGCTGCACAACAACTACATGACGCTGCCGGTGGTGCTGATGATGATCAGCAACCATTACCCGATGTTGTTCGCCAGCAAGATCGCCTGGCTGTTGCTCGCCGCGCTGTCGCTCAGCGGCATCATGATCCGGCATGTCTTCAATCTGCGGCACAAGGGCGAAACGAACTGGCTGCTCGCTTTCGGCGCCGTGCTGGTGTTCGTTGCCGCGATGCTGATCGGCATCAGCGTGCAGCATGACGGCGAGGCCGCGCCGGCAAAGTCGGTGGCGTATGCAACTGCGCGCGCCATCATCGACCGGCATTGCATCATGTGCCACGCGGCGCATCCGACGCATGCCGGCATTTCCGTCGCGCCCGAAGGGCTCGATTTCACCCGGGACGATGTCGTGCGGCAGAACGCATCGCGCATGCTGCTGCAGGCCGTGACCACCAAGGCGATGCCGCTCGGAAACGAGACCGGCATGACGGACGCCGAGCGCGCCGAACTCGGCGCCTGGCTGCGCAGCGGCGCAGCCGTCCCGCCATGAGCCGCACGCTGAAGCCGAAGCCGCTGACCGCCGAGGGCTTCACGCCGTTCGGCGACGTCATCGAGGCCGCCGGCGAACCGCTGGTCATCAACTATGGCGCTTCGCTGCGCTTCCACGACCTTGCCGCGATCGACACGCAAGGCGCCGAAGGCCGGCCGATCATCAGCGTGTTTCGCTCGTCGCCGCCGCCTTACCCGTTCGCGCTGCGCGTGATGGAGAACCATCCCGTCGGCAGCCAGGCCTTCATGCCGCTGAGCGGGCGGCCCTATCTCGTCGTAGTGGCGCCGGCGGGCCCGTTCGAGGCGGACGCGCTGCACGCCTTCGTCGCGGGGCCGCTTCAGGGCGTCAATTACCGCAAGGGTGTGTGGCATCATTACAGCCTCGCCTTGGGCGCGGTGAGCGATTTCCTGGTGATCGACCGTGAAGGTCCGGGCGACAATCTCGAAGAGATCGCGCTAGACGGCTCCATCCTGCTTGCGGCGCCCGGTTGATGGCGCGCCAGGCCTATCGCGCGTCGGTCTTCCACCTGCTGGGCGATCCCGCGGCGGGCGTGCCGCCGCTCGAGACCTATTTCGACGACGGCGTGCTGGTCGTCGAGGATGGGCACGTCGTCGAAGCCGGCGCCTGGCGTACGATCGGCTCACAGCTCGGCGCCGATGTCGCGGTCACGCACCATCCGGACGCGCTGATCGTGCCCGGCTTCGTCGATGCGCATGTGCATTATCCGCAAATCGACATCATCGCCTCGCCGGCCGCGCACCTGCTCGATTGGCTCGACAACCATACGTTTCCCTCCGAGATGCGCTTCGCGGACCGCGCCGTCGCCGACGAGACCGCGCATTTTTTTCTCGACCAGCTTCTGCGCCACGGCACCACGACCGCGCTGGTTTTCCCCACCGTGCACAAGGGCTCGGTCGAGGCGCTGTTCGAAGCGGCGCTGGCCCGCAACATGCGCCTTGCCGCCGGCAAGGTGCTGATGGATCGCGGCGCACCGGCCGCGCTGTGCGACACGGCCGAGACGGGCTATGGCGAAAGCCTGGAGCTGATCCGCGCCTGGCACGGCAAGGGCCGGCTCTCCTATGCCGTCACGCCGCGCTTCGCGGTAACCTCGTCGGAGCGCCAGCTCGAATTGGCGGGCCGCCTGCTGCGCGAGCATCCCGGTGTTCTCCTGCACACGCATCTGGCCGAGAACCACGAGGAGATCGCGGAGGTCCGCCGTCTGTTTCCCGATTGCGCCGACTATCTCGGCGTCTATGAGAAATTCGGCCTGGCGACGGACCGGTCGGTGTTCGCGCATAGCCTGCATCTGTCGGATGGCGAATGGCACCGCATGGGAGAGGCACATTCGGCGATTGCGTTCTGTCCGACCTCCAATCTGTTTCTTGGCAGCGGCTTGTTCGACACGGCGAAGGCGCGGCATCACCATGTCTGCGTCGGCCTGGGCACCGATGTCGGCGGCGGGACCAGCCTGTCGCTGCTGCAGACGATGAACGAGGCGTTCAAGGTCGGGCAATTGCGGCGGCAGATGATCGATCCGTTCCGGTTGTTCTACCTGGCGACGCTGGGCGGCGCGAAGGCGCTGAAGATGGATTCGCATATCGGCAATTTCGTGCCCGGCAAGGAGGCGGACTTCGTCGTGCTCGATCCCGGCGCGACGCCGTTGCTGAAGCGGCGTACGGCGTTTGCGCGCGGGCCGGCAGAGCAGCTCTTCGCGCTGGCGATGCTCGGCGACGACCGTGCGGTGATGCGCACCTACATCATGGGTGAGTTGGCATATAGCCGGTCATAAAACCCAAAACGTCATCGCCGGTTGAGGCGTGGGCGCTATCTCGGAACATTCAAACCGCCTTTTTCGACGATGAACGACACCACCGTGTCGAGGCCGTGACCCGTCTTCAGGTTGGTGAACACGAAAGGCCGCTCGCCGCGCATCTTTCTGGCGTCGCGGTCCATCACGCCAAGGTCGGCGCCGACATGCGGCGCGAGGTCGATCTTGTTGATGATCAGCAGGTCCGAGCGCGTGATGCCGGGGCCGCCCTTGCGCGGGATCTTGTCGCCCGCCGCCACGTCGATGACATAGAGCGTGATATCGGCCAGTTCCGGCGAAAAGGTCGCCGCCAGATTGTCGCCGCCGGATTCGATGAAGATCGCCTCCAGACCGGGAAAGCGCGCCTGCATGTCGGCGACGGCGGCGAGGTTGATCGAGGCGTCCTCGCGGATGGCGGTGTGCGGGCAGCCGCCGGTCTCGACGCCGGTGATGCGCTCGGCAACCAGTGCGCCGGAGCGGGTGAGAAACTCGGCATCCTCGCGGGTGTAGATGTCGTTGGTGATGGCGGCGATGTCGTAGCGCGCGCGCATGGCCTTGCAGAGCCCGTCCATCAACGCGGTCTTGCCCGATCCGACGGGTCCGCCGACCCCGATGCGCAGTGCGGTGCTCATGAGCGAAACAGCCTCGTATATTGGGTTTCATGGTTGGCGCTGGCCCATTCCGCCAGCGGCGCGGCCGAGCCGACGTCGCCGGCGTCCCGGTTCAGGACGTCGTCCGTGGCGTTGAGAACAGCAGACTGCAGATGCGCCAGGATGCGCTGGCCCGCCGTCTGCCCCAGCGGGATGAGCCGGATGCCGGCTGAGATCAGGTTGCCGACGACAGCGTGCAGGAATGCAGCGAGCGTGGCCTCGAGCGGTATCGCGGCGGCCGCGGCGGCGATGCCGACCGCCGAAGGGTAGGGCACGAAGTCATCGTTCAAGACGGACGCGAGCCAGGTGCGGTCGCGCGCCTCGCTCCACGCCGCATCGAGGCACAGCATGAAGGCCTGGCCTTGCGCACGGTGTTCCAGCTCGAATTCGGCGGTCGCGACGAAGGCGCGGGCGTCTTGCAGGGCATCGGCAAGGCGGCTGCGGTCCCGCGCCGCCATCGCCTCATAGGCCGCGCGCAGCATCGCGCCGGTCACGGGACCGAACTCGTTATGCAATCCGGCGTCTATCCAGCGCCGCAGGCTTTCTTCGTCGCGCACCACGCCCGCTTCGACCGCATATTCGATGCCATGCGAGTAGCTGAAGGCGCCGACCGGGAACGCGGGCGACAGCCAGCTCATCAGGCGGTAGAGCGCGTCCGCGTCAGTGCTCATGGTCGTGACCGTGATGATGGTGGTGCGCCTGCGTCGCCGCTTCGGAACTGTAGGCGCCGCCTTCGGGAGAGAACGGCGCCAGGCGGCGATGCACATGGGCGCCGAGGCCCTCGATCATCTGCACCAGCACCGCATCGTCGCGGATGCGCAAGGCGCCGTCCTTAAGGACCTGCACCGCGATATGCCGATTGCCGATGTGCCAGGCGATGCGCGCAGTCTCGGACACCGAATGCGTGTGAATGTCGGCGACCGGCTCGTCGGCAGCGCGGACGGCGAGGATGCCGCCGCCTTCAAGCACCAGGCCCTCGCCGTGCTGCAGCACGCGCGGTTTCTCGAGGTCGAGCAGGAAATCTTCTCCCGACGTATCGCTGAGCCGGGTGCGGCGGCGGTAACGGTCATCGAAGGTCAGCAGCACCGAGCCGGTGGCGGCTGCGGCGTCCCAGCTGCCGGCGGCAAGAATTTTGGTCGCGCGTTTCATGGTCAGAACAGGAAGTAGCGCTGCGCCAGCGGCAAGATGCTTGCCGGTTCGCAGGTGAGGAGCACGCCATCGGCGCGCACCTCATAGGTTTCGGGATCGACTTCGATGTGCGGCGTCGCACCGTTGAGCACCATGTCAGTTTTTTTCACCGTACGCGTGCCGGATACGGCGAGGTTCTGGCGTGCCAAGCCGAGCTTGCTGCGGACGTCGGCGTCCTGGGCCGCTTTGGAGACGAAGGTGACGCTGCTCGCCGAGCCGGCGCTGCCGTAGGCGGCGAACATCGGGCGGTAGTGTACCGGCTGCGGCGTCGGGATCGAGGCGTTGGGATCGCCCATGGCGGCGCAGGCGATCATGCCGGCCTTCAGCACCAGATCCGGCTTCACGCCGAAGAACATCGGCTTCCACAGGACGAGGTCGGCGAGCTTGCCGACCGCGATGGAGCCGACATGCGCCGCGATGCCGTGCGTGATCGCCGGATTGATCGTGTATTTGGCGATGTAGCGCCGGACGCGCAGGTTGTCGTTGTCGCCGGTCTCCTCGGCCAAGCGCCCGCGCTGCTTCTTCATCTTGTCGGCGGTCTGCCAGGTGCGGATCAGCACTTCGCCGCAGCGGCCCATGGCCTGGCTGTCCGACGAGATCATCGAGAAGGCGCCGATGTCGTGCAGGATGTCCTCCGCCGCGATGGTCTCCTTGCGGATGCGGCTTTCGGCGAAGGCGACGTCCTCGGGGATGCGGCGGTCGAGATGGTGGCAGACCATCAGCATGTCGAGATGCTCGTCGATGGTGTTGACCGTGTAGGGCCGCGTCGGATTGGTGCTGGAGGGCAGCACGTTGAACTCGCCCGCCAGCTTGATGACGTCGGGGGCATGGCCGCCGCCGGCGCCTTCGGTGTGGAAGGCGTGGATGGTCCGTCCGGCGATGGCCGCGATGGTGTCGGCGATGAAGCCGCTCTCGTTGAGCGTATCGGTGTGGATCGCGACGCCGACATCCATGCGGTCGGCGACCGCGAGGCAGGTGTCGATGGCGGCGGGCGTGGTGCCCCAGTCCTCGTGCAGTTTGAGGGCGCAGACCCCGGCCGCGATCTGTTCTTCCAGGCCCTCGGGTTGCGAGGCGTTGCCCTTGCCGAACAGGCCGATGTTAACCGGCAGGCCCTCGGCCGCCTGCAGCATGCGCGCGATGTGCCAGGGCCCCGGCGTGCAGGTGGTGGCGCTGGTGCCTTCTGCCGGGCCGGTGCCGCCGCCGAGCATCGTGGTGATGCCGGAGGCGATGGCGTCCTCGGTCTGCTGCGGGCAGATCCAGTGGATATGCGCGTCGATGCCGCCGGCGGTCAGGATGCGGCCCTCGCCGGCGATGATCTCGGTGCCGGGACCGATGACGATGTCGACGCCGGGCTGGACATCGGGATTGCCGGCCTTGCCGATGGCGGCGATGCGGCCGTCCCTGAGCGCGACGTCGGCCTTGACGATGCCCCAGTGGTCGACGATCAGGGCGTTGGTGATGACGGTGTCGGCGGCGCCTTGGGCGCGGCTGCGCTGCGATTGCCCCATGCCGTCGCGGATCACCTTGCCGCCGCCGAACTTGACCTCCTCGCCATAGATCGTCTTGTCCTCTTCGACTTCGACGATGAGATCGGTGTCGGCGAGACGCACGCGGTCGCCGACGGTCGGGCCGTAGATGCGGGCATAGGCGGCGCGGTCGATTGCGAAGGCCATTACAGTGCTCCGTTGACGCGGCCCTTGAAGCCGAAGACGCGGCGCGCGCCGGCGTAGGGCACCAAGGTGACTTCGCGCTCCTGCCCCGGCTCAAAGCGCACCGCCGTGCCGGCCGGCACGTCGAGGCGCAGGCCGCGCGTCTTGTCGCGTTCGAAAACCAGCGCGTCGTTGACCTCGAAGAAATGATAGTGCGAGCCGACCTGCACCGGCCGGTCGCCGCTGTTGGCGACCTTCAGCGTCAGGGTCGGACGGCCTTCGTTCAACAGCAGCGTGCCGGAGGCGGGAAAGACTTCGCCGGGTATCATGGCCTGCCTCAGCGGATCGGGTTGTGGACGGTGACGAGCTTGACGCCGTCCGGGAACGTCGCCTCGACCTGGACTTCGTGGATCATCTCGGCGATGCCGTCCATGACGTCGGCGCGGGTCAGGACATGGGCGCCCTCCTGCATCAGGGCGGCGACGCTCTTGCCGTCGCGCGCGCCCTCGACCACGAAATCGCTGATCAGTGCGATGGCCTCGGGATAGTTGAGCTTGATGCCGCGCTCCTGCCTGCGGCGCGCCACGGTCGCGGCCATGGCGATCAGCAGCTTGTCTTTTTCGCGCGGGGTCAGATGCATGGCTTCAGATGCTCCAGAGGCGCGGCATGGCGGGCGGCAGACCGCCCGCCGCGGCGCGCAGGCCGCACCAGATCTCGGCGAAAGCGCCGCGCAGCGCCAGGGCGCTGCGGCCGACAAAGCGTACCAGCAGGAGATCGCGCACGACGGTGGCGCCGATCCGCAGGCCCGGAACGGCCGCGCGTCCGGCGATGTCCCGGGCGCAATCCAGAAAGTCTCGCGCCGCAGGGCCGGCATAGATCAGCGAGCCATAGGCTGCCGCGCCGTCGAAGGTCGCAGGGTTCGCGAGCAGCGCGCCAAGATCGCCCGCCATGTGCAGCGCGTCCTTCCAGACGAGGCGTCCGGCGCCGTCGCGGATTTCCCAGCCGTCATGGACGAGGCCGCGCGTCAGCCGCTCGCCGCGGGCGGCGCGGCCGAAGGCAAGGATGCCGCCGCCGAGAAAGTGTCCGCCGTCGGCAATCCGTACCGTGGTGCGGCGGCGCAGGCGCGCGGCCTCGAACAGGATGGTCTCCTGCGGCAGATATTCGAGCCAGGCGCCGGCGCCGACGGCGAGATCGCTTTCGACGATGCAGTCGGCACCGAGCGAGCGATAGACCTTCTCCGCCGCCTGGCCGATGATAGTGCCGCGGGTACCGTCGCCGAGCGTCACGGCGACGCCGAGCCGATCGCCGCCGACAAGTCCGCCGGAGACGCAGGCGATGGCGGCCTGGAAAATCTCGCCGCGTTCGAGATGCGGGAACAGGACGCGCAGCGGTTGCGCCTGATAGAGGTCGCGAAGTTGAGTGCTGCCATCCGGCGCGCGGGCCAGTGCCAGCTGCACCTGTCCGCCCGGCATGCGTGCCGGCGGTGCCGGCGCCGGCCACGGGCCGTACGCGATGTTGCTTGCGGTTTTTTCGCGCGCGCGCATAGGTTTCGACGGTAGAGGAGCAGGTTCGCGATGACAACGCCGCTGGCCGAACTGCATTGCCATCTCGAGGGCAGCGTCGGGCCTGCGCTGGCGCGACGGCTGGCGGCGCGACACGGCAGCGATCTTTCCGGCCTGTTCGCGCCCGACGGGCGCTATGCGTGGAGCGGGTTCGCGGGCTTCATCGCCGCCTACGACAAGGTCAGCGAAACCATCCGCACGGCCGAGGACTATCACGACATCACCTACGATTATTTCGCCAACGCGGCGCGCCAGGGACTGATCTATGGCGAGGTCTTCGTCTCGCCCTCGCATGCCGCCCGCAAGGGCCTTTCCTACGAGGCGCAGATCGACGCCGTGGCGCGCGCCATGGCGTCGGTCGAGACGGAATTCGGCACGGTCGCCCGCATCATCGTCACCTGCGTGCGGCATCTGGGGCCGCAACGTGCCGAAGAAATAGCCAGACTGACGCGCGATGCGCCACATCCTTGCGTCGTCGGCTTCGGCATGGGCGGCGACGAGAATTTCGGCAAGCCCGCCGACTACGCCAAGGCGTTCGCCATCGCGCGCGACGGCGGCCTCGGCATCACCTGTCACGCCGGCGAACTCGCCGGACCCCGGAGCGTGCGCGACACGCTCGCGGCGCTGAACCCGGCGCGGCTCGGCCATGGCGTGCGAGCCGGCGAGGACCCGGCGCTGCTCGCCGAGCTCAAGGCGCGCGGCCCGTTCCTGGAACTCTGTCCCGGCTCGAACATCGCGCTGAAGCTGTTCGCCGACTACGCGGCGCATCCGGTCGTGCGCTACGCGGAGATGGGTCTTCGCTGCGGCATCAGCACCGACGATCCCGGCTTCTTCGCCGACTCCATCGGCGAGGAATATGCCCGTGTCGCGGCGGCGCACGGCCTTGGCCCGCAGGCCATGCTGGCCTTCACGCGGATGTCGCTCGAGGCCGCTTTTTGCGACGCCGCCACCAAGGCGCGGCTGCTGGCGAGGCTCGACTTTTCGCCCGGCGCGAAATAACAGGGGGCGATGACAGACCATGCCGCGTTCATCGCCGGCCTCCCCAAGGCCGAACTCCACATGCACCTGGAAGGCAGCCTCGAGCCCGAGCTGATGTTCGCGCTGGCACGGCGCAACAAGATCGCCATTCCATTCCAGAGCGTGGCGGATATCCGCGCCGCCTACCGCTTCTCCAAGCTGCAGGACTTCCTCGACATCTATTACCAGGGCGCCGGCGTGCTGCGGCGCGAAGAGGATTTCTTCGACCTCACCGCTGCCTATCTGAAGCGCGTCGCCGCCGACGGGGCGCGGCATGTCGAAGTGTTCTTCGATCCGCAGACCCACACCGCGCGCGGCGTCGCGTTTGCCACGGTTGCCGACGGCATGCTGGCGGCATTGAAGCGGGCTGAGACCGAGCATGGCATCACCTCGAAGCTGATTCTGTGTTTTTTGCGTCATCTCGACGAAGACGATGCGCTGGCGACGCTGAACGCCGCCGAACCGTATTTCGACCGCATCGCCGCCGTGGGCCTCGACTCGTCCGAGCTCGGGCATCCGCCGGCGAAATTCGCCAACGTCTATCGCGCCGCCGGCGCGCGCGGGCTGAAGCGTGTCGCCCATGCCGGCGAGGAAGGGCCGCCCGCCTATGTCTACGAGGCGCTCGACATCCTGCACATCGACCGGCTCGATCACGGCAACCGCGCGCTGGAGGACAAGGCGCTGACCCAGCGCCTCGCCGCCGAGCGGATGACGCTGACGGTTTGCCCGCTGTCGAACCTCAAGCTCTGCGTCGTGCCAAGCCTCACGGGCCATCCCGTGAAGCGCATGCTCGATGCCGGCCTGCGCGCGACGATCAACTCCGACGACCCGGCCTATTTCGGCGGCTATCTCAACGACAATTACAACGCGGTGGCGCATCTGCTGACGCGCGCCGAGATCGTGGCGCTGGCGAAGAACAGCTTCCTGGGCTCGTTCCTGGACGATGCCGACACGGCGCGCCATATCGCGGCGATCGATGCATATGCCGATGGCTGGAAGGACTGAGCATGCGGGTCTCCTGTGCGCGCGCTGGAGGGCGGCGCTGCGGTGGGGATGCAATTGTCGGGATATAGCGGAGATGGGGTGTAGACCGACTCGGTTCAAGGGGCGGGCGAAAATAAATTCGCGCCAGACTTATCGAACACGTGATTCACGCAGAGCCGCGCAGCGTGCGGAGATTTTCGCGCGGCCGCGTCGATAAGTGCACATGTGCGCTGCAGCGAGGGACATTTTCTTTCGGCGAAAATAAATTTGGCGGCGGACTCTTCCGTCCGCGCGGCTAGAACCGCATTCACGTTATTTGAATCGGAATGCGGCTCTAGCTTTTTGAATTGTCGCGCAATTCACGGAAAACCGTCCATACGCTGCCGCTATGGACCCACTTTTCCGAATTGCGCTTTAAGCCGGTCCTTCCCCGGGCGCGGCCGGATAGGCGTCCAGGACCGGGCCAAGGGCGTTTTGCAACGGTTCGAGCCAGGGCGCGAAATTGCGCCAGCTCGCCATGTCCGCCGACGAGATCGGCCTGCGGACCTGCTGCGAACTCGAGGTTCGCACGGCGCGCCCGTTGTCATGGAAGCGCAGGCAGGCCGGCTCGAACGGCAGGCCGCAATGGTCGAGCAGGCGCCGGATTTCGCCTTCGGTGTCGCCGACCAGGTTCTCGTAGAAGACGCGATGGACGCGGCCGGGCAGCACCGCGTCGTAATGCGCCATGAGCGCGACATAGTCGGCGTAGAAACGGCCGACATCGGTCAAGTCGAAGGTGAAATTCTGCCCGCCGGCGAAGTTCTGCTTGAAGGCGGAAACGCAGCAGGCCATCGGATGGCGGCGGACGTCGATGATCTTCGCACGCGGCAGCATCAGGTGGATGAGCGCCGTGAGAATGAAATTGTTCGACAGCTTGTCGATGAAGAGCGGGCGCCCCGTTCGCCGGTAGGCGCGGGTGCGCTCCAGATATTCCTCGCCCAGCGCCTTGAACCGCGACGGCGGCAAGGCTGCCAGCCCCGACGGATAGCCGGCCGCGTCGGCGCCGATCTTGCGCGAGACGGCGATCATATCCGGCAACTCCATCGTTCCTTCGACGGTGGAGTGGCTGGCCAGGATCTGCTCGACGAGCGTGGAGCCCGAGCGCGGCAAGCCGACGACGAAAATCGCGTCCGGCGCGTCGCAACCATGCCCTTCACGCCGGGCAAAGAAGTCCGGCGTGAAGATCGCCTTCGCCTGCTGCACGCAGGCTCTCATCTCGTTCGCGTCATACCGCAGCGATGCGCGCCGGGACGAATTGCCGAGATCGAACTGGAGGAACGCGGCCGGGAAATCGCCGTCGTCTTCGAGCGCCTTGCCCAGCGCAAAGTGCAGATGGATGCGATCCTTGTCGGACGTGCCGGCGCTCTGGAGTGCGCTTCGCATCGCCCAGATGTCGCCCGCCGAAAGGCGGACGGTCTTGAGGTCGGCCAGGCTCCAATAGGCTTCGCCGTTTCCCGGCTTGAGCGCGATGGCCTTGCGGTAGGCCGCGACCGCGTCGTCCTGGCGGCCCACGGTTTTCAGCATATGCCCGTAGCGCAACCAGGAGCGCGCGTCCGCGGGCTGTCGCGCCAGGACGTCCTCATAGTCGGCGATGGCGCCGGCATAATCGCCCAGCAGCCCCAGAACGGCCGCGCGGATCGCGCGATAGCCCGCATGCGTGGGGTTTTCGCGCAGCAGGATTTCGGTCTGCTCCAGTGCCCGTGCCGGGAGATCCAGCCGGTCCAGCAAAAGCATGGCATGGCGCTCGCGCGCCTCGACGAAGCGCGGCGCGATCGCAAGGCAATCCGACAGCAGCCGATCGGCGTCGTCGAACTGTCCCAGGCGCGCGGCTTCGGCCGCCATCCGGTAGAGGCGCGCCGCTTGCGGCGGCGGATTTTGGCTGACTTTGAAAATGTCCGGGCCGCGGGAATTGTTTCGTCCCAAGCTCGGATGGCGACGCAAGTCCTGACAATATGCATTCGGCCGGCAAACAGGCGTGGTTTGTCGCAAACTATCGCAATATTTGCAGACGCGATAAATTCATACGACGACCGACGAGATGATCGCTTAGCGAAACGCCGGTTCGGTGAAGCTGCGCAGCTTGCGCGAATGCAATGTGCCGGCGCGGGCTTCTTCGCGCATGTATTCGAGCGCCTTGATGCCGATCTCCAGATGCTGGCCGACGCGTTCCTCGTAGAAGGCGTCGGCCATGCCGGGGAGCTTGATCTCGCCGTGCAGCGGCCGGTCCGAGACGCATAGCAGCGTGCCGTAGGGCACGCGGAAGCGGTAGCCGTTGGCGGCGATGGTCGCCGATTCCATGTCGATAGCGATGGCGCGGCTCTGGTTGAAGCGCACCGCGAGCTCGTCGAAGCGCAGTTCCCAGTTGCGGTCGTCGGTGGTGACGACGGTGCCGGTGCGCAGCCGCTCTTTCAGCACCGTGCCCTTGAGGCCGGTGACGGCGGTCACCGCCTGCGCCAGCGCGAGCTGGACTTCGGCGATGGTCGGCACCGGGATCGCCAGCGGCAACACCTGGTCGAGCACGTGATCGTCGCGCAGATAGGCGTTGGCGAGGACATAGTCGCCGAGGCGCTGGCTGGCGCGCAGGCCGCCGCAATGGCCGACCATCAGCCAGACATGCGGCCGCAGCACGGCGATATGGTCGGTGGCGGTCTTGGCGTTGGAAGGTCCGACGCCGATATTGACCAGCGTGATGCCTTCGCCGTTCTGCTGCACCAGGTGATAGGCCGGCATTTGCGGCATCTTGGCGAGCGGCGGCGCGGTCGGCTCCTGGCCCGGCTCGGTGACGCGGTTGCCCGGCTCGATGAAGCGCAGGGCGCGGCCGGCTTCGATCTCCTTCAGGCCATAGCCGATGAACTCGTCGATGTAGCGCTGGTAGTTGGTGAACAGCACGAAGCTCTGGAACGCCGCCGGATCGGTGCCGGTGTAGTGGCGCAGGCGATGCAGCGAATAATCGACGCGCTCGGCCGAGAACAGCGACAACGGCCCCGCGCCGGAGCCGGTCCAGCGGCCGCCGTCGACGATGGTGTCGTGCGCTGCTTCCAGGCGCGGCAGCGGGAAGTTTTGCGCCACCTCGGCGCGCAGCTCTGCCGACATCTGGGCCGCGGCGCGCTCGACCGCGAAGGTCAGCGGGATATGCGTCTTGCTCTTGCCGACATAGATCTCGGCGCCGGTGGTCGCCGTCAGCAGGCCGAGCTGCTCGATCAGATAGGAGCGGAACAGGCGCGGCGCGGTGATCGTCGTGCCGTAGAAGCCGGGACGCGTGACCTTGCCGAAGGCCAGTGTCGTCGAGCGCGGCACGTTCTCCACCTCGATGCCGAGATAGGGATAGACCGGATGCCGGAAGGCCTTGCGCTCGCCCTTCGAGAAGGCCTCGAAATTGCGCTCGATCTGCGCGATGGCGGTCTCGTAGAGCGCGATGAGGCGCTCGACGACCTCTTCCGGCCCGTCGCAGCGCACCAGTTCGGTTGCGGGAATATTGCCGGCTTTGGGACCGTGCGACGCAGCTGTCATCGGCTTCGTTTAAAGAAAGGAGGTGCCGACGGGAAGGGGCGGGAGGCCGAGATGGGCGGCCACCGACTGACCGATATCGGCAAAGGTCGAGCGCTGGCCGATGGGGCCGGGCACGACGCCGGGGCCGAAGGCGAGGATGGGCACGAATTCGCGGGTGTGGTCGCTGCCCGGCCAGGTCGGATCGCAGCCATGGTCGGCGGAGAAGATCGCGAGATCGCCGGGGCGCAGGCTGGCCTGTAGCGCGGGGATGCGGGCATCGAACGCCTCGAGCGCGCCGGCATAGCCCGCGACGTCGCGGCGATGGCCGAACAGCGTGTCGAAATCGACGAAATTGGCGAAGATGATGGCATCGTCCGGCCCGGTCTTCACCAGATCCAGCATCGCGTCGAAGACCTCCTCGTTGCTGAAGGCTTTCACATAGTGGGCGATGCCGCGGGCGGCGAAGATGTCGGAGATCTTGCCGATGCCGTAGGTCGGCTTGCCCGCCGCCATGGCGCGGTCGAGCAGCGTCGGGGCGTGCGGCGGCATGGCGTAGTCGTGGCGGTTGCCGGTGCGCTTGAAGTGGCCGGACGTCTCGCCGACGAAGGGGCGGGCGATGACGCGGCCGATATTGTAGCCGTCCACCAGCTTGCGCGCGATGTGGCAGCATTCGTAGAGCCGCTCGAGGCCGAAATGGGCCTCGTGCGCCGCGATCTGGTAGACCGAATCGGCGGAGGTGTAGACGATCGGCTTGCCGCTGCGGATATGCTCCTCGCCGAGGGCGTCGAGGATATCGGTGCCCGACGCATGGCAGTCGCCCAGAATGCCGGGAACGCCGGTCGCCGCGATGAAGTCCTGGGTGAGCTGCGGCGGAAAGGACGGCACGGTCTTGGGGAAGAAGCCCCAGTCGTAATCGACCGGCAGGCCCATCATCTCCCAATGACCGCTGGGCGTGTCCTTGCCGCGGCCAAGCTCGGCGGCATAGCCGTAACGGCCGGCGATGCGCGGCGGCGCGGCGATAACGACGCGCGGATCGGCCTCTTTGGCGGCCTGGCCAAGGCCGAGCGCGAGCAGATTGGGCACGTCGAGCGCGCCGCTGCGGCCGGTCGGTCGCTTCAGGCCGTCGGCGCAGGCCTTGGCGATGTGGCCGAAGGTGTTGGCGCCGGCATCGCCGAAGCGCTCGGCGTCAGGGGCGGCGCCCAGGCCGAAGGAATCGAGTACACCGACGATTGCGCGCAAAGTTCCGGTCCGAAGAGGTGACGCGCCAGCGTACAGATTTGTCCCGCCGGACGGAAATATATACTGGAGCGCGAACGGCATAGGGACGGCTGCGATGGCAAAGGGCGAGAGCGGAGCAGGCGAGATCGAGCGCGGTGTCGCCGCCGTGACGGCGGCCGTCAAAGCGCCGTTCCCGAAAACGGCGCTGATCCTGGGCAGCGGCCTTGGACCCTTCGCCGACAAGATCGCGGACGCGGTCGATGTCCCCTATGGCGATATTCCCGGTTTCCCGGTGCCGACCGTGCATGGCCACCAAGGCCGCCTGCGCGTCGGCACGGTGTCGGGCCACGGCATCGCCTGCATGCAGGGCCGCCTGCACGCCTATGAGGGCCATCCGGCGCAGGCGCTGGCGGTGCCGATTCGCATCCTGAAGCGGCTCGGCGTCGAGCGGCTGATCCTGACCAATGCGGCGGGCGGCCTGAAGCTGAGCCTGCCGGCCGGCACGCTGATGATCGTCGAGGACCACATCAATTTCTCGGGCCAGAATCCCCTGATCGGCGTCAACGACGAGCGTTTCGGGCCGCGCTTCTTCGACATGTCGCAGGCCTATGATTCGAATCTGCGGCGCAGGCTCGAAGACGCGGCGCGCGCGACCGGCGTCGCGGTGTCGAAGGGCGTCTATGTCTATGCGCTGGGGCCGAACTTCGAGACCCCGGCCGAAATCCGCATGTTCGCCGGCTTCGGCGCCGACGCGGTCGGCATGTCGACGGTGCCCGAATGCCTGGCGGCGGTTCATTGCGGCATCAAGGTCGCGGCCCTGTCGGTCATCACCAATCTGGCGGCCGGCCTCGCCGCGGACGCTTTGACGCATCACGATACCTTGTCCGAGGCGGCCAAGGCCTATGACCGGGTCGAGCGCCTGCTGCTGCATTTTTTCGCAGAATTGTACGAATAGACGGCTATTTCTGTGCGTAAATTTGAGGAGCGGCGCCTAATCCATGCTGCATCTGCGAAGGCGCACCGTTCGATTGCGAAAGATGCAGGCAAAAGCGTGCAACTTTCTGTTGCGGCGCAGAGTGGCAAAATACACACGCTATCAGTCGCAAATCTGCAAACCGGCCGGCATAGATTGACTAGGTCGCTTGCCGGGATACAAATTGCTGCATGCGCGAACGATTGGCCCCTTAACCAGGGACAAATGCTTCGCTTTTTGGGGGTCACGACATCTTGCGATCAAATACGTCCGGCAACGATGTCAGCGTGCGTCCGCCCGCTCGCGGAATTCAGCTTAATGAGGGGAAATTCATGACAATGCGTACAGTCAAATCGTTCCTGCTGGGCGCGAGCGCGCTCTCACTCGCCGCGCCGCTGCTTCTGGCAAGCGGCCCGGCCTTTGCCGCCTCGACCGGCGACCAGGCCGTCGAAATGGTCACCGTGACCGCCCAGCGCACCAGCGTGACGGGTCTCGTCGACGAGCACGTCTCCAAGCAGCGCTCGACCATCACCCAGGCGTTCTTCGATACGCAGAGCCCCGGCCAGACGATCTTCCAGGGCCTCAACATGGTGCCCGGCCTCAACTTCACGAACACCGACCCCTACGGCGCCAGCGGCGGCGATCTGCGCCTGCACGGCCAGGACGGCGCACGCATCTCGTTCACCTGGGACGGCATGCCGCTGAACGACACCGGCAATTACGCGATCTTCACCAACCAGGTCGTCGATCCCGAACTGGTCGACAGCGTCATCGTCAACCAGGGCACGACCGACGTCGACACGCCGACGGCCTCCGCGGTCGGCGGCGTCATCGGCATCACGACGACCAAGCCCTCGGACGTGTTCCAGGCGATGGCTGACCTGTCCTATGGCAGCTTCAACCAGGAGCGCGGCTTCGCGCGCCTCGACAGCGGCACGTTCGGCCCCTGGGACACCAAGGCCCTGCTCAGCTACTCCTACCAGAACTACGACAAGTTCAAGGGCGCCGGCCATCTGCAGAAGCAGCAGATCAACGGCTTCATCTACCAGGATCTGGGAGCGGTCGGCTTCTTCGACTTCGGCTTCCACTTCAACCAGAACCGCAACAATTTCTACAACAACGTCTCCTACCTGCCGGCCTTCTCGGAGTCGGCCTATTCGTCGGCGGTCAACAAGAACAGCGTCCCGAACCCCAGCCCGCTCAACGGCGCGCTGGCCGTGGGTGCGCCGAACGTCGCCCTCGACGCCAATGGCGACTACACCGGCGTCATCACGCCCGGCACCAATGTGCCGATCGGCGGCTTCGGCATGAACTTCGACGAAGATCCGACCTGCACGCGCCCCGCCGCCGTTGCGGGCACGGCGCAGAACGAAGCCACCTCGGCGGGCGGCACGACCGGCGTCTGCACCGGCTTCTACAAGCTGCGCATCAACCCGTCGGACACGGGCAATATCCGCGCCCAGTCGCTGTTCCACCTCAACGATTCGATCAGCCTGACGGTCGATCCGAGCTTCCAGTACGTGCTCGCCAACGGCGGCGGCGTCACGGTCATCAACGAACGCGATCCGCGCCTGAAGGGCACCTCGGGCGCTCTGGGCGTCGACCTCAACGGCGACGGCGACACGCTCGACGCGGTGCAGGTCTACTCGCCGAACAACACCAACACCCGCCGTTACGGCCTGACGACCTCGGTCATCTGGGCCCCGAACGAAGAGAACGTCCTGCAGGTCGCCTATACGCTGGACTACGGCCTGCATCGTCAGACGGGCGAAATGGAACTCTTCAACGCGGTCACCGGTCCCGTCGATCCGTTCGGCGGCCTGCGCGAAGACCACGCCAACGCGATCCGGACGGCCGACGGCCTGTCGGATCTGCGCCAGCGCGATCGCAAGTCCTACGCCATCCTGAACCAGGCCTCGCTCGACTACGAAGGCAAGTACTGGAACGACACGCTGCTGGTCAGCGTCGGTCTGCGCCTGCCGTTCCTGGAGCGCGACCTGAACCAGTTCTGCTACGTCCAGGCACAGGGCGCCTTCAGCCAGACGGCGCCGGGCGTCGGCTTCCAGTACTGCACGACGGAAACGCCGAGCGCGGTTGCCCCCAACGGCACCGTGACCTTCGCCGGCCTCGCGGCCGGTACGACGTTCACCCCGCCGGGGCATGAGACGGTGCGTTACAACCGCCTGCTGCCCAACCTCGGCCTGACCTACCAGCCGTTCGGTCCGCAGAGCCAGTTCTTCTTCGCCTACGCCACCGAACTGTCGGCGCCGAAGACGGACAACCTGTATAATGGCGGCGTCACCGGCTTCAACACGCCGGCGGTGCACTTCTCGTCCTTCGCCACGGTGATGCCCGAGACCTCGACGTCCTACGACCTCGGCTATCGCTATCACGGCGACAACGTGCACGCCTCGATCACGGTGTGGAACTCCCAGTTCCGCAACCGCATCGTGACGACGTTCGACCCGGATCAGGGCATCAGCATCGACCACAATCTCGGCACCGTGAACATGGCCGGCATGGATCTCGATGCCGGTTACGACGTCGACGAGTCGCTCAGCCTGTTCGGCACGTTCTCGTACCTGAAGACGCGCGTGGTCAACGACCTGGCGCTCGGCAACGCGCCGGCCGGCGTCGTTCCGGCGCCGTTCTACACGGCACCGGTCAACGGGGTGAACACGCTGTTCGCGCCGACGTCGGGCAAGCAGCTGGTCGAATCGCCGAACTACATGGCGACAGCCCGTGCCCAGTACACGATGTGGGGCTTCCGCGTCGGCCTGGACGGCAAGTTCGTCGGCAGCCGCTTCGCCACCGACGTCAACGACTACAAGGTGCCGAGCTACTTCACCGCCAACGCCGACATCACCTACGACCTGGGCCAAATCGGCTGGGACAACTCGTACGTCAAGTTCAACGTCGAGAACCTGTTCGATGCCCAGTACTTCGGCAGCGTCGGCACCTCGCGTTCGTGCTTCACGCCGGTGGCGCCGACGGTCTCGGGTTGCACCAGCTACCCGCTGCTGTCGGTCGGCTTCCCGCGGACCTTCGAAGTCACGCTGCGCTCGGTCCTGTAGGCCGCGCCACGCGATCAAGAGGCCGGCCCGGGCGACCGGGCCGGCCTTTTTGTTTTGTGCTAGCGTCGGCGCGAAACATGCTGCGGACAAAGCCATGAACGGCAGGACCATCGCGGCGCTGCTCGCCGCGGTTTCGCTGGGCGGCGTGCTGCCGGGCGCGGCGCTGGCCTGGGGTCCCGACGGCCACCGCCTGATCGGCACGCTGGCGGTGCGCAATCTGCCGGACGAGGTGCCGGCTTTCGTGCGGACGCCGGCCGCCGCGGCCGAGATCGGCACGCTGGCGACCGAGCCCGACCGCTGGCGCGGCTCGGGCCCGACGCACGACGGCGAGCGTGATGCCGCGCACTTCGTGCATGCGCTGGACGATCTGACGGTGATGGCCGGGCCGCGTCTCGCCGCCCTGCCGCCGACGCGCGAAGCCTACGACACGGCGCTGCGGGCGGCCGGATCGACGCAATACGCGGCCGGCTATCTGCCTTATGCGATCGTCGACGGCTGGCAGCAGCTGCGCACGGATTTCGCCTATTGGCGCATCGCTGCGGCGGGCGAGAGGCTGGCGGCGAGCGCCGACGACCGCGCCTGGTTCGCCGCCGACCGCGCCCTGCGCGAGGTGCTGACGCTGCGCGATTTCGGCGTCTGGGCGCATTATGTCGGCGACGCCAGCCAGCCGCTGCACAGTTCGGTGCATTACGACGTGTGGGGTGCGTTCCCCAATCCGGAAGGCTTCTCGCAGGCCAAAGGCCTGCATTGGCGCTTCGAGGGGCCGTTCGTTGCCGCCAACGTCGCCGCGCGCGACGTCGCGCCGCTGCTCGCGCCCTATCGCGATTGCGCCTGCGCCATCGAAGAGCGGACATCCGCCTATCTCATCGCCAGCCAGGCTTTCGTCGCGCCGCTGTTCCGGCTCGAGAAGCGCCACGCCTTCGAAGGGCTCAATGCCGAGGGCAGGGCCTTCGCGGCGCAGCGCATCGCGGCCGGCGCGTCGGAACTGCGCGACATGGCGCTCGACGCCTGGCGCAGCAGCGCGGGCGCGACGCTGCTCTACCCGCCGGTCGCGGTGAAGGACGCCGAGGCCGGCAACCCGGCGGCGCTACACGCGGTGCGCGGCGCCGATTGAATGCGCTTCAGTGCTTGCGGCCGAGATCCGCCCAGGTCGGCGCATGCGGCGCCGGCGCCATCGCCTGCAGGCCGCCATTGTCGGCCGGCGGCGGGTCGAACAACTGGCACAGCGGCAGCGTCGACGGATCGAGCCCCGCCACCTGATCCCAGGTGGTCGTCGGATCGGGCTGCACCATCGCGAAATCGGTGTAGTTCTGGCTCACGATCGGCGCATTGGCCGGCGCGACCGGAAAGCCCGAGAAATAAAACGACTGCGGATGGCGATAGGGCGCCAGCGTCGGCCGCGCGCTGTCGAAGGTCTCTTTGCTGTCGAAGGCGTAGCCGAACATAATGTCCCCGGCCGCGGTCTGGTCCGGGCTGACGCCGACCTGCACCGGCTTGTTGGTCGCCGGGCTGATCCAGAACGAATAGCCCTGCACCGCGCCGCCCAGATTGGCGCTGTCGCCCTTGCTGTAGGGCAGATGGGCGATGAAATCGCGCCGCGGCGGATGGTTCATCATCGAGAACAGGCAGACGCGCGGCATGCCCTTGGGCCGGTCGGGATCGTAGGTGACGAAATAGGCGACGTCGCCCAGCGAGATGAACGAGCAGGTGAAGTTGTTCGGGATCGGGAAGATCGGCAGGCAGAAATGCTCGTAATGCTCCATCATGGCCCCTTCGCCCGAGGGCCCGCGCCAGGTGCTGTCGTAATAGGTGGTGCCGTGCGAGGTCTGGTAGTCGGTGCCGTCCTGCAGCGGCGCCGGCGGCTTGCCGGCATAGGGCGGCGGATATTTGTCGTAGTGGTTGAACACCCGGTACATGTTCCAGTTCGCGGTCCAGTAGACCGGATATTGCGGATTGCTCGGCTCGCCCTTGGCGCGCGGATAGACGCAGGTCGGATAGGTGCAGGGGCTCGCCGAGGGCGGATTGTGGACGCCGTAGGTCGAATAGACCGGCGCGCTCGGCTTTGCCGGCGGTGCGGCGGGCTTCGCCTTGACGCCGGCGGCCAGCGCCGGCGCCGCGAAGAAGAGGGCGAACAGGACGGCGGCGATGCGCCGGGCGAATTTCGGCATGACAACCTCCTCGAACCGGCGGCCGCATCGTCGTGGCGGGCGCCAGCTGAATATTTGCCAGCCAAGTATAGGAGCCTGCCGCGGAAAGTATAGAACGTGCCGTGCCGTCGATGACCGCCACGCTCTCTTTTCAAAGGCGGGCGTGCCCAATACAGTGCCGGAGCAAGGATCGGCAGAGCAAAGTATCGGCGCGAACGTTTCCGGGTTGGCGCAGGCGGGCGGGGCACCCTGGTGGATTTTTCGACGGTTCGGCGCCTGGCAGCGGCGCTGCTCGCGGCCGCGAGCCTGGCGCTGCCGGCCGCGGCGGCGGCGGACAGCGAAACGGTCATCGTCACCGCGACGCGCCTGCCGGGCAGCATCGCGGCCGGCGATCCCAATGTCAGCGTCATCGACGCGGCCGAGATCGCGGCGCGCCATGCCTCCAGCGCCGTCGAGCTGCTGCGCAGCCTGCCCGGCGTCTTCGTGCAGCAGGCGGGCGGGCGCGGCAGCGTCGTGTCGCTGTTCGTGCGCGGCGCCAAGCCGAACTTCACGCTGGTGCTGATCGACGGCGTCAAGGTCAACGATCCGACCAATTCGCGCGGCGGCTCGTTCGATTTCTCGACGCTCGACATCGACGATATCGAGCGCGTCGAGCTGGTGCGCGGCCCGGCGTCGATGGTCTACGGCTCGGACGCGATCGGCGGCGTGATCAATTTCGTGACGCGGCGCGCGGCGCGCGAGACGGCGCTCGATCTCGACGTCGCGGCGGGCGCCTACGGCTTCAAGCATGTCGCGGGGCATGTCGGCGGCGCGCTCGGCCCGCTGGCGGCGAGGGGCGGCATCGCCTATACCGACAACGGCGTGCCGGTAGCGGGCAGCCTGTTCCACGGCACGACCTTCGACGGGGCGCTGTCGGGCGGCTGGGCCGACGGCCTGACGCTGGCGCTGAGCGGCCGCTACAGCCTCAGCCGGGTCGAGACCTTTCCCGATTCGAGTGGCGGCCCGGCGCTCGCCGTCATCCGCGACGTCGACCGCCGCACGATCGACGAAGGCGTGCTCGGCGGGCATGCGAATTACGCCGATAGCGGCGCCTGGAGCTTCGCGCTCGATTACGGGCTGTACGACCGCACCTCCAATGCGCGGTCGCCGGGCGTGGCGCCGAGCGCGCAGACCCCGAGCGGCATTCCGCCGAACACGGACAACGTGCATTTCCTGCGCAACACGCTGACCGGCAGCGCCCGCTTCGCGCCGAGCGCCGCTTTCGAGGTCGCGTTCGGCTTCGACGTGCAGGTCGAGCACGGCGTCGACATCGGGACGCTGAAATTCGGCCCCGTCGTGATCCCGACCAGCTTCAGGGGCGACCGCACGCTGGTCGCCGGCTTCGCGCAGGCGCGTTACGCGCCGCTGCCGGGCCTCGCGCTGTCGGCCGGCGGGCGCTACGACAAGCCCGACGACCAGGGCGGCCATTTCAGCCCGCAAGCGCGCGCCGATTACACGCTGGCGCCGACCCAGACGACGTTCGACGTCTCGTGGGGCCTCGCCTACAAGCTGCCGAGCTTCTACGCGCTGGGCAATCCGATCGTCGGCGATCCAACGTTGAAATCCGAAAGCGCCTCGAACCTCGAACTCGGCCTGGCGCAGAAATTCGCCGGCAGCGCGGACAGTTTCAAGCTCGATGTGTTCGACACCCATTACAGCAATCTGATCGACTTCAAGCCCGGCGCGGCGCCCAAGCTGGTCAACCTCTCCAAGGTGCGCATCGAAGGCGTCGAAGCCTCGGCGGAGCTGCATCTGGGCGACACGCTGTCGTTCACGCCGGCGCTGTCCTACACGCACACGCGCAACGCGGCGACCGGCGCGGCCCTGCGCGACGTGCCGGGCTGGCTGGCGAGCGGGGTCCTCGCCTGGACGCCGCTGCCGGCGCTGACGCTCAGCGTCACGCTGCTGCATGTCGGTTCGTTCACCGACAATGCGGTGCCGACCGGCGACGTGGTCCTGCCGGGCCATCAGCGGGTCGATCTCGCCGTCTCCTGGCGGCTCGAACGCGGCACGCTGTTCGTGGGCATCGAGAACGCCACCGATGCGCGCTACCAGGATGCTATCGGCTTTCCGGCACCCGGCATCGTGGCCCGGACGGGCTACAGCGTGGCGCTTTAGGGGGATACTTCTCCTTTCGGCGATTGTCTGATACGGGGACTGGTACCGCTCAATCGGAGAACAGGACTTGGCCCAGAAGAGTGGTCGACGCGGCAACAATGTCGTGACCATTCACGAGGTGGCGCGCCATGCCGGCGTCTCGCCCATGACGGTCAGCCGCGTGGTCAACGGCGAGAGCAATGTGCGCGAGGCCACCCGTGCCAAGGTCGCCGCCTCGATCAAGACGCTGCACTATTCGCCGAACTTGGCGGCGCGCAGCCTCGCCAGCGCCAATGCGGTGCGCGTGGGCCTGCTCTATTCGAACCCGTCGGCGGCCTATCTGAGCGAGTTCCTGGTCGGCAGCCTGGAGCAGTCGAGCCTGTCCGGCTGCCAGCTGGTCATCGAGAAGTGCGACGGGCCCGACAGCGAACGCGCCGCGATCGAAAAGCTGGTGCGCACCGGCGCCGACGGCGTCATCCTGCCGCCGCCCTTGTGCGATTCCGAAGAAGCGCTCACCGCCGTCGCCGATGCCGACATCCCGGCTGTCGTCGTTGCCACAGGCCGGCCGGCACCGGGGCTCTCCGCGGTCAGCATCGACGACTTCGACGCGGCGCGGCAGATGACCCGCCGGCTGATCGCGCTCGGCCACAGCCGGATCGCCTTCATCATGGGCCATCCCAACCAGACCGCCAGCGAGCAGCGCTACAAGGGCTTCGTCGCCGGCATGGAGGAGGCGGGCCTCAAGGCCGATCCCCGGCAGGTGGCACAGGGCTACTTCACCTATCGCTCGGGCCTCGACGCGGCAGAGAAACTGCTGCGCCTGCCCAGGAAGCCGAGCGCGATTTTCGCCAGCAATGACGACATGGCGGCGGCCACCGTGGCGGTGGCGCACCGCATGGGCCTGGACGTGCCGCGCGACCTCACTATCGCCGGCTTTGACGACACGCCGCTGGCCACCACGGTATGGCCGGCCCTGACCACGGTGCGCCAGCCGATCGCGGAAATGGCCCGCGAGGCGGTCAAGCTGCTGCTCGAGCAAATCCGCCGCAAGCGCTCGGGTGCGGAGCAGCAGCCGGTGCAGAAATTGCTCGAATTCACCCTGATTCCGCGCGAATCCACGGGCCGGGCCAGCAGCGCGCCGCGCTGAGGCCGCGGGCGCGACACTCTTGACAAACATGGCGGTTGCCTGCGTTGGTAGCGCAACCAAAGCCGAGAGCGCCGGGGCGGGCGCCGCGTGGGATGTTGTATGGAACGCTTTTCAACCGGGCACGGGCATGACTGACTTTCTGCCGCGCGATTGGCGTGAGGCGACGCTGGTCGGCCGCGTCGATTGCGGCGCCGGTCCGACGCCGGTCCTGATCCGCGAAGGGCGGGTGCTGGACGTCAGCCGCGCGGCACCGACCGTGGCGGACCTGCTGAACGGCTGGACCGGCTCGGCCAGCGGCCGCGACCTCGGCGAGGTCGCCGACCTCGACCTGAAGGAAGCGTGGAACGGCGGCGGGGCGACGCGCCTGCTCGCGCCGATCGACCTGCAATGCGTCAAGGCGGCGGGCGTCACCTTCGCGGTGTCGGCGGTCGAGCGGGTGATCGAGGAACGGGCGCGGGGCGATGCCGCCAAGGCGCTCGGCATCCGTGAGGCGCTCAAGGAACGCGTCGGCGCCGACCTTAGATCGGTCAAGCCGGGCTCGCCGGAAGCGGTGAAGCTCAAGGCGGCGCTGATCGCCGACGGGCTGTGGTCGCAATATCTCGAAGTCGCCATCGGGCCGGACGCGGAGATCTTCACCAAGGCGCCGATCCTGTCGTCGATGGGCTGGGGCGATTACATCGGCATCCGCTCCGATTCCGACTGGAACAATCCGGAGCCCGAGATCGTCATCGTCTGCAATGCGAAAGGCGAGGCGCTCGGCGCCGCGCTCGGCAACGACGTGAATTTACGCGATTTCGAAGGGCGCAGCGCGCTGCTGCTCGGCAAGGCCAAGGACAACAACGCCTCGTGCAGCATCGGGCCGTTCGTGCGCCTGTTCGACGAGCGCTTCACGCTGGACGACGTGCGCAAGGCCGTGCTGGAGCTCGAGATCATCGGACCGGAGAACTACCGCCTCGAAGGCCGCAGCACGATGGCCGAGATCAGCCGCGATCCGCTCGATTTGTGCAAGCAGGCGATGAGCGAGCACCAATACCCCGACGGCTTCGCGCTGTTCCTCGGCACGCTGTTCGCGCCGACCCAGGACCGCGATCATCCGGGGCGCGGCTTCACCCACAAGATCGGCGACGTCGTGCGGGTCTCGACGCCCAGGCTCGGCGTGCTGGAGAACAAGGTCACGACCTCCAAGGCGGCGCCGCCCTGGCGCTTCGGAGTCGGCGACCTGATGCGAAATCTGGGCAGCCGTGGTCTGCTGCCCGCGGGACCAGCCTGAGCGACGATGCGATGAACCAGAGCCTCACACATTATATCGACGGCGAGCGGGTCAAGGCGGAGACGCCGCACCAGAGCCTCAATCCCTCCGACACGCGCGAGGTCGTGGCGCATTTCCCCGACGGCGGCAAAGCCGAGGTCGATGCCGCGGTGGCCGCGGCGCGCAAGGCGTTTCCCGCCTGGTCCGGCGCCTCGCCGGAAGTGCGCAGCGACCTGCTCGACAAGGTCGGCGACACGATCCTCAAACGCCGCGAGGAGCTCGGCAAGCTGCTGTCGCGCGAGGAGGGCAAGACGCTGCCCGAGGGCATCGGCGAAGTGGCGCGCGCCGGGCGCATCTTCAAATATTTCGCCGGCGAGGCGATCCGCCGTCACGGCCAGAATCTCGATTCGGTGCGGCCCGGCGTCGAAGTCGCGACCTTCCGCGAGGCGGTCGGCGTCTTCGGCATGATCACGCCGTGGAATTTCCCCATCGCGATCCCGGCGTGGAAAACCGCGCCGGCGCTGGCGTTCGGCAATTGCGTCGTCATCAAGCCGGCGGGGCCGACGCCCGCCACGGCCGCGGCGCTGGCCGACATCATCTTCGAATGCGGCGCGCCGGCCGGCATCTTCAACATGGTGATCGGCCGCGGCCAGGTCGGCGACGCCATCGCCAGGCATCCCGGCGTCGACGGTATCTCGTTCACCGGCTCGCAGAACGTCGGCAGCCAGGTCGCGCTCGCCGCCGTGGCGCGCCAGGCCCGCGTGCAGCTCGAGATGGGCGGCAAGAACCCGCTGGTGGTGCTCGACGACGCCGATTTCGACCGCGCCGTGATGTGCGCCCTGGACGGCGCCTTCTTCGCCACCGGCCAGCGCTGCACCGCGTCGAGCCGCATCATCGTCACCGACGGCATCTACAAGAAGTTCGTCGCGGCCTTGACCGAGAAGACGCTGGCGCTGACGGTCGGCGACGCGCTCGACCCAGCCTCCAAGATGGGCCCGGCGGTCAGCGAGCAGCAGCTCGAGCAGAACCTCTCCTATGTCGACATCGCGGTGAAGGAAGGCGGTACGCTGACCGGCGGCGGCCAGCGCCTGACGCTCGGCAAACCCGGCTATTACATGAGCCCCGCGGTGATCGCGGACACCGGCGTCGGCGCGCGCATCAACAACGAGGAAGTCTTCGGGCCCGTCGCCTCGATCGTGCGCGTCAAGGATTACGACGAGGCGCTGGCCGTCGCCAATGCCGGCGAGTTCGGCCTCTCGGCCGGCATCTGCACCGGCTCGCTGAAATATGCCCGCCATTTCCAGCGCGCCGTGCGCGCCGGCATGGTGATGGTCAATCTGCCGACGGCCGGCGTCGATTATCACGTGCCGTTCGGCGGCTCGCGCAAGTCGAGCTACGGCGCGCGCGAGCAGGGCTTCGCAGCCATCGAGTTCTACACACAGACAAAGACGGCCTATTCATGGGCCTGAGGGAAGCCATGTCGTCAGCGATCTATCCGAGCCTGAAGGACAAACGGGTCGTCGTTACCGGCGGTGCCAGCGGCATCGGCGCGGCCATCGTCGCGGCGTTCGCGCGCCAGGGCGCCCGCGTGACCTTCCTCGACATCCTGGACAACGAAGCGGCCGCCCTGGCCAAATCGATCAACGGCGTCGCCCACGCGCCCGCTTTCCACAGATGCGATCTGACCGACCTTGCCGCCATCGCCGCGTTCTTCAAGGAAACCGGTGCCATCGACGTGCTGGTCAACAACGCCGGCAACGACGACCGCCACAAGCTCAGCGAGATCACGCCGGCCTATTGGGACGAGCGCATCGCGGTGAATTTGCGCCACATGCTGTTCTGCGCCAAGGAAGCGGCACCCGGCATGAAGAAGCGCGGCGGCGGCGCGATCATCAATTTCGGCTCGATCTCCTGGCATCTGGGCCTGCCGGACCTGGTGATCTACGAGACCGCCAAGGCGGGCATCGAAGGCATGACGCGGGCGCTGGCGCGCGAACTCGGCGGCGACAATATCCGCGTCACTGCCGTGGTGCCGGGAAATGTCCGCACGCCGCGCCAGATGAAGTGGTATACGCCCGAAGGCGAGAACGAGATCGTCGCGCAGCAATCGCTGAAGGCGCGCGTCGAGCCGGAAAATGTCGCCTCGCTGGTGCTGTTCCTGGCGTCGGACGACGGTAAGATGTGCACCGGACACGAATATTGGATCGACGCCGGCTGGCGATGAAGCCCGAATGCGTATGGCCCGTCGAAGCGATGCTGGGCGAGGGACCGCTCTGGGTCCCGCGTGACCAAGCGCTGTGGTTCGTCGACATCAAGAAGCAGCATATCCACCGCTACGATCCTGCGAGCGGCGCAAGGCGCAGCTTCGACGCGCCGCAGAGCCCGGGTTTTCTTTGCAGCGACGGCGACGGCTTCGTCGTCGGGCTGACCGACGGTCTCTATCGCTTCGATCCCCGTGACGGTTCTTTCGCGCTGCTGCACCTTGTGGATGCCGACAAGCCCGGCAACCGGCTGAACGACGGGGCGCGCGACGCGGCGGGCCGGATCTGGTTCGGCACGATGGACAATGGCGAGACGGCGCCGACGGGTTGCCTCTACCGGCTCGACGCCGGCGGGCCGGTGGCGGTGGAGCACGGCATCTGCATCACCAACGGTCCGTGCTCCAGTCCCGACGGCAAGATTTTCTATCACACCGACACGCTGAAACGGACGATCTACGCCTACGATCTCGGCGCGGACGGCACGCTGTCGAACAAGCGTATTTTCACCGAGATCGAGGCGGACGCGGGCTACCCCGACGGCTCGGTGATCGATGCCGAGGGCTGCTTGTGGCTGGGGCTCTATGCCGGCTGGGCGGCGCGGCGCTATGACGACCGCGGAAAACTCATGTCCACGGTGCGCTTTCCCTGTGCCAATATCACCAAGCTCGCCTTCGCCGGCACCACCGTCTACGCCACCACGGCGTGGAAGGGGCTGGACGCCAAGGCGCGCGCCGAACAGCCGCTGGCCGGCGGGCTGTTCCGGTTCGAGAGCGACGTCGCCGGTCTTTGAGCAAAGGAGATTCCCATGGTCGAGCGCAAACCCGCCAGGCGGTTTCGCTCCCAGGACTGGTTCGCGGCCCCCGGGCGCAGCGACATGGCGGCGCTCTATCTCGAGCGCATGATGAATTACGGCCTGACGCCGGACGAGCTGCGCTCGGGACGGCCGATCGTCGGCATCGCGCAGTCGGGCAGCGACCTGTCGCCCTGCAACCGGATTCATCTCGAGCTGGCAGGGCGCGTGCGCGACGGCATCCGCGACGCTGGTGGCATCGCGGTGGAATTTCCCACCCATCCCATCGCCGAGAATTGCCGCCGACCGACCGCGGCCATCGACCGCAACCTCGCCTTCATGACGCTGGTCGAGATCCTGCACGGCTATCCCATCGACGCGGTGGTGCTGACCACGGGCTGCGACAAGACCACGCCGTCGGCGATCATGGCGGCCTCGTCCGTCGATATCCCGGCCATCGTGCTGTCGGGCGGGCCGATGCTGGATGGCTGGCACGAGGGCGAGCTGGTGGGCTCGGGCACCGTGATCTGGCGCGCCAGGCGCAAGCTTGCGGCCGGCAAGATCAGCGAAGACGAGTTCATGGCGGAAGCCTGCGCCAGCGCGCCGTCGGCCGGCCATTGCAACACCATGGGCACCGCCTCGACCATGAACGCGGTGGCGGAGGCGCTCGGCCTGTCGCTGCCGGGCTGCTCGGCGATCCCCGCGCCCTATCGCGAGCGCGGCCAGATGGCCTACGAGACCGGCAAGCGCATCGTCGCGATGGCCTATGAAGACCTGACGCCGTCGAAGATCCTGACGCGCGCCTCCTTCCTCAACGCGATCGCCGCGGTCGCAGCCATCGGCGGTTCGACCAACGCCCAGCCGCATATCGTCGCCATGGCGCGGCATGCCGAGGTGGAATTGACCGCCGCGGACTGGAGCGCGGCCTACGACATCCCGCTGCTGCTCAACATGCAGCCGGCGGGCAAATATCTCGGCGAGCGCTTCCACCACGCCGGCGGCGTGCCGGCGGTGCTGTGCGAATTGCTCAAGGCCGGCCGCATCGACGGCGGCGCGCCGACCGTCACCGGCAAGAGCCTCGCCCACAACATCGAGGGCCGTGACAGTCATGACCGCGAGATGATCCGCACCTACGACAAGCCCCTGATGGAGCGCGCCGGTTTTTTGGTGCTGAAGGGCAATTTGTTCGATTTCGCCATCATGAAGACGAGCGTGATCTCCGCCGATTTCCGCCAGCGCTACCTGGCGCGGCCGGGACACGAGAACGTCTTCGAGGGCCGCGCCGTGGTGTTCGACGGCTCGGACGATTATCACCACCGCATCAACGACCCCGCCCTGGGCATCGACGCCGACACGATCCTCGTCATCCGCGGCGCCGGCCCGATCGGCTGGCCGGGCTCGGCCGAAGTCGTCAACATGCAGCCGCCGGACGCGCTCCTCAAACAGGGCATCATGAGCCTGCCGACGCTGGGCGACGGGCGGCAGTCGGGCACCTCCGACAGTCCCTCGATCCTCAATGCCTCGCCGGAGAGCGCGGCGGGCGGCGGCCTCGCCTGGCTGCGCAGCGGCGATGTGATCCGCATCGACCTCAACGCGGGGACCTGCGACATGCTGGTTTCAGAGGCCGAGATCGCGCGCCGCAAGAAGGACGGAATGCCGCCGGTGCCCGAGACCGCCACCATGTGGCAGGAAATCTTCCGCGCCACCGTCGGCCAGATGGACAGCGGCGCGGTGATGGAGCCGGCGCTGAAATACCGCCGCATCGCCGGCAAGACGCCGCGGCACAATCATTAGCGAACGCTAACAAGCGCGCGGCTCTTGCAGACTGGTATCGCTATCAATAGGCTTGGCGCGACGGACGAACCGCCGGCCCGAGATCGGCGAACGTCATCGAGGAAGCACAGGGGATCATTTCATGGCCAAGGCCAATTCGGGTCTCGTGATGGGACTTGCCGTCATCGCCTCGCTCGGCGGTCTGCTGTTCGGCTACGACACGGCGGTGATCTCGGGCGCGGTCAGCGCCATCGACCACAATTTCATCACGCCGCAGAACCTGCCGGAATCGGCGCGCGACAGCCTGTCGGGCTGGGCGATCTCCTGCGCGCTGCTCGGCTGCGTCATCGGCGCCTTCGTCGCCGGACCGCTTTCGACCTATTTCGGCCGCAAGGGCGGCCTTCTGATCTCCGCGATGCTGTTCCTGCTGGGCTCGATCGGCTCGGCGGTGCCGGAATTCGGCCTCGGGCCGATCGGCGGCATGGGCCCGGCGGCGCTGACGCCGTTCATCCTCTATCGCATCCTCGGCGGCGTCGGCGTCGGCGTCGCCTCGATGCTGTCGCCGCTCTATATCGCCGAGATCGCGCCGCCGGCCGACCGCGGGCGTCTGGTGACGCTGCAGCAGATCGCCATCGTGCTCGGCATCACCATCGTCTATTTTGTCAACTGGGCCATCGCCAAGCAGGGCAACGACGCCTGGGGCCTCGCCACCGGCTGGCGCTGGATGCTGGCCTCGGAGGCCATTCCGGCGACGCTGTTCTTCTTCCTGATGCTGCTGGCGCCCGATACGCCGCGCTGGTTCGTGCTGCGCGGCCACAAGGACAAGGCGCTGGCGGTGCTGCGCCGCATCACCGACGAGGCGACGGCGCAGGCGACGCTCGCCGACATCCAGACCACGCTGGTGGAGAAGACGCGGCCGCTGTTCAGCTTCGGCGGCCTCGTCATCTTCGTCGGCATCATGCTGTCGGTGTTCCAGCAGTTCATCGGCATCAACGCGGTGCTCTATTACGGCCCGTTGATGTTCAAGAATGCCGGCTTCGGCACGGACAGCTCGCTGGCCCAGACCATCGTCGTCGGCCTGGCGCTCGTCGTCTTCACGCTGGTGGCGCTGGTCACCGTCGACCGCTGGGGCCGCAAGCCGCTGCTGATCACCGGCGGCGCCATCATGGCGGTGGCGATGTTCGCGCTCGGCTTCCTGTTCGACGCCCACACGGTCGGCATCTGGACGCTGGTGGCGGCGGTGACCTACATCGCGGGCTTCTCGCTGTCCTGGGGGCCGGTGACCTGGGTGCTGCTGGCCGAGATCTTTCCCAATTCGATCAAGAGCAAGGCGATGGCGATCGCGGTCGCGGCGCAGTGGATCGCCAACCTGTTCGTTTCCTGGTCGTTCAAGATCCTGGACGGCAACACCGCGCTCAACCACGCCTACAATCACGGCTTCGCCTATTGGATCTACGGTGCGATGAGCATCCTGGCGGCGCTGTTCGTGATGCGCTACGTGCCGGAAACCAAGCGGCGCAGCCTGGAAGCGATCCAGGAATTGTGGGGCAAGAAGGCCGCCGTCTAGGCGCGCCTGGTGATCACGCTTCGCAGCGGCGGCGCCGAACTCGATCTTCTGCCGAAGATCGGCGGCGCCGTTTCGCGTTTCGCGGTGGACGGCAGCGACGTGCTGCGGCCGGCGCCGCCCGGCACGACGGATGTGCTGCAGACGGCCTGTTTTGCGCTGGTGCCGTTCGCCAACCGCATTGCGCACGGTGCCTTCGCCTTTCGCGGCGAGGCGGTCCGCCTGAAGCGCAATTTCGGCGACCATCCGCATGCGCTGCACGGCCAGGGCTGGCAGAACGAATGGTCGGTGCGTGCACAAACGCGGGACAGCGCCGTTCTCGCCTTCGCGCATGGCGCGGACGCGTGGCCCTGGGACTATGCGGCGGAGCAGGCGTTTGTGCTGACGCCCGATTCGCTGCGCCTCGAGCTGACGCTGAGCAACCGCAGCGCCCGCGCCATGCCGGCAAGCCTTGGGTTTCACCCTTATTTTCCGAGGACGGAACGTTCGCGCCTGCAGGCCGAAATCGCCGGCGTCTGGCTCAGCGATGCGACCGCCATCCCGACGGTGAAGGCGCAGGCTTCACATTTCCTCGATCTGGCAGGCGGCGCCGCGCTCGGCGCCGCGCCGTTCGTCGATCACTGCCATTTCGGCTGGAAGGGCGCCGCACGCATCGCGCAGCCGGAAAACGGCCGCAGGCTGCTTCTGGGCGCCAGTCCTGAGCTCGGTTTTCTGCACGTCTTCGTGCCTCCGAATGCCGATTTTTTCTGCGTCGAACCGGTGAGCGCGATGCCGGATGCCTTCAACCGCGCTGCGGACGAGAGCGGCTTGCGCGTCATCGCGGCGGGCGACTCGTTCCGCGTGGCGATGACGCTGTCGGTGCAGCCGGCGGACAGGCGTTGCTAATTTCACACCCTGCGCGAAATTTCGCTGCGCGTTTGCAGCGCAGCAAGACGCAATCCTCTTGACGACATCAAGATAGAGGGCTAAACATACATCGTTATGGGACCGCTACCATAACAAGGGGATTAACAGGAAACGTCAGTTCGCTACCGCTAACAACAAGACAATGCTGCCATGGAAGCAGCGGTCTGGGCGGCAGGGGACATTAGGGGAGGTTTGCATGCGTCCGACTTTTCACGTTTTGAATAACCGTGCGAAGGCCGTGCTGAGGGGCACGACATTGCTGGCCGGGCTTGGCGCAGTGTTCGTCGCAACCGCGCCGGCTTATGCCGCGGACGCCGATGCAGATGCCGTCGAGACCGTCGTGGTGACCGGCTACCGCGCCAGCTTGACCGCATCCACCGATGCCAAGCGCGCCGCGACGAACTTCACCGACTCGGTGTTCGCCGAAGACATCGGCAAGTTTCCCGACACCAACATCGCCGAATCGCTGAACCGCATTCCGGGCGTCACCATCAGCCGCGAAGACGACGGCGAGGGCGTGAACGTCTCGATCCGCGGCCTGGGCACGAACTTCACCAAGATCCTGCTCAACAACGCGCAGATTTCGGTGGCGTCGACCGGCGCGACCGATCAGTCGAACAACAACCGCGAAGTCGACCTGAACATGTTCCCGACGGAACTGTTCACGCAGTTGACGGTCAGCAAGAGCCCGACGCCCGATCAAGTCGAAGGCGGCGCCGCGGGCACCGTGAACATGCGCAGTGCGCGTCCGTTCGACTACGACGGTGCGCATTTCAGCTTCAACGTCCAGGGCAGCGACGACGACAAGGCGGACGAGCCCGGCGAGCGCGGCGCGATCATCGCCAGCGACACCTGGGGGCCCCTGGGCGTGCTGGTCGGCGTGGCCGGCGTGCACAACAACGTCATGACGACCGGCTGGGAAGACGGCAACGCCGGCTGGGTCACCATGGGCGCGCTGTCCGCCGCGCAATGCGGCGCCGGCAATACCTGCGACCAGATCGGCGGCAATGCGTTCGTCATTCCAGCGACCGTTCCGGTCGGCGTCACGACGGGCGGCATCGTGCCCGGGCAGACCGTCGATTCGGCGTTCCTGCTGGCACACAATCCCGGCGTGACCACGACCCAGATCAGTAACGCGCTCATTCCGCGCCTGGGCCGCACCATGTACGAGCGCGGCACGCGCGACCGCTTCAACGGCGTCATGAGCCTGGAGTATCGGCCCACCGACAGTCTGCACTTCTATGTGGACATGATCGCTGGCCGGACGTTCAACAATCTTGACCGCAGCGACATCGACTGGGGCGTTCGGTCGGGCGCCGGTTCGCAGCCGATGATCCCCGAGAACCTGACGGTCGATGCCAACAACGTGACGACCGGCGGCACCTTCGCGAACGCGCAGTTCTTCCTCGAAGCGCGTCCCTACAAGGAAAAGGGCGACTTTTTCAGCATCAACCCGGGCATGACCTGGCAGGTGCTGGACAATCTCGAGGTGGACTTCCAGGCCAATGCCAGCCGCAGCCACTTCTTCCGCGATTCCCCGACGTTCTTCGTGGTGAGCTGCCCGAGCTCCGGCAATCCCGCGGGCACGCCCGGTTGCACGGCGCCGGCGGGCGGTGTCGCCGCCACGTTCAGCAATCCGGCCGGTGCGCCGTTCCCGACCATCACGACCAATATCGACCTGAACAACCCGGCTAATTTCCAGTGGAACAATGGCCGCGTGAACCTTCAGGACGAGAAGCGCTACGTCTTCACCAACGGCCTGCATCTCGACACGAAATATGGCGACGATGACTTCGCCATCAAGGTCGGCGCGGCATATGACGACGTCTTCCGCAACATCACCGCGATCGACGCGTCGCCGACCTGGCAGGCCGCCATCTGCGGCGACAATCCCAGTGCGGCGTTGCCCGGGCCCAACTCGGCACCCGCATGCCGCGGCCTCAACGTGGCCGGCAGCACGGCGACGGTGAATGCCGCCTCGCCGGGCGCGGCGCCGCTTTACCCGGGTTTCGGAACCGGCTTCACCGCCGGTCAGCCGCCGATCACCTATGGCGGATCGCTGATCCCGCAATCGGCACTGGCGAACTTCCTGGTGCCGGGGCCGACGGGCTTCATCACGGCGAACTATGCCGCGATCAAGAACGCCTCGAACTACAATGCGATCGATGCCGCCGCCATCGCGGCGGTCGGCAATGCGCTGCCGGGGACGACGGGCACCTATCCCTATTCGACCGCGTCCAACACCGGCGGCAATTCCGGCACCGTCGAAGAGAGGAATTTCGGCCTCTACGCCGAAACGACCGGCGTCTTCAACATCGCCAGCCACGACCTGAAGTACAATGTCGGCCTGCGCTGGGTGCAGACGCTTCAGGACATCACCTCGCCGATCACGCACGTCAACCCGGCCAATGCCGGATTGGCGGACGGCGGCTTCTTCCCGAACAGCTTCTCGTTCTCGACGGTCAGGCACGACTATGCGGCGTTCCTGCCGTCGGCCAACCTGGTCTACAGCATCTCCGACGACTTCCAGGTCCGTGCCTCGATCTCGCGGACGATGACGCGCCCCAATCCGAACAACATGATCTCGGGCGTCAACTTCAGCGACCTGACGGCCCAGGCGGTTACCCTCGGAAATCCGAACCTGAAGCCGTTCTATTCCAACAACATCGACCTGGGTGCCGAATACTACACCGGTGGCGAGGGCTATTTCGGGGTGGCGATCTTCCGCAAATCGCTCGCCGGCTTCACGTCCGGCTCTACCGTCACACAGCCGTTCTCGTACCTGGCGCAGTTCGGCGTCACCTACAACACCCTCAATGCGACGCAGCAGGCCGCGCTTAACGGCCGTGGTTGCTTCTCCGATGCCGTCTGCCCCGCGGTGGTTACCGTCACGGAGCAGGTCAATCAGGCGGGTCTGTTGATCGTCAACGGCATGGAGTTCGACTATGTCCAGCCGCTCGACTTCCTGCTCGAGCAGCATGGCCTGAAGGGCTTCGGCTTCAGCGGCAACATGACGATCCTGGACCAGCGCAGCACCGGCATCGCGCCGACCTTCGCCACCGGTATCGCTCCGCTGAGCTACAACCTGACCGGCTATTACGAGAACAACGGCTGGATGGCGCGGCTGTCCTATGTCTGGAACGACCGCACCTATGCCTCGGGCTCGAACACGCAGAGCGTCTGCCTGCCGAGCACGGCGACGCAGGCCGCCGGCTGCCCCGGTGGCGCCTATCTGTTCAGTGCGCCTTACGGCCAAGCGGACTTCTCGTCCAGCGCGAGACTGTCCAACCTGTTCGGCGACCTGCCCAGCGATCCGGAGCTGACGTTCGACATCCAGAACCTGTTCCACGCCAAGCTGCGCACCTACGACCAGTTCACCAACGCAACGCACAGCTACTACGATCAAGGCCAAGTCATTCTGTTCGGTATTCGCGGAACCTTCTAAGCCGCGATGTGAGTACCACCACGCCTTCCCCCCAAAGGGTGGCGTGGTGGCGTTAAGTGAGTGGATTTTCCCCGGAACTTTCGAGCGGCATGCCCCTGAAGGCCTGCCGCTCTTTTTTTTGTTGAAGGCCGGCAAGCACCGGATAAGCATCCCGCGATGACCCCGCGCCTGTCGCAAGCAACCCTGGCCCGCCGCATGCCCGGCATCGCCGCGCCGGCCTATGACCGCGGCGCCGTCGCGCCCGGTATCGTGCATTTCGGGCCCGGCGCCTTCGCCCGCGCCCATCTTGCATCCTATGTCGAGGCCTTGCTGCCGGCGGATCCGCGCTGGGGCATCGCCGGCATCGCCTTACGCCACGGCGCGCTGGCCGCGGACCTGGCGGCGCAGGATTTTCTCTACGTGCTGGCGGAGCTCGACGTGCCGCCCGGCTTTCGCGTCGTCGGCGCGCTGAAGGGCTATGTCGCGGCGCCGGCGGACCGCGCGCGAGCCCTGGCCTGCCTCGACCATCCGGCCGCCCGGCTGGTGACGATCACGGTCAGCGAGAAGGGCTACTGCCTGAATGCCGCCGGCGCACTCGACGGCGCGCATCCCGACATCGCGCACGACCTGGCGAATCCCTCGGCGCCGGTCAGCCTGATCGGCTGGCTGGCGCAAGGCCTGGAGCGGCGGCGCCTGGCCGGCCGGACGCCGTTCGTCACGCTGAGCTGCGACAACGTCGCGTCCAACGGCGTCAAGCTGCAGGGCGCGGTGCTGGCCTATGCGCGGGTGCTGGGCCGCGGCGAACTGGCGCGCTGGATCGAAGGCGAGGCGCGCTTTCCCTCCACCATGGTCGACAGCATCACGCCGGCGAGCGATGCGGCGTTGGGCGAGCGAGTGGCGGGCGCGGTCGGCCTTGCCGATTCGGCGCCGGTGCAGCGCGAGAGCTTCGCGCAATGGGTGATCGAGGACACGCTGGGGCCGGACATGCCCGATCTCGCCGCCGTCGGCGCGCAGATGACCTCGGACGTGCATGCCTATGAGCAGGCCAAGCTGCGGTTGCTCAACGGCACCCATTCGGCGCTCGCCTATCTCGGCCTGCTGCGCGGCCACGCCACGGTCGGCGGCGCGATGGCGGATGCGGGCCTCGCCGTGTTCGTCGAACGGCTGATGCGCGAGGATATCGCGCCGACGCTCGCGGGCGCGCGGGGCCTGGAGATCGCGGCGTATATCGGCGCGCTGCTGCGACGGCTGCGCAACCCCGCCGTCAGCCACCGGCTGATCCAGATCGCAGCGGACGGTTCGCTCAAGCTGCCCTATCGGTTTCTCGAGCCGATCGCCGACCTGCTGCGGCTCGGTCGCCCGGTGACGCGGCCCTGCGTGCCCGTCGCCGCCTGGATGCGCTTCGTGGTCGCGGCGGCCCGGCGCGGCGAGCCGCTCAGCGATCCGCTCGCGGCGATGCTTGCGGCCGTCGGGGCCGGCTGTTCCGGCGCCGCGGCGCACGACGTGCCGCGCTTCCTCGGTCTCACGGAGATTTTTCCGCGCGATCTCGCCGCCGAACCGCTTGTGATCGCTGCCATCGCGGCCGCCTATGACGCGCTGGAGGCGGCGACGCTTTAGCTGTGCTGTGCCGGCGCCACGGGCACGTAGGGCTCGACGGCGGTGATCCGGCAGCTCTGGCGCTCGCCGTCGATCGTGCTGGTGATGACGGTGTCGCCCTTGTCGAGGCAGTTGAACTCGCCGGACAGCGAGATCTGGAACGCCGAGCTCAGATTGATGCAGGTGGTGGACAGTTTCAGTTCGCGCCGGTCGTGGCCGATGGTCTGCTTGGCGACGACGTCGTGGCCGCTGAGATAGCGCGCCTGGTAGCTGCGGTCCGCATGCAGGCAGATCTTGCCGTCGGTCGCCGCCAGCGCCGGCGTCGCGGCGAGCAGGGCTGCCCATACGATGTAAGCGGATTTCATGGCCGATCCTCCATGCTCGGGGAATGCACAGACAACGCGGCAAGCGTCGCCGCGTTCATTCCCGGCTGCGATCCCCCGCGCGCCATCCTACGCCGTGCCGGCACCGAAGGCGACGTCCCCGCGCCTCAATGCCCCGGCACGAAGGGAAAATTGACCGCCTTGTAATAATCCAGGTCGTGCGGCGGCGGCGCATGGCCAGCGGGTAGGGGCAGCTTCGAGAAGGTCTGGAAATAGGCGATTTCCGCGTCGCGCCACCAATGCGCCTCGTTCTCCTCGATCTTGAGATAGGCCTCTTCCTTGGCGAAGCGCTCGGCGTCGACATAGGGCTTCATGCTGGCCCAGGTGGCGCGCGCCCGCGCCGTCGCGGCGACACCGTCGTCCCAATGCACGACCAACTCGTCCCACAGCGTGCGGCCGGACTTCATCTTGTGGTCCCACGGCACATGGTGGAACCAGAGCAGGAATTTCTCCGGGATGCGGTCCGGATCGTTGAATTCGGCGGCGACCGGCGGCGCATATTGCGCCGTCGCGTTGCTGCCGGTCGGCGTCCGGTCGAAGCCGAGGCCCGCCGCGTCGGCGTGATGGTAGTAGACCGGATTCCATTCCGGGCGCTTCAGATCGCCGACCCAGGGGCCGGGGCCGTAGTGATGCCCGGTCGCCATCAGATGGGCGAGGCCGAGCGGCGTCATGTAGTCCACCACCGCCTCGCGCGACGCCAGCATCATGGCGACGGTCGGTGCGACGAATTTCGGATCGTTGCTGAAGGTCATCTTCGCCCAGTCCTCGGCGATGGCGCGCGACGAGGCCGACGGGTCCCAGGCGAGGCGCCCGAAGGCGTACCAATTGGCCTGGTTGAAGGAGGAGCCGGACCAGTCGCGGTCGGTGCCGATATTGGCGACGCCCGCCATGCCGGTGATCCGGTTGCCGAACAGCGAACCGTCGATCACCTTGGCCACCGTCGAGCCGGGGCCCCTGGCGAAGGTGTCGGCGTGCAGCACTTCCTCGTAGAGCGGCGCCAGGTAGGCAAGACTGGTGGCGAGGCCGAGATATTCCTTGGTGATCTGCACCTCCAGGAACATGCCGGTATGCGGCATGGCGCCGAACATCGGGTGGAAGGGCTCGCGCGGCTGGAAATCGATGGCGCCGTTCTTGGCCTGCACGACGACGTTGTCGCGGAATTTGCCGTCGAGCGGCACGATCTGGCTGTAGGCCTGGCGGGCGCGGTCTTCCGGATTCTCCGCCGAATAGACGAAGGCGCGCCACATGACGATGCCGTGATGCGGCGCCAGGGCGTCGGCGAGGACGTTGGCGCCGTCGGCCTGGGTGCGGTGATAGTCGTCGGGTCCCGGCTGGCCTTCCGAGCTCGCCTTCACCAGGAAGCCGCCGAAATCGGGAATCGCGGCGTAGATTTCGTCCGCCTTCGCCTTCCACCAGGCCTGCACCGCCGGATCGAGCGGATCGGCGGTCTTCAGGCCACCGAGCTCGATGGGAGCGCTGAAACGGGCCGCGAAATACATCCTGATGCCATAGGGGCGAAGGACGTTCGCCAGCGCGGCGGCGCGGCGGATGTAGAGCGGCGTCAGCATCTCGGCCTGCGACGAGACATTGTTGGGCACCATGGCGTTGATGCCGATGGAGGCGTCGGCGCGGGCATAGTCGGTGTAGCGCGGGTCCATGTAGTCCGGCATCTTGTGCCAGTCCCAGATGGAAAAGCCGGCATAGCCGCGCTCCTGCGTGCCGTTGAGATTGTCCCAATGATCGAGGATGCGCACCATCAGGCGCGGTGTTGAGGCGACGTCGAGACGATCGATGGCCTGGCGCGTCTGGATCAGCTTCAGGAAGGCAAAGGCGCCGTAGAGCACGCCGACGTCGCTGTTGGCGGCGATCACGGTGACGTTGTGGCCCTGCGCGGTCAGGCTGCGGATCAGGTAACCTTCGTTGCCGAGCGACGCCAGAGACGGCGCTAGGCTCTTGATCAGTGGCGACGACGCCGGCGTGCCGAACACGATGGTGCCACCCGCCGTGCCGGCGGTCGCGACCGGCACGGGTTTGCCGAGCAGGCCGGTCAGGCCCCGTTCCAATTCGTTCGTCGCCGCCACGATCGTCGGCGAGGCGCCGCGCGGCAACAGGGCGGCGGCGCCGGCTCGATAAGGCGCCAGCCAGCGCTGCTCCACCGGGCGATAGCGCAGCCACAGGTCGTAGCCGTCCTCGGCATGCGCCAGCGTCGGCAGCAGGAGGCCGAACAGGGCGAGAAGCGCAGGCGCGAAAGATTTCATCGGGACACCTTAGTGGGGGGCGGGCGCGCCATAAACGGCGTCGCGGAATGCCTTGTGCAACGGCACTTTGCCGAACGGAAAATACTGCGTGAACAGCACGGCGGCGATCCGGTTCACCGGATCGACCCAGAACAGCGTGTCGGCGGCGCCGTCCCAGAAGAACTCGCCGACCGTGCCGGGGGCTTCGTCGCCCTCCGGTTGCGCCGTGCGCACGGCGACGTCGAGGCCGAAACCGACGCGCCCCTTGCTGGGCAGCCAGGAGCGCTCGGTGATGGCCGCCGGCAGCTGGTTGGTCGACATAAGCGCCCCCGTCTCGCGCTTCAGGATGCGCACGCCGTCGAGCGCGCCCTCGTTCTCCAGCATGCGTGCGAAACGCATATAGTCGTCGATGGTCGCGACCAGGCCGGCGCTGCCCTGCATCAGGGCGCGATGGCGGGTGTTGACGCCATAGGCGCGCTCGTCCTCCACCCGCGTCATCGCGCCGTCCGCGTGCCAGTCATACAGCGCCGCCAGGCGCGCGCGGCGCTCGGGCCCGACATAACGGCCGGTCTCGGCCATCTTCAGCGGTCCGAAGATGTGGTCCTGCAGATAGCGGTCGAACGGCTCGCCCGACAGCCGCTCGACCATCAGCGCCTGCATGTCGACCGCCGGGCTGTAGAGCCAGTGCTCGCCGGGATGATAGACCAGCGGCACCTGGCCGAGCAGGCGCGCCTCCTCGGCCAGCGTGTGGTCGTAGTTGGCGGGATCGAGCCGCGTCATCTCGTCCTCGACATATTTCACGCCGGAATAGCCGGTTGTCATGCCGGCGGTGTGGCGCATCAGGTCGAGGACGGTCATGGCGCGGTGCGGGGTCTCGAGGATCGGCTTGCCGCTGCCGTCGAGGCCGGCGAACACCTTCACACCGGCGAGTTCGGGAATGTATTTCGCCACCGGATCGTCGAGCTTGAACAGGCCGCGTTCGTAGAGCGTCAGCAGCGCCACGCCGGTGACCGGCTTGGTCATGGAATAGACCTGGACCAGCGTGTCGCGCCGCATCGGCACGGCGTTCTCGCGGTCCGCCTGTCCGAAGGCGCCGAAATAGACTTCGCGGTCGTCCTTGAAGACCAGCGCCGAGACGCCGACGAGCTGGTTCTTGTCGATGAAGCTTTTCAGCGCCGCATCGATCCGCGCGGGATCGATGGCGGCAACCGCGCCGACGCCCGGCGGCGCAGCCGCGACCGTGACGGCTGGCGGCGGACCGGGCGCTGCGACGGTGCTGCAGGCGCCGAGCAGGGCGAGCAGCAGCGTGGCGGCGACGCGCCTCCGGTTCATGTCAGCCAGGGCCGCACCGGCGCGGCGCGGAACGCGTCGGCGATGGCGGCGCGCAGCTTCTTGGGCCGGTAGTCGTCGTCATAGGGATTGGGCCGCTTGGGAAGTCCGTCGGCGCGTGGCAGCCGCTCGCGCAGCCAGGAATATTTGTCGACCAGCCCCCACGCCATCACATAGCGCAGCTGGCGGTAGCTCAGCATGACGTCGAGATAGTGCCGTGTCGCGCTCGCCACCGCCGCATCGCGCAAGGCGATGTCGGGCGGCAGCGTCTGGTCGCCATAGTCGAACTCGGTGATAACGAGATCGAGCCCCGCCGCGGTCGCCGCGTCGAGGAATTTGCGCCACTCCGCTTCGTTGTCGCCGTCCAGCGTCACGGTCGACGCCGACGCGCCAGGCCCGATATGCGCCTGCACGCCCAGCGCGTCGATCGGCACGCCGTCCTCTTTGAGCCGCTCCAGCAGTGCGAGGACGCCGGCGCGATGCTTGGCGTTGCCCGGTCCCCAGCTCATATAGTCGTTGTAGACGAGCTGGGCATGCGGCGCGGCGGCGCGCGCCGCCTGGAACGCGATGTCGATGACTTCGGGTCCGATGTATCTGGTGAACACCGATTCGGTCATGCCGCCGGTTTTGGGATCGATCGTCTCGTTGACGACGTCCCAGGCGAAGATCTGCGGATAACGTCTGCACACCGTCGTGATGTGCTCGGTCAGGAGGCGGGCAGCCTCGGTGCCGGGGCGCGGGCCGAAGTCGTACGTCTTGATCCAGGCCGGCATCCACTCGTCGCGGTTCCATAGCAAGGTATGACCACGCACCAAAAGGCCGTTGTCCGCGACGAACGCCATCAGCGTGTCGGCGCGCGCGAAATCGAAGGTCGTGGCGTCGGGCCGTATCGCGTACCATTTGAGCTCGTTCTCCGGAACCAGGATGCCGCATTCGCGCACGAACAGGGCGCGCAGGGCCGGATCGTCGAACTGGTCGGCGCGTTTCGCGGTGACGCCGGGCTGCAGCGGTGCGCCGCTCGGCCCGGTGCCGAGGCAGGAGCCGAAGCGCAGCCCCTTCGCCGCCGCGAGGCCGTTGAGCGACTCCGGCGCCGTGCCCGCTCGCGCCGCGGCTGGCAGCGGCAAGGCTGCGGTTGCCGCCGCGGCGAGTGCGAGGTAAGGCGTTTCGCGGCGCGAGAAGCTTGTCATGGCACAATCCGTGTTTCGGGCACCGGGTCATAGGCAATGGGCGCGCCGTCGAAGGCGATCTCGAAACGGTCGAGCGTGACGCCGGGATCGAGCGCGGTGACTTTCAATGTGTGCGCGCCGGGCGCCAGGCGCAGATTGCCGATGGATTCCACCGCGCTGTTGCCCAGCACGTTCTGGCGCCACGCCTGGCTGAATTCCGAGGCTTTGAAATCGAGCACCGTCGGCGCGCCGCCGTCGATGGAGACCGCGACGCGCATTCCGTTGTCGGAGGTGATCGGCAGCACCGGCAGCGCGATCACCCGCAAGGTCGCCTTGTCGTCGGCCGTGATCGTGGCGAAGCGATAGATCGCGCTGGGCGCGCCGAGCGGCGCCGACGGCTGGGCGGATTTCATGTCGAGCCTGCTGCGCAGGCTGGCGCCGGTATGGCCGAGGCCGTCCAGCACCTCCCAGCCATCGCTTCTCGCGTCGGCGTGGGTCGCATAGATCGAGACGATGCGGCCGCTTTCCAGGAACGAGACGTTCGCCACTGTGTTGCGCGGCGCGATGCGGACGGAAACTTCGAATTTCGTCGGCGTGCCTTCGCAGGCGAGCGTCACCGTGCCCTGGCCGTTGTCCGGCGCGCTCCGCCAGTCGATCGAGACGTGCAGGCGCTGCTCCAGCGTCCTGGCGTCGAACGTGCCCTTGCTGCGGTCGATCCGGATCCACGGCGCGCTCGGCACGGCACTCCAATTCGCCGCCACGGGCGCTTTCACGAACAGATCGATATAGCGCGTGCGCGGCAGTTCGCGCTGGAACGGCGGCAGGGCCGGCACCGCACCGCCGACGTCATAGTAGCTGCCGCCCTCGGCCTGCAGGGCGCAGGTCTTGTCGTCCTTACCGCTCCAGGTCGGATAGGCCGGCTCGGCATATTGCGGCAGCCTGGCCGGCGCGATGTCCATCATGCCGCGCCACTTCCCGCCGGCCATCGTGGTGTTGTAGGTGGCCTCGCCGGCATAGAGCGCGGCTTGCGCCAGGCGGGCGCGCTCGGCGTAGAGATTGGCGCTGGCACGGCGCTGCAGGCCGTAGGCAATCGCCTTGTCGAGCGCGAGCGCGCGGGTGTTGATCTCGGCCGCCGCGCCCACCGGATAGGCGACGAGCTGGTAGAACGCGTCCTTGCGATCCGCCGGCAGCGCGCGCAGCAGTGCATTGGCGCGAGCCTCGATCTCGCCATAGGCGTCGGCGCGGCGCGCATTCTCGTCGCCGAAATCGAGCATGTTGTACGCCGTCTGCTGCGGCGCCGTGGTGGGATAGTGCGTGTTGAAGCCCATGAATTCGGGTTTGCGCGAAAAGGCGAGATCGTAATAGCGCCACAGAATGTCGGTGACCGCATCGGCATGCTCCGCACCGAAGGTCTGGCCCGCGAAGGCGTGCAGATGCGCCCGCACGGCGGCGATGTCGGCGTAAGCGCCGTCGTCGAACGCCATGTCGAGGAAAAGCTGCGTCAGGTATTCGCCGGGCTTGATGTCGCCGACGTTGAGCACCCAGATGCGCCGGGCGTCGAACAGATACGCCTTGCGCATCTCCTCCCACATCAGCGCCGGATGCGCCGAGGCGAGCCAGAGATACGACATCGGCCCGCCCCAGTAGGAAATATGATAGTAGACGCCCGAGCCGCCGCTGCGGGCGCGCTCGGCGGCGTTGCCGAGGCGGCGGATATAGCCGAAATTGTCGTCCGGCCAGGTCAGCGTGACGTCGTCCGGGACCTTCAGCCCGGTGTCGTAGGCCGGCAGCACTTCCTTGTAGGGCGTGAAGACCTGCGGAATCTGCGCCGCCGGCCGACCGAGGCGATGCTCGAGGATGCCGCGCTGCTGCGCGACGACGTCGCCCAGGATGTCGCGCATCTCGGCCGGGCTGTTCGCGCCCTGCATCGGCACATCGCCGACGCCGCGCAGGCCGAGCGTATAGATGTTTTCGAACTGCTTGTGGCTGTCGACCGCCTCGTCCCAATAGGCGAGCAGGTTCGACCGATTGGTCGACCAGTTGAAGGCGCCGCGCAGCTGCGGATTCCATTCGCGGTCGTTGTTGCGCAGCATGGGTTCGGCGTGGCTGGTGGCGTGGATGATGGCGTAGGCATCGGCCATCTGCGCATTGCCGGGCACGTCGTCGAACGCCACCGTGCCCTTATGCATCGCCGGCCAGATCGTGTCGGCCTTCAGCCGCCACATCAGCTCGAAGATGCGGGCATAGGTGCGCGGCCCGATGGTGCCGGCTTCGGGCTCATAGGTCTTGGCCGCCCACGGCTTCAGCCCGAAATCCTCGTCGTTGAGGAAGATGGCGCGGTAGTGGACCGACGGTTCGCGCGCGTAGACAAGCGCATCGCTCACCGCGAGCCTGGGCATTTTGCGGATCGTCACGTCCGCCCACCACTCCCATGGCGAGACGCCGAGTTCGCGCGACAGGTCGGTGACGCCATAGATCGCGCCGCGGATGTCCGAGCCGAAGATCAGCAGCACGCGCTGCCTGGCGTTCCACGGCGCCGGCACGACGGCCCGGCCATAGGTCTCCCATTTGCCGGCGATCGGCGCGGCATCGATATGGTTGGCGGCGAGCAGTCCCGCAATCAGGCTTTGGCCGACCGTGCCGACGATCACCGCCGTGCCGCGCGCGGCCTTGACGTCCGTCGCGACCTTAGGCGCGTGGCCGGTCAGGGCTGCGAGGTCGTGCGCCAGCAGCGCCGCCGCCTTGCCCAGCGGCACGCTCGAGCCGTCGGTGACGACCGCCGCGACGTCGTGGCCGTCATATAGAGTGAGACTGCCGGCCGCGGCGGGCAGGGCGAGCAGGACCGCCAGCGAGATGCCCAAGCCAGCTCTCTGCAGCGCAGCCCTCATATTGCAACGCACCATAATGTCCCGCAGCGCAGCGTCGATTGTTCGATTTTTTCCTTTGGCGCTGGCCAAAGGTAGCGTTACCACTATGCGCCGTCCGGCTCAACCGCGCGGGACGCAAAAGGGGCGTAGCAATGCGAAATTTCCTCCGCCTTGGCGCGCTGTTGCTTGCGCTCGCGCCGCCTGGCGCAGCGACGCAGGGCGCCGACGGCGACATCATCCAGGCGACGCTGACCATCCATACCGACAAGCCGCTCGCCGTCATCGCGCCGGAGATCTACGGCCAGTTCGCCGAGCATCTGGGGCAAGGGATGTATGGCGGCTTGTGGGTCGGGCCGGATTCCAAAATCCCCAACACGCGTGGCTTCCGCACCGACGTGGTGACGGCGCTGAAGGCGCTCGGCGTGCCGGTGGTGCGCTGGCCGGGCGGCTGCTTCGCCGACCAGTATCACTGGCGCGACGGCATCGGCCCGCGCGGCAAGCGGCCCGTCCGGGTCAACACCACCTGGGGCGGCGTCGAGGAAACCAACGCGGTCGGCATCCACGAATACATGGACCTGATGGCGCAGCTCGGTGCGAAATCCTACATCGACAGCAATGTCGGCACCGGCTCGCCGCGCGAGACGGAGGACTGGCTGGAATACATGACCTCACCGTCGCATTCCGAGCTTGCCCAGCTGCGCCGCCGCAACGGCCGCGCCGCGCCGTGGCATCTCGACTATTGGGCGTTCGGCAACGAGCCCTGGGGCTGCGGCGGCACGATGCGGCCGCAATTCTACGCCGATCTCTATCACTGGTACGCGACCTTCGCGAAAACGCCCGACGGCAACCGGCCCAGATGGATCGCCGCCGGCGGCTATGGCGACGACGTCGCCTGGACCGAGGCGCTGATGGCCTCCGACGTCAAGGCGCACCAGATCGACGCCGTCACGCTGCACCATTTTGCGCTGCCACTGGGCAATTTCGACGGTCCCAAAGGCCCCGCCACTGGCTTTGGCGAGGACCAGTGGATGTCGATCATGCGCCGCGCGCTGTCGATGGACGGGATGATCGCCGCCCATGGCGCGGTGATGGACAAATACGATCCGGCCAAGCGGGTCGCGCTCTATGTCGACGAATGGAGCAATTGGTACGACGTCGAGCCCGGCACCAATCCGGGCTTCCTGCAGCAGGAGAACACGCTGCGCGACGCGCTGACCGCAGCGCTCAATCTCGACATCTTCCACGCCCATGCCGACCGCGTGCGCATGGCCAACATCACGCAGATGGTCAACGTGCTGCAGGCGATGATCCGCACTGACGGGCCGCGCATGCTGCTGACGCCGACTTATCACGTCTACATGATGTACAAGCCGTTCCGCGGCGCCACCGCCCTGGCGTTCGAGCTCGAGACGCCGGACTACGCGTTCGGCGCCGACAAGGTGCCGGCGCTCCAGTCCTCCGCGGCGCGCACCGCGGACGGGCATATCGTCCTTTCGCTGGTCAATATCGATCCGCACCGCGCCGCGCATATTTCGGTGTCCGTGGCGGGGGTGCAGTCCGTCAGCGGCAGCATCCTGACCGCCGCCGCGATGGACGCGCATAACAGCTTCGCGCAGCCGGATGCGGTCCGGCCGGCCGCCTTCACCGGCGCCACGCTCGCCGGCGGCCAGCTCGACGTCGCCATGCCCGCCAAGTCGCTAATTGTGCTAGAGCTTCGCTGAGGCTGGCGGGCAGGATTCCATGACACGGACGCGTTTTCTCGTACTCGGCTTGCTGGTGCTGGCGGTGGCGGTGATCGCCGTGGTCGGCCTGCGCAACAAGGCGCGGCTCGTGGCCATGATGCACCGCGCGACCTATGTGGCGCCGCCGCCGGCGAGGCCCCTGACGGCGGCCGAGGATCGCCGGCGCCTCATGGACCTGCTGCACATCAAGGCGCTGCGCCCCGGTGTCGATGGCCGGAATCCACATGCGCCGAACGCCGCCAATTACGACGAAGCGCGCGCCAATCCCTATCGCGTGCTGCCCGACCTGCTGAAGACCGTCGACGGAAAAACCGTCGACAAGGCCGAAGACTGGTGGCGGGTGCAGCGGCCGGCGATCGCCGATGACTTCGAGCGGGAAGTCTATGGTCAGTTGCAAACGCTGATCCTGCTGCCGCAATGGAAGACCGTCGACACCGTGCCCGAGACCGTCGGCGCCCAGCAGGGCATCACGCGCCATCTCGTCTTCCATGTCGCCGACCAGGCCGATGCCAGGCGCTTCGTCGACATGAAGCTGACGATCACGCTGCCTGCCAAGGGCACCGGACCGTTTCCGGTGATCCTGCAGCTGGCCTCCGGCAAGCTGAAGCCGCCGCCCGGCATGCCGCCCTCGACCTGGCGCGAGCAGGTGCTGGCCAAGGGCTGGGGCACCGCCGTGCTCGACGTCGACAGCGTGCAGCCCGACAACGGCGCCGACCTCGTCCGCGGCATCATCGGCATCGCGTCCCACGGCAAGCCGCGCGGTCCGGCCGACTGGGGCGTGCTACGCGTCTGGGCCTGGGGCGCCAGCCGGGTGATGGACTATTTCGAGAGCGATGCGACCATCAATGCCCAGCAGGTCGGCATCGAGGGCCATTCGCGCTACGGCAAGGCGGCGCTCATCGCGATGGCCTACGATTCGCGCTTTTCGGTGGCGTTCATCTCCTCGTCCGGCGCCGGCGGCGCGGCGCTGCTCCGGCGCAATTTCGGCGAGCGGCTCGAGAACCTGGCGGGCGTCGGCGAGTATCACTGGTTCGCCGGCAATTTCCTGAAATACGCCGGACCTCAGACCGCGAACGATCTGCCGGTCGACGCGCACGGGCTGATCGCGATGTGCGCGCCCCGGCCCGTCTTCATCGGCGCCGGCTCGAAGGGCGACATGTGGGTCGACGCGCGGGGCATGTTCCTGGCCGAGGTCGCGGCCGGCGCGGTCTACAGGCTGCTCGGCGCCAGGGATCTGGGCACCACGACGATGCCGCCGGTCGGCACCGCGCTGCTGAGCGGCGACCTCGCCTTCCGCCAGCACGAAGACGGCCACACGCCGGAGCCCAACTGGCCGTCCTTCCTCGAATTCGCCTCGCGCTACCTGCATGTCGGCGGCAAGCAGGTGCTGCCGCATCCGCACGGATAGGACGCATGCCGCCGCGCCGGATCCCGGGCCTTCGCTGGTGGACGATCGGCCTCATCATGCTGGGCGCGATCCTCAATTTCCTCACCCGCAACACGCTGTCGGTGGCGGCGCCGACGGTGATGGCGAGCCTGCACATCTCGGCGCAGCAATATTCCTGGATCACCGGCGCCTTCCAGGGCGCCATCATGTTGCAGCCGGCGGCCGGCTATGTTCTCGACGTCGCGGGCCTGCGCTACGGCATGGCGGCGTTCGCGCTGGCCTGGTCGCTGATCAGCATGGCGCATGGCCTCGCGTTCAACTGGCAGACGCTGGCGGGTCTGCGCGGCCTGCTCGGCTTCGCCGAAGGCACCGCCAATCCCGGCGGCATGAAGGTGATCGCCGAATGGTTTCCGGCCCGCGAGCGCGGCTTCGCCGGCGGCGTCTACAACATCGGCGCCTCCGTCGGCTCGATGCTGGCCCCGCCGCTGGTCGCCGCGGCTATCTTCTATTACGACTGGCAGAGCGCTTTCGTGATCACCGGCGCGCTGGGCCTCGTCTGGGCGGCGCTGTGGTTCTGGTTCTACCGCCCGCCGGCGGATCATCCGTCGCTCGGCACCGACGAGCGCACGCTGATCGCGGCCGGGCAGGAGGCCCATCTGCGGGGCGACGGCGCGCCGCCCGCGCTCATCGCCATCGCGCGCCGGCGCAATTTTTGGGGCATAGCGCTGCCGCGCCTGCTGGCCGACCCCACCTGGGGCACGCTGTCTTTCTGGGTACCGCTGTACCTGACGAGCGTGCGCCATTTCGATCTCAAAGAGATCGCGATCTACGCCTGGCTGCCGTTCCTCGCCGCCGATCTCGGCTGCCTGTTCGGGCCGGCGGTGGTGCATTTCCTGCAGACGCGCGGCGTCGGCCTGATCGACGCCCGCCGCGGCGCCTTCACGCTCGGCGCGTTCTTGATGCTCGGCGTCGTCTTCGTCGGCTTCGTGCAGAGCCCGGTGCTGGCGGTGGCGCTGATCTGCCTCGCCGGCTTCGCGCACCAGACGCTGTCGATCACCGTCATCACCATGGCGTCGGACCTGTTCGCGCGCAACGAAGTCGCCACCGTGGCCGGCATGGCGGGCACCTGCGGCAATTTCGGCGTGCTGGTGTTCTCGCTGTTGATCGGCGCGCTGGTCGCCAGGGTCGGCTACGCGCCGTTCTTCGTCGCGCTCGGCCTGCTCGACCTCGTCGGTGCGACGCTGCTGTGGACGCTGGTGCGCACGCCAGGGGAGGCGGTTTCGCCATGACGATCCGCAATCCCATTCTGCGCGGCTTCAATCCCGATCCGTCGATCGTGCGCGTCGGCGACGACTACTACATCGCGACCTCGACCTTCGAATGGTTCCCCGGCGTGCAGATCCACCATTCACGCGACCTGCGGCATTGGCGGCTGCTGACGCGGCCGCTGCGGCGCGCCAGCCAACTCGATATGCGCGGCGATCCGGATTCCGGCGGCGTCTGGGCGCCGTGCCTGACGCATGCCGATGGCAAATTCTGGCTGATCTACACCGATGTGAAGCGCTACGGCCGCACCACCGTCGGCGGCGCCTCGGGCGCGAGCCTGCGCGACTTCCACAATTATCTCGTCACCGCCGAGACCGTCGACGGCGAGTGGTCCGAGCCGGTCTTCATGAACTCCAGCGGCTTCGATCCGTCGCTGTTCCACGACGCGGACGGCCGCAAATATTTCCTCAACATGCTGTGGGACCACCGCCCCGGCCGCAACCGCTTCGCCGGCATCGTACTTCAGGAATATTCGCATGCAGAGCGCCGCCTGGTCGGCGAACGCCGGCTGATCTTCGCAGGCACGCCGCTCGGCCTCACCGAGGCGCCGCATCTCTACCGGCGCGATGGCTGGTATTATCTCATCACCGCCGAGGGCGGCACGGGTTGGAACCACGCCGTGACGATGGCGCGCTCGCGCAGCCTGGATGGGCCCTACGAACTGCATCCCGACACCTACATCCTGAGCGCGCGCGACCGCCCGGACGCGCCGCTGCAGCGCGCCGGCCACGCCGACCTCGTCGAGACGCAGGCCGGCGAGACATACATGGTCTATCTCTGCGGCAGGCCGCTGCCCGGGCGTGGGCGCTGCGTGCTCGGCCGCGAGACGGCGCTGCAGCCGATGGTGTGGGGGGCGGACGGCTGGCTGCGCACGCCCGATGGCGAGGGCGTGCCGCGTCTCGACGTCCCGGCGCCCAACCTGCCGCCGCACCCTTTCCCAGCGGAGCCGGAGCGCGAGGATTTCGATGCGCCGGTGTTGCCGCTCGCCTTGCAATGGCTGCGCACCCCGCATCCGGACGCGTTGTTCAGCCTGACGGCGCGGCCCGGCCATCTGCGCCTTTACGGCCGCGAGACCATCGGCAGCCTGTTCACCCAGGCGCTGGTCGCGCGGCGCCAGCAGGCATTCTGCTACAGCGCCGAGACCGCGCTCGACTTCGAGCCGGCGCATTACCAGCAGATGGCGGGCCTCGTCTGCTACTACAGCGGCGTCAAATTCCACTATCTCCACGTCACGCACGACGAGACCCATGGCAAGCATATTCGTGTGATGTCGGCGCTGCCCGACCAGCCGCAGGCCGATGCCTTCACCGCCCCGATTTGCCTTCCTGCGGGCAAGCGCGTGACGTTGCGCGCCGAGGTCGACTACGAGCGGCTGCTGTTCTCGTATCGCACCGACGGGGCGGACTGGCAGCGCCTGCCGCAGATCTTCGACGCCAGCATCCTGTCGGACGAGGCGACGGCGCCGGGCAATCCCAATTTCACCGGCGCCTTTGTCGGCCTGGCGGCGCAGGATCTGGCCGGAACCGCGTGCGCCGCCGACTTCGACTATTTCGCCTATCGCGAGCGGCCTTATCAACCGAAACCCTGAGCCGCCGACTTTACAAAAAGGCCCGTTTTATCTAGCCTGATAGCGTTACCAAAAATAACTGGCGGCGCCCGTTGCGCGACGGCCGGGGCAGGAGAGGGACGTACGACCATGACGCTCAAACGGGCGGTTTCCAGCACGCTTGCCTTGGCCGCCGCCACGCTGGCCCTCGCCGCCTTCAGCGGTGCCGCCCCGGCGCACAAGCCGGTTCCGCGAGGGCCCGCCGCGCACGCGCCATCGCTCCAGCCCGCCGCCGGGCCGCTCTACAAGAACGCCGCGGCGCCGGTCTCAGCGCGCGTCGAAGACCTGCTGAAGCGCATGACGCTGGAGGAGAAGGTCGCGCAGATCGGCACCATCTGGCAGAACAAGGACGGCATCCTCGATCCCGACGGCGCGTTCGACCCTGCCAAGGCGAGCACGTCGCTGCCTTACGGCATCGGCCAGATCGCGCGGCCGTCCGATCTGCAGGGCACCGCGCTGACCGGCCGCGGCCGCAACACGCGCGAGGCCACCGCGCTGATCGACGCCATCCAGCACTGGGCGGTCGAGAAGACGCGGCTCGGCATTCCCGTGTTCTTCCACGAAGAGGGCCTGCACGGCGCCGTGGTGGTGGACGGCACGAGCTTTCCGCAGGCCATCGCGCTGGCGAGTTCGTGGGATCCCGATCTGGTGCGCCGCGTCAACGCGGTGACGGCGCGAGAACTCGCGGCGCGCGGCGTCAGCGAGGTGCTGTCGCCGGTGGTGGACGTGGCGCGCGACCCGCGCTGGGGCCGCATCGAGGAGACGTTCGGCGAAGACCCTCACCTTGTCGGCGAGATGGGCGTCGCGGCGGTCCAGGGCCTGCAGGGCGACACGCTGCCGCTGGCGCCCGGCAAGGTCTTCGCCACGCTCAAGCACATGACCGGCCACGGCCAGCCCGAGAGCGGCACCAATGTCGGCCCCGCGCCCTATGGCGAGCGCACGCTGCGCGAGAATTTCTTCCCGCCCTTCGAGGAAGTCGTGCATCGCACCAACATCCAGGCGGTGATGGCGTCGTACAACGAGATCGACGGCGTGCCGAGCCACATCAACAAGTGGCTGCTCGGCACCATCCTGCGCGGCGAATGGGGCTACAAGGGCGCCGTGGTCAGCGATTATTTCGCCATCGAGCAGCTCGCCGACATCCATCACGTCGCGCCCGATCATGCCACCGCCGCGATCCGCGCGCTGCGCGCCGGCGTCGATCTCGACAATCCCAATGGCGCCTCGTTCGGCACGCTGGTCGCCTCGGTGCGCGCCGGGCGCGTCTCCGAGAAGGAGATCGACACGGCGGTGCGCCGCTTCCTGACGCTGAAATTCCAGGCCGGCCTGTTCGAGCATCCGTTCCACGACGTGGACGCCGCCGACGCGCTGACCGGCAACGCCGAGGCCGACGCGCTGGCGGCGGAGGCGGCACGGCGCTCGGTCGTGCTGCTCAAGAACGACGGCACGCTGCCGCTCAACGCCGCCGGCATCAAGACGCTGGCGGTGATCGGTCCCAACGCGGCGACGATGCATCTGGGCGGCTATTCCAGCGTCCCCCGGCACGTCGTCGACGTGCTCGACGGCATCAAGGCCAAGCTCGGTGCCAACGTCAACGTCATCACCGCCGAGGGCGTGCGCATCACCGAAAGCAGCGACTGGAATGCCGACGACGTCAAGCTCGCCGACCCCGCCGCCAACCGCGCCCGCATCGCCGAGGCCGTCGACGTGGCGAAAAAGGCCGACACCATCGTGCTGGTGTTGGGCGATACCGAACAGACCAGCCGCGAGGCCTGGGCCGACAACCACCTGGGCGACCGCGACAGCCTCGATCTCGTCGGCCAGCAGGACGAACTGGCCGACGCGATCTTCGCGCTCGGCAAGCCGGTGGTCGTGGTGCTGATCAACGGCCGTCCGCTCTCCGTCGTGAACGTTGCCGCCAAGGCCAATGCGCTGGTCGAGGGCTGGTATCTCGGCCAGGACACCGGCACGGCGATGGCCGACATCCTGTTCGGCGACGCCAATCCGGGCGGCCACCTGCCGGTGACCATCGCGCGCTCGGTCGGCCAGCTACCGATGTTCTACAACTACAAGCCCAGCGCCCATCGCGGCTATCTGTTCGACACCACCGCGCCGCTGTTCCCGTTCGGCTGGGGCCTCAGCTACACCAGCTTCGACATTTCGGCGCCGCGCCTCTCCCTTGCCACCATCAGGCCCGACGGCTCGGTGACGGTTTCGGTCGATGTCAAGAACACCGGCGCTCGCGCCGGCGATGAAGTGGTGCAGCTCTACCTGCATCAGCAGGTCTCGTCGGTGACGCGTCCTGTCAAGGAACTCAAGGGCTTCCAGCGCATCACGCTGGCGCCCGGCGAGCAGAAGACCGTGACCTTCACGCTCGGCGCGCACGAGCTGCGGCTGTACGACATCGACATGAAGCGCGTGGTCGAGCCGGGCGCCTTCGACGTCATGGTCGGCGCCAATTCCGCCGAGCTGAAGACGGTCGTGCTGACGGTTGCGGGCTAGGGGCGATGGCGGCGATCAAATCCGCCCGGGTTATCGTCACCAGCCCGGGACGGAATTTCGTCACGCTCAAGATCGAGACCGCGGACGGCGTCACCGGTCTCGGCGACGCCACACTCAACGGCCGCGAACTGGCGGTGGCGAGCTATCTCGCCGACCATATCGTGCCGACGCTGATCGGCCGCGACGCGCACCGGATCGAGGACACCTGGCAATATCTCTACCGCGGCGCCTATTGGCGGCGCGGCCCGGTGACGATGTCGGCCATCGCCGCCGTCGACACCGCCCTGTGGGACATCAAGGCCAAGCGTGCCGGCCTGCCGCTCTATCAGCTGCTGGGCGGCGCCTGCCGCGACGGCGTCATGGTCTATTGCCACGCCAACGGCACCACGATCGACGAGACCCTCGCGGCGGCGCGCAAATACCAGGCCGAGGGCTACAAGGCGATCCGCCTGCAATCGGGCGTGCCGGGCCTTGCCACGACCTATGGCGTCGCGAAAGGCAACAAGCCCTACGAGCCGGCCGATGCGGACCTGCCGTCCGAGCATCTGTGGTCGACGCAGAAATACTTGCGTTCGGTGCCGGACCTGTTCGCCGCCGGCCGCGCCGCGCTGGGCGGCGACGTCCATCTGCTGCACGACGTGCATCATCGCCTGACGCCGATCGAGGCCGGCCGGCTCGGCAAGGACCTCGAGCCCTATCGCCTGTTCTGGCTCGAGGACCCGGTGGCGGCGGAGAACCAGGCCGGCTTCCGCCTGATCCGCCGGCATACCACCACTCCGCTCGCGGTCGGCGAGGTCTTCAACGCGATCTGGGACTGCAAGCAGCTGATCGAAGAGCAGCTGATCGACTACATCCGCGCCACCGTCGTCCACGCCGGCGGCATCACGCATCTGCGCCGCATCGCGAGCCTTGCCGATCTCCATCATGTGCGCACCGGCTGCCATGGCGCCACCGACCTGTCGCCGGTGACGATGGCGGCGGCGCTGCATTTCGACCTGTCGGTGCCCAATTTCGGCGTCCAGGAGTTGATGCACCACACCGCCGAGACCGATGCGGTGTTCCCGCATGCCTACACCTTCGAGGACGGCATGATGCATCCGGGCGAGGTCCCCGGCCTCGGCGTCGAGATCGACGAGAGCCTTGCCGCGAAATTTCCCTACCGCCGCGCCTACCTGCCGGTGAACCGTCTCGAAGACGGCACCTTGACCCATTGGTGAGGGCCCCATGAGCATCGTTCCCGACAAGCAAGCCGCAACCGCGCCATTCATCGGCGGCACGCGCTGGATCGTCTGCGCGCTGCTCTTCGCTGCCATCGCGCTCAGCTATATCGACCGCCAGGTGCTGAGCGTCCTGAAGCCGACGCTGCAGCACGACTATGCCTGGAGCGAGACCGGCTACGGCAACGTCGTGTTCTGGTTCCAGGCCGCCTATGGCGTCGGCTACATCGCCTTCGGCCGCATCGTCGACAAGATCGGCGCGCGGCTCGGCTACGCGCTGGCGGTCACGCTGTGGACCATCGGCCATATGGCGCATGCCCTGGTCACCACCACGCTGGGCTTCGCCATCGTGCGCATTCCGCTGGCGCTGGGCGAGTCCGGCGCCTTCCCGGCGTCGCTCGCCGCGGTCGCGGACTGGTTTCCGACCCGCGAGCGCACCCTCGCCATCGGCCTGTTCAACGCCGGTTCCAACATCGGCGCCATCCTCGCGCCGCTGATCGTGCCGATCGTCACGCTCGCCTTCGGCTGGCGCATGGCGTTCGTCCTGACGGGCCTTCTGACCGTGATCTGGCTGGTGGTGTGGCTGTGGTTCTATCGCCGGCCGCGCGAGCACAAGGGCGTGTCGGCCCGGGAGCTGGCGCATATCGAATCCGACCGCCTCGCGGCGCATGCCACGATCCCGTGGCGGCGGCTGCTGCGCCGGCGCCAGACCTGGGCCTATATCGCGGGGCGTTTCCTGATCGATCCGATCTGGTGGACCTTCCTGTTCTGGCTGCCGGACTTCTTCGGCAAGCGCTACGGCCTGGATCTCAAGAGCTACGGCCCGCCGCTGGTCGCGATTTATGTGCTGGCCGATGTCGGCTCGATCCTGGGCGGCTGGGGCTCATCGACGCTGCTCGGCCGCGGCTTCAGCATCAACGTCGCGCGCAAGACCGCGATGTTGATCTGCGCGCTCGCCGTCGTGCCGGTGGCGTTCGCGGTGCAGGCGGCCAATCTGTGGCTCGCGGTCGGGCTGATCGGCATTGCCTGTGCCGGCCATCAGGGTTTCTCGGCCAATCTCTACGCGCTGCCGTCGGACCTGTTTCCGCGCTGGGCCGCCGGCTCGGTCGTCGGCCTGGGCGGCGCGGCCGGCGCTATGGGCGGCATGCTGATGGCGAAATATGCCGGCTGGGTGCTGCAGACGCTGGGCAGCTACACGCCGATCTTCATCGTGGCGGCCTGCGCCTATCTGGTGGCGCTCGGCACCGTGCATCTGCTGGTGCCGGACTATGCGCCCGCCGAGGCGGAGGCGGCCTGATCGCGCGCCGCGCCCGCCAGCATCTCCCGCAGCCAATCGTTCGCCACGGTGTCGATGACCAGATGCACCCGGTCCGTTGCGCCGTGATTGACGACGCGGTGCGGATCGCTGAGGCGCAGGTACCAGGCGCTGCCCGCTTCCAGCACGACGCGCCGGCGATTGAGCTCGAAGACCACGCCCGGATTCGTCGCCACCGCAACATGGATGCGCGCATGCCCATCCTCGACGCTGAGGTCGTGGTCGCTGTGTTCCAGGATCGCCGAACCCGGCGTCAGCCGCATCAAGCGCACGGCCTGCAGCTCGCAGGCGAAGCGCGCCAGGACGGCGGCGAAATTCGGGCAGCGCGCCAGCAGGGGCGTGTCTTCGAACGCGGTGGCGGTGGGGTCGGAATAGATCGCCAGCACCGGATGCGCCGCGCCGGCGGTGCCGCGCAGCGGCAGCACGCTCCAGTCGCCCTGGTAATTCTGCTGGACGAAATGCGCGATCCAGGCGTCGCCGGCAAGCCCGTCCAGGTCGTGCTGCAGCGCCGCCGGGTCGAACGCAAACGGCAAGCGGAGGCGGTCTGGTAAAGTCATGCGGCCACATTATTGTGCTGGCCCAGGGGCCGCAAGAATCGGCCCCGGCCCACCAAGCGCGGACGGATGATGAGCACGCAGGACGGCGCGACCAAGGACGACCTGGCGCGGTTCCGCGCCGCCGTTCTCGCCGACGCCGCGCTGCAGGACGCGCTGCAGGCGTTCGACGATGTCGACGCTTTCATCGGCGCTGCCCGGGCGCAGGCCGCGGCGCTCGGGCTTCATGTCACCGTGGAGGCGCTGCGAGACGCCTTGCGCGGCGACCCGATCGGGTTGGCGCGTTGGTCCGGCGGTCCGCCGACCACGACGTCGCCGCAAGACGGCTGGCTGCCGATCAACATCCTGCCGCAGGGCGGCGAGACCTGTATCGACTGGGCGTATTTCGGCGAGCGGCGGCTGAGCGAGCCGTTCTTCGAGGATTCGGTGCGCCGGGCGCTGCGCCGGCCGCTCAACCAGCTGGCGCGCCACCGCACGCGGCTGGCCGATCTGGTGCCCGCCATGGCGGCTGCGCCCGGCCTCGCGCCCGACGGCTTCATCTTCCACATGTCGCGCTGCGGCTCGACGCTGGTGGCGCAGATGCTGGCCGCCGACCCCGCCAATATCGTGATCTCGGAAGCCAGCCCGCTCGACGTGGTGGTGCAAAGCGACCGCGCCTCGCCCGCGGACGCCGCCGGCCTGCACGCCGCGTTGCTAGCCGCGATCGTCGGCGCGCTGGGCCGCAGACGCAGCGCCGTGCAAGCGCGCTACTTCGTCAAGCTGGACAGCTGGCACACGCTGGCGCTGCCGCTGTTCCGCCGCGTCTTTCCCACCGTGCCGTGGGTTTTCCTCTACCGCGAGCCGGGCGAGGTGCTGGCCTCGCAACTCGTGCAGCGCGGCATCCAGACCGTGCCGGAATATCTGCCGCCGGCGCTGTTCGGCCTGGCGGCGGAAGACAGCCTGCCGGCCGACGACTATTGCGCCCGCGTGCTGGCGAAGACCTGCGAAGCGGTGCTGCCCCATGTCGAGGGCGGCGGCCTGCTGGTCAATTACAGCCAACTGCCGGGCGCGCTGTGGTCGCAGATCCTGCCGCATTTCGGCATCGCCAGCAGCGAGGCGGATCGCGCGCGGATGACCGCGGCGGCGCAGTTCGATGCCAAGAGCCCCAGCTTGACCTTCTCGTCCGACAACGCCGCCAAGCGCGAGGTTCTGACGGACGACCTGCGCGCCGTCGCCGACCACCACATCGGCGGGATCTATCGCGCGCTGGAGACGCGGCGGCGGCAGTATCCGGCCGGCGGCGGTGGCTGAGATGTTTTGCCATCGCATGGCGAGCCTGACGATCGCGAGCGAGATCGCCTTGCCGGGCCTTGCCCGCTTGCCGGCCGGCGCTTATCCGGACGCGGTGACCGTCCGCCGCGCTGCCGTGCCGGAGGCGCTCGCCGGCGCCGGCGAATCCCACGCGACCTATGAGATCGCCGGCGACAGTTTTCTGTTCCGCATTCCGCGCCTGGCGCGCTTTCTGCTGCGCGCGGGCCGCGACATCGCATTTCAGTCCGAGGGCGACGCGACGGACGGCGACGTCGCCGCGTTCCTGGCCGGCACGGTCCTCGGCATCCTGCTGCATCAGCGCGGCGAGATCGTGCTGCACGCCAGCGCCGTCGAAGTCGGAGGCCGCGCGGTGCTGTTCTGCGGCCCGTCGGGCGCGGGCAAGTCGGCGCTCGCCGCGGCGCTTGGGCAACGCGGCCATGGCCTGCTGGCCGACGATTTGTGCACCGTCGCGGTGAACGACGCAGGGACCCCGATCGTCCATCCCGACGGCAGCCGCCTGGCCCTGTGGGCCCACAGCATCCAGATGCTCGGCCTGGCGTCCGACCGCGGCGCCGCCGTCCGCGAGCGCCTGCAGAAATTCCACGTCGCCGCGCCGCCTTCCGCCAAGGCGCTGCCGCTCGGCGCGCTTTACGCCTTGCGCGAGACCAGGCCGCCGCTGCGCGACGGCATCGAGCCGCCGAACATCGTCGATGCCATGCTGCTCGTCCGCCGCGCCGCCTATCGTCCGCGGCTGGTCTTCGCGCTGGAGCAGCGTGCCCGCTACCTGCAGGCTGCGGCGGCAATGACCGCAAGGGCCGGCGTTTTCTTCCTCAACCGTCCGCTGGATTTCGCGCAGCTCCCCGCCGTCATCGGCGGGCTCGAGCGGCATTGGCGGGAACGCGGCCTCGGCGGAGGACGCCCGTGACCGACATCGTCTGGCTGGCGTCCTACCCCAAGTCCGGCAACACCTGGCTGCGCATCCTGATCGGCAGTCTGCTCGCCGCCGCCGATACGGAGGTCGACATCAACGAGTTGCCGGAATGGGGCCGCATGGCCGGCGCGCGGCTGCCCTTCGACAATACGCTGCTGATCGATTCCGGCCTGCTCAGCCATGACGAGATCGATTGCTTGCGTCCCCACCTGTACGAAGAGCTGGCGCGCGGCGAGCCGCTCGAGGAGCGCAGCGCGCCGCCGGCGCGGTTTTCCAAGGTCCACGACGCCTATGGCTTGACGCCTCTGGGCGAGCCGTTGCTGGCCGGCGCCCGCGGCGCCAAGGGTGCCATCGTCATCGTGCGCGACCCGCGCGACGTGGCGCCGTCGCTCGCCAATCACAATCGCACCTCCGTCGACGAGGCGATCGCGTTCCTCAACGACACGGATGCGGCGCTATGCCGGACGGCAGACCGCCTGCACGTCCAGTTGCGCCAGAAAGTTGCGGGCTGGAGCGGACATGTCGCAAGCTGGCTCGAGCAGCGCGACATCCCCGTCCATCTCGTGCGCTACGAAGACCTGCAGCGCGATACCGCCGGCGTTCTGATCGCCGCAATGGCCTTTGCCGGCGTGCCGGTCACGCCCGACGACGTCGCGCGTGCGGTCGCGCAGGGCGACTTCCAGCGCCTGCAGGCGCAGGAGCGCGAGGCCGGGTTCTCCGAATGGCAGGATCGCGACGGCAAGGGCCGGCTGTTCTTTCGCCGCGGCGAGGCCGGTGGCTGGCGCGACGAGCTTTCACCGGAGCAGGTCGCGCGCCTGGAAACCGCGCACGCGCCGATGATGCGGCGGCTCGGTTACGAATTGTCGCGGGGCGCGTGAAGGCATGCAGCTTCGGGTCCGTCGATGAGCGCCATTTTCGGCTTCCTGCGGTTCGACGGCGGCGCAGCGCCGATGCGCGACCTGGAGCGCATGGGCAACACGCTGGCGCATCGCGGGCCGGACGGCCGCAAATCCGTCGCCGAGGGCGTTGCCGGTCTCGGCCATTGCCTGATGCGCGTGACCCGGGAAGACCAGTTCGAGGCGCAGCCGCTGCGCGATGCCCAGACCGGCGTCCTGCTGGTCGCGGATGCCCGCCTCGACAACCGCGAAGATCTCGCCGCCGGCTTCGGCATCGGTGCCGAGGCGCTGCGCGACATGCCGGACAGCGCGCTGGTGCTGCGGGCTTACGGCAAATGGGGCGCGGCCTGCGCCGAACATCTGCTCGGCGATTTCGCCTTCGCCATCTGGGACAAGCGCCGCCAGGCACTCGTCCTCGGCCGCGACCATATGGGCCAGCGCGGGCTTTATTATCACGTCGCTGACGGCTTCATCGCCTTCGCGTCGGAGATCAAGGCGCTGTGGGCGCTGGCCGACGTGCCGCGCGTTCTGCGCGAGGAAGAGATCGCGCGTTACATGATCACCATGCGCGAGGGCAGGGCGCTTGGCGAAACGCTCTATGACGGCATCCATGGCCTCGTGGGCGGCGCGGTGCTGACGGTGAGCGCCGCGGGCGACACGCAGCTGCGCCGCTATTGGGAGCCGCGCGCAGATCCGGCGCATGCGGACCGGGACGAAACCTATTACATCGAAACCTATCGCCGAATCCTGGCCGAAGCGGTCGAATGCCGCCTGCGCCGGCTGACCGCACCCGCGGCCCTGCTGCTCAGCGCCGGTTTCGACAGCGCGGCGATCGCCGGCCTGGCGCGCCCGGTCGTCGAAGCGCAGAGGCGCAGGCTGATCGCGCTCTCCATGGTCGTTTCGGAATCCCATCGCGGCACGCGCGGCGACATACGGCGCTGGGTCGAGGCCTGCCGCCGTGTCATGCCGCATCTCGACATCCGATACGTGGTGGGGGAGACGCAATCGCCTTTGGCCGGTCTCGAACAGCAGTTTCTCGCCAATGACGGTCCTGCCCCGGCGACGCATGGCAGCTATCGCCGCGCCTTCGACGAAGCGGCCGCCGCCGGTGCCCGCGTCATGATGAACGGCATCGGCGGCGACTACACGGTCAACCCACGCGGCCATGAGGCGCTGGCGCGCTGGCTGAAGACCGGCCGGCTTCGCCGCTTCCTCGCCGAACTGGGGCCGCACAAGCGCCTCACGGGGCAATCGGCCTGGACCATGCTGCGCAGCGCCATCGTTGGGCCGCTGCTGCCGCGCGGGCTGTCCGCTGCGATCCGTCGCCGGCGTGGGGGCGATGCACTGGACAACAACAGCGTCGTCGTCCGGGCGGATTTTCTCGCAGGCCTGCTCGCGAAAGGCGCCGTCAGCCGCCGACGGCGTCCGGCGGCAATTCCGCCGACCGAGATGCGAAGGCGCATCGCGGAAATCGCCAGGGAGGTCGCGGCGACGGCATCGCGGGGCATGACCGTACCCGCGGCGGCGCACGGCCTGGAATTCACCTGGCCGTTCCACGACAAGCGGGTGGTGGAATTCGGGCTGGCGATCCCCGAAGACCTTTATGTCAAGGACGGCCGCAACCGCTATCTCGCCTGCCGGGCACTGGGCGACATCTACCCGCCGGAATTCCACGACCGCGGCCGCGAGAACGACGGCATGACCGCCGATTTCCCCACCATGCTGGAAGACGCGGCACCGGCGCTGCGAGCCGAGCTCGCGCGCATGGAAGCGAACGGGCGTCTGGCGTCATTCCTGGATTTTTCCGCCGCGCGCCGATTGTTGTTCGACCGGGGCGGGCAGGCGGCCCGGTGGGCGGAGCAGGCGCGTGCCCTGCGCGGGATTTTGATCGCTCGCTATGTGGAGTGGTTCGAACGCGGCAACCGTTGAGCGCGCAGAACTCCGCGCGCCGGATCGCGCATGTCATTCAAATTGGACGGAACGCGGTGCGGTCGTTACGACCCGAACAGTGTCGCGCCGCCATTGGTCGTCTGGTCGGGCGTCGGCGAGGTCGGCGTCTTGATGTTGTTCATGGTCTCGCGGCTGACGGAGGCCGTGATGACCTGCGGCTTGGACCAGCGCTTGCGCGGCTGCGCGGTCGAGGCGGCGTTCGCGGCAGACGGATCGTCGATTGGCTTCATGGCCCTCACGCTCGGTAAAACACTAGAATCAGCCTAACGCCGCGCGCGTGAAAATTCAATACAGCGCTCGCGCCCAGATTGCATTACGCGCTTGCACAAATACCTTTGAGCGGCTGCGGTATACAGTGCTCATTCAACCATGACGATTTGTGACTGGTCTTTAATATCGTATTCCGCGCGCACCTTAGTCTTCGTCTGTAAAATTATTTGTTTTGTTCGGACTTGGCGATTGAATGTCGCCGGAATCGCGTGTTAGCTTAATCAAACTTGCAGTGAATTCGACTGATTTTCGTCTGTCCTTTGCCTGGGCTTGCCCGGGGTCCGCCAGAAATCAGACCAGCTTGTGAGGGGCTTCCATGAACTACTATCTCGGCCAGATTGGCACTTACGGCTTCAATTTTGCGCCGCGCGGCTGGGCTTTTTGCAACGGCAATATCATCGCGATCGCGCAAAACACCGCGCTGTATTCGCTGATCGGCACGACCTATGGCGGCAATGGCCAGACGACGTTCGGCCTGCCGGATCTGCGCTCGCGCACACCGATCTGCTATGACGGCAACTATCCGATAGGTGAGATGGCGGGCGTCGAGAACGTGACGCTGCTGCAGACGGAGATGCCGGTTCACACCCATCAGATGGGTGCAACCAACACGCCGGCCAACATTGCCGGCGACGGCGCGCATATCCTCGCGATCGGCGGCAGCGGCAACCCGGTGACGGCGCACAATGCCTATATTGCCGGTACCGGCCCCAACGTGTCCCTCAATCCAGCGGCCGTGGGAATGGCGGGCGGCAACCAGCCGCACAATAACCTCCAGCCTCTCCTGGTGCTGAACTACTGCATCGCGACGACGGGCTATTACCCGGCACGCAACTAGACACCGCCACCGGCGACTATCCTTTCAGAGGAGCTTTCGATGACTCAACCCTATCTTGGCGAAGTGCGCATGTTCGCCGGCAATTTCGCCCCGAAGAGCAACGCCTATTGCGCCGGGCAGTTGATTTCCATCCAGCAGAACTCGGCGTTGTTCTCCCTCCTGGGGACGACCTATGGCGGCAACGGCACGACGACCTTTGGGCTGCCCGACCTGCGGGGTCGGTTGCCGGTCCATTTCGGCCAAGGCGCTGGCCTCAGCAACTATACGATGGGCGAGGTGGAGGGCACGGAGTCGGTCACGATCACCAGCTCCACGATGCCGATGCATGTCCATGTGCCGACGGCCTCGAGCAACCCGGCGGGCATTACCACGCCGGGCGGCAATCTGGCGGCGGGGCTGACCACGCCGTGGACGCGCTTCTGGGTGTCGAACGCCAACAAGACCGGCAACCCCGTGCAGCTGAATCCGGCGATCCTCGGCATGGCGGGCGGCAACCAGCCGCACGAAAACCGCATGCCGGCGATTGCCATCAGCATGATCGTTTCCTTGGTCGGTATTTTTCCGAGCCGCAACTGAACCACAGCCGCAGACGTCGAATCGAATTTCCGTCAGGAGGTCCAAGTGTCAGAACCCTATGTCGCTCAGGTCATGCTTTTCGCCTTCAATTTCGCGCCCCGGAGCTATGCCTTCGCCAATGGCGCGACGATTGCGATCTCGCAGAACGAGGCGCTGTTTTCGATCATCGGGACGACCTATGGCGGCAACGGCCAGACGACCTTCCAGCTGCCGAATATCCAGGAAAAAGGCGTCATGAATATCGGCCAGGGGCCCGGCCTGTCGAACTACGTCCTGGGAGAGGTGACGGGTGTCGATAATGTGACGCTGCTGCAGAACCAGATCCCGGTGCACAACCATACGCTCTCCGCCTCTGCCGGCTCGCAGTCCGAATTGTTGCCGACCCAGAACGGCTGGTATGGCAGCGTCGCCCTGCCGGGCAAGCTGTTCTCGACGAACAGCCCCGACACGAACATGAACGCGCAGGCGATCTCGATGGCCGGCGGCTCGCAGCCGCATATGAACCAGCAGCCTTATCTGGCGATGAACTACTGCATCGCGCTCTACGGGATATTCCCGTCGCGCAACTAGCGCCCGGCCGGCCGGTCCATGTTTGCGCTGCCTGAGGCGCTGGCGCGCGATGGGTTGGCGCTGCGCCCCGCCGCGGCTGCGGACCGTCCGTTCCTGCGCGCCCTGTTCGCGACGGCGCGTCTCGATGCGCCGCTCCTGGCGCAGTGGCCGGAGCCGCAGCGCGAGGCCTTTCTCGATTCCCAGTTCCACTTTCAGGACGTTCATTATCGGCGTTTTTTCGAATCGGCCGATTTTTTGATCGTCGCGCGGCATGCCGTGCCGGTCGGGCGCCTGATCCTCGACCGCGGCGCCTCCGAATGGCGCATCGTCGACATCTCATTCCTGCCGCAGACGCGCGGCCAGGGGATCGGAACGGCTTTATTGGAAGCCCTGATAGCGGCGGCGGCGGACGCCGGCGCGGCGCGCGTCAGCCTGCATGTCGAGATCGGAAATCGCGCCCAGGCGCTCTACAGGCGCCTCGGCTTCGCCGCCAGCGCCGATGCCGGGGACGACGAGGTCGGCACCCACCTCGCCATGGTACGTCAGTTGAAGACCGCCTCGTAGAGGATGCCGTCGCGCTCGCGGGCCACCGGCACGATGAAGATGCCGACCGTGCCCGTCCCCGCATTCTTGAACGGGTATATCTTCTGCGGCAGCAGGACCGGGCTTTGGCACTTGAAATAGAGCGTGAAGGGTTCGGAGCGCAGGCCGGCCACCACCCGGGGCGGCCGGCGCCTGGCGTCCGTCAGCGTCATGTCCACCGAAGAATCGCCCAGGGAAAGCGAGAAAATCTCCTTCACATGGCTTGCAAAGAACTCGTAGGAATAAGACTGCATTACCGCCCCGGAAAGTCGTCGTTGCCTGGACGTGATTTTTCGCCTTCTGGCGGCAACTTGTAAATACGGCGCCGTTCAATTAGCCCACGCGAGGCGCCGCGCGCCGGCAGGCAACCAGGACCACAAGGGGAACGTCATGACCGCAGATCGTGCCGCCGTCGAGGCGGCCCTCGTCTCGGGCGCACGGATTGGCCGCGCCGGCGACTGGCTGAGTGCGGAGATCGGCGATGAGCTGGTGATGATGAGCACCGCTTCGGGCCGTTATGTCGGCCTCAGCGACACCGGCCGGCGGATCTGGGAACTGCTCGACGCACCGCTGACCTTCGCGGCCTTGTGCGCCGCGCTGGCGGCCGAGTTCGAGGTGACGGCCGCCGAGGTCGCGCCCGATGTGACCGATTTCATCGCCGAACTGGTCGCGCTGGGCGCCATCGCGCTCGATCCGCCCGCCGGTTGAACCTCAGTCCGGCCGCCAGGACAGCTGCAGCGCCGCGACATTGGCATAGGCCGTGGTCGTGCCGGCCAGGGTGCCGCGCAGCGCCGCGCCCGGAATCGCCGGATCGAGCGCGATCGTGGACGCGAGGAAGAACAGCCGCGAGGCCGTGAGGTTGAGGTCGAAATTGTCGTTCATGCGCCAGCGCACCCCGGCCGACAGCCAGATGCGGTCGGCGTCCGGGATGCGCGGCTCGCGTGTCGCATCCGGGACCGGGCTTTCGTCATAGGCGACGCCGCCGCGAAAGGTGAAGGCGCTGTCGGCGCGGTACTCCACGCCCAGCGAGCCGAACAGCGTGTTGTGCCAGTTCGTCGTGGTGACGTCGTCGGGCTGCGCTGCGTTGGCGGCGATCACGCGCAATTCGCGAAAGCGGCTCCAGTCGATCCAGTCGAGCTCGGCCATGCCCGTCCAGCGCTCCGACAGATCCAGCCGCGCGCCCGCCAGCACCTCGTCGGGGATCGCCACCGGCGTGGTCTGGCGCGTGTTGCTGAGGGCGCCGGTCAAGGTGCGGATGGTGGCGCCGATGCCGGCGCTGTCCAGCGTGAAGGTGAGTGGGCCTTTCAGGTCGTGACCGAGCGCGGAATGGTAAGACAAACCGAGCGTCAGCCCGGGTATTGGCCGGGCGATGGCGCCCAGCGTGTAGCCGAAGCTCCAGCTCTTGCCGCTCAGCCGCGCGAAACTGTCCTGTTGGCCGGGAATCGATCCGGGAATGCCGCTCGCCGCGCCCAGCGTGCCGGTGTCGATGGCGCTGGTCAGCGTGCCTTGCGCGAACTCGACCTGCAGGCCGGCGCCCAGCGTCAGCGCCGGCGTCAGCTGGTAGGCGAGCGACGGCGTGGCGTTGATCGTCAGGAGCTCGGTCTTTTGCGCGTAATAGCGCCCGGCCCAGGTGGCGGGATAGTCGGTCTTCAGCCCGAACGGCGCCGAGATGTCGAGGCCGAAGGCGAGGCGGTCGTCAAGCCGGTGGCGCATCCCGAAGGAAGGCACGTTGGCGCCGCTGATGAAACCGCTCGGCGACAGGCCGCCGCCGGTCGGGTTGCCCGCCGAGGTCGTCGCCGCGCCATAACTTCCGCGCGATCCCGGCAGGATCACCACCGCGCTGGCGGCGAGATCGGTGGTGGCGGCGCCGGCCGCCGCGGCCGGATTGTAGGCGAGGTAGCTCGCGTCGCTGTCCGTGGCGGCGGCCCCGGCATAGGCGGCGGCCATGGCATCGGCGCTGTGTTCCTTCAGGCCGAAGCCGGCGGCGGCGGCCGGCCCGGCCCCTAGACCGAAACAGAGCAAGGTAAGGCAGGCGAGGCAACGCATCGTCGAATTCCTGTCGGGACGCCGCAGTAAAGCACGGAAACGCTAGCCCAACTCGTTGAAATTGAATGAAATTGCGCAAAACTCCGTTAACCTAGGGTGCTATGCAAATCTTTACTCAGCACGGCGATGATGGAGCGGGTTTCTCGATACAGGTCCGCTGGTTATCCGGATGCAGGTGCCGTTCCAAAACACGTCCAGATCGGCCGAAGGCGGTTACGATCTTGACCGCCTGCGCCTGCGCTTCAGCGATCCCGGCGTCGAAGCCCGCTATCGTATCGAGAGCCTGAACGAATCCCGCTCGCTGATCCGCACCTACCTGATCGCCGCGGCGATGCTCTACCTCACCTTCGGTATCCTCGACCGCGTCGTCGGCGGCGGCATGGTCGGCACGCTGTGGTTCATCCGCTATGCGGTCGTCTGCCCGGTGCTGGTCGGCGCGGCGCTGCTCACCTATGTCCCGTCGTTCGAGAAATTCTCCCAGACCGTCGTCTCGATCGCGATGGTCACGCCCGGTCTTGGCGTCGTCCTGATGACGGCGATCATGCCGCCGCCGTTCAACAGCCTGTACTATGCCGGCCTGATCATGGTGGTGATCTACGGCAGTTCGCTGGTGCGCCTGCGCTTCGTGAACTCGGTCGTCATCTCGCTGTCGCTGGTGGCGCTCTATCAGATCGTTTCGACGCTGGTCAATCCGATTCCGTTCAAGGATTATCTCAACAACAATTTCTTCCTGGTGATGGCGACCGCCGTCGGGCTGTTCTCGGGCTATATCCAGGAGATGTACATCCGCCGCAGCTATCGGGCGCAGAAGGTGATCGAGGCCAAGAACGCCGCCGCCAACGTCCTGCTGCTCGAGGCCGACAAGGCCAACCGCGCCAAGAGCGAGTTCCTCGCCAATATGAGCCACGAGCTGCGCACGCCGCTCAACGCCATCATCGGCTTTTCCGACATCCTCAAGAAGCAGCTGTTCGGCGCCATCGGCAACGAGCGCTATGTCGAATATGTCGGCGACATCAACGACAGCGGCAATCACCTGCTCGCCATCATCAACGACATCCTCGACCTCGCCAAGGCCGAGGCGGGCAAGCTGACGCTGCAGGAAGACGACATCGACCTGGTGCGCTGCCTCGACGATGCGGTGCGCATGTGCCGCGGCCGGGCGGCGACCGGCGGCGTCGATCTGGTCTTCACCAACGCCGCCGAGTCCGTCTATGGCTGCGTCGACGAGCGTATCCTGCGCCAGATCGTGCTCAACCTGCTGACCAACGCCGTCAAATTCACGCGCGAGGGCGGCCGCGTCGAGCTCAGCCTGACCGTCGAGCCCGAGCACGGCATCTTCATCCGCGTCAAGGACAGCGGCATCGGCATCGCGCCGGAGGACATCAGCCGCGTCGTGCGGCCGTTCGAGCAGGTCGAGAACGTGCTGTCGCGCAGCCATGGCGGCACCGGCCTTGGCCTGCCGCTGACGGCCAAGCTCACCGAATTGCATGGCGGCCGGTTCACGATCGAGAGCCAGGTCGCGGTCGGCACCACGGTGACGGTCATGCTGCCGGCCGACCGCCTGCGCCCCACCCCGGTGGTGCGCCTGCTCAAGGCGGTCTGACCGCCGCCTCAGTTTTTGCGGATGAACAGCATCCGGACGCGCCCGGTGCGTTCGGTCTCGGTCCAGGCCCGCGCCGCGTTGAGGCCGTCGGCCCAGGCCACCATCTCGGCGTCGCCGCGATACTGCAGCGTCCAGTCGGTGATGTATTCCATCGGCCAGTAATTGCTCAGCGGGCAGTCGTTCATGTTGCCGATGATCAGCAGCCCGCCCGGCATCAGCAGATCGAACAGCCGCTTGACCAGCGCCTTGCAGCGATGGTCGGTCAGGTAGTCGAGCAGGCCGACCGAATAGACCAGATCCTGCGGCGGCAGGCCGGCGAGGCCCTCGGTGCCGCGCAGGATGTCGGTGAACGACAGGTTCAGACCCTGCACCTTGATGCGGCCGTCCGAGTTCAGGACGTAGGGATAGGTCGACTCGTGGGCGTAGAGCAGGGCGACTTCTTCCTGGTCGATCAGCGAGAACTCGGCGCGGTGGCCGCCGGCGCCATGGCTGCTGAGATAAGCCTCGACCTCGCGGGCCGGGCCGCTGCCGAGGCTGGTGATGCGCGCCGGCCGGTCATGGCCGCGCTCGCGCACGACGTCGCCGATATGGGTGCGCACGACTTCCATGCGGGTGCGAATGCATTCGGCGACTTCCAGGCCGATGCGATGCATCAGCATCTCATAGGCATCGCCGCCGACGCGCTCCCAGTCATAGACCTGGTTCATGATCTCGAAGTCGCCGGGATAACCCAGAGGCTTGGCATAGGAACGGTCCCAGATCGCGCCCTTGCGCAGTTCGGGCGTCAGCACCAGTTCGGTGAATTCCTTGGTCGCTTCGCGCATCTCGCGGTCGTGCGCGATGGCGTGGACCAGGTCGTTGCCGGTGCGCCACAGCGAGCGCCATTGCTGGATCAGGCGCGGCTCGCAGGTCTCGAAGGCCTCGATCTGGTCGAGGCCGTGCTTGAACTCGGTCGCGACGATCGAATTGGCTTCCAGCACCTGGCGGTAGGAGCGCAGCAGGCGCAGGACGTCGGCGCAGAAGGCGCGATATTCCTGCGGCACCAGCTGGGCGGAGGCGGCGCCGAAGGTCGGCGAGCGCGCCGCGATCTGCGCCTGGGTGTTGCGGGTCAGGAGCTTGTCGAACTCGACGTAGCGGTCGACGAAGTTGAACGCCAGCTTGGAGCCGAACACCGTGCTTTCGGAGCGGCAGACGCGCGCCGAGCTCTCGAAGATCGGCAGGCCCGATTGCTGGATGCTGAGCGGCACCGTCTCGCCGACGTCCGGCAGGTCGTCGTGGCTCTGCTTGGACAGCACGGCGAGGCCGCCGAGGCTGATGTCGTGCAGCCGATACGCGGCGGAGCGCACGCGCACGCGCGGCGCAAGGCTGGGAAACATTCTGCGGGCATCGTAGCGCGGCGCGCGAAAGCGAATCTGGCGGCCGGTGGACCCCTTCAACTCTTCATAAGCAAGCATGACGGTACCCCTTGGAGAACAACCACATCCCTCCTGAAGGCACCCCTTCGACGCCCATCGTTCGGACGTCATTACCCGGAACGTGATGCCGATCGTTGAGTCGGTCGGTCACCGATGAAAAAGTTAACGAAGTCTTAATATCCGAAAGAGTCAGAGAAATCAATCGGATGCGTTCCCCCCATATGAGGGGAGCGGTTTGGTTAACCGTTAACTTCGGTAAAAATCGCGCCAAGCGATTCAAATCCTTGCGCGATTTGAATCGCTTAACGGATTTGCGGAAGTTCCATGGCGTGTCGTCGCGAGTCATTAATGAGACGTTAGCGATGCAAGGACGGCGGTGCCTATTCGATAAAATACCTACGAATTTTCTAGCAGGCCCTTAGCGCCTTTCAGGCACGATTTCCGCGGCGCGAAATTGCGCGCGAGGAAAGGGTTCCATGTTTCTCTACCGCGTAAAAGTCGAAGAACTCGATGCCGTGCGGCTGGTTTCGTTGCGGGACGATCTGACCCGCGGCGAGGAAAGCCTGCGGGCGCATTGTCCGATCCGCGAGATGAGCGTGGTGACCGAGGACCAGGACGAACTCGACATCTATCTCGCGCTCGACGATTTCATCGACAGCGAGCAGCTGCGCCGCCTGGTCGGCGAACTCAACGTGCTGCTCGGCGACGATGCCAAGGCGAGCCGCAAGCCGCGCCCGCGCGTCAGCTCCGAACTGATTCATATTTGAATCTCGCCTCCCGCAAGGGGAAGCGCGAGCTTTTCAGCCGTCGTAGAAAAACGCCGGATGCAGGCCGATCAACGTACGCTCGCGGTCGGTTTCTGCACGCGCGATCGCGTCGGGCGACAGGTGATTGACTTCGGCGGTGGTGAGGATGCGCTGCGCCAGGTCGCGCCGTCCGTAATGGCATTGCAGGAAGAAGCGGCCACGGCCTTCCTGTGCCGGCGTGCCGCGATGCCAGACGTCGGAGACGAACAGGATCGCGTCGCCGGCCCGCGCCGGCAGCAGCACCGGCGTCTTGTTCTCGAATGTCAGGTCGGGGTCGCCGAGGCGCTCCTTCGGCGGCAGGCGGCCCGAACGATGCGAGCCCGGCAGCACCGCCGTCGGGCCGTGTGCCGGCGTGCAATCCTCCAGGAAGATGTGCACGCCGATGGCGAACACCGGATAGGGAATTGCGTCGGGCCAGGCGACGTTCTCCGGCCGCGGCACATGCGGGCCGGCATCGACATGCCACATCCCGCCCTGGTGGCCGGGCGGGTTGCGCCAGGCCGTGTTGGCGATGACGTGGCAATCCTCGCCCAGCAGAGGCTCGATCGCGTCCAGCAGCGCGCGCGACGCGATCGCCTTTTGCGCCAACGCCGAGCGGTTGAGCATGCCGTAGCGAAATTCGTTGCGCGCGTCGCGCTCGCGGTCGGTGCCGGAGGCGTCGAACACCGCGGCGATCTCGGCGCCCAGCGCCGCGACCTCCTCGGCGGTCAGCACGTCCTTGATCAGGGCAAAGCCTTCTCGCTCGAGCTGCTGCGCCGCCGCCGGCGCGGGCTCTTTGCGGATGCGTAGATTGCCGTGTCGGCGGGTCAGCATGGGGCCATGCTAAGCGTCCGCCGCGCCCGGGAGCAATGACTTCGCAGGCGCAACATCGGCGCGAGACATGGGCGGGAGAGGAGGAGGGGAGCCTATCCCGCCCACATCTGGGCGGTTGTCGCGGGGGGATTTAGTGCGAGCCGCCCATGCTGTTGCTCGGCGCCATGGCGCCCGTGGGCGCCATCATGCCGCCCGTGGCCGGCGTGGTGTGCTTGTGCGGCTTGGGCTTGTGCGTCGCCATCATGCCGCCGCTCATCGGATGCATCGCGCCCATCGTGTTGGGCGCCATGGTGTTGGTCGGGGCCGCGGTGCCGTCGGCGAAAGCGGCGGTGGCGCACAGGGCGCCGCCGAGGGCGAGTGCCGCGAGCGTGACGTGCGTTTTCATGGAATGTCCTTTCGAGGATTTGGGTCGTTGCCAAGGCCAGTTCGGCGCCGGCGCCGTCCCGGTTACAGGTCCGCCGCGAATTTCGCGCGTTTGGCGGTTGGCAGGCGGCGATGTAACCTTTTGCATGGCTCTCGCGAATTTGATCTCGAAGGCTCAGGCTTGATCGCGGCGGAGGCCGAGCTCAAGGCGCTGATGCTGCGTTCGCTGGGCGGCGACGGCGCCGCCTATGCCACATTGCTGCGCCGGCTGAACGGTTTCCTGCGGGCCTACTACGCCAGGCGTCTTGGGCGGGCCGCCGATGCGGAAGATCTGTTGCAGGAAACCCTGATTGCCATGCATGCGCGGCGCAACACCTACGATCCGAGCCGGCCGTTCACCGCCTGGGTGCATGCCATCGCGCGCTACAAGCTGATCGATCATTTCCGCCGCACCAGGCGCCGGGCCGAGGATCCGCTCGACGATCCCGACCTGTTGTTCTCGTCCGAGGATGCGACCGCCGCCGAGGCGCAGCTCGACGTCGCGCGCCTGCTGGACCAGCTGCCGGAGAAAACCCGCCGGCTCATCCGCGACACCAGGATTGAGGGCTTGTCGACCGCCGAAGCCGCGGCGCGCCACGGCATGACGGAGTCGGCGGTGAAGGTCGGCGTCCATCGCGGCCTCAAGAACTTGGCCGCGCGCGTCGGAGACGAAGAGGCATGAAGACCGACGACCTCATCGCGGCGCTTGCCACCGACCTCGAGCCCGTCCCGCAGCGGGCCGTCGGCGCGCGGTTGGCACTGGGCCTCGCCCTGGGCGCGGCGGTTTCCACCGCGCTGATGATGCTGTGGCTGGGCGTCCGCCCCGATCTGATGCCCGCGATGATGACCGGCCCGTTCTGGATGAAGTTCGCCTATGCCTTCAGCGTGGTGCTGCTCGGCTTCGGCCTGATCGACCGGCTGGCACGCCCGGACGGCGAAGGCGGCGTGTTCGGCCCCATGATCCTGGCGCCGCTCGGCGTGATGCTCGCGCTGGCGCTGTATCAGCTGATCGGCGCGAGCCACGCCGAGCGCATGGCGCTGATGATGGGCGGCTCCTACCAGGTCTGCGCCCGCAACATCGTCATCTTGTCGCTGCCGATCTTCGCCGGCCTGTTCTGGAGCCTCAAGGCGCTGGCGCCGACGCGGCTGACGCTGGCCGGCGCCATTGCGGGCGTGCTGGCGGGGGCCGCCGGCACCTTCATTTATGCGTTTCATTGCACCGAGAGCGCGGCGCCGTTCGTGGCGATCTGGTACACGCTGGGCATTGCGGCGACGGGGCTTGTCGGCGCCGCCCTGGGCCGGCTCCTGCTGCGCTGGTGAGGCTGATCCGCAAGGCGGCTGTAACCGTAGACCGGTTTCAGCCGAATTAGGGTCTGAACAAGAGGAGTTGCCCATGCTTCGCACCCTTCGCAACGCGACCCTGGCGGCCGGCATTGCCGCGCTATGCAGCCTGTCGGCGGCCTGCGCCGACGCGATCGACAAGGCGGTGCCCGCGGCCGCGGTCGATGCCCCTAAGGCCGGCGCGGCGGCGAGCGAGACGGCGGTGCTCGCCGGCGGCTGCTTCTGGGGCATGCAGGGCGTGTTCGAGCATGTGCGCGGCGTTACCCATGTCGCGGCGGGCTATTCCGGCGGCGCCAGGGCGACCGCGTTCTATCCTCTGGTCGGCACCGAAACCACCGGCCATGCCGAGTCGGTCCAGGTCACCTTCGATCCGCGCGTCGTGTCCTACGGCGAGATCCTGCGCGTCTATTTCTCCGTGGCGCACGATCCGACCGAACTCGACCGCCAGGGGCCCGACAGCGGCCCGAGCTACCGCTCCGAAATCTTCTTCGCGTCGCCGCTGCAGGAGAAGATCGCGCACGCCTATGTGGCGCAGCTCAGCGCCGCACATGTCTTCGGCGCGCCGATCGTGACCAGGATCGAAAAGCTGAACGGCTTCTTTAACGCCGAGGGCTATCACCAGGACTATCTGATCCACAATCCGACCGATGGCTACATCATGGTCAACGACCTGCCCAAAATCGATGCCCTGAAGCGCGTTTTTCCCGCGCTGTACCGCGAAAAACCCATGATGTTCGCGGGGTAGCTGACACAATCGGGGGAACTTCTTGCTATGGTCGCCGTTGACCGAACGCGGCGAAGGTAACCCCCCGGCATGGCCAGAGAAGCGACACTCCCCGCCGAGGCGGGCGGCGCCGGCAGTGCCGTGGCGTCGCTGCTGGCGGACTATGCCGCGGTCCGCCGGCGCAGCGAAACGCTCGCCGCTCCGCTCGGCATCGAGGATCTGAACATCCAGTCGATGCCGGACGCCAGTCCGACCAAATGGCATCTGGCGCACACCACCTGGTTCTTCGAAACCGTCGTCCTGGGAAAATTCGCCGGCGCCTATCGGCCGTTCGACCCCGCCTACGCCTATCTCTTCAATTCCTATTACGAGGGTCTCGGCCCGCGCCATCCCAGACCGCAGCGCGGCCTTTTGAGCCGCCCGCCGGTCGCCGACATCCTCGAATATCGCCTGCATGTCGACGAGGCGATGGCGCGGCTGATCGAGGAGCGCGCCCCCGACGTCGCCGCGCTGGTGACGCTCGGCCTGCAGCACGAACAGCAGCACCAGGAACTGATCCTCACCGACATCCTGCACGCCTTTTCGTGCAATCCGCTGCTGCCGGCCTATGCCGCGGCGAACGCCGAAGCCGCGCCTGCCGCCGCGCCGCAGGTCTGGCTCGAGCATCCGGGCGGCGTGGTCGAGGTCGGCCATCGCGGCGAGGGGTTCGCCTTCGACAATGAAGGCCCGCGCCACCAGGTCCTGTTGCGGCCGTTCCGCGTCGCCAGCCGCCCCGTCAGCAACGGCGACTACCTGCAATTCATCGCCGAGGGCGGCTATCGCCGGCCGGAATTCTGGCTCTCCGACGGCTGGGCCGTCGTGCAGCAGGGCCATCTCAATGCGCCGCTGTACTGGCTCGGCGACGCCGACGGCTGGCAAGAATTCACGCTGCATGGCCGCCATGCGCTCGAAGACCATGCGCCGGTCGCCCATCTCAGCTTCTACGAAGCGGCGGCCTATGCCGCCTGGGCGGGAGGGCGCTTGCCGACCGAATTCGAATGGGAAGCGATGGCGCCGCAGCTCGCGGGCCTTGGCGCGGTGTGGGAATGGACGCGCTCGTCCTACGATCCCTATCCCGGCTATCGCCCGTTTGCCGGCGACGTCGTCGAATACAACGGCAAGTTCATGAGCGGCCAGATGGTGCTGCGCGGCGGCTCCCTGGCCACGCCGTCCGGTCACAGCCGCCCGACCTATCGCAATTTCTTTCCACCGTCCGCGCGTTGGCAGTTCAGCGGCATCCGTCTCGCAGGTGATCTATGAGCCTTGCCGCACCCGCCACGGACACGCGCCTGCGCACGTCGGAGAACACGTTCGCCGCGGCGCTGCTCGAGGGTCTGCGGCGCACGCCCAAGCGGGTGCCCGCGAAGTTCTTCTACGACGCCGCCGGCTCGGCCTTGTTCGAGCGCATTACCGGGCTTGCCGAATACTACCCGACGCGCACCGAGCTTGCGATCCTGAACGCCCATGCCCGCGAAATGGCCCAGTTGATCGGCAAAGATATCGAGCTGGTCGAGTTCGGCGCCGGCGCGCTGCGCAAGGTGCGCCTCCTGCTCGACGTGCTGCAGACGCCGCGCTCCTACATTCCGATCGACATCTGCGGCGACTATCTGCTCGAGGTCGCGGAGATTCTCGAAAGCGAATATCCCCGGCTTTGCGTCAATCCTGTGGTCGCGGACTTCTCGCAGCCGATCGCCTTCGGGCCGCTCGAGTGCAAGGCGGCGCGCCGGGCCGGTTTCTTTCCCGGCTCGACCATCGGCAATTTCAGCCGCCCCGAGGCGATCGCGTTCCTGCGCAACGCGCGCGAGACGCTGAACGGCGGCGGCCTCCTGATCGGCGTGGATCTCGTCAAGGACCCCGCGATCCTGCACGCCGCGTATAACGACGGCGAAGGCGTCACCGAGGCCTTCAACAAGAACCTTCTGCTGCGCGCCAATCGCGAGCTCGGCGCCGATTTCGAAATCGGCGCCTTCGCCCATCATGCCTGCTACAACCCCTTGGCCCAGCGCGTCGAGATGTATCTCGTCAGCCTGGCGGCGCAGCGCGTGCATATTTGCGGCGAGACGATCGCGTTCGCCCAGGGCGAGGCGATCCACACCGAGGACAGCCACAAATACACGCTTGACGGCTTCCGCGGCCTCGCCGCCGAAGCCGGCTATGTGCCGCGCCGGGTCTGGACGGACGAGGCCGGGCTCTTTTCCGTGCAGTGGCTGGGCGCGGCCTAGCTCGCCACGAACAGAACCGCGCCTTTCCAGTCCTTCAGGATCGCGGCAGCCGTGTTGCCGAAGAAAAGCTGCTCGCCCGGCCGGCGGCTGACCCCCATCACGATCAGGCCGAAGCCTTTCGCGGCCGTTTTCAGGATCGCTTCGTGCGCCGTGGCCTTGGGCTGCAGCGCCGTCCGCGGCGCGACGTCGTAGCGCTCGCCGAGTTCGGCGATGTCCTTGAGCACGGCCTCCTCCTGCGTCCGCGTGATCGCCCGGCCGCGCTTCGAGGCGTCGGTTCCGGACGAGACGTAGAGCGCCGTCACCTGCGCCGCCGTCGCCCGCGCGACGGCGAACGCGATCTCGGCGGCGTTGCGTGCCGCCGGCGTGCCGTTGATCGGCACCAGGATGCGCAGCCTGCCGTTCAGCGCCGGCAGCGCCGCTGCGCTCGACGCCAGGATGGCGAGCGGGCCGGTAAAATCCCTGGCGAGCTGCGTGAGGGCGGGATCGAACACCCCTCCGGCGTCATGGCTGTTTCCAAGGCCCACCAGCATCAGATCGAAGCCCTTGCGCGCCTCGTCGGCGATGGCGCCGTCGGCGGCCTCGGGTTTCGCCGCGCGGGTGGTGAGATGCACCTTGTCGGGATCGGGCGCGGCCTCGTCCTTGCGCATCACGGCCTGGCTCTTCTTGGCGCCCTCCTTGACCTGGCGGCTGGGGCCGTCCGTGGCTTCGTCGGCGCCGTCGCGGTTGTTCAGGCGCACGATGGTGATCGGCATGCCCTGGGCGCCGGCCACCAGGCCCGCGACCCGCGCCGCGAACTTGCCGTTGGCGGAATCGTCGACCGCCAGCAACAGCCGCTCGAGGTTGGTCACGAAGCCGCGGCGGTCCAGGGCCTCGCGGTCGACGCGCTTCTTCTCGTCCTCGCCCATCGGCAGGGCGCCGAGCGCCCGGCGCAGCATCGGCGGCATCGCCATGGTGGTCAGCACCGCCATGGTCACGATCAGCGTGAACAGGTTCTGGGTCAGTGCGCCCATCGCCAGACCGATGGAAGCGACGATGACCTCGGTCGAGCCGCGCGCGTTCATCGCCGCGCCGACGGCGACCGACTGCCTGAAGGTCAGCCGGCCGAGCGTGCCGCCGAGAAAGGCGCCGCTGAACTTGCCGACGCTGGCGATCAGCACCAGGCCGGCGGTGAGCAGCGCCAGATGCGGGTCTTTGAGGATCGTCAGGTCGGCGCTGAGGCCAGCCAGGCCGAAGAACACCGGCATGAACAGCGCCGTGATCAGGCCGCGCAGCTGGTCCTCGACATGCTGCGTCAGGATCGGCGATTCGCCGATCAGCACGCCGGCGACGAAGGCGCCGAGCACGGTGTGCACGCCGAGCAACTGCGTCGTCTCCGCCATCACCCCCATGATGATCAGGATCATGGTGATGACCGGAAACTCGCTGCGGAAATTGTCGTTGGCCCAGCGGATCAGCCCGAACACGATGCGCCGGCCGAGCGTGAAGCTGAAGACCATGAACACGGCGATGCCGCCGATGCTCCTGGCCAGTGACAGCAGGTTGAGGGCGCCGTGCCCGGCGATGCCGAAGGTGACGGCGATGATTACCCAGCCGATCGTGTCCTCCATGATCGCGCTGGCGACGATCACCTGGCCGAGATCGCGGCGCATGAAGCCCATCTCGCGCACCACCATGGCGACGATCTTGATCGACGAGATCGACAGCGCGGTGCCCAGGAAGAGCGACGAGATCAGCCGGTGACCGACCGGCAGGATGGTGTCCGGGAGGACCTGGCCGAGTGCGAAACCGCAGGCGAACGGCACCAGGATGCCCGTCACCGAGATCGCGATCGCCGCGGGCCCGACCTTGCGGACGAGCTTGAGGTCGGTCTCCATCCCGGTCAGCAGCAGGAGCATCATGATGCCGAGCTGCGACACGGCGTCGATCATCGCTTTCTGCTCGGGCGCCGATGGGAAGATCGCCTTCTGCGCCTCCGGCCACAATGCGCCGAAAAAGGACGGGCCGAGCAGGATGCCGGCGATGAGCTGGCCCATGATCGCAGGCTGGCCGATCCGCTGCATGCCCTCGCCGAGCGCCCGGCCGACCAAGAGCAGCAGCACGATCTCGGCGATGAAGGTGCCTTCGGCGTTGCCGGAGGCCGACGCGGCGGCCGCAAAGGCCGGTGCCGCCGCCAGCCAGAACAGCAAGGTCGCGCCGATCAGGACCAGGCCGCTATGCCGCCTCGCCGAATGCGTCTGGAACGGCATGAAATCCCCCGCGCGTTCCATGGCAACGCACGAAGGGAACTTTGGTGGCCTAGCCTCGCGGCGTTACGATCATATGGCTGGAGCCGCTGGCGAGCAGGCGTCCGTCCTCGGACCACACCCGTGCCGCGCCGTGGATCAGGCCGCCGACCGCCGTCGCCGTGTGCACGTCGGCGAGCAGCCAGACGGCCGTGCCGGGGGCCTGGTGAAACCAGACCGAGACGTCGAGGCTCGGCGCGATGTAGCTGGGATAGCTCGGCAGCGGGCGGTTGTGCGCCGGCCATTGCAGCGTGTCGATGAGGATGAGCGGCCGGGCGAAGTCCGCGAATACGTCGCCGCCTGCGTCGAACCCCGGATAGCGGTGCCATTCGCGGATGGTGGCATCGGGACTGGGGTCTTCGCGGGTGTAGATCCGGGTCGGCCTACCTTCGAAATTGTCCCAGAAATTTCGCTTCTCCGATTCGCGCGGATAAATCTCGGCGTAGGATTTGAGCCCCGCAGGCCCCGGCACGTCCGGCATCTCGTGTTCGTTCGAATTGGGGCCCTCGGAGCGGTCCGTGGTCCACACCTGCGCCTGCAGAAAGCGCTTGCCGTTCTGCACCAGCGCCACGTTGATGCACCACGCCGAGCGGCCCTTCTTCACCGCTTCGACCACGGCCTCGGCCTCGGCGAACTGTCCGGCGGAGAGATACTGCACCGAGATCGTCGCGGGGCGGTGGCCGGCGGGCGCCGCTTTCCCCGCGGCACGCAGCGCGATCGCCGCGACATAGCCGCCATTCGGCCCCCAGATCTCCCAGTCGCGCGACAGCGTCGCGAACAGCTTGCCGTCGCGTTCGACCAGCGCGGTGTCGTCCTGCAGCTTGCCCATCGGCCCCTCGAATCGAGCCGCAAAATTATCCGACCGAAAAGCGTCTGGGAACTCTCAGGCACGCATAACGCTTATCTCAGCGCGAACGCGAGGCGGCCGGTCATGCAATTGGCGCAGGTGGAGGATACGGGCCGTTTCACGGACCCGCAGCTGGCGGCCGAAAGCGCAGGCCTGCGCTATATTTCGGCCGACAGCGGCGGCATCGCGCGCCGCCGCGTCGGCACCGGCTTTTCCTATGCCAATGGCGGTGGGGTGCGGATCTCCGACAAGGCGACGCTGGCGCGCATCCGCGCCCTGGCCATCCCGCCGGCCTGGACCGCCGTCTGGATCTGCCCGCAGGCCAACGGCCACATCCAGGCGACCGGCATCGATGCCAAGGGCCGCAAGCAATACCGCTACAACGACGAATTCCGCGCCCTGCGGGAAACCGCCAAGTTCGAGCACATCCTGATTTTCGCCCAGGTGCTGCCGCGGATCCGCGATACCGTGGCCAAGGACATGGCGCGCCACGGCCTGCCGCGCGAGAAGGTGCTGGCGACCATCGTGCACCTGCTCGAGACCACGCTGGTGCGCGTCGGCAACAAGGACTACGCGAAAACCAACGGCAGCTACGGCCTGACGACCTTGCGCGAGCCGCATGTCGAGGTCGCCGGCGGCACGTTGCGTTTTCACTTCAAGGGCAAGAGCGGCAAGACCTGGAACCTGAAAGTGCAAGACCGCCGCGTCGCCAAGGTGGTGCGCGCCTGCCAGGACCTGCCGGGCCAGCAGCTTTTCCAATATCTGGACGCGGACGGCAAGCGCCAGGGCGTCGACTCCGCCGACGTCAACGCCTATCTCAAGGAGATCACGGGCCGCGAGATCACCGCCAAGGACTTCCGCACCTGGTTCGGGACCGTCGCGGCGGCGCTCGCGCTGCACACGCGCGGCGGCTGCGATACGGTCACGGCAGCGAAGAAAACGGTGCGTGAGGTCGTCGCGGAGGTGTCGGGTCGCCTCGGCAACACGCCGACGATCTGCCGTAAATGCTACATTCATCCGCAGGTGCTGGCCGCCTATGCCGATCGCGAACTGGTGCTGCGCATCCGCCAGGCGGCGGGCGACGACACGGCGAAACTCTCGCCGGAAGAAGCGGCGGTGTACCGCTTCCTGGTGGGGCGGCTGAACTAGTGGTCGCAGTCTGACACTTGAGTCCCACAAAGGCTTGCCAGACCGTTAGCGCCAAGCTGGCCGACGTCCGCTTGCTGACAACGGGCGAGCGACCGAGTCCGACCTCGATGTTGGCGTCAGGCACCGTCCGTGCCGCGCCGGTCGGGGCGGAGCACGGTGAGCTGGCGCGGACCGGCATTGGCGGCGGCATAAGCGACGGCATCGTTGGCGTCGTCCAGTCCGAACTCGGTCAGGTCAAATTGCGCGAGGTCGATCAGTCCGGCACGGACCATCTGCACCATCCTCGGAATTGCGTCGCGCGGATACATCCATACGCCGCGCACGGTAAGTTCCTTGTGCATCAGTGCATTGTAGTTCAACGCCAGATCCGACCGGACGCCGCCCATCAGCATCACACGCCCGCCTGGACGGACGGCGAGGATGGCGGCTTGCACCTGCGATGCGGACGCCTCTCGCGGCAGGAAATCGAGCACGACGTCGATCGGCCCCCCGGCGGCCTCGACGATGCGTTGGCAGTCGTCCGCCTCGACGCCGGTCATCCGGGCGGGCCGCACGCGCGGGCCGCAGCGGCGGACCAGATCGTCCAGCGCACGCCCGTTGCGGCCGGTGGCCACGACCTTGGCCGCGCCCATCGCCAGCGCCACGGCGACGCCGGCGCCGCCGAAGCCGCCGGTGGCGCCGCTCACCACCAAGGTCTCGCCGGCGCGCAGATCGCCGGCCAGCAGACCGCCATACGGCACCAGCAGCCGGCTAAGGCCGCACCACCGGCCCGAATCCGCCGGGTCGATATCGCCGATCGGCGTGACGTTCTCGGTGGGAACCAGCATCTGCTCGGCGTAGGAGCCGTGGTGATAAAGCCGATGCAGCGGCAGGGCTGCGCCGGTCCTGTAGGTCCAGCCTTGCAGGATCGTGTCCACCGCGTTGTCGCGCGAGCGGATCGTCGGTTCGCAGAAGACCCAGTCGCCGGCCTTTAGCCTGGTCGCATCCGGGCCCGTCGCACGGACCCGGCCGATGCCACCCGCCCCCGGCACGACCGGAAGCTCGAGCGCGTAATTGCGCGAGCCGTTGAAGATGTTGGCGGCATAGCCGGTGACGCCGGCGGCGACGACATCGACGATGACTTCGCCGGTGCCGAGGACAGGGTCGGGAAGGGTCTCGATCGCGAGCGGGGACCCGAAGGCATTCAGGACGGCGGCTTTCATGGCAACCTCGTGGAAAGCTGACTGCGACGACCTGGCCGCACCTGACACTACACGCAATGTCCGCGTTCCGGCCTCCTGCGATCTTCGGAACGTGCGCTCATGGGCCAGGTCGCGGTGTCTTCCCGCGCTCTGGAGGGCAGGTACCGCGCGTCAGATTCTATCCACTAGAGCCCGCCATCGAGGAAATCGAACACCGCCGCCTTGTACAGCGCGTGCGCGATGGCGGAGAAATGGTCGACGCCGGGCAGGGTGACGGCACGGCCGTCGGCAAAGACCTTGGCCAGCGGCTCGGGATCGCCGGCGAGTTCGTCGCGCGCGCCCGCCACCACCAGCACCGGCACGTCGAGTTTCGCCAGTTCTTCGCGGCTGAACGGCACATCCTTCGCCCGCGTCAGCGCCGCCAGCGCCAGGCGATCCTCGCCTTGCGCGTCGGCGAAAGCGCGAAAGCTCTTCAGCATCGGCTCGGTGATTTTTTCGGGGTCGGCTTCCTCCATCGCGGCGGCCATCGGATTGCCGGCGAAGCTGCGCGGCTCGAACAGCTTCTCGCCGATGCCGCCGACCGTCAGCGTCGCGAAACGGTGCGGCGCCCGGAGCGCCGCGGCCAGCGCCAGCCGCGCCCCCATCGAATAGCCCATCAGATGCGCCCGCTCGAGCCCAAGATGGTCCATCAGCGCCAGGATGTCGCCCGCCATGGCCTCGCGGCCGTACAGCGCCGGATCGTGCGGCTTGGCGCTCTCGCCATGGCCGCGGAGGTCGAGCGCGACGGTGCGGATGCGCTTGCGCTCCAGCGCGCCGTACCAGCCGAGCCGCTGCCAGTTCTCGTTCCGGTTCGAGGCAAAGCCGTGGATGAGGAGCATCGGCCGGCCCACGCCGGGGCCGGCGATGTCGTCATAGGCAAGGCGCAGGCCGCCGGATTCGAAGGTCGCCATGCCTCAGCCCGGCTTGAAGCCCAGCGCCACGCCGTCCATGCAATAGCGCAGGCCCGTCGGCTTGGGCCCGTCGTCGAAGACATGGCCCAGATGCCCACCGCAGCGCCGGCAATGGACCTCGGTGCGGCTTTCGATCCAGCTGTTGTCGCTCGTGGTCAGCACGGCATTGGGGAGCGGCGCCCAGAAGCTCGGCCAGCCGGTGCCGCTGTCGAATTTGGTGTTCGAGGCGAACAGGGGCAGGGCGCAGCCGGCGCAGGTGAAGGTGCCCTTGCGGTGCTCGTTGAGCAGCGGGCTGGTGAAGGGCTGCTCGGTGCCCTGCTGGCGCAGCACGACGAACGCCTCGGGCGACAGGAGCTTGCGCCACTGGGCCTCGGTGTGGGTCACCTCGTAGCCGGCGGCGAAGGCCGGAAGCCCGCCCAGCGCGGCGCCGGCGCCGCCCAGCATCAGCAGCTGCAGAAGATTGCGTCGGTTCGTCATGTCGCGTCTCCGTCTAAGTTTTATCCTGGTCGACCATGGCCATCACGTCGGCGGACGCGCCCGGCGGCGCGCCGACTTCGACGATGCGCTCATCGACGTCGTCATATTCCAGCCGCAGCGCTTTGCTCATCACCGCATGCATGTCGTACATGGCCACGATATAGGTGAATTCGAGGATCTCTTCGTCGCTGAGATGTTTCTTGAGCGCGGCGAACACACCGTCCGCCGTCCGCCCGCCGTCATAGACCAGCGCATCGGTGTAGGCGAGCAGCGCCCGCTCGATCTCGCTGTAGCAGGTTGCGACCTGCCAGTGCGGGATCGCCGCGATCTTGTCCTCGGCAAGGCCGACGCCGCGCGCCGCCTTGCAATGCTGCGAGAACACGAACTGGCTGCCGCGCGCCCAGCCGACGCGGGTCTGGCCGATCTCGCGGTATCTGGGGTCGAGCTTGCGCTTGCCGCGATAAAACTGGAACCCCGCCACCGCATGGTCGAAGGCATCCGGCACCAGGGCGAACACGGTCCACCAATTGCCCGACGTGCCGGTCGCGGTGCCCGGCTGCGTGACGGGGTCGCGCTCGCCGAACAGCGATCTGTAGACGGCCTTGGCGAAGGGATGGGCGTCATCTTTGCCGACCTGGCGCAATCTGGGCATGGCGTTACTCCCCCTTATTCGAGACCGCGAGCGCTTTGGTTACAGCCAGGAGCTCGGGGAGCTTCATGATGTCGTTGTAATGGTCGAAGCGGGCGCGGCCGGCATCGAGACTGTTACGCTCCCCCTTCACCAGCAGATCATACGCCTCTTCCAGCCTTTTTGTGACCGCCAGCAGGGCGGAAATCGGATAGAGCACGATCCGGTAGCCGAGCGCTTCGAGCTCCGCGACGCTGAGGAGCGGTGTCTTGCCGTCCTCGACCAGGTTCACGACCAGCGGCACGCCCCGGAAGGTCTCCGCCACGCGCCGCAATTCCTCGGGGCTGCGCGGCGCTTCGATGAACAGGATGTCGGCGCCGGCTTTGAGGAAATCGTCGCCCCGCGCCAGCGCCTCGTCGAGGCCGTGCGTCGCCCGCGCGTCGGTGCGCGCCATGATCCTGAAGCCGGCGCTGCTGCGCGCCGCGGCCGCGGCGCGGATCTTCTGCGCCGCCTCGCCGCGCGAGACGACCTCCTTGTCTTCCATGTGGCCGCAGCGTTTGGGCAGCACCTGGTCCTCGAGCTGGATGCAGGCGGCGCCGGCGCGTTCATAGGCGCGCGTCAGCTGGGCGACGTTGAGCGGCCCGCCATGGCCGTTGTCGCCGTCGGCGATCAGCGGCAGCGGCGCCGCCGCGCCCGCGATGACGCCGACGCGCTCGCTCATCTGTGAAGCGCTCACCAATCCGATATCGGGCACGCCGAAGCTCGCGCCCGCGACGCCGAAGCCGGTCATGTAGAGCGCCCGCGCGCCTGCCCGCGCCGCGACGCGCGCCGACAGCGCGTCATAGACGCCGGGAACGATGGTGGCGCGGGAACTGCGCAGAATGGTACCGAGCGAGTCTGGTTCCGCCACCGTCAAAATTTAATCCTCTCGTCGCCTTGGAACGCCAGCGCCCCGCTGCCGTTTTCTCACCGTAATTCCTCAACCTCGAAGGAGATCATTATGGACAAGGATCGTATCAACGGCGCGGCCAATCAGGCAAAGGGTGCCGTCAAGGAAGCTGTCGGCAAGGCCACTGGCGATGCCAAGCTGAAGACCGAAGGCGCGGCAGACAAGGCCAAGGGCAAGATCCAGAACGCCGTCGGCGGCGCCAAGGATGCCATCCGCGACGCGGCGGAATAGTCCGTTACGACATGATGACGGGAAAGCCCGGCTTCGGTCGGGCTTTTTCTTTGGAACACGGCTTGGAACATTGCGGCCGAAGGGCTTGGCGAGGCGTTAGCCGCATGGGAGCGCAGGCGCTTTCACCATTCTCATGGGAGCCGTCGATGTCAAATCAGGCTTTGAAACGAGTTAAAACGGTCCGGCAACCCGTCCCCGCCGCCAAAACCGAGGGGCGCATGCCGCAACGCTCGGAAGCGGTGGCCGGCAAGGAACGGCCAGTTGCGCCGCCGCCGGTTGGAACCGCCCAGAAGCCCGCGAAACCGGTTTCCATCTGACGCCAACACTCGCGCCCTGCGTCAGAGTGCGGCGGCTTCCTGGAATTGCAGCTCATACAGCGTCTTGTAGAGCCCGCCGCGCGCGATCAGTTCTTCGTGCGTGCCGATCTCGCGGACCCTGCCTTCGGTCAGGACCACGATGCGGTGCGCATCCTTGATGGTCTGCAGACGGTGCGCGATGATCACCGAGGTGCGGCCCTCGGTCAGCTTGAGCAGCGCATCCTGGATCACCAGCTCGGTCTCGGTGTCGATGCTGGCAGTCGCTTCGTCCAGCACCAGTACTTCGGGGTTCATCGCCAGCACGCGCGCGAAGGCCAGGAGCTGGCGCTGGCCGTGGCTGAGGTTGCGGCCGCGCTCGTTGAGCGGCGTGTCGTAGCCCTGCGGCAGGGCGCGGATGAAGGGATCGGCATGCACCAGCTTCGCCGCATGCTCGGCGACCTCGCGGGTGATGCGCGGATCGTTGAGCGCGATATTGTCGTAGACCGTGCCGGAGAAGATGTGGAAATCCTGCAGCACCACGCCGATCCGGGTGCGGATATCGGAGGGTCGGATCTGCATGATGTCGATGTCGTCGAGGAAGATACTGGCGTCCGGCACGTCATAGAAGCGGCACAGGAGCCGGATCAGCGAGGTCTTTCCAGAACCGGTCGGTCCCACGATGGCGATGCGCTCGCCGGGATTTATCGTGAAGCTGACGTCTTTGAGGATCGGATGCTCCGGCATGTAGCCGAAGCTGAGATGCTTGAACGCGACCTTGCCGTGCAGGTCCTGGGGCAGGGGCGTGGGATGCTCGGGCTCCTTCAGCGCCTCGTTCCAGTCCAGCGCCTGGAAGATGCGTTCGCCGCTCGCCATGGCGCGGAAGACGATGTTCCACTGCTCGCCCATCGCGACGATGGGGCGGAACAGCATGTCGAGGAATTGCGTGAACAGCAGCAGCACGCCGACGGTCATGTCCTGGTGCAGCACCAGGTGGCCGCCGAACCAGACGATCACTGCGATGCCGATATAGTTCATGCCGTCGATGAACGGGCCGTAGAAGCTCTCGATGGTCAGCGCCTTGGTCTCGCTGACCCGGTTCTCGTTGTTGATGGCGCTGTAGCGCTCGAAATTGACCTTTTCGCGGCCGTAGAGCTGCACCACTTCGATGCCGGAGAGGTTCTCCTGCAGGTTCTCGTTGAGCCGCGACACCGTCATGCGGATGGCGCGGTAGAGCGGCCGCGACATGCGCCGGAACAGCCAGGTGAAAAGACCCGCGATCGGCATCACCGGCAGGAGCTCGAGCGTCAGCACCGGCGACAGCGTCAGCATGATCGAGATCGCGACGAAGAACGGCACGAACTGGCCGGCGAGCTGGCCGAAGCCGGCGAAGAGCTCGAACAGCGTCTCGACGTCGTTGGCGACGCGGGTCATCACGCGGCCCACCGCGACGCGGTCGTAGAAGCTCGACGGCAGGTGTTCCAGATGCTCGAACAGGTCGCAGCGCAGGTCGCGCAGCGTGTTCAGCGTGGCGCGCCCGAACAGGATGCCGAAGCCGCGTCCGAAGCCCGCCGCCAGGAGCACCCAGCCGAGATACTGGATGCAGGCCGCGACCAGCGGCGTCACGCCGAACAGCGACGCGATATGACGATTGAGCGCCTGCTGGCCGAGATCGGCAAGCTGTGGCCCATGATGCTTCAGGACGATGCCGTCGACCAAGACGCGGCTCATCACCGTCGGCGCCATGATCGACGCCACCGCCGCCAGCAAGACCAAGACCAGCGAGGCGATGGCCTGGCCGCGATAGGGCCGCATCCAGTGCAGCAGCCGCCTGAGCTGCCCGACGTCGAGGTTCTTGCCGTAGACGTCGTCGTCGAAGGCGCCCTTCATCCGGCGCGGTGCGGGTCTTGGATCCAGCGCGGCGTCGCTCATTTTGCCGCCTCGACCGTGGTCTCGCGTTCCAGCGCGTGCACCAGCTCCTCGCGGCGGCCCTGCACCCGCGCAAAATTGGCGTAGATGCCGCCCCTGGCGATCAGCTCGGCATGGGTGCCGAGTTCGGCGACGCGCCCGGCATCCAAGACCACGATGCGGTCGGCGTGGCGCGCCGTGGAGACGCGGTGCGACACCAGGAGTGTGGTGCGCCCGGCGCGCAGCTGCTTGAGCCGCGACAGGATGTGCTCCTCGGTCTCGGTATCGACGCTGGAGAAGCAATCGTCGAGCAGCAGCACCGGCGTGTCGCGGATCAGGCCGCGCGCCAGCGAGGTGCGCTGCTTCTGGCCGCCCGACAGCGTCACGCCGCGCTCGCCGACCAGCGTGCGCAGGTGGTCGGGAAAGCGGTCGATGGTCTCCTCCAGATCGGCGGCTTCGGCCGCGTCGCGGATCTCGCTCTCGGGGCGCATCGGATTGTCATAGGCGATGTTGCGGCCGAGTTCGTCGGCGAACAGGAAGGGGTCCTGCGGCACCAACGCGATGTCGCCGCGCACCTGCGCGATGGGCAAGAGGCGGATGTCGCGCCCGTCGAGATAGATCGTTCCCGGCGGCGGATCGAGCAGCCGCACGATGGAGCGCAGCAGCGTCGACTTGCCGGAGCCGACGCGACCGAGGATCGCGATCGTCTCGCCCGACCGGACCTCCAGCGACACGTCGTTCAGCGCCGCCAGGCCCGTGGCCACGGCCTTGGCGTCGGTGCCGCGCGCGTCCCTGGCCGAGGCGCGGCGCGGATAGGTGTAGGATAGATGCTGCAGCTTGATGTCGCCGCCGATTCTGTCCAGCGGCGCCGCGTCCGCCGCATCGCGGATCTCGGGCTCGAAGTCGAGGACCTCGAACAGCCGGGCTGCGCCCGACGAGCCGCGCTGGAACATCGAGACGATCTGCCCCGATTGCTGGATCGGCGCCACCGCCATGGCGAGATAGAGCGTGAAGGCGGTGAAGGTGCCGACGCTCATCTCGCCATGCAGCACCTGCCAGCCGCCGAAACCCATGATGATCATCACCGCGATGCCGGTGAACACGACCATCCAGGCGTTGAGCGCCGCGTTCAGCACCATCAGGCGGAAATAATTGTCGGCATAGGCGCCGGAGACCTGCTTGAAGCGCGCCACCTCGCGGTCTTCCTGCGCATGGGTCTGGATGGTGCGGATGCCGTTCAGATTTTCCTGCACCGACTCCGACAGCGAGGAGAAGCCCTCCTGCACCTTGGTCGACTGCTCGAAGATGCGGCGCGAGATGAAATAGCCGGCGCCGGCGATGAACGGCATCACCGGCAGCAGCCACAGCGTCAGCTTCGGCGACAGGAACAGCATGAAGCTGAAGGCGACGAGGCCGGAGAAGCCGAGTACGATCAGCGTGCGGCTGCCGACGCCGATCAGCTGGCGCACCAGGTTGAGATCGTTGATGGCGCGCGCCATCAGGTCGCCGGTGGGAAAGCGTGCGAAGAAGCGCGGCCCCTGCAGTTCGAAATGCCAATAGAGCCGCTCGCGCATGTCATAGGTCACGGTGACGCCGACCAGGCGCACCAGCTGCCGGCCATAAGCCACCGCGACGTAGCGGATCGCCGCCAGGCCCAATATGCCCAGCACCGGCTCCAGCAGGCGCCAGTCGTTTGCCGCCACACGGTTGACCGCCAGGCGCACGAACAGCGGCATGCCGGCCTCGAACGTGCGGCCGAGGCAGATGAAGAAAATGCCGCCCCAGAACGCCCAGCCATGCTGGTTGAGCAGTGGCACGAGCCGCCACAGCGGGCTGCGCGCGGGAGCAGGCTTGGTCTGTGGTTCGGAGAAGATCAATCGATCCGCCGGCGCGTCGGCGCCGCCTGCCCTGACCGCCGCGTCGCGACGATTTTGTTGTTTGATTCCGCCAAGTGTACGAACCGGGTTTGCCCAGTTCCAGTGCTATTGCTGCGGCGCATCCCCGTATTGCGTGTTGCGACAATTGCTGCTTGCGGCCAAGCTCCCCTTGTGACGGGGGTTCCACGAGGGGCGGGCGATGAAAACCTTTGGCATTGCGGCCTTGCTGCTTGCAGTTTCGCTAGGCCCGGCCTTCGCCCAGCCCGCCTTCGGCCAAGACGACGATTTCACGCCGCCGACGCCCGCCGAAGCGGCCGAACTCGTCGCCAGGCCGATCCCGCCGGCGCCGACCCATGGCGGCGCGGCCCTGACGCAGAGCGACGTGGCGGCGTATTCCGACGGCGTCGTGCCCATGGGCATCGCCCAGAGCGATATCGCCGGCATGGTCGTGGTGGTGGTCAAGGACGGCCGCGTCCTGTTCGAGAAGGGTTATGGCGTCTCCGACGTCGCGACGCGGGCGCCGGTCGATCCGGAGCGCACGCTGTTCCGCCCCGGCTCGGTCTCCAAGCTCTTCACCTGGACCGCGGTGATGCAGCTGGTGGGTGAGGGCAAGCTCGATCTCGACAAGGACATCGACGCCTATCTCGACTTCACCATGCCGCCGGGCTTCGGCAAGCCGATCACGATGCGCAATCTGATGACGCATACGGCCGGCTTCGAGGAATATATCCGTCCGCTGCTGCTCGGCGATCCCAAGGGCTTCGCGCCACTGGACCGCATCGTCAAGGACCAGATTCCGGCACGCGTCTTTGCGCCGGGCGAAGTGCCGGCCTATTCGAACTATGGCGCGGCGCTTGCCGGCTACATCGTGCAGCGCGTCTCGGGCGAGCCGTTCAACGACTACATCCAACACCACATCTTCGCGCCGCTCGGCATGACGCATGCGACCTTCGTGCAGCCGCTGCCCGCGGCGCTTCGTGCCGACATGTCGAAGGGCTACCAGCTCGCCTCCGGCCCGGCGACGCCGTTCGAGATGATCAGCCTGGTCCCGGCCGGCGGGCTTTCGGCCAGCGGCGGCGACATCGCCCGCTTCATGCTCGCCCATCTGAACAGCGGCACGTTCAACGGCCAGCGCATCCTGTCGCCGGAGATGGCGGTGCGCATGCACAGCGTCGCGTCGCGGCCGTTTTCGGCGCTGCTGCCGATGGCCTACGGCTTCTACCGCGACGACGAAAACGGTCATCCGATCATCGCCCATGGCGGCGACACCGGCGTCTTCCATTCCGAGCTCGAACTGATCCTCGACGAAGGTACCGGCATCTTCCTGTCGATGAACAGCGCCGGCATCGACAACGCCGCGGGCCATCTGCGCCGCGCCTATGTCAAAGGCTTCATGGACCGCTATTTCCCGGCGCCGCCCGCAGCGCCGCTGCCGACGCTGAAGACGGCGCTGGCGGACGGCCAGCGGATCGGCGGCGCCTATGTCGTCAGCCGCCGGCCGGTGTCGAACTTTGCGCGCTTCGTCTATCTGCTGCAGCCGCAGACGATCGGCGTCAATTCCGACGCCACGCTCAGCCTCTCGCTGCTGCGCGATCCGGCCGGCAACCCCAAGCGCTGGCGCGAGATCCGGCCGTTCGTCTGGCAGGAGCTGGGAGGCAAGAGCCTGGTGCAGGCGACCTTCAAGGACGGCCATGTCGACCAGATCGGCATGGACGATGTCGGCCCGATCATGGCGCTGCAACCGGCGGATTTCACCAGCGCGCCGTGGAATTTCTACCTCCTGGCCGCGACCGGCCTGGTCCTCGGCCTCGCGATCGTGTTCTGGCCGATCAAGGCGGTGCTGCGCTGGCGCTATGACCGGCCGCTGCTCTATGCCGGCCGCGCCCGGCTGCTCTACCGCCTGACGCGCGTCGTCGCGCTGCTCGATTTCGTCTTCCTCGCCGGCTTTCCGCTGGCCTTCGCCGTGCTGGCGAGCAGTCTGGCCAGTCACGGGCCGGGCATCGACTGGATCTGGCGCGGCCTGCAGGTCGTCGGCGTGCTCGGCGTGCTGGCGACGCCCATTCCGGTCGCCGAATTCGTCATGGGCTTGCGCGATCCGGCGCGGCCCTGGTGGACCAAGGCGAGTGACCTGCTGATCGTCCTGGCGGCGTTCGCCACGGTCTGGTTCGCCTTCAGCCAGAACCTGCTGACCGTCGGGTTGAATTATTAGCTCAGAAAATACCTTGGTATTTCAATATGTTACCCGGAAAACCGCCCGCCCGTTCGTGTCCCGTCGCGCCTTCGCCATTGGGCTTCCTTAATCCCGAACCCATATAGTGGTGCGGGCGCACGCCATCTCACGGAAGGTTTCTCCATGGTCGCATTTCTTCGCTGGACCAAGTCCATCGGCTTGGGCGTGCTCAACGGCGTCGTGAAGTTTGCGCTCTTCGTCGTGCTGTTCGTCGTGGTCCTGGTCGCCATCGCGGCGTTTCGCGGCGACGGCATGCCGTCCAACATGGTGCTGGCGCTCGACCTGCGCGCCCCGCTGGCGGATTCGGCCAACAGCGATTTCGAATTCATGGCCTCGCCGGTCACGGTGATGGACATCGTGCTGGCGCTCGACGCCGCCGAGCGCGATGCCCGCGTCAAGGGCGTGGTGCTGCGCATCGGCAGCGCCAATCTCTCCATCGCCCAGGCCGAGGAGATCGGCGCCGCGCTCAGAAAATTCCGCGCCAGCGGCAAGTTCGTCGTCGCGCACAGCCAGGGCTTCGAGGCCGCCGGCCTCGGCGACTATCTCACCGTTGCCGATGCCAGCGAGATCTGGATGCAGCCGCGCGCGCCCTTCACCGCGGCGGGCGAGGGCGGGGCGCAGATCTTCCTGCGCGGCCTGCTCGACAAGATCAACGCCGATCCGCAGATCGTCAAGCGTGCCGACTACAAGAGCGCCGCTGACCAGTTCATGGAAAAGAACATGACGCCGGCCGACCGCGAGCAGCTCACGGCGCTGATGCAGTCCTGGTACGACACGGCGACGGCCGCCGCCGCCGCCGGCCGCCATCTGACACGGGCGCAGGTCGTCGCCGCCTTCGAGGCCAGCCCGCAGCTCACCGAGGATGCCCGCGCCGCCGGCCTGGTCGACAGGATCGGCTTCGACGACGACGCCCAGAACGCCGCCCTCGCCCGCGCCGGCGCCGGCGCCAAGCTCGCGCCGATGGCGCAGTATGTGCACGCCGCCCGCGAGGCCGGCGCCTACGGCTCCGGCCCGCGCATCGCGCTGATCCAGGCTTCCGGCGAGATCCAGGATGGCAGCGGCAGCGGCGACGTCATTGCCGGCGACGATCTTTCGCGCGCCATTCGCGACGCGGCCAAGGACAAGGACGTCCGGGCCATCATCCTGCGCGTCGATTCCCCCGGCGGCTCGGTTACCGCGTCCGACCAGATCCTCGATGCGGTGAAGAAGGCGCAAGCCGCGGGCAAGCCCGTCGTCGTCAGCATGGGCGGCGTCGCAGCCTCGGGCGGCTATTACATCTCGCTGTCGGCCAACCGCATCGTCGCCGAGCCCGGCACCATCACCGGCTCGATCGGCGTGCTCACCGGCAAGATCTCGTTCGACCGCTCGCTCGCGCTGGCCGGCGTCGGCACCGACACGGTCGGCGTCGGGCACAACGCGCTCTACAATTCGCAGTTCCAGCCTTACACGGCGGACCAGCTCGCCGCCCTCAACCGCGAGGCCGACGCGATCTATGCCGACTTCACGGCCAAGGTCGCCGCCGGGCGCAGGTTGCCGCTCGCCAAGGTGCAGGATATCGCCAAGGGCCGCGTCTGGTCCGGCGCCGATGCGCAGAGCCGCGGCCTGGTCGACCAGCTCGGCGGCTTCTGGACCGCGGCCGGCACCGCCAAGGCGCTCGCCGGCATCGCGCCGGACGAGCGCGTCTCGTTCCGGCTCTATCCGCGCAAGAAGGGCCTGTTCGAGGCGGTGGGCGAACTGTTCGGCGGCTCGCCGGCGGTGGCGCGCGCGGCGGAGAACTTCGTCACGCTGATGAACGCGGCGCCGGTGCAGGCCGTGGTCGGCGCGGTGAACGAATTGCCGCGCGGCGGCGTCGAACTGCGCGCCACCAACCTGCCGCGGTAAGGACCTTCAGCTCCCGCTCTTCACCACGCGGAAACGCGCCAGCTGGTCGGCGGCGGCGGTGAAGCGCGGCTGCGCCTGCAGCGCCGCGGAATAGTCGTCATACGCCGCCTTGATGTTGCCGAGCGACTCGTTGGCCAGCCCGCGGTTGAAATAGGCGACCTCCGGCCGCGTGCTGCCGAGTCTGACCGCCTTGTCGGCGTCGTCGAGCGCCTCGCCATAGCGCTTCAGCGCGATCATCGTGGCGCTGCGGTTGAGATAGGCCTCGCCGAGATTGGCGCCCAGCGCGATCGCCGCGCCGTAGTCGGCGAGCGCGCCGTCGAGGTCGGCGGCATGCGCTTTGAGGATGCCGCGATTGATCAGCGTCGAGGCGCGGTCGACGCTCGACAGCACGTCGTTCCTCAGCGCATCGCTGCATAGGCCGATGCCGGACCTGTCGAAGACATGATATTCCGCCTTGATATAGCAATCATGGGCGGCGCCGTTGCCGATCACCGACACGGCGGCCTCGGCGGTGCCGGCGGCCGCGAGCAGGGCCACAACCATCGCCGATACTGGGGCAAGTTTCATGAGCGATCCTCCCGAGCAACGGCGCATCGTTCCACCGGCACAAGGGGAGGTCAATTTTTCAAGCCCTTACGCCGTACGCGCCGCCGGTGCCCGATTTGTTTCGCCAGCCCCGTTTTGCTAGCGTCGGCTGCGGACGGGACCGATGCGGCCAGTGCTATGATTTTGGAATTAAAGGACTTTTTGAACCCGGCCGAGATCGCGCGGCTGACCGTGTTGGCGCGCGAGCTGCACTTCGTCAACGGGAGGGTGTCCAACCCGACCAACCTGACCAAGGACAATCTGCAGGCCGACAGCGCCGATCCGCGCTTCGCCGAATCGACCAGGATCGTCGCCGATGCCTTTGCGCGCTCCGAGCCGTTTCGCGACTTCGCGTTCCCCAAAAGCGTCGCGCCGCCTTTGCTCTGCCGCTACGAGCCCGGCATGAAATACGGCGCCCACGCCGACGCCGCGCATCTGCAGGTCGAAGGCCGCCGGCTGCAGTCCGATCTTTCGGCCACCGTCTTCATCGCCGATCCCAACGCCTATCAGGGCGGCGAGCTCGTCTTTCACATCGGCACGCGGCCGGTCGTCGCCAAGGGCGCGCCGGGCGAGGTCATCGTCTATCCCTCGACCATGCTGCACGAAGTGCGTCCGGTGCGCGCCGGCACGCGGCTGGTCTCGATCACCTTCATCGAAAGCCTGATCCCCAACGAGCACCACCGCACGCAGCTCTACGAGCTCAACGAGGTCGCGGCGCTCGAAGGGCTGAACATGCAATGGGAAAATCGCGTCAGGCTCGAGACCGTGCGCCAGAACCTGACGCGCTTGTGGTCGAAGTCATAGCAGCGCGGCGACGCGCGCATCCTGCGCCCCGAGCGCTTCGAGGAATTTCAGTCCCTTGCGGATCTCACCGGCGTGCTCGCGGCGCGCCTGCGCCAGCAATTGCGCGCGCAGCAGGGGCGAGTATTCGAACTGCTGCGGCGCCTTGGAGTAGCGCCGCAGAACCGGACTGCGGCCGACAGCGGCGAGGAAGCCCGGCGCCGCCGCGATGTCCAGATGCTGCAGCACCGCGTCCATCGCCGCCGGCACGTCCGCCAGCAGGCGGTCGAAATCGAGCGCCAGGACGCGGCTTGGGAACTGCTCCAGAGCCTGCGCCCGCGTCAGGCTCTCGCTGAGCCAACTCATCGCCGCCAGCGTGCCGACCGAGCCTGCCGTCCACGCTGCCGGTCCCAGCAAGCCCCGCAGCCGGCCGCTTCGCTCCTGCTCGAAGCCCCTGAGGTCGACCATTGCATTGGCGCCGGCGAGCAGCGTTGCGAGATAGGGCTCCGCCCGCAAATTGAGATAGACCGCCTTCGACGCGGCGCTGGCGGTCAGCAGGCGCGGCGCCAGCCTGCCGCTGCTGCTGGTCGCCTTGAGCACCACGCCGCGCGTGTCCGCGAAGCCCCGCCGCCACAGCGCCAGGAAGGTCTCGAGCCGCGCCGCGAACGTCGCCGCCCCCGCATCGTGCATCTCCGCCAGGCTGCGCAGCGGCAAGGGTTCGCGCAGGCCCAGAATGCCGCCGGCCTCCTCGATCAGCCGCGACAACAGCGTCGAACCGACATGGCCGGTATGGAAGATGAAATGCAGCGGCTTGGGGTCGACCGCCGCCCGCATCGCGCGCTCGACGTCGGCGAACGGGAGCCATTCGCCCTGCTGGCCCGGCGCCAGCACGCGGTCGTCGAGGAAGCTGGCGGCCCGGTAGCCGGCCGCGTCCAGGCGCACGAAGAACGCCGCATCGCGCGCCGCGTCGAATTTCTGCGCATACAGGACGGGCGAGGCCGCCACGTCGAAATCGCTCATGGCTGCGTCCCTATCGCCTGCGCAGCCACTGCGACAACAGCCATTTCTCGCCATGCGTCGGCGCAACGCCG
>Ga0210397_10000036_pt1 | contig 134651 bp, 122 predicted proteins | sample IncBWH2OmetaG_FD_160126 | JGI IMG/M metagenome (GOLD analysis project Ga0210397, IMG submission 160126) | Forest soil microbial communities from Barre Woods Harvard Forest LTER site, Petersham, Massachusetts, United States - Inc-BW-H-2-O ... | reverse complement strand
AAAAAACAGGGGGGCCGGGGTCGCTCTTCAGCTTTCAACCTTCCTATGTTCCAACGTTCATCGGTGTAACTCCTTTTCTGTCACATCCTTAGCAGCCCCCCACCTTGCAACCTCAATCGAATCACATCCTTACAAAAACCAAGGGGGAGGGGGGCCGCCTGTATTTTCCGGAACCCTCCGACGTTCCTAAGTGGACAGCTTTACGATTTCAAAACGGCTATGATCCAGCCGGAGTCAATAGCTCCCCATCGAAGCAGGAGGAAGTCATGACAACGAATCCAGCAACAAAATGCGCGCACCCCATCTGCAGTTGCCAAGCCACCACGGGAAAATACTGCAGCGCCGCATGCGAGGCCATGGAAAAAACTCCTGACATCGATTGCCACTGCGGGCATAAGGGCTGCAAAGGCAAGACGAGCTAGCCGCCGCTGCATCGCGACTCGAGGATCCGCACGAAATCAGCAAAGGAGAAACATGAAAGCACTCAGATTATCTGTATCGGTCATGGCATTGCTCGCCGTCGGAGCACTCTCCGGATGTTCCGGGACAGCCGCGAAATCACCAGATGTTGCGGACAATATTCGCAAATCGCTCGATGAATCAGGATTGAAAGACGTCACCGTGAGCCAGGATCGCGACAAAGGCGTCGTGACGCTCGGCGGACAAGTGACCAATACTAACGACAAGGCGCAAGCCGAATCGGTGGCAAAGTCCTTCGCGGGGGCGCAAGTCGTCGCGGACCAGATTGCCGTGGTTCCGGTAGGAGCCGAAAAAGAAGCGAAAGCAGTGAATTCCGATCTGGACAAAGGCATCGAGCAGAATCTGGATGCCGCGCTGCTCCAGAACAAAATGCACGACAACGTAAAGTACGAAGTGAAGAGCGGGGTAGTCACGCTGAGCGGAGAAGTGAATTCGCAAAACAAGCGCGACCGTGCGGAAAAAGTGGCGGCCGGAGTGCCGAACGTCCAGCAGGTGGTGAATGATCTGCAGGTAAAGAATCAGAAAGCCAGTTCGTCACAGTAAACACCTGGCGTTGATTTACCGCAGGGAACGGAGAGCAGCCGAGCCTTGGGCTGCTTTCCGCGGCACGAAAAAACAGTTCGCGCGCGAAACCGCGGTTGCTGGCTCTCGAAGGAGTGGTTATGTCGTTTGGACTTTATGCGATGGGATTTGCGATTGTGATTGGCGGCCTGATCTACGGCGCCTACCTGGTGCACATGCCCGCACACTGGATCGTGGTCGGCGCTGTCGTACTATTGGGTGTCGGGATTTTGACGGGTGTGAAGGCCACGCGCCAGAAAGACCCCGTAGGATAGCAAAACTGCACGAGCGTTCTTACCCTCACGGCTCATATTCGTGATCGGGAGGTGGCATCGCGCTTTGCAGAAGACTCCGGCTCACACGCTTGGCAAGCTCACGTCGCGCTCGCCACAGCCTGCCTTTTAGAGTTTCTTCGGACACCCTCAACATTTTTGCGGTCTCGCTGGTGCTGTACTCGCGGATTTTGCGCAGGACGAACGCGGTGCGGAGAATGGGCGCAAGCTCTTCAATGTGGTCCCTGATGATCTCGCGTATTTCCGAGCGCCCGAAGAGCTGCTCGGGGTTCAGGCTCTTGGACATCAGGCGTTCGGCGATGGGGACTTCATCCTTGCCGACGGGCTCGGCGGCCGCGGCAGTTGGACGCACGGCTTGGCCGCGGCGGCGCATGAGAGCGGCATTAATGACCACGCGGGTGAGCCAGGTCGAAAACTGAGAGCGGCCTTCAAAACTCTTCAGGTTTCGAAAGGCGCAGAGCAAACCGTCCTGCAAGGCGTCCTCGGCATCATGCGGATTGCCCATGATGGTGAGAGCCGAATGAAAAAGTGTGCGGTGATAGCGATGGAAGAGCGTGTCCAGCGCCTGAGCATCGCCGCGCTGGCCCGCTCGTATCAAACTGTCTTCGTTGACTTGCGTGCCCGGCGCAAATTGGGTGGCCATCATTATCCCCGTTCGCTTCGAATAAGATCGGCAAGGTATATGTCTGTACGGCTTGCGGCTCCCGCCGCATCCCGACTTCGAGTTTGTCAACAGCGATACTTTCTGGCCTCAGAGCTGATCCGCTGTGCCCTCTTTCAGGGAGGGGGACATGCTTCCCTGAAAGTTTGATCGCGTAGATGCAGCAGCGATCAGAGCAGTGCTGCGCCGGTGGATGGCGGCCCAGCGAAAGAACCTCAAATCACAGGATTGGCAACGATACGGACGCACATTAGCGAACTTAAAAAGCATGGATTCAATGAACCCTCTTCTTCGCGACCTGCCAATATGCTTGCTTTTGCACAGCGGACAATGCGGCGTCATTTGCATACTCCCAGACCCAACCGAAAGGACACGACGCCATAATCGTATGCGCAGGTAAGTAGCGTCTGTTCAATTTTGTACATCGACTCGGCCGGCATAGGCCGCTCACGGAGGCTGCACGCGCCCACGGCACGTCACGGTTGAGGGAGTTAGTCTGACGGGGCGGAGAGGGCACAATTTCAATGGCCGCTGATGCACTATTCCAGGGCTCCAAAATTGCTGGGTTTCCAGGCGGATGGTCGCGGCAGCGGCAAAAATTGCATAGAACCAGTACCGAAGAAACCTATGACTCCGCGCCGCACGCGATGCGCAACTTTTTGATTTCACAAGCGCTTACGCGAAAGATGAATATTCCTCCCGTTTTGGTTCATTTCGTGCCCCTACGAGTGACCCCGGTCCAGATCGAATTGGAGGATACTCAATGCGATTTCGGACATCACTCTGCTTAGCAACTCTATTTCTGGCTTTTTTCACTATCGCAGCCTGGTCCACGCCGCTCACCGCCCGGCCGGCGGCTGACCGCCTGCAACCCGCACCGGATAACCAATCGTTATCGGGACAAATCCTGTCCGTGGGAGATGCGGAGTTTTCGCTACAAGTGAAGAAAAATCAGGATGTGAATACCGTGCAATTCCTGGTGGATGACAAGACCACGGTGGAAGGCAAACTCTCCGTGGGCGCGCATGCCACGGTCGAATATCGTTCGAACGAAGGCAAAAACATCGCGGTTCACGTGATTGTTACGCCGGCCTCCGCTATGAGCTTGTACTGAGCAAACAGACCGCTCATACTTCACAAGCCGTTCGCCGACACTCAAAGATCCAGTACGGCCGCTAGACCCAGCCCCTCGCGACCTGCTTCATCTTCCAAATTGAGGAGTCTTGATGCGCACGACTCTGAAAATCATCCTGCCCTTGATCGTCAGCGTTGCGGCGGTGTCTCTGCTTTTCGCTGCCTATCAGGTGCGTACGGAAAAGCGCAACTTGCGTAACGACCTCTCGCGGCGCGCGGAAATACTCGGCGAGAGCCTTCAGGAAAATGTAGAGCCGTTGCTGGAGCGATCGCAGGACAAGAATCTACAGCGGCTCGTCGAACGATTCGGGCAGCGCGAACATTTAAAGGGCGTCGCTGTTTATGATTCAGCGGGCGCGGCGATCGCGATTACACCCGCGCTCGCATCGGTTTTCAAGTCGCGTCCGACGGCTGCGAGCCGTGCCGCGCAAGAAGACAAAGGCATAGGCGAATTCCTGCGGGCCGACCAAATCAATTCCGACAACCAGGAAGCAGCAATACCCATGCACATCTACGCCTTGCCGCTCCACAGCAACGGCGGGATGGCGGGCACGCTTTCCGTTTTCCACGATACAAGCTATATCGATCTGCAGGTCTCTCGAACGCTGCGCGATTCCCTGCTGACGGCGCTTGTGCAGACAATTTTGATTACCGGGCTCGCACTGATTCTGGTGCGCTGGACCTTTACGGGCCCTCTCACGCGCACGGCAAAATGGCTGCGCACTCTGCGAACCGGGCAGCCCAACGCACATCCGGCGCTTTCGAATGGCGAAATTCTGGATCAGATCAACGACGAAGTGACGCATCTCGCGCGGGACCTGACCACGGCCCGCGCCAGCGCGGAGGAAGAAGCGCGGTTGCGCGATTCGAACGCTTCGCTCTGGACGGCGGAACGGCTGCGCGTCAGCCTGCGCAACAAACTGCAGGAGAAACCGCTGTTCGTGGTTTCGAATCGCGAGCCTTACATGCACGTCTATAACGAGCGGGACAATGCGATCAATGTGCTCGTTCCCGCCAGCGGCGTAGTCACCGCACTGGAACCGGTTCTGCGCGCCTGCAATGGCACGTGGATCGCCAACGGCTCCGGTAGCGCCGACCGCGAGCTTGTGGATGCCCACGACCGGCTGCGCGTGCCGCCCGATCATCCCAGTTACACACTGCGGCGCGTCTGGCTCACCGACGAAGAAGACCGGGGCTACTACGAGGGTTTTTCGAATGAGGGGCTCTGGCCGCTCTGCCACATCGCTCACACGCGGCCGATTTTCCGGCCCGAAGACTGGCTGCAGTATCAGAAAATCAATCGCCGCTTCGCGGACGCCGTTTTGCAGGAGATGGAGGGCACCGAGTCGCCAATTCTTCTAGCGCAGGACTATCACTTTGCGCTGCTGCCGCGGATGGTAAAGGAAGCGCGTCCCGATGCGCGTGTGGCGATTTTCTGGCACATTCCGTGGCCGAATCCGGAAGTTTTTGGGATTTGCCCGTGGCAACGCGAACTCGTGGATGGATTGTTGGGCGCGGACCTGATTGGTTTTCACATCCAAACGCATTGCAATAATTTCCTGGAAACGGTGGATCGGGCGGTCGAAGCGCTCACCGAATGGGATCGCTTTGCCGTCAATCGCCAGGGACACGTGACGCGCGTGCGTCCTTATCCCATTAGCGTGGCATTTCCGGAGAATTCCCACGTGATCAATGAAACGCCCAGTGTGGGCGCCGAACGCGCTGCTCTGTGCGCCGAGCTGGGTATCGAGGCTTCGCTCTTGGGCGTTGGCGTTGACCGTGTGGACTACACCAAGGGAATTCTCGAACGCTTCCACGCCATCGAGCGGTTCATCGAAATGAATCCCGCCTACCAGCAGCGCTTCACTTTCGTGCAAATTGGAGCCCCCAGCCGCACGGACATCGAACGCTACAGGAATTTTCTGGCCGAAGTCAGCGCGGAAGCCGACCGCATCAACGCGCGCTTCCAGACCTCGCGATGGAAACCCATCGTGTTCTTGAAGCAACACCATTCGCACGAGGAGATCGCGCGCTATTACCGCGCCGCGTCTTTCTGCATGGTCACCTCGCTGCATGACGGGATGAACCTGGTGGCCAAGGAGTTCGTGGCCTCACGCGAGGACGAGCGCGGCGCGCTGATCCTCAGCACATTTGCCGGCGCGGCGCATGAACTTTCCGATGCGCTGCTGGTGAATCCCTACGACGTCTCGCAGGTGGCGGAGAGCATCCACCGCGCGCTCGAAATGCCCGAAGCGGAGCAAGCCACGCGCATGCAGCGCATGCGGCACAACGTGCGCGAGCACAATATCTATCGATGGGCGGCACATCTGCTTTCCGACCTCACGGAGATTCGCATTGAAATTCCAGACCGCGTGGAGACAACGCAATGATCATGATCTCGATGGGCCATTCCGCAGGTATCGGGGGACTGCGTGATGTTGCCGCACTACGCGAAGTGGAGGATGCTTTCGCATGAACGCCGCTGAAACCCCGTTCGAATTTGTCACCGTCTCATATCTCACGCGCATCGGCAACCAGTCGGCAGGCACACTCGCGGAGTTCCTAACGGGCCTAGAGCACTGCAGCGACGCCTCCATTTTTCATCACACGTTTCAGACACTGGGCAGCCATCATTTCCTGACCGAAGGATTTTCCAACGATTTCGCGCAATGGGTGCTCGCGGATGCCAACCGGGACGATCTTGCGGAGCAACTGGCCGCGCTGGACATCCGCGATTACGTATCCATCGCCGCGCTGCGCAGCGATCTCTGCCGCGTGGTGGGCGATTATTGCGCTGCGTTTCCTGATCTTGCCAAGCAAGCGACGCTGGAGCGTTTCTACTTTTGCGAGAGCGTCGAAGTCACTGTCCCGCTGGACCGTCGGGCACATACCCTCGGCGAATTCCGCGATGGCATCGAGCATCTCAGCCATGCCGGCTTCTACTACCACTTCATCTCCTCACGGCTGCGCCTTCAGTTGCAGACCAACGATTTTTCGCATTGGCTCGCGGATGGCCTGGGGCTAGCGACGCTTGCGGACAGCGTCAATCACATCGATATCTATACGAATACGCTGGACAGCTCGCGGGCCAAGCTCTTGCGGCTGATCGACCGCGAAAGAAGGAAAGCATGAGCGAAACCCTGGCGCTGAATCGTATTCCGCTGGAGGACTACGCCGCGCTGCTGGGCGCGGCGGAGATCGAGGAACTGCGCGCGCTGGCGAAGCCATTGCGCGGACGCAGCATCGAAATGATCAATTCCACGGCAATTGGCGGCGGCGTGGCGGAAATTCTCAATCGCCTGGTGCCTCTGGCGGAAGAGCTGGACCTGCAGATCAAATGGAACGTGATGACGGGCGGGGAGGATTTTTTCGACGTCACGAAATCGTTCCACAACGCGCTGCACGGGGCGCCGTATCATGCGAGCCAGCGGGATTTTGATATTTTTCTGACTTACAACGAACGAAATCGCAAGACGCTTCCCCTGGATGCCGAATTCGTAGTGATCCACGACCCGCAACCGGCGGCGTTGATTGATGCGCGCAAGTCCGGCTCCAATCATTGGGTGTGGCGGTGCCATATCGATCTCTCGCATCCGAACCGCGCGGTCTGGGAGTTCCTGGAAAAATTTGTTTCGCGGTACAACGGCGCCATGTTTTCCTCTCCGGAATTTTCGCGGCAACTTCCGATCCCGCAGTATCTCTTTTATCCGGCGATTGACCCGCTTTCAGAGAAAAACCAGGAGCTCGACCGCGACTTCATCGCGGAAGTCCTCGCGCGCTTTCATATCGATCCCCATCGCACCATCCTCACGCAAATCTCGCGTTTTGACCGGCTGAAAGATCCCGTTGGAGTCATCCGCGCGTATCGCATCGTGAAGCGCTATTTCGATTGCCAGCTGGTTCTCGCGGGAGGCAGCGCGTCCGATGATCCGGAAGGCGCGGTGGTGTTGAAAGAAGTGCTGCGGGAAGCGGACAACGATCCGGACATCAAGATTCTCGAACTTCCGGCGTGGGCGCCACTCGAAGTCAATGCACTGCAGCGAGCTTCGACCGTCGTGATTCAGAAAAGCTTGCGCGAAGGTTTTGGACTCACGGTTTCGGAAGCCTTGTGGAAGAAGAAACCGGTGGTAGCTTCCGCGGTCGGCGGCATTCCGATCCAGATCATTCACAAACACACGGGCCTATTGGCTCATTCCGTGGAAGGCACCGCGTATCAGATTCGATTCTTGCTGTCGCACCCGGAAATCGCCGTCAAACTCGGCGAGCACGGGCATCAGCACGTGAAGGAAAACTTTCTGATTACGCAGAAACTGAAACGCTACCTGACGCTCTTTCTGACGCTCGCCCGGGGATTGTGACAGTCACCTGAACGACTTGGCATCTCCGCTTTGCGCGCGTTCCTTCAATCGACGTTGCTGTCTGCAGCCTTGGCCTGAAAGTAGGCACATTGGCCGATCACCGGGCAAATCTCGCATTTCGGCTTGGCTCTTTTGCAAATCTCCTGGCCGTGTTTTTTCAGCAGCAAGTAGGCTCGCTGCCGCGCCGGAAAGGCTTCCGGCAAATCCGCACTGAGGGCTTCCCGCGCCTGGCGATAGTCCGCTGCGTAGTTTTTCCCTTCACCTCCAAAGTAGATCCGCATCGGTACGCCTAAAGCCGCTGAGGGCACGGCTGCGACGGGCGCCAGGTTTGAAAACAGCAGGATCTTCTCCGCGCCGGGCTCGCCAATAACGGGAAATTTCTGGAGCACTTTTTTCGCGGCGCGAACGCCGCTCCCCGGGTTCTTCTTCTCCTCCAGCATTTTTGTCTTCACCACCGCTCCAAGATTTCCGTCAAATTCGGTCTTCACCATTTGCGCTATTTGCTTCAACCGCTTCGCACGCAAATCTGGCACGATACCGCCGAGGCGCATCAACTTTGCAAGTTTGGCCTTCGGCGCCGCGAGGATTTCGTCCGGTTTCAGCCCCACCTCTCGCTTCAAACCTTCGAATCCTTTCGAGCAGGAAGCATCCGTCGCAGGATATCCGCAGTTCACAAATAGAATCATTTCATAGGGATCGCGCGGGGCCGCCGCCTTCTGCGGACCGTAGAGTCGCTCCAGCCGGTTCAGAACGGCATCGAGGATTTGTTTTTGGGAAGTCATGAACGCCTGCCCTCGCCACTCTAGGATGCCTTGGCGCAACGTACAAGCGCATCCGGGCGGATTGCGCTTTATGCTACAGGCCTGGGCGCCCCGCGAGTGCTACCATTCTTCCAAGCAGTGAGAGGGGGCAAACGCCATGAAATGGACACCTGGGGGCGAAAGCGAAGACATTGAAGATCGCCGAGACGATACCGGCGGCGATGGCGGAGGCGGAGGCTTTCAATTTGGCGGCATGCACATCGGCATCGGCGGCGTCATCCTTCTTCTGATCCTCAGCTTCGTTTTTAAGACAAACTTTTTTGCTTTGCTAAGCGGTGGCGGCTCCAGCGCTCCGCCTGCGGCAGCGGTAAGACAGCCAGACACCGCGCGAGACGCAGCGGAAAAGCCGATGGTGCAGTTTGTCTCATTCGTGCTTGATGACACGCAGAAGGCCTGGACAGCAATTCTCCCCGAGCAGACGGGGAAATCGTATCACCACGCGAAACTGGTCCTATTCCGCGATTACATTCAGTCGGGTTGCGGAGGAGCGCAATCCGCCACCGGCCCGTTTTACTGCCCGAACGATGAGAAGGTTTACATCGACCTGGGATTTTTCGATGAGCTGAAACGCCGGTTTGGCGCGCCCGGCGAATTCGCGCAGGCTTACGTCATCGCACATGAACTGGGCCACCACGTGCAAAATACCCTCGGAATTGAACGAAAAATGAGGCAATTGCAGGAAGAAAATCCGCGCGCGCAGAATCCCTTGTCGGTGAAATTGGAGCTGCAGGCGGATTGCTTTGCGGGAATCTGGGCGCATTCGACGCAGCAGAGAGGACTGCTCGAACAAGGAGACATTGAATCAGCGTTAGGCGCGGCTTCGGCGGTGGGAGACGATCGCTTGCAAAAAATGGCGACAGGCCATGTCAACCCGGATTCGTTCACGCATGGCAGCTCCGAGCAGCGCATGGCATGGTTCCGAAAAGGCTTCGATTCCGGATTAATCTCCGCCTGCAACACTTTCGCGCAATAACGCTTCCTCCACCCGCTCGGGATCACAACACTCACGGACGACCTTGTTCAGCACTCCCAAATTGCTCATGATGCTGGCGAAGCAGAAACTGGTCGGTCATGCCAGCGATGTAATCGCAAACGATGACGTGGCGCGGCGCAATCTGCGCGAGTTCTTCATAGGATGCCGGCATCGAACCATTCGAATCGAGATAGAAACGGAAGAGCTCTTCCAGGCAGGCTACGGAGCGATCGCGGTCTTCGGTGATGGCGGGATGGTCGTAGATGTGGGAGAAAAGGAATCGCTTGAGCTTGGCGTTGCGGGCCGCGGCGGCATCGCTGAAACCGGCAAGCCGTTTCGGCGCGTGGCGAATATCCTCGGTGGTGGCTGCGCCAGAGGCCAGGACGCGCTGCTGCGTGGATTCGATCAGGTCGGTAGCCAGTCCATCGAGCACGAGTTTGAGCGCTTCGTTGAACTTGAGTTTTTCGCGAGCGCCAGGGTGGGCGGCATCGATCTGAGCATAAATTTCGCCAAAAAACGAAGCTTCTTGGCGCAGGGCGTCCACATCCAGGAGTTCGGCTTCGAGCGCGTCGTCCAGATCCGCGGTGTTGTAAGCAATCTCGTCCACCCAATCGATGAGTTGCGCTTCGAGCGGAGGCCGCAAATCCAGAAGGTAGTCAGCCAACTGGGGGAATTCCGCTGCGGAATAGTCGCGAGAATGCTTGATGATGCCCTCGCGAACTTCAAAGGTAAGATTCAACCCCGGAAAATCGAGATAGCGCTGTTCGAATTGCTCGACGATGCGCAGCGCGTGTAGATTGTGATTGAAATTTCCGCCGTGGGCGCGCATCAGCTCGTCCAGCTTTCGTTCGCCGGCGTGGCCGAACGGCGGATGGCCGATGTCGTGGACCAGAGCGAGCGCTTCGGCCAGCTCGGTGTTCAGCCCAAGTGCAGAGGCGACGGTGCGGGCAATCTGCGCGACTTCCAGCGTGTGCGTCAGGCGATTTCGGAAATGATCGGAGTAGCGCGTGGTAAAAACCTGGGTCTTGGCTTCCAGGCGCCGGAATGCCCGCGCATGAATGATGCGGTCGCGGTCGCGTGCGTAAGAGCTGCGGTAAGGATGCGCGGACTCCGGATAGCGCCGGCCACGGGAAAGTTCCGCGCGCATTGCCCAGGGAGCAGGAGTGGGAGCTCGTTCGATGGACCGCTCCGTAAGGTTCCGGCGGATTTGCGTAATCGCTTATCCGCGAGACGGATCAGGATTTCGGTGAAATCGCTTCCAGGCCGCGATCGGCTGCATCCGCTGTGGCGGTATTTGGAAAATCCTTTTTGAGCTGCTGGTAGATTGTCACAGCTTCCTGCGGCTTGGTGGTTCGAAGCACGCCGGCGAGCTCCAGGAGGCTCAGTTGGCGCGGCACGAGCACAGTGGGCTTGTCGGCCAGCCCGCGAAACATCTTGATGGCCTCGTCGGTCTTGCCCGTCCGTGAATAAATGACCGCCAACTGGTACTGGGCCATGCCGGCCAGTTCCTTGTCGCTGCCGCCGCTGATTTTTTTCAGCTCTTCGGTGGCCTGGTTGTGACGCTCGAGATCCTCGAGACAAAGCGCGGAGTAGTAGCGCGCGAGCTTTCCCGGATTCGTGCTGGGATATTTATTGGCCACGGCCGCAAACTTTGTCGAAGCATCCTCCGCGCGCGCCATGTCATTGGCATAAACGGGCTCATTCGGCGCCGAGGGATCCGGAGCGGCGCCGACGCGGCCCTGGTAAGCCTTCATGGCATTGTCGAATTCGGAGGAAGCCTGCACCGTCTGGCGCTCGACGTAAAAGCGCCAGCCACCGTAGCCGATAGCCACCACCAGCGCCACAATCACGAGAATCAACGTAAACTGCCCGTGCGAAATGACAGCTTCGGCGCCGTGCTCGATGGTTTCTTTGATTTTGTCCTGCTTCAGTTCCTTGCGAGAAATATGTTCCGTCACACACGCTCTCCTGATTGATCTGGAATCAGTAATCGTAACATAAGACGAAGGGGCAAGGCGGACGCAAGGCTCGCGGAATACGCTGGAATGCAATCTCAGCTTTACCTTTCCGCCCGCAAGACGTCCGACTCGCTCAATTCCTTGCCGGAAAGTGCTAACTTCGAAGTATGAAGACCGCCTGCACGCATTGTGGTGCGGAGCACTCCCTAAAAGATGGCGAGTTTGGAGGCCATGTGAGAGTGCAATTCCGCTGCTCGAAGTGCGGGAAAAGCACGATCGTGGAAATCAAGCGGCGGGTGGATTCCACGGTGGTGATGTCTCCACTTCCTACTTTTGCGCGCGCCGCGGGAACCAGCTCAAATTCCCCTTTGCCACCCGTAGATCCCGCGCTGCGCCTTCCTGCGGCAGTCAACGTGATCTTGAGTATCGTCTCCGGGCCTTCGCAAGGCACGCGCCATACACTGACGAAGCCACGCGTGATCCTGGGGCGCGAAGGCGCGGATATTGCTCTGGACGATCCGGAAATCTCCCGGCATCACTGCCTGCTGGAAGTGCGTGAGAACTACATCAACCTCAAGGACATGGATTCGACGAACGGCACGTTTTTTGATGAGGAGCGGGTGCGCGCGGCGATGCTGCAGGATGGCACGGAGTTTCGAATTGGCGGAAGCGTGATTCGTGTGAATTTCCAGCGAAAATAGCGCAAGCTTTCCAGAATGCAAGAAGTCATTCTTCCCGACGGGCGGCCTTCACTCTTTGCGTTTGTGAGATACTAGCGCCGATTCCCTACTTTTCCGGGGTACGATGAACCTCCTCTCCGTCTGCCTGATCACGCTCAACGAAGAAGAAAACCTGCCGCGCGCGCTGAATTCGGTGCAAGGAATTGCCGACGAGGTTGTCATTGTCGATTGCGGAAGCACGGACCGTACTGCGGAAATTGCGAAAGAGCGTGGCGGGAAAGTGGTTATGCGCCCATGGACGAATTTTGCGGAACAGAAAAACGCGGCGGCGGCGGCGGCGAGTTATGAGTGGATTTTGTCGCTGGATGCCGACGAAGAACTGAGCCCGGAGCTGCGCGACGCGCTGCTCGGCTGGAAAAGAGAAGAGCCGAAGTTTTGGGTGTACGAGTTTTCGCGGCGCACCTGGTATCTTGGCGCGTGGGTGAAGCACACGGGATGGTACCCGGATTTTCAGCGGCGGCTTTTCCGCCGTGACGCGGCACAGTTCTCAGGAATTATTCACGAAGCGCTGCGATTCGAAGGAAAACCCGGTCGGCTCGGCGGCGACCTGCTGCATTACACGGTTGGCTCATTCGAGGAGCACGAGCGCAAGGTCGAGAGTTATACGACGCTCGCCGCGCAGCAAATGTTCATGGATGGAAAGCGAAGCTGGCGCGCCGCGATGTGGCTGGCCACGCCCTGGAGCTGGTTCAACAACTACGTACTAAGGCTGGGCTTCCTCGATGGACGCCAGGGATGGCTGATTTCACGCATGGCGGCGCGCGGCACGTGGCTGAAATTCAAAAAATTAGGAAAGCTGGTTGAAGCACAACAGCAACGTGGCGAAGTGGAAGCGCCATGAGAGTGCTTTATGTGGACCTGGAGCGCGAATGGCGCGGCGGCCAGAGCCAGGCATGGCTCACGCTGCGCGGGCTGCGCGACCGCGGGCATGAAGTTCTTCTGTTGGCAGCGCAAGATTCACCACTCGCAAAACGCGTGGCGGAGACAGGAATTGGCGTGCATGCTGTTCCGCGGCTCGGATTGAGAGTGTGGGCCGCTGGCGCGTTGCGGAACCTCATCGCCAAGAACCAGTTCGAACTGGTGCATCTCAACGAGCCACACGCCCTTACGGCGGCGTGGCTCGCGGGCGCTCACAAACAAGTTCCTCTGCTCCTCTCCCGCCGGATTGGGTTCCCGCTTCAGAAAAATTTCGTGTCACAAGCGCGATACCGGGCCGTGAAGCGCTTCGTTGCCAACTCCGTGGACGTCGCACAGAGCTTGATCCGTTCCGGGATTGCTGCGGAAAGAATTTCTATCGTGAACGAAGGCGTGGAGATTTCGGTTCTCCCAACCACCCAAGAACGAAAGAGTGCAAGACAGCACTGGAGTTTTCAAGAAAATGATTTCGTATTCGGATGCGTCAGCGTTTTTGTCCCGGAAAAGGGACAGCGGCATCTAATCGAAGCACTGCCGGCGGTGAGGACCGCGCACCCTGAAGCGCGGCTGCTGCTCGCGGGCAACGGCACCTGCCGCGCGGAACTGGAAGCGCTCGCAAAGAAACTTGGCCAGGCCGAGGCGGTTCTCTTCCCGGGATTCGTGAACAATGTCCCCCGGGTCTATGCCGCACTCGATGCGTTTGCATTTCCCTCGGAATTCGAAGGCCTGGGAACCGCGCTGCAAGCCGCCATGGCCGCGGGTTTGCCGTGCATTTCGACAAGCCGTGGAGCGCTGGCTGAAGTGGTGGATCACGAGCGCACTGCGCTGATCGCGGAACCCACTGGAAAAGAATTCGCCGCCGCCATGCTCAGGCTCTTAGGAGATGGAGAGTTGCGACGGAGGCTCGGCGATGCGGGCCGGCGCGAAGTGAAAGAGAGATTCTCGGCCGACCTGATGGTCGCGAATACCATTCGCGTTTACGAGGAAGTTCTAAAGAAGAAGTGAGTAGCTCCCCAAAGAGATGAAGCGCCTGGCAGTTTTTCCAGAGCCGCCAAGCGCTTCAAGCCTTCTTGAATTTTTCGCGTCAGTTTCTGTCTTCTCTGTGTTCCAGGCGTTTCCCTCCTGTCCGCTCGCCGTTTGACGTCAAGCTATCTTGGGGATTGAACTACCCATCGCCCTTTCGGCTCGAGAAACTCTACGCCAATGGCAAAGCCGTCGCCTTGCAGTGGCTGGCAGTAAGCTACCCGGGCCGAGGAGCGAAAGTCTCCGGTACGTGAGGCGAAGGTCAGTTTCTCGCCTTGATCCCAGCGGCGCACACTCACCACTCGGGCACCGCGCGCGCTCACGTTTTCCGTAAAAGTCGATTCCGAGCCGGGCACCTGGCGATGCCCGTCGATGAGCACGGGTATCTCCATCAAGATGCGGTTTTCGGCCCGGTGAAACGAAAATTTGGCTTTGCGAGGCATGATCGTTGTTCATCCTCACAGGCACGCGGCAATCCGCGTGAGATTGTGTACGCTGCTGCCCCGCCGGTGCTTCATGGCGTACAGAGCGCGGTCCGCGGCGCCAAGAAGTTTTTCGGGCGTATCGCCGTCTTCCGGAAAAGCGGCGACACCGGCGCTGACGGAAAGCACAGGATGCTCCGGCTCCGTCGAAAGCCGTTCGCGAATTCTGGAGACAATGCGCGCGGCGATATCCTTGGGAGCTTCCGGCAGCACGAGAGCGAATTCGTCGCCGCCGTAGCGTGCCGCCGTATCGATGGCGCGCGAGTGATTGCGCAGAATCTTGCCGATGCGCACCAGCGCGCGGCTTCCGGTCAGGTGGCCGTAGTGATCGTTGATGGTCTTCAGGCCGTCCATGTCCAGCAGCACGATGCTGAACGGGCGCTGTGTGCGACGCGAACGGTCCAGTTCCGCTTCCATCACGCTGATCAGACGGCGGTAGTTGGCCAGGCCGGTCAGCGAATCGCTGACGGCCATGGAACGAACCTGTTCGAACAGGCGCGCCTGATCCAACAGCGCACCGGAGAGCATCACGATATAGCTGGCCGTCTTGCTCAACTCCGCCAGGAAAAATGGGCCATCAAAAAGTTGCCGCGAAAACGCTGCCGCCACGTGACAGACGACGTTGAGCGAGGCAACGATAAACAGCGAATAGTCGAACAAAGTTGCCGGGCTTTTTCTTTCCTTGTCGTGCTTCAAGCGCTGGCGAAAGCAGATTGCGGCAATCAGGAATAGCGCCGCGGGGAGCAGATCCCACGGACGAGACAGCAGGTTTCTGGCGTGCGCCACGGGCGATGCCGGCGCAGCCAGGAACGCGGCACTCGTCAGATAAGCCGCCAGAGCTACGACGAGCAGTGCCGCAGCCGTTTCCTTGCTGGGCTGCCGGGCCGTAGGCATGTAGCGGTCAACGGCAATGGCCGCCAGCAGGAGTACCGCCAGAAGCGTGCGACTCACCATCCAGCCCGCTGGAATGCCCGAGAGCGCCGCCGGACCTGACGCCAGCGCATCGTTCAAACCAAAATAGCCAACCGTCTCAATAATCCCGGAAAGGACGAAGCCGAACGCCAGGATCAGCGCGGTGCGATCGTGAGTTCCGCGGAACCGGACGAGTGCATTGGCCGCATAGCAGAAGCTGATCAGCGTCCCGCCAACTTCGAGATAAAGATAAGTATGTGGGGACCCAGCGATGCTTGTCTGGCGCAGGTAGAAGATGCAAGCCAGGAAAACCATCAATAAGGCAATACCGGAGGCGAAAAGGAGGCGCGCCCGGGTGATCAGCGGAGAGCCCGCGATGCGGTCGCCCCGGAGAAACCCTGCGATTGTGGCCCAACCCCCCACGATATCCCCCAAATGCCGAAGAAAAACTGCCAACTACCAAGAGGTGCAAGTTTGTGACCTTTCCAGACCAAAAATGTCGCATCGTAAACTGCTGTTATTGAACTACTTACAGGAGGGCAGCCTAAGTGCGAGGATGTGCTCTGGGGAATCGAGACAGCGAAAAGCCCAGCAAGTTTGCGGATTAAGACCCTATCATTTTTGTTTCGTGGGAGTTACCGGGCATATGGCCAGTATCATGGAAGAAAACACTACTGTCTCAGCCTGAGACAGTCTCACACTTTGAAACACCCGGAAAGCCGTGAGAACCGCACTTCCTAGAGCTTCGGCTTGGGTGGGGGTAGCTCCCTCGCTGCCGCGGTGTCGGTGAATCCACTGGTCTTGTGAGACCCGTCGCAGAAGGGTTTGTTAGCGGAGTGGCCGCAACGGCATAGGCCTATGGTTGTTCGGCCGGCAAGGCCAAAGGGCTTCCCTTCCGGATCGAAAATCTCGAAATCGCCTTCCACCCGAATTGAGCCATTGTGATTGACCGTGATTTTCGTCGCCGCCATTTTTTCTCCTGATGTAGCACGAGTATGCAGATACTTCCGAGCACCGGCAAGCACAAAGGAAGGCGCCCTGGAATAAAAGCAGGGCGCCTGTCGGTGAAGACCGCACAGATTTTGGAAAGCGAATCAGTATTTTGGCACGGAGGGATCTACCTCGTCCGACCATGCGAGGATGCCGCCCTTCAAGTTGAGGATCTTGCGGAAACCCGCTTTACGCAGAAAGTCCACCGCCTCGGCCGAACGCTTGCCGCTGCGGCAATGCGCGACGATTTCCCGCGAGGAATCCAGCTCGTGCACGCGGCGCGTCAGCTCGCCGAGCGGAATCAGATGTCCATGCAGATTGCAGATCTGGTATTCGTGCGGCTCGCGCACATCCAGAATGAAAAGATTGTCTCCGCGATCGAGACGCGACTTCAGCTCGCGCGGAGTAATCTCCGGCACTTGCACTGCCGGGCCGGGAGCTTCTTCGCCGCGCACGCCGCAGAATTCATAGTAGTCAATGAGCTTGGTAATCGTCCGGTTCGTGCCGCACACCGGGCAATTCGGATTCTTGCGCAGTTTCAGCTCGCGGAATTTCATTCCCAGCGCATCGAAAAGCAGCAATCGTCCGACCAGGCTATCACCCGCACCGAGAATGAGCTTGATAGTCTCCATCGCCTGGATCGAACCGACGATGCCGGGCAGAACGCCAAGCACGCCGCCTTCCGCGCAAGACGGCACCAGCCCCGGCGGGGGCGGCTCCGGATACAAGCAGCGGTAGCACGGCCCGTCGGGCATTCCGAAAACGGTGACTTGTCCTTCGAATCGAAAGATCGAGCCGTACACGTTCGGCTTTCCGAGTAAAATACAGGCGTCGTTGACGAGATATCGCGTGGGAAAATTGTCCGTGCCATCCACGATGATGTCGAAGTCCTTGAAGAGTTCCAGAGCGTTCGCGCTGGTCAGTTGCGTTTCGAACGACTCGATCTGAATCGCCGGATTGAGATTCGAAAGCCGCACTCGCGCGGCTTCGCTCTTCGCTTTGCCCACGTCGCTGGTGCCAAAGGTGACCTGGCGCTGCAAGTTGGTGAAATCCACGACGTCGAAGTCAACCAATCCCAGCCTGCCAACTCCAGCCGCCGCCAGATATAGCCCCAGCGGCGCGCCCAGCCCGCCCGTGCCAATCAGCAGCACCTTGGCGTTCTTCAGTTTCAACTGCCCGTCCATGCCGACTTCCGGCATGATCAGATGCCGGCTGTAGCGCAGAATTTCTTCATTCGAAAGGCTCGCCGCCGGTTTTGTGCCGGTCTGCGGCTGTGTAGTTGTGGCCATTGCGATTCCCCGCTCCTATTGGATTCCGTTCGCTTCTTTCCGGATGCAGCGGCTAGCTACGGCCCCCGGCAATCGAAGGAATAATGCTGATGGTGTCGCCATCCTTCGTGGGCGTGTTTTCCTTCGCGAGATAACGGATATCTTCGTCGTTCACATACACGTTGACGAAACTGCGCAGCTTGCCCTCTTCGGTGAAAAGATGCTTCCGCAGTTCGGCAAACTCGGTCGTCAAGTGGCCAAGTGCTTCGCCTACCGTCTTGGCTTGAAACTCCGCCGAATCGCGTTTCCCCGCGTAGGGGCGCAGCGGCGTCGGGATCATGACTTTCACGGGCATCTGTTCTCTCCGTCTCTTAGCAAAACCACATTACACCGCCGCGCGGTGCCGAATCTCAATTCCCTCAGGCGAGAATTCCTGCCGATCGTCGTTCAAACGCCAGGAAGTCATCTCCTGCGCCGCGCCATTTTGTACGCTCACGATGATGTAGCTGTACCACGGCCAGGCGTGGTCGCGATCGTACTCGCTGGGCCGCGCCGGATGATCCGGATGCGAATGATACCAGCCGACGACATCGAGGCCGTGCGCGCGCGCCTCTTTTTCTGCGGCCAGCACGTCTTCCGAGGTCACCGAAAAACGGTTGCGCGGAGAATCGTCCCGCCGGTTCACCAGTGGAAAAAGTCCTAGAATCTCCCGCCCCGGCGTTGACGCCTGCGCTTCTGGATCGCTTCCACCAAGCTCGGAAGAATCCCGGCCCAGCAACGCGCCGCAGCATTCATGCGGATACGTTTCCGCCCCATGCGCGCGGATTTTCTCCGCCAGATGCCCGCTGAGCCAAAGTGTGGATTCGTCCGTCATTTTCTACTCTTCGTCCCAGAAGCGCTCGTTCAGGTATTTCGACGCGGAATCCGCAAAAACCGTGACGATCACGGCGTGAATTTTCTTCGAAAGGCACGCCGCGACCTGGAAGCAGCCCAGCAGCGCGGCAGCAGCGCTCGGGCTGATGAGCAACCCCTCTTCCCTCGCCACGCGTTTCACCATCCGGTAAGCCTCTTCCGTGGAGACTTCGAAAGTCTCGTCCGCGAGCTTGTCATCGTAAATCGCCGGGCGAATCGCCGTCTCCATGTGCTTCCAGCCTTCGAGCCCGTGAAAGGCGCCGTCCGGTTGCAGACTCACGCATTGAATTGCGGGATTCAGCTCTTTCAGCCGCCGTGTCGTCCCTACAAACGTGCCGCTCGTTCCTAGCCCCGCCACAAAATGCGTAATCCGCCCGCCCGTCTGCTCCCAAATTTCGTTCGCGGTGGTCCGGTAGTGGGCCTGCCAGTTCGCTGGATTGCTGTACTGGTCGGGATAAAAATATTTCTCCGGATCGGCCTCCACAATTTCATGCACCCGGCGAATCGCGCCGTCTGTTCCTTCGTCGCCTGGAGTGATCTCCAGCTCCGCCCCGAACGCGCCGAGTATGCGCTTCCGCTCTTGCGAAGCGCTGTCCGGCAGGCACAACTTCACGGAATAGCCCATCGCCGCGGCGATCATCGCGTAAGCAATGCCGGTATTTCCGCTCGTCGCATCAATCAAGGTCTTGCCCGGACGCAGTGCTCCGCTGGCCAGGCCCGCTTGCATCATGCTCAGCGCCGGCCGGTCCTTCACGGACCCACCCGGATTAAACCATTCCGCCTTGGCCAGGAATTCCACGTTGGGAAACTCCTTGCCAACACGCTCCAGGCGCAACAGGGGCGTATTTCCAATGCGTTCCAGCAATCCTTCGCCCAGAGGGCCTTGCCGAGCCGTGGATTCGTGAATCGGTGAAGCCATATGCCCCATGATTGCGGTGATTCATTTCCCGGAGAAAGCAGCGGTCTTAAAAGCTCCAGGATATCCGACCATTTTACTCCGAATTGGATGCGGCAACCTAGACCGTAGATATACCGGTGGTGGATCAGCTCAAGTCAACGAGTGGCTGGCATGCGAACCGCAGTCTGTTACCAAAGTCGTGGTGGCCCGGGGCACATGATTTCGAGTCCTGAACGGCACGTCTCATTTCGTTGTTATCAGCGTGCTCGTCGTAGCCACGCACTGCCAGGCGCCACTGAGCTTTATCCACGTATCGACGAACCGTTCGCGGTGCACGTATGGTTTCCCTTTCTCCGTTCCCTTTATTCGAAACACGCCGACAACTACAGCGACATCTCCGTAGACTTGCACACTGCTTTGCTCCGTGACGGCCTGCGACGGCTGATACTCAGGTGCTTTGATGCTCGCGAGAAACTCGCTCTTGGAGGAAATGCTTCCATCGATGTCGACGGATATAAACGTGTTTGCCAACAACATGTCCAGAGCCTTCGTATCTTTTGCTTCCAGAGCGTGATTCCATGCGTTCTCAAGCGCCAAGACACGCCCGCCTTCGTCGCTCATGTTCGCTTGCTGCGCGGCCGCCGAGCTGACAAAGAGCAACAGCATCCCGACGGACAGAAAAATCTTTCTCACCTTTTTACCTCCAGTTGGCTTTCCCAAATTCGCGAGCGAACCTGTCTAGCGTAGAACAGAATCGCCGCCTCGAAACAAATTCCGCGGCCAGAGTTCTGGCGGTGCACTTGCCAGAATACAATTCTTATACCGCGCCCTCTCACAGTTTTCCGTTGCCTACCACGCGAGGCCACTCTCCGGGCCTTTACACGCGCGCGAAGTACATCGTACTCTGAACTTATCATGTGGAATGTCGAAGAACGCTTCTCACCGAAAGCAATTGAAGGCCTGGCAGCCCTGGGCTTTGCCGTTGGAAGCACGCGCGGCGTGGTCCGCGTCGAAAAATACGGCGCCGGCGCCGAGTTCCGCAAAGGAACCGACGGTCTCTACCAGATGACCATTCTTCCGACCGTCATGTTGAATGGCCAGTTCACCCGGCTGTGGGACGCCGGCTACCAGAAGTTTTTGCTCACCGACGAAGGATTGAAAGTCCCGGCGCTCGCGGTGCATCTCAAAAACCTGCGCAAATTCAACGAGGAACTGCGCACCGCTCTGGGCGTTCCCACTTTCTACAACGAAGCGCTCGGTTCAGTCAGCCAGCTCAGTGTGTACGACCGCGTGAAGGGCCGCAAAGGCGCCGTTCCGGACGAAACCGTCGGCGCGCACGAACCGGCTGACGGACACTAGCCCGTCTGACCGTTCGCGGGAAAAAATCGCGGCGGAATCTCAGTTCGTTCCTGCACTCTGAAGCTGCCTTCGAAACTGCGCTAAGTCCACGCGATGCTTCGCCGCTTTGTGTTGCCCGATAAAGATGACTGGAACATCCCACCCGTACCGTTCCTTCAGCACCATGTCTTCATCAACATTCACTTCGTGCAGCACCGCGCCGAACTCGCGCAGCAGCGGCGCGATTGCCTCCTTCGCTTCATCGCAAAGATGGCAACCCGGACGCGTATACAGGGTCACGTCGCGAGGCCCGCAGCGGGCAAGGCGCAACTCTTCCGGCGAGTCGCTCACGGCGTGGGGTTCGAATATTTCATGAAGGGTCCGGAATTGGGATGAAAAGCGTAGGCTCGATAGAGCTCCGCGATTTGCCGCAAGTGGCCGAGATCATGATTGGCCCACTCATTGAGCATTTCCGCCAGCGTAATGCTTCCTAGCTCCGAATGTATTCCGGCGCGAGATCCGGCGGAATCTGGGAGCCCCACGAGAAGAGCGAGCGTGGAGCGTCGCGTACGCGTGAAAAGCGCCAGGTTTTCTCCCGCGGATCCGCGGGAGTACTCCCCACGCGAAGTGGCCCCTGCTAGATCGTATTTCGCGAGTGAAGGGGAATCTTCGGCGACCATTCGCAACGTGCGTTCGGCGTAAACCTGTTCGAGCGCCGCAAGATGCGCGAGGACCTCGGAGATCGACCATCGCTCCGGCGCCGGCTTCCAGTGCAGAAGTTCGCCGGATAAATCTCCAAGCATTGTTTCGAGAAGCCGCGGCGTCTTTTCCAGGAGCGAGACGGCGGGCTGCATATCGCTGGCAGAGGCAGGCTGCATGGGGCACCTCCCGGGCAGGCCTCCATCTTACTCGCAAAACGGTGGTGGGTCAGTTTCCGAGTACGCGTTTATCGGGCTTTGCTACTGAAGGGTGCTGAGGAAGGACTTCATTTCGCGCAGTACATCTGACTCGTTTGATAGGTAGACGTAATGGTCCGCGCCACGCAGCCGGACTACGTGTGCGGTTGGAACTCCGTCTTCAAATGCTTTCGCTTGTTGTGTTGTCAGAGCCAGCTCCGCTGCGGAGAAAGCCTTCGCAGCCTGACGCACCCTGTGGTCGGTGCCTTCATCGACCCATCTCGCTTGAGCGTGGGGGATTGCAAAGATCACCAGCGCGGGCACAGGAATATCGGCGTACTTCTTCATGCCTTGTAGCATCACCGCGTCACCAGGAAATTCGCGTTGCTTTCCGACCCGTCCCTCTGGCGTCGTAGAGTATTGCTGTCGAAGCTCTCCTTCCGGATAGATGAATCCCAAGGCTTGCAGGCAGGCCTGCTGTAATGCAGCAAAACTTGCCAAACTTGGATCGGATTCGCTTGGCGGCGGAGCTTGCGGCATCAGTTTCCTGGCGTCTAGAAACTCCTTCATCGAGGGTCCTTTGCCATTGTCGAAAGCGTATGGATACCCGGCCTCTATATACACCAGCCCAGCGACGCGGTTTGGATGTCGCGTAGCGAGGGAACTTAACTCCTCACCGCCGAGCGAGTGTCCCACCAGCACTGGTTTTTTTCAATTCGAGCGAGTCAAGGACGGTTAGCACGTCGTCTCCAAGACGGTCGGCTCCATAGCCCTCAGGGGAAAAACCGGATTGGCCGAAGCCGCGCCGAGTGATGCCGTAAACGTGGAAGCTGGGCGTTAGCTTGGGCGCGAAATCGTCAAATACGTGCGCCGTGTCTCTCCCGCCTGCTAGTAGAACTAGAGGCCTGCCAGAACCGCCCCAATCGAGCACTTCCAAGCGAACACCCTTCTCCACCGTCACAAATCGCGAGGTGTGAGGCGATGGGTCTTTCCATACGGGCTTTTGGGCGCGAATAGAACCCATGAGGGAGAGGAACAGCATCAAAGCCGCTCGTTTCTTATACCGAAGCATAGACGTGTTACTCTCCGACCCGCATTATATATCCGAGATGTTCCAGCGGATTTCACTCGAATTGGTGTCCCAAGCGTAGGAAGACCGTCGTGTCTTTGTAGCGCCTGGCAAGTCGTGCTAACCGGAAACTGACCCAATGCCTGCAAAACCGTTCGAAAGAATGCGGGGAAGAACTAGCGCATAATGTTCAGTGTCGGAATAGCGAGGATCGGGCACATGGGAAAAGTTGTGGCGTTGATGGATGACCTGTTTTTCCAGATGAAACTGGCGGAGACCGCCAAGCAGCTCGGCGTGGATGTGAAAGTGGCGGCAACCGGCGATGCGTTGATGGATCTCATGACGAGCCAGCCAAAACTCGTCATCGTGGATCTGAATTCCCGCAGCCACCCCATCCAGACCATCGAGCTGTTGCGCGTCTCCCGGAAAGACGTCCGCGTGGTGGGATTCCTCTCGCACGTGCAGACAGAACTCGCCGCTGAGGCGCAAGCCGCCGGTTGCGACGAAGTGCTGCCGCGCTCGTCCTTCACGCAGAATTTAGCGGCCATCTTGAGCATGGCAAAGGATTGACGTGAGTTCGCATCCAAAGAACATGCTTCGACGAACCCTGTTCCTGTTTTGCGCGGCTCTCTTCGCCGCCGCGTCTGCCCTTGCGCAAGAATCAAGTTCGCGAGCTCCGGGGGTTATCGTTTCCTTCGCGGCCACCACTCCCGATCTGGCGCTACGCGACGTTTTGTCCGCCGCATGTTCCCAAAGCCAGGCGGACTTCGCCCGTTTTCTCACTGCGCGCAACAAAGAAGCCTTCACACGCATGACTCCGCCCGCGCGAGTCGCGTTCATGAAACGTTTCGTCCTGCTCAATGAGCCCGGCAAAGCCACCACTTCCGCGAATCCCGCCGGTCGCCCGATCCTGCGCTGCCAGACTCCCGAAGTCACCACCGAGATGCAGATCGGCGGCACGGATCTTCGCGACAACATCGCCTTTTTGCCCATGGACCTTCGCGACGCCAACGATGCGGCCGGGGCAACCCTTCGCCATGTCACTATGGGTTTTGTACTCGAGAAAGGCGAATGGAAGCTGCTCTCCCTGGGATTGCTGCTTCTCGATCTTCCCGCGCTCGAAGCAGAGTGGGACGCCGCGGAAAGTGAAACCAATGAGAAGGACGCCATCCAGGCAGTGAAAGCGATCGCCGCGGCCGTCGAAGCCTATCGCAAGAAATATTCACGGTTGCCCGAGTCCCTCGCGAACCTGGGTCCGCCCGCGCGTGGCGAAGCAAATGGGGACGCTGCCGGCCTCCTGGATGCCGATTTCGCGGCGGGCGTGAAAGACGGCTACACCTTTCGCTACGTCATCGTCGGAGCCAGCAACCTTGGCGCTCCGGCAAAATACCAGCTTGCGGCAACCCCGCTTCACTACGGCCGCACCGGCCAACGATCCTTCTTCCGCGACGCCGACGGCAGCATGCATGCAGCCGACCATCAAGGCGCTGTCGGCAACGAATCGGATCCCAAGGCGGAATAACGTGGCAGCTCCAAAAATCTGCCAATCGCTCTTTCGAATCAACCCTAGCGAGCGCCCCGTTACGGTTGCGCTTTAACGGTCGGATAGGAAATCCCGAGCTGCTCCAGATAGCTTTTATACTTCGTCGGATCGTAATAATATTTCTTCAGTTGCGGCAGGAACTGCTCCATTTTTTCCTTGTTCATTTCAATTGCAGGCTTGTCTCCCGGCGCCAAAAACGATTCGTAATGAACCTCCTTGGTTTGTACATCGCGAAAATAATCCCAGGCCTGCTTCACGAGTTCCGGCTGCAGCAGAAAATCCAGCGCAGTCATTGCCTGCACCTTGGCGCCCGCCGTTGAACCCTTGTGCGCGATGGGCGTGGCCATGGACACCGCGTTTGCCCAACTGTGTCCCGGCAGATTCGGAATATTCGCCGGGTAAAACATGTACACCATGGGAACGTTCCAGGAAATGTCGCCGACGTCGTCTGAGCCGCCGCCGATGGGATCTTTCACCGGCTCGGAGAGCGGCTTGACTTTGTCTTTCAGCCCTTCCATTTTCGCGCCAATCTCTTTCTGCAGCGACTTCGCCAGCGTCTGATCCGCTTCGCTCCACTTCGGCATTCCCACTTGTTCGATATTCTTCTGCTGCGCCTCGGCAATCACTTTGTTGAAGTGCGTGGGCCACGCCGAACCTACCAGCTTGCGATCGACCGTGGTCTCGCTCATCTTCGCCGCCGCTTCGGACACGGTATTGCCGATCTCATAGAGTCCTTTGATGTGCGAGTAGTCCAGCTCGCGGAAGTAATACCAGACCGCGGCCTCCGACGGGACCACATTCGGTTGATCGCCGCCATTGATGATCACGTAGTGCGACCGCTGCTGGAGCCGCAGGTGTTCCCGGCGAAATTCCCAGCCGGCATTCATCAGCGAAACTCCGTCCAGCGCGCTCCGACCGTCCCACGGCGCACCCGCCGCGTGCGCCGCCTTACCATGGAAAAAATATTGCACCGAAACCAATCCGCTCGACTTCCCTTCGCCGGTCCCGTACGACGTCGAAAACTCGTGCCACACATGCGTGCCCAGCACGATGTCCACATCCTTGAAAAGTCCCGCGCGCACGTAAAATGCTTTTGAGCCAAGCAGTTCCTCAGCCACCCCGGGAAAGACTTTCAGGGTTCCCGCGATCTTGTGTTCCGCCATCAGTTTCTTCAGCACCAATACTGCCGTGACGTTTACCGCCATCCCCGAATTGTGCCCTTCGCCGTGTCCCGGCGCTCCCTCGATCAGCGGTTCGTGATACGCCACGCCGGGCTTCTGCGAGGCCCGCGGGATGCAATCAATGTCCGTGATGAATGCAATAACCGGCTTTCCGCTGCCGTAGGTAGCCTCCCACGCGGTCGGAATACCCGCGACTCCTCGCTCCACATGAAATCCATTCTTCTCCAGGATTCCCGTGACGTAGCGCGAAGTCTCGAATTCCTGGAAGCCCAGCTCGCTGTAGCTGAAGATCTGGTCCACCATCTGTTGCGTGAATGTCTGCAGGCGGTCCACCTCCGTGACGGCTTCCTGCTTGAGCGCCGGCAGTTCCGCCGGCTGTTGGGCCAGGAGAACCGCGGGCAGAAGCAGAACGCCCGTGAGCCATGCCGTTCGAATCAACTTTTTCATGAGGCCTCTCTAACAAGTGAGTTGCGCCGGGATAATAACGCGATTGCCGCCCAAGCGGGAGCCCCATTCACTCCTTCGCTCGATTCTTCGGCCGACGCATTTGTGCTGCGTAAGACTTGGCGCTACTATCGTGCGATTCTTAATGCGCCGTCCAGCTCACATACGCTTCTTTTTGCTGCTGTTTCTTGCATCGTTCGCTTGCTTGCGCGCCGCGGCGGCCCCGCAATCCGCTTCCACCTACGGCCCTCTTCCCGTCTTCGAGCTTCACAGCGGATTCTGGATCAATCTTCATCACACGCTCTACCACGAAGCCAGGCAGCTGACTGCGGCAGCAACGGCTTCGGAAAAGGGCGGCAAATCTTCCGCGCCGGTAATGAAAACATCGCCCGACGCCAAGCCCACGCTCACGTCTGCCGAACAAAAAATCTGGGACGAAGCCGTCGCCTACTACGCTGCAAACTTCGCCTCCAAAGATCCCCTTTTCACCACCGAGCTTATCCAATTGAAAAACCAGCTCGGCGACTTCGAGGATTGCGACGAACTCTCCGGCAGAAACCGGAGATTCTGCGACGCCGGTTTGCAGCCAAAGCTCGCTCAGGTGCTGGAAGCCGCCGCCCCCGTCTACCGCGCGCATCTTTGGCCGGATCACGATCGCGCCAACCGCCGCTGGATTCAGCGCGTTTCTCCTCTGGTGATCGAACAAGGCGTCGGCATTTCCGAACGCCTCGCCGATATTTACGACACTCATTGGCCGCGCCAGAAAATCCGCGTCGACCTTTCTGCCTACGCCAATTCATCCGGCGCCTACACCACGGTCGATCCTTTGCGCGTTACCATTGCCAGTCTCGATCCGCGCAACCAGGGTCCGGAAGCGCTCGAAGTTCTTTTCCACGAAGCCTCTCACGGCATCGCTGAACCTGTTCAGGAGGCCATCATTCGCGAGTGCCGCCAGCGCGATAAAGCCATTCCGCGCGATCTTTGGCACGCACTGATTTTTTACACCACCGGTGAAGTCATCCGTCCCATCCTCGCCTCCTCCGACGTCGCTCCCGCCAGCCACAGCGGCAGCGTCCCCGGCGGTGGTTACACTCCTTACGCCGTCCGCGAAGGCCTCTACGCGCGTGGCTGGAAAGATTACCTAGATGTTCTGCAAAGATTCTGGCAGCCCTATCTCGACGGCCGCGCCACTTTCAGCGACGCCATCGCCCGCATGGTGTCTTCGCTTTAGCATCGTTTTTTTTCGTGGAGTTTTTTACACTTTCTTGATAACCGCATCCCGCAGGTCGAAGGGGTGTTCGAATGAATGAATTTCCAAGTTTCAGCCTCACTGGGCAAATCGCACTGGTAACCGGCGCCGCGCGTGGTTTGGGCCGCGCCATTGCTCTGGCGTTTGCTCACGCGGGTGCGGATGTCGCTCTCGGTTTACGCGACGGCAGCACCGCGCACGATCTAGTTCGCGAAATCGAAGCGAAAGGCCGCAAGGCGCTCCGTTTGCAGATGGATGTCACCAATCTCGCTCAAATCTCCCGCGCCATCCAGGACGCCGCCGAACATTTCGGCAAGCTCGATATACTTGTGAACAACGCCGGCAATGGCGTCAGCGGCCTCGCTCTCGACGTCAGCGAACGAGACTTCGATCTGACGCTCGCGCTCAATTTGAAATCAACCTTCTTCGCCAGCCAGGCCGCTGCCAAAATCATGATGCGCCAAAAAGGTGGCCGCATCATCAACATGAGCTCGCAAGCCGGATTCGCCGCCTTGCCCACCGAATCGGTCTACTGCGCCAGCAAAGCCGCCGTTTCACACCTCACAAAATGTCTCGCCGTCGAATGGGGCCCGTATAACATCACAGTGAACGCCGTCGCCCCCACCTTCATAGCCACTCCTGGCACCGACGAAGCCCTCGCCGACCCCGCATTTCGCGATGACGTTATCGAGCGTATCGCCGCGCTCCACCGTATCGGCGAACCCATGGACGTCGCCGGCGCCATCATTTTCCTGGCCTCGCCCGCTGCCGCCCTCATCACCGGCCACACCATTCTGATCGACGGCGGCTGGACTGCCAGGTAGGTTCGTTCCGTAGCCACTCCCGGACGAGCGTCCCTTACGATCTTCTCCAGGGCCTTCCCCATCCCGCTTCTCCCCGACGAATTTCAGAAGTGGTATCCTCTCCTCATCTCTCGCTGCTTCAACTCTCAGAGCGAATTGCGCCCCACATGCAAGGACGCGCCGCAAGGAGCCTGCCATGATGCGAACTTCAGCCATGTTTTGCTCTCTAGTTGTCTTCTCATTGTTCACTGCTGCCGTAGCGTCCGCACAGATGGAGCTGCAGGGAAGCTCACAGTACGGAGGATTGATTCGCAATGTCAATTCAGGCAAATGCGTGGACGTCTACGGAGACAGCACGAATAAGGGCGCAAATGTTCAGCAATACGCCTGCAATGGCGGCGGAAACCAGCGCTGGGAATTTATCGCGTTGGGAGGCGACCAATTCGCTATCCGCAACGTAAACAGCGGCATGGTTCTCGACGTGACGGGAGGTGGCCGCGACAATGGCGCAAACGTGCAGCAATACCCCTGGAATGGCGGCATGAATCAGCGCTGGCGCGCGCGCGGACCAAACAGCAATTTTGAGCTGGTCAACGTGAACAGCGGCAAATGCCTTGATGTCCAGGGCGGCGGCATGGGCAATAACGTAAACATTCTCCAGTGGCAGTGCAACGGCGGAGCGAATCAGCGCTGGTACGCTGGCTATTCGATCCCTGGCGGACCAGGCGGCCCCGCTTATCCGGGCGGACCGGGAGGTCCGGGCATCCCGCCACCACCTCCGCCGCCCGGCATGGTCGGCCCTCCGGGCCCGCGGCAGTTTACCGGGATGATCTTGAATGTGGGCTCGCGCAAGTGCGTGGACGTCTACGGCGACAGTCGTAGGCCCGGAGCGAACGTGCAGCAGTACGGCTGCAACGGAGGCGCGAACCAGAAATGGGTGTTCATCTCCGTGGGTAGAAATGAGTATGTGATCCAGAGCGTAAACAGCGGCATGGTTATGGAGGTTGCCGGAGGCAGCCGCGGCAACGGTGCCAACGTTCAGCAATACACCTGGAACGGTGGAGCAAACCAGCGCTGGCGCGGCCGCGCTCCAAACAACAACTTCGAACTGGTGAACGTCAATAGCGGCAAATGTCTGGACGTGCAGGGCGGCGGCAACGCCAACAATACCAACATCATTCAGTACAACTGCAACGGCGGCAGTAACCAGCGCTGGTTCATCGGCTACACGCAATAGGAGAAAGTTGCGGCCGCCCGTGATTGGGCGCAGTTTGGTACTCGCACACCTCCGGGCAGCGCCGGCCGGCATTCCGGCGTTCACATTCACAATTTGGATTCCGGACGCAACTGCAATGCCCCCTAGGTTTAAACGATACGATTCTCGCTCTCTTGACGCTTTTTGCACCAAGAGCGTTTCACAACTCTTTTGCGATCAACGGGATCCGCACTCTTTTTAAAAAATGCCGGGGTGTCAGGGGTACCCCACCAAAATCCCTCAAGGATTACTTTAAATCCCGGGCTATCCTGGTCGACCTTGCAGCTTTCCGGCACTCTAACATGCAAACATTTCGACGTTTTTTCCCCTCCCCACCGTTTGTCCGCCAGCCGCCAATATGCTAGGCTTTCGATTGCAAAAATCGCCCGGCCCAGCGCCGCGCAGGTCCCAGCGATGCGCACGTCCTTTCCCTTCTGTCTCCCTGCGGCACCTCCTTGGAGCTGAACGTCTCTCTGGGAAGAACGAGGCCAAGTTAAAAACAAGGATCGCCTAGCCCATGGCAGCCAGACAAACCGCTTCAAAGACCGAGAAGTCGCCGGTTGAAATCAAGCTCGCGCATTCGCCGGATTCCGACGATGCCTTCATGTTCTATGCACTGGCGACGCACAAGCTCGCCACGCCTGGCTACAAATACACCCACGTCCTCTCGGACATCCAGTCGCTAAACGAAGCGGCCCTGACGGAGACCTACGACGTCACCGCCATCAGTTTCGCCGCTTATCCCACGCTGCGCGATAAGTACATACTTCTCGATTGCGGTGCCAGCTTCGGCGAAGGCTACGGCCCCATCGTCGTCTCCGCCAAGTCCCTGAAGCCGGCGGAGTTGGCCGGAAAGCGTATCGCCGTGCCCGGATTGAAAACTTCTGCCTATCTCACGCTGAAACTTTACGAATCGGATTTCGAGCCCGTGGTCATGCCCTTCGACAAAATTCTCGATGCTGTCCAGAACAATGTCGTGGAAGCCGGCCTCTTGATCCACGAAGGCCAGCTTTTCTTTTCAAAGATGGGGCTTCACCGCGTAATTGACCTCGGCGTGTGGTGGCAGGAACTTACCGGTTTGCCTCTGCCGCTCGGCGGTAATGCCGTCCGCCGCTCGCTGGGTCCTCAGCTCGGCCGCCAGATTGCTAAAACCATCCGCGACAGCGTCTCCTACGGTCTCGAACACCGCGAAGAAGCTCTCAATTACGCCATGCAGTTCGCCCGCGAAATGGATGCCGAGCTGGCCGACAAATTTGTCGGCATGTACGTCAACAAATGGACCCTCGGCTATGGTGAAAAAGGCCAGCAAGCCGTAAAAGAACTGATCAAGCGCGGCACCAAAGCCGGCCTTCTTCCCGGCCCAGCAACCGTCGAATTTCTCAGCGAAGCTTAATCACTCCGATCGTATGCTGACTCTTACTCCTTTCTCTTGCCGGCGAGATTCCGAACTCTGCCCGGATCTTTCGCGTTCGGCCGCAAATTGTTTTCGCGGTTGCCTTGACGCTATCTTGCGAATCACTTAGTGTCTTTTGTTTATGATTTCCGTGAGAAAAATCTCGCCGCACTCTCTGCTGCTCTTGCTCGCAGCAAGTTTGTCCTTTGCTCTCAGCGCGTCAGGACAAAACGCAGTCGAGCTTGACACTCCTGCAAAATCCTCTAAGGACTGGCCACAGCAAGCTGTACGCGGCACGCACGGGATGGTCGCCACGGACGAAGCTCTCGGCTCGCAGGTCGGCGTTGACATCATGAAGCGCGGCGGCAACGCCATTGACGCCGCGGTTGCAGTGGCATTTGCGCTGGCGGTGGTCGAGCCTGCGGCGGGAAACATCGGTGGCGGCGGCTTCATGCTGATTCGCCTGGCCGGTGGAAAAACCACGTTTCTGGATTACCGCGAAGTGGCTCCCGGAAAAGCCACGCGCAATATGTATATCGGCAAGGATGGGAAGCTGGATCCGGAAGCTTCCGTGATTGGCTACAAATCGGTGGCCGTTCCAGGGACGGTCGCGGGCCTGGAGCTTGCGCTGAAAACCTACGGGACCATGAAGCTCGCCGATGTGATGGCGCCGGCGATCCGGCTTGCGGAAGACGGTTACGCGGTGAGCGAAAAACTGGCGCGCGAACTGCAAGAGGAACGGCCCGGACTCGAACAATTTCCCATGAGCAAACGCATTTTTCTGAACGACGGACAAATGTTTAAGCCGGGAGATATCCTGAAGCAGCCGGAACTGGCCGCGACGATGAAGCGCATCGCGAAAAACGGCGCGGAAGAATTCTATCGCGGCGAAACGGCGCGAATGCTTGCGGAGGAAATGGCGAAGAATGGCGGACTCATCACACTCGATGATCTCGCACATTACACGCCGAAAGTTCGTGAGGTCCTGCGCGCAAAATACGAAAGTGGCGGGCATTCCTGGGAAGTTCTCACCTCGCCGCCGCCCAGTTCTGGTGGAGTTGCGGTAATCGAATCGCTGAACATGCTGCAGGGCGTGCCGCTGAAGGGCTGGACGGATCCGCAAAGTGTCCACGTGGTTGCGGAAACCCTGCGGCGCGTTTTTGCGGACCGCGCGGCGTATCTTGCGGATCCTGATTATTCCAATGTGCCCGTCGCCGGCTTGACCGCGCCGTGCTACGCAAAAGAGCGCGCTGCCACGATCGATCCGCTGAAAGCATCGTCGAGCAAAAATGTGAAGGCGGGCGATCCCGTCGGATGCGGAAAAGCTTCGAGCAGCGTGGCGGGGCCACAAACGATTTCGAGTCTCGGCGACGGGCCGCACACCACGCACTTCTCCGTTGTGGACGCGGCGGGAAACGCCGTTGCCAGCACCTACACGCTCAATGACAACTACGGCTCGCACGTAACATGCACCGCCGGATACTTGCTGAACGATGAGATGGACGATTTCACCACACAGCCGGGCGTGCCTAACGCTTTGTATGGGTTGATGCAGTCGGAAGCCAACGCCATCGCGCCGGGACACAGGCCACTCAGCTCGATGACGCCGACGATTTTGCTTCGCGACGGCAAATTGAGCTTCGTCACCGGTTCACCCGGCGGACCGATGATTATTTCCGCGACGCTGCTGAGCGTGATCAACTGGATGTGGCTGGGGATGGAGGCGCAGGCGGCCATCAACGCGCCGAGGTTTCATCACCAGTGGCTGCCGGACCAGATTCTGATGGAAGATGAAATTCCCGCAAGCGTCGAAGCAGCGCTGGACGCGCAAGGCTATCAGACGAAGCGCCGCGGGCACATCGGCCTGGTGAACGCCATCGGCATTGATCCGCAATCAGGCGAGCGGCTGGGCGCCGCTGATCCACGCGATCAGGGTGCGGCGGTGGGATACTAAAGAAAGAGTTTTTTCGACCGGACTATGCAGAGACTACTTTCGACGTACTTGTTCGTTTCGCGAAAATTAACGCCCGAGCTCCTGGGGCAAATCTCCGAGGCGGGATTCCAGGGCCTGGAGATTTTCTGCACGCGCAGCCACTTTGAATACGCCGCGAAAACAGAGGTGCGCGCGATCGCCAGCGCACTCGAGGCGCAGAAATTGCAGCTCGTTTCCTTGCACGCTCCCACGAGCCGGGATACCAGCGCCATGCGCGAGAGCGGGATGCCCCTGTCCATCTGCGAAGTAGAACGCGTGCGGCGCATTGAAGCGATGGACGAGTTGAAGCGCGTGATCGACGTCGCCGACGATTTGCCGTATGCGCGGTTGATTCTGCACATGGGCGGATCTCGCGAAACCGCCGATCCGCGCAAGCGCGACGCGGCGTTCAGCACTCTCGAACATCTGGTCCTGCACGCGCACCACGCGGGCGTGACGATTTGCGTGGAAAATACCACCAGCGAGATGGGAGATCCCGCTTATCTTCGCGCCTTCGTCGATGAAACGCGGCTGACGGGCCTACGCTTTAATTTTGACATCGGCCACGCACACCTCGCGGATAGCCCCGAGGAACAACGGATCGAAAAGAGTTTCGCGCCCTTGCGTGAACTCGTCGCCAGTGTGCATCTCCACGACAATCACGGCGAAAAGGACGAGCACCTCCCGCCCTTCGACGGCGCCATCGCATGGCCCGCGGCAATCAAAGTGCTTAAGACCGCACCCAATGCAAATCTGCCCCTCGTGATCGAGCTGAAAGAAAAAACTGGCCCCGAAGCCCCGAGCGCGGCGGACCACCTCGAAGCCGCCCGCAAGGCCATGGACCGCTTCGGAGAAGAATGGGAGTAAATCCGTTGGTGCAGTTCTGAAGAATTTCCCTGCTAGCAGACAGTCGAACGGCCGATGGAATGGAAACACCCGGACGCTGCCTAACCGTTAAGCCTCAACGGCACAACTCAAAACTTTCTATGGATTCCGCTGCGCATGCCGGGCCAATACCTGCTCCGCCTCTTCATCCGCGGCATCTGCTTCCTCGTTGCGACCCAGGCCTCGCAGTACTTGCGCCCGCGTCTGTAACGCTCCCGCCACCGCCGGATGATCCGGGCCAAGACTGAGCTTAACGATTGCCACAGCTTCCGCGCTCGGCGGATCCGCCGCCGCGTACTTTTTCTCTTTGCAGTACACCTGCGCCAGATGATCCAGCGTCATGCCGACTTCCGGGTGCTGCGGGCCAAAGATTTGCTTGGCCATTTCCAGGTAACGCAATAATAAGACCTCGGCCTTCGCAAATTCTCCTTTTTGTATGTGGAGGTACGCCAGATTCGAAAGCGCCATGCCCACCGCCGGATGCTCCGGCCCGAATGCCTTCTCGTTGATCTCAAGGCACTTTTCTGCAAGCTCCATGGCTGTCGCAATGTCTCCTCGCCGCGACGCAATGTTGCTCAGACTCCCCAGAGCCGCGGCCACACGTGGATGCTCTCCCCCGAGCGCAGCCTTCACGATGGTAAGTACCTGCCGGTATTGCGCCTCGGCGTCGTCGTAACGTTCGGTCTGAAAATTTACATCCCCCAGTACGCTTAGGGTGGACGCCAGAATCACGCTGTCCGCCGGTAGGCTTTTTTGTTCAATCGCTACGGCACGTTCGAGCAGCAATCTCGCTTTCCCAAACTCTGCTTTGGACATAGCCACGTGAGCCAAGTCACTCAGCTCCATCGCCACGTCCGGATGGTCGGGGCCGAGAACTGTTTCGCTGATGGCCAGCGCCCGCTTGTAGAGCCCCTCGGCCTCCTCAAATTTGCCCTGCCGCCAATAGATTCGCGCCAGCTCGTCCAGTGCTATCGCTACGTGCGGGTGATTGGGACCGAGGGTCCGTTCCCAACTGGCGATCACACGCTCCTGAGTCGCGACGGCTTCAGCATACTTGGCCTCTTCCTCAAATATCCGCGACAGATTGTGAACGCTCACTAGAGTTTCGGGGTCGTCCAGCCCAAAGGCCTTTTCCTTCTTTTGTATTAGCTCCTTGAAGAGCACTTCAGCTTCTGAGTATCGCCCTTCCTGCTCATCCACAACGGCCACGTTGTTCATGGCGGTGAACAAACCCTTTTCCGTACTCCCGGGAGCTGACTTCAGAATCTCCATTCCCCGCCGCGCCAGCGGATCCGCTTCTTTGTACTTTCCCTGCGAACAGTACATATAACCCAGATCGGTCATCAGCCCACCAGCGCGCCCATTGTTTGTTCCAACCGCCTTCTCCGTCATTTCCAGCGCCTGTCGGAGCAAGGGCTCCGCCGCCGCATATTCTCCCAGTTGCAGATTTACTTCTCCCAAGTCCGTCAAACTGGTCGCGGTGTTCGGTTGGTTTAACCCAAAGGTGTCCTTGGCGAGCTGCAGATTTCGAATGGCCAGCGGGAGAGATTCTGAGTATCTTCCGGCATCATTGAGCTTTTGAATCTGGTCGTGGGTCTTCTGCCACTCCTCCTCCTGTGCGTGCAGAGGCAGCGCAACGAGGCCAGAGAGGGCGAGGAAGAGCAGGCCGTTCATTCCCAGAATTCGGGAGACGGCAGGGCGCCTTGGGCCCGCTATGCTCAGGCCATGACTCGTCGAGCACAAATGCGTCATGAAGGCTCCAGGATGGGCAGGCTCTCCATTTGACAACATCTGGCCAAACACGCTCGTGGATAGCAATAGGCGGCGAGTACCGTTGTGCGAGCCTGTTGCCCAATCCCAGCCAGGACAAACTTCGGGGTTGGCATTAAACACTTCTGGCTACCGTGATCGTCGCATCGGCAACATGCTCAGTGCCAGATCGGTACGGTAACGGAAACTGGCTCGTTGCGCTGCTTGGCCGGGCCGGAAGAAATTAAGCTTCTCTGATAAACTGTTGGTTTGGCATAGCGCCATAAAAACCTACTTATGACGACGATTACCATCGAGCAGTCGGGAAAGTACGAGGGGCAGGAAGTCACCTTGAAGGGGTGGCTGTACAACCTGCGAGAGTCAGGGAAACTTTTGTTCCCGATTTTTCGGGATGGGACGGGGATTATTCAGGGGGTTTGCGCGCTGAAGGAGAATCCGGAAGCGTTCGAATCTCTGAAGGGGCTGACGCAGGAATCGAGTGTGATCGTTACCGGGAAGATTCGCGCGGAAAAGCGCGCGCCGGGCGGATTCGAAATCGGCGTGACGAAAATTCAGATCGTACAGAAAGTTTCGGAAGACACGCCTTTTCCGATTCAGCTGAAAGAGCACGGTGTTGATTTTCTGCTGGACCACCGGCACCTATGGATTCGAACGCCGCGGCAGGCCGCGATTCTGCGGATTCGCGCGGAGGCCATTCGCGCGGGGCGCGAGTACATGGATGGGCAAGGTTACACACTGACGGATGCGCCGATGTTTACTCCGGCAGCGTGCGAAGGGACTTCCACGCTTTTCGAAGTGAATTACATTGATGACCAGAAGGCATATCTGACGCAGAGCGGCCAGCTGTATATCGAAGCGACGGCGATGGCGCTGGGCAAGGTGTATACGTTCGGGCCGACTTTCCGCGCGGAGAAATCGAAAACGCGGCGGCACCTGACGGAATTCTGGATGCTGGAGCCGGAAGCGGCGTACGTCGAGATGGATGAAGCGATGGGGCTCGGCGAAGGTCTGGTCACGGCTATCGTGCAGTCTGTACTGAAGAACAAGCCGCGCGAGCTGGAAACATTGAAGCGCGACACGGCGAAGCTGGAAAACGTGAAGCCTCCTTTCCCACGCATCAGCTATGAAGATGCGGTGGCGGTGCTGAACAAGAACGGAAATCCGGCGAGATTCGGAGACGATTTCGGCGGCGACGAAGAAACCATCATCTCGAAAGAGTTCGACCGGCCCGTCCTGATTCACCATTACCCGTCGGCAATGAAGGCTTTTTACATGCAGCCGGATGCGCAACGGCCGGAGCTGGCGCTGGCGTTCGACATGATCGCGCCGGAAGGATACGGCGAGATTATCGGCGGAAGCCAGCGTATCCACGATTACGATTTGCTGCTGAAACGGCTGCGCGAACACAAGCTGCCGGAAGAGTCTTTTCAGTGGTATCTGGATCTCCGGCGGTATGGCAGCGTGCCGCATTCGGGCTTCGGAATGGGCCTGGAACGCACGGTCGCCTGGATTTGCGGCACCGAACACATTCGGGAGGTCATCCCCTTCCCTCGCATGATTTACCGCGTGTATCCTTAGAGCGGGGTAGTTCAGCAGTTTTCCTGGCGTTCCCGCATTTCTGTTGAGAGCAAGGACTGGCCTGAATTTTGTGGCAGGGTTTGCCGCTGAGCTACTCGCTCGGCCATGGAACTGTCGCGAGTGGCCAGCCAACAGTCACGGAGCTGTCGTATGGCACAAAAAGTTCGGATTATCGGTGTGCCCATGGACCTGGGGCAGAGCCGGCGCGGCGTGGACATGGGACCATCGGCGCTTCGCGGTGCGGGACTGCAGGCCAGCATCAAGAAGCTGAGCTTGCAGGTGGAGGACATCGGCAATCTTTCGGTGAAGCAGCCGGAAGAGATGCCCGTGGGTGAAAAACGCGCCAAGTATATGCAGGAAATTGCGGAGACGTGCGGCGATGTCGCCGCCGCTGCGGAAAAGGCGTTGAGTGAAGGATTTCTTCCCCTGGTACTGGGTGGTGACCACTCGATCGCGGCGGGAGTGGCGGCGGGGGTGGCTAACCACTTTCGCAAAGAGAAAAAGCAGATCGGATATCTGTGGCTGGATGCACATGGGGACATGAATACGCCGGAATCTTCTCCATCGGGGAACGTTCACGGCATGCCGCTGGCGGCCATTATGGGCTACGGCGCGCCGGAACTTGTGGATCTTCTCGGATTCAAGCCCAAGGCCGAACCGGGCAATATTGTGATTGTGGGCGCGCGGGATCTCGACGCGCAGGAACGCAAGATCGTAAAAAAATCCGGGATTCATGTTTTCACCATGCGCGATATTGACGAACGCGGGATGCGCGAAGTGATGGCCGACGCACTGAAATATGCGATGGACGATACCGCGGGCGTCGCCGTCAGCCTGGATATGGACTTCGTCGATCCGTCAGATGCGCCTGGGGTCGGCACTCCCGTGCGTGGCGGCGTCACCTACCGCGAAGCCCATCTGGCCATGGAAATGATTGCGGACACGGAGTCCATGGTTTCTCTTGAAGTCGTCGAGATCAATCCCATCCTCGATGAGCACAATCGGACTGCGCTACTGGGCGTGGAGCTAGTGCTTTCCGGGCTTGGCCAGAAAATCCTGTGATTTGGCCGGTAGAGCCTGCTCCCGCTTTTTTGGCGGCAATGGCTCGAGTGCTGTTTTAGGGGAATATCCTAGTCGCACCAATAGTCTTCTCGGTATGCTGGTACTGCCTGTCGTACAATGCTCGGAGATACAGCGTTTTCACCCCGAATACGCATCAGACCAGGAAAATACGGTTGCTCCCGGTGCGAGGGCCATTCGATTCGTTTCGAGATCATCGCGAGACTGAGGTGAATACAATGCGAAAACAGATTTCCCGCCTGATTACGATTTTCATGGTTCTGCTGTTGTTACCTGCTCCCGACTGGGCCACCTGCGGCGGTGGCGGCGGCGGGGGAACGGGAGGCATGGGAACCGGCGGCGGGCGCGGCGCTTTCGGCGACGAGCAGGTCTACCAAGTCCCTTGGAAACTGGTCAAACCGGAGGATGCGCCGATCGCCGGCGGGCTTGTCGTTTACTGGTTCCCGTCTTCGGTTGACGAATTTCAACGCTCGAGCTTGCGGAATTCGCGCAGCTTGTCGCAGTACGCGTCGCAGTGCGTCACGATGGGAATCGCGGATGCCAGCACCACGCTGGGGCAAAAGTTCGCGAGCGGCGAAAAACTGCCGGTAGTGGTGCTGGCAAAATCGGACGGGACGGTCCTCAACAAACTGCAAAACACGAAGGGGTATCTGAAAGTCGAGCAGGTGGAAAAGCTCGTCGAATCAGAAGTGAAGCAGAGGGAAGAGGCAGTTAAAGAGCAGCTCAAGGCCGCTAAGGAAAAAGCCAAGTCGGGCGATAAGGATGGCGCCATTCCCCTGTATCGTTCCGTGCTGGATGAAAAATGCCTCTTTCCCGGCAAGGCGAAAGAAGCGGCGAAAGAACTTAAGAAACTGGGTGTGGACGCTTCGGTGAGGCTGTTCGATGCGCCGGTCATGGATCCCGCAAAGAGCGCGGAGATTGAAGCGGTGATGAAGCGCGGGCTGGCGGCGGAGATGAATGAGAAATACGAAGAGGCGGAGCGGCTGTATTCGGAAGCGCGCAGCATGGATCCCGCCGATCCGGCGCCGTTGCGGTATCTCGGCGAGTTATATCGCCATCACCTGGGTGATTGGGACAAGGCTCGACAGGAGTTCGAGGCGATTTTGGCGATGCCCGCCGATCCGCTTTCGCGCGCCGTGGCGATGCACGGACTCGGGAAGATGACGATTCACGACGGCGATTTTCTTGCGGGTTTGCACTTGATGGAAGATTCCGTGCGGGAGTATCCGCTGGCATTGGCTTACCGGAACCTTGCAGTGTATTGGAATTCGGAAGGCGACACGGCGAAGGCGAATTACTACACGCGCGAAGCCACCAAGCTCGATCCGACCGATCCCTATAATCTTGTGTTTGCGGCGGCGTTTCTCGCGGGCAATGGGCACGGGGACGAGGCGCTGAAAATCGCGGTGGAAAATGAAGCGATGCTTCCGGCGTCTTATAATCTGGCGGCGATCTATGCGCAGCTGGGGCAGAAACAAAAAGCGCTGGACCTGCTGAAGCGGCACTTCTTCGAGTACGAGCGCTACGATGCGGTTCGAACGAAAGAAATGATGGAAGCGCGCGTGGATGCCGTGTTTGCTTCTTTGCGCGAAGAGCCGCAGTTCATTGCGCTGACCAGCGGGGCGGACGGCAAGCTTCCGATGCCGCAAAAGAACAAGATGCTGGCAACGCCGGCGAGAATGTAATCGCGGGGATTCGAACATTTCGCGTTTTGGAACTTTTCGCGGGACTCGCGCCGAGCCGCATTGCCTGTTCGGAACTGCTGCAAAAACAAGCACACCACCGAGCCGCTTTTTTCACTTATAACTGAAAACGGACGGCTGAATACTCCTATGACCCCAGAAAAAAAAAGATTGAGAGTTGGTGTCCTTTTTGGCGGGCGCTCGGGCGAGCATGAAGTTTCGCTGGCGTCGGCGGCTTCCGTGATTCGCGGACTGGATCCGGACAAATATGAAGCGCTGCCCATTGGAATTACCAAGGAGGGCCACTGGCTGATCGGGGCGAGCGCGCAAAAAATGCTGCCGGAGGTGTTGAAGGGCGGGCAGCGCGTGATGATGACCGCGGACCCGTCGGACGCGGTGCTGGTGCGGCTGGACGGGAGCGGCGGGGGGCACAGGCTCGACGTGATTTTTCCCGTGATGCACGGGACGTTTGGCGAAGACGGAACGATTCAGGGTCTGCTGGATTTGGCAGCATTACCCTTCGTTGGTGCGGGAGTTCTGGGCTCGGCGATCGGGATGGATAAAGACGTTTCGAAGCGGCTGTTGCAGGTGGCGAAAATTCCGGTGGTGCCGTGGATTACGGTGCAGCGCGCGGAGTGGGAGCGCGATCCCAAGGGGATTCGAACGGCGATCGAGAAGAAATTCAAGTATCCGGTGTTTGTGAAGCCGGCAACGCTGGGGTCATCAGTCGGAATGACGAAAGTGCATTCGCGCGCGGAGCTGGGGCCGGCGCTCGATCTCGCAGCGGAATTTGCGATGAAGATTCTGGTGGAGCGCTGCGTGATCGCGAGGGAGATTGAAGTCTCGGTTCTCGGCAACCACGATCCGAAGGCGTCGATTCCGGGGGAGATTGTGCCGCACCGGGAATTTTACGATTACGCCGCAAAATATCTGGAAGAAGGCACGCAACTGCTGATTCCCGCGAAGCTCCTGCCCGCACAGGTGAAGAAAATCCAGAAGTACGCGGTAGACGCGTTTCGCGCGCTGGAACTGAACGGCATGGCGCGGGTGGATTTCTTCCTGGAGAAAAAAGGCGGGAAGATTTATCTCAATGAAGTGAATACCATCCCTGGATTTACTTCGATCAGCATGTATCCGAAGCTGTGGGAAGCGAGCGGAATTCCCTTTCGCGAGTTGATCGACAAGCTGATCGAGCTAGCGCTCGAACAGCACGCGGAAAAAGCGCGCACGAAATATCAGATTGAATTGCCGGAAGGGGCGGGCGGGGCGCTGGAGGCCTAGTGGTTCGGTTGCAGTCAGCAGGTCCGTTCAAGTTTCATAGTGCTGGGCAGTCCACCGCGCCGGGCAAAATAGAGCGGGTGAGATAATGCCTGGTGCCCCAAAGTGGAACGAGATCCCCAAGTACCCAGTCATTGCAGGCATCGGGGCCCTTGCTGTCGGAGTGACGATCGCTTGGTGGGCCAAGGTGGATATTTCTTCACTTTTCGAAAGTGCAGAAATTCGTCGCGGCCAATTATGGCGGCTGGTGACAAGCATTTTCCCGCATCTTGATATTCTTCACCTTGCATTTAATCTTTACTGGCTATGGGCCTTGGGAACTGTTGTTGAGCGCGTCTACGGGCATGCCAAGACAGCCTTGCTGCTCCTTTTATTCGCGGTCGGGTCCAACTCCTTGGATTTTGCCTTTGCTCAAGGCGGTGTCGGGCTCTCTGGAGTAGGTATGGCTTATTCGGTCTACTGTGTGTCCTGTCTGACCGCGATGAGCGATTCCGCGGAGTCATCGATCGAAGAACCGTCAAGCTGTTTGCCGGATGGTTTTTCATCTGCATCGTAACGACTGTTACTCACACCTTCGTTGTTGCGAATGTGGCTCATGGCGCAGGCGCCCTCATTGGTGCACTCACCGGTTTCGCCATCACTCTGCCAAATCGACGTGTATTTTTTGTCGCTGGCTTAGATGTGATCCTGCTATTCGGCCTATGGGCAGCCACGCTCGGACGTACCATGGTCAACCTTTCGGGCAGGGCTGGGTTTGAGGAAGGAAAATGGGGATACGACGCACTGATTGCTAACAACAATCAAGACGCCGTTCGGTGGCTGCGCGATGCTGCTAAGCTCCAACCAAAGGTATCTGCATACTGGTTCGACCTCGGTATCGCTTATGAGCGTGTCGGTAATATGTCTGCTGCAAAGGGCGCTTATCAACGAGCGCATGAGCTAGAACCCAACAATTTGGAGTACTCAGAAGCTTCGGAGAAGAACTGAGGGCACCGCGCGTGTGCGAGCTTGCGCTAACTCTTTGGCCACCCAAAGCTTCCAGTCGATCCGCCGGGTGGATCTCGACTCTGCAATATAGACTGGCCGCCCTTAAATCGCCGGCTTTTACTCGGACACGCGGAGTCTGTTAGGATTTTGACCGTGGCTGCGCGGTGCGGGGATGGCATTGGCGCGGCGGCAAGAAGGATTCTGACGCTTGCGGGGCAGGAGATTACCGAATGTCACTTCTTGAACCACCTGCCGGAAAACCGGATAAATCACGGGCGATGGCGTTCACCGTTGCGGCGCTGACGGTGGTCGCGGTTGTGCTCTTGTGGTTCACGTTCCGCTACTATCCGGAAAAGAAAGCGGCGGAACATTTTTTCGATGCATTGGTCGCGGGCGACGCAGCCAAGGCCTATCAACTCTGGAAGCCGGGGCCGAGCTATGCGATGAAGGATTTTCTGGCCGACTGGGGGCCGGAGGGCTACTACGGTCCGGTGAAAAGTTACAAGATCCTGCATGCCGAGGCGCCCAAAGGTTCGAATGCCATTGCGGTGGCGGTGAATGTAAGCCCGTTCACGCCGATGCCGGAGAATTCGGATATCGAGAAGAGCCGCAAGACGAAGGTCGTCGTGTTGTGGGTCCTGGCGTCAGACAAGTCACTTAGTTTCCCGGTTCCCTAAACGCCCGGATTTCCCTAAAAACAAATGCGGACAGGCTAGCGACGGATGTCGTCGAGGGCGTGGAGGAGTTCCTGCGGGCTGACGCTGGCGGTACCGAGTTTGCCGACTACGACGCCAGCGGCGATATTGGCAAGCAGGGCGGCGGCGGCGAGAGGCGCACCGGCGGCGGCGGCGAGAGACAAAACGCTGAGAACCGTGTCGCTCGCACCGGTAACGTCAAAGACTTGTCGTCCCGTCGCGCCGCGTTCGATGCCAGGTTGGCCTACACGGGCGTAAGTCACTTCAAAACTTGTCGCGGGAATCAGGATATGGCGCGGCGAGGATTCCTCGAAGACGCTCATGCCCTTTCCCCCGCGCGTGATGACCACGGCGCTGCAGCCGAAATGGGCTAGGAGCGCGCGACCGGCTTCCTCTATAGACTTTTCGTCCACGAGCGGATGAGTGACAAACCTGCTGGCTTCATCGATGTTGCACACGACCGCACGGGCGCCACGATAAGCATAGAGCCGCGAGGTTTTTGGGCTGACGAAGACAGGAACGTTTTCTTCGTGGCATCGGCTGAGGACACGATCCGCTAAGGAATCGGTGATCAAACCTTTGTTGTAGTCGGAAAAGACCAGAGCGTCGAGATGGTTGAGCGAGGCAAAAACTTGGCGAAGCAGTTTTTGCTCGGTCTCGGAACGAAGTGGCTCGCGGCGTTCGCGGTCAACGCGGACGACCTGCTGGTGGCGGGCGATGATGCGGGTTTTTATGGTCGTGATGCGTTTCGAATCGGCGAGGACTCCTTTGTCCGCGATGCCGGCAGCGCGCAAGCATTTTTGCAGGGCGCGGCCGGGCTCGTCATTGCCGATCACGCCAAAGGCTTCGACGCGCGCACCGAGCGTAGCGATGTTGGCGGCTACGTTGCCTGCGCCGCCGAGGCATTCGTTTTGTTCGACGAAATCCACGATCGGAGCGGGAGCTTCGGGGGAGAGACGCGAAGCGGTGCCCCAGAGGTAGCGGTCCAGCATGAGATCGCCGAGGACGCCGATGCGTTTACCGCGGAGGCGGGGGATCAGGCGTTTCAAGCGAGGGACGGAATCGGCGATATTGTTGGGCATGCAGGCTCTTTAATTTTTCTGACCCTCGACAAACTAGTCCTGAACGATCTTTGCTTCTTCCGGCATCATGACGGGAATATCGTCGCGGATGGGATACACGCGGCGGCAGGATCGGCACTTCAGACTCAAGCCGTCGGCCTGCAAATCTACGGGCGCTTTGCAGACGGGACAGACCAGAATAGCGAGGAGTTCTTTCGGAATGGTCAAGTGTGTCTCCCTTGCGGATGAAACCGGCTGGTCGAACGTGAATTGGCACTGTATCAAAGGGCCTGTGGCGCGGGCAACTGCAGGCGGAAGAGGGCGGCTCGACGAGTGCAGGTGCCGCTTGCGCCGCATGAGCCGGAATCGCCTTGACCATGATGGCGTGCGGGAGTAGCGTTCGATTTGTACCCTCGTGAAACGAGGCCTTCTATGAAAAACTGCATCCGCCATGAGATTCACTGGGTTTTATTCGTCGCGCTTGGGCCGGCGGCATTTGCATTCGGCCAATCACAGCCGCAGTCAACACAATCTTCGCAACAGTCCTCATCGCCGGCGCAATCGCAGCCGCAACAAAAGGATGAAACGGCGGCGGACGCGGCGAAAAGAGCGCAGAAAGAAAAGCCCAAACCTAAAAAGGTATATACCGAGGAGGATTTGTCCTCGATGCGTGGAAGCGGCGTGTCGGTTGTGGGGGATGAAACTCCGGCGGGCGGCGGCGCAGCGGGAACGAAGAAGGCCGATGAAAAGGCCAAGCCCGGTGTATTGCCAATGTCCGGACAAGACGAAGGATACTGGCGCGGAAAGGCTCGACCGCTGCTGGACGGGATAGCATCAACCGAGCAGGAAATCGCAAAGACAAAAGAAGAGATCAAGAAGTACGGCAGCGACGGGTTCGACGCCACCAGCGGGCTGAAGGACAACATCATCTACATCGACAACCGGAGCAGCAAGGTGCAGCAACTGGAGAAAAGAAAAGCGGACCTGGAGAAAAAACTGGACGAATTGCAGGAAGAAGGGCGAAAGGCGGGAGCGGACGCGTCGTGGTTCCGCTGAGCCCTCGAAAAAACCGATTCGGAGCGAAAAAACAAGCGAAGTGCGCTGTAAAGAAAACTCACGCGCCTTTGCACGTGGCCTTGAAACTTTTGTGCAGTAAAAAAGACCGGGCCCAAAACTGACCCGCAGACCAGTAGTTTTTGGAAAGAAAGACGCAGTAAGCTGACAGCGATCACAAGCTCGACTTCCCTTCTCTGGGGACCTGGGAGAGCAACCGTGTATTGCGATCGCTGTGGACTGAATTTCCTGCCCAAACAGTCCGTGTGCACACGCTGCAAGCGGGTGCCGACGCGGTACTGGTTTCAATTCATGAGCCTGGTGACCATTCTGGTTGCCGTTCTTTGCAACACACTTCTAGGATTATTCCTGCTGCCGCGGCTGGCGATGGCAAAGCACGGCCAAGGCTTGTTTCGAGGCTGGTACTGGTTTGACCAGAAGGCGGCTTTGTATGGCTGGGTGCCGCTGGCGATAGGCCTGCTTGCCTGGGACTATTTCGTGTGGAAAGAGGCGCGGCCCAAGGTCAAGGGCTGGTTTACGCGCAAGCTGCTGACGTTTTCGCTGGCAGCGGGTGTGGCGCCGTTGCTGCCGTGGTGGATTCCGGCAGGGCAGCCTCCAGGACAATTCTTCGACATGATCGGCAGGCATCCCGGTCTTCCCGCACTGCTGGCGTGGTGCGTGGTGCTAGTGGTCACGATTCTTCTCTGCATCGATCCGGAGTCGCGGGATTATCTGCTGGGGCACGGTAGGACGCTGAGCATCGTCAGCACGGGGATGCTGTTGCTGGTGCTGACGATGACGGTGATTGGCTGGTCGCTGACGTACTGAGCGCGCAGATAGCACGACATAAACTTAGGGCGAGAATGCGCTCGCGAGTGGCCTGTCCCATCGGTCAGGATACTTCCAAGAGACACATCCGAACAGAACCGTTGCGGGTATTGGCGCGCGGCGTTTCAATGGAATTACTATGAGAAACCCCAAATTACCAGGCATTCTTGCGCTATTCCTGTTGTTTGGCTCCACAGGGCCGTCTTTTGGCCAGCAACAGCGAGTTTTCACCTGGCAGCCGGGCAATCAAGAGGATGTGCGGTTGGACCCCGCGAACTATCACGCGGGGCAGACGTATCACGCAGGCGGAGACGGCGGCAATATGCAGGTGGATATCAAGTCGGAGCTGCCCGTGACGATATTCCTGGCGCCCGCCGGGGAGTGGAACGCGGCGCTGCAGCACCCCGAGGCCTTAGCCAACTTGCGACAGTTGTGCCCGCGAGAGCATGTGGTGGAAACCAGGTATTCCTGTTTCGTGCCACCGGAAGCGCTGACGTTGGTTATCCGCGACGAGCGATTTAGCCCCGATCAGGCGGTGTTTGCCGGACTGGGCGCAGTTCTGGACTCGAATAACAAGATCGAGCGCGCGGTTGGCGGAGGAATTGCCGCGGTGATTACCGCGCAGGGTCCCGGCACGCGCCGTTTCAAGGCTCCGAACGATGTGCATGTCCAATACTTCCGCTGGCTGTGCGTGGAAAATTGCATCCAGCCGCAGTTTCAGTGGACCGAGCAAGTTAAAGAGAAGTATCAGCTGACGTCGTTCCTGAAAGTATATGGCGGGTTCACGCCGGACCATGACGCTGTACAGGTCAGCATCAAGATCAAGTCCCCTGTACCGATGGTGGTGGCGATGCTGCCGTCAGATATCGCCAACCAGTTGCATGCCAAGCCGGAGATGTTCGAGCCTGCGCTGGAGAAGAATGCCTGCCAGCAGCGTGGCGTGCAGTCCCTGGAATTCCAGTGCACCTTCAATCTGGCCGATGGTCCGCAATCGCTGATCGTGGCGCCGGAAGCCAACGAGAAAATCCCTCACAAGAAAGCTGAAATCGAGATGCAGTATGTAAAGTGCATCGCCAATTGCGACCTGCTGGAAAGCCAACGATAAAGAGCTACGGGCTCCATCGCTGGCAGAGTCCCATGCACTTTCGATGGGACGGGTGCACTCACTTTTCCCACGCACGCAAAATTTTCTAATTCAAAAACCGCCTAGTGGAAGAGTACGAGCGGTCCATCGGACGCCGAGGCCGAAGGACTGGCCTGCGATTGTGTTGGCGGCAAGGAAGGTAATTAGCTCCGCCGACCTGAGACCGGTGAAGCGAGTGGGGCGACAGCCGCCACTGCGTAGCCAGGACGGAAGAGAAGAGACTTCATGCTGATTCCAGGCGATCGACGGCCAGGTTTCCTTGGGAATGCTGAAGAATGCGCCGGTGACTTGCGGATCGAAGAGGCGGCCTGACTCAGAGTGAAGGACTCTGAATCCTTCCTCGAAGGGGAGAGCGCTGCGATAGGGGCGGTCGGAAGTGATGACGTCGAGAGTGTCGGCCACAGCGAAGATTCGGGCGCCGATGGGAATTTGTTCGGCTTTCAAGCCGCGGAGATAGCCGCTGCCATCCAAGCGCTCGTTATGCGTGCGGATCAGTTCCGCGGCGTCCGCGAGAAAGGGGATTTGTTTGACCAGGTCAAATCCGATCTGCACGTGACGCTGCATAAATACGCGTTCTTCGTTGGTCAGGGGACCTGGTTTGAGGAGAATGCCATCGGGGAGAGCAAGTTTGCCGATGTCGTGGAGGTAAGCGCCCATGGCGATGGTCTTGTGCTGGCCCTCTGAGAGGCCCATGACTTTTGCTATTTCCAGAGCGAAACGACAGACGCGCCGCGAGTGCCCTTCGGTTGCAGCGTCACGAAGATCAATGGCGGCGCCAAGGGCTTCGAGGGTGTCTTCATAGCTGCGTTCCACGAGCTTAAGAGCGGCTTCAATCTGATGGGTACGCTCCGCGACCATCTCTTCCAGATGCAGGCGGTAACCTTCGACTTCGCGCTCAAGACCCTTTTTTTGCAGGGCGCGATGGAGGCTGGCAATAACCAGTTCCTCCTGAAGGGGCTTCACAAGATAGTCGTCGGCGCCCGACTTCATGGCTTGTATTCCCATGCGCACGTCATCCACGCCAGTGGCAAGCAGGAAAGCCACGCGAGGGCTGCGGCGGCGAACTTCAGCGAGGAGCTCCAGACCGGACATTCCGGGCATGTTGAGATCGCAAACGATGGCGTCTCGAGTGTCGTTTTCCAGGAGGCGAAGAGCTTCGGCACCGCTTAGTGCGGTTTTGCAGTCGAAATCTGCCTGGGTCAGCAACAACGCCTTGAGCTTACAGGCGGCGGGTTCATCGTCAATGATGAGGACGCGGGCCACGGGAGAATGTGGCAAGGGGGCATGGCCAGAGTGTGCCGCTGTTTCAGGAGTCATGAGTTTCTCGGGAACGGGCATACTACGAATCTCCAATACGTGAGCAGGGCAGACAGAGTTCTGCACCTCTGTTGATGGTGCAATTGTCGAACCAGCGGGTTGTGCTTAAGTGGCCGAGAATCAGATGGTGCGCCATCCCTCATGTGCCAATCTGGTGCTGACACTTCGGATTGGAACGTCGAAAGGGCCGAAGATCAGGGTGATGGTGGCCAGCTAAAGACCATGAGAGGCGCGGAAGGCACGTACGACAGCGGCGACGTCCTGATGCTGGGCATCGACGGCGTAGTTGAGGCGGCGCATGTCGGCGGCGGAGAGCTTGCCGGCGAGATCGGCGAGGGCAGGGCGGAGTTGCGGAAATTGCTCGAGGGTGGATTGGCGAACGATAGGGACGGCGTCGTAGGGCGGGAAATAGTGGCGGTCATCTTCGAGTGCGACGAGGCCGAGGAAATCGATAAGGCCGTCGGTGGAGTTTCCGGCGACGATGTCTACCTGATGATCGACGAGAGCGCGGTAGATGAGGCCGAGGTCCATGACTTTGGAAGTTTCGGCGAAGCGAAGATTGTAGCGGTCGCTCCAGCCACGGAAGCCGTCGGAGCGCTCGAGAAATTCATAGCCGACGCCGACGCGCCATTTGGACGCGAGCGGTGCGATGTCGGAAATTTTCTGGAGATGGAGTTTTTTTGCGTCGTCGCCGCGAATAACCATGGCGAAGGTGTTTTCGAAACCGAGGGGCTCGGTGACTTCGAAGTGGAAGCGGTCGGAGTAGAGCTGCTTGACGCGCTGATAGACGGCGTTCGAATCGCCCTGCGGGGATTCGTTTAAGACGGCGGTGAGAGCAGTGCCGGTGTATTCGACGTAGAGATCGAGTTGGCCGGCTTCGAGGGCTTTGTGGACGAGGAGCGTGCCGCCGAGGTTGGTTTTGCGCTCGACGGGAATGCCGGTTTTGGATTCGATATGTTGTGCGAGGAGTTCGGCGAGGATGACCTGTTCGGTGAAAAACTTGGAGCCGATGGTGATTTTGGATGGAGGAGGTTGGTGGCAGGCGAAGAGGAAGTAGAGGAGGTTAAGGAGGTACAGGAAGTAAAGGAAGCGGAATTGTGCGCGGCGCATGTTAGATGGAACGGCTCATGGGAGAAGAAGGAATCTAACACAGAGGTCGCGGAGAACACAGAGAACACCCAGAAACAAGGCGGAAAGAGAGGGCCGGGCTAAAGCCCGGCCTCTACAGGGGCTTAGGAAACCTTGAGGCGGCGTTCCAGGAGGCCGAGGAGGAAATCGGCGAGGATGGCAAGGAGCGCGGCAGGGATAGCGCCGGCGAGTATGAGGGAATCGCTGACGAGAGCTACACCGCGAAAGATGAAGGTGCCGAGGCCCCCGGCGCCGATGGCGGCGGCGATGGTAGCGACACCGATGGTGATGATGGTGGCGGTGCGAATTCCGGCGAGGATCACAGCGAGCGCGAGGGGAAAGCGGACGCGCCAGAGTATTTGTGCGCGGGTCATGCCCATGGCCTCGGCGGCTTCGAGGACAGCGGGATCGATGCCGGTAAGGCCGACGTAAGTGTTGCGGAGGATGGGGAGCAGAGCGTAGAGGACTAGGGCGACGATGGCCGTACGCTTGCCGATGCCGCCAATGAATGGGATGGGAATGAGGAAGCCGAAGAGAGCGAGGCTGGGAATGGTTTGGAAAATACTGGCGATGCCGAGTGCGATCGTGCGCAGCGCGGCGCGTTGCACGATGAACATGCCCAGTGGAACGCCGATCAGGATGGCGATGGCCATGGCGATGACGACGAGGGTCAGGTGATCGAGGGTGGCGCTGAAGATCTCTGCGCGGTGATCGAGGAAAAAGGTCCAGTTGCCAGGCACCTCGATTATGGAAGAGCTCATGTGGAGGCTCCCGGAGGGACAGAAAGCGAGGAAGTGAAGGCGCGGACTTCGGGATGATTGATGTGAAGAAATTCCTTCGGCGAGCCGCTGGCAACGATACGACCGGCTTCGAGCAGGACGATACGGGAAGCAAGAAGAAGCGCTTCGCGCAGATCATGCGTGACGAAGACGATGGTTTTGCCAAGGCGCCGTGCGAGGGCGCTGAATTCGCGCTGAAGCTCGGCACGGGTGACGGGATCGAGCGCGCCGAATGGCTCGTCCGTAAGGAGGATCGGAGGATCAGCAGCTAGCGCGCGAGCGACCCCTACGCGTTGGCGCTGGCCTCCGGAGAGCTCGCGCGGCCGGCGCTTGGCATACTCGCGCGGATTGAGACCGACCAGCTGGAGCATTTCTTCGACGCGCGCAGCGGTGCGAGCCGCGTCCCAGTTTTCCAAGGAGGGGACGAGGGCGACGTTTTCCGCGACGGTGAAATGCGGAAAAAGGCCGGCATCCTGGATGACATACCCGATGCCGCGGCGAAGGCGGATGGGGTCCCAATCGGCGGTGGCGCGGCCCTGGACGAGAATTTTGCCTTTTGAGGGCAGTAACATTCCGTTGATCAATTTGAGGAGGGTGGTCTTGCCGCTGCCGCTGCGGCCGAGCAAAACGACGGTCTCGCCCTGAGAAATCGTTAAAGAAATACCAGAAACGATGATTCGCGCAGGAATAACGTTTATGTGATAGGCCACATCACAAAATTCAATCGAATTTCCTGAAGAATCCACGGTTTTCGTATTCATTTCGATTGACAGCCCCATCTCCCGGAGCGAACATCTTAATGCACCTAGCCTCCCGGCGCCGAAATTTGGCGCATCCTTCGCGCGGAAGCTGCATCCAAAGGAAGGGGAAAAAGTCATGGGAGCACTTGCTGTAGCTGTCCGCATCCGCAACGACCTTCACACCAGACTGCTCGACGCACGAGCGCAGACGGATGAATTATTTCGCGTAGTCCGCGAAGAGGCCATGTATGACCGGCCGATCCCCGAAAGACACCGCATCATTTTTTACGTTGGACATGTGGAAGCGTTCGATTGGAATCTGCTGGGAGAACGCGCATTTGGATTGCGGTCGTTTCAACGGACCTTCGACCACCTGTTTGCCTTTGGAATCGACCCCGTAGACGGGGGATTACCGTCGGACTCACCCGTGGATTGGCCTGGGCGGGAAGAGGTTGACCGGTACAACCGGCGGTTGCGCACGGAGCTGGATCGGGCAATTGAGCACGCACTGGCGCGGCCCGCGGAGGGGCACCCGCATCTCAGCACGATGCTGGAAGTGGCGATTGAGCACCGCTTGATGCATGCGGAAACGCTGGCGTACATGCTGCACCGATTGCCGAGCAACAGAAAGATTAGCGCGCCAGAACGTGCCTCGTGGAAAGCAGTGCGAGTGAAGTCGCACCTGGTGGATATTCCGGCGGGGAGAGCGACGCTCGGTTTGGAGCGAATGCACGGAGACGAATTCGGGTGGGACAATGAATTTGGCGCGCACGAAGTAGAGGCGGCGGGATTCGCGATTGAGAATCACAATGTAACAAATCACGATTTTCTGCGGTTCATCCAGGCCGGCGGTTATGAGAACCGCGCGCTTTGGAGTGAGGAAGCCTGGGCCTGGAAGAAGAAGGAGAGCATCGAGCATCCGATGTTCTGGAAGCGCGATGGCAACCTGTGGATGTACCGGACGATGTTTGGCGAGATCCGGTTGCCACAGGAGTGGCCGGTGTACGTGAGCCACGCGGAAGCCACGGCTTATGCGAAGTGGCTGGGCCGCAAACTTCCGACGGAGGCGCAGTTTCATCGCGCAGCGTACGGAACGCCGGAGGGCACGCCGGAGCGCAGCTATCCCTGGGGCGAAGAAGCGCCGAGTGCAAGCAAAGGTAATTTTGATTTTCAGTCGTGGGATCCGTCTCCCGTGGGCGCACATCCAGCGGGAGCGAGTGCATTCGGCGTGCAAGACATGGTCGGAAACGGCTGGGAATGGACGCGAACGCCGTTCGCTCCTTTCGCGGGCTTCACGCGTATGCCCTTCTATCCGGGCTACTCTGAGAATTTCTTTGACGGCAAGCACTACGTAATGAAAGGCGGCTCGCCGCGCACCGCTGCGTGCATGCTGCGGCGGTCGTTTCGAAACTGGTTCCAACCTCATTATCCGTATGTCTACGCAACTTTCCGTTGCGTCGAGGACTAATCAAGCCCAAGCCCGGGAGACCCCATGGCGACCGCTTACCTTGCAGTACGTCTTGTGTCTGAATTCGCGGCGGAAGTGCGCGCGAGCCTGACAAAACCCGGCCAGCGAGAACTACCTTCAAAATACTTGTATGACGAAGTGGGCTCGGCGCTATTTGAAACGATTTGCGTCCTGCCAGAGTATGGATTGACGCGAGCCGATGCGCGGCTACTGGAAAAGTATTCGGGAGAAATTGTGGGGCGGCTGCCGTCGCCGATTCGGGTGGCCGAACTTGGGAGCGGTTCAGGAAAAAAGACACGGTGGATTCTGGAGGCGCTTTCTAGGCGGCAGAAAACGTATTACTACCCCATTGAGATTTCGCCTTCGGCGCTGGCAGCTTGCGCAAAGGAACTGGGACAGATCGACCTGGTCAGTGTTGTGGGACACGAACAGCCGTATCTGGAAGGGCTGCGAACAGTTGCCGAAGGACGCGGGGAGCAGGATCATCTGCTGGTGCTATTCCTTGGGAGCACGATTGGGAATTTCGATCGCGATGCCGGCGATGAGTTTTTGCAGGAGATGAGGGCGATCTTGCGGCCGGGCGATGCGCTGCTGCTTGGGACAGATCTGGAGAAGAGCGTAGAGCTGCAATTGCTGGCTTACAATGATCCGGCAGGTGTGACGGCGGCGTTTAATCTGAATTTGCTGGCGCGAATCAACCGGGAGCTGGGCGCGGATTTTGATCTGGCCGGCTTTCAGCATGAAGCACGGTGGAGCAGCGCGGAGCGGCGAATCGAAATGCATCTACGCTCCACGCGCAGGCAAACCGTGCACGTTCCGGCGGCAAATCTGCGGTTCATGCTAGATGAAGATGAGACGATCTGGACGGAAAGCTCGCACAAATATAAGGCGGAAGAAATCGCTGGCATGGCAGCGCGCACAGGATTCCGCTGCGATGGCCAATGGATCGACCGCGAATGGCCCTTCGCTCAAAACCTGCTGATCGCGGAGTAATCGAATTAGTTGTAACAATCCAGCAACGATTCCCGATTCAATTTCAAGTTGTCGTTAGAAGGCTTCGATGCGCCAGACTAGGCGCGCGGACCAGGATTTTTGTGTGGTGAAATCGGGGCGCCAGAGAGCGAGGATCTGGGAGCCCTGGTAGACGCGTTCGAAACCTTCCTCGGATTCGGAGACGGTTTCGATGGGAGCGACCCAGAATTCTTCCGAGAGCGGCGCGTGGAGGGCGACGCGGACGCGTTGCCAGCCATCCTCCATGCGGAGGATGGGACCGGGAAGTTTTCCGCTGAAGCGCAAATTCTCGCGGCCCGCTTGCGTCTCGAAGAAACGGTCGGGCTCGGCGGGGGCGAGCATGTTGATGATGGATTCGATTCCAACGGCAAAGGGCTCTGCGGGCAGTTCCTTGAATCGCAAGGTAATTTCGCAGCCGACTTCACATCCTTTGGGCGAGGCACCGAAAGAGTATTGCTTCAAGAGCAGAACCTTCACTGCCGCTGATTCGTTCTTGCCGTGCAACGTGAGTGTGTCGGCGCGGAAGAGTTCGGCGTCGTGGGGGCCGGAACTTTTGATGGTGAAAGCGCCGCCTGCAAAACCAGGATCTTCCTGTAGCTCGAGTGATTCGTAGTCGGCGTGCGTGCGCGCGGGATCGAAAAGCAGGACGCGGAATGCGTGGCGCGGCCAGCGGTCATAGCGGAGAAAGCGCTCCAGGCCGGGCTCTTTGACTCGGGTTTGCTCATGGATGGAGGCAACTGCACCAGTGGCCGGCTTTCCGGCGGCTTCGCGCAGGCTGGTGTGATAGGACTCCGGGCGGCGCAGAATGGAATTCACGAGCGTAGCGGCAGCGGGGCGAAAATCGAGTGCGGCGATCGTACCGCCATCACTGGGCTTCAGGAGCGCCTGGTATTCTGGTGCGGTGAAAAGCAGTTCGCCGGCGCCGTCGGCGTCGTAATCGAGCAGCTCAACGCGGGCGACGAGAGCGCCGGGGGTATGCAGATCGGCAATGGCTTCGGCGCGTATGAGATTGCGCCACGGATCGGTGCGGAGATGAGGGGCGTAAATTCCGCCAAAAATGCCATGCCAATAGGCGTCGTTACACTGGGCACGCAAAAGCAGATCGCGAGCGCGCAGCAGATCTTCGACCGATTTCGTGCCGGCACGGCGTGCCGGAGCGGCGGCGAGACGCGCGGAGACGCGCAGCATTTTCTTGTGGAGCAAATTGGATTCGGGGTACTTGCGAAAGAAACCGCGCCAGGAGCCCCCGCGGAGGAAGGAGAGAACTTCCGGGCGGGCGCTGAATTCCTTGAGCACGGCGTGATAGCGCTGCCGAACGCGCGTTGGCAAAACCCACTCCATCATTTCGGTGTAAGAAGCTGTAGGAAGGTCGGCGCGGCCGAGAGGCGCATGCGCCGCGAGATATTCACCTGGCGTGGAGACTCTCAGCCAATCGGAATTCTTTTCGAGCGCGGTGAAAAAATCAGCGAGCCATCCATCCGTGTAGCAGTGTTCATGCGTGCCGGGCCAGACTCCGAACTTCTCCATGTCATCGCCCATGGCGGCCACGCCACCGGGGTGGAGGTTGGCAGCTTCACGAAGCCAAGTGATAACCTCTTCGACCTTACCAAATGGGACGAGGTAGCGCAGCGCCTTCTGGCCGGGATAGAGCCAAACAGTCTGGCCGCGATCTTCGGCCAGGTAGGCCCCGAAAAGCTCTTCGGGCTCAAAGCCCGCGGAGAGGAAGTGAATATCATCGACGAGAGTGTAAGCAATATTGGAGGCGGCAAGCGCAGAGGGAAGCTGAGGTTCCCAGACGCGTTCGGCGAGCCACGCGCCGGTGGGCAGCCGGCCAAAATGTTTTTCGAGATAGGCAGAGAGGCGAGCGATTTGTTCTCGCTGGTCTTCCGGCGGAATGGAGATCAAAATCGGTTCGTAAAAGCCGCCGCCAACGAGCTCGACCTGGCCATTCTGGACCAGCGTTTTCAGTCGGGCGAAATATTCGGGCCGATGCTCCTCGATCCAGGTGAGGAGCGGACCGGAATAGTGCAGGCCGAGATGCACGCCGGGATGTTTCTCCAGCTCCTCGATGAAGGGGAGATAGGATGTTTCGTAAGCTTTTTCGAGGACATGCTCGAAATTGCCGCAGGGCTGGTGAGCGTGAATAAGCAGAGCGAGATGGAAATCCTGGGGCATGGGGACAGTTTTTCTCTCAACACATGATAACCCGCCGCAGGAAATAATGAATTCGAGCCCCGGCGGGCAAAGGCCAAAAACGCAACTTTCTCGAATGCGACCCGCGTTCAGGCAGGCACAATCAGCATGCCTCAGGGAGAGGTATGCTTCAACACCCAGTCAGAGACGGCATCGAGCGCTTCCGGTGCGATGGTTTCTTCAATAGCGCCGTATTCCGTTGGCGAGCCCGTGGGACAGTGCTGGAAGAGATGGTTCAAGCCGGGCAATGGCGTGATTTGAAAATCCTTATTGCCCCCGGTTTGAAGAGCTTTCCCGATGCTTGCGAGATTCTCCTGCGCAGGAACCTGGAGATCTTTTTCGCCATTGAGGGCGAGGACCGGGCATTGGGTTTTTTGAAGCGCGGGAACGGGATCGTAATCCAGGAAATATCGAAACCACGGCGAGACGAGCATACTCATCTGGAGCTGGAGGGCGGAGGATGGGAGCGTCAGGCTCATCCCGCTGGACTGCACGAGATCGGCCAGCTTCGATTCGAGCGCTTCACGATTCGTTTGCTGGCGGACCAGCGCGTATGTTTGCTTGTTGAAATTGAGCGTGGTGGCGATCTGGCCCTCGTTCACACCGGTAGTTCTCAGGATGGCCTTCGACTGGAGCAGCAGGGAATCTTCTCCGTTGAGGCCGGGACCAGCGAGAAGCACGATCCAAGCCACGTCTTTCGAACGCGCAGCGACCATGGGGGCGATGATTCCGCCCTCACTGTGGCCAATGAGGCCGATTCTTTTCGAATCAATATCCTTGCGAGTTTTCAGGTAAGCGATGGCGGACTGGCAATCGCTTGCGAAGTCCTCGGTAGTCGCGTTGGCGTAGTCACCCGTGGATTTCCCATTGCCGCGTTTGTCAAAACGAAGGACGGCAATACCTTTGCGCGTCAAGTGGTCCGCCAGAACCAGAAACGGACGATGTCCGAGAAGGGTCTCATCGCGATCGTGCGGCCCGGAGCCGTGGAGGAGGATCGCGACGGGGAAAGGGCCAGAACCTGGGGGGAGAGTGAGCGTGCCTGAGAGAGAGATTTTCGCCTGGCTGTTCGGAAAGACGACTTCCACTTCGCGATAGGGAAAAGGCTTCACGGGAGTTTGCGGGCGAATCAGTTCAAGGAGTTTGTCGGAGCGCTTGAATTCCAGCGGTTGCGTGGCGTCGTTCTGAGTCCAGGTTCCGGTGATAGCGTTTCTAGTGGAATTGAGCGTGCCATCGTAGGTGCCGTTCACGACTGGAATTTCGAAATGAAAGGCAGAGTCTTTTTCGCTCACTCGGGTGGCGGGAAGTCCGCTGATGGTCTGGTCAGGGCTGTCGAGAGCAGCGACGAGTTGATTTTGATCCGCGTGCGAGACGTGGAGTTGCAGGCGCAGGCGCATGCCGTTGCCTTCCAATGCGCCCTGCCATACGCCTTCAGAGGGGGAGATGGCGTCAACCGGCTTTTTGGCGCCAGCACCGGCAGCCTGACGATGAAAACCAAGTGGAAGGCTGGCACTTCCTTGCGTCCAAACTCCGTCAATGGTGCGGTGGTCTGTAGAGATTCTTCCTTCGAAGGAAGCGCTGACCGAGGACACCGTGAAACGAAGAGTAAGATTCTTCTGCGAGTAGGAAGTCACCTCGATGCCGTAGACGCCTTGATCCAGGCTATCGATGGTGGCTTTGACGGAACCGTCCGAGGCCTTCGCTAGATGCAGAACCAGATGAATAACCGCTTCGCCGGCTTGCAACTTGGCGTCCCAGTCGCCTTCCAACCCGATCGTGATGGTTTGTGCCTGAGGCCGGTGTGTGGGAGGTTGCGTCTGTCCAGAAGCGATGGAAGGAAGCTGGAGATGGAACGCAAGGAAAGAGACAGCGATGATTCGGCTCCAGTTTCCAATCTTCAAGCGAGACCTCCGTGATTAACGGCCAAGAGGGTAGATGATGCCGCGAGTGAAAAAGTTGGAATCGTGCCTGCCGCAGGATGGCACAAAGTGATGCGGGAGACTCGCGTTCGAACGCGGGAGAAAAAAGCGGCACGCCGGTGCGTGCCGCGAGAACTTGCGCTAAATTTTCCAGCGCGCCTTCCGGCGCGGCTATTTGTTGGCGTACCAGTTCGCGTTGATGGGCGTGAAGCTATTCCATTTTTCGGGCAGATCTTCGAGCGCGAATATGGCGGTCACAGGGCATACCGGGACGCATGCGCCGCAGTCGATGCATTCGGTCGGGTGAATGTACAGTTGCGTCTCAGCCTCAAAAGCTGCTTCATCCTTGCGCGGATGTATACAGTCCACTGGACAAACATCCACGCAAGCGGTGTCTTTGGTGCCGATGCACGGTTCGGCAATCACGTAAGCCATTAACGATCTCCTTTGTTCGGACTGCGGACCGGCGGCCCATGGGACGCTACAGCACGACCGGCAAAAAATCCTTATATCACGGGCCTGCTGGGAGCATCAAGCGGCCTGAACTGATTGTACGCGGTGGGAATGAGTTTCTCAACCGTAGAGGGTATGGATAGAATGGAATGGAAAGGGACGGTAATGAGAACTCGGACTCTATTTGTCGCACTTCTATTGATAGCTGCCGCGAGCACACTCGCGGCTCCGCAGGCCCCCAAAGGGGGGGCCCAGCACGATCCAGAGATCATTGACGCGCAGGGCTATCAGAAGCTGCTGCAACAGAATAGGGGAAAGCCCCTGCTGGTTACATTCTGGGCGACTTGGTGTGAGCCTTGCCGCGACGAGTACCCTATGCTGAATGAACTGGCAAAACAGTATGCGCCGCAGGGATTGAAGGTCGTTGGCATCAGCATGGACGACGACGGCGACCTGATCCTGATGCGGCGGTTCATCGCGCGTTACAAGCCGGTATTCAGGAACTATAGGAAACAGCCCGGGGGCGAAGCGGCGTTTGATCAAGCAGTGCTAGCCGGGTGGACGGGATCGCTCCCCGCGACGTTTTTCTATGCGAAGGACGGGCGGCAGATCGGGCATGTGATGGGCGAGGGCACGCGGGACACGTATGAAGCTGCTATCCGCTCGCTGCTGGCAGCGGGATCCAACTGAAGCGGAGAGAGGTTATGATTCGCACTGAGAATCTGCGCAGCGGCTACATCCAGGATGACGTCGAGGAGTACATCTACAAGCTGCTGCCGGAGCGCGATGCGGTCATCAGCGAGATCGAGGAGTATGCCGCGGAGCATCGCGTTCCAATCATCGGGCCAGCGGTGGCGCGGATGCTGGCACTATTTGTGCAGGTTTCCGGCGCCAAACGGATTTTTGAGATGGGGTCGGCCATTGGGTACTCCACGATCTGGCTGGCAAGAGCTGCCGGGCCAAAGGCGAAGGTAATCTACACGGATGGCGATCCGGATAAAGCGCGGCGGGCGAAGGAGTATTTTCGCCGCGCTGGAGTGGCCAAGCGGATCGACGTGCGAGTGGGCAATGCGCTGGAGCTGGTGAAGAAGGCTTCGGGCAAGTTCGATCTGATTTTTAACGATGTGGACAAACATCAATATCCGGATGCACTGCGCGCAGCGCTGCCCAAGCTGAGGCGCGGAGGATTGTTGATTACGGACAACACGCTGTGGTCGGGGAAAGCGGCTCGGCCGGCGGCGCCCGACGATATTCATACGCAGGGTGTACAGGAATTCAACCGGCTGGTTTACGCTTCGAAGGAACTTTACCCCGTCCTTATTCCCTTGCGCGACGGCGTCACGGTTTGCCGAAAGCTTTAACGCGAAGCAAATTTTATTTGCGGAAGAAATTGCGAAGCAGGAAGCCGACGTTGGCGGGGCGCTCGGCGAGGCGGCGCATGAAATAGGGAAACCAATCCCGGCCGTAGGGGATGTAGACGCGGACGCGATATCCATCCCGGACGAGGCGACGCTGCAGATCGGTGCGCACGCCGTACAGCATCTGAAATTCGAAATCATCCTTGGAAATCTGCTTTGCGGCTGCGTAGCGGATGGTCGCCGCGATCATCAGGGGATCGTGGGTGGCGATACCGTGATAGAAGCCGCTGGAAAGCAGCATCTGCATCAGGCGGACGTAATTGGCATCGACGTCAGCTTTGCTCACGAAGGCGACTTCGGGTAGTTCCTTGTAGGCCCCCTTGCATAAACGAATGCGACAGCCGTAGGCCAGTAGGTCGGTGACGTCCGTCTCGCTGCGGTAGAGATAGGACTGAATGACCGTGCCGATCCCCGGATTTCGTGAGCGCACGCGCTTGACGACATCGATGGTGCGTTGCGTGTAAACAGAGCTTTCCATATCTACGCGCAGGAAATTTTCGTAGCGGGCAGCAAACTCGACGATGGAGAGGACCAGGCCCTGGCAGAAATCGATGTTGAGGTCGAGGCCCAGCTGCGTCAGCTTGCAGGAAACGTTGGCGTTCAGTTTTTCGTGGGCGATGCGTTCAAAGACCTCGAGATAGGCGTCGCGGGAATGCTGGGCGTCTCCGGTGGAAGAAACGTTTTCGCCAAGATAGTCCAGACTGGCGAGCATGCCGGCGTCGTTACATGCGCGGGCGGCGGCGATGGCTTCGTCGAGCGTCTCGCCAGCCACAAAACGGCGGGCCATGCCGCGCGTGGTGCCATTGGTAGTGACCCAATTGGCGAAGCCTTTGCTTTCAGAGAGCTTGAGGAGCGTCGAACGAAGCATGCGTGACTAATTATGGCAGCCTGGAAAGAGCGAAACTAGTGCTTGTGCTCTTCCAGAAACTTTTCCGCGTCGATGGCGGCCATGCAGCCGGACCCGGCCGCGGTGACTGCCTGGCGGTAGCGGTGGTCCTGAACGTCACCGGCCACGAAAACACCGGGGATCGAGGTCAGGCTGCCGTGTTTGGCGAGAAGATAGCCATTCGAATCCATTTCAAGCTTTCCCTTGAAAACGATGCTGTTGGGATCGTGTCCGATGGCGACGAACACGCCATGGAGGGCAATTTCGCGTGTTTCCTTGGTCTGCTGATTGCGCAGCCGCATGCCTTCGACGTGGCCTTCAGGAGCGACAATCTCCTCCACCGCGAAAGGAGTAACAAACTCGACTTTTGGGTTTGCTTTGGCGCGGTCGATCATAATCTTGGAAGCACGAAATTCGTTCCGGCGGTGAACGAGATAAACTTCGCTGGCATAGCGCGAGAGGAAGTTAGCCTCTTCCATGGCGGAATCGCCGCCGCCAACAACCGCAATGGGCTTGCCGCGGAAAAAATAGCCGTCACAAGTGGCGCAAGTAGAAACGCCATGGCCGATCAATTCGCGTTCACCCTTCAAGCCCAGCAAACGCGCTGAGGCGCCCGCAGCGATGATCAGGGCCTCGGTTTCGTAAGTGTTTTTTCCAGCGATGATCTTGAACGGGCGCTTGCTGACGTCCACTTCGGTTACTGCCCCTGCCTTGAACTCCGCTCCGAATTTCTGTGCCTGTTTGCGCATGTTTTCGATGAGCTCCGGCCCCATGATGCCGTCGGGGAAGCCGGGGAAGTTCTCGACGTGGGTGGTGAGGGAGAGCTGGCCGCCGGGCTCGTGCCCATCCAAAACCAGCGGTTTGAGATTCGCGCGCGCGGCGTAAATCGCGGCAGTAAGACCGGCGCACCCGCTGCCGATGATGATGACACTATACATTTGATCTTTCTCCATTCATTAGATTCAGCGCTGCACCCGCCGGATACAATGGAGCCGTATTGTAGCATTCCCGCCCTCACGATTCGGAATACCGGGCGTCCAAATTGGAGAGCGTTTTGGCGCGAGCGACGTTGACCTGGACAAATGGCGCTCGCTATAGTCCGAGGAAGGATCAGTTTGGATAAGGAGAAAGTGACGATGGATCCTCGCTTCCCCATTGGAAAATTTGAGATGCCGGCACAAGTGACTCCGGCACGGCGTCAACAGGCGATTGAAGAGATTGCAGCAACGCCCACCAAGTTGCGTGCGGCGGTGAAAGGGCTGAACGACGCGCAGCTCGACACCCCATATCGGGAAGGGGGGTGGACGGTTCGTCAGGTGGTGCATCACGTTCCGGACAGCCACCTGAACGCTTATGTGCGATTGAAGCTGGCGCTGACGGAAGAAAAGCCAACCATCAAGCCATACGACGAAGCGGCCTGGGCCGAGCTGGCGGATTCGAAATCGACGCCCATCGAGGTGTCGCAAACGCTGCTGGATTCCGTGCATGCCCGTTTTGACCGGCTGTGGCGCTCCATGAAGCCCGAACAGTTCGCGAGAGTGCTTGTCCATCCAGAACATGGCGAGCGCACGGTGGACTGGCTGCTTTTCCTCTATGAGTGGCACGGAAAGCATCACGCCGCGCACATCACGGAGCTTCGCAAGAAAAAAGGGTGGTAGCACCGCGTCCCGCAAAAAGGAACAATCTTTTCGCTTCATGGCCGGCATCGTTCCGCACTTCGCCTGAGAATTGCATTATTTGCGGCTCTAAGTGGCGCGGCACACTAACCGTCGTGTAGGATTGTGCGGTGCAAAAGGAGATCGCATGAGCAGACCGGCAGGAACCTACGCCATTTTCGAGACTTCGCAGGGCAACATTGTGGTGCGCCTGCTCGAAGCAGAAGCGCCAAAGACCGTCGCGAATTTTGTGGGGCTCGCTGAAGGCACGAAGGAATTCACCAACGAGAAAACTGGACAGAAAGAAAAAAAACCGTTTTATGACGGTTTGATTTTCCACCGGGTGATCCCGCAATTCATGATTCAGGGAGGCTGCCCGCAGGGCTCGGGGATGGGTGGACCGGGCTACAAGTTTGCCGATGAGTTTCATCCTTCGCTCAAGCATTCGAAATCCGGAAAGCTCTCTATGGCTAATTCCGGACCGGGAACCAATGGCAGCCAGTTTTTCATTACCGTTGCGGCGACCCCCTGGCTAGACAACCGGCACACAATTTTTGGTGAAGTGGTGGAAGGCCAGGATGTAGCAGACAAGATTTCCAACGTGCCGCGCGATTCGAATGACCGCCCGAAAACACCCGTCGCGCTTCAAAAAGTCCGTATAGAGCGCGTCAAGTAACACCGAGCAAGCCCATGCTCACGCCGGAGCGGCTCCTGCGGTTGATGATTGAATTAATCTTCATCATGCTTGGCGGCCTAATTGCGTGGCTCGTTTTGGTGCGGCACATTGCGGTCGACCGGCACGGCGTGAGTTGGCTTATTCTTAGCGTGGCACTGATTCTGTGGGGGCTTCGAGCATTATACAAACCCGGACAATGGTGGCTGCGCTGGGAAAATTGGACGCGCGGTCTTTCTCTTTCGCTTCTGGGAATTCTGATGCTGGCGATTTCGCGCGTGCCCTTCTTGTGGGTCGCGCCAATGCTGGCGGCCGCAGGTGGATTGCTCGCGCTGCGCGGCATCATTGGTTGCGCGCTGGTGCTCCGGCCACGCTAGTCCGCTATCGCGCAAACTGATTACTCTCATTTGTTCTCTCGCTGCGCCGTTTGCTTCAGCTATAATCCGCGCCATAGACGGCCCTTCCCGAGACCAGGAATCCGCCCGGGCCATCATGCACACTCATCGAAAGAATAAAGGAGAAGTCCGGTGCTCAAAGAATTCAAAGAATTTGCGATGCGGGGCAATGTGATGGATTTGGCGGTCGGCGTGATCATCGGGGCGGCCTTTGGAAAGATTGTCGCGTCGCTGGTGGAGGACTTGTTGATGCCACCCCTGGGGCAATTGCTTGGCAAAGTCGATTTCTCGGGCCTTTTCCTCAGCCTGGACGGCAAGAGTTACGACTCGCTGACCACAGCGAAAGCAGCGCACGCGGCCACATTGAACTATGGGATTTTCCTGAATACCGTTGTCAATTTCCTGATCGTCGCATTTTGCGTCTTTCTCGTGGTCAAGCAGATTAATCGTTTCGCTGCAAAACCGGCACCCACTACCAAAGATTGCCCGCAGTGCGCTATGCCGATTCCCCTTGCTGCAAAACGGTGTGGACATTGCACGTCACAGCTGGCGTGAAGGGATTGCTTATGATCAATAATCGAACTAACAACGGATTTCTTCAGGCCTTTGGAGTTTTCTTCTTCTGGTTGGCTTCTAGGTGGGCACGCAGGCGGCTGACCACAATGTCTTCGTGTCCTTCGTCCATCTCTTTTTTTAGCTCTTCCAGCGCGAAATGCACGACATCATGGTGATGTATTTCCGTGGGCGCCACGGCATCACTCAAACGAAGCCATAGCCGGTGGAGGAGATTGACCTCGTTGGCAGTCAGATTCGGAGCGTGAGGACCGAGGACCTTGTAAACCTTGTCCCCGTTGGGCATATGAATTTCAAGGTTGAATTGCGGGCGCTGGTCGCCGAGCTTTTCCCAGGCGTCGCCTATCAGGCGGGCCTGCTCCTCCGTGGTTTCTTTCGTGGAATGCCCCAGAACGATTGTGCTGGACTGCAGTGACGTTGCTGCGCGCAGGATACCGTCCCAGAGATTGTTCGAGGCGACCACGGCGAGGCGAATAGATTTGCCGCGTTTCTCCGCAAGAGCGAGGGCCTGCGAAAAAAGCTGCTGCTCGATGCTGCCGAAGAGTTGTTCGGCTTCGAGTTCGAATTCGCCGGAGGCCGAGCGGCGCAGCAAGCGCACGTGGAGCACGACGACGTCGCGGCGACCAGGTTTAACGCGATCGAGCACATTGCCCAGGTGATAGAGGGCGTGCACGTTGCTGACGGGCACAAGAATGTTCCCGGGACGCGCACCGACGGCTTCTGGCGTCAGCTCGCCTTCCATTTCGAGATGAAACTGATCCATCTCAACGTGTTTCGTGTTACCGCGGCTGTGATGCGTAAACCTTTCGGAGATGGTGAAGACGATAAAAAGCACGACGGAGAAAGTGACTCCGGCAATGGTCGCATCCTTCTTGGTAAAGAGGTTTACGACCGCGATGCCGAGCAAGGTCAGAGTAATCAGGCCGAGTCCAAGCGGAATTTCCACGCCAAAAATCGTGAAGTTGAGCGGGACGCGGTATTCGCGATCGCCCGGATGCGTGTAGCGCAAGATGAGGACAGCCAGGCCCTTCATCGCAAAACTCCAAATCACGCCGAATGCGTAGAGGTTTGCGAGAAAGGTCACATCGCCGCGGCTGATGATGATGGTGATGATCTGCAAACCCGCGACAATATTGATGATTCGATAGGAAGTGCCGAATCGCCGGTGCGGCTGACGGAACCAGTCGGCGAGCACGCCGTCTTCGGAAACGCGATTGAGCACTCCATTCGATCCCACGATCGCGGTATTCACAGCGCCCGCCAGTATCAGCGTGCCCACAACCACGACGAACCCATGGAAGACAAGCCGCAGCAGGAAGGGGCCCTCGAGATTCATCGCCAGTCCGCCAATAAGATTTTCCAGGTAGTTCTGGCGAATGCTGTCGGGAATAATCATCACGGCAAAAAATGAAACCAGGGAGGTGAAAACCAGGCTGTAAATGAAGATCACCAAACCAGCCTTCTTCAGGTTCGGCAGCTTGGGATGTTCAATTTCGCGGTAGACCTGCGCGAGGGATTCTTCGCCGCTCATTGCCAGAACGGAGTGGCCAAGGCCGATGAAAATGGCGATGATTCCGGCCAGATGCGCGAAGTGCACGCCATAGAGCCAACCCATGGCGTTCGGTTCAAGCTTCAGGTTTCTCGGATGAGGGATTGGAGGGAGGGCAGGATGCCGGAGCCAGACCGTGTAGATGCACCAACTAATTAAGATCACGACCATGACGGTGGTGATCTGCATGATGCGCATGGCCTTCTGGCTGGATTCGGCGACGCCCTTGATGTTGTACCACCAGAAATAAACGGTAACGAGAATGGCGAAGCAGGCCGCGCCAAATCCCGGCGAAATGTGCAAACTCAGATGGATGTAGTCGAAGGTTTCGTTGAGGAGCCCGACGAGATATTGGCCCGCGGAGACGCCGCTGATGGGTCCAGTCAGGATGTAGTCGAACATCAGAGCGGAAACGCTGAACTTGGCGAGCGTTCCGCCCATCGCTTCCTTGACGACGCGGTAGACGCCGCCACGGACGAACATGCTGCAGCTCTCGACGTAGATGGCGCGTACGGCGTAGGAAAACAGCATGATGCCAAGGATGAACCAGGGCGCGGCCTTGCCGATGTAGCCTTCGGCTTCGCCGCCGGCGTAGTAGGCGGAAGAGGCGAGATCGTTGAGGACGATCGCTGCGGCGCGCCAGAACGAAATGAAGCTCAGGAGCGCCGTCGTGGCTACGAGAACACGCGGAATTCCGTTGCCGCGGCTGCCTGCGGCAGCAGGGCTATTGGGAGTGCTGCTCATGTACGGGTTTCGTTAAGTTGCAGGTTAAAATGCTCGCATTTTTGAGGCCCTAAGTCTAGCCGGACAGACTACGCGCCATTCGAAAGATGTAGCTCGCTCTAGTGCGAAGGACCGGGAGCAGCAGGGGTAATGTGTTTCTGGCGAAGCAGGTCCTCAATGTCGCCCATCTTCTCACCCAGGAGATTCAGCTTTCTGGCCAAACCTTGAATGTCCGAGGCGGCGCGGCGGTTGACGTCAAAATCGAGTTCACCGCGGAGGCGATCTTTCGTGTCCAGACGATTCTGGCTCATCATGATCACCGGGGCTTGGATGGCGGCCAGCAAGGAAAGAAATAGATTCAGGAGAATGAAGGGATAGGGATCCCAGGCGGATTTCCCCAAAGTTATGTTTATCGCCGTATAGATGCTGCCAACGATTGCGAAGGAAATGATAAAAGTCCACGAGCCCCCGAATTTGCTGACCACATCCGCGATGCGTTCGCCAAAAGTGGCTTCCTTTTCGATGATTTCGTTGGGATGGCGATTGGCCCGGAGGCGCACAAGCTGCTGAGAGGCGTGAAACTGCTTACCGAGGACGGTGAGCATGTCCATGCCGGCGTGGGGCTTGCGCTGCAGAAGAACGGAGATGTCGTCGCGGGAAACTTCGAGACAGGAGGTTTCCTCAAGGGCCGTCGCGTCGGTTTGATGAGGGGTGCGTTCGAGCATGGAGGCGAAACCGAAAAATTCGCCGTGACCGGGCTCGTCGACGACAACCTCTTGATGATCTTCGTCGACGGTCGAGACGCGGACTCGGCCTGACATCATCACGTAAGCTTGACCGGCAGGATCGCCGATTTTGTAGATGCGCTGGCGCGGAGCAAAGTGCCTCACTTCGACTTGACTGGCGAGAACGGCAGCTTCGTCATCATCGAGCAGCGCAAAAAGCGGAACGTGCTTCAATTCCTGGGGGTCGCAGGCCATGAGACACCTCGTTGGGGAAAGGATCACTTGAATCTGGTCAGAGGATTCCACAGAAAGGAGGCAAGAAACAACAGCAGGAGGCTTCAGCCGGCTGCGACGGTGCGGAAGGCTTTGGCACAATCAGCGCAGGGGCAGATGATGCGGAAATAATCGTAACTATAGATACCGGTGGAGTGGCCGTCGGAGAAGTTGAGTTGGATGGCGTAGCTGCCGATCTGCGTGGCGGATTGAGCGCGGGGCTTGGGCTTGAACATAGGGAGCGCGGGAGAGGAGAGCAATGCTGGAGCGGACGCTCCAAGAGAGGCCTTCTTCTCGCGCGCGTCATTGCAGGTCGCGCAAGGGCACTCTTCACGCAGATATGCAAAATCGTAATGGCTGGCGTGGCCATCGGCCCAGATGATGTCCACACCCGCGCCGCTGGAAATGTGAATCTTGATGCTCGTGGGCTTTTTTCGCGGGTCGAGAGGAGTCGGCATAGTTCCGGGGTGAGCTTAGACCTTGGGCTTGCTATCGCAGCAATCGCCGGGCGGAATGGGATTGCCGTGCGGGCAGGTTTTCGGATGGCCAAGAAAAGTGCAAATGCGCTGGTCGAGCTCGGGGCTGATGATGTGTTCGAATTTGCAGGCTTGCGTATGCGCTTCGGTGTCGTCGATGGAAAAAGTGTCTTTGAAAAGGCGCTCGGCCAGGCGATGACGGCGGACGACGTTTCGTGCGCGCTGGCTGCCCACGGACGTGAGCTGCACTTCTCCATTTTGCATTTCCACGAGGCGGAGATCGGACATGCGCGAAAGAACCCGCGCGGCAGGTTCATCGTTCACTAGCGGAAGTTTCCCGGCCGAACCGGTGGCATGGAGACTCGCCGCGTGCGCAGGCTTCCCTTCCTCGCCGAAAATCCAGATCTGTTCGAGCAAATGATCGAAGCGAATTTCGTCATCGGTGGAAATCGGAGTGCAGCAGTCAGCGGTATCAGCCAGAGGACAAGCGAGGGGATGGCCCGGGCCGTGTTGCGCGGTATCGAAATGCAAGTGGCCATGAGCGAGCTCGATGCGTCGGTCGGCCTGGCGCGCGATGTCCGGATCGTGCGTGACCATGAGGATGGTGTGACCAGCGTTGTGCAGTTCGCGAAAAATCTCGAGCACAATTTCTTCATTGGCCTCGTCAAGATTTCCCGTAGGTTCATCGGCCAGGATCAGCTTTGGCTCGTTGATCAGCGCTCGCGCGATAGCGACGCGTTGCTGCTCGCCGCCAGAGAGTTGCGCGGGAAGATGCGTCAGGCGGTCGCCGAGGCCGACGCGTTTTAGTGCCTCTTCAGCCTGCTTTTGATCCGTGACACTGTGGAAATACTGAGCAAGCATCACGTTTTCGACAGCGGTGAGATACGGCACGAGATGAAATTGCTGGAAGACAAAACCGACTTTTTCGGCGCGGTAACACGCAAGCTCGTTTTCACGAAGTTTTGAAAGGTCGGTGCCATCGACGACCACGCGACCAGTGGTTAGCGTGTCCAAGCCGCCGAGAATATTGATGAGAGTGGTTTTTCCCGAGCCGGATGGTCCCATGAGCGCGACCCACTCGCCGGTGTTCACGCCAAAGCTGACGCCGCCGAGCGCACGCAGAGCGCCGTATTGCTTGATCAAATTCTCGATGACCACTTGCGTCGCCGCGGTCAGCGGTGGCACTTGGACGACCGAACTCACGCTTCACCTCGAAAAACCGCTGCGGGACGGATGCTTGCCAGACGCCGCAGCGGAAAAGCACTAAGAATCGCGACGATGACCGTTAGCGCGACTGCTACAGGATACACAATCAGCCGCGGCCGCGCCGCCACGCCAAAGACGGCTTTGCCTAAACCGATGGATAGAAAAATGCCAAGCGCGGCGCCAATCATGCCGCCCGCGAGGCCGAGCAGTGCCGCCTCAGCAAGGAAAAGGCGCAGCACGCGCCGCATCGAGCCACCAATGGCTTTCATCAAGCCAACGTCCATCTTGCGCTCCATCGCCACGTTGGTCATCGCCGCCATGACGCACAGGGCGGTCAGCAACAGGACAATTCCGACCGTCATGGTAAGTAATCCGCTGATTCGATCGTAAATCTTGGCTTGAGCTTCGGTGAATTCGCGAAGCGGACGGACCTCCAAATCTGGGAAACCGTGTTGAAGGCTCGCGAAATACGCATCTTGTTCCGCTGGTTTGCCTCTCAAGTCAAGTTGAATGATGCTTACCCGGCCCGGCATGCCTGCCAGCCGCTGAGCAACCCCGAGAGAAGACGTAATTTGATCGTCGCCTGCATCGCCGCGGGACCAAATGAACTTAATGATGCAAGGTTCCTCGTGGTCTTCAGCTCGTAGCACTATGTTGTCACCAACCTTGACGTTCATTTTTAAAGCTAGTCGGCCACCCGCGAAGCAGATCTGCCGGCTGTCGTATGGCTCTGATTCGCTGGAAGGCGCAGTTCCCCTTTTCGGTGCGTCTATCGGGTCGAGAGCGCGCGTTCCTGTTACGACCGCACGCACTGGCCTTTGACCGGTCGACTGCGAGGAAATGCTGCAAATCAAGGAAAGATTGGCCTGCGCATTGGGCAGCATGCCGCTTTTAGTTAAATGATCGAAGGTAACCTCGGTAAAAGTTGCGGCATCGCCTCGGGGAAGAATCAAGCCGTTGGGACCGAAGATGCTGAATTCAGCGGTAAGGCGGCGCTTGGCATCCACTTGCAGATTGAGCAGCGCGGCAGTGACGGCGGCGCCCGCGCCAAGGGCTAGCAGCATTACGAAAAGGCGACCGGGGTTGGCTCCGAAGAGGCGCCGGAGGATGCGCCAGAACATGGCTCGATTGGCTGTATGGAGGGCGGCCATCATTCGCCTCGCAGGATGGGTGCCGGCTCGTAGCGCGAAGCGCGGCGGAGGGGGATGGCGCTGCCGAGAAGCGTGACGCCGATGGCAAGCGCGACAATCACAAGGAATACCATGAGAGAAGGCTCGGGGGCCGCGCCAAAAATCCTTTCACCGAGAAGGCGCGCCAAGATAATTCCCAGCGCATAGCCGATCCCGCCACCGACAAACGCCAGCAAGAGTTGTTCCGCGGCGAGCAGGAAGCCGACTGTGCCGGAGCCGGCACCGAGCGCTTTCATCAAGCCAATCTCCATACGCCGTTCGATCACGGAAGCCGCGGCGGAAGCCCCCACGGCCAGCGCCGCGGCTAGCAGCGCCGCTCCCGTAACCAGCCACAGCAGCATGCGGACTCGCGTAAGGATCGCGCCTTCGCCTTCCGCCACGCGGCGAATCACACGCACATCAGCTCCGGGCAAGACCTGCTGTATCGAATACGCAATGGAAGAAACGTAGGGGCTGCAGGACCAACGCTCGAACTCATCCGGTTTCATCGTCTTCGGATCGCGCCGCGCAAAATCGTCTTCGGGTTTCGTCAATGCGCTGACGTACAGCTTGCGGTACTCATTCGGTTTGTGCGCCATCTCTTGAGCAATTACTAGAGGTACCACAATTGCATCATCTTCGGGGCCTCCGGTCTCCAAGAGACCAGTAACAAGAAGCTTTCTTGCGGGGGCCGGCAAATCACCGCCGGAAATGAACTTGATCCATTCAGTTGGTTGAGCAATTAAGAGGCTCTGCCCGGGGGTAACGCCGAGGCGCGCTGCAAGCTGTGCCCCGACCACACATTCTTGACTGGCGTCGGAATACCAGCGTCCCCGCACTTGCCACCAAGGATTCGCCCTCGTTATCCCGGTAGTAAAAGTACCCCCGTCGGGGAGTGGAATCTGGTGCTCAGCCCAAGTGCCAATCAGAAGCGCCTTCGTCGGTTGCACAAATCGCGAATATGTCGGGGGGCCCGCCTCCACAAAGCTATCGACTGAGATTTGGAGGATTGGAGAAAAACCCACAATGTTGTTGTGCCAGAAAATCGTTTTCAATTTCGGAAGGTCGGCTTCGGGAAGATACGCGCCAGCGTTCACGGGACGGTAGTCGACACCTCCAATTTCGAGCGGCAGCGAATCCGCTTGCGGCGTGACCAGAAGATTTGCGCCCAAGCTGCGGAATTCCTTGGCCAGACGGTCACCTACCTCTAGTGAAACACTGAGTGCCGCCGTAGCCACGCCCATGCCGAGCGCCAGCGCCGCTCCGGTGAGGAGTTTGTGGCGCGGACGGCGTCCAAAAGAATCGGCGACGAGTCGTAGGAACATAAATTTTCTGGCCGCTCATACACGGGCACGATGTATCGGCCCCTACTGGGGAATCTCCTTGGTGGCTGCGACGAGCGCGGAAACATCCAGAACAAGGTCGCCGCCATCGGTGTGCGACGGAACGCCGATGGGATTGCAGCCGCCCTGATCGCCTACCGACGGCACATAGATCGCTGAGCCGCAGTGCCGGCAGATGACGTTCTGGCCGTCCTGGCGATACCCTTCGGCGCCACAAATCCGGCAAGCGTCCAAGGCGGTGCCATATCCATTCGGCTTTTTGATGATCAGGAAGCGCAGCGACTGGTGGCCGGCCGTGATGTTGTAGAGATGCAGGCTTCCATCCTGCACTTCACTCAATGGGATGCGCACCTCGTTGCCCACGGCGGTAACGGTTCGCGCCGAGGGCGGCGCGGAGTTCGCGCGCGCATAAATAAAATCAGCGGTCAGCACCAGGATCACCACCAGGCATCCGCCTGCTGCGGCGATCATCCAGCGGCGCTGGCGGCGATTCTGCGATTCGAGCAATCTTTTCTCCGCTTCACCGGCGGCGTCTTGCGCGGCCTTGGCGTGCGACGCCGATTGCCATTCGCGCAGCACCAGCAGCGCCGCCGCTCCGAAAATAAAGACAAAGAAAAACAGCTCATTCCTCACGATGGGGCCAATCAACGCCATCTCTGTCTTGCTCGACGGAAGCCAGCGCGCCTCGCTCAGCTCGTGCAAACCCGTGAGCGCAAGCTGAAACGCCACGAGCATCAAGATGGCGCTGGTCACCGCAAAAAAGCGGTGCAGCGGAACGCGCAGAGTCCCTTTGAAGAAAAACAAGCCCACGGCCACGGCGGCGCCAATCCCGACGATGGTCCCGATCCAGGTCTGCAATCCTTCGCTAGACAGTTCCACGGCGCGCAAAATCAGCGCCAGCTCCGCGCCCTCGCGCAGCACCATCAGGAAAACAAACAGGAAAATCCCCCAGCCCGCGGCCTTGCCTGCCCGCTCCGCGTAGGCCTCAACCTTGGCCTCGATCTCTTTTTTCAGGTGGCGCGCAACTCGGTTCATCCATACGATCATCGTAATGACGAACACCGAAGCGACCAGGAGCATCAGGCCCTCAAAGCCGTCCTCGCTGATGCGGAATCGCTCCAAGGCCACCGCCACGCCCAGGCTGAGCGCCGCAGCCGCTGCCGCGCCGTACCAGGCGAAACGCGCCAGGTGGCCGCGGCCAGTGCGGGAAAGGTAGACCAGGATGATGCCGACGACGAGAGAGGCTTCAACGCCTTCCCTCAGTGCCAAAAGGATTGCCGAAAGCACGGAAACTCCAGTTGTAATTGAGTTGCAACTACGATTCAAGTGTACCGCAGCAATGGACTTGCGTCAACCGGACCAATTAAGTCCGACTTACCTCGGCCGCCAATAGGTTATCCTGTTCCCTGCTTATGCGCGAGTTCCGCCAATCCGCTTCCCTGCTCTTGTCCGTACTGCTGATCTGCGCGCAGCTTCCAGCACAGGCGCCTCCGACCTCACAGCCGCAATCAGCCACACCGCGCCCAGATACGAAGCCAGACGCTAAGCGCTCACAGAAGGCTGCGGAACGCGGCGCCAAGGCTGAAGCAGCCGGGCAATGGGAGGAAGCTCTGGCTGCGTACCAGGAAGCTGCCCTGTACGCGCCGCAAGACGCAGGCATCGTCGGCCACGCGGCGGCGCTTCGCTCCAAACTAGTGCGGATGTACACAGAGGCTGCTGAACGTAGCGCTTTGGCGGGCCATCTGGACCAGGCCACGGAAGCATTGGCTGCGGCGCTGAGAATAGATCCAGGAAACGCCATCGTCATGGAGCGGCTCGGGCAAATGAAGACGATGGAGGATGAACCACCCACAAAAACGGCGGCAACGGAGATCGTCGGCTTGCCAAAGCTTCAGCCGAAAAGTGGAACGTACGATCTCAACCTGCGGGGCGATACGAAATCAGCTTACGAGCAATTGGCAACGCTGTACGGCGTCAAGGCAGCTTTCGATCCAGACCTGACATCGCGAAATGTACGGCTGCGCCTCGACCAGGTGGACTTTAACACCGCGGCCGCGGTCCTGGGCACGCAAACTGGCACATTCTGGCGCCCCCTGAATTCGACGCTGATGTTCGTTGCAGCAGACACGCAGGAAAAACGCAAGCAGTACGGTCTGGAAGCTGAGCAGACTTTTTCTCTCTCTGCCGCGGTAAGCCCCGAGGATGTAACCGAGATGTTGCGCATCCTTCGAGAGATCACCGGCGCAACCCACATCAGCCTTGATAGCCGCAGCCGGACCATTACCATGCGGGACTCGCCAGAAAAGCTGGCAGTCGCCGAAGAACTCATCCGGCAAACGGAAAAAGCGCGCGGCGAAGTCATGCTGGAGATTGAACTGCTCGAGGTCGACCGCAACACTGCACGCAAAATCGGCATCGAGCCACCTACCAGCGTGCACCTGTACACCATCCCGCCAAATCTGATCAGCCAGTTGAATCAAGCGCAGAATCTTTCGGCGCTTCAAACGCTGCTCGCGGGGATCTTTGGAGGAGTCGCAACAGGGGGCGCAACAACGGTGGCCTCGCTGATTCCACAGATTATCGCGGTGGGCGGGGGCAAATCGACATTTCTTCTGACGCTGCCCAGCGCGGCGGTGGATTTTTCCACGGCACTTTCACTGGTGCACAGCGGCCGTCAGGTCCTGTTGCGTGCGCAAGACGGCAAACCCGCTACTTTTTTTGTGGGCGATCGTTACCCGATTACTCTCTCGTTACTCTCGAGCAGCCTTGGCAGCTCCCCTTTCACTCCGAATCCGGCGGGTTCCGGCAATCCTTTCCCGAGCAATACTTTCCCCGTGGGTGTCGACCCGGTATCCCTCGCCGCGGCTGACTTTCAGAATAATGGTTTGATTGATCTGGCAGTGGTGAACCAGCTGGATAACACAGTGACCATCCTCCTGAATGAGAACGGCAACCCGGGATTTTTTACGGATGCCACGAACTCGCCGATCTCGCTGGGGCCAAAACTGACCGCAGCCCCACCCAGTCCACCCGCAATCGCTTCAGCGGTTTTCACTTCCAGCGGCTTTCCCGACCTGCTCGTCACGGATTCCACAAAAAACCTCGTGAACATATTTTTTGGCAATGGGGACGGGACCTTTAAGACCCCCGCGACAACTATCCCGGTCGGCAATCAGCCAAGTGCCATTGTCACCGCGGATTTTAACGGCGACGGACACCAGGATTTTGCCGTCGCCAATTTCAAGGACAGCACTTTCTCCGTTTTCCTCGGGGGTGTGGACAATAGCGGGAATCCGACCTTCACTCCAGCAACGGGCTCGCCTTTTCACCTGCCCACAAATGTCAGCGGACCAGTGGCCATGACGGTCGCCGATTTCAATCTTGATGGCAAACCCGATCTCGCGATCGTTAATCAGACCACGCTTGCTAATCCATCCATCCCGCAAGGCAACGTGGTGGTACTTCAGGGCAACGGAGATGGAACTTTCACGCAATTCACTGGCTCGCCGATCACGCTGGGGCAGAATCCCGTCGCGGTCGCCTCGGCAGACTTGGATGGCAACGCCAGCCCGGACCTCGCGATCGTGAACAATACGGATAATTCGGTCACTGTTCTGTTGAATCAAGGGGATGGTACTTTTGTTGCTGGCCCGAATTCGCCTCTCGCCACTTCGCCGAATCCCACAGGAATTGCTCTCGCGGACTTCACGCAGAACGGCACAGCGGGTATCGCCGTCACTTGTGCAGGGTCAAACACATTTCGAGTCTTTGTCGGCATCACTGCCGGCTTCTTCACCGTGGCATTCGAGCCACCTGCTGGGCCTGCCGGATCCTTTCCCACCGCGATCATAGCGCCATCGCTGGTCAGTGGCGAATTTCCGGATGTAGTTATGACCAACAATGTGCCCGGCGCCGCAGGAGACGTCACCGTGGTCCTGAGTCCGGCGAATCTCTTTTCGACTTCGGGGCTGGCCCAACAGCCCTATCCAGGTTCGGAATACGTGGACCTGGGGGTAAAAATAAAAGCTACGCCGGCCTTGCATCCCAACAATGAAGTAACGCTGCAACTCGAATTTGAAATCCGCGCCCTCTCAGGGAGTAACGTGAATGGGATCCCCATTATTTCCAACCGCACCCTGACGCAAACGGTGCGCGTAAAAGAAGACGAACCGACGCTAATCGGCGGAATCACGGATGTGGAAGAAACCCGATCGATTGCCGGATTGCCGGGATTTGCGGAGATCCCAGGGATTGGTTACGCCTTCGGGACGAAAAGCAATTCGTTGCAGGACACCGAGCTGCTGATCATGGTCACGCCGCGAAAGGTGCGGATCCCGGATCATCTCACCAGGACGATTTTCGCCGGCCATGGCGACCCCGGTGGCCGCGGAAGCATTGGCCCTGGAGCTCAGCCAACACCCACCGCACCGCCTCCGCCCGCACCCGGTGGACAGCCTCCCCCAGCTCCCGGAGGACAACCTCCACCGGCCCCCGGCGGCCAGCCTCCGTCTTGAGGCCATTCCAGCCAGGTTTTGACGGCTGTTAGCGAAGGGAAATCCATACCAGCTGCAAGTTCACGTCACCGCATGAAAGACTTACGGGAGTGGTTCGAATACCACGATGGGCTGATAAGTTCGCGGCACAACGGCCTCGGCGATGGCAATCAACTTCTCCTGCTGGTTGAAGACGCGAAGCCGCGGAGCCTTTGGCTCACCACCGTCGAGCTCGGTGGTCGCACCGGGAGGGAATTCAACACGTCCCGGCCGAAGATGTGCGACCGAAATGTTGAATTTCGAACCGTGCCTCACGCGCTTCTCAATGACGGGAAGAACATTCACCCGGGGAAAATTAGGCAGCAGGTTTTCCAGCTGGATCAGGCAGTCCGCGAATTTTCCGGCCTGCTTGGCTTCCGCAAGTTCCTCAAGAAGGATGGCCTGCTCCAGAGAGAATTCTCCGACAGCAGTGCGCTCGATCTCCGCAAGATGCGCGCCGCACCCAAGCTTCTGTCCCATTTCATGCGCGAGCGAACGGATATACGTTCCGGACGAGCACTCGATGACGAACCGAGCGATGCTCCCGGCAATTTCCGTCAGCCTGAATTCGAAGAGTTCCACTTCCACGGCCTTGAGCTCCACCGCTTGCTTCTTGCGGGCCAGTTCATAGGCGGGACGGCCGTGGACTTTTTTTGCGGAAAATGACGGCGGCGTCTGTTCGAATCGCCCAATCCGTTCCGCCGCAAGTTTTTCGAGAACTGTTGCATCCAACAGCGGCGTTGCGTCCGGCCCCTGAGTTTCGCCATCGGAATCATAGGTGTCTGTCGCGAAGCCGAGGCGAAAGCCCGCCGTGTACCGTTTGCGCCGCCCCACGTAGAACTGCACGAGCCGTGTGGCTCGCCCAAGCAACAGAACGAGGACCCCTGTTGCCAGTGGGTCCAGGGTCCCCAAATGACCGATCTGGCGAAAGCCCGCGAGGTGGCGCACCGCATCCACAACGTCGTGCGACGTTTTCCCTTTGGGCTTGTTGATGACGAGCGCACCGTCGTACAAGGCCGGTTGTGGTCCGCGTGGCATTTTAAGAGTGAGAAGCCCTCAATCGTCAGTTCACAGCGCAAAATTCTCGAAAAGATTGCTATCAACTCCAGATCGCACGCGCGATTGAACCGCTGAAACTTGCGGTCGGGCCACAAATCGCGAAGCACCAGCCAGAGGCAACCCGCTCGCGCAGGTTTCTACTGATCGCCGAAAACTGAGAACCTTTACTCCTGGGGCGCGGACGGTTTTTCCTTCTTCATGTCCTTCAGAAGCTGTTCGATCCGCTCGACGTGAGCCTGCGAAAGATCCAGCGCAAAGTGCAACTCCGGAACTCGCCGCAGCTGTAACCGTTCGACGAGTTCGCGCCGGATGTAGCCGGAAGCGTGCTCGAGGGCTTTGATCGCGTCGGATTGCTCCTTGTTGGTACCATGAACGCTGACAAAAACGCGGGCGTGCTTCATGTCCGCTTGTACGCGGACTTCGCTGGCAACCACGCTGCCCTCAAGCCGCGGGTCTTTGAGTTCACCGGCCAGCATGGCGTTGATTTCGTGGGCAATCTCCTCACCCACGCGTTCATGACGGTGATTGGCTGGACTCATCGGGATTCCTGCAAAACGTTCCTAAATTATCTCCACTGCCTGGTTGATCAAAAACGATCCGAGGATGCCATCGGCTTCGTCCAAAACTTTCTGCAGCACTTCATTGACGTGTTTCTCTTCGTTCGAAATCGTCACCACGCCGACCACCGACCGTTGCCAGGTATCCTGATGCTCCAGCTCCGCCACCGCAACATTGAAATCGCGCCGCAGCTTGTCCTTCAAGCTGCGCAAAACTTGCCGCTTGTCCTTCAGCGATTGCGCGTCCGGGATGTGCAGTTCAAGGGTGAGCAGACCGACCGGCATGTGGACTCCGGGGAACAGCCAGGCGCCTATTTCTTGCCGGAGGACCCGCCGCCCTGACCGGCAGCTTCGGCGGCACTGATCTTCGTGACGCTGAAGCATTCGAGAATGTCGCCGACTTTGATGTCATTGAAATTGGCCACGCCGGCGCCACATTCGAATCCGGTACGTACCTCGCTGGCATCATCCTTGAAGCGCTTCAGCGAGCTAAGTTTGGACGTGTAAATCACAGCACCCTCGCGGAGCACGCGGACTTGCGCGTCGCGTTTCAGGATGCCATCGACCACGTAGCAGCCCGCAATCGTGCCAGCGCCCTTGACGCGGAACGTGTTGCGCACTTCCGCGCGGCCCAGATACGTCTCCGTGACAACAGGTTCCAGTAAGCCTTCCATGGCTTTTTTCAACTCGTCGGAGACTTCGTAGATAATCGTGTGCGTGCGGATGTCTACATGCTCCTGCTGCGCCAGGTCCAGGGCCTTACGGTCCGGCCGGACGCCAAACGCGATCACAATCGCGCCGGATGCGGAGGCGAGCAGTACGTCGTTTTCCGTCACCGCGCCGACACCAGACCCGATGATTTTCAGTTTCACCTGGTCGGTGGAAAGCTTGGGCAGCATCTCGCTGAGCACTTCGACAGAGCCTTGTACGTCGCCCTTGATCACGATTCCCAATTCCTTGACGTCGCCGGCCTTGAGTTGCTCGTGCAGCTGATCGAGCGTGATGCGTGAGCCGCTGATGCGCGCCATCGCGGCGTCGCGTTGCTTGCCCTGGCGGTACTCCACGATGTGCCGCGCCTTGGCCTCGTCAGTCACCTGGAAGAGGTCGCCCGCATCGGGCACTCCCTGCAATCCGAGCACTTCGACAGGTGTGGACGGGGGCGCATCCTTCACGACCCGGCCACGATCGTCAAACATCGCGCGAACTTTGCCGAATACCGAGCCGCAGATGAAAAAGTCGCCGGCGTTGAGCGTACCGTTTTGCACCAGGATCGTGGCCACCGGGCCGCGACCCTTGTCCACGCGCGATTCGAGAACTGTTCCAGTCGCTGGAGCATCAGGATTGGCTCGCAGCTCGCGTAAATCAGCCACCAGCAAAATCGTTTCGAGCAGCTTATCAATGCCCTTCTTTTGCTTCGCGGATACCTCGACGAATTCCGTGTCGCCACCCCAATCAGCGGACATTAGTCCGACATCGGCAAGCTGGCGCTTGACGCGCTCGATTTGCGCTTCGGGTTTGTCGATTTTGTTAATCGCCACGATGATGGGAACCTTTGCGGCTTTGGCGTGGTCGATCGCCTCTTTCGTTTGTGGCATGACGCCGTCGTCAGCCGCTACTACGAGAACAACGATGTCCGTGACTTTGGCCCCACGGGCACGCATACGCGTAAATGCTTCATGGCCTGGCGTATCGACGAACACCACGCTTCGATCGTTCACCACAACTTTGTAGGCGCCGATATGCTGCGTAATGCCGCCCGCCTCGCCGCCGGCCACATCCGCCTCGCGGATAGCGTCGAGCAGGCTCGTCTTCCCATGGTCAACGTGCCCCATAACAGTCACTACGGGTGGCCGCGGCTTCAAACTCTCCTTGGTCTCTTCCTTGGCAACTTCCAGCACCATCTCCTCTTCGAGGGAGACCACGCTGACAACGCCGCTAAATGCTTCCGCAAGTGTCGTGGCTGTGGGCACGTCGAGTGCCTGGTTGATGCTGGCGAAAACGCCTCGATCGAGCAAGTTCTTCAAGAGTTCCTTGGCGCGCACATCCAGTTTTTCCGCCAGCTCGCGAATGGTAATTCCCTCGGTGATGGTGACGTCGCGCGGCGCACGCGGTTCCGGGGGCGCGATGACGGCGGCTACCCCGCGACCCGCACCGGGACGCTGACGGGTGGGGTGCAGCTTGCGCTCACCCTCCTGCTCGCGCTTGTCTGCCACTGGGCGTTGCCGCTGAGTAGGCTTGCGCGTGTAAAGCGGTTTGCCTGGCTCCGCCTTCGGAGGCATCTTCTCAGGAAACGGCGGCAACATTCCCGGGCGACCTGGAGCACGCGGTCCGGGACGGGTGCCAGTCGGCATGGGTCCACGGCGTTGCTCAAAAGGGCGGCTTGGAGCCCCGCCCGGGCCACTGGGACGCGGGGTGTATGGCCTTCCTTGACCGGGTTGTTGCGGGCGCATGGGCTGGCCGGGACGCGGGCCGCCCGAGCGCGAACCTGGCGTCGTGCCAGGCACTGGTCCACGATTTCCGGTTGGGAGCGGGCCGCGATTGCCTGTGGGCATTGATCGCGAGGGTGCGGTAGCTGGACGTGCGCCAGGACGAGCCGGAGCCGCGCCAGGAGAAGCAGCCGCAGGACGAGGGGCTGTAGGCCGCGCAGTGGCTGACGGAGCGGCGGGCCGCGCCGCCGCGGGTGCCACTGGCTGTCCAGCGGCCGCTGAAGGCCGAATGACTGTTGGTGCCGGAGCCGCAGGTCTTACCGTGGGTGACGCGGCCGCCGGTGTTGCAGCGGCAGGAGCCGGTGCTGCCGCAGGCGCGGCGGGTGCCGCGACCGGGATTGTCGCTGATGGTGCCACTGGCTTAGCAACTGGAGCTGGGGGTGGAACGGGCTTAGCCGCAGCGGGCATGACGCTAACCGGCGCTGGAGCAGGCGGCGCGGCAGGCCTCATCCTCGCAGCCTTGGCGGCCGCATCCTTGGCTTCTTTGTCCGCCCTTGCGGTCGCTTCCGCTTGGGCTTCGGCCTCCGCTTGGCCCAGTAGATTCTTACGAACCTTTTCCGCGACATCTACGGGAATCGAGCTCGAATGCGTCTTCTTTTCGGTGACGCCGTACCCCGGCAAAAGGTCAATAATCGCTTTGGCCTTGACCTCGAGTTCGCGGGCCAGCTCGTTGATTCGGACTTGGTTTGCGTCTGTCATGCTTCCTTTTAAGACTTTGCCTCTTCTGCCTTCTCTTCATCATCATTGCCAGCGGGTGCGGACTCTGTCGCATTTTGTTCCGTTGCCGCGTTCTCTTCCGGTGCCGGAGTTTCTACCGCCGATTCTGAGGGTTCGCTCGCTTCCGCCACTTCAGAATTCTCGAGGGTCTCTGCTGCCTCCGAAGTTGCGGCTTCGCCTTCTTCGGCGGGAACTTCCGCACTTGGGGCAGCCTCGGCAGCTGCGGCGGCCTCGGTGCCACCTTCATAGAAGCGGTTCACCGCCTGATAGATCTTGTCCACCATCTTTTCGCCGATGCCCGGAATCTCCATCAACTGTTCGGGCGTCATTCCCGCGAGTTTTTCGACGGAGTTGATGCCCGCCGCTTCAATTTTCTCAATCGTCTTCGCGCCCACGCCCGCAAGAGACGTGAGCGGTGTCACGGGAGCGGTCAGCGCGGTCATCTGTTCTTCGATTTCCTGGCGCTTTTCTTCTTCGCTCTTGATGTCGATGTCCCAGCCGATGAGCTTGCTCGCCAGGCGAACGTTTTGCCCTTTCTTGCCAATGGCCAGTGAAAGCTGTGAGTCTTCCACGATCACTTCCAGCTTCTTGTTCTCGGGATCGGTGATTTGTACCCGTGTCACCTTCGCCGGACTCAGGGCCTTCTGCGCAAACGCAACGGTCTCTTCGCTGTAGGGGATAATGTCGATTTTCTCGCCACGCAATTCGCGGATGATGGACTGCACGCGCATGCCCTTCATGCCCACGCACGCACCAACAGGATCGACGTCCTTGTCCCGGCTCGCCACGGCTACTTTCGTGCGCTCGCCGGCCTCGCGCGCCGCAAAACGAATCTGCACCGTGCCGTCATAAATTTCCGGCACTTCCATCTCGAACAAGCGCTGCACCAGGCTGGCATCCGCGCGCGATACGATCACTTGCGGCCCCTTCGCCGCGCGATCCACCATCTTGATGACCACGCGCAGGCGTTCGCCGATGTTGTAAGTTTCTAGTTTCGATTGTTCGCGTTTCGGCAGCCGAGCTTCCGTGCGACCCATGTCCACGATCAGATCCGGCCCTTCGGCGCGTTTTACGATTACCGTCACCAGCTCGCCCACGCGGGTGTGATACTCGTTGAAAATCGTGTCGCGCTCGGCTTCGCGTACTTTTTGCAGGATTACCTGCTTCGCCGTCTGCGCCGCGATGCGGCCCAGCACATCCGTGGGCTTCGCTGCCACAATCTCTGAGCCAACTTCCGCAGCGGGATTCTTTTTCTTGGCATCCGCCAGGCTGATCTCTTTTTTCGGGTCGGTCACTTCCTCAACGACCATGTGCACCGAAAACACGTCCACCTGGCCGGTTTCCTGGTTGAACTTCGCGCGCAAATCCTCTTCCGTCTTGTAATACTTCCGCGCCGCCACCACCATGGCGTCCTCGATCGCCGACACCACGACTTCCGGCTCGATGTGCTTCTCGCGGCTCAGCATTTCGATCTGTTGGTAGAGCAAATTCGCCATATCGCGTTCCTAGATGTCTTCCTCGAACTCCCGGCCGCTAAAACTCCACGACCAGATTCGCCTTGCGGATTGTCTCGAGCGGCAGCTCGATCGTCCGCGGTTCCTTGCCCTTCAACTCCATGCGGACTTTCCCATCCGCAAATCCTGCCAGGCGCCCTTCAAAAAACTTGGCGTCGCCCACCGGCTCCGTGGTGGAGATTTTCGCCAACCGGCCCTTGAATCGCTCGAACTCCGCCGGTTTCCTCAGCTCCCGGTCCATCCCCGGCGAACTGACTTCCAGGACATAAGCCGGACCTGGGATCAAATCCTCAACGTCCAGAATCACGCTCAACTGCTGGCTGACTCGCTGGCAATCCGCGTGGCTGATCTTTGGATATGGATCGTTCACCTCGGACCCATCGGAGCCGTCTGGAAGCTTATCGATGTACACACGCAAGAACCGCTGCTTGCCGATTTTCCATTCGACGTCAACGATCTCCAGGCCTGCCGAACGCGCCACCCGTTCGGCAGCGTCGCGGACTTTTGCCAAATCCACGTAGAGACTCCCCGACCTTAGCCGGTCCGCAGTGCACTCCAACCGGCCAACAAAAAAGTGGGCTTGCGCCCACCCATTCGTTCGACCCGCTTCAGAGCGAAACAAGAGTATATTCCGGCTGCACGGTAAAAGCAAGATACGGGGCCTCTTAGGCCCGCAGCCTAAGGCCGGAAGAATTACCTAGTGGGGCAGGCGTGTCGCGGAAACGCTCTCTTTGGCGGCATTCTCGTAGAGATGAAGGATCTGTGCCGCGCGCTTCAGCAGGTCCGCGGGCAGGTCGCCGGCCTGGTAGTCTACCCATCCTGTGGTGTATTCCAGATTGATCTTCCTTCCGCCGCAATTCATTTCCAGCGAACCAAGCCGGTTCAAGACCAACTTAACCTCTCCAAGTCCGCATTCCGGAAGCAGCAGCAGGAAATCATCGCTGGCCAGACGCGCCGCGAAATCGGAACCCCGGCAAGCCCGCTTCAAGCGCCGGGCAAGCTCCTTCAAAGCCAGATCCATTGCCGATGCACCATATCGCTTGCTGACTTCAGCAAATTCTTCGATATGAACCGTAGCGAGACTCAGCATGCTGTTTTGCCGCCGCGCTCGGGCTATTTCTCTGCCCAGCTGCTGCTCGACGAAGCCACGCGTATACAGCCCTGTGCCGGGATCGATCCCCGACGGGTCCAAGATCAGCCCGGTTTGTGCGGTTGCGTCATCGCTCTGCCCCGTGAGATGCCTCCGTTGCCGCCGAATGGTCATCTCGCGGTAAAGCAGCCAGCCATTAAATAATAGAAGCAGGCAGAGGATTGCCCAACGCGCCTGGTCAGATCGTAGTTCGTAAAAATGTTCGCTGTGCTTGAAGAAAGAAGGAATGGAAGTTAGCAGAAAGGCCGTCGCCGAGAGGGTGGTCACACAAAGCGTGGAGAACCAAAGCCACCACTCGCTCCGCCCCAGCTCCCGCAGGCTGGTTTCCGCCAGCTGTGCGCGGAACATCCCGGATCCCTCGAGAGGCGAGGGACGGGGTTTGCTGCCGCGAAGGCCTGTTAATGATTCCATTGTCAGTACGCAGGACTACTACGCAAACACAATAGGTCGCTACTATGTAACAGCGCAACGAAGAAATGGTACAGGCTCGTTCGCTCCAGGAACCTGACCGGATGGTCAGCAGCAGGAAGCAAGCGATACAAATACTTACCCGGGGGAAATGGCTTGATCAAAAAAAGAAAAGCGCCTCCAGCCTTGCCGGAGGCGCTTTCCCAAAAAACTGCGTCAGAAAACTTACTGCTGGGGCTTCGCTGCAGGTGGTTGCGTCCCCGCGGGTTTCGTCGCAGGCGGCGGAGTCGTCGATGCGGGCTTGGTCGCGGCCGGCTTGGATTGCGCCGCTGCGCCGCCCTTGACCGGGTAAGCCTGATCGTACAGCCGGACGATGTCTTGCGTGACGTCAGCCTGGTTGGAGAAATTAACGATCGGCGTGTTCTGCGCCGAATAATCCAGAAGGACGACGTAGCCATTCTCCCGCGCGTAGCGGTCCAGAACGTCGTTCATTTTGCGCCCGAGGCGGTCAAACACATCGGCCTGCGCTGCGTTGGCATCTTCCTGCATTTCATTTTGCTTGCGTTCGAGCTGTTGCGCGAGCCTTTGCCCCTGCGTCGTCAGCCGGGCAATCTCTTCCTGGCTGCACTTCCCTTCGCACGCGGCAAGACGTTGCCGCATGTCATTAATCTGCTTGTTCATGTTTTCCAGTTCTGTCTGGCGCGGTGCGAATTGCGACTGCAACTCCGCCTGCGCAAGCTTCCCCTCCGACGTGCCCAGGATGGCCGCACGCACGTTCAGCACGCCGACCTTGCCGGTAGCCGGCGCCCCTGGCGTGGCGGTTGCTTGAGCCCAGGTGGCTCCTGTGCTTAATACAAACACTAAAGCCAAGGCAGCCGTTCGAAACGATGTAATTCTAGAATTCACTTTTTTCTCCTTGTATTGGTCTGCCCCGGCCAAACCGGGACCGACCTGCGCCAAGCCTGCTTGGCTTCAAATTTTTCCGCTACCCTAGCGGGTTCCGCGGGCGCGTTGCAAACCTGAAATTATAGCTGACGCCCTTTGCCTCCCGCAATCGCAAAGAGCGCCTCTTCTCCACGGCCCGGCCTTCAACTCCATCCGGCTCCGGGGCAAAAACTCCCCGTGTCTCAGCCTACTTCGGAAGCGGGAACAAAAGCACCCGGTTGTTCTTCTGATCCACAATGACCGCCAAATTCGTAAATGTTTGAATTGCAGCAGCGAATTGGGACGAGCCTCCGATTCCCAGCGTCTCCTTGGTTTGGAACGTCTGCGAATCCACAATCGAACTAGAATTGCTGAGCGCATTCACCGTTAGAATCGTGCTGGTCTGGAAGTTATAGGCCACCGAGGTCGGGTTAATCCCCACGCTGATTTGCGAGGTCCCGTTGGTGTCTGGGTTATAGGCGGTGATTTGATTACCCTGGGTGGACACCGCGTAAAAGAGCGCTGGCGACACGGCTGGATCAAACACGATGCCGGTTGGTGTTGCCTGCACGCCGCTAATCGATGCCGAAAGCAGTTTGACCGGAGTGGTACCTCCGATATCCACGCCGTCGAGCGCCCCGAAAGGTGCGGCAGCGCCATTGAGCAGCAAACAGGTGACCACGGCAAGGCCGCGGCCGTTAGTACCCCGGTCTGGATCAATGGCCACCGCGATGGGATTTTCATCCACCGCTACCGTCAACGGAGCCAGCGTGCCAATTGGGCTGGCCGTCAGAGGCGTGAGATCGATTGTGCTGACCGTATTGGACCCACTGTTGGCAATCACCACGAGATTTGTCTCCTGATCGATGGCCACACCGCTGGGAGAGGTCCCAACCGCCAAGTCCGCGACACCCGTCACCGGCGATAGACTCGCAAGATCCAGGATCGAAACGGTATTTGCTGAGCTGTTGGTCACTACCGCGACGCCCGAGCTGCCAGCCGGCTGGCCGGTGATGGCCAATCCCGGAATAACTGCTACTCCTACGGGAGTTCCGCCGGTCGGAATGGCCTTCACGATCGTCCCGAAATTACTCGAAGGATTCAAACTGATGACCGAAACCTGGTTGCATCCCGTGTTTGTCACCAGCGCGAGATTGTGAACGTTGTCAACGGCAACGCCGCCGGGTGCGGCCGGAGTGGGCGTGTTCGATGTCGCGCTAGAACATGCCGGTACCGGAACTTCTTCCAGCACTGTGAAGTCCACGACATTGGAGCCCACACCAGCAGTGACAACGTCGAGTCCAAAATGACGCGGACCCGTGAGAATGTTCAGAGTACCACCCGGAGCGGCAGGATCCGGGATCGACACAGGAATGATTACGTCGAGCTCCTGACTGCTCACAAAGGTCACGCCGCTGGGAAGCGGCACGCCGTCCAGGCGAACCTGCGAGGCATTCGTGAATCCCGCGCCGAGAATCCTGACGGGACCGACCGGCGTCGGCGCCACTCCGGAAATAATCTTCACGGCCGAGGAGAGTTGCGCGGGGTTGGAATAAGTCGAGGGATCGATGGCGGGTGTCAAGATCTGCTCGATGTGGACTGGCTTGATGATCCCCAGCCTGAAAACGGAAATATTGTTGCTTCCCGAATTCACCACCAGCGCGAGGTTATTGTTGGTATCGACACTGATGGCTCCCGGTATGGAAATATTTGTTGGGGTGGTGGAAGTGCAGCTCGATACACAAACTGAGGCAATCCCCGTTTGCGCTGTTGGGACAATCGCCAGGCGCAGCAGAGTCGTGGGATTCAGCAGCGAAACTTGATTGAGCTGCGGATTAAACGAAAGGCCGGTGTTAGTGAATGGCTGGAAGGCGGTGTTCGTTGCCCCCAGTTCGGGAGCGCCGGTGGTCACCAGCCCGGTTGCGCCGAGGAAAAGCGTTGTCGACAGAACGGTCTGGCTTTGCGGATTGATGTAGGTGACCTGGCTGGAAGTCACATTTGGATCCGCGAGAATCAACTGGCCGGTTATCGGATTCACGGCAATGCCCTGGTCTGACGGCGAGATGGTATACGTCAGGTATGGAACTCCGGAATTCTCCGTGCAGGAGGCTGGACAAGTGGTAATCGAATCATCATTCGCCGCCTGGGAATATTGAAAATTATTAGCATCCAGCACTACTCCCACTGCGAATGATCCGTTGAAATTCGTGTTGTTCTTGCCTGGCGGCATCCCGCTGATGAGCACAGTTCCCGCGTTCGCTGGATTGAGGTTGTGAGGGGTAGCCGTCGTAATGGTTACAACATTGGAGGCGCGCGTGGCGCTGGCGATCGCGGCGCTGCTCCCCGTTGGATTGGCCAGGTTTACCGCGGAGAGGACTCCGGCCCCGCCGGGCGTCACATAGGCCAGCCGCGCGCTGGGTTCAAAAACAACTTGCGGGTGCGCTCCCGTGTTCAGCGTAACGTAGGCGACGGGACAATACTTTGGGGTCGCCGGTGCCGCTGGCAGGATGCACGCTGGCGTTACTCCCGGATTCAGATTGATGATCAGTCCTATGTTTGTGGAAGCGAAGGCCACCACCGCGCGATGCGCGTAGGGATCGATCCCAACGGAATATGGAAACGGCTCCACGAACGCGGAGCTGGCCGGAACGGGTGGTGGGATGACTTGGCTCAAATCCACCGTAGCCAACAGCGTGCCTGCAGGCAGAGCAAGTACGGAAAGACTCCTGCTCCCGTAGTTCACCACTGCCGCAACGTGCAAGCTTTCGTCGACCGCTACACCCGTAGCCACCAGCCCAGTCGAAGAAGCCTGCACCGGCGTCGGAGACGTCCCGGCTGCCAAGTCCGAGAGCTTGATGATCTGCACGTTGTTCGCTGTGTTGACATTTGAGCCCGCGGCCTGCGGTGTGTTCGCGCCGCCTAGCGTCACTACGGCGTACCCAAGCACGGAGTCAATGGCGATGGCGCTCGGCGCCGACGCTGCGGGAAATGTTACCGGCGTCGGAGGAACCCCTGCCGGCAATGCATTCCCCTTTACATCCGTAGGTGGATTGGTCGCGCCATAATCCGGGATGATGGCGACGTTGGTGTAGGCAGTGGTGGATGTAGGCGCGGGAAATGGGCCAGGCGATGTGCTGTACGTCACACTAAAGGGATACAAACCAGCAACGTGGCCGCCTCCGCTCGGAGGGGGCAGACTTCCCCCAATGCGCCGCGCGGTGGGCGTAAATTGCCCGGAGGTGTTGGTCAGCAACGCACTGCCATTAAAATTGGTGGTCACCGTTGGACCATCCGGAGGGCCATAGTAACCGCCATCGATTACGAAGGGTGTCCCGCCCGTGTTCCCGAGAGTAGATTCCTGGAAATTGTCAGGAGAAGTGCCCACGATCGTAGGCCGCACCGGGACGATGTCTAATGGAAACGGTCCGCCGCTGACGGTGATGGACGTGTTGCTGCTGCTCACCCCCACCATGTAATGCCCCGGGGTCTTCAGATTGTCAGCGCTCAAGCGGATGCTCGCGCCAATGGCCGCGGAGGTAGCCGCGGCACTGAACACCACCTTGATTTGCGATGGACCCAGGGTTACGTTCCCGTTCGGGCCACTGAGGGTCACGCCGAGTTGCGAGGTGGCGTTCGTCGCGGAGAGAAGAATGTCCTGCTGCAAACCGCCTTGCGGGGCCACAGATGGCGAAATGCCGCTAAATACGATGTTGCCGCCCTTGACGATGGTGATATTCGACTGCGCGATGCGAGTTGAATCGACCGTGGAGACAGCAAAGAGGCTCGCGGTCGCTTGTGTTGGAACGGTGCTCGGCGCCGTGTAGGTTCCGGTGGTCCCGTCAACCGTTCCACAAGTGGGGGTGCAGGTCTTGCTGGAGGTGGTGGCCGTGGCATCCGCAGTGACATCCCACTTCAGCATGCTGTTCGGAATGACAACATTGTTAAAATCTTCGGCGAGGAACTGCTTGGCTTCACCCGTCGCCAGCGTGGCCGTTGCCGGAACGATCTGAATGCGAATCCCCGAATCGATGGCAATCATTGCCGTACCGGTCTTGCTTGCGTTGGCCTTCGATGTCGCAGTGATGGTGATCACCAAGTTCGGGTATTTCGTGGCGTCCGGAAATACCGTTGGTGCGGTAAAAGTGGCCGTGGAGGCTACCGTGGTGTTGCTGTTATCGATGTTGGAAAGAACGCCGACCGCCCCGTTCGCGGTGGTGCATGCAGCGGCCGCGGAAGGTTTGGGGCTGGGAACGGCAGTGGTTGCATTAGGAGTCGTTGTAAACGTGCAAGCGAAATCCGCGGCCAGATTTGTCGAACCGGTGACGACGGCCGTGAACGTGACTGATTGTGTTACCACCAGCGTGCCCGATCCCGGAGTTACCGTGACCACCACCTGATTGGCTGTGGAACTGCTGCATCCGTTGACCCACAAACACGCGACGGCTGCCGCCAGCAGGATGCTGTCCGAAATTCTTCTCAACTTCATACCCACTCTCTCCCCCACATTCGTGTTTCTTGCAATTTCTTTGCGCCCGTCGTATCGCCGCGTTCCTGGTTTTTTCCGCACCCCGCCGTATTCCTCATGCGCTAAAAGGTCCGGCTGACGGTAAATCGGAACGTATGCTGCGGTTCAAAATAATTAAGCCGCCCTGGATTGTTTACCAACTGTTGGATCGTGGGTCTGACCTGATCGAGCCAGACATCCGGCGGCAAGGTGCTGGGCAACAGCCCCAGGTGTGGGCAATTTGGCCCGATCTGGTCGCACACCTCGCTCGGATTGAAATAATCGGGCGGCGCAACAATCTGCGTGTGCAGGCGGTTGAGATTGTACGCGTAGTAGATCCGGAACGGCGCCTGAATGATCGGCAACTGCACCACAAACTCGATGCCCGTCGAGTAACGCATGCGGAAATTCGTTCCCGGCGCAATAGACAGCTGTTGGGACAGGCCCACGTTCTGCTGCGCGCTCGGAAATTGCGTCGTCAGGTTGTCGAACCCCGTTTGATCAAGCCGCAAAGAGTCTTTCCGGAGAATGCCATCTGTGCCGGCATCCAGGAAAAGCGCCATCGTCACTGGACCCACAATAGGGATGCGATATTCGAAATTTCCGTAGCCCATCGTGTCCGCCCCGGGGAACGAAATGGTGTAACCCAGGACCGGCACGTTGAATGTTCGCTGCGTCGGTTGGCCGAAACTGTTGAGACAGGTCCCGCACAAATACGTGAACTGCTGCGTCGAAGCCACAGGAATGAATGTGACCGGAGTGATGGAGCGAACATCATAACCGCGGACATCGTTCTCTCCGCCCAGATAGAAGCGGCTGTAAGGCGGCGGCTCTCCGCCTCCATATCCCGTGATGAAGCCCCCTGCCGCATGGAAGCTGAGGACGTTGCGACGCTTGTTAACAGGATGATAATAAGTCCAATTCACGACGTTACTGATGCTCTTGACGTTGCCGCCCAGCGGGCCGCCGGAGAAGGAAAAGGAGTCGGAGAAACTTTTCCCGCCCGTGGGATTCATCGGATTGTTGACCGTGTTATAACTGAACGATGGGGTGATCGTGCTGGAGATGATTCCGTTTAGCGCGCTGGGGCCCGCGATGCTGCGGAATTGCACCTGCGTGAACAATAGCTCGGAGGCCTGGTTATACGTCGTGATGTTCGTGCGCGTAAGGCCATAGGTGGCGGCAATGCGCGCGAATGAAAGCTTGCGGAGAGGATAGGACGCGTACACCGTGAAGCCTGTGCTGTTCTGCGTGTAGTTCTGGATGTATTCGGGGTTTACGCTGACGGACTGCCCGGTATACAGCGCCGCCTGTTGAGCTTGGTCGAACTTGTATCGGCTGGTGAAAACCGTGAATCCCGTGGAGATTGGCCGGTCAAACAGATACGGCTCTGTAAACCCGAACATGACGCTGCTTGTCAGATTGCCGAACTGCGCGGAAAGCGTAAGCGTTTCGCCAAGACCCAAAAAGTTATTGGTCTGGTAAGTCAGTCCGATGAAAGCGCCGGCCAGCCCGCTCACGCCACCCTGTAAGCCAATGGACTGCTTCCCTTTTTCCTTCAGTTTGAGCGTGATGTCGACCGTGCCGTCTTTCGTGTTTTTCTTGAGTTCCGCGGCCTTGTCCGCTTCGATTCTGTCAAAGTAGTCCAGTTGGTTCAGACGCAAGATGCTCAGTTCCCACAAGTGCTTGTTGAACAGCTGGCCTTCATCAATGAGCAACTGGCGCCGAATGACCTTATCGCGAGTGGTGGTGTTTCCGCTGAAATCGATGCGCCGCACATAATATTGTTTCTGTTCGTCAAATCGCATCGTGATATTGATCGTCTTTGTCGCTTCGTCGATTTCCGTGTCCGGCTCCGGGGTGAAGTCGATAAATCCGTATTGACCGTAAATCTTGCCGTAGCTCTCCAGGGCCTTGCGCACTTTTTCCGCGGAGAAAATATCCCCAGGCTTGAGCGGAAACACTGCTTTGAGCGCATCAACCTTCAGTGATAGTGCTTTGTCCGGATCGGCGCTCACGATTTTCAGCGTCCCCATGCGGTACCGCTCGCCTTCTTCGATGGGGATTGTGATGTTTACGGCCTTGCCGTGGCTCCGGCCGGTAACGACCGGAACGCCCCAGCGGAAGCCTTCTGTATCCACGTTTTCCAGAACGGGATCTCCGACGGAAACCTTGAAATATCCGTTGTCGCGATAGAGGCCGCGAACACCAACTTCCAGATCTTCATTCAATTTTTGGCGGTCGTACGTTTTGGACATCACCGCGATATTCCAGAAGTACAGCGGAATCGCATATGGCCGGTCGTTCTTCATGGCGCGAATCAATTTGCGATCGCTGAATGCGTGGTTCCCGGTGAATTTAATCTGACCGACTTTGACCTTGGGCCCTTCCTCAATCTTGAACACCAGAATGACGGCGTTGCTCGAGGCAATGCGCTCATACTCGGGTGTTACCGTCGCGAACTGCCGCCCGTGTTCGGCCAGCAACTCCTTCAAGACCACTTCCGCCTTCTTGATTTTTGTGGGATCGAACTGGCTCTCAACCGTCAGCCCGACCTTGCGCTCTTTGAAGCGATCGAGAATGTCCGACTCGGAGACGGAATGGATGCCGTCGTAGCGAATGCGGCGGATTTGCGGCCGCTCTTTCACGTCGAAGATGATGATTTTGCCGTTCGGTCTGCTGGGTGAATCTTCGACCTTCAAGCTCACATCTTCGAAAAATTGTGTGTTCCAAAGCGCCTGGAAATCGCGTCTCAGTGTCTCTTCGTTATATACGTCGCCTTCGCGGCTGAAGATCCGCGCCTTGAGAGTGTCGGTGCGCACGCGGCGGTTCCCTAGGAATTCGATTCGATCGATGATGTATTGCTGCTGTGTGGTGGCGGCCTGTTGCTCCGGGGAAGCGGCTGAGGAATGATCCTCTATGACGTCCTTGCCGGTTTTCCAGTCGATCGAGGCGGAGAAAAGAAGAGAACCGGAAGACGGAGCCTCGTTCGCACGGAGTTCTTCTAGCGGCGCAGCAGGTAACGCGATCGCGAAAAGGAACACCACCGCGATCATTCGCGTCACGCTGGCCGCTAAAACTCCAAACGGCAAACAGACTCTTCTGTATGCGGCCGATGAGGTCGTCAAGGCCGCGCCCCCCAAACCCAAGTTGTTCTTCTCCCGCCGGACCCGGTATGGGCCGGCCGTGCGTCGACTCCGGCCCGGCCGGAGTCGCCCTTTGACTTTGTGTCAGATTCGTTAGTGGACGACCGGGGTTGCCTCACCCACGGGTCGGAACGAAAGGCCTTCCCCTGCAACGTAAATCTGGAGTGTCGCCGGCCTTTGAATCCCACCCTGGATCAGCGCCTCGGAGAGCGGGTCTTCCACATACTTCTGCAAAGCCCGCCGCAGCGGACGAGCCCCGTAATTGCGGTCCGCACACGTTTTCTCGAGGATCCACTGTCGCGCTTCCGGCGATACCACGATCTGCACCTGCCGGTGGATCAGCGTGTCGTTCAGCTGGCCCACTAGCAAATCGATAATGCGGAGCAAATCTTCATCGCCCAGCGGATTGAAAATAATCACTTCGTCCAACCGGTTGAGAAACTCCGGATTGAACACCCGCTTTACTTCGTTCATCACCATATCTTCCATACTCTTCTGCCCGGCTTCATCAGCGCCGGACTGGAAGCCCATCGAGGTGCGCTTCTGCAAATGCCGCGCGCCGAGATTGGACGTCATGATGATGATCGTGTTCCGGAAATCCACGGTATTGCCAAGCCCGTCCGTCAACTGCCCGTCTTCAAACACCTGCAATAGAATGTTGAAAACGTCCGGATGCGCTTTCTCGATTTCATCCAGCAGGATGACCGAGTACGGCGTCCGGCGGACGCGTTCCGTCAACTGACCGCCTTCTTCGTAGCCCACGTACCCCGGAGGCGCGCCAATCAGTTTCGACACCGAGTGCTTCTCCATGAACTCCGACATGTCGAAACGCACCAGCGACTTCTCCGATCCAAAAAGGAATTCCGCCAATCGGCGCGCGACTTCCGTCTTGCCCACGCCCGTCGGCCCGAGAAAAAAGAAACAACCGACAGGCCGCAACGGCGATTTGAGTCCCGCGCGGCTCCGCCGAATCGCGCGCGCCAGCGCCGTGATTGCCTTATCTTGGCTGATCACGCGTTTATGCAATTCCGGCTCGATGCGCAAAAGCTTTTGCTGTTCGTCCTCTTTAATGGAGGTGACGCCTACGCCCGTCCAGCGCGAGACCACTTCTTCGATGTCCTCGCGCGTCACGATACCCGTTGAAGCGTCATCCAGCTTGTAACGCTCCCGCAACCCGCGCAGATTTTCCTTTTCCTTGCGCTCTTCTTCCGAATAGAACCGCGCCTTTTCGAATTCATGGTTGGCGATCGCCGTTTCCATCCGGTGCGTGATGAATTTCACGCGCTTTTGTACTTCACCCACTTCTTCGGGAACGGTTGCCTGGCGCAGCTTGACGCGCGCGCCGGCTTCGTCGATCAGATCGATGGCCTTGTCCGGAAGAAAACGGTCCGGAATGTAGCGATTCGAAAGATAGACGGAATAGCGCAAAGCCTCATCCGTATAGCTGACGGCATGAAATTTTTCGTAACGCTCACGGACGCCCTGAATCACCAGCACGGCCTCTTCTTCGTTCGGGGCCGGAACCTTTACCGCCTGGAAGCGCCGCTCCAGTGAGCGATCCTTTTCCACTGATTTACGATATTCACCCGGTGTTGTTGCGCCGATACACTGAATCTCGCCCCTCGAAAGCGCCGGTTTCAAAATGTTGGCCGCGTCGAGGGAGCCTTCCGCCGACCCCGCACCCACTAGCGTATGCAGCTCATCAATGAAGATGATGGAGTTCTGGCTCTCCATCAATTCTTTCATGATGGTCTTGAGCCGCTCTTCGAATTGGCCGCGGTATTTGGTGCCCGCCACGATCAAGGAAAGGTCCAGCGAAAGAATGCGCTTGTCCGCTAGAAATGGCGGCACGTCCCCGTCGGAGATCCGCTGCGCCAGTCCTTCGACGATCGCGGTCTTCCCTACGCCGGGCTCGCCAATCAAAACCGGGTTGTTCTTTGTGCGCCGGCAAAGAATCTGGATGACGCGTTCCACTTCCCCTTCGCGCCCAACCAGCGGGTCCAGCGATCCTTCGCCCGCCGCTTGCGTCAGGTCGCGGCTGAACTCCGCGAGCAACGAGGTCTCTTTCGGCCGCGCCGCCGTCGCTTTTTCGCCGGACGTGCGTGCCAGCTCCTCGCGCAGCGTGGAGAGCCGCAGCCCGCGTTCCATCAAGATTTCCGCGCCAAAACATTTCTCTTCGCGCAGTATTCCCAGCAGCAGATGTTCCGTCCCGACGTGCTTGTGCCCCAGCCGCTCGGCTTCTTCCGCCGCCATGTTCAGGATGCGCTTGCACTCCGCGCTCAGCGGTACTTCCACCGAAGTGGAGATGCGCTCGCGGATGGTGATGCGCGCTTCAATCTCTTTTCGAATCGACTCGATTGATCCCTGCTGCCGCAGGAACCGGTTCGCCAGCGCCTTGTCCTCGCGCATCAAGCCGAGCAGCAAATGCTCCGTCTCGATGTACGGGCTGCCATACTGGCTGGCTTCGTATCTTGCAAAAAATATGACGCGTCGTGCTTTTTCTGTATAACGTTCGAACACGTTAGCTCGCTTCTCCCCCCGGGACCCTGCTCGCATCGGCAACCGCCTCGCGAGTCTGCAGAACGCCATGTTCCAATCCCAGTATCCGGTCACACCGCGCGGCGAGCGCCAAATTGTGCGTCGCGATCAGCGACGTCAACCTGTGCGTGCGGTGAAGCCGTTCCAGCAATTCGAACACTGCCCAAGCGTTCTGCTCGTCTAGATCTCCGGTGGGCTCGTCTGCCAGCAGCACCGACGGCCCGGTGACGAGCGCCCGGGCTATCGCGACACGCTGCTGTTCCCCTCCGGAGAGTTCCCCTGCCCGGTGATCGGCCCGATTCTCCAAGCCGACTTCCGCGAGCCACTTCCGCGCCATCCCCAGCGCAGAAGCAAAATTCTCGCCGCGCAACAGCAGCGGCATGGCTACGTTTTCCGCAGCCGTAAAATCCGGCAGCAACTGGTGGCGCTGCCACAAAAATCCCACGGCACGATTTCGGAATTCCGACAATGCCGCGTCATCATTTGTTTCGATGGCTTTCGTTGCAAAGTATACTGTACCGCTCGTCGGCGTGTCTAGCGCGGCAAGCAGATGCAACAGCGTGCTCTTCCCCGCTCCCGATGGCGCGACGATCGCTACCATCTCTCCCTGCCGCAAAATCAGGTTTGCATCCATCAAAACCGCTAGCGATTTTTCGCCTTTTCCATAAACTTTCTTTAGTCCGCGCGTTTCCAGCACCACGCTCGCACCACTGTGGTCGCCTTCCTCTGTGCCGTATCCGTTTTGTGTGCCCTGCATCATTCCTATTCTAGGCCCCGCGTTCTCAATCCCTTCGCCGCTTACCTTTCGTTAGATGCTAAGTTTGCAATCTTCGTGCCGGTTTCCCGGAATTAGCGTGTACGCCAAATGGACCAAACTGTTTCCCATTTCTGGCAGTGCACTGGCTGCCAAAAGGAAGGCATTTTTCGCCGAATTCGAAACTTCTTTAATCTTTTTGCCTTCAACATCTTACGGCGGGTACCCACGACCTTTCCAGGAGTATGATGCGCTCAAGTACTTCCCGCCTGCTTCCTGCTCCTTCTAGGAGCAAATCACGCGCCAAATCCTCTCCAGGAAATGGTTATTCCTTCGCAAACCGGCTCTCTACTCGTAGCGCAGAATCTCCACCGGCAACAGCCGCGCAGCAGCCCGAGCCGGAATTATCGTCGCCACCACGGAAATTCCCATCGCTACCATCGTAATCCATACTCCATCCAGCACGCTCGGATGAAACGGCACGTACGGCACCGCGTACACTTGCGGATCCAGGGGAATGAGATGATAACTGCCTGCGATAATTGAGAACGTGTACCCAATCGCCAAGCCAGCGAGGGTGCCCGCCGCTCCAATCGTTACTCCCTGCCACAAAAAAATCGTGCGAATCTGTTCGCGCCGCGCGCCCATGGACATCAGCACGGCAATGTCGCGCGCTTTGTCCGTCACCGTCATCGAGAGCACCACCAGAATGTTGAGCCCCGCGACAAACGTGATCAGCCCGATGAAGATTGCCGTTACCAGCTTCTCAAGGCGAAGAGCGCGAAACAACGCGCGGTTTTCTTCCATCCAGGTGGCTGTCGAATATCCTTGCCCCGCCACCTCTCGGACTTTTTCGGCGATTTCACCCGCGCGTTCCGGCTGATCCAGCCGGAATTCCAGGACGTTGACCACATCTCCCGCGCCGGAAAGTCCCTGCGCGGCGGACAGCGTCATGAAGCACCAGTTCTCATCGTAATCATAGAAGCCGGAATCAAATACGCCCGCGACCCGGAATCTTCGCGTTCGTGGCATCAGTCCGAACGGTGTCAATCTCCCCTGAGGACTCGTCAGCGTGACATAGTCGCCCGGAGCGAGCTTCCATTCTTCCGCGAGCTGCTTGCCGACTACGAGCGCTTCAATCCCATCAGCATCCGGCGAAAAATCCAGCTTTCCCGAGACGATACGTTGCAGCGCTTCATCACTTTTGCGCTCGCGTTCCGGATCAATGCCTTTTGTTACCACGCCGCGCGCCTGTCCGGCAAACGAGAGCAACACCGTCTGATAAACCGCTGGCGTCACCGAGCGCGCACCGGGCGTGGTTGACAGTTTCTTCGCCAGTTCCTCGTAATTCCTGATCCCGCCGGAACCGGGCCGCGTGAGCGAAACATGCGCGGTCACTCCGAGGAGCCGCGCTTGCAGTGTTTCGCGGAAGCCGGTGTTCATCGACAGCGCAATCACCAGCGTCGCCACACCCGCCGCCACGCCGATTACGGAAAACAATGTCACCAGCCGCAGTACCGCCGGGCGGTACGGAGACCGCAGATACCGCCTCGCCACAAACCATTCAAATCGCATTGTGATTGGAAGAATACGTTACGCGCCGTGTGCTTCGGTAGTGGAAGATGATTCCCCGCCAGCTTCGGGACGAAGCAACGGGAACAGGATAACGTCGCGGATCGACGGCGAGTCTGTGAGCAGCATGGTAAGCCGGTCGATCCCAATCCCTTCGCCTGCCGTGGGCGGCATTCCGTGACACAGCGCGCGGATATAATCCACGTCGAGCTGCTTCGGCATCTCCTCGCCTCCTTGCGCAATTTGCGCCAGGAACCGCCGCTCTTGCTCCGCTGGATCGTTCAACTCGGAAAAACCATTCGCCACTTCCATCCCCGCTACATAAATCTCGAATCGCTCCGTCAGCGATGGATCCTCCGGCTTCTGTTTCGAAAGCGGTGAAATGTCCGTCGGAAAATCGTACAGGATGGTTGGCTGAATCAATTTGTCTTCCGCCATCGTTTCGAACAGAAGCCCGGTCCATTCGCCGTCCGAAAGAGACCCTTTGGCAGCCGCGTACGGCGATCCGCTCTGCTTCGCCCAAAGGTTGTAGCGGCTGGTTGCGGCCTGTGCACCGCTAGGAGAAGCCAGCTCGGCGAGGCTAGGAGGCACGCCTGCTTCCCCAGGCCAATACCTCTGGATGGCTTCACGCATGGAGAGCCTTTGCATCTTCGAAAAATCCAGTTCGATCTCGCCGAACTTTACGATCGTGGAGCCGGTAATGTTCTTCGCCAGAATCGCAAAGAGTTGCTCATTCATGTCCATCAGGTCGCGGTAGTTGCTGTACGCCTCATAGAATTCCAGCATTGTGAATTCCGGATTGTGCTGTGTGGAAATCCCTTCATTGCGGAAGTTCCGGTTAATCTCGTAGACCCGGTCGAACCCGCCGACCGTCAACCGCTTCAGATAGAGCTCCGGCGCAATGCGCAAATACAGATCAACGTCCAACGTATTGTGATGCGTAATGAAAGGCCGCGCCGCCGCGCCGCCCGCAATTGGGTGCATCATCGGCGTTTCTACTTCGATATAGCCGCGCGCGTCGAAGAACCGCCGCAATTCCTGGATGATCCGCGCGCGCGTCGCGAACACCTCGCGCGATTTATCATTTGCCACCAGGTCCAGATACCTCTGCCGATAGCGGAGTTCCACATCCGTCAAACCATGCCATTTCTCCGGCAACGGCAGCAGCGCTTTCGAAAGAAAAAACAGTTCCTCAACCCAAATGGAGAGCTCATTAGTCTTTGTTCGAAACAGATGGCCGCGCACGCCAATAAAGTCGCCCAAATCCAGCAGGTGGAATAGCTCGAACCCCTTTTCGCCCACAACATCTTTCTTTACATAGATCTGGATCTGCTTGCCCGAGCCTTGCAAATGTGCAAAGCCTGCCTTTCCCATGAGTCGGAGCGAGACAATGCGCCCTGCCACACGAATTTCGCGCTTCTCGGCTTCCAGCTCCGGTCCTGAAGTCTGGCCGTAGCGCTCGACTAGCGCTGCAGGCGTATCCGTCCAGCGAAACTCCCGTGGGTATGGATCCTGTCCCAGGGCTTCGATCTGCTGAAGCTTTTTCTGGCGCTGCTCAAACTGGTCGCGCGGCTCAAATTGCAACGGGGAAATCCTTTCGAACTCGAATGCACGCGAGTATAGCGGCCTGCCCGTCCGCTGAGCAAGGAACACGCTGCTGCCCCCTGCTTCGCGTGGAGCGCTATCTAATGACTCTTCTCCCGCTCTCGAATCTCGCACACGGGTTCGTTGCTGTTCAACAGTCCCAAATGGGTCCAGAAAAGTACTTGAAAAAACACTGTCTCATGGAGAAGTTTTTGGTATACTTCGTTTCCTGTCCCTGACGGAGAACACTTTTGAGAGGCTCCATCCGCCCCCCACTCGCCCGCGGATTGTCTGTCGAACAGGACTGGCGCGCGTGGCTGCCCGAAGATCAGGCTGTGGTTTTCCGCAAGAACGTCCAGAAACTCGAATCCAATTATGCGATGTTGAGCATCTCGCTGAATGAGGCGATCGAACTGCGCCAGGAAAGACATCTGGGCAAATCCCTTCAGGCCGTCCAGGTTTCGGCAAGTCTTTGTCCTCTGCTAACCGATCTCCTCGGTGGTTTGCTTCGTGCCCTCTACGAGCACGCTAAGCATTACGGCACCATCCCCAACGCCGCTCCTCTCAACCCTGCCAATTTTCAAGGGCAGAAAAGCCAGAAATCGGCACGCATCAACAGCCTGCTCAACCACGTGCTGCTTTCCCATCGGCTTCAGTTTCTCCATAAGCTGAACACTTTGGGTGAGATGGTCGAGGATTTAGGCAAGGATTACCGCGTTTCCGCGGCCGAGCTTTCCGAAGGTAATTCCGCGGATCCCCGAAGAATGTGGGAAGCGGTGGACGCGGACCATTATGATCTGAATACCTGTCTCCGGGAGGCTATCGTCCTGCTGAAATCCTTCCTCCTTGTGCTTCCCGCGGACCAGCTGGCCCTCTTCCAGCAGACCATCCTGGAACAATCCCAGCTTCCACCAGCCGAAGCCCGCCACCGCTTCTTCCGTCATAGACGGATGGCCCCAATCGCGGGACAATAGTCTGGCCTGCTTGCCCGCAGTGCTGCATTTCGTTTGCCATGCAACAAGTGCCCTGTACAGGTGTTTGTTTAGCAAGTGCGGGCTCATGCAAGGACAACTCTAGGGGGTACCCGGTGCATCCGAGAAGGTGGATGCGCCGTTATTGGACCGTTGGCCCGAAATCAACCACGCGATCCGAACGCGCCGGCTTCGCCGCAGTCAGCTAAACCGTTGACTGAGGCCGATGCCATCCGCTTGGCCCAGGCCGGCGATGCTGCGGCTTTTGAGTTCTTGTACCAGTTGCATGGCCGCCGCGTCTACGCTCTCTGCCTGCGGATGGTAAACAACCCGTCCGATGCGGAAGATCTGATGCAGGAAGCCTTTCTGCAGCTCTTCCGCAAGATTGGGACTTTTCGCGGTGAGTCGGCTTTTTCGACCTGGTTGCATCGGATGACGGTCAATGTTGTGCTTATGCGGCTTCGGAAGAAGTCGCTCCCTGTGGCCTCTCTGGAAGAAACGACGGAGCCCGACGAAGAAACCGGCGGCCCCAGGAAAGACATCGGAGCACCTGATTTGCGCCTTAGCGGTGCGGTGGACCGGGTCAATTTGGAACGATCCGTAGAGAAACTGCCGCCCGGCTATCGCACCGTCTTTGTGCTCCACGACGTGCAGGGATACGAGCACAACGAGATCGCGGACATTATGGGATGTTCGGTCGGCAACTCGAAGTCACAATTGCACAAAGCGCGTACGCGCCTGCGCCAGCTGCTGCAGGAAGACGTACGTGAACAAGCGCGGCAGGTACGGCATGCCGCGAAAACGCAGACGGCACACAATGATTGAGCTACAATGTGCGCAATCGGTGGGTGTGCATACGGCTTCACGGCGAAGCAGGAATTGTTTGCGGTGAATAGATTCGCAAAAGTCGAGAGGACGGCCGTCCAGTGCCGGTCTTCTTCGGAGTGATGGGTCATGCAGTGTAGGGACGTGGAAACAGTAATCGAGCAGGAAGGTCTGGCGCCGCTTTCGCAGGCCGTGAACTCGCATCTGGCGGAGTGCCGCGAGTGCCGCAACTATATTGCGGATTTGACCAGCATTGTTGACGTCGCGCGCAAGATGCCTCGCGAAATTGCTCCCCCCGATCGTGTTTGGACCGCACTACGTGCCCAGCTTGAGCTCGAAGGAATCATCAAGGAACCTGTTCTCGCGCCTTCCATGGACCGTGCCTCGTGGTGGCAGGGCTTCGGCGATCTCTTCCGCAGCCGCGCCATGGCTACCGCTACGGTCGGCTTGCTCATACTCTTCGCCGCTGTTCTTCAGCTCCGCAATGACAATGATGCCGCCCTGAACGCGCCGCTCTCGATGCAGCCTTCCATGATGGCTTCGGAATCCTTCGCAGCTACTCGATCTGTCCTCGATGATCAGGAGCCTGTCGCCAGAGGCATGATTTTGGCCAGCACCGCTCCCGTCGATGCCTCGCTCCGTGACAATCTGCAGCAGGTTGACGACTTTATCGCCGATTGCGAGCGCCGTGTAAAAGAAGAACCGCAGGACGACCTGGCCCGCGAGTACCTGTCCGGCGCTTATCAGCAAAAAGCGGAATTATTGTCTGCGATGATGGATCGCGGAGGGAGCATTCACTGACATGGACATTCGAATCACGGAGCTGACCCCAGGCCGGTCAAGTTCACTTCTTCCGCGCAATATCGTGCCCGCTTTGGGCGCCTGCCTATTCCTTTGGCCCATCGGCGCTTCCGCAGCCGGTCAGCACCTCGAAAAACATTTCCCTGTGCAGGGCCGTCCGGTCGTCTTGATCCAAAACGTTGCCAATGGCCGAATTGAAGTAAAGTCCTGGAAAAACCCCGAAATAGTGGTCACGGGAACCCGAGCTTCCGATAAAATTACCGTGGAGTTCGAACAGGCTGGCGATCGCGTTGACGTCACTTCCAGCATTCTCGATTCCTCAGCCCAGCCGCAAGAGCTCGAAACTAATCTTCAGCTGACGGTTCCGGAAGAGACCGAGCTGCAGCTCAAGACCCAAACCGGGCTCATCTATGTCGAGCAGGTCATGGGGGACATGAAGCTGGAAAGTGTCTCCGGCGATATTCACCTCAAGGAAGTTTCCGGCTATATCATCGTCAAGACCACCGGCGGTTCCTTGGTGTGCACGCAATGTGCAGGAAAACTCGAATTCAGTTCCATCAGCGGCAGCGCCCAAATCCTCCAGCCGGGCCTGACGAACGTCAATCTTCTCACCACTACTGGCAACATTCTCTTTGACGGCGATTTCGTCCGCACCGGTCTCTACACCATGAAGAGCGGCAAAGGCCTCGTCGAGGTTCGCTTTTCCGGCAGCGATTCTTTTGACCTCAACGCGCAAACCACCATGGGCACTGTGGACAACCGCGCCGCCGCATATCTCAAGCCCGATTCGCACGGCGTCAAGCACATGGCTTCAAAATTTACCAAGGGGCTCTTCGGCACCGTAGGCCTTGGACTCGCGAAGGTCGAACTCTCCTCCTACAGTGGTACAATTCGCATCCTGAAGCGCGATTAGTTTCTCGCGCAGCCATCCCGTGGCGACCATACCTCCTTTGCGCGTCCCGCTGGCGCGTGTTCCGATCCTCTGCCTCGCCGGATTCATGGGTTCCGGCAAGACCACTGTAGGCACGCTCCTTGCCCAGCATCTCGCCTGGCGTTTTGTTGATCTCGATGACCGCATCGAAGAAGCCGCTGGGCTCACCATTCCCGAGATTTTTGAACGACTGGGAGAGCCCGCTTTTCGAAAGCTGGAAGCCGACCAACTCCGCGCCGCCCTTGGCCGCGCCTCCGAACATAAGGAGAGTACCGTTCTCGCACTCGGCGGTGGAACTTACGCCCAGCCCGGTTGCCCCGAGTTTCTCCGCTCTGCCGGCGTTCCCGTTCTCTGGCTGGATTCTCCGCTCGAACTATTACTCTCTCGCTGCATGACCATGACCGGCCGCCCGCTCTTCCGCGATGAAGTCAGCTTCCGCGCGCTTTACGCTCAACGCCTCCCTTCCTATCAACTCGCCGACTCGCGCGTGGACAGTTCCGCCGAGCCGACTCAAGTCGTCGCCGAAATTCTGCGCCGCGGCATTGTTGCTTCCGGCGGAAATCCAGCCTCAATTCCTCGTTGAGAAACCGCTTCCCTGAGAGAGAATGGACGCCAGGGTAAGAACGACTATGAAATCCAGAACACTGGCGATTGCCACCGCTCTCGGAATTCTCGCCTGTTCCGCGCTTTCTCTATCGGCGCAGAAAAAAAGCGCCGTATCAGGCCCCGCCGTCTTTGTTCAGGACAAGGGCAGATTTACCATCAATCTCGACGGTCAGACCGTCGGTCACGAAGAGTTTGAAATTGCTCCCTCGGGTGCCGGCTGGCGCTCCAAAGGCCTTTCGGAAATCAAGCCGCCCCAAGGCGCCGCAAGCAAAATTTCCGGCACGCTTACGCTGCAGCCCGATGGCGCACCGATCAGTTACGAATGGACAGCCCAGGCGGAAAAAACCAATGGCGCGCACATTGTTTTCGCCAACGGCACCGCCAAAATCACGCTGGAAATGCAGGGCGCGCGCCCATTCGAACAGACTCTTGCCTTCAACACTCCCCTCATCGCCGTACTCGACAACAATCTGTACCACCAATATGCCGTTCTCGCCCGCGTCTATGACTGGTCCAAGCGTGGCTCACAAACTTTTCCCGTGCTCATCCCGCAGGAGCTAACGCCCGGAACCATCACCGTTGAAGCCACGGGCGCGGCCAACGTCGACGGAAAATCCTACGAAGGCCTCAAGGTCACGACTTCCGATATTGAGATCCTCCTGGTTCTCGACGCCAGTCACCGGCTGATGCGGCTCGAAGTTCCGTCCGCAAAAGTTTCCGTCGTTCGCGAATAGTCGAAAGAACGAGGGCGCAACACTCTTGACCTCCGTGCTTTCCGTCCCCGCGGCCACGGCCATGTCTCTAGTCTTGATGAGACTAGTGCCACCTGTGCTCAGAAGTGTCGCGCAAAAAAAAAATGCGGCGCCCCCGTCTTGGGGACGCCGCGTTTTCTTGTGCCCTGCTCTCGAGAAAAGCTTACCGCGCAACCGGCCGGAGGAACGAAGGCTTGCTCTGAGTTGCCCCGAACGAGCCGCCCGGTCTCCGCAGCTGGTAGCCCTGCGGTTGACCATGGGCGAGCGTGTGGGCAAGCCCATTCGAATGCACGGCGCCGATGTGTCCGTTGCCGTTGCCATTCGCCGACGCGGGCTGCGGCAGCCGCGCCGGATTACCGATAGGGCGGAGCGTGATTGGTGCTGCGTGAACGTGGTCGCTGATCGCTTGCAGGCGCTTCAGGATGGACTGCCATTGCTCCCAATCCAGTTGGCGCAGGAACGGGCGTAGCCCCTGGATGAATGGATCCTCGAGTAGCGCTTCGCCATCCGATTCCGGGATGAAGAAGCGGTTCAGCCCGACGTTCAGTGCCTCGGAAATTTTCTCCAGTGTGCCGAGGCTCGGCGTCATCTGGCCGCTTTCGATGCGGGAGAGATAGGACCGCGAGACTTTTGAGCGCGATTGCAGCTGGCTCTGGGTCATCGCGCGCGATTCGCGCAGTTGGCGAATACGCTGGCCGATGTTCTCGACCGTCTCCTGGTTGACGAATTTTTCCGACGCAGGCTCAGCGACTGCCTCCTCCGGAGGTGCCGGTGGAGGAATCAGGAACTCCAAGCGCTGAGGCAAGGCGCGCACACAACGGCGGCAATTCCCAGTGCGCGTCCGGTACTGGACAAGTCCACATGTCTTGCAGCGGATGACTTCCCGATCCAACTCTAGCGAGTTCATAGATTCATTTTCTAATTGTGCCGACACCGGTACTCCTTGTTGACGGTTTTTTTCCGGCGTGCGGATAGGCGAGAGACGCTGGAACGTTCTCAGGGAAGGCAGTGACTGGCGCAACGGGAGTATTGTGCGTACGCCATTTTCTGTCAAGAGTATTTTTGAACTATTTTTAAGATTTGCAGCCGCGCTTCTCCATGTTTACGCCCTGTTTTCGCCTGTCCTTGCGGGCAGTCGCGTCTCCGAGCGCCGTACTTTCCGCGACTACTTGTATCTCTCACTCATGCATGCCATACAGCTTGTGGTGTACTGGCGTTGCCAGATTTTCCACAGCCCGCGTTCTGAGCCCGCCCCCTCACCTGGTTTTCTGGCATCCTGCTTTACACGGGGCCACTTCTACTGCCAATTGGAAGCAGTGAGCGCCATCGCTGTGAGCCTCGGTTAGGACCCGTTTTGGGACTCGAATACTCTCTCACCACGTCCCGATTCGCAAAATCAACCCTGAAGTAAATTTAATGCCTTGAGAGGCGTTTATCTGGTCCACGCGAGAAATCCAGGTGTGCGTGTACTCGAGGTTCGCGACGCGCCAGGCAAGCGCCCGGTTCACCAGGAAATCGAACCCGCCTCCAGCCTCGATCACCAATCCATCCGCCATGTGCTCGACAGACCAATCGCTTCTAGTGGGATAGTGTGGGAGCGTGCCGCTGCCATCTTTCCATGCATGGAGAAGCTCCCATTTTTTCTGCATGTCGTCGATTTCGTGGGTGATTCTTCGACCGCCGATGAGAACCTGGCTGTACGGGGACACCCGATGCGATGCCAAGGGCGCCCATCGCAATCCGATGGCGAACATTTCCGAATCCGCGCTTTCGCCTTTGGGCATGTTGATGATCATGCAGCCATTGACCTCGGCAATGAATTGCCAGCTCGGATTGATCCGCGCGGCCCCGCTTCCCCCGCCGCCGATGCAGCTGCCGCCGCCGAGAAAGCTTTCATACTGTGCCGTAGCCATCAGCTCGATGGGCGCCTCGAGCGGATATTTCCTTTGACTAGAATCGCTTTTCAAAATTCCCGCGGAATCGAACTCGAAAATCTTTCCCGTGAGCCCCTCCTTGTAGTCTTTCAAGAGTTGCTTGCGGAGTTCGTGATTGGCTCCAAAGATTCCGAAACGTGTTGCGCGATACCACGGCGGTTTGAAGGCCATCAGATTGGCGAAGGTCCGGCTGGGATTCCCAAAGCACCTGGCAAGCATAATCATCGGGATATTCGACGTCCGGTTTTCCAGCCCGGTAATGACGTAACGATCCGCAATGTCCTCGCCCATCATCCAGACAATGCCAACAGTCGGGGTGATAACCAAATCGGTGAATCCGCCTGGTTCGTGGAGTTGCACATTTCCGATCGAAGCCTCGCTTGCTGGGCCGATCTTCCATTGCGTGCTCATGATTGCGGAAAATGACAGCGCCCGCAAACGGCTGATCCAGTAATCACGTCCCGATCCCCACATGACGTTTCGATACTTCGGGTCGTTTTGTTGCTGGATGAATCCAAAGATGGCCCCTTCCATGGGATGCGCCAGATCGTTGGTAATGAAAGGATCATGGTCATCCCACCCTCGAATTTCGGAGACAGACGATATCCAGTTGTTGAACCACGGTCCGTTGAGGGCATCCCGAGTTCCGGCCTCTGTTGTGAAACGAAACGCATGCATGATCCCCGTATACAGCATCGATTCTCCCAGCGCAGGCCGCCACTGGAATCGGTCGGAATCTGCCGTTCCTCCCCTCTCTTTTCTCGACTTTAATTCCTTCGGCTTGAGAGCCACGGGAACGATCGCGGGCGTCGACAAAGCTCCCGGAATGCCCTCGGCATCTGCGTTGTCATGTTCCGTTGCGTTTTTTGGAGGGTCGTCCGACGTGGTAACCAATATCGGTCGATCATCGGAAAGGATGTTTTCCTCATCGGTGCCGTTTGGGCTGTTCTTTTCTTTCTGCAGAATCTGACTAATTCTCACTGAATGGTTGACATCACGCCAAAAAATTCCTGGCGTGCAGACGTGTGCATCCGCCAGGATGGCGCCAGTCAGAAGGGCGAAAACAAAACCGATGCAGTATCGGGAATAGGTAGCCATGATAGTTCCTCCCATGCCGGGGAGGGGCACGAGCCGAGGCGTGCCCGTCACTCATTTGAATCGCAACGACAGTCTTCTACACTCACTCCACTCTCGGACACTGTAAGTTCTGACAGTCTCAAAGGTGAGAAGTCTCTTGGACTAAATGCGAGGAATGAGCTCAGTCCGGCGGGACGATTTGCAGGGTGCCGTTAGGGCGATCGAGAAACGTTCGCGCGTGGCACGATGCAAATGTGGATGAAAGTCCCGGTCTGTAGATCAGTTATTGCAAAACGCAGCCTCAGAACCGTTTCTGGCTAGCCTTTTCCTCCTGCGCTACACTATCCGTTTCGTTTTGGGAGAAACCGCATGCCGACACGCGACGACGCTTGGAACCTGCTGTGCGAGTACACCGCTTCCGAGAGTCTGCGCAAACACATGCTCGCGGTTGAAGCATGCGTGCGCTCCTATGCGCGCAAGGCCGGTGCGGATGAAGAAACCTGGGGGCTGGCCGCGCTGCTTCACGATTTTGACTACGAGCGCTGGCCCAATCACGAGCACTCGCCCGATCAGGGGCATCCCTCGGAAGGCGCAAAAATTCTTCGCGAGCAGGGCTACTCCGAAGAGATCATCCGCGCCGTCATCACGCACGCGGACTACTGCGGCGTGCCGCGCGAATCCGCACTGGAGCATACGCTTTTTGCATGCGACGAACTCGCCGGATTCCTCACCGCTTGCGCCTACGTCCGGCCGTCGAAGAGCATTCTCGACCTCGAGGTGGATTCCGTGAAGCGCCGCATGAAAGACAAACTATTCGCCAAAGGCGTCTCTCGCGAGGATGTCCGCAAAGGCGCCGAAGAACTCGGCATTCCCCTTGAAGAACACATCACGTTTTGCATCGGCGCCCTGCGCGAGCACGCCGACGCCCTCGGCCTTCGCGGCACGCTCTGAAAAATCGCTTTCCCTTTTTTTGTGTCGCGACCGATGATGCCCTTCCCACCACTACTTGTGCTGCCGTACGAAGTTCCCGCCGGCGCGTGCGCTGCGTCACACAATTTATTCGCGGATTGGGCACATCACGGCCGGAGATCGCCGTCGCTACTTCCAATTTGTGGTGACATAGAAAGAGGAGCATGTCTCCGCAGCGGCGAGGCTATTCTCCCGCAAGGATCACAGCCGCATCCAAAAAATGCCTCTCACCCGCGCCACGAAAGTTCTTTTGACGCTTCCGCTTTTAGCGGCTTTCGCCTGGCTGGGCTGCAGCGCTCCGTTTTACAATGAAGCGCTGGTCTCCGCCTTCTTCGGTTTTGCTCTCGCCAGCGTACTCATCATTCACTTTCGCGTTCGTCCTTCGTGGCAGGACGCTCTTCTGCTTTTGGCAGGGACTCTTCTTCTGGCCGGTGTGGACTTTCGCCTGTTCCACTTCAAACAAGCGGTCATGGCGTGGTTCTCGTTCGCAGGATTCAGCAGCCTGTTTATCCTTGGTCTGCGCACAGTATGGGCGAAAGACGCCGACCACAAGTTGCTCCTCCTCGCTTTCGTTCCTTCCCTCCTTTTCGTGATCTCGGAATATTTCGCCGATAATCTCCTCCAATGGACATCTGCCGTTCATCCCAAGGTCTATGACCTCTATCTCTTCAGCTTCGATTCCAGTCTACATGTACAAATTCCATTTCTCGTGGGCCAGGCTTTTTCGTTGTGGCCGAACCTGCGCGCCGCCGCGCTCCTTTTCTATATCGGCCTGCCGATCCCTATTGCACTGATCTACGCTGGCCGCGTTCTCCGCATGCGCGAGAAGGCCATTCCGTCTTTCGTGGCGTTCCTTGCTACCGGCCCCATCGGCATCCTCTTCTACAACATGCTGCCGGCTCTCGGCCCCGTGCATGTCTTCGGCCGGGCGTTCCCCTGGCATCCCCTATCCCCAGCTCAGGCAGCCCGTCTCCTGGCAGAACCTATCGCGCTGAGCGGCGCGCCCAACGCGATCCCTTCTCTGCACATGGCTTGGGTGCTGCTGGTGTGGTGGTACTCGCGCGGGCTCTCCTGGTGGGAGCGCACAATTGCTTTTGCTTTTTTATTTCTTACTGTGCTAGCGACAGTAGGAACCGGCGAGCATTATTTCGTGGATCTGGTCGTGGCATTTCCTTTTGCGCTGTTTATGGAAGCATTGTGCTCATTCGAATCGCCGTGGAGAGAGCCGCAGCGCCTGGCGGCATTGGGGTTTGGGTTGTTCGCGACACTTACATGGCTTCTCGCGCTGCGCTACGCGGTGCGTTTTTTCTGGATTTCAGCGCTACTGCCCTGGACACTCTGCGTGGTAACTATCGCCATGTCGCTCACATTCGAATGGCAACTCGAACGCGCCGCTAGACTGCGCGATAGGCGTACAGCATGAGCGCGGCACCGAACAACATACCCGCCACTACGAGCGAAATCACCCCGGCCGTAAACCATTTGGAGGAGAGAGCCACAGGCGAAAACAAACCTCTTACTTTCGACTCATCGTCCCTGGAAGCAGCCAGCGCAGGCGATTCCTGTCGCGTCGTCGGTGACTGCTGCTCAACGGGTTGATCCAGGTATTCTATTTCGGCGACGAAGCTGTAGCCTTTGCGCGGAATCGTATCCACGAAAACGGGTTGCTCGGGGGAATCGCCCAGAACCTGGCGCAGCTTGTTGACCGTGGTATTTACATTGGCATCGTAATTCACATGGGTATTGGCAGGCCATAAGCGCATGCGCAGTGTTTCGCGGGTCACAACCTCGCCCGGCTTTTCAATGAGGGCAAGGAGTGCCTGATAGACTTTACCCTGGAGCTTGACGCGAGTTCCATTCTTGAGCAGTTCTTCTCTGCGCAGGTCAAGATGAAACATCCCGAAACGGATATAGCGCGTTGCGGGAAGTGGAGTGGCGTTCGATCCTTTAACGAATTCCTGCGAGTATATCGGTGGTAGTTCCGCGTTCATGGAAATCACCCTTGTTCCCTGTATTAGACCGATTTAACATTGGTCTTATTCCACTCGCGGAATGGCTGCCGACCTGGCCATCGTTGCCGTCATTTGACAACTCGTTGGGAGTAGTTATATCTTGGTTTGTATATACAAGTCAAGCGTGGAGCAGCAAAAATGCAATCTGGACTCTCCAAATTGGACCTTTCTGGAACCGGCCACTGCGCTTCGTTTAACTTTCGAAGGACGGCTCGTGCGGTGACTCGAATGTACGACGCGGCTCTGCAGGAATCGGGCATTCGCTCGACACAGTTCGCCATTCTCGTCGGCATCGCGAAAAACCAGCGGGTTCCCATCGGGACGCTGGGGGACATACTCGTAATTGATCGCACGACGCTCACCAGGAGTTTGCGCCTCCTGAAAAAAGAGGGGCTCATCGCGATCTCTGACCGTTCCACCATGCGCCAGCGTTTCCTGACTCTTACTCCCAAGGGCGAACGGACTCTGGCGCGCAGCTTGCCCGCGTGGCGGGAGGCTCACGCTCGTTTCGTCTCGACGGTAGGATCCGCATACTGGATCGACCTGCGGAATGAACTGGAACGGCTCGCGAATGTCGTTGTCGATCTCGAAAAACCGCAGGCTGATGGTCCTCCCGTGGCAACTGCCACCCTTGATTCAACTGTCCTGTAATCATTTGCTGCACGGAATTCTGCAGCCATAAAGATGCGGAGGTCGTACTTCCCTCGCCTTACTCTGTTCGCGCGACAACAGTTCCGAACTCGGATGGACTAGTCGGTTGGTGAGCATGTATGGTAGTTTTCGCCGCAGCAACCCGGTCTCAAAACTCGGTCTGAAGGGACACTCATCATGATCTTTGGCATGCCCACATTCACCTTCGTGCACGTGGTGCTGAGTCTCGTCGGGATCTTCTCGGGATTCGTGGTTGCTTACGGGCTGTTTGTCGGGGATCGGCTCAGCGGCTGGACCACGCTTTTTCTTCTCACCACAGTGCTGACAAGCGTGACCGGGTTCCTTTTTCCCTTCCACAAGTTCTTGCCGTCCCATGGAGTTGGCACGATATCGCTGATCGTGCTGGCGATTGCGATTGTCGCGCGCTACATGCGTCAAATGGCTGGTGCCTGGCGAAAAGCCTACGTGATAACGGCCATGATCGCGCTGTATCTCAATGTCTTCGTCCTGGTCGCGCAGCTTTTCCAGAAGGTACCTGCTCTGAAAAGAATGGCCCCGACAGGGTCCGAGCCCCCTTTCTTGGTTTCACAGCTCGTGGTGATGGCGGTGTTCATCATTCTGACGATTGTCGCGGTGAAGCGGTTCCGCATCAATCCCGTTTGAACAACTTTATCGCGCGAGTTCTTCCTCAAGGCATTTCTCCAGCAAACCCATGGTTCGCCGGGTGTAGAAAGAACGAGGTACATAGCTGTTCAAGATTGCAGTACAATTCGGACTCCGCGCATCTAACCGCACAGGAAACCTGAATGGAAACCGCAACCGAGGAGGTTCTTAGATGAGCACGATCACAATGAAAGATGGCACACAGATTTATTACAAGGATTGGGGAACAGGTCAGCCAATCGTTTTCTCGCATGGTTGGCCGCTGACCGCGGACGACTGGGACGGGCAAATGCTGTTCTTCGGGCAGCATGGCTATCGCGTCATTGCGCATGACCGGCGAGGTCATGGTCGCTCCGGGCAAACGTGGAACGGCAATGAGATGGACACCTATGCGGACGATCTGGCGGCGCTATTCGAAGCGCTCGATCTCAAAAACGCCATCATGGTTGGGCATTCCACTGGCGGCGGTGAGGTCACCCGTTATCTCGGTCGTTACGGTTCCAAGCGTGTCGCCAAGGCGGTGCTCATCAGCGCCGTGCCACCGCTCATGCTGAAAACGGAAAAGAATCCTACCGGTCAGCCCCTCTCCGTCTTCGACGGGCTCCGGGCGGCATACACGGCCAACCGGCCGCAGTTCTACAAGGACATCACGCTGCCCTTCTACGGATACAACCGACCGGGAGCTAAGATTTCGGAGGGCATTCGTGAGCATTGGTGGTTGCAGGGGATGATGGGGGGCATGAAAGCCCATTACGACTGCATTAAGGCGTTCTCGGAGACTGACTTCACGGAGGACCTGAAGAAGATCGACATCCCTGTGCTGGTGATGCACGGTGACGACGATCAGATTGTGCCCATCGCCGCCGCGGGTCCGATGTCCGCGAAGTTACTGAAGAACGCAACGCTGAAGGTCTACCCGGGCTTTCCGCATGGCATGCCCACAACCAACGCGGACCAGATCAACACTGACCTACTGGCCTTCTTGAAAGGTGCAGCTTCGGCGTCGGCGTAACAGGGTAGTCCCAGAAATGCTCGCGGGGCGGAGCGGTTCGCGAAGCCGCTCTGGCCCCGTGTTCCGCCTATGAAGATATCCCTTAGTCCCGGCTCGAGAGACGAACGGGGTATATTCGAATTGCGTCATGACTCCGGAGCACAGCCAATTTCGCGGCAGGGCTAAATCACGTTAGAATTAAGAGGAATGCTTACACAGATTGAAGGCTTCGACGCGGCTGCCAGCCGCCATCCGCGCCGCAAGACGTACGGCGTAAAGGTTGGACACGTCCGCGTGGGCGGCGGCGCGCCCATTGTGGTGCAGTCCATGACGAATACGGACACCGTGGACATCGAGACGACGCTGAAGCAAACTTTGGAACTGGCCGAGGCTGGCTCGGAGATTGTCCGCTGGACGGTCAACGTGCCGGAAGCCGCGGAAGCCGTACCGGAAATCAAAAAACGCATGCTGGAGGCCGGCTGCAATGCGCCGATCATCGGAGATTTTCACTACAACGGACACGTTCTTCTGACCAAGTATCCCGAGTGTGCTAAGGCGCTGGATAAATATCGCATCAATCCGGGCAATGTTGGCGCGGGGCAGCGCCGCGATGAGCAATTTTCCACGATTTGCAAGATTGCGCGCGACAATGGCAAGCCGGTTCGAATCGGCGTGAACGGAGGCTCGCTGAATCAAGAGCTGGTGATGCGCAAGATGCAGGAGAACACGGACAAGAATCTGGGCAAAGAGTCCGAAGAGATTATTAACGATTGCATGGTGCTGTCCGCGCTGGAGTCCACGGAGCTGGCGCTGGAGTCCGGGCTGACGCACGAACAGATTATTATTTCGTGCAAGACTTCGCGGCCGCGCGACTTGATTACGGTGTACCGCGATCTTTCGGCGAAGACCGAGCAGCCGCTGCATCTGGGGCTCACCGAAGCGGGCATGGGAATGAAGGGGCAGATCTGGTCGGCGGCGTCACTGGGCGTGCTGCTGTATGAAGGGATTGGCGACACGATTCGAATCTCGTTGACGCCGAAACCTGGCGGTGACCGGCGCGAAGAAGTTTACGCCGCGTGCGAACTGCTGCAGGCGTTGGGTCTGCGTTCGTTTGCGCCGAGCGTAACGGCCTGCCCCGGCTGCGGACGTACGACGAGCACGACGTTCCAGGAACTGGCAGAAGCGATCCAGGGATACATCCGGGACATGATGCCCGTGTGGAAGACGCAATATGAGGGCGTCGAAGAGATGACGCTCGCGGTGATGGGCTGCATCGTGAACGGCCCCGGTGAATCGAAGGCCGCGAATATCGGGATCAGCTTGCCCGGCACCGGCGAAGCGCCGCGGTGCCCTGTTTACATTGACGGGCAGAAGGACGTCACGCTCGAAGGCACGTACGACGAGCTGGCGGTGGCGTTCCAGGCGCTGGTGGACAACTACATCGCTAAAAAATATCCACGCAAGGCGACAGAGCTTTCCGGGGCTTCTCGATAAGCGCACCTGAGGGTGAGCGAACTGATGCCGAAGAAAATTCTGGCATTCAGCGCGATCCTCTCAGGAATTGGACTTCTGTATCTCGGCTACAACTTGTTCGGAGACCAGCAATGGAGGGCTGAATTACAGAGAGATTTCGGCCCTCGTCGGGGGGATGAACTTGCGCAGAGAAATGCACTCTTAGCGCTGGGCGACGAAGACCTGAACCCTTCGAACCTCACCTTTGCAACTTTAGAGCAAAAACTACATGAGCCAGGATGGAAACACTCCGGCGATTTTAATTCAACAAGACTCGGGTGGGCTTGTATAAATGAGCGTTGCGCGATACTCGCAACATTCTTTGTTCCTTTCGGGCAGGAAATCCCAGCCACCATGTCTCCGGATGGGCTTACCATTAGCAGCCCGTCGTTCGGTGACTTTCACAACATAGAGGTGGGTGGAACTCATCTTGGAGAGTCCGATGCAAAGCTCGCGGCTCTGGAGCAATCTCATCAATCCAAATCCTCTCGGAAGTTTCGTAGAGTCAGATGGGATCGAGATTGGGATGCCGCGTGGGCCGGCGTCAACAATAGAGTTTTTGTATTGGTGTTTTCAAATGAGAATTTGCAACATCGTTTCATAAATGAGCAAAATGTGGCTGCACCCAAACCAACCAAATAAGTTCGCGCAAAGTGAGCCAGCTTAGGGGAGCCGCGGAGACTTCGGGGTGGCGACGCTGCGCAGGCGCTCGCGCATGGTGGAGCGGGCGCGCGCATAGGCCATGCGGTCGTCGAGGAGCTGGTGGGCCCAGTGCGCCCCGATGGCCATGGATTGAATTTCATGGGCGAGCAAAGTCGGGCTGGCTTTCGAGTTGATGTGCCCGGCTTTCTGCGCTTCCCAAATGGCACGATCGAGCACGGCCACCCATTCGCGCATGATCGCGGCGATGCGGTCGCGCACGGGCCCGCGGCGGCCGTCAAATTCGAAAGAGGCCGCGGTAAAAAAACACCCTCCAGCAAAGAGCTCCCTTTCGACATGCGAGAGCCAGCGGTCGAGCAGATTCCACAGGCGGAGCAAGCCTTTGGGCGCGGCTAGCGCGGGGCAGGTGATCTCATTGATAAAAATCTGGCGGGCAGTTTCGATGGTGGCCAACTGCAGCTCTTCTTTCGAACCGAAGTGGGCGAAGAGGCCGCTCTTGCTCATGCGCAGCTCCTCGGCAAGGCGTCCGACGGTGAGACCTTCGAGTCCTTCGACAGAGGCAATGTTGACGGCGCGGCGGAGGATGGCTTCGCGGGTGCGGAGACCGCGGGCCTGAGGGCGAGGAGAAGGCTTGCGGAGAGCGCGAGGGGAGGCGGCCATGAGGGGAAGTCTAACACGGAAGAATAAATAGCACGAACGTTCGTATTTTGTGCTAGGCTTGCCAGCATCGAGGTGGCCATGGGACTTCGCTGGTGTTCCAGTTTCGCCGCGCTTTTCCTGCTGTTTCCCGCAGCCGGCATGGTTTCTTCCCCGGCGCGTGGCCAGGAGATTCCGCTGGAGCGCTGCGACTCGCTGCCGGTCATGGAAGTTATCGTTGGCGGCCAGCCGATGCGGTTTCTCGTGGACACCGCGGCGACATCCTTCTTGAACCTCAAGTCTTTCTCCGAAGGGAAGGCGCGCGACGTCCGGGTTACCTCGTGGTCCGGAACCCTGGCCACCAGCGCGCGGGAGGTCACACTCGAAGAGGTGGAGATCGGCAGCACCAAATTCGTTGGCCTGAAGCTGCCCGCGGTGGACCTTTCGGCAGTGGGAAGCGCTTGCGGAAAGAAAATCGACGGCATCCTCGGCGTTGATTTGCTCGGGAAGCTGGGCGCCACCATCGACTTGAAAAAGCAGACCGTACACGTAACAACGGCGAGCGACGAGCGGGCTTCACAGCTTGCCGCGGAGATGCACCGTGAAATGCATCATTGCCTGGAGGCATTCAACAATTCCGACGAGAAGTCGTTCGGCGATTGCCTGGACCCGAAGATCGTTCTGTTCAGCCTGGACACCGAACTTTACGGACGCGAGCAAGTGATCGGCTACTTCCGCGACCGCTACTTTCACCAGAAGCCGGCCGCAAGGCTGGAGATTCGCGAAAGCGCCTTCCATCCCATCGGAGAGGCGGTGTGGTACGAATACGAGTTCACCATCGAATTTGCGCGCGGATTGCTTCGCGGGCGGGGCATGGCCATGTGCCGCAGGTCAGAAGGGTTCTGGCGAATGGTGAGCATGCACCACAGCGTGATGGAATTGGAACCTTTGCCGGCCGCGAAGTAGGGGCCGCGGAGCGCCCGCGTTGCTATGCTAGAATTTGTTGGAACGCGCATCGCGAATCGCCGAGGATATCCTTGAAAATCAGCCGGGAAGATGTGTTGCGGGTGGCGGAGCTGGCTTATCTCGATCTGAGCGAGGCTGAGCTGGAGAGCTACCGAAAACAAATCGACGAAATCCTCGAATACATCGGCAAACTTGATGAACTTGAGACCGCCAATGTCGAGCCCATGGCGCAGGTGCTATCCGACGACCAGACGGCAGACGCGACGCTGCGCGAAGATCTGGTGGTGCCGTCCGGCGTGGCCGAGGACGTCTTGAAGCATGCACCGGACCCGGAGCCGCCATATTTTCGGGTGCCCAAGGTGATTGAAAGGTAGTGAGGAAGCAGAGATCAGTGATCAGAGATCAGGAAACAAGCGCATGAGTTGGACGATTGGCGGGGTGAGAGAAGCGCTGGCGGCGAAGAAGATCTCGGCGCGCGAGCTGGCTGGGGATTTCTATAAGCGCATCGAAGAGCGGAATCCAGAGCTGAACGCTTTCCTTGCATTATCGCCGGAGCGGGCGCGGAGGCAAACGGACCGAATCGATGCGCTCGTGGCCGAAGGAAGACCGCTGCCGCCGCTGGCCGGCGTCCCGGTAGCCATCAAGGACGTGATCAGCACGCGCGGCACGACGACAACTTGCGGCTCGAAGATTTTGGAAAACTACATTCCGCCGTTCGATGCGACGGCAGTGGAGCGGCTCGAAGCCGCAGGCGCGGTAATCCTCGGCAAGACCAACTGCGACGAGTTTGCCATGGGCAGTTCGAATGAGAACTCCGCCTACGGTCCAGTAAAGAATCCCAACGCGACGGATCGCGTCCCTGGCGGCTCTAGCGGCGGTTCTGCGGCTGCAGTGGCGGCCGGGCTGGCAGTGGCGGCGCTCGGAACAGACACCGGGGGTTCCATTCGGCAGCCGGGCTCCTTCTGCGGAATTCCCGCCATGATGGGGAGTTATGGCCGCGTTTCGCGATACGGATTGATCGCCTTCGCGTCGTCTCTCGATCGCATCGGGCCTTTCGCCACAAACATTAAGGATGTTGCCGCCATCCTGCAGGTGATCGCCGGGCGGGACCCGCACGATTCGACTTCGACGACCGCTCCGGTCCCCAATTACCAGACTGAAATCGTGAAACCGGTGAAGGGACTCCGGCTGGGCATTCCAAAAGAGTATTTCGCCGAGGGCATGGATGCAGCCGTTCGCAAGAAGATCGAGGCGGGCATCGAAATCTACAAGAGGCTGGGTTGCGAACTAGTGGAAATACGCATGCCTCATACAGATTATGCGATTGCCGCCTACTACATCATCGCCACGGCGGAGGCCAGTTCCAACCTGGCGCGCTATGATGGGGTGCGCTACGGGCTGCGCATCGAAGATGATTCCCTGCTGGCCATGTATCGTAAAACGCGCGGCGCGGGATTTGGCCCGGAAGTAAAGCGCCGCATCGTGCTTGGCACATACGTGCTTTCGGCCGGCTACTACGACGCCTACTACCTGAAGGGGCAGAAAGTACGCTCGCTGATTGCGCAAGATTTCCGAGACGCATTCAATAAGGTGGAAGCAATCCTGACGCCGACATCACCGGTCACCGCATTCAGGCTGGGCGAGCGGACCGCCGATCCCCTCCAGATGTATCTTGCTGATATATATACAGTTACGGGATCACTGGCGGGAGTTCCCGGCATTTCCGTGCCATGCGGAAAAGTTGACGGCGAGCTTCCCGTCGGGTTGCAAATCTTTGGTCCAGCATTTTGCGAAGCTCGAATCCTGCAACTGGCACACGCCTTCGAGCAGGCTGGGGGCTCGACCGTATGAGATTGCCGGAACGATTTCAGCGACACCTTGCCCGCGCTTAAAACCATCGTCGAAAATCTGGATCGCGCGCAGAAATCATTCTTGCGAGCAGCGGATGCTGTGCCCGCGGATCAATGGCAAACTCCTCCCGGCGCGGAGCGCTGGTCTGCGGGCCAGCTCGTAGGGCACTTGATTACCATCGAGCGGGCCATCCTCAGGAATTTGGATAAAGTTCTGCTAAGACCGCCCAGGGCGCTGCCTTTCTACAAACGGGTTCACCTCCCCATGGCCCTCGTGGAACTCCGGCTGATTCGGAGGAAAACCCCGCTTCAGACGGACAGCCAATTGGTTCGAGAAAAAGAAGCGATGCTTGCGGAATTGCGGGAAGTTCGCCAGCGAACTTTGGCGTTCATCGACGAGACTCGAGGCCGCGACCTGCGGCCCTACACCATGCCGCACGCATTTCTGGGCGTGTTGAATATGTATGGATGGTTACAGATGATCGCCTCACATGAAATACGGCACACGAAGCAGATGCGAGAAACTGCCGCCGCTCTCCCAAAAGTCGTAGCAAATTTGCAAAAGTAGAACAATTTTACCACTCTGATTTCTCTCCTGAGCAGCCGGTACTATTCGCCAAGACTGCGGAAAAACGCAAGAAAAGGCTGAAATTAGGGCCTTTTGGGTGGAAAGTACTAGGAGGATCGTTTTTCTCCACCGGAACGGAACGACTATTGCTCAGTAAAAGATGCAGCTATTACGATGCAAAAAGCATCAAACGCAATGTGGGACGAGTTGGGTCACAGTAAGAGGAGCCGGGCCATGGTTACCGTGAAAGCGAGCAAAAAAATCTTCACCGATTCCGAAATTGCCAGCCTGACGGGAATCTGTGTCGAGCACGTGCACAATTTCGCGAAGAGCCGCCACTTGGGCTTTATTGCGCGTGCGGCTGAAGCTGCCGGCAAAAGCGCGGACCAATGGCTGTTCACCCTTTCGGACTTGATGGTTCTGGTGACCCTCTTTCCGAAGTGCACGCACTGACGCCCTAGAACTCTGAAAGAATTCTTATGGCTCCCTGGCTTGTCCGGGGAGCCATTCGTGTTTCTGGTTCGCCCAAACGCCGGGTTGCGGGCTTTCAAGCGCCGGGCGTATGCTCAATGGAGAGGCAACCGGGCTGGTTCGATTGCATCGCATCTCTTAAGGCAAAGACCATGGGTTTATCCAGAATCGCGATCTTCTTGTCGTGGGCTGTTCTCCTTGCTTGGATGGGCTCAGCCGGATATGGCCAGTCCCCAAGCGGGCCCTCTCCCCGGCAGACGCAATCGACAGCTACCCCCCACGACGAGGGCAAGGATCCCGCGCCGGGCGTGCCAGTCTTGCCCCGCGGAAAAAAGCTTATCTTGAAGGATGGCAGTTTCCAGCTGACCCGCGATTATCAGCGGACCGGAGACCGTGTCCGATACCTCAGCGCGGAGCGCGGAGAATGGGAGGAGATCCCCGCCGCGATGGTCGATTGGGACGCCACGGCCAAGGCCGAAGCGGCGGCGAAGAGCAACGAGGAAGCTCTCGCCAATAAAGTTCGGGCGCGCGAACAAGCCCAGAACCTCGAACCTGTTATGGATGTGGACGCAAGCCTCCAGGTAGGGCCTGGGCTCTTCCTGCCCTCCGGAGAGGGCATGTTCGTGGTCGATGGGAAATCCGTCAGGCTCCTCGCGCAAGCCGGGTCACAGGTCAAGACAGACAAGAAGCAGTATCTCAAGCAAGTCCTTTCGCCAATTCCGATCATCCCGGGGAAGCACAACGTAGAACTTCCCGGAGCCAGAGCTAAGATTCGCGTGACCAATGGGCGCGCAGAGTTTTACCTGCGGGAGGCGCCTCCGGATCCCGATCGCACCACGCCGATCATCAGGAGTAGCCGGCCAGGCGAATCGGGGCCGGAAGTGGAACTAGTGCGCGCGACGGTCAAGGGTGACAAGCGCCAGTTGGAGACCATCAGGAGCCTCTTCGGGCAGGAAGAAGCAGCACGCGCAACGGTTTCGATGGAGCGTTGGGATGTTGCACCCACGGTGTTCCGGTTTACGCTCGGCGAGCCGCTGCTTCCCGGCGAGTATGCGCTGGCGGAAATCCTGCCGGATGGCATGAATCTCTACGTGTGGGATTTCGGGGTAGACGAACCGGCGCCAACCATGCCTGCGTCCGCAAAACCGAAGAATTGAGCCGGGGAAACCCTCTCACGGGCGCGGAAATTCCGCTGGAGCTTTCGAGAATGCGTCCCGCAGCATCGCAAGCACTTCGGAAATGCGGAAGGGTTTCTGCAGACAAAACCGCACGCCATGTCTGGCGGCGGCGCTCTCGAGTTCAACTAAATCTCCCGTCATGTAAATCACGACCGGCTTTTGCGCTCCCGCTACGTCAAGGATGCGGCTGGCAGCCTCTCGCCCATCGACTGCGAATCCTCCTGAAGAGAGATGCAAGTCGCAGAGTAGCGCGTCATAGCTTGAGTTTTTCAGGATTGCGAGCGCTTCCTCGATAGTTCCGACGCAATCCACTTGCAAGCCTTGTGCGGACAGCCCTTCCTCAATCAGCAAGCGGATGCTTTCTTCGTCGTCGAGAACGAGCACCGTCCGGTCCTTGAGCGTCGCCGCCGCCGAACGAACCCATTCAACCGACGAGGCGAGCATTTCCGAGGGAGCGGAGAGGGTCTCTGGAGGCTGCCCAACCGCGAGGGGTAGATAGACTGTGAAGGCAGAACCGCCTGCCGGAAGCGATTCGGCTTCGATGTTCCCGCCATGTTCCCGAATGATAGACATGCAGATACTGAGTCCGAGGCCGGTCCCTCCTCCGGGCCGCTTGGTGGTGTAGAACGGGTCGAAAATACGTGGCAGCGCTTCCGGGCGGACGCCGACGCCATCATCCTGAACCGTAACGGTGATGCGGTTGGAAGCGGCCGCAAGACGGATTTGGATGCGTCCCGTATCGCGGACTTCCCGGATGGCTTGTTCCGCGTTGGTGACAAGGTTCAAAAAAACCTGGATGAGCTGGTTCGCGTCGCCAATCACTCCTGGAAGCCCCGCCTGCGGGTGAAAATCCACTTCGATATTGTTGCGGCGCAACGAATGCTCGTGCAGCTGCAGCGTGCGCTCGATGAGCCCACTGACGTCCAACGTTTTTTTCTGCGGCGAGGCCGGTCGAGAGAATTCCAGAAGATTCTGAACAATCCTCGCGGCGCGCCGTGCCTGCCGGTGCGTGAGCTCGAGTTGCCGCCGGGTGGGTTCGTCGGCTCCCTCCCGTTCTCGGAGAAGATCGGTCACACCGAGGATGGCCGTAAGTGGATTATTCAGCTCATGAGCGACCCCGGCGAGCATCTGGCCCATGGCGGCAAGTTTTTCGGCCTGGATGAGCTGTTCTTCAAGACGCTTAAGTTCGGTAACATCGCGTCCGGACAGCACCACTCCTGCGATCTGGCCCTTTTCGTCTCCCAACGGGCTGAAGTTGAACCGGATTCTGCGCCAGTCTCCCAGCTTGTGGCGCACGCGAACTTCCAGGGAGGCGAATGTCTGGCGGCCCGCCACAATGTCCCCGTAGAGCGACTGCACAGATGGCATGTCCTCCGGATGCGCGCAATGCCCGAAATCCAAGGCCTCAATTTCCTGCGGTTCGAATCCGAGAATTTCTTTCGAACGCGGGCTGACAAAGGTATAGTGCGCAGCAATGTCCAGAACAAGGATCAGATCGGGGAAACTGTCGACCAGCCGGCGGGCAAATTCCTGTTGCTGGTGCAGGCGGCGTTCCATCTCACGGCGTTCGGTAATGTCCATGACCGCACCCTGATATCGCACCACGGCGCCGCTACTGTCGCGCACGGCAGCGGTGGTGTTCAGGCAAACGATCGAAGTGCCGTCCTTGCGGATCAGGGTGATCTCACGGCCTTGCGGTGAGGCCTGGTGTTCGACCTCTTGCTTGAGCGTTTTTCTTTCCGCGCGGTCGATGAAAATCTCGTCCACCTGCCGTTTCAACAAGTCTTCCTTCGAATCGTAGCCCAGCATTCGAACCAGCGCGGGATTCGTGTCCAGGATCGCTCCGTCCGGAGTCGTGATGTAAGTGCCTTCCTGAAGCGATTCAAAGAGTTCGGTAAAGCGTGCTTCGTTTTTGTGCAGCGCGCTTACATCCCGTGCCAGCACGGTGATGCCGTGGACCTTGTCCGCTCGCATCATGGCGTGCGCAACGCAGTCGAAGTACATCACCGAAGATTGATTCTTCAGCCGTACCTCAACTACACCCGCCCATTGCCGTCTCTCCATGAACCGCGGCATCACGCGCTTTACGAGATCGCGTCCATCGCCAGTTCCCTCTTGTACGAACTCGGCCAGTTGCTTGCCTATAATTTGCTGGAACGGTGTGTTGACTAGATCAGAAAAGCTCCGATTGACCGCGCGAATCTGGCCGTCCAGTGTGAGCGCCAGCAGAACATCGTCGAAAGAGTCAATCAGGTCGCGATAGCCCTGCTGCGAACGGGCGATGATGTCGAAGAGCTGATCCAGTTGTTCTCCGCTTGGCGGCGCAGCATCGCGCTGTTCCAGGCCATGCAAAAGTCCGCGCAGCTCGGAGATCTCCCGCGTCTTGTTCCACATGTACGCGGCGAATAGCACCACCAGGACGACCAGCCAGATCGGAAGAGATTCAAGGCCGTGCGCAAACGAATGAATGGCGTCTTTGGAAGTCCAGGCATAAGCCACGGCAAGACAAAAAAGAATGAAGAACGTGAGCCGCCAAAGCTCGTTCTGCCGCTTTTCAAACCTCTCAAAACGGGAAGCGACAGTGGAACGGCTGTCGGCACCCGGCAATGAGCCGCCTGCGGCGCGCGTGCGGCGTTGGTTTTCTTCAAGCATAAGAGAGGGCGCGATGCGCGAGTATCAGAAGCCTTTCGCTGATAGTTGACCCACTTCATTCTAGAAACTCCGGCCGTGTTTCAGCAATGAAAGCGGTGCCAGGAGGTTCCTGAATTACACCTGTACTAAGTTCAAGAAAGAAAAACGGCGTCCCGTTGGTAACCGGGACGCCGTTTGGCGATCTGCCTGCGGGCCTGGGGCCTGCAGTAGGGTTAAGAATTAGCCTTCCGCCGCTGCGTCTGCTTCCGTGTCTTTCTGGAGGAAGTCAAGCGCCGCGGCTTCTTCAGCCGTAAGTTCGGCTGCTTCTGGAATCTCCTCGACAGGAGCGGGAGCGGGCATTTCCGTCAGCAACTGAATGCTGCGGTAGTGCTCGAGACCCGTGCCGGCAGGGATGAGCCGGCCCATGATGACGTTTTCCTTGAGGCCGCGGAGGTAGTCGACTTTCCCGGCGACCGCCGCTTCCGTAAGGACGCGAGTGGTTTCCTGGAAGCTCGCCGCCGAAATGAACGAATCGGTCGAGAGCGACGCCTTGGTGATACCAAGGAGCAGCGGGCGGCCCGTTGCCGGACGGCCGCCATCCTTGATCACCTGATCGTTCTCTTCGCGGAAGCGGAACTTGTCCACCTGCTCTTCCAGGAGGAACGAAGTGTCGCCGACGTCCTCGACCTTCACCCAGCGCATCATCTGACGCGAGATCGTCTCGATGTGCTTGTCGTTGATGTTCACGCCCTGGAGGCGATAGACCTCCTGAATGGCGTTGACCAGGTATGATTGCGTGAATTTTTCGCCAAGAACGGCAAGCAAATCGTGCAAGTTGAGCGGACCGTCGATGAGCGCTTCACCAGCCTTAACGTGGTCGCCTTCCTGCACGTTGATGTGTACGCCGCGCGGGATGGAATATTCCTTGGTGGTCTTGCCATCTTCTGTTTCGACGTAGACCTTGCGCATGCCCTTGACGATGTCGCCGTACTTGACGACGCCATCGATTTCGCTGATGACCGCGGGATCCTTGGGCTTGCGCGTTTCGAACAATTCGACCACGCGCGGCAAACCGCCCGTGATGTCCTTGGTCTTGGTGGTCTCGCGCGGAATCTTAGCGAGCACGTCGCCGGCTTGAACCTCGTCGCCATCCTTCACCATCAAGTGAGCACGGGAAGGCATCAGGTACTTTTTGCGGACCTTACCCGAAGAATCGCGGACAAGAATGGCCGGCTGATGCTTCTCATCACCCGGTGGCAGAGTGACGACGTCCTGCGAGAGGCCGGTCACTTCGTCTACCTGCTCTTCGATCGTCACACCGGGCCGCAGGTCGTCGAACTTAATGGACCCGGCGGTTTCCGTGAGGATGGAGAAGGTGAACGGGTCCCATTCGGCAAGAATCTGCCCGTGGACCACGTGTTCGCCGTCCTGCACGCGGAGACGCGCGCCGTAAACGACGTGGTAGCGCTCCTTTTCGCGGTTCTTTTCGTCCACGATGGCGATGAGTCCGGCGCGGTTCATGGCGATGGAAGTGCCGCCACGGCCCTGCACGAACTTCATATCCACGAACTTGACGACGCCGTTGTTGCGCGCTTCGAGTGTGGAACGCTCCGAAACGCGCGTGGCGGTTCCGCCGATGTGGAACGTGCGCATGGTCAGCTGCGTGCCGGGTTCACCGATGGACTGCGCGGCGATGACGCCGACGGCTTCGCCAAGCTCGACCATGCGGCCGGTGGCCAGGTTGCGGCCGTAGCACAGCGCGCAAACGCCGCGTCGGGATTCGCAGGTGAGCACAGAACGGATGCGCACTCGCTCAATACCCGCGCCCTGCACCTGGTTCGCAAGCTCCTCGGTGATTTCCTGGTTCACGTCCACGATGACGCTGCCTTCGAAGTCCTTGATCTTGTCGAGCGAAACGCGGCCGACGATGCGGTCACGCAGCGGTTCGACTTCGACGCCGGCTTCGACGATGGGCTCGACGAAAATACCGTCGCTGGTGCCGCAATCGCGCTCGTTGATGATCACGTCCTGCGCGACGTCCACCAGGCGGCGCGTGAGGTAGCCGGAGTCGGCGGTCTTGAGCGCCGTGTCCGCCAAGCCTTTACGTGCACCGTGTGTCGAAATGAAGTACTGCAGCACGGTGAGGCCTTCGCGGAAGTTGGAGGTGATGGGCGTCTCGATGACTTCGCCGGAAGGCTTGGCCATCAAACCGCGCATGCCGGAAAGCTGGCGGATCTGCTGTTTCGAACCGCGAGCTCCGGAGTCCGCCATAACGTAGACGGGGTTGATGTTGCCTTCCTTGTCCTGGTTCTCCAAGGCTTTGAACATTTCGTCGGCGACTTTTTCGGTGACGTCGCCCCAGATGGCGATGACCTTGTTATAACGCTCGCCGTTGGTGATCGCGCCGTCGAGGTATTGTTGCTGTACCTTGACGACTTCCTTTTCGGCATTTTCCACCAGCTTGTATTTGTCGCTCGGAATGAGCATGTCGTCAATGCCGATGGAGATGCCGGACTTCGTGGCGTACAGGAAGCCCAGCTCCTTCAGGTGGTCCAGCAGGACGACGGTGTCCTCCAGCCCAAAACGCAAGTAGGCGTAATAGACGAGCTGCTGAACGCCCTTCTTTTTCAGAAGGCCGTTCACGAAGGGAAATTTCTCCGGCAAGTGCGAATTGAAAATGACGCGCCCGACGGTCGTCTGAATGAACTGGCGCTCCATCTTGACGGGTACGGTGTGCGGCACATCCTGGTTGTCGTACGCTGTCGTGAGGTCGATGACTTCGCCGGTATAACGCAGGCGGATCGGGGTGAGCAGCTCGACTTCGCCGGCTTCCAGCGCGAGGACGACTTCATCCGTGGCGCCGAACACCCGGCCTTCGCCCTTGGCGCCGGGCTTGTTCTTGGTCAGATAGTAGATGCCGAGAACCATGTCCTGCGACGGCACGGCCAGCGGCAGGCCGTGAGCGGGCGACAGGATGTTGCGCGAGCTCAACATCAGTACGGACGCTTCCACCTGCGATTCCGGCGAAAGCGGGATGTGCACGGCCATCTGGTCGCCGTCAAAGTCCGCGTTGAACGCGGTGCAGACGAGCGGATGAATTCGAATGGCCTTGCCTTCGACGAGCACCGGTTCGAATGCCTGGATGCCCAGACGGTGAAGCGTGGGGGCACGGTTGAGCATCACGGGATGTTCGCGAATTACGTCTTCGAGAATGTCCCAGACGACGGCTTCCTGCTGCTCGACCATTTCCTTGGCTTGCTTGATCGTCGTGCAGTGGCCCTGCGCTTCCAGCTTGTGATAGATGAACGGCTTGAAAAGCTCGAGCGCCATCTTTTTTGGCAATCCGCACTGATGCAGCTTCAGTTCCGGGCCGACCACGATGACGGAGCGGCCGGAATAGTCCACGCGCTTGCCTAGCAGGTTCTGGCGGAAACGGCCCTGCTTGCCCTTCAGCGTGTCGCTGAGGGACTTGAGCGGGCGGTTGTTCGTTCCACGGAGCACGCGGCCACGGCGGCCGTTGTCAAACAGCGCGTCCACCGCTTCCTGGAGCATGCGCTTTTCGTTGCGCACGATGACGTCCGGCGCGCGGAGCTCCATAAGCTTCTTCAACCGGTTGTTGCGGTTGATCACGCGGCGATAGAGATCGTTGAGGTCGGAAGTGGCAAAGCGGCCGCCATCCAGGGGCACCAGCGGGCGCAACTCCGGCGGGAGCACCGGGATCACGTCCAGAATCATCCACTCCGGCTTGTTGCCGCTCTTGCGGAAAGCTTCAAGAACTTTCAGGCGCTTGGCGAACTTGATCCGCTTTTGCAGGGACGGATCGGTCTTCATCTTTTCGCGAAGTTCTTCGGAGAGCTTTTCCACTTCGACGCGGCGGAGAAGTTCCTTAATGGCTTCCGCGCCCATCTTGGCGTTGAACTGCCCGGGATATTCCTTCTGCAGTTCGCGGTACTTGTCTTCGAGCAGGACTTCGCGTTCGCGGAGCACGGCGACCTCGCCGGGATCTACGACAACAAACGCTTCGAAGTACAGGATGCGCTCGAGGTCGCGCATGGAAATGTCCAGCAGGTAACCGATGCGGCTCGGCAGGCCCTTGAAGAACCACACGTGCGAGCAGGGCGACGCCAGCTCGATATGCCCAAGGCGCTCGCGGCGGACCTTGCTGAGCGTGACTTCAACGCCGCACTTGTCGCAGATTACGCCGCGGTGCTTCATCCGCTTGTATTTGCCGCACAGGCATTCCCAGTCGGTGACGGGGCCAAAAATCTTGGCGCAAAAAAGGCCGTCGCGCTCGGGCTTGAACGTGCGGTAGTTGATGGTCTCCGGCTTGGTCACTTCACCGTGGGACCACGAACGAATTTTTTCCGGACTCGCCAGGCTGATTCGAATGGAATCAAAATCGGCGATCAAACTGGCGCGATCATAAGGGCTGCTGCGATACAAGGTTGTTTCCTCCCTCCCCAGCTTTCGCCGGGGCCGCGATCCAATGATTTCGCATCGGACCGGCTGAGAACCCAACTGCCGAAAACTTCTAGATCAAATTTTGCTGCTTTGGAGTGGCGCAGCTTGCTGCGCCACTCCAAGGAAAACGCTGGCTAATCCGCGGCTTTGTCCGCCGGCTTTTGCCTCTTCATCAACTCCACATCCAGGCACAGCGACTGCAACTCCCGGACCAGGACGTTGAACGACTCCGGCACGCCCGGCTCAATCCCCGGCTCGCCCTTCACGATGGCCTCGTAGATTTTCGCGCGGCCATATACGTCGTCGGACTTCGCGGTGAGCAGCTCCTGCAGGATGTGCGCCGCGCCGTAAGCCTCGAGCGCCCAGACTTCCATTTCGCCGAAGCGCTGGCCGCCGAACTGCGCCTTGCCGCCAAGCGGCTGTTGCGTAATCAGCGAGTACGGCCCGATCGAACGCGCGTGAATCTTGTCGTCGACGAGATGCGATAGTTTGAGCATGTAGATGTATCCGACGGTGATCGGCTGGTCGAACTGGTCGCCGGTCATGCCGTCGAAGAGGTTGATCTTGCCGGCGTGCGGGAGTCCCGCGACTTCCAGCAAGTGCCGGATTTCCGCTTCGCGCGCGCCGTCAAATACCGGCGTGGCGAATGGAATGCCTTCGCGGAAACCTTCGGCGACTTCCAGCAATGCATCGTCGTCCAGCTTCGAAAGCGTCTTCCAGATGGTGGTCTCTGAGAAGACTTCGCGGAACCAGCGGCGAAGTGCTTCCCCGCGCGATTCCTTGCTCAGCAGGCGCGCCAGGCTGTGGCCTAGCTCCTTGGAAGCCCAGCCGAGATGCGTCTCCAGAACCTGTCCGACGTTCATACGCGAAGGAACGCCCAGTGGGTTTAGAACGATTTCGACTGGAGTGCCATCCGGCATGTACGGCATGTCTTCCTGCGGCACGATGCGCGCGATGACGCCCTTGTTGCCGTGGCGGCCGGCCATTTTGTCGCCGATGGAGAGCTTGCGCTTCATGGCGATATAGACCTTTACCAGCTTGATGACGCCCGGAGGCAGCTCGTCGCCCTTCTTGAGCTTGTCCTTGCGCTCTTCGGTGATCTTGCGCAGCACATCGATCTGCCGCGAGGTCATCTCCTCGACTTCCTCGATTTTCTCGATGAGCAGAGGATCCTTTTCGTTGAGCTTCAGGCGCTTGAGGTTGCGCGTGGTGATCTTTTCGATGATCTCGCGCGTCAATTCCACGCCCTTGGTCAACAGGCGCTTGTTGGTCTTCTCGTCGTGCAGGTCAGCCTGGAGAATCTTGCCGCCGAGCAGATCCGAGAGGCGCTTCAGGCGCTCATCCGTGAGGATGCGGATTTCATCGGCAAGGTTCTTCTCCAGTTTGAAAACCTGTGTGGCTTCGATGGCCTTGTGCCGCTCGTCCTTTTCTCCGCCCTTGCGAGTGAAGATCTTTACGTCGACGATCGTGCCCTCGATACCCGGCGGGCAGTACAGAGAAGCGTCGCGAACGTCGCCGGCCTTTTCGCCGAAGATGGCGCGCAGCAGTTTTTCTTCCGGTGTCAGCGTGGTTTCGCCCTTGGGTGTAACCTTGCCGACCAGGATGTCGCCTGGCTTCACCACCGCGCCGATGCGGATGACGCCGCTTTCGTCGAGGTTGCGCAGGAACGATTCGCTGATGTTGGGAATGTCGCGAGTAACTTCTTCGGGGCCCAACTTCGTGTCGCGCGCCTCGATTTCGTACTCCTCGATGTGAATCGAGGTGTAGTAATCGTCCTTCACCAGCTTTTCACTGACCAGGATGGCGTCTTCGAAGTTGTACCCGCGCCACGGCAGGAACGCCACCAGGACGTTTCGTCCCAGGGCCAGTTCGCCGCGCTCGGTGCAGGGACCGTCGGCAAGAACCTGCGCCTTCTTCACGCGGTCGCCTACGCGAACCAGCGGCTTCTGGCTGATGCAGGTGTTTTGATTCGAACGCTTGAACTTGATCAGCTGATAGATGTCCGCACCCACTTCGCGGCTGAGTACCCCGGAGTGATCGGACTCCACGCGCACGATAATGCGCTCGGAGTCCACCTGGTCCACGATGCCTTCCCGTTTACAGAGCACGACCGCTCCGGAATCGCGAGCGGTGACGCGCTCCATGCCGGTGCCGACGAGCGGCGCTTCGCCGCGGATCAACGGCACAGCCTGGCGTTGCATGTTGGAACCCATCAGCGCGCGGTTGGCGTCGTCGTTCTCAAGGAACGGAATCAAGCTGGCGGCGACGGAGACGAGCTGCTTCGGTGACACGTCGACGTAATCCACTTCATCGCGGCTCTTGAGTACGAAGTTGCCGGCTTGCCGGCAGTTGACCAGCTCGGTCGTGATTTTCAGGCGGTCATCGAGCGAAACGTTGGCCTGCGCGACCACGTACTTGTCCTCTTCCCAGGCAGACAGGTAGAAGCAGTACGGTTCGTAAACCACCTTGCGGCGCTTGAGCTCTTCGTTGAGATCCTCGACTTTGTCCTTCTCGACGATTTCGCCGGCCTTGAATTCGCTGTCACCTGCATTGACGATCTGCACATAGTCGATGATGCGTCCGCCCTTGACCTTGCGGTAGGGCGACTCGATGAAACCGTAGTCGTTGATGCGCGCAAAGCAGCTCAACGAGCTGATCAGGCCGATGTTCGGACCTTCCGGCGTTTCAATCGGGCAGATACGGCCGTAGTGCGTCGGGTGCACGTCGCGGACTTCGAATCCCGCGCGTTCGCGCGACAGACCGCCCGGCCCGAGAGCCGATAGACGCCGCTTGTGCGTAATTTCGCTGAGCGGGTTGGTCTGGTCCATGAACTGGCTGAGCTGCGACGAGCCGAAGAACTCGCGAATCGCGGCCATGACCGGCTTGGCGTTGACCAGGTCGTGCGGCATCGCCGTGGACATTTCCTGGTACACGCTCATCTTTTCCTTGATGGCGCGCTCCATGCGCACGAGGCCGATGCGGAACTGGTTTTCGAGCAGCTCGCCGACCGCGCGCACGCGGCGGTTGCCGAGATGGTCGATGTCATCCACCACGCCGATGTTCTTGCGCAGCTTGAAGAGATACTTGATCGCCGAAACGAAGTCGGGCGTCTCCAGCGTGCGATTGTCCAGCGGCGTGTCCAGCCCCATCTTGATGTTGAACTTCAGGCGACCGACGCGGCTGAAATCGTACTTGCGCGGGTCGAAGAACATGCCGCGGAAAAGATTCGTGGCCGTCTCCAGCGTCGGTGGATCGCCCGGGCGCAGCTTGCGGTAGATTTCGATCAGCGCTTCTTTCGAAGAGCGGATCGAATCCTTGTCCAGCGTGCGGGAGAGCACCAGGCCGATGTCGTCGCGTTCCGGAAAGAACACGTCCACTTCGGTGATGCCGCCTTCGGCAAACGCCTGCCAGAGTTCCGCGGTCAGCGGCTTGTTGGCTTCCAGCAGCACTTCGCCGGTCTGGCGATTGACGACATCGGCGACGCTATAAGCGCCTTCGAGGTCGCCCAACGCGGCGCGCACCTGCGAAATCTTGGCCTTGATCAGTTCCTTGAAGAGATTTTCGGTGATGCGCTTGTGCGCCCCGACAATCGTTTCATCAGACTTCGGGTTGCGAATCTCATGCGTTAGCTTGCGGTCCACGATGCCCGGCGAAACGTTCCAGTACAGGTCCTTTTCGCGCAACGAAATCCGCTCCACCTGATAGAAGGTGCGCAGAATCTCTTCGTTGGACTTCATCCCCAGCGCGCGCAGGAAGATCGAGCCGAGGAATTTACGCTTGCGGTCGATTCGAACGTACAGAATATTCTTCGTGTCGTATTCGAATTCCACCCACGAGCCGCGGTACGGAATAATCTTTCCGAGGAAGTAACTGCGGTTGTTGGCGCTCTCGAAGAAAACTCCAGGAGAGCGGTGCAACTGGCTGACGATGACGCGTTCCGTGCCGTTGATGATGAACGTGCCGTTCTCCGTCATCAGCGGAATGTCGCCGTAGAAAACTTCCTGTTCCTTGATGTCGCGAATGGTCTTCGCGCCGGAATCGGGATCCTTGTCGTAAATGGTCAGACGGATAGTGACCTTCAGCGGCGCGGAGTACGTCATGCCGCGCTCCTGGCACTCGTTCACGTCGTACTTCAACTGCATGGCCACCGGATCGCCGCACTTGTTGCAGAACGTCGGCGTGTTCTTGTTGAACGTGCCGCACTTGTGGCAGATGACGTCGCCGGTCTGATATGGATTGGTGACCACCGACGCACCGCAATTCCGGCACGTGGCGCGAAGATGATGCAGGCCCTTCAGGTTGCCGCACTTGCACTCCCAGTTGCCGATCGCGTAGTCCACGAATTCCAGCTGCGACATCTCGCGGAAATCGCGGATCGGAAACACGGAGGTAAACACCGACTGAAGCCCACCGTCATCGCGCTCGCTCGGCAGAAGGTCCATCTGCAGGAAGCGCTGATACGACTTCATCTGGACTTCAATCAGGTTGGGAATCTGAATCGAGCCCTGGATTTTCGCGAAATCCAGACGCTGGCGTTCCCGGACGTGCTGATTGCTGTTCGACATGCGTGATCCTCTTTATTCTTGGCGGCCGTAAAACGGCCGACATCCCTTTCGGGCAAACGGCGGAAAAACGGAGAAAGACACAACACCGTGTAGCGAAGCGACCTGCCCGGGAGCGATGCGCACACGGATGCGGGGGGTCCAAATTGGACCCGTGACGTTGTTACAAGTACCGGCCTCGGCTTGCGTAAGCGAATTCCTTTGGCGCAGCTCGTCGCCCGAGGAGCCGCGCCCAATCTGAACCCGTACTGCGAATAGCTTTGCGGCTCCGGCCACGCCGGAGTCGGCAACTACTTGATCTCAACCTTGGCGCCGGCCTCTTCGAACTTCTTCTTGATGGTGGCCGCCTCGTCCTTGTTGACGCCTTCCTTGACGGTCTTCGGAGCGCCGTCGACGAGGTCCTTGGCTTCTTTCAGGCCGAGGCTCGTGACTTCGCGGACCGCCTTGATGACGTTGATCTTGTTGCCGCCAACGTCGGTCAGCACCACGGAGAATTCGGTCTTCTCTTCCGCCGGTGCCGCGCCGCCCGCTGCTGCTCCGCCGCCGGCCGCCACTACCGTAGCCGCAGCCGCGGAGACGCCGAAGGTTTCTTCCATCTTCTTCACGAGGTCGGACGCTTCGAGCAGCGTCAGCCCCTTGATTTCTTCCAGGATCGTTTCGACTTTCGACATGACTCTTTCTTCTCCTCTCAAATCTAGAAATTAAACTTACTGGGCCGCTTCGGGAGCCGGTTCAGCAGTGGGTGCTGCACTGGTCCCGCCGGACCCAAACTTGTTGGCCTTGATAGCTTCGCTGACGGTCACCGCCAGGTTGCGCGGCAACCCGTTCAGCGCCATCGCGATGCGCTGCGCCGGTGCGTTCAGCAGGAACATGATCTTGCTGATGAGCTCTTCCTTCGACGGCAGATTCGCCAGTTGCTGAATCTCCGCGATGGAAATCACGCGGCCTTCGACTACCCCGGACTTGAACTGAAACGCAGGAACGTCTTTGGCAATCTTCGTAAGAGCTTTAGCCAGCGCCACGGGATCGGTTGCTGTGTACGCGATTGAATTCGTGCCGCTCAGGTTCTTGAGCACGTTCTCCGCGGGCGTGCCGGCTCCGGCGCGCTCCGCAAGCGTATTTTTTACGACCTGGTACTTGCCGCCCGCGGCCTGTACTGCGCGGCGGAGTTTGGTGTCGTTTTCAACCGTTATTCCCTGAAACGTCGTCAGGATGACGGTGGATACCTTGGCAAGCTCTGTTTTCAGCTTGTCGAGGTCCTGTTGTTTTTCACTGCGCTTTTTCATAAATTCGCTCCGTTGGTTTCGCTCGCGCAATTACGCGGCGGTAGCCAACGCCTCCGACTCGGCCAAATCGATCGTGATTCCCGGTCCCATCGTCGAGGTCAGGGTAATTTTCTTGACGTACTTGCCCTTGGCAGCGGCCGGCTTGGCTTTCACCACCGCGTCAATCACCGCGTGCGCGTTTTCCGCGATCTTCGCTGGGTCAAACTGGATCTTTCCGATGGCGCAGTGCACGATTCCCGCTTTGTCCACGCGGAATTCCACTTTTCCGGCTTTCACTTCCTTGATGGCCTTGGCTACGTCGAAAGTCACCGTGCCGGTTTTCGGATTGGGCATCAGGCCGCGCGGTCCAAGCACTTTGCCCAGCTTGCCGGCGGAGCGCATCATGTCCGGCGTGGCGATCACCGCGTCGTAATCCGTCCATCCTTCCATGATCTTCTGCACGATTTCGTCGCCGCCGACGAAATCCGCGCCAGCCTCCTGCGCTTCACGTACTTTGTCGCCGCCCGCAATCACCAGCACGCGCACGGATTTTCCAAGTCCATTCGGCAATCCCACCATGCCGCGAACCACCTGGTCGGAATGCTTCGGGTCCACGCCCAGATTGATCGCCAGCTCCACGGTCTCGTTAAACTTCGTATGATGCGTCTTCTTCAGAAGCTCGGCTGCTTCGGCGAGCTTGTACGGGCGCGCTTCCACCTGCTTGCGCGCTTTCTCCGCGTTCTTCCCGGCCTTCTTGGTCATTGCTGTTACCCCTTCGATCCCGTAGCACCTGAGCTTCTAGGCTTCCACGACTTCCAGGCCCATGTTGCGCGCCGTACCCATCACGGTGCGCACCGCGGACTCCAGATTGGTGGTGTTGAGATCGACAAGCTTGATCTTCGCGATTTCCTCGACTTGCTTCTTCGTCACTTTGCCGACCTTATTGCGGTTCGGCTCGGCGGAACCCTTGGCGATGTTGGCCGCGCGCTTCAACAGCACCGAAGCCGGCGGGGTCTTCAGGATGAACGTGAACGTGCGGTCGGTGTAAACCGTCACCAGCACCGGGAAAATCATCCCGTCCGCTTCCTTCGCGGTCTTGGCGTTGAACTGCTTGCAAAAATCCATGATGTTCAGCCCGTGCGGGCCGAGAGCGGTACCGACCGGTGGCGCCGGAGTAGCCTTGCCCGCGGGCAATTGCAGCTTGATCGTCGTTTGAATCTTCTTTGCCATGTTCCTGCCTCAATCCCTTTTCGTTCTCGCGCGCTGCGCGGCTTATCCCAACTTCTCGACGCTCGCGAAGTCCAACTCCACCGGAGTTGACCGTCCAAAAATCGTCACCGAAACTTTCAATCGGCTGTGATCGTTGTCGATCTCTTCCACGTTCCCGTTGAAATTCGCAAACGGCCCGTCCACGATGCGCACCTGCTCGTTGCGCTCGAAGACCACTTTCGGCTTCGGGCGGTCCTGCGGCGTATGCACCCGATTGATGATCCCATCCACTTCCGCTTCCGTCAGCGGAGACGGCGACGTAGCCGATCCCACAAATCCGGTTACGCGTGGTGTCGACCGCACGATGTGCCAGGTGTTTTCATCGAGGTCCATCTCCACCAGCACGTAGCCGGGATAGGACATGCGATTCGAAACCACTTTCTTGCCGCCGCGCACTTCCACCACTTCCTCCATGGGGATCAGCACGCGGCCGATCTTGTCCTGGAGCGTGAACGCTTCCACGCGGCTCTCGAGACTTTCTTTAACTTTCTTTTCAAAGCCCGAGTAGGTATGGATGATGTACCACTGCATTCCCATCGATCTCTGGTCCCCTTCAGACGCCGAACTTCTTCAGAACGTACGCCACACCGAGCTGCACGAGCTTGTCGACGATTTCTAGATACACTCCAAAAAATGCCACCGTCGCAATGACCACCCAGGTCGTCGAGATCACATCCTCGCGGCTGGGCCACGTCACCTGCTTCATCTCCACGCGAACGTCGTGTAGGAATTCGCGCGTATCTGCGATCGTGCCGCTGACTTTTTCGCCCACCCCGGCTGCTGCCCCGGTGATGGCGTTGCCCTGCGATTCTTCGTTCTTCACTTTGACCGCCTGCGTCGCCATGAATCCTCAGTCCCGTAGGACAAACATTCCTGTCTGTCCTCTTTCTGCTTGCGTCCGCCGTTCGAACGCCACAACTCTGGCAGGGGAGGAGGGATTCGAACCCCCATACCCGGTTTTGGAGACCGGAGTCCTAGCCGTTGGACGACTCCCCTAAATTCAAAACCGGTCTGTCCCCCACCCCGGCGAACAGGAAGCGTTACTTCACTTCCTTGTGCGCCGTTTGCTTCCGGCACGTGTTGCAGAACTTCTTCGTTTCCATCCGCTCAGTGTGCTTCTTTTTGTTCTTCGTCGTTGTGTAGTTGCGGTTTTTGCAATCCCCGCATTGCAACGTAATGATCTCGCGCATAGCCGAATCCCTTTTCTTGCTGCGTCCGCCGCGTTGCGACGGAGAAAACCTACTCGATGATTTCCGTTACTGCTCCCGCACCCACCGTGTGGCCGCCTTCGCGAATCGCGAAGCGCAAGCCCTTCTCCAAAGCCACCGGCGTGATCAGCGTCACTTCGCAGCTCACGTTATC
>Ga0210397_10000034_pt1 | contig 142030 bp, 153 predicted proteins | sample IncBWH2OmetaG_FD_160126 | JGI IMG/M metagenome (GOLD analysis project Ga0210397, IMG submission 160126) | Forest soil microbial communities from Barre Woods Harvard Forest LTER site, Petersham, Massachusetts, United States - Inc-BW-H-2-O ... | reverse complement strand
GAGGACCGAATCTTCTCGGAGAAATATCTGCTGGAGCGGCCGCTGCTCGCGGCGATCCGCCGCGATAAGGCGCCCGTGCTGCTGATCGACGAGATCGACCGCGCCGATGACGAGTTCGAGGCATTTCTGCTGGAGTTGCTTTCGGACTTCCAGATCTCGATTCCGGAACTTGGCACGATCAGGGCTACGTCGATTCCCCATGTCGTCCTGACGTCGAACGGTACACGGGAGCTGTCGGACGCGTTGCGCCGCCGTTGCCTCTACCACTATGTCGACTATCCTGACACCGAGCGCGAGGCGCGCATCATCATGGCGCGTATCGATGGCGCCGGTGCTTCGCTGTCGCTGCAGATCGCGCGGATGGTCGAGGGTATCCGCAAGGAAGAGCTGCGCAAGGTGCCGGGTGTCGCAGAGACATTGGACTGGGCGGCGGCGCTGGTCGGGCTCGACGTCAAGGATCTGCATGATGCGCCCGAGACCGTCCACGAGACGCTGATGTGCCTGCTCAAGACCCAGGAGGACCGGGCGCGGGTAACGCGCGAGGTCAGCGAACGTCTGCTGGGGAGGGTTGCATGAGTTGTTGCGGCCCAGCTCCCGACATCGAGGATATCAACGAACTGTCCCGCCTGGTTTCAAGCAAGCTTGCAGCGTTCCTGCGGACCTTGCGCGACAGTGGTTTTGCCGTTGGTCTCGCCGAAGGGCGGGATGCAGCCGCTTTGATGACCGCCGGTTATGCGGCGCGGCCGGGTCTGCTCCGCACGGCCTTCAAACATCTGTTCTCTGCGCGAAAATCTGACTGGGAGAAGTTCGACGGCATTTTCGATGCGTTCTGGCTCGGCAAGCGCGTGCGGTCGCGTTCGGTCGTCACCGGCGTTGCGAAGGCGGCGAACAGCCCTTCGTTGAAAAAACTGCCGGGCCACTCCGCCGAGCCCGATGCCGATGGCAATATGGCGACCGATCAAATCCCCTCCACCGAAGGTGCTGACCATGATCGTTCGGGCGAGGGACGCATGGAAGGCGCCTCAGCGGCGGAAAATATCGCCGAGACCGATTTTCGCAACTTGGCCGATTCCGACCAGATCAAGCAGGCGCATCTTGCCGCTGCCCGATTGGCCCGTGCGATGCGCACGCGCTTGACGCGGCGCGATCTGGCGCGGCGGCGCGGTTATCGGATCGATCTGCGCCGGACCATTCATGGCAATATCAGCCGCGGCGGCGTACCGATCAGCCTCGTCAAACGGCAGCGCAAGCAAAAGCCCTTGCGGCTCGTGGTGCTGCTCGATGCGTCCGGTTCGATGAGCATGTATACCGGCGTGTTTCTGCGCTTCATCCACGGTGTGCTCGACGAATTTCGCGAAGCCGAAGCGTTCCTGTTTCACACCAGGTTGGCTCATGTCTCCGACGCCATGAAAGAGAGAGACGCCGGCCGCGCACTCGATCGCCTCTCGATCATGGCGCAAGGAGCCGGCGGAGGAACTCGTATCGGCGAGAGCTTGCAAACTTTCAATCGCTGGCATGCTGCGCGCGTGATCCATTCGCGCACCTGCGTGATGATCGTTTCCGACGGCTATGAGACCGGCGACGTCGCATTGCTGGGCCGCGAGATGGCGGCGCTCGGCCGCCGCTGCCGCCGCATTGTCTGGCTCAATCCGATGATGGGATGGCGGGATTACACGCCGGAGGCGCGCGGCATCAAGGCGGCGCTGCCTTATATCGACCTCTATGCGCCGGCTAACACGCTGCAGAGCCTGACGGCGCTGGAACCTTATCTTGCGAGGCTTTGAGATGGGCGCGCATGTCGAGGTGATGGATCTTGTCGCGCAGATGAAGGCCGCCGAGCAAACCTTCGTGCTGGCGACGGTCGTGCGTACAGTGTCGGTGACCGCCGCCAAGGCCGGCGCGAAGGCCATTATCCGGCCCGATGGTACGATCGTTGCCGGATGGATCGGCGGCGGCTGCGCCAAAGGCGCGGTGCTGAAGGCGGCGCGCGAGGCGCTCGTCGACGGCGAACCGCGCATGGTCTCGGTTCAGCCGGAAAACCTGCTGGCCGAACTGGGCGTCACGCCCGGCGAGACGAGGGAGGGCGTGCGCTTCGCCTCGAACATGTGCCCGAGCAAGGGCACCATGGATATTTTCGTGGAGCCCGTCTTGCCGCATCCATCGCTCATCATTCTCGGGGCCAGTCCGGTCGCGCTGTCGCTGGCCGCGCAGGCGCGCCAGCTCGGCTATCACGTGGCGCTCGCGGCGCCTGCTGCCGACCTGACGGCGGTTCCGGACGCGGACGTCGTCGTCGACGGCTTCGAACCTTCTTTTCTCAACAACGCTCGCCGCTTCGTGGTCGTATCGACCCAGGGCAAAGGCGATGAAGCTGCGCTGAAGCAGGCGCTCGCGATCGAAGCGACCTACCACGCCTTCGTCGGCAGCAAGCGCAAGATGGCCGCGTTGCGCGACAAGCTGATCGCTATCGGGCTCGATCCCGCTGCGATTGACCGTGTCAAGGCACCCGCCGGGCTCGACCTCGGAGCCATCACGCCTGAAGAAATTGCCATGTCCATTCTCGCTGAAATAACGCTCGAGCGACGGCGGGGACAGCGCGATACGAATTCTGATCCAAGGAGTTAAAACAAGAAAATGCAAATGAACGACAGCCAAAGCATCCCCGCCTCGAAACAAAAAGTGTGGGACGCGCTGAACAATCCCGCTATTCTCAAGCAGTGCATTCCCGGTTGCCAGTCCCTCGAAATGTCGGCGTCGAACGAGATGACTGCAACGGTCGTGATCAAGGTCGGGCCCGTGAAAGCAACTTTCGGAGGCAAAGTGACGCTGTCCGATCTCGATCCTCCAAGCGGCTACCGCATTTCTGGTGAGGGGAATGGCGGGATTGCCGGGTTTGCGAAAGGCAGCGCGGCGGTGAGTCTGAGCGAAGCAGGGCCGGACACGACCATTTTATCCTACCAGGTCGACGCGCAGATCGGCGGGAAGCTCGCCCAGCTTGGCGGTCGGCTGATCGACTCCACCGCAAAGAAGCTCGCTGGCCAGTTCTTTTCTTCGTTCGGCGAGTTGGTTGTAGCGCAGCCAACTGAACCCGGCCCGCGCCAAGCGCAACGTCAAAGGCCAACTAACGGTCCGATTAGTGGCTTGAACTGAACGGAAAATCGCTAGAATGTCAGCTTGAAAATTTCTGGCGGCCCAAAGCTAGCTATTCCGGACAAGATGATAAAGCGTAATAATATCAATATGTTGTCGCAGCGATTTTCCGTCGCTCCGATGATGGATTGGGAAGAGAGTTTATTGAAATCAAATAGTTAAATGGGGGCCGTGTGCAAATTCTGTGCACGCAGGTTCTACTATTCCTTCCTTTTCGTTCTCACGAAATTGCAGCCGGCGGTCGCCGAATGCCGTCGATCTAGTGTAGCGGGTTTGTTGAGAGCCTTGCGCGCAGTTGAATTGGGGCTAACGCAGCCGCATGAAACCAGTGAAGCGCGAGCGAGCAAACGAAGTAACGGTTTTTGACATAGAACAGGAAGTCAAGTGCGCCCTGAGCGATCGCGAAATATCGGCCATCATGGACCTGCGCGGTCAATTGCCAGATGATCGCCGCAAGAGAAAACGCCTGATCCGAACCGCCCGAGAGAGCGCGAGATTAGAGGACCTTGAGGATCCGAAAATTCTGGCGGCACCTGGCGAGCCGACAGAGGACGAGCTGCGTATCGCAATTGACCTTGTTAAGACATGGCAAACGCCCGGCTTTTTCCACGTGACGCTCGTCGCTCTTCGCAGTCGTATTCCTGTAAGAAAGTTGATGAGCCGTCGTTATAAGTCCGTTCGAGAAGCTATTGTACTCTCCCGATTTTGCGAGCGGCGTAGAGCGCTAGCAGTCCGATTAGGGGAAGATCCACCGGATGGCCGCGTTCGGTTCGATGCAGACGATGATACGCCGGTCGAAGTCACTGAAGCTTTAGAGAGGCGGAAACGCAACGACGAGTATCGAATCGGCGCGCTACCATTGCTGAGACAGATATCCGACGAAGAACTGGCTCAACTGACCGACAAAATGATGCAAGAGCTGGAACGACGGGTCGAGGCGAAAGCTGGAAGAAAGGACGACGTTCCTCCGCTCTTGCTCGTTTACCTCAATTTTCCTCACGATCAGCGCGCCGATAAGCGAATTGAAGAGACCGTAGAACGACTGCGAAAAGCGTACGATAGTAAGTTTCAAGAAATTCAGGTCACAACTGATCGAAAGTTGTTCTGATATTTCCATGAAGCACCGAAACCGCTCAATCTTCCGACCGTCGTATCCCGCGCCTTCGACAAAGGACACGCGCGCCTTTTTCACGGAGGAGAACCCGATCAAACGGGACGCCTTCGCCGCGCGCCGGCTTAACGCACTGAAGGAGCACCAAGGGCCGCGCGAGAAGGCGCTCCGGTTGTCTGACGTCAAGGAGATGTTTCAGCAGATGAAGATGCACAATTCCGGCGGGATCCGAACCACGCCAGCCGGTGGTCAAGTGCCGCGCGATACAGAAGTGATCCACACATCGACGATTGGTCGAGCCTATTGGTCGGGCACTTCTGCTGTTGGATCGTCGGCCGGTACGGAAGTTTGCAATTGGGCGGGATCGACTTTCTTGCGCTGGGCCCATTCGACGAGATTAGACGGGCGGTAGGTTGGATCGGCACGCCACCGTTTGAATACGCTGGCGTCGATTGTCTCATTGATGTTGATGTGGCTGCCGTCGTCTCTCACATCGGGCTCTCGGCCGATGGCGCGGTAGAGCGGCGGAAACACCTTGGCGTAATATCCCGCGAGAAAGGCCCCATAAGAATCGGTGGTCGGTGCCGTCACGGAATCTCCGTCAAGGTCGACTTCCGAACGGAACGAAAGGCCGAGCAGTTCCGCCTTCTTCATCATCCAGCGCAGGGGCGCCTGATTCAGAAGGTCGGTTTCGTAACCGCCTCCCACGTTGGCATGCGCGCCCACGAACCAGCGCTGCTCGACGCCCGATAGCGGACGCGGCGGCGGGATTGGCGCGTTCGGGTCTTTCGAATGATGGACGTCCCAAAGGGTAGGGGCGAAATCAGGTCGATGCTCGTCGACGGCGATGGCGTGATATCCGTTCTGGATAGGCAGCCGCAGCCCGGTCTGGAGATAGTCGAACTGCGAGCGGCTGATGCCCGGAATGTTGCCGGCTGCCACGCCGACGGATCCGACCGTATCCCAGACGCCGATCATCTTCACGTTCGCCGGCTGGGAATACTTGAGCAGCCACCGTTCCTGTTCGGTCAGCTTGCCCTTGTCGCCGGAAGCTTCCATTTCCTTCAGCTTCCAGATCGTTTCCTCGTTACCCTTCCGGTAGCGCTCGAACAGTTCGGAGACCCCGATGGGCGAGCCGGCTTTTAGGACGCCATCGAGGGCGACCAAGTTCGCCAACGCCCTTGCGGTGAAGGCCCCCCGGCTGAAGCCAAAGATGAAGATCTCGTCGCCGTCATTGTAGTTCTCGACGATCCACTCGTACGCAAGACGGATGTTCTCATCGAGTCCTTGGCCGAACACGCCACCCGCTTTCTGAAAAGTGGTTGGTTAATTCGCGGGTGAGCTCCACTAGTGGCCCACTTCGCCCCCGCAAGCGGCCAAGATAAAACGCCGCCAGCCGGGGGTCGGGCTGAGGCCGTCTTGGAGACTTGTGCTGGGAAAAGCACAATCCAATAACTACACACTCCGCCAGTCGTTCCTTGAACCTCGAAGCGCTGTCCAAGGTCGTCCTGGCCCGCGCGGCGCGACCGCGCGGTAGTGCAGGTGATCGATCGCTGCGGGCCACTGTTCGAACCATCGGGAACCGTGCGCGTTAACCAGCCGGAGTGTCCAAGATGTCCGCCCCTCTCATTGTTTCAATCCCCCATCACCTTGGTCGAGAAGAGGCCAAGCGGCGTCTCAAGGCCGGCTTGACGCGCGCGGCCGCAAGTATGCCGATGCTTCAAGTCGACGAGGAAAGGTGGGAGGGTGATCGCCTGTTTTTTCACGTGCGCGCCCTTGGGCAAGCAGTGTTAGGCCATGTCGAGGTCGCGGAGGATCATGCCCGGTTAGAAGTCACGCTACCGTGGCTGTTGCAGCGTTTTGCTAAAGTAGCGCAGGTCGCGATCAGGAATCGCGGGAGTCTGCTGCTGACCAAGCGGAGCTGATTTTTAATGGCATCCTACGCCGAGCGGGTTCGCCAAGCTGGCTGTTGCCTGATTTGAAATCAATAGTGGCCTGTTTTGAACTTTGACCGCTTCTCCGTCTTTTACTCATTATGAGTTGAAGAGGGGAATGCGAGAACTGCGATGTGCGAGAAGTGTGTTGAGATCGACGCCAGGATTGAGCATTACGAAATTTATCGCGCTGGATCACCGATCAACCCCTCGACGCTATCACAAGGCTGATACGCCAATTGGAGGCAGAAAAGGTCGCGCTTCACCCCGAAAATCAGCAGTAAGGCCGCCTCGCACCTCCGCCGACCGCAGCCATCCCAGCCTTCTCGCGGCCGCGTAATAAATCGAGGAGCGGTCGTCATGAGCGCGAAGGCAACCCTGCTTCGAAGCGTAGCCCGGGCCAGCGCCGCGCCCAATCCTTTGAAGTAATTCTGGCGCGATAGACGAATTGTTTGCAAGCGAACGCTGGCGTCGGTCGGACGAGTAAATTTACAAGATCTTCGATCCCGTACGGCGCAAGCACTTCGACACGGTTTCCCCTGTAACGTGCGGCGATTGCCGTTGCCGTTTCCGGCCAGTGCCGGATCGCGTCTTCGGTACTGCGATAGGGCGCATCGCCATTACGTTCATGCATACGAGCTTGATTGCGGACTGACCAGGGAATCTCCGCGCATGCCATCAGGCGCTTTTTGATAGCGGCGTCCCTTTCAGGGCTGATGTCACTGGGATCCCAATAGACCACATCAACGTCCCCAACCGGCCAAGAGGCGGCAGACCTACCGTGTAGCTGATCCCAAATCGCATTGCGGATGAAGCCGGCAGCGACCCAACATCGTCCATCGACAAAGCTTCGACATGCTTCAATGTCGATAGGACCAGCGGTTGGCATTCAAGAAATTCCGAGATTTCGATAATACTCCGCATACTTGTAGATTGGCGACTTCGCGGCTCATCGGAAAGGCAGAATGAAAATGCTCAAGCATCAATGTCGTCAGCCGAGGTGACCATTCGTCCAGGTTGATCAACATATGGTGCATCCGTCTCTGCGCGGATGAACATCGCCTCCAGGAGGTTGTTCAACGTCTGTCGCTGCTGAGCGATGTCGGAGATCGGGTGGGATTTGGTGCTGATGATCCCCATCCTCGTCCAACGACAATAGCGAAGAGGAACTCTAATGCTTATCAAAAGCGAGCCCGCGATTCTGTATTTCGGAACACCGGTAGTGTTGATCAGCACGGTCAACGAAGACGGCTCTTACAACGTCGCGCCAATGTCGTCGGCGTTTTGGCTTGGCTGGCGCTGCATGCTCGGCCTTGCTTCCGTTTCACAGACAACTAAGAACATGCTGCGGACAAAGGAATGTGTACTCAACCTAGCGTCAGTCGATAATGTAGAAGCGGTCAACAAGTTGGCGCGGACGACCGGCACAAACCCCGTGCCCGATGTCAAAGTTCGGCGCGGCTACCGCTTCACGCGTGAAAAGTTCAAACTCGCCGAGTTGACGCCAATCCAGTCGGAAACAATTGCCACGCCGCGCGTGCTGCAATGCCCGGTCCAGATGGAAGCGAAAGTAGAGGCGGTCCACGGTCTCGCGGATGACGATCCCGAACAGCGCGGACAACGCCAAGTCATCGAGGTTCGTATTCTTCGTGTTCATGTCGAGGATGACATCCTCCTAAAGGACGATCCAAATCGGATCGATCCCGACAAATGGCGACCGTTAATCATGAGCTTTCAGCAATTTTACGGACTGGAAGGAAGCCAAGTGCACGACTCGGCTTTGGCCCAAATTCCGGAGCATGTCTACCGCGGGCCAGATGTTGATCGTGCGCGCGAAGAGCCGACGATCGGCGAAACTCATTAAGCACTTGTTCTTGAGCTGTGGCCGGCACGCCCTCGAAGGGCGTGCCGGCCACACGATTGGGGCGGTCTTACTCAGATGGCGAACTGCTCTTGGCGGTTTTTCTGAACGCCGCCTGGGCGACCCAGGGAAAAACGGCCGGTCCAGTCTTAGCCTTAGCTTTCCTTTTATAACCAACCGCTTCGGCCGCGGGTGGTGGCATAGCGATCGGACGGGGATAATCCGTTGGATGGGGGATATCTATTCCGTCGGCTGAAACAATAGGCAGGCCTTGGCCCTCACGCCCCTTAATCTGGCGACAGACGAGGCGGTTATCGTTTCGATAGGCCACTTCACATACGCATTCGGTTACGATCACTCTCACGGTCTTGGGTAACACGGTTCGATTTGGGGCGGCCCATCGCGACACAGGTCATGATGCGCATGCGGTATCGCGGAAAGCGTTTTGTTGTAACCATGGCGCCAGATGGCAGCTGGACTTGGCTGATCCTCTTCAGTTGCTGCTTGTCAGTCAAAGGATGCGCAATCACGAAATTCGAAGCGATCGATCAGGCGACCCACATAATCGATAGGATGATCAATTTCGGAACGAGGCGAGCGATGCCGAGTAGCCGGCAGGGGTTTGCTCGGTTTGTTCCCGGCATTTTGCCAGAGAAACCGGCGACACTGATCAGCCTTCTGCTTTTTTGCCGGGCACCATACCTGCATCCTGCTGCCGACGTCCGTACCCGGTGGTTTAGGGTAGCGTCTCGCGTTCTATTTCATCACCGTCCTCGGTCGCGCCCAACGGCTGCAATGGCGCGAAATACCGACGGAAGCGATTGGCCTCGAATATAGCGACGGGTGCAAAACTTGGCGCAACACTGAAGCCGATCTTCACGGTATCATTTGCTTCGATCGGATACAAAAGGCGGGTGCAGAGCTTGCGTGTTGCTGGCGAGGCTAGAAGACAGGTAGCCGGCATCACCAAACCGACGGCTGGTGTCAACTTTTGGCCCTTCGGACACCGCCTTTGCCGCCGGGGATGTCCGCTCAAAACTAAGAACGGTCAAAAAGTGCCTGCCACCGTCAGCCGGATCGATAACGGCTCGATCGGATGCAGGACATAATCCATGACCCCGTTCTGACAAACGGCCGCCGGCGCCGTCTGCGTCGGAAGGCAGAGGTTATAGAGGCTGTCGGTCTTGATCAGTGAGCCATAGGCATAAGTGATCTGGTTGGCCTGACTATTAAACAGATTGAGCGCGTCGAGCTGGATGCGCCATCCATTGTCGAAGCGATAGCCGATGCGCGCGTTGAAGATGCTGGTCGGCGGGGAACGAAATGCGCCGTCCTCGGTCAACGGACTCGCTCCCAGATAGCGCCAGCGCAGCGTCCCGAACGGCCCAGTCTTCTCGCCAAGCGTGATACCGGCCGATGCCACCATCGCAGGCGCGTTGGGAATGTAGTTGCCGGGCGCATTGCCGATCTGCGCCTGCGGAAATCCGGCCAGCGAGGCATAGATCGCGGCCTGATCGCTGTCGAAGCCGACAAACCGCGCATGGGTCAATGCGAGATCGGCGTCGAAATCGATCCAGGACAATGGGCGATAGCGGTTGGTCCACTCGACACCGTAGCGCTGGCTTGGCCGGCTTGCCGAGGTGTCGCCCGCATCGCCGTTGAAGACGATCTCCGAATCCTGGTCGAGCGCGAACAGGCTGAGCGAAGAATCCAGGCCCGGCAGGATTTTGGTTCGGACACCCGTCTCAACGCCCTTCGTCCTCACCAGCAGCGGCGACGCAGATACCTTGATCGACGGATCGGTCGGCTCTTCTGTAATCGTGGCGCCTCTAGCATCGTTGCTGTGCATGCCATAGCCCGCGCCGACAAAAAACTCGGTCTTGTGGAAAGGCCCCAAAACCATCGTGAACTTGGGACTGGCGATGGCCGCGCTTGCATCGCCGGAATTGTTGGGATCGAAGATGGAATGCACATGGGCCTGGTAGTAGTCACCACGCAAACCAATCGTGGTTTTCAGCCAGTCGTTCCATCTCACGGTGTTCTGCGCATAAACACCGATGCTGCCCTCGCTCACATCGTCGCTTCGCACGTTGCTGAGAAAGCTGCGCTGGAATGTATCGGTCAGCGCCAGGCTGATATCGTCGTAGCGTGTCTGAGCCCCGATCGTGGTCTCCATAGGCAGTCCCGCAAGCGAGCCGTTCAAGGTGGGCGAAGCGTTGCCGCCCACCATGACGCGGTCGTCATGCTGGTGAAATTGATCGCCAAGCGCGGGGTTATTGAGGAAATACGTGAAGTCGTTGAAGAGATCGAGCTGGCTCTTGACCACGTAGGCATTGGCCTTCCGTGGCGCTCGTGCAATCTCAGGTACCACTACGGATGCCGGCTTCATCAATTTTTGAGTGGCCACGGCGGATATCGGCTGCCGTGATCTTAAGCTTGGTCGCTTGGTAGAGATACATGGTGGCGATGCTTCGGTAGGGGCGCCAGAGGTCCGTCTTCTGCCTGATGAAGTCGACGGAGGGCAGACTCTTGAGACCGTAAACGATCTGTGCGATCCCGCGAATAACTGCGTCGGGCGGCGGCGCGATGTCGAGCCGGCCGAGTTTAAACACCAAGAGAACATTCACGGTCCAAAGCCCAATACCGGGAATGTCGGTCAGGGTGTCGATGACTTGCTCGTCCGACATCGCCGGCAGCTTCTTCGCTACCTTGGGATTGGCGTCGAACCAATGGGTGAGGTTGAGAATGTAAGTGGCCTTGGATTGCGCCAGCCCGGCCTTCTGGATGTTGCTGACGGAGAGGGACAATATCTTCCCGGGCGCGAGCTTGCCGCCGGCGATTTTCTCCAAGTGGGAGTACACGGTCGATCCAGAGGCTTCGGAAGACCGTTGATAAATTATGGCTCTTACAAGAGATTGAAAGACGTTATCCTTCGAGTGAGGCGGCCGCAGCCGCTCTCCCTTCGCCGCGCGCACGATCCTGATGGCGCAGCCGAGTGCGGGATCCTTCTTGGATAGGTATCGTTCTATATCGACCGTGTCGTTCATTCCGCGTCCTTCCGTCCGTGACGGCTATCCTCAAAATTACCTCACAAGCAGGGAAAGAACAGTCTGACGGTCGTACCCTCATTTTCCACACTTTCGGCGGCGACCACGCCGCCGTTGCGTTCGACGAAACGCTTTACCTCGGCCAGACCCAGCCCTGTGCCCTTACCGGGCTCTTTGGTTGTGAAGTAAGGCTCGAACATGCGCGACGACACATCCGGAGGCATTCCGACACCGTCGTCGGTGACAGCGATCTCAACCCAGTTGCAACCGGATTGGGCGCACAGATTTCTGGCCACGATAGAGATCGTACCGCCAACCGGCATCGCGTCAGATGAATTCTTGCAGAGATTGAGCAGGGTTAGATGTAGCTGCTCAGGGTCGGCGCAGAAATGTCTGAGATTCGGGTCGATGTCAGTGTTGACGACGACGTCGGGCCGCAGTGTGCGGTCGAGCAGGTCGCGCACGTCGGAAATATTCTCGTGACGGGAGGGGGCATGGCCGGATTGCTCTACGGCATCATGTGAGCCGCCCAAGAGCTTGCGGCTAAGGGCAGCCCCGCGTTCGACTGCCCTATGCAGTCTCTCGACAATCAGGGCACGATCCTCGGCATTCGTCTTGACCTCAAGTAGGCGCAGGCCTCCGTCGATAACGGCTAGCAGATTTCCGAGGTCATGAACGTAGGCGTGAGCCTCATCTCGTTCGACACGCGGGGGCGCGTTGTCGGCAAAGTCGAGTCTGGTGTTCCTGCATAGTACACCCGTAACTCGCCCATCCTCCCTGAGCAACGGGATCTCGATCCAAGCGAAGGCCGGTGCGGAGAGCTCAGACTTCCGCGCCACCATGGCCGAAAGATCGACCACGCCATCATCGGATGAATGCTCCGGCTCTCGGAAAGACGTCGGGAGCACGTCGGGCTGCTGCGTCGCCAAGTTCCGCAAAGTCATGACCGACATCGTTGTCTCCGTTATCCAGATCAAACTACTGCCGAACTGACATCGAGGCGGCCCGTAGAACCTGAACCTCCGGGGCGCTCAACTGAAGACACCTGTCGCCATGGAGTCGATAGCCCGACGTTATCGGCCAGCATTGTGTGGATCTCAGAGAGGATCCTTGCAGTCCACGGTATGGCACGGAATGGGGGTGCCGGGTGCGCGGCGGGCCGGCGCCGTATCCGCGAAGCGCACGTAGCGCAAGGTGAGAGTGCATGCGAGCAGAGCAATTACCGCGGCGAGCACACTGGCCTCACTGAAGCCCGACGAGTAGGCCGTGAGACCAGTCGATCTGAGCGCGGTCCTCAGGTTCTCCGGCACGCTCGCGACCATGCCGTCGAGATCTCCAGACGTCACCTTCTTGGCCGCGGCCTCCGCGGCGGTCCGATCCAGGCCGAGGCGCGTGGCGACGGTGACAAAATGACGGTTTGCTACATCTGCCAAGATCGCCCCGAGGACAGCGACGGAGACGAGAATTCCGATAAAACGGGTCGTGCTTGCAAGCCCGCTGGCCATGCCGGCGCGGTTCTCCGGAACTGCGCCGGAGATGACCTTGACGGTCTGACCGTTCAGCAGTCCGGCGCCGCAGCCCGCGACGAGCATGCTCAGGACAAAGACGTAGTAGGGCAGGTGCAGGTAGGCGAAGACGGCGAATAGGATGTTGCCAGTCATCGCGATGGCAAGGCCGGTCGCGAGAAGTCCACGGCCTGAATAGATAGCGGCAAGCTTCGCGGTCACGCGTGGCGCGGCCACCATCGGGACGGCGAACGGGATCATGGCGACGCCCGCAATCAACGGATCGAAGTCGTAGGCGTTCTGTAGGTACAGCGGCAGAAAGAACACCATCACCTGCGCGCTGGCGCCATAGCCAATCATCGCCAGCACGGCGCCCAGGAAGGTATCCTTTTTGAACAGCGCGAAGTCGACCATCGGCTGCGGCGTGCGCAATTCGACTATCACGAATATGGCGAATAGCACGGCAGCGCCCGCCAGCCGGATCAGAATGGTCGGCGAAGACCAGCCAGCGTCGTTGCCGTCGATGAGGCCCCAGACCATGAGGGCGAGGCCGCCGCTGAAGGTCACCATACCGCCGAAGTCGAGATTTTTCGCCGACGGATCGCGCGACTCGTCGATGAACTTGAGCGTCGCTCCGATGAGTATCGCGCAAGCCGGAATGTTCACCAGAAATACCCACCGCCAGCCAATTGTCGACGTAATGATGCCGCCGGCGATCGGCCCGATCGCAAGTGCGATACCCAGGCTTGCGCCCCAGAACGCAAAGGCGCGCGTGCGCTCGGCCCCCTTGAAGGCGTTGCCGATAATCGCCAGCGATGCCGTCAGCAGAAAGGCTCCGCCGATACCCTGGAGACCGCGGGCGACGTTCAGCAGGGTGGACGTCGTCGCGAGGCCGCAACCCACCGATGCGACTGCGAAAATCAAAAGACCGATGATCATGGACTTCTTTCGCCCATAGAGATCGGCATAGTTGCCGGACGCGAGTAGGAGGGACGCATAGGTCAGCACATAGGCGCTGATGACCCACTGAATATCGGTGAACGACGCACCGAGCGACCTGCCCATCGCCGGCAAACTGACCGCCACGATATTGGAGTCGAGCATTATCAGCGACGAGACCAGCGAAGACGTTAGCAAGATCCAGAATCCAGAAGGCGCAGCGGCTTGGTTTTGATCGGTTATGGCGGTCATAAAATTGTTCCCGGACAAGCTTCGGCGGAGCCGAAGAAATTGGACAGTGGACGACAAACGCGGGGGCCAAAACTTCGACAGCGGCATGCATTCCATTCCAGACGGTTATCGTAGCGATTGGCGACGCTCGCCCGGCAAGAGTGTCCATGTCTTCGTCTCAAAAGCCATTTACTGAGCTTCCGCACGGATGGCTGCCGGGGTTTCGACGACGCTTGTGTTTTTGAAGCCGCCATTCGACTGGCACGCAACGCTCGGCTACCTGAGGCCGCGCCGCGTGCGATCCCGACGTCGGGGCGATCGCCGTAAACTCGTACGCGCGCACACTCGACGTTCGGCGCGTTCGGGCTGCTGCGGGCGACCAACGCACGCCGACCATGCCCAATGGGAATTGAAACGATGCCTGCCAATGCAATGTCTTCAGATGATACGTCGATGGTCGTAGCGTGTATGGAACTCAAGCCGACGCGTCGACGACGAGGGGCGCTGTGATTGACATCGACGGGCAAGCGCATGCCCTCCAGACGATCGCAAAAGCCGTCCAGATTATCGCCGTCCAGGTATCCATCGACGGGATCGCGACGGCGCTGCTAAATGCGTCCCTGGATCTTTCCGGCGCGGCGCGAGGGGCGATCGCCCTCGCGGCCAAAGGCGCTCTTTCGCTCGGCGAGAACGGGTTCGAACCAGGACTGCCGCTGGTCGCCAAACTGAAGCCCGACGGCGCACTCAAGGACCTTCCCATGGACGTCCTGCGGACTGTGCATGAAACTCGTGCGCCGATCGTGCGGGCTGTCCGCCCGGGCGCGACCGTCTTCTGTACGCCGGTGATTTCCGGAGACGCGGTCAAAGGCCTGCTCTACCTTGAATTCGAGGCCACCCGACGGGAAGCGACGTCCGAGAGCGCCGCCGCCATCACGTTGTTGGCCTCTCAGGCCGCCATGACGCTCGAGGCGCTGGGAAACCGCGAACCGCTGCCCGACGACCTGGTTCGCCGTGCCAAGACTCCGTCTCTGGGCAACGTCGCGTCGTTCCGCTGGAATCCATCGACACGATTGGCGACCGGCTCGCCGGAATACTACCGCATGCTCGGCTTCGACGAGGACAGCGGCCCGATAGACTTCGTCTCGATGACCAGCCGCGTTCACCCCGCGGACTATCCGACGGCTCAAGCGGTGATCGACGACGTGGTTCGGCGGCGAGCTCCGTACCGTATGGAATTCCGCATCGTCCTACCATCGGGAGATGTCCGCAACCTGATGTGGTCGGGGCACTTCGACCTCTTGGATCCCGATTCTCCCGAATTGGTCGGCGTCGTCATGGACGTCACCGAGTTGCGGGCCGCGGACGACCTGCTGCGCGCCGCACATGAGGACGCAGACCGCCAGCTACGTCTGGCCTGGCTAGGAGAATTGGCCGGGTCGATTGTCCACGAGGTGAATCAGCCGCTGGCATCCATCGCGTCGAGCGCGGACGCCGCGCTTCGCTGGCTGGACAGAGATGAACCTGACATCGAGGCGGCCGTGAAGTCGGTCGAACGGATAAACGAAATTGCGCGCCGGGCGGGACGCACGGTCGCCGATATGAGGGCGATGACGTCCAGCGCCTCGCTGGAAGTCGTGGAACGGTCGATGAACTCGATCGTTGGCGAGGCGCTCCAGATGTCATCCGCCACGATCGCGCGTTCGGACGTCCGCACCGAGATCCTGTTCGATCCGGCCAAACCCATGGTCAGCGTAAATCCGGCTCAGTTGCTGCAGGTCATGCTGAACCTCGTTCAGAACGCGATCGACAGCATGCGCGAAGTAGTTGACCGCGCGAGAGTACTCAGCATCCGCACGGCGGCGGATGGCGGCGCGGTCATCGTCGAAGTCAGCGACACTGGCGTGGGCCTGCCCACCAGCGGCACCGCGCGTCTCTTCGATCCTCTCTACACAACGAAGAAGGGTGGGATGGGTCTCGGCCTTGCGATTTGCCGTCGCGTCGTCATGTTGCATGGCGGGACCATCGACGCGCGATCCAACCCTGGCTTCGGTGCACTTTTCGTCATCAGTCTTCCTCGAACGAATAGCGACTAGCGAAATGTTGGGAGACGCCATCGTCCATGTCGTAGACGACGATGAATTCATGCGTAGCTCCCTGGAGGACCTGCTGCGCTCCGTCGGCTATCAGGTGCGCCTTTACGGCCGCGCGGAGGACTTTCTTGGCGCCGACGTTCCAGATGCGCCGGGCTGCGTCATTGTCGACGTCCGCATGCCTGGACCAAGCGGTCTCGAGCTTCAAACCGCACTGAGAGACCGCAACGAACGGCTTCCCGTGATCCTGATGAGTGGTCACGGTGACATACGCATGACGGTCCAGGCCATGAAGGCCGGCGCCGTCGACTTCATCGAGAAGCCGTTCCGTGACCAGGAGATGCTCGAAGTGGTCGCCGGCGCTATCCGGGCCTGGAAGGTCGGCGTCGCCGGCCTGGACCTGCTGCCTGAATTGCGTAAACGCTACGACACGCTGACGGCGCGTGAGCGCGAAGTCATGGCGCTCGTATGCAAGGGGCGAATGAACAAGCAGATTGCCGGCGCGCTTGGCATTCAGCAGGCTACCGTGAAGTTCCACCGCAGCGCGGTGATGACCAAGATGATGGCCGGTAGCGTTGCCGAATTGACGCGGATGGCGGCGCATCTTGAGGGATCGGCGTAGGCAGCACGCCGACCTACCTATCCAAAGGGACAGGATGAACCTCGGCAACGAGAGAGTAGGAACCTTGGGCGAAAGCGGCCAGCTTGCCTCGCATGGAAACCAAAACTCTCGTTTGCATCGTCGACGACGATGCGGTCCTCCGGGAATCGTTGAGCGATCTGCTGCGCGCCGCTGGTTACGGGGCAGCCTGCTTTGAGAGCGCGGAATGCTATCTCGCCTCCGACGAGCGCGGCGGTTGTAGCTGCGTGGTCGCCGACATTCAGATGCCCGGCCTTACCGGAATTGACCTTGCGACGCGGGTTGCGTCGGCGGCCGACGCCCCGAAGGTCATCCTGATCACGGGTCATCCCGATGAGTCGTGGCGCGCGCGCGCACTTAACGCCGGCGCCGCGGGATTTCTGAGAAAGCCGATCGAGTCAAAATCGCTGCTCGATCTGGTCGAGCGAAGCATAGGGACATGATCTTCCCTCGCTCGCACCGGGCAGATCGACAAAATGCTCAGAGAAGGGGCCGCTTGCCGGTCCAACCGTAGAAGGGGAGAAATCGATGGAACTTCACCAGGTCCGGTACTTCGTCGCGCTCGCCAGATCGATGAACTTCACCAGGGCGGCAGAGCAATGCAATGTCACGCAGCCAGCCCTGACCAAGGCCATCCAGAAGCTGGAATACGAACTCGGCGGGCCGCTCATCTTTAGGGAGCGGCAGCTGACCCAGCTGACGGATCTCGGAAAGCTCATGCTACCGATGCTCGATCGGAGCTTGAGTGCCGTCGAGGCAGCTCGCTCGAACGCGAAGGAATTCAAGCGGAAGAAGGTCGCGACGCTCCGGATAGCGCTCACACCGTCGATCTCGGCATCGATCCTCATGAAGCCCTTGGCTGAAGTCACTCGCCAAGTCTCGGGTCTTCAAGTCGACCTCGTGGAAATCAATGCTTCCAGCGTCTTCGACGATCTGTTGAGTGGAGAGATCGCCGTTGCGCTGGGGAGTAGGTGTATAGGGAACGCGCCAGACCGCATCGATCGCTGGGGATTGTTCGATGAACAGGTGTTGGTGGCTTGTGCTGCGGATGGCCGTCTCGCCGAAGACCCGGAAGCTTCACTCAAGGATCTCCGCGCTGCCAGATGGCTCGAACCCGCCGACTGCGAGATAGCTCGATCATTCCGGCAGAACTATTTGTTGGACGGCGACATCAATCGAACCCGTCATCGCGGACAAGGTCTGCACAACTTGGTGAGCGCGGGTCTCGGCATCATGCTGGCGCCCGAACACATGCCTGTGGCGTCTGGTACCGTGGTGCGGCCCATCGCCGACATCGAATTTAGACGGGATGTAGAGCTTTTCGTTGTCGCGGGTCGTCAGTATTCTCCCGCGCTGAACGCCTTCGTGAAAACATGCCGAAGCACCGATTGGCGGGCTCAGTTCGCTCCAAGTACCCTGCAACGCGTGGCTCCGAAGAACGCACGGTTCGAAGCCGTGGCGCGCTGCACGCATCAGGAGGCGGAGTTGCGCCTTACCGCGTAGAAAAATTGAGTATCAGCCACCGTGACTGAATTTCAAGACGAGGTCGACATGTCTCACCACTTCGATACGCCGACAGCAAGAGAAGATCCCCGTATCAACGTCTGCGACTTTTATCTCTTCGGAGGAACCACGGGGAACACGGTCATGGCGCTGACCGTCAATCCGGACGCTGGGCTGTCAGCTCCCGACACCTTTCGGGATGAAGCAATTTACGCATTTCGCTTCGATATGAACGGGGATGCAAGAGAGGAACTTGCGTTCAAGGTCAAATTCGGCACGGTCGAACATGCGGAAGGTGATGGACACAATCATCTGCAGCAATTCGAGATTCGTCTTTCGAGGGGCGTCGAAGCGCTAAAGGGTTTTGAAGGCCAACTTATCGCGTCCGGCGCGACGGGCGCGAGGATTTCGGGAACAGACGGCGTCAAGGCGTTCGCGGGCTTGGCGCCCGATCTTTTCGCCGGCGACTCCGAGGCGCTTCGAAAGTTTCGCACTGCATTGGCGCAGGAGAACCGCTTCGCCGCCGAGGCTTGGCAGAACCGCAAGAACTTCTTCGGCAGGCGGAACGTGACGGCAATCGTGCTCGAGGTACCGACATCGATGATCGGCCAAGGCCGTGTTCATGCCTGGGCGACCGCGTCTCTCTACGGCCATGCGCCGGAGGTCCAGGTATCACGTTGGGGATTGCCGTTGATCACCAACGTGCTCATCCCGGATGAGGCTCTTCGCGAGACTTACAACCGAACCGGCCCTGCAGAGGACCGTGTGAACCTCGCGCAAGCCTTGGCCCAATTCGCTGCACAGGTCAGCAGGCTGGCCGGTTCGGCTCCGAATCCCACGGAGTACGGTAGCCAGGTCGCGAATCTGCTTTGTCCCGTCATGCTGCCTTACGAACTCGGCTCCGACGCAGCATTCGATTTTGCCGGCTTTAATGGTCGCGCATTGGGCGACGATGTGATGGATATCATCCTCTCGCTGGCAAGCAATGTGCCACTGGCGGATGGTGTCGTCCCGGATAGAACCCGGATGCGATCCGATTTCCCGTATTTTGGCGCGCCATTCACGGTCGATGAGCAGGCAGATGTTGCGCCAGTCCGGATACGGCCGCCGGTGGAAAATAAATCCTGAACACCGCTTCCCGGGAAAACTAAGTTGCCGTGGCTGGCTGCTCGTATTTTGCCAGCTGCGCCTTCAGGATTTCATTTTCCTGCTGCAGATCGATCAGCCTTTTCCGGATCGGGGCAAGCGCCGGTTCCAGCTCGGCCTGCGTGAAGCGAGGCGTAATGTGCTGCGAACAATTCCAATCGAAGTTCTCGAGATGAATGAGCATTGCCCGCTCTATCTTGGCCTTGTATCCGGGCACCACGAGCTTTGTTGCCAGGTCCGGATCGTCCTTGAGGTCTTTAATCTCAACGTGACCCAGGATCTTGAGCCGGGCTCTGTTCGAGTAATCCATCAGAAACAGCGCGACGCGGTTATTGACGCATAGATTCCCGACGCTGATGTATTGCCGGTTTCCACGGAAATCGGCAAAGCCCATCGTCCTGTCGTCGAGAACCCGCAAGAAACCACGAGGACCGCCTCGGTGCTGCATGTACGGCCAACCGTTTTCGGCGACAGTCGCCATATAAAAGCTGTCGCGCTGAGCGATGAAGGCACCTTCGTTATCGGTGAACCGGTCGAAATCCCGGTCGCCGACAAAGTTAGCCCACGCTGCATCTCCGCCATTTGCCTTACGGGCAGCTTCAATGCTCGGCGTTTTCAGGGTGTCCAAGAATCCATAAGCCATAACGCCCTCCATCTTCAACGGATGTAAGGCAGAACGACCGCGGGCTTTATCACCTCGATTTGGTAATCCGCTTTTCACGTGGCGAGAGGCTGGCGCCGGGATGGTAGTCGAGCGTCCGCAGCAGACCTTGATCGGCTTAGGCGGCTGTCTTTTCCTTCTTCGGCTTTTCCTTGTCGACGCTCTTCGAAGTTTTCACTGGCCCAATCTTCGGCGGCCTCGTCGCGAGTTTCACTTCATCGCTCTCAAGCGACTTGCGAAGACGAGGCGCGGCGAACTCGAGGAAGCTCCGCATCTTCAGGGGAAGGCGGCCCTGCGCGGCGTGTAACAGATGGACAGGTAAAGGTTCCGGCTCGAACTCCTGCAGCACGACTTGCAGCTTCCCTTCGGCGACGGGACGAGCGACCTGGTAGGAAACGACGTGCGTCACGCCGACGCCGGCGATCGCGGCGTCGATGGCGGATTCCGCCGTGTTGATGTTGAGGCGGCAGGTGGGGTGAACGGGCAGGCTGGCGCTGCGGCCCTTGCCCGGGAAGACCCAGGACGAGTTGCCGTTCAGCGCGGCGAACGTAACGCAGGTGAGGTCGACGAGATCCGACAGTTGTTTGGGCATGCCGTGCTTTGCGAAGTATTCTGGGCTTCCGACCACGACGCGGCGCACGGTGCCAACCCGAGTGGCAATCATACTGCTGTCGGGGAGGGCGCCGATCCGAACCGCCATGTCGATATTGTCCTCCGCAAGATTGACGTTCCGGTCGGACAGCGACATTCGGACGTTGATGTCCGGGTACGTCTTCAGGAAGTCGTTGACGATCCCGAGCACATGGAAGCGACCGAAGGTGACCGGCGCCGCGAGGATGAGCTCGCCGCGGGGCTCCGTATATTCCCCGGATGCGAGCGTTTCCGCAGCGGCGATGTCGTCGAGTATCCGCTTCGAGGACGCGAGATAGGCGGAGCCAGCGTCGGTCAGCGACAATTTGCGAGTCGTCCGGACGAGCAGGCGAGATTTCAGATGGTCCTCTAGCTCGGAGACCTTCCGGCTGACGGTGGGCAGAGGTATGCCGAGCTTCCGGCTGGCTCCGGAGAAGCTCCCGGTCTCGACGGTTGCGACGAACAGTTGCATGGCTTCGAGGCGGTCCATATCGATATTCTCGTTCAGTGAGAGGATTACTACCGAAAATATCGGATTATTCGAGAGAAAGAAAAGGCCTAACCCCTACCCACTATTAAAAACAACCGACGGATAACGGTCATGGCCAAGCTCTTCAACGTGATCAAGAACCTCACCGCCGCCCCCCAACCGATGGACGACGATGCGATGCGCCGGAGGATCCGCGAACTAGAGGCTGAAAACGAAACGCTTCGCGAGAAGCTGGTTTGGCGGGGCCCGTGGATGTTCTGAGGACATACCGTGAGGACGCCCAAATCGGTGAAAGGTGCGGAGGACTTCGGCAGGATCCGTTTGTCGAAGTCCTTTTTCGTGCGCGACTTTCTGTACAGCGAGATCGCTAACATCCATGGCCTCACCAATTTACCGAACGACCCGGATCTCGCCGTGAAAGCCGGTTCGAAGCTTTGCCAGGAACTATTGGAGCCGCTCCAGGATACCTTCGGGCGGCTCGGAATCCGCTCGGGTTATCGGTCTCCTGAGATCAACGGTCTTGGTAACGCGAAATACGGAAACTGCGCCTCGAACGAGGCCGACAAAGGCAGGCACATCTGGGATCAGCGCAGCGCGGATGGCGGCATGGGCGCAATGGCGACTGTCGTTGTGCCGTGGCTTGCTGATCGGAAAGAAAAAGGCGCGTCGTGGACCTCGATGGCGTGGTGGATCCATGACAACCTACCTTACAGCGACCTGCAGTTCTTCCCGAAGCTTTTCGCCTTCAACATCGGCTGGCACGAACTTCCCAGAAAGCGCATCACAAGTTTCGTCGCTCCGCGTGGGCTGCTGACGAAACCGGGTATGGACAACCATCCTGGTAATCACGCGGCCGAGTATCGTGGCTACCCCAGACTCCTGACTGCGGCATAGACCGTGGTCGGATAGCTATCGATAACCGCCGGTTATGGAATTCGTAAGTCAACGGACGTGGTCGAAACAGCTACGGGCGATGATGATGCGATCAAGCTGTTCAAAGTCAGCGGGTAAAGTCGAGGAGGATGCCGTCATGCGCACGATCCAGCAGAAACGCGCCGATTTTCGCAAACTTCACGAAACTGGCTGCTTTGTTCTTCCGAACCCCTGGGACGTTGGCACGGCCCGCATGTTCCAGCATCTCGGCTTCTCGGCGCTGGCATCGACCAGTGCGGGATTTGCCTGGTCAGCCGGGCGGCCTGACTACGGGCTATTCCGTGACGACGTGCTGGCGCACCTGCGCGTGCTGTCTGCGGCCACAGACCTTCCGGTCAACGCCGATTTCGAATCCGGATTCGGGGCCGATCTCGACGAGCTGTCCGAGAGTGTGCGTTTGGCCGTCGAAACGGGCGTGTCGGGACTATCGGTCGAAGACCGAAATCTCGAAGGCAGTGCCAACGAGCTTTATGACATCGACAGGGCCGTCGAACGCGTGCGCGCCGCGCGCAGTGCCATCGACAGGACGGGCGAGGACGTCGTCTTAGTGGCGCGCACGGAAACGCTACTGGTCGATCCTTCCACCATATCCGCGGCGATCGACAAGCTCGTTGCGTTCGCGGATGCCGGCGCGGACTGCCTGTATGCTCCGGGCGCGCGCGAAAAGGGAGAGATCGCATCGATCGTGCGGGCGGTGGCTCCCAAACCCGTCAACGTTGTCATGATGCGGCCTGGTCTAAGCCTCGGCGAACTGACAGATCTCGGAGTTCGCCGCGTCAGCATCGGCGGCGCGATAGCGCGGGTTGCCTGGGCGAGCATCATCTCGCTCATGGATGGCATCACAAAGGGATCCTTCGATGGCCTTGCGAGCGGCACGCCGGGCAAGGAGCTAAATGACATTTTCGCGAAGTCCGTCTGATCGCAATTGTGGTGCAGCGCGCATGATATCTATAACTATCGGGAACTTGCTGTTCCTCCATAGATTACGTCGTATGCGCCAACCCCAAAAGACGGGAGCCAAGGGTGGAAACTAGATACGGTCCGCGGTTTTCACGTCGCTCGCTGCTTCTTTCTACTGCCGCGCTGCTCGTAGCTACAAGCTCGAAGTCTACGGCCAGGACGATCTCCGGCGCACTCCCCTGGGAGCCTAACGGAGGAAATCCCCCGGTCGCCGCCAAGTTCGGCCCATGGGAATTTTTTACTGTTGACGAGGGCCGTGCCATGGAGGCGCTCGCCGACCGGATTATTCCGCCAGATCCGCAAACCCCAGGCGGCAAAGATTCCGGCTCGGCCGTCTTTGTCGACCGGCAGCTGGCCGGCGCATATGGCTCCCAGGAGGGCCATTACGTGCGGCCGCCCTTCATCAACGGCATGAAGAACCAAGGTGCGCAGTCCGAGGGCGGACCTCGGAAGGACTACCGCGACGGACTCGCTGCGCTCGACAAGATCTGCAAGGCGAGGGAAGGCGGCAAGGCCTTCGCCGATCTCACCGATGACCGCAAGGACGCGGTCCTGAAGGACATCGAGGACGGCAAGCTGGAGCTCGAAGGCATCGACGGGAAGTCGTTCTTCGCGTTGGCGATTAAGGATGTGCAGACCGGGTTTCTCGCGGACCCCATTTACGGCGGCAACCATGACATGGCGGCCTGGAAGATGATCGGTTTCCCAGGCGCCCGCTACAATTACCTCGACTGGGTCAGCCGCCACAACGAGCCGTATCCGTTGCCGCCGGTTAGCATGGTCGGTCGCGCGGAATGGTCGTCGAACAATTCAGGAGCCAAGTGATGGCGCGCATACTGCCCAAGAAGGATGTCGTCATCGTCGGTCTCGGCTGGACCGGCTCGGTTATGGCGAACGAGCTCACCGACGAGGGCCTCGACGTGATCGCAATCGAGCGCGGTCCATGGCGTGACGCACCTACCGACTTCCCGCCGAGCCAGATGCAGGATGAACTTCGCTACCGTATCCGCCATGAGCTTTTTCTACGACCGGATCAACTGACGTTTACATTGCGCAACAAGCTCGATCAGCAGGCCTTGCCGATGCGGGACTGGGGCGCATTCATGCCGCCCAATGGCGTCGGTGGCGGCGGCGTTCATTGGAACGGAGAGATGTGGCGCTTCCTGCCGAGTGATTTTGTGTTGAAGACGCATCTGACCCAGCGCTACGGAGCCGGCTTCCTTCCGGCAGACATGACCATCCAGGATTGGGGCATCACGTACGACGAACTCGAGCCGTATTACGACCGGTTCGAGTATCTGTGCGGCACCTCCGGCACCGCGGGGAATCTACGCGGTCAGATCATGGAAGGCGGCAATCCTTTCGAGGGGCCGCGCTCCCGCGACTATCCTACAAAGGCGCAGACGCAGCCGTTCAGCCACACGCTGTTTGCGAAGGCGGCGAGGGAGCTCGGCTACAAGCCGTTCCCGCAGCCTTCTGGCAACCTGTCGACGGCGTATACAAATCCCCACGGGCTCCGGATGGGGCCGTGTACTTATTGCGGGTTTTGCGAGTGGTTCGGCTGCAGCAATTATTCGAAGGCAAGCCCGCAGACCACGATACTCCCTGTTCTGGTCCGCAAAGATAACTTCACGGCCCGCGACAATTCCGAAGTCGTGAAAATCAACACCGATCGTTCGGGCAAGCACGCTACCGGAGTCACCTTTGTCGATAGCAGCGGAGAGACGTGGGAGCAGCCGGCGGATCTTGTGATCCTTTCCGCATTCTCAATGTTCAACGCGCAGCTGATGCTGCACTCCGGCATCGGGCAACCCTACGATCCCAAGACCGGCGAGGGGCGGATCGGCCGCAACTTCACCCATCAGACGATTTCGTCGGTGAACGGTTTCTTCGACAAGAGCAAGTTCAACTTCAACCCTTTCATCGCGTCCGGCTCGATCGGTATGTGCATCGACGAGTTCAACGGCGACAACTTCGACCATGGCCCGCTCGGCTTCGTCGGTGGCGGTTACGTCGGCCAGGTACAGACAGGCGCTCGCCCGATCGAAAGCGCGCTCACGCCGCCCGGCACGCCGAAATGGGGCGCCGCTTGGAAAACCGCTATCAAGGACAATTATCTCAGCACCGTGAAGCCCGGCACCGGCGTGCACGGCAGCTTCTATGCCTACCGCGACATCTATCTTGACCTCGATCCGCTCTACAAGGATCGCTTCGGCAGACCGCTGATGCGAATGACGATCGACATCAAGGAAAACGAGGCCAAGCAAAACCGCTATCTGACGGACAAGTTCGCTGAGATCATCAAGGCGATGGGCGCGACGTCCTTGGCGAAGACGTACCGGACGGCGCCGTACGACGCGACGACGTATCAGACAACACATCTGAACGGCGGTGTCATCATGGGCGCCGATCCGAAGACCAGCGCCGTCAATCGCTATCTGCAGAGCTGGGACGTCTCGAACCTGTTCGTGCTCGGCGCCAGCGCGTTCCCGCAGAACGCTGGGTACAATCCGACGCTGACGGTGGGCGCGCTTGCCTACTGGGCCGCAGATGCCATCCGAAACCAGTACCTCAAGAAACCGGGACCGTTGGTCGATGCATAAGCGCAACAAACTTGGTGGTGGAATCGGCGCGGCCGCGTTGGCCGCCGCGCTGTTTGGAGGATTTCAGACGGCGTCGGCCGGAGAAATCGACTCCATGAATTTTACCGCGGTCGACCGCGGACGTTACCTGTCCATCTTATCGGACTGTGCCAGCTGCCACACGGTGCCGCAGAAGAACCAGCCGTTCGCCGGTGGACGGCCTATTGAGACGCCGTTCGGCAGCATTGTGGCGCCGAACATCACACCTGACCTCCAGACCGGAATCGGATCCTGGACCGACGACCAGTTCGACAATGCCGTCAGGAAGGGAATCGGGCGCAATGGCGAGCGCCTCTATCCAGCGATGCCGTTCAATGCCTACACCAAGATGTCCCGGCAGGACGTGATGGCGATCCGCGCTTATCTCAGCACGGTGACGGCGGTCTACAATCCGGTCGTCGCGAATACGCTGCCGTTCCCCTTCAACATCCGTATGTCGATGCGGGTCTGGGACGGACTTTACTTCACGGAGGGCGAGTACGTTGCCGATCCGCACAAGTCCGCTGAATGGAACCGAGGCGCGTTTCTTGTGGATGGTCCGGCGCATTGCGGCGCCTGCCATACGCCGAAGACCTTCCTCGGCGGCGACAAGACAGCGCAATACCTCCAGGGATCGCCGTTGCAGGGATGGTCGGCTCCGAACATCACCAACGACACCAGGACTGGCATCGGCGGATGGTCCGCTGATGACGTGGCAACGTACCTGAAGACCGGTCACAACCGCATTACGGCGGCTACCGGTCCGATGGCGGAAGCCGTCGATCTGTCGACCTCCAAGATGACGGATGACGATGTTAAGGCCATCGCCACGTATCTGAAGTCGCTGCCTGGAGAAGAGAAGCCGCAGACGGCGATGGCGGCGAGCTCGCCGGAGATGAGGGCGGGTGGAGCGATTTATCGCGACCAGTGCTCCGCCTGTCACGGTCAGGACGGCAAGGGCGTCGACCGTCTGTTTCCGGCGGTTGCCAATTCATCGATGGCACGGGCGGACGATCCGACGTCTGTCATCAGAATCGTGCTTCGCGGCGCCCGAAGCGTCGCCACGGACCAGGAGCCGACCGCGCCGGGCATGCCGTCCTACGGATGGCAACTGAAGGACGAGCAGGTTGCGAATGTCCTCAATTATGTTCGCAATTCCTGGGGCAACGCTGCACCGGCTATCTCTCCAGACGAGGTCGGGCGTCTGAGAGCGTCTGTCGCCAAACGATCGGATTAGAGGGCAGACGCGGGGCCTTCCCAATGTCGGCGGAAACCCGCATGGTCTGCCGGCCGGGCCACGTGGCCGTCGGAAACACGCCTCTTGGAGCCGAATTGGAGCACAAGCATACCTCGGATTTGCTGGATGCGCTTGTGTCCCAGGTACCTGACAGGCCAGTCGATCTCGACTGGCTGCTCGGGCATCTCGATCGCCGATCGTTCGGGCTGATCCTGCTGATGCTCGGTTTGCTCGTGATCATTCCGGGCGTCGCCACGGTGGCCACGATCATCCTGCTTTTTCCCGCTGTCGAAATGATGTTCGGCCGCACCGGCCCGACGTTTCCGGCGTTCCTCTCCAAGCGTGAGTTCGATTTCAGTCGCTTCAGGCGTTTCACGGTCCGGATCCGCCCGGCGCTCACCGCGATCGAGCGTATAACCAAGCCTCGATGGAGCGCGCGGCGAGATACAACTGACCGTCTCGTCGGCATCCTGGTGTTTGTGCTCGCACTCACGGCGATGTGGCCGCTGCCGCTAGTGAACGTCATTCCAGGGTTTTTGATCGCGGTCGTCGCAATCGCGTATCTGCAGGAGGACGGTGCGCTGCTGCTGGCCGTTGCCGTCCCCGCGATCGCGTGGATTGCGAGCTTTGCCTGGACCGTGTGGGCGTCGGCTGGAGCCATTATGCGATGGATAGCCTGAGCGCAGTGTCGAAAGCGAGAAGCGGCGCATGATGAGGTCCGAGAAGGAAAAAATGCTCGCCGGCGAATTATACCATGCCGGTGCCCCCGAATTGCAGGCCGACGCCGCTAAGGCCAGGGCTTGGATGTCGCGATACAACGATAGCATGGCTGCGTCGGCGGACGACAGGCGCGCGCTCCTTCGTGAACTGCTAGGCGCGGTCGGCGACGGAGCCGTGGTGCGGCCGCCCTTCTTCTGCGACTACGGTTACAACATCCGCCTGGGTAGTGACGTGTTCCTGAACTTCAATTGCATCATTCTCGATGTCGTCCAGGTGATCATCGGCTCAGGGACGCAAATCGGTCCGGCGGTCCAGATCTATGCCGCCGACCATCCTCGCGATCCAGGAGTGCGCAAGAGCGGCGCCGAATTCGGGCGCCCGGTCGTGATCGGCGAAAACGTATGGATCGGCGGGGGCGCGATTATCCTGCCGGGCGTCACAATCGGCAATGACGTGGTCATCGGGGCAGGCGCGGTCGTGACACGGGATGTCGCGAGCGGAAAAACTGTCGTCGGTAATCCGGCCCGCTAAAGCGTATCGCAAATATCGCCGGATGGAGTCCGATCCACGACACGGCCTTCAGAAATCCTCTCCGGCCGTATGAGCCGACACACAAAGCCACTTGCCGTCACGACGCGCCCAATCGTCAGTATAGCGCCCGACACGGTCAACTCCGGCCTTGGATTTGTACTGAATGCGCGCGTGGATGATCGCGAAGTCCGCACCGATGATACGGACGTTGACCTGATCTTCGCGAAGCCCGGTGATGCGAGCGCCTTTGCCGATCAGATCGATGAATTGGGCGCGATCGAGCAGCGAAGCATCTGGATTGGTGCAAAGAAAGTCCGGCGCGAGGATCTCGTCGAAGCGCTTGGTGTCAGCATCTCTGACCGACATCACATAATCGTGGTTCAGCGCAGTCAGGGTCTCTACGTCGTTTGGCATTCTGCTGCTCCCGGAAATTCGCTCAAGATGTGTTCTGAAAATGTAGCGAACCAGCTAATCACCACCGGTTATGGTGTCCATGCCCCTCCGGAAGGGAATTGAAGGTTCTGTCGAAAGTCGATACGCACGCCCGTCCGACTTCAACCGCGCGCGAAATAGAGTCGTCGGGTGCCATCAGGATTTTCTGGTCCGCACGCGAACGCGTATCCCTCCGTCTCCAATTGCGTCTCGACCTCGTCGGAAATCCATTCGTCCGCGGCGACGACGAAGACGCGATGATCCCTCTGCTCGATAGCTGCGACGAAGCTTTCTGAAATGCTGGCGGTCATCTTTCTATCCTGTTGTCTGGAGAGTGGGGCCGTTTGGCGACGGCGTGGGTGGAGAAACCCGCCGATGAAGGCGGGTCTCTCAGATTGGCCGAAAACCAACCGACGTCCGGAAATATCAAGCTGCCTTGCGGGCTCCTGATTTCCAGGCCGTTGCGGCCTTCGATGCGAGGTCGATAGTGTCCCTGGCAACGATGTTCGGTTGCGGCAGTCCGTCAATCGGGAGCACCGCGTTGCCTGGCCGCGTGATCAAGGCGGACTGCATGCCGGCAGCCTGTCCACCGATGGTGTCCCACACATGCGTCGCCACCATGCAGCAGTCCGACGGCGGAACGTCCAAGTCCTGGGCGACCATATGATAGACGATCGGCGCGGGCTTATAGGCCTTTGCCTCTTGGATGTAGAACTGCTTCTCGAAAAGTCCCGCGATGCCGGCGTGCTCGAGCGGGCTCTTGCCGCCCGAAGTCGGTGGCGGAGAGTTCGTTAGCGTCACGAGCCGGAATCCGGCATCCTTCAGCTTCGTGAGACCTTCCTTGCAGTCTGGCCACGCTGGCATCGTTTGCATGCCTTTCTTGAGGGCTTCAACGTCCTCCTCGGTGACGTCGATGTTATGTATCCCGCCGACCATGCGGTAGACGCCACGGCCAATGTCCCAGTAATCCTTGTACATGCCGGACATCGTCAGCGTCATCGAATAGAGGATGAGGTGGCCTAGCCATTCGCGCAGGACCTTCTCGTCGCCGAAAGTTTTCTTGAACAGCGGATTGAGCGACTGGAAGTCGATCAGGGTCTCGTTCACATCGAAGATCATCACCGAAGGCTTGCCGAGGCCCCACGCATCTTTTTGGCGCAGTTCTTTCATGATCGCAGTTCTCCTTGTGCTTCGCCCCTACATAGAGAAAACACCTATCTCGATGGAATTGCCATCCCGCGGAGGTTATGGTTTCAATAGCGGAGATTGGAGAAGGCCCGCAGGGCGCCGGAGCATTATTGCCTCGGGCTTGGTGATGAGGACGTGGTCGACGGCCATTTCGAAGAAACAAGTCGCGCTTTCCTCGAAAACAACATGCAGGGCGGTGAAGACTCCGGCGCATCCTGCCGTTATTTGTTGCGCGCGCGATAGCCATCGAGATAACCCGCCAGCACGACGGCATGGTTAACTTCCGGATCCTTGGCTCCATACAGTAGTGTCGCCTTGCGCTTGCCGATGCCTTTTACGATCTCAGGTACCGCAGGATTGCTACGAAGCTCGAGCAGATAGCGCTTCTTGAATTCAGCAAAGCGGTCCCCGCGATGGTTGAACCAAGTTCGCAGCTGCGGTGTGGGCGCGATTTCTTTGGACCAGAGGTCGAGCGCTGCCGCGTCCTTGCTGACGCCGCGCGGCCATAGCCGATCCACCAGAATGCGCATGCCATCCGTTGATGCCGGCTTGTCGTAGATGCGCTTGATCGCGATTGGTGCCATCGATGTCCTCTTACGCTGCCTCGCGAACGTCCTCGGTGACCGCCTGCCGACGCCTTAAGATCCAATCCTCGATGTCGGCCGGCTCGATGCCGAATTCGGTCAACACTTTCTTGGCGAGGGGTGTCCCGTCGCTGAAGGAGTCGTCTACGGCCTCGATCCCGATTTCGGCGAACTGTTTAGCATCGTCAGCATGGAGAGCGGCCGCGACCAGACGAAGTTCTGGATACTGACTGCGGATCGCCGGCATGATCTCCGCAGCGGTTTCGAAGTCCGCGTCCGAAAGCACAATAAGCTTGCGGCCTTCAATGGCCATCGGCTGCCAAAGCCGGGGGTCGTCCATGCGACCGAGGATGACCGCATATCCGTCGGCGAGCGCATCCCGCAGACGCTTCTCTTCCGCTTCGACTCCCAAATAGCCAATGCCGAATTCCATCAGCGCGTCGGCGACGGCGCGTCCCCGAGCGCTCATGCCGAAGACGAGGACCGGCGCCGCCATCTCCGCCTTGATAAGCTCCGGATCGGCCGGCTTGGCAGCTTTGGCGCGCAGCGCGCCGGCGAGGCGCCGCCCGACGTCCGCGACGGTTGGGGTCGCGACCAATGTCAACGCGACGGAAGCGATGAGAACTGAACTCGCCTTCTCGCCCAGCAGCGTACGTACCATGGGTAGGGACAGAATCACGAACGCGAACTCGGACGCCTGGGCGATCAGAAATCCAAGTTGCATCGATCCGGGCGTCGACCATCTGAAGATCAGGCTGGCGGCCATGTTGTAACCGATCTTGCCTGCCTTGATCATCGCGGCGATGAGGAGGATGGCCGGCCCACAGGCGATGATCGTCGCCGGATCGATAGAGAGACCAACGGAGACGAAGAAGAACCCCAACAACAAGCCCCGGAACGGCTTGATCTCAGACTGGATAACGGCCCGGTAGGGCGTGTCGGCCAGGATGACGCCGCCCAGGAAGGCCCCGAGTGTCATCGACAGGCCGACGGCGGCCGTCACCCAGCCGGCGGCAAGCGCTACTAGCAGCGCGACCGCGGTGAATATCTCTTCGTTCTGGGAGCGCACGATCAGCACAAACACGGGCCGCACGACGAAGCGGGCGATCAAGGCAGCGGCCGCGAATGCCGCAACCGCTTTCCCCAACGCGACCGTGACGGGCAAGACAATGGCGTTTCCGCCGTCGAGGGACGTCACGACGACCAAGATTGCGATCGCGGCGACGTCCTGAAAAATCAGGATGGCGATGGCGGTGAGGCCGACCGGACAATTGCGCTGGTGACGCTCATGGATCAGCCGGTCGACGACCGCCGTGGAGGATAGGGCGAGCGTCGCGCCGATCAGGATCGACGCCGCAACGGAGAGGTCAAATAGCGCGTAAGCGCCAAGGCCTATCACAATCGCACCGAGCGTCACCTGCAGTGGTCCAAAGCCGAAGATATTCGATGCCTGCTCGCGTATCCGCGTGAACGAGAAGTGAAGCCCGATGTCGAACAGAAGGAACACCACGCCGAGTTCGGAGAGCACCTCGACGGTATTGGAGTTTCGGAAGACTGTATGGCCCGCTGCGCGCAGCGCCAGCCCGACCGCGAGATAACCTACGATCGGGCTCAGCCCAAGGTGCCGGGTCGCCACCACAGCGACGACCCCCAAAGACAATAACAGAATGATCGGATCAATTGCCAAAAGCAGTTGGTGCGTATCCGTCATCTGCAGGTGTATTCCGTCCGGTGGATGCTTCGACGATTGTCAATGCTTAGGCGTGGATACTCTCGCGGCCCTTGGCGTCTGCATAGTATTGTGGTGCCTCACGTCGGTCGAACATACTGTAATCGCGGACGACGCGAACCCGGCGCAGCCTGGCGCCGTCGGGCACGGTGAACTCGTCCTCGAAACGCTCCGCCGCTGTTTGGTCGTGCCACGAAATCAGCAGGATCAGGTCACCTGGCGTCAGCACGGCATCGAACAGGTCCCACTCCAGGATACCGTCAGCCCGCGGGTCAAGACCCATCAATTGAGCGCAGTCCGCCGGGTTGCCGGTGTCCTTGAATTCGGCCGGTCTCTTCATGGTGATCAGCGTCACCGTGGTTCCTTCGCCGGCTTCGGTCTCGTCGAGGCGCTGTTCCCTAAGCTCCATACCCTTTGGGACTTCGGTATCTTTGGTGATTTGACCGACCCGCAAATGGTAATCTTGTAGGATCTGATCGCGGCCTTTCTGCTGAGCTTCGTGGTGCTTAGTTTTGGTGCGCCAGCGGACGAGGGACTTTTCGTCGCGCCAGCCGGAGAGCGAGAGAATCCACCCCTCGCGCACTAGGCTCTTGTAGCGAATGTTGTCGACGAAGCCTTCGACGGACTCAAGCTCCGGCCTCAGCATCTTCGCAGTGTCAAGGTACGTGTTGAACTCGGTTGTACGTGGGTTCACTTCGAAGATGACAGAGAACATGGAAACTCCTCCTTTTATCGGTAGGCGACCACTTAGATGGCGGCAATGCAGTCAATTTCGATGTCGAAGCCGCCGTTCCAGGCGGGAACGCTGATGAATATCCGGGCCGGCCAGTCCTTCGGGAAATACTTCCGGTAGACCTCGTTGACGTCAGTGAACAAGTCGACAGACGTGCAGTAGATGTTGCATTTGAGCACGTTGTCCAGGGACGAGCCGGCGGTTTCGAGCATAAGCTTGATCTGCTCCAGCACCGCCTCGGTCTGGACCTTGATCGTGCCAGGTCCCTTGATGATATCGCCGTTCTTGTCGAATGGCGGGCAGCCGGTGAGATAAAGGGTGTCACCATGGCGGACAACGGTGCTGGTCGGCGCTTTGTACTTCTCCAGCAGGGTGGCGAGCGGCTCAACGCGGATGATTTCTCGCTTCATGATCTTTCGTCCTTCGGTGATAAAATTCGGTAGCAGGAGCGGGGCTAAAAGGCGCCGCCCCTCCACGGGAGGGGCGACGGTTCGGATACTTTAGTCGCGAAGACGCGCCTCACGCCGCCTTCGACTTCGCACCTTCGACGGCCGGGAAGTCGATCGGCGTCTGCACAGCGTTGTTGACGAAGTTGGTCAGCAGGAACTGCGCGGTCAGCGCGATGATCTCAATGATGTTCGCATCTGACCATCCGGCCTTGCGTACGGATTCGAACTCTTGATCGGAGACCTTGCCCGCGGTTTCGATCAGGCGCTTGGCAAACATGATCGCGGCCTGGCGCTTCGGATCGGACGACTTGCCCTCACGATTAATCGCGATCTCGCTAGCGTCGATCTTCGCGAGGTTGTGGGCAATGTAGGAGTGCGCAGCAAGACAATAATCACAGCCATCAGCCTCTGAGACCGCAAGGGCAATGCCGTCGCGGGTCTTGACGTCGAGGGTGGTGCTCAGCTGGCCCATCAGGCCAGCCCAGCCGCTGAGGGCGGCGGGACTGATTGACATCAGGCGCTGCAAGTTCGGAACGAAGCCAAGCATCTTTTCGACCTTGTCGAGCACGGGCTGCGAGGCTTCGGGCGTTTCTTCGCGAACTGGGATTTTGATACGTGACATGACGTTTCGCCTTTCGGGTTCGTGTGATGGATACCTGATCCACCTCAACATTAATTCGCCGGTCCTTGTGAGATAATCCGGCATCGTTGGAATTGATCCTCTCATTCCATGAGAGGTACCTCCACACACCGGATCACCGCATTGTCCGTCGTCTCGGCCCGCGCCCGGAAGTACAACGCGTCGATGCATTTCATTCCCGGCGGTTATGGTGGCCCTCGCCGCAGCGCCCAGCCGCCGCATTCCCCGGCGTTATCGTGTCCATGCCCCGTCGCCGGGTGAAATCGTGGAAGCATCGCGGTCGACGATGGCTCCGTCTCGACACGAGCCGGGCCGACCGAAAACCCACAACGGAGCGCGCGATGCTGTGCAAGACTGTCGAGATCGAAGGCCTCAAGATTTTCTATCGCGAGGCGGGTAAGCCCGGCTCACCAAAACTGGTTCTGCTGCACGGCTTCCCGGCCTCGTCGCATCAGTATCGTAACCTCATGACGGCGCTGTCCGAGCAGTTTCACATTGTGTCGCCGGACTACCCCGGCTTCGGCAACTCCGACATGCCGGACCCCAAGAACTTCAGCTACACTTTCGACAAGACGGCCGAGATCGTCGAAAAATTCCTGCTGCAGGTTGGCTTCACGAAGTTCGGCCTGTACGTGCAGGACTATGGCGGGCCGGTCGGATTCCGCATTCTGGACAAGCATCCTGACTGGCTAGAGTGGCTGATCATCCAAAACACCAACGCGTTTGAGGTCGGCTTTACCGCGGCTTGGGAAGGCCTGCGCGGTGCGTACTGGAAGGACCGCAGCCCCGAGAACGAAAAGGCGGTCGCCGCGTTCCTCGAACCCGACACGATCAAGGCGATCTATTTGCATGGCCATCCGGATCCGACCAAGATCAGTCCGGACAATTGGAACATGGACAATCATTTCCTGGAGCGTCCGAACGCCAAGCAGGTGCAGCTCGATTTCTTCTACGACTACCGCACGAACGTCGCGCTGTATCCGAAGTGGCAGACGTTCCTGAAGGAGAAGCAGCCAAAGACTATTATCTTCTGGGGCCAGACTGACATCTTCTTCACGAAGGAGGGCGGAGAGGCGTTCCTCGAAGTGCTGCCGAACGCTGAGATGCATCGACTTGCTTCAGGCCATTTCGCAGTCGAGGACTCGCTCGACATCATCGCGTCCAAGATGTTGGCCTTCTACAGGGCAAATAAGTAGCTTCGCGGCCTCGTGCTGCGTCGTCGCGCCCGTTCTTCTCCCGCGGGCGCTTTTCCCCGACTTGGACCGCCTGCTATTGGCAAGCGGTCTTTTTTTTCGGCGGTGATAGGGTCGGCGACATGGAGGACCGAGACCAGCCGTCGGCGATCGATGAAATTACCAAACTTGTTATTCGCTATGCAGACGGCTTCGCGGGTGACCCGCGCGCGACGGCAAGGTTTTATGCGCTGCCCATGATCTTCGTCGGGCCGGACAGCGTCACGGTGATCGCTACGCGGAAGGAGCCGGTCGCGTTCGTGGAGAATATCCTGGAACAGCTGCGGCCTATCGGTTTTTCGCATTCGACGGTGGAGCGCTGCTTCGTAAGACTGCTGAAGCCATCGATTGCGCTGTGCTGCATGGAAGGCACCCGGCGTCGCGCGGATGGTTCCTCCATCGCACGCATCGGCGCCACGTACGTGCTCACGGCACAGCCGGATTGGAGGATTCGGGAACTTATAGCGACAGATCCCGAAAACGTCGGCCCGTTACCACCGCATAGCGGCAGGTAATGCAATCCATCGCCGACAGGAATTATGAACCCGCATGTCTAGGCTGCACAATCAGCGGGCACTGACCTGCCATGAACGAGAGCTTGATGGATTCGCACGTCTTGATTTCGGACTGGTTGCGGACGGTGTACCCTGCGGGGCCGCCCTTTGCCGTGACGGTGCCGCCTTTCTTGCTGCCGGACCAGGAGGGGTGGTTGGTCTCCTCTGACGAATTACTAGCTCGCGGGCCTTACGTTCTATCGTTCTTCCACGGCAGCTGGTGCCCGACCTGTATGGCCAAGCTCGGGCGGTTGGAGGCGGGCCTGGACCGCATCCACCGGCACGGGGCCGGTGTGGTGGCCTGCAGTCCAGAGACTCGCGGTTTTTCCCGCACACTCAAGGCCGGAATTAGCCCGCGACTGAAGGTGCTGTCCGATGTCGACTGCGCGCTGAGTTCAGATCTCGGACTGGCGTTCGCCGTGCCCGAAGACATCCGCCGTCAGTTGGAAACGATGAACATCGATTTAGGCGAGCGTCAGGGGGACGGAAGATGGATACTGCCGATACCCGTGACAATCGTCGTCGGTCGCAAAGGCGAGGTGGCCAGAACATTCACAACCTGCGGCCTCGATCTCGACATGGAAGGCATCGTCACCACGGTCGCCGGCCTGCAGCGGTAGACGTGTAGCCAGGACGCAGTATCGACGTTTGGCCGCTCTCACGTCTCCCGCGCGAGATGCGGCGTCCGGTCCGCCTTCCTTCGCGTCGCGTTCTTTGGGCCTTCTACGCGTGACGTGGGCGCGTCTTCGTTCTTTGCCTTCCAATCCCGCAGCCGCGCAATCTTGATGAAGGCGTCCAGTGCGGGCGTGTAGCGCCGGCCGGCGATCACGAGCAGGCTCACGGTCCAGCGCATCGGATCGTCCCGGATGGGACGGGCGACGAGGGAGGGCAGGCGGGGTGTGTGAGCCGAAGCGACCATGATGCCCAGACCGGCTTCAACCATATTCTGCAGGTGGCTTTCGTGCTTGCTCCGGTGCGAGATCTTCGGGCTCCGACCGTCGGTGAAGACCAAGTCCCAGAACTTTCGCGTCAGGTCGCAGCCCGAGCGCTCGAGCCATGTTGCCTCCGCAAGCGCCGACATAGGCACGGTTTGCATGTCGGCGAGCGGATCGTCCTTGGCCGCCAAAACGAGAAAATGGTCCTCGAACAGGTCCCAGTGGTCGATCCGCTCTGGCAACCCGTTCGCGTCCGCAGCCAACGCGGCGCTGACGTCACCATCGAACAAAAGCTCCTGAAGCCGGTGCACCGGCTCCTCAACGATCTCGACTTGGATCCCCGGCACGTGACGGGCGACTTCGGCGAGAGGCGCGACGAGCAGGTTCGACGACACGCACGGCGTCAGCCCGATCTTCAGCGGCGCATTGTCCTTGCGCTGATACTCGCGCGCGATCGAGCGCGCAGAGTCAGCCGCAGCGACCAGGCGCTCCAGGGTCGGCAGCACGAGCTTGCCAAGATCGGTCAGCTGCGTGAGCTGGCGCTCGCGATGGATGAGTTCGCCGCCAAGCTCGAGTTCGAGCTTCTGAATGGCCTTGGTCAGCGCCGGCTGCGTGACGTTGCACTGTTCGGCGGCGCGCGTGAAGTTGAGGAGGCGCGAGACTGCCACGAAATATCTGATTTGATGCAGTTCCATGGTGTTTTCCTCCTTCCTTCGTTCAGAGCAAGTGGTCGGCGTGCGCAGGCGAACAAGGCTTCAGCGGATGGGAAGCGATGCTTTCCTCCACCAGCGAGATCAGAGCATTCGATTCGATCGGCTTGCGCAGAAGACATCGCGCGCCCACGCCGATCGCCTTCCGCGCAAGATCTTCGTCCGGCAGTGCGGAAATCATGATGATTGGCACGCAGCAGCCCTTCGACCTTATGAAGTCCGCAAGTTCGAGACCGCTCATTCCTCTCATCGAGATGTCGGTGATGATGCAGTCCGGCGGTTCCGTGGAAGCGACAAACGCCTCGGCTGAGGCGAAAGCTTCCGCGCGATAGCTCGCCGATCTCATCAGCGTGTGCAGCGCGTTCCGGATACCGACGTCGTCGTCGATGATCGCGACAAAGGGTGCCATGACCCACCCGTCCTCCGAGAATTCCAATTCCGTCAGACGGTACGCATCGCACTTTCGGACGCTATTGAGCCGGAGACTAGGGTCCACCTATACCCCGGTATAGGTCCTCGCCGTCGGGCTCGAGAATCTGGGCCATTCGGACCAGTTCAGCCAGCGACGACGCCTCCATCTTCTTCATCACGTTGCTGCGATGTACCTTCACGGTTATTACTTGTATCCCGAGCTGCGCGGCGATCTGCTTGTTCTGCTTGCCGGCGCACGCGAGGGCCATGATCTGCAGCTCGCGGGGCGACAGGCGATTCCGGCGTACCCTCAGAGCGGACAGTCGAGGCGCATGAGCCCGGCGTGACCGGTGAAGCTCGACGGCGCTACCTACAGCGTCCAGCATGTCCTGGTCACGGAAAGGCTTGGTCAGAAAGTCGACCGCACCCGCCTTCATGGCCCGCACGGACATCGGGATGTCTCCGTGTCCAGACATCAGTACGAGCGGCAAGCTCACGTCGCTTTTGTTGAGGTGCTCCTGCAATTCCAGGCCACTGACGCCGGGCATCCGCACATCGAGGACGATGCAGCCAGGTGCGTCGGGCAGCGCGGCCTTCAAGAATTCGGATGCGGCCGCGTGCAATCGAATACCGTAACCGACCGAACGCAGAAGGCGGCTCAGCGCACCGCGGACTGCGTCATCGTCATCGACCACGTGGATAATGCTTTCCTCGGTCACGGCTCGCCGCGCTTTAGGGCTCTCGGAGGCTCCGTCTCAGGAGGGCCGAATGGCCGAACGTCCGGCACCAGGTCCGTCGGTATTGAGAAGCTGACGGTTAGCCCGTCGTCATTATTCCTCTCGGCCCAGATGCGTCCGCAATGGGACGTGACGATCCTCTTGCAGATCGATAGTCCAAATCCGAGGCCCTCGTTCTTCGTGGTCTGAAGCGGGGCGAACATGAGTTCGAGCCGCTCCGGATCGGCTCCTTCGCCAGAATCCCTGAAGGCAACGGTCGTTTCCTCGGCGGTGGCCCAGGCCGAGACTCGCAGTATGCGAGCGCGGCCGTCCACGTTCGCCATAGCGTCGCTCGCGTTCCGGACGACGTTGAATACGACCTGCTGCAGCTGCAAGCGGTCGCCGACTATCCCGCGCAGGTCCCGCGGCATATCGACCTGAACGGAGACTCTGCCGCGTTCGAGGTGGGATTTCAGCAGCAGCAGGACTTCTCCGACCACATCCTGAATCTTCAAGGGCGCAAACCGCGTCCGCGCGCCTCTCGCGAGGGAGTCGAGCCCGGACACGACAGCCGCGGCGCGCTTCGCCTCGGAGGACACGTGGTCGGCGGCTTCGCGGGCTTCCTCAACGTTCGCCGGATCTCGAGCGAGCCAGCGGCGGCAAGCGTCAGCATTGGCGATGATGGCGGTCAGCGGCTGATTGACCTCGTGGACGACCGAGCCTGCGAGCTCGCCCAGGGAAGCCAGGCGCAGTGCGGTCGACAGTTCGGACTGCATGTTCGCGAAGACCTCTTCCACCGCCTTCTGTTCGGTGATGTCCACGACTACGCCGCAATAAAGGAGGTCACCATTCCGGTCGAATTCCGGATGGCCTTCAGACAGGATATGTCGGATTTCGCCGTCCACGACGACGCGGTACTCGAATCGCAGAGGGACCTGCTTTGCGAATGCGGCGTGCATCTCTTCGTGAACCCGCTCGCGATCGTCCGGATGGAGCGTATCCATCCAGAGGTCGTATTCGACAATGTCGGTGCCGACCTCATAGCCGAAGATGGTGTAGCACTGCGCCGAGCCGCGGGATCGAAGCGTCCGGGTATTGAAGCGGAAATCGCCCATTTTGCCGATACGCTGATGTTTCAGCATCGAGTCGTAGATTTCGTTGCGGCTCTCCTCGGCGCTGCGCCTAAGATCGGCCTCGCGCTCGAGATTCTTCGACATCTGCAGGCCCGATATCGCATGCGCCGCCTGCCTGGCGAACATTGACAGCGCGCCCACGGTCTGCGGATCGAGGCCGGGGTGATAACCGTCGTATTCGATGTAGAGCGCGCCGACCGTCTCGGAGCGCTGCCGCAGCGGAAGCACTAGGCCCGTTACCGGTGCCGTGATGCCTTCGAACGCGGAATCGACTCCGACGAGCGTGACGGCTGCACCTTCGGTCGACGCCTGCCCCACGCGCAAAAGGAACGCGGCCTGGCGTGCGGCAGCGATGCTAAGTCCGCCGTTGAATCTTGCGAGCATCATTGAGCGGTTGGCGCCCAACAACACGGCCCCGCGAGAGGCTTCGGCGCGTGCGAGGCACGTATTCAACAGGATGCCTGTGATATCGTTGGCGGACTCGGCTTCGAGTAGCGCAATCGCTGCGCTTTCAATAGTTTCGTTCGCGAGAGGGCGCGCGATTTGCAGCATTGGCGAAAACCGCTCCAGACAATTCGGAAGGTTTGGCATCAGCGTCGCACGATCGCAAGGCGCGCCAGGCGCCCATTCATATCAAAATTGAATAAATGAAATGCAGCCAGTGGAACGATAGGTTTGCCGTGCAACAGGCTGTCCTTGGGTGAGACGTGAAGCGCTAACGGCGACCCGTTCCCAAGCGGTTGCAATTTCGCCAGCCATAATGGCGCGCTTCAACCATGGCGGCCACATGGCCTGCCTCGATTTCGGGCAGGGGACTTGCTTCGATGCCCGTCGGGAATGGATTGCATGCCTCTTTGCCATTTTCGCGAGCGCGCCGAGTGAGGGATGTTGCGAATATGCCGGACGAGTCGTTCCGGAGAGCCGGAGCATCCGAATGTCCAACACGTCTACCGCCGCATGCATTCTTCTCGTGGCGTCTCTCCTTGGGGCGGGGACATTCGCGGCGACTTCCGAACAACCCCTCCGGACTGGCGGCGATCCAGTCGCCGGTCTCGCAGTCGCAGCAGAGCTGGAGAAGTCCCGCGGCGGCACCGTGGGGCAGGTCACGGGTCCCGTCGAGAAGGTCGCCGACGCAAAAGGCAACCTCCACGTCCCCGAGAACTATCGCGCGAAATACCGCTTTATCGGCAGCTGGGCTGTCGCGGCTGACTCCGGCTCAGGCTCAAAGGAGATGCATACGGTTTATGCCTCGCCGGGGGCCGTCGAAGGCTATCTAAAGACGGGTCACTTTGAGGACGGCGCAGTCCTCGTCAAGGAAGTGTTCGCGGCGACGACGGGCGACATGACCACTGGTACTGTCAGCCACGTCGATAGCCTCAAGGGCTGGTTCGTCATGGTACGGGATTCCAAGAACATCGCCCATCCCGGCAACCCTCTTTGGGGCGACGGATGGGGCTGGTCCTGGTTCGACGCGGACAAGCCCCTAAAGACAACATCGACCGACTACCACAATGACTGCATGGGCTGCCACGTGCCGGCGACGCCAACGGACTTCATTTACGTGCAAGGTTACCCCTCATTGAAGAAGAAGTAATGGGAAGTACGACATTCTTGGAAGCGACGGCGGGCAGGCCGTTGGAGCGTTTCGCCAAGGTCGATATCGACGGCATCATGGTGCACTATCGTGAGTGCGGTCCCAAGGACGCGCCGGCGATATTGCTGCTGCACGGCTTCCCTTCAGCTGGGCACATGTTCCGGAATCTGATTCCGATGCTGTGCGACGACTTCCGCCTCGTCGCGCCGGACATGCCGGGCTTCGGCCAGAGCGACCATCCTCCGCACGATCAGTTTCCTTATACGTTCGCGACGTTGGCCAAGGTGATCGCGTCATTTACCGACATCGTCGGATTGAAGAAGTACGCGATGTACCTTTTCGACTATGGCGCCCCTGTTGGGCTTCGCATCGCGCTGGAATATCCGGAGCGCGTGACGGCCATCATCAGCCAGAACGGCAACGCCTATGCCGACGGCATGGGTGACCACTGGGACCAGGTTCGCGCATTCTGGGCCGACCCTAGCATCTCCAACCGCAATGCGATGTATGCGGCATTCGCGCCGTCGGCAGTGCTCAGGCAGTACACGGAAGGCGTGCCGGACCCCGGGCTTATCTCTCCCGACGGCTACTCCCTCGACCAATTTTACTTGGAAGAGCATGATGCTTTAGAAGAGCAGTTGGAGCTGCGGTACGACTACCGCACGAATGTCGAGCTCTATCCGAAATTCCAGGAATACTTCCGTGCCCATCAGCCGCCGCTGTTGGCGGTATGGGGCAAGAACGATCCAATCTTCCTACCACCCGGTGCCAAGGCGTTCAGGCGCGATCTGCCCGAAGCCGAAATCCATTTCCTCGACACTGGTCATTTCGCGCTCGAGACCAACTGCGCCGAGATCGCATTCCTGATACGCGAATTCTTGACGCGCAAATTGATGACATTGATGCTGTCGGCATGATGCGCGAGCACGCTGTGCACGACCGTTGATGCGGTAGGGCTTTGCACGTCGGTCTCATCACAGCGGAATTGCGTACGACTCGGATCGAGCAGTGGACCTTTTAAGCTTCGATTCATTTTACGAAACTAGCTTCTCGTCGCGAATCCACTACGGAGCCGATTCATGGTATCTTCGATCTTCGCCGACGCGCGGACCAATCTCGTGGGCGCCGCTGCGACAACGAACAAGTCCGCCCAATCGGTCGGTAGCGGCCCCAATTTCGGGGATATCCTCATCTCGACTAATAGCGCCGGCGGATCGACAAACGCGCCTGCGACCCAGCAGGCGACTGGCGCGGCGGCCGGTGCCGCCGCGAATGACGTCGACATTCTGGCGAAGATGGTTGGCGCGTTCCGCAACGGTGTGCCGGATGGCGCGCTGGGGGTGGAAACCATCGACAGGACGGGACATGTCATCGCTGGAGCGTCCCTCGACTCCAATGGCGATTTGTCGGTGTACGGCTCGGGTTCGTCCGGCGACGCATCGAGCACGATCAGCATGTCGCTGTCGTCACAGGGCGGCGGATCTTGGTACGCGAACGCGTCTTCGGAGCTCGCGCAGGCATCATAGGAATTGAACGCGCTCATGACCCAGACCAAGACCGCAGCAGGCGTCGATCGCGCCTCCTAGTGTGTTTGAGAGCGGGGCGTCAGCCGTCGAGCAAGGCAAGATATTCTGGATGCCTTGCCGCGTACCTCGACATGAACGGACACTTTGCGATCACGCGCAGCCCGCGCGCCTTCAGAGTCTCGAAGACGGCATGTGCCAGCCGCGATCCGATGCCTTGCCCGGAAAGTCGCTGCGGGACCTCGGTATGCAACAGCACGACGCGGCCATCCTGTTCCTGATAATACGCGACGGCGAGCTCATCCTCGACCGGCAACTCGAAACGGTGCATCGGGGCGTTGTCGACGATCTTGTCCATCTCAGCTACTCGCCCGCCAACCGGAACCGCCGCTCCCGGGCGCTGTCGAGGCTACGCAACTTGGCCTCGGACTGGGCGATGTATTCCCGGGTCATCGGTACCACGCCCTGGCGCCTGGTTAGCTGAAGCTGGAAGTTCATCAGGTTCTGTTTGCGGAAGGCCATCTCCGAACACGCCAAATAAAACTCCCACATCCGCGCAAAGCGTTCGTCATACAACTGAACTGCTTCCTCGCGGCGCGCCATGAAGCGATCGCGCCAAGCCTTGAGGGTCTCCGCGTAGTGCAGGCGCAGGATCTCGGTGTCGCACACTAAAAGTCCAGCGCGTTCGATCGCGGGCAGTACTTCCGACAGGGCAGGGATGTACCCGCCCGGGAAAATGTACTTTGCGATCCATGGGTTTGTCGCGTCAGGTCCCTCTGAGCGCCCGATCGAGTGCAGTATCATGATGCCGTCGTCCCTTCAGTGCCCGCGGAGGGCTTCGCGCTCCCGAGCAGTCTCTGGGGTTCGGCCGACTGCCGTACGATGAGGTCGGATGTCCGGTCGTCGTCGGCGTCTTCGGACAGGATCGCCGCCCGCTCGATCAATTGCCGAATGTTGTCGCGGAGCACCGCGAACCTTTCGTCAAGCGAGAACTCCGATAGTTGCATGTGCGTCCCTTAGATCTCCGATATCGTCGTCCACGTGGAGTCTGGTTCGAAGTCGGCAGCCTTGGTGACGTCGGCCGAAAGCCGAGCGATGAGCGCTTGCTTCCGCTCGGCCGTCGCGCCGACAACGTAGCCGTGGACGAAGATGTGGTTGCATTCGATCAGGCTCCCGCCAGCGAAGAAACATCCGGCGTCGATTTCGACGATTGCAACGCGCACCGACTTTGATTCGTCGCCGGTGATATCGTGATGGGCGGCAGCGATTGTCTTGGCGATCTCGGCCTTGCGGTCTTCCGCAAGCACGTCTCGAGGAACCTGAATCAGGTATCGTGCCATGGCGGCTACCATTCCTCCTCGGGCGCGAAGCTGAGCCGCGTTCGCGACATTGCGATGAGCTCGCCGTTCGTCGCGAACGTGTGAATCTCGTACTGAGGATTGAGTATCCGGCGGGGCGGAAGCGCGTCGTTGACGACCTCCTCGCTGCAGAATCCGTTCTCGCGGACGAAGGCCCACACCTCATTCATCGTTGGACACTCCACGATCTTCTCTTCACCTCGGCGGTACAGAGCGAACTTCATTGACCATCCTCCTGTTTCGCAGCAGCTCAACCGAAAACTTCCTTCGGAAGCGTGCCGTTCTTTCTAAGCCCGTCAGCGGCCTTTTCGAAGGCGATCGACGCGGCGGCGGCAAGGAAGCCGCCGATGCTCATGCGCCGCACGCCGAGTTCCTCGAGCTCCTTCGCGCTCATGTTTGGACGAATGATCAGGATATTGGCGGGCTTAGGTGCCACCGCCTTCACGACGGCTTCGATGTCGGCTGGCGTCGACACGCCCGGGGGATAGAGCACGTCGGCACCAGCGTCGGCATACGCCTTCAGGCGCTCAATCGTCGCCCGGATGTTAGAGTCGCCGATGAGATAGCCTTCCGAGCGGCCAACCAGCACGATGTTGGTATCCACCTTGTCGAGGGCGGCGCGGGCTGCCTTGATGCGGGCTACCGCGTCCTTGACCTCGTACAAGGCGCCTCCCTTCCGGTCTTCGATCGAAAGCCCGCAAATACCAGCTTCGGCCGCCATGGTCACGTTTACTCCGACGCCGGCGGCATCCCCCGCGAAACCCGCCTCGAAGTCGGCGTTAATTGGCAGCTTAGTGGCATCGGACAGGGTCTGGATGTTCTGAAGGGTCTCGTCGCGCGTGAGGGAAAGGTCCTCCCGACCCATGGAGGCGGAAAGGCCCGCGCTCGTCGTCGCTACGGCCTCGAAGCCGAGCTTTTCCCAGTTTTCGAACCTCGACAATATTCCAGACGTTCGGAATGACAAAGAACTTATCGTGCATCGATTTGAAGCGTTGACGCGCCGATTTCAAATCTCTCATCACGTTCCTCCAACGTTCGTGTCCGTGTCGGCATCCTGCGCGCGGCCCGGCGTTTCGCGGGCAATTGAATCAATAACTCGGCGGCGTTCACGCGACCGCCGTCAATCAATATTGGGTGGTGGCGCACGGCCCTCGATCCTGACGACGCCGTCGATGTCGAAGTCGTGTATCTCGAACTTGGAATCGAGCAGACGACGTGCGTGGTTCACGTCGTCGACGTCGGTCGCTTCCGAGCACAGGTCGTTGGCCCGCACGTGTGCCCATAGCTCATCAAGTGTCCGAAATCTCAATTCACTCGAGTTTTCACGGTCATGGAGGGCGTATTTCATTCGTCTGATTTTGCACGGCGCCTCCATGCCCGGCGGATATAGAATCCATAACCGCGTTCCGTTTGCCGAAGGATTTCAATCGTGGATAAGCAGGGCGCGATAAGGGCGTGCAATGGATTTCATAACCCCAGCGCGCGGAAGCCGGACCTAATTTTCTAGCCGACCGTCGGCGAAGCCGGATCAAGTCCGGGCATCGTGTCGGCAGTCGCGGCAACCCCGACGTAGGAGACGACAAATGCACATCCGCTTTGTGACAAAAACGATCCATGCCTATTTAGACTATCCGGTCGCAATCAGCCTTTTTGCGCTGCCCTTCATCCTTGGCGTGGGCGTCGATAATCCATGGGCGCGCTGGATTTCGCCGGCGACTGGCGTTGCCGCGTCCATCCTGACACTTCTGACCGATCATGCGACGGGCGTGATCAAAGTGATCCCGTACTGGCTGCACGTTGCGGTCGATCGCCTGGTCGGCGTCGTGTTCCTGATCGTGCCGTTCGTGTTCGGAATGCAGGGCCTGGACATGTGGTATTATCTCGCCAATGCGGTCGCGGTGCTCGTTGTGACGAGCGTCCTCAACGCTCCCGAGCCTAAGGGCGACGCCTCCTCCATGGCCCACGCGTGAGAGCCGCGATGTCCAAGATGCACGCCGGAATGAAAGTCATTGGTGCCGACGGCGTCCACGTCGGCACCATCGATGGTATCGAGGGTCGTCGCATCCAATTGAAGAAGGCCGACAGCGGCGAGGGCTCGCACAAAGGCCATCAACATTTCATCGACCAGGGCCTCGTCGCCGACGTTGAGGGAAACAGCGTCCGGCTGTCGGCGAACGCCGCGGTCGCGGTCACGTTCGAAGAAGAAAAATGAGATCCTGCCGAGCGGCCTCCGTCGGAGGCCGCTCTGCGTGGGCATGCGAAGCGGGGCGCAATGATCGACCTTTATACGTATGCGACGCCCAACGGCCAAAAGGCCTCAATCATGCTTGAAGAGGTGGGGCTTCCGTACACGGTTCGCACCGTCGATCTGATGAAAGGCGAGCAACGCGCCCCTGACTTCCTCCGGATATCGCCGAACAACAAGGTGCCGGCGATCGTTGATCACGACGGCATCGACGGGCGCACGTCCGTCTTCGAATCTGGGGCTATCCTCGTCTATCTCGCCGAGAAGAGCGGCTTGCTGCTGCCTCCTGCCAGCAGGGCGAATGTGATGCAGTGGCTCTTTTGGGCCATGACCGGCGTCGGTCCCGGCGTTGGACGGTTCGCCTCGGTAGCCCTGTTTTCAAAGGATCCAGACCCCGTGTTGGTGAAATCGCTGACTGAAGAGGTCGTGCGCCTTTTCACCGTGCTTGAACGGCGCCTATCGGAAGTTGAATACCTCGCCGGTGACTATTCGATTGCCGACATCGGCGCGTTCACCTGGATAAGCTATGTCCGGCAGCCAATCGCGAAATATACGGCGCTGCCTCCCGCCGCCGCCACCGATCGCTGGCTTGCAGCAATGGGCGCACGTCCGGCGGTCCAGAAGGGGCTTCGAGTGCCGAAATCGGCCGTGCGGCCTCCGTCGGCGCGGACGTGAAAGCTGGTCCGGCTTCGCATGGACCGACATGAGCAGGGCGACGCTCTGCATTATCGTCGCGATGACAATTGCCACCCTCATTCTGGCCAAAAGCGTCGGTCTCGCGGCGTTCGTCTTCTACAAGTGGCTACGCCGAACCGCGCCGGCTCCAGCGCGGTGAGAATTCCCGGACGTAATCGTTTCGATGCCCAGACGCCATTGGTCGGCCATGTGCAACACGCGAACGATGTCATACGCTGGCTTTCTCTGGTCGCCGGCTGGGGGACAACACCATGAGAAAATTATTTACCGGCGTTGCCGTGTTCGCCGCGCTAACCGGCGGCGGGATCGTCCTGCAACAGACGCTCGCGCAGGATGCCGCCTCGACCACGCAATAGTACCTGCCCGAGTATAACGACAAGGGCGAACTGCTGCTGCCGAAGAATTTCGAAAGATGGGTCTTCGTCGGCTCGCCGCTGACGCCGAACGCGCTCAACGGCGGCCAGGCAAACTTTCCCGAGTATCATAACGTCTACATCGAGCCTGGATCCTACGAAATCTACCAGAAGACCAACGTGTTTCCCGAAGGCACCATCTTCCTGAAGGAACTCCAGCTGACGTTGCCGAAGGAGAACGCGGACGGCTCGCGCACTGAGCCGTCCGGGCGCGGATACTTTCCCGGCAAATTCAACGGCGCCGACGTGACCGTGAAGGACACCAAGCGCTACGCCGACACCGGCGGCTGGGGTTACTACAACTTCAACCATTTCGAACCTAAGGCCAAGACTGCGATGGTGAGGTCGAAGGAGGAATGCTCGTATTGCCATCAGGCAAGCGCGAAAAAGGACGAGGTTTGGACTCAGTTCTATCCGCGGTTAGACCATTAGGCGTACTTGTCCGGGTGATCAGGGGGCACTACGGCACCGTTGTTTGGAGCGGCCCTCATACCTATCTTCGAGGCACACCCAAGCAACATCCCGGAGATCAACCATGGCAACGAAGGAACGCGCGGTTTTGGCAGGTGGCTGCTTCTGGGGCATGCAGGATCTCATCCGGAAGATGCCCGGCGTAGTGTCCACACGCGTGGGATACAGCGGCGGTGACGTCAAAAACGCGACCTACCGAAATCATGGCACTCATGCGGAGGCGGTTGAGATCATCTTCGATCCGGCGGTGATTAGCTACCGCGATCTGCTCGAGTTCTTCTTTCAGATTCACGATCCGAGCACCAAGAACCGCCAGGGCAACGATCGCGGCACGAGCTACCGGTCCGCAATTTACTTCACGAATTCGGAGCAGGAGCACGTCGCTCGGGACACCATTGCCGACGTCGACGCGTCCGGACTGTGGCCGGGACCGGCGACGACCGAGGTGGCGGCCGCCGGTGACTTCTGGGAGGCGGAGCCCGAGCACCAGGATTATCTGGAACGCTACCCGTCCGGATATACCTGCCACTTCGTCCGCCCGGGTTGGAAGTTGCCGAAACGAAAGGTGGCTTGAGGTGGGGACGCTCGCAGCACTCTGGGGCTACTTGTGGCCCCATGGCGGGCTGTTGCTGTTGCTGCCGCTGCCGATGGCGCTGACCATCTGGTTGGTGATTGAAGCAGAAGATGCGAAGCGAAAGCTACAGCCTCCTCAAGCGTGCAGACGACAGTGAGTCCATCGCAACATCGCCTGAGGCCAGCAAAGTAAGGTTTGTCTGCCGTTCGTCTGCGGGCGACGCATAAACCGTAAAAGCGATCTCACTCGTTCGTCGGCTTCCGCGGCGAGTGAGACCGTCCCACTTTCATTTTAGCTTGGCATAGTTGGCATCCAGAAACTTGCGGATCAGCGGCGCCATTTCATCCAGGTGGTCTTCGAGCGCAAAGTGCCCGCTATCGATCAGATGAAGCTCCGCGTTCGGCAGGTCTCGAAGATAGGGCTTCGCGCCATCGGGCGGAAAGATTTTGTCATTCTTGCCCCATACGATGGTTGTCGGCGGCTTCTTCTGGCGGAAGAACTCCTGGAATTTCGGATACATCACGACGTTTGATCCGTAGTCGTGGAAAAGATCCAGCTGGATCTCCTTGTTGCCGGGCCGGTCAAGCAGCGGCTGGTCGTGACGCCAGTTGTCGGGGTCGATGCGCGTAACGTCGCTGATGCCGTCTGTATATTGAAACTTCGTCGTCGGCAGCGTGACCAGTTTCGACAATGCCTCGCGGTTCGCCGTGGACCCGTCCGCCCAATAGGCCTTGATGGGATCCCAGAACGCTTTCAGGCCTTCGTCGTAGGCGTTGCCGTTCTGGATAATGAGGCCGCTGACGCGTTCTGGATGCAGCACTGCTAAGCGGTAGGAGATGGGGGCTCCGTAGTCCATGGCGTACAGGACGTAGCGTTTCACGCCTTTTTTTTGCAGAAGGCCATCCATGAGTTCGGTGATGTGGCCGAACGTGTATTCGAACTTGTCGTGGTCGGGCGCAGCGCTCTCGCCGAATCCCGGATAGTCCGGTGCGATCACATGATAGCGATCGGCGAGCAGCGGGATGAGATTGCGGAACATGTGCGAAGACGTTGGGAAACCGTGCATCAGAACAAGTGTGGGCGCGTCGGTGGGCCCAGCTTCGCGGTAGAAGATGTCCGTGCCACCGATGTTCTCGGTCCGATAATGCACGACCGGAATCTTCATCTGGACGACCGGCGTCTCGGAAGCGCGTTCTCGGGCCACCGACGCGGTGGCACCGAGGCTCAGTGCGAGAAAGGTGCTGCAGAGCAGTGCGGCGGGTACGCGCATCAGTGGTTCTCCAGTCGGGACGTTATGGCGGCGAATGAACAAGGAATGCCGATAAGGGGGGTGAATTGAATTGATGCCGCGCGGGAATTGCTTCCGGACTGCTCGAAGTTCACTCTGGGCGGACGATTTTGTGGTCCGGCCGGGCCGTGGAGAATGTAGCGGTTGGTCCGCCTCATGGCGTCTGTGATTTCGGTGAACGTCGGGAGGACGCGCGACGTCGATTGGCGCGGCAAGAAAGTGACGACCGCGATCTGGAAGGAGCCGGTCGCTGGACCGGTGAGAGTCGGCCGCCTGGGCGCCGAAGGCGATCAGCAGGCGGACCTCGTGGGTCACGGCGGCGAGCAGCGGGCGCTTTTCGTCTACCAGATTGAGTCATATCGCTACTGGCAAGACTTCCTCGGCCGCGACAGGTTCGTCATGGGGCAGTTCGGCGAAAACCTCACGGTCTCAGGAATGGCTGACGATCAGGTTTGCGTGGGTGACCGCTATCGGGTCGGCGGCACGGTCCTCGAAATCAGCCAGCCTCGGGTAACCTGCTACAAGGTCGGCATCCGCTTGAACGATGAACGGATGCCGGCGTTGCTCGTAAAACACCGACGGCCGGGCTTCTATTTTCGGGTCATTCGGGAAGGCGTCGTGAGCGCGGGCGACGTCATCGAAAAACTAGCCGACGGGCCGGGCCGAATGTCGGTCGCGGACATCGATGGTCTTCTCTATACCTCGGCCCATCCCGTCGAGAAACTGAACCAGGCGCTGCGCATCGACGCCCTCAGCATTGGCTGGCGGAGATCCTTCGAGGCACTGCGCGATGCCGCCACCAAGCCATTGGCCGGCAATGTCGGCTTGTCGCCGCTCGGCGCGTCGGCGGCACCGGCCTGGTCCGGCTTCCGCAGACTAACGGTGACGGCCAAGAGGCGCGAAAGCGACGACGTCGTGTCGTTTTCGCTTGCATCGCAGGACGGTGCGCCGCTGCCGCCCGCGCGTCCGGGCCAATACCTGACGATCAGGGTGATGCCGATCGATGGCGGACCCGCCGAGACCCGGAGCTATTCCCTCTGCGGTGCGCAGGAAACCTACCGGTTGGGCATCAAACGCGACGGTAAGGTCAGCGGGCTGCTGCACGACACCGTCGAGGAGGGGGGCACGATCGAGGCGGCCGCTCCGCGGGGTAACTTCGTGCTCGGCGACGAGGACGCGCCTGTCGTGCTTATGAGCGCCGGGATCGGCGTCACGCCGGTGCTGGCCATGCTGCATGCCGAGAGTGCGATAGCCTCCGGTCGCACCTTGTGGTGGGTCCATTCCGCTCGAGACGGTAGCCATCATCCGTTCGCAGCCGAAATCCGCGCACGTCTCACCCGGCTCCATGATGCGCGAGCCTTCGTTTTCTTCAGCCGGGCCACGGCGTCCGACCGATTAGGGATCGACTACGATGCCGAGGGCAGGCTGAGCCTTTCACTGCTCCGGACCGCGGGCCTGCCTTTGGATGCCGTGTTTTACTTCTGCGGCCCAATGACTTACGCGGCATCCTTGAAGTCCGACCTCGGGGGGCTCGGCGTGCCGGCTGACAGGATCCGCTCCGAAAGCTTCGGTCCGTCGGCGCTGGCGTCGGCCAACGGTGTTCTGCCGCATCCACCTGCCGGCACGGCCGGCGAAGGGCCTTCCGTGAGCTTCATGCGCAGCGGGTTGACGGTACCGTGGGGCGCGCGGTTCGCAAGCTTGCTCGAGCTTGCAGAGGCCTGCGACGTGCCTGTCCGGTGGTCGTGCCGGACGGGCGTCTGCCACAACTGCGAATGCACCATTTTGGACGGCGAACTGGAATACGTGATCGAGCCGGTGGACCGCCCGCCGGAAGGACGAACGCTGTTATGCTGCGCGGTGCCGAAATCCGACGTAGTGCTCGAACTCTAGTTGAACGGAGAGCCTTAATGCCCTTATCAATCTACGACATTGTGGTCCCGCCCATGATCCACGGCCTCGGCGTGATGGACGACTACATCGGGCACGCCGAGAGGCTCGCGACGGCGAAGCAGGTGTCTGTCGAGGAAATTCTTGACGCCCGGCTGGCGCCCGACATGCTCACGTTCGAGGAGCAGATACTGGCGATCTGCAACAAGGTCGAAGCGCACGTCGCCAAACTCACGCGCACCGAGAGACCGGCGGTCGTGAAGGTCGAGTCGACCGCCGCCGCTTTGAGGGAGCGGGTCGCCAGCGCCGTTCGGTATCTCAATGGAATCTCCGAGGACGCACTGGCTGGCGCCGAAACCCATACCTACGAACTGACCCCGCCGATCGTGCGGGGTTGGTTCGGCGGCGTCGACTACATCACGCTTCTGGTGATGCCCGACTTCAATTTCCATCTTGCCACCGCGCACGACATCCTGCGGAACCAGGGCTCCCAGCTCGGCAAGCGCGACTATCTCGGAAGACTTTCGCAGCAAAGCGGGGGAGCCTACTCGTGATGGGACTATCTTTGTGAGGTCTATGGGGGACGGTCAGTCGAACCAGCCTTGGCGCTTGAACCAGAGCAAGGGCAGCGCGCCACTGGCGATGATAGCGAACCACGCGAGTGGATAGCCCCAGACCCAGTCTAGTTCGGGCATCGCCTTAAAGTTCATGCCCCATACGCCGACCAGAATTGTCGGCGGCACACCGACGACCGAGACGATCGTGAGGATCTTGAAAAGGTCGTTCTGCTGGATGTTGATGAAGCCGAGGATCGCGTCCAACAGCAACTGGATCTTGTCCGACAGACGCGTCTCGTAATCGCTGAGCGAGACGACGTCTTTAGAAACGGCGTCCAACCGCTTTCTCGACGCCGGCGTTACCCATTCATTGCCGATGTCGCCGGCGAAGGAGGCGATTCTCTGCACGCCGAGCAGCACGTCGCGGGCCCTCGCTAGCCGGTCGGCCATGGCTCCAATGTTTTGCAAAGCTTCGCGTAGTCTGCGGCTGGATCGGACCGGTTTTTTGCTGCGGACTAAGCCACCCTTGAAGACGTCCCGGGAAAGGGTGTCCGTGGTTGCGCCGAGGTGCTCGAGGACGTCGGCGCCACGATCCACCATCGCCTCAAGCAGCGCAGTGAAGACGCACATTCCGTTTTGGAGGCTCTCATCGGTGCGGAGACGCTCGGCGACGGCGTCGAAGATAGGCAAATCCGCAAAACGGATGGTCACCAGAACCTTAGCGCCGATGACGAACCCGATGGGCGTCAGATAAGCGTCTCCGTGTTCATCGACCCGCACGGCGGGGGAGCTCAGATATAGTTTGCCATGGTCAGAGATGAGGCGGCTGGACGCCTCAATTTCGCTCAATGATTCCTCGTCGGCAACTTCGATGTCCAGCAAGCGTTCGACCGATTGCTTCTCCTCTACGGTCGGATTGCACAAGTCCACCCAGATGGTATCGGGAGATAGTTGTCCTGCAACCTCGACCCTGGCTTCTTCGCCGCCCTGGCGGCAGTGGACTTTAAGCAAGCTCAATCCCCCTGCATCTTGCCAGGTTCAAACGGCGCTGCGCGTCACAAGTTTCGCCGCCCCACCGTCTTGTGACCGGGCCATCGTACGGTCGACGGCCCGGTGATCGTCCTGTCTAGTGCGCGTGGCCGAGGCGCAGACCGCCGTCGCGTTCGAGCGCGAGCAGGAGTTCCTTGGTCTCGAGCCCGCCGGCGAAGCCTGTAAGGTTGCCGTTCGCTCCGACGACGCGATGGCAAGGCGCCATGATCGAGATTGGGTTCTTGCCGCTCGCAGCGCCGACCGCGCGTGCCGCCGTCGGATGCCCGATCTGTTTTGCGATCTGGGTATACGTTCTCGTTTGCCCGAACGGTATTTTGAGGAGTGCCCTCCAAACGCTGGTTTGAAATTCCGTTCCGACGAAGTCGAGGGGAACATCGAAAACCTTAAGCGTCCCGTCGAAGTACGATTTCAGTTGCCGTTCGGCTTCGACGAGGATGTCATTGTCTTTATCCTCGACCTGCGGCTCCAATCGGACGCGCGTCGGATCGTCGCCTTCCCATAGGATCGCGGCCAAGCCGCGCTCGCTCGCGATCAGCTTAAGTTCGCCAACGGGTGTCTCTGTTCTCTTGAAATAGTAGGTCATGATTGCCTCCGTTTGTACCGTTGCCGCAAGACCTAAGCGCACACATGGCAGCCGAATAGGGAGCCTGGACGAAAGAAACCCTCTCGTGCTCCGCAACAAATCACCGGGCACTGAATTCGCGCGGGCATCGAAACCATGACCGGCGTTCATGCCCGCGACGGAGCGCGTGAGACTACGGTGCAGACTGCTGCGAATGGAGCCGCTCACGATGCCGGATGACTATCCGCTTTCGATCCTTGACCATCGGATATCAACGCTGCGCGACAAGCTGCACGCGATGTCGCAAGAGCTCGCGACGCAAACTGGTGTTGCGCGGGACGATTTGGCCGCGCGAATTACGGTGGAGACGAAGGAACTCGACGAGCTTGTGTTCGAGCGTGACATCCTCGCGGCGGACGCGCGCTGAGACGTGCATCTCGATCGCTGGTCCAGGCTTGGTAGTGGACGACACGAATTTCAGGCACTGGAGACGCTACGGATACGCCTTGATGTCCTTGGCGAGATGGTCGACGAAGGCGCGGGCCGCCGTCTTAATGCCCCGTCCGGACGGGAAGACAGCGTGTGCCTCGGAGGCGCCCATGTCCCAATCCTTCAGGATCCGGACCACCGCGCCAGACTTGAGCTCAGCGCGGCAGCCCCATAGGCTGCAGGCCACTATGCCCAGCCCAGCCACAGCGGCCGCAACCGCGGCGTCGCGGATGTTCCCGGTGAGTGGCGCGTCGACGCGCAGCGACACGACTTGGCCGTCCCGCTCGAAGCTGCAGACGCCGCCCGTGTCCGGAGACCCAATCATCACGGGATGCCGCGCGAGTTCGTCCGGGTTCTTGATCCGGCCGGCCCGCTTGAGATAGGACGGCGCCGCCACCATCAACAGCGGATTCGAACCGATGGGAACTGCGTCCGTCGATGCGGCATCGTCGAGCTTGCCGAGGCGGATCGCGACGTCGATGCGTTCGCGTATCGGGTCCAGACGGCCATCGTCAGCGGCGAGATCGATGCGCAAAGCAGGATGCTTTGTCAGAAACGCGGGAAGGCGGGGGACGATTTCACGAATCGCGACGCTCGGAGAGGCGCCAATGCGCAGGCTGCCGCTCAACGCCCCCTTTCCGCGCGTGGCGAGGCTCGCCTCCTCGAGCATGACGAGCGCCGGCTCGATGCGCGCGAGATAATCGGCTCCCGCATCCGTCAGCCTGACGGCGCGCGTCGAGCGCTCGAAGAGACGAACGCCGATCTCCTTTTCAAAAGACGCGATGAGGCGTGACGCGGACGGCTGCGACAGGCCGACGTCCTTGCCCGCCTGGGAGAAGTTTCCGGAATGCGCGAGGCGCACAAAAAGCTTCAGCGCCAGAAGTCGATCATTCATCTCATATCCGCATTTTTCGGCGGTTGCCTGCGCCCATCAAGCATGAAAACGAGCAATGCGCGAGCCCCAGCGGACGTGCCGCCATACGCGTAACGCCTCGACCCGCGGCGCCCCCTGCAGGCGCGACCTCGGTCAATGCCGGCGATCCTCTCATCGCGCGAGAGGATGAATTGCGAAGAAGCCGGATTATGCTGCGGTGCGCATGGGACTAACTGTTGTTTTCTAATTGGAGGTCAGGAGAACGCACATGGCAATCGTCAACACGATCCGGAAGCTGGTGATTGAATTTGTCGCATCCGTCGAGGCGCATTACACGCTGGACACGATCGCTTGCGCGCAGGCAAAGAACAGCGACCTGCGGTTTGGTTCGTCTGGCGCGCTGCGCCGCCACTATTAGGGCGCGTCATAGCCTCGCCGGCGTTCGGGCATGGCCATATTTCGTCATCCGGGAATCGTACCATGAGAGCAGTCGACAGAACATTACCGTCGGATGAGGCCGCAGCCGCTGAGAGTCGGTCGATCGCGAGCCTGATCGCATGCGGGCGCGCGCGCTTGGCGCTGCGGGGCGGAGACCGCCTGCCTCTATTCGTGCTCACGGACAGCGATGGTATCCAGCATTCGGCACGCGACGCACTCTCGAAGGGACCGCTGGTCGTGGAGTTCCTCTTGGGAGCATGGAATTCGTCTGCCTGCCTCGCGGCATCGGCGCTCGAAAGCACACGCATCGCGATCGAGGCCTACGGTGGGAGCGTCATGGCGATATCGCCACAGGGCGCGGCTCACGCGCGGTCGATGAAACGGCGCTGCAAGACGAATTTTCCTTTGCTGTCCGACGCCGGCGGCGCGATCTCAGCCCAGTTCGGGCTACGATGGCGCGTTCCGGCGGACCTCAAAGAGGCCTATGGGCGCGTCGGAATCGACTTAGGGCAGATAAACAGCGACGAAAGCTGGTCGCTACCGTTGCCAGCGCTGTACGTCGCGGGCGCGGACGGAGTCATCGCATACGCGCAAATCGATCCGGACTTCCGGCGAGCAATCGATCCGTCTGTCCTGCTCAATACGCTCGATCGCCTTTGTCAGACGCGCGGATGACCACGCGGGCAGAGTCGGAAATCGGGTGGTTTCGATGAGCTGAACAACCGAGATATCGGAAAAGATATTTTCACGGAGGCTGATATGACCCCGACGATCGAGACCCATCGAACAGGCAAACGGGCAATTTCCTCTAATTCCGGCATGTGCTGTAGCTCGGCGGAGGAGATCCGTTACGCAACCGCGCAAGCCGCGCTCGGCTCAGTTGGTCGCGCGCTCCGGCAGCGGTGTGCGCGCGATCCTGCTGGGCAACGATGCCGCCACCCTGGCGGATGACCTACAGGCCCGCATGCCGAAGGCGATGCTGGAAGCCGGCGACGACCAATGTTCCTATATGGCGGCGACCGTCGCCGAGCACATCGAAGATCCGTCGGTTCCACTCGACTTCACTCTCGACGCGCACGGGACCAATTTCCAGAAGCGCGTCTGGAAGGCGCTGCGCGCGATTCCTGTGGGCATGACGATTTCGTATTCGGAGCTTGCGCGCCAGGTCGGCATGCCCGAAGCGGTTCGCGGCGTCGCCGGCGCGTGTGGCGTCAATTCGATCGCGCTTGCGATTCCGTGCCACCGCGTCGTGTCGAAGGATGGATCGCTCGGCGGCTATCGCTGGGGCATCGAGCGCAAGCGCGCGTTGCTGGAGAAGGAGTCGCGCCGATGAACGCATTGCTAAAAAAAATGCCGCCCGCGCCAGTGGCCAAAGCAGCTGGAGATCGTGTGGCCGCACTGGATTGGGCCAAGTTGACCGAACAACTGGACGGCTTCGGCAACGCGGTAATCGAAGGGTTGCTGACGCCAGACGAATGCCGTGCGGTCTCGTCGCGTTATCCGGACGACCGGCAATTTCGCAGTCATGTCCATATGGCTCGCCACGGCTTTGGAAAGGGCGAGTACAAATACTTCCGTTACCCGTTGCCGGATCTAATCTCGGGGCTCCGGACGGCGCTTTATCCGCGTCTGGCGGCGATCGCCAACGCGTGGAACGAACGGATGGGGATAGACCAAGATTATCCGGCGAAGCACGCTGAATTCCTCAAGTTCTGCCATGAGGCCGGACAGACGCGCCCGACACCACTGTTACTTCAGTACGTGCCCGGGGACTTCAACTGCCTACACCAGGACCTGTATGGCGATCTCGCCTTCCCGATGCAGGTCGCGATCCTATTGTCCGAGCCCGACAAGGACTTTACCGGCGGCGAGTTCGTACTCACCGAGCAGCGGCCGCGCATGCAGAGCAGGGCGGAGGTCGTGCCGTTGAAGCAGGGCGACGCCGTTGTATTCGCCGTCCACCATCGTCCGGTCCAAGGCACCAAGGGCACATACCGCGTCAACCTGCGCCATGGCGTCAGCCGGCTAAGGTCCGGCAAGCGGCATACCTTGGGAATCATATTCCATGATGCAAAGTGAGGGGCTAAACACCGAACGCTGTTGCGCCAACCGGCGCGGCTGGGTCTGTTCCTGAAACGGTAAATGTCTGAGAAGCGAAGGTCTGGTGAGATCGGATCGGGACGTGGCGCGGCACCGCTGGCGCGTGGGCGTTCGTCCCGTTCGAATGACGCGGGCCGCTTCGAACGCCTACAGACCGAGGCGTTTGACGACGGTTGGTCCGGGTCGGAGGAAGATGCGTCGTCCCGCGTCCAGACCACGCTGACCGCTGAGAATGCAAAGACCATTATCTCTCGCAACGAAAGTCCCGACCTCGGTTTCGACAGGTCGGTGAATCCATATAGAGGCTGCGAGCACGGCTGCGTGTACTGCTTCGCTAGGCCATCACACGCACACATGGGGCTCTCGCCCGGCCTCGACTTCGAAACCAAGCTTTTCTACAAGCCGAACGCAGCTGAGCTGCTGCGGGAAGAGCTTTCGAAGCCGGGATATGCACCGGCGCGCGTGCAGCTGGGAGCAAACACGGATTGCTTCCAACCTGTCGAGAAAGAGCTCGGGCTCACGCGCCAGATCATCGAAGTGCTGTCCGAATTCCAGCATCCGCTGGGGATCACGACCAAGAACCACCTGGTGACGCGCGACATCGACCTGTTGGCGCCGATGGCCGCGCAGGGGCTTGCCGTGGTCGTGATCTCGGTGACAACGTTCGACCGACGTCTGGCGCGCGACATGGAGCCTCGTGCCTCGACACCCGAACGGCGCATCGACGCCATCCGCGAACTTAGCCAAGCCGGAATTCCGGTGATCGTGAACGTGTCGCCCATGATCCCGGGGCTAACGGACCACGAGATCGAGAGGATCGTCGAGCGGGCGGCGGAGGCGGGCGCGCGTTATGCGCTTTATTCGGTGCTACGCCTCTCGCACGAACTGAAAGATATTTTCAAGGAATGGCTGACTGCGGCACGTCCCGACCGCGCCGAGCGCGTTATGTCGATGGTCCGTCAGACCCGCAGCGGAAAGGAGAACGATCCCCGTTTCGGGCTTCGGATGGTCGGCGAGGGGCCGGTCGCCGACATGATGATCGCGCGCTTCCGGGCGGCGCGGCGGCGTTTCGGTCTCGACGGCAAGATGGCGCCATTACGCACCGATCTCTTCAAGGTGCCACCGCAGCGGGGCGACCAGCTGAATCTCTTCTGAGAATTTGTGTCGCGAAGTCCCGGATTGCCTCCGCAAGACCAAGATCGCAGAGCTTAAAAACTACCAAGCCGGAACGGAGGCGGCGAACGTTGCCGCAGGCGTCGCTTCCAGCACGGGCCCGAGTTCGCCCGCGAGCGTCGGCAGGAGCTCGGCGACCGTGGGGTGTATGCCGGTCATCTTCCGGAGGTCGGCGCCGGTGGCGCCGCAGGCCATCGCGGCCACGATCGATGAGATGGCCTCGTCGCCGCCAGGGCCGAGGATAGCGGCGCCGAGTATCCTGTCGTCGTCGGCGTCTATGACAAGCCGCGTCAGACCAAGGCCGCCCTCGGCCTTTTCGACGGCTCTGCTTACGCGCTCCATTCGGCGCTCGCCGATCCGGACACGGTGCCCTGTGGCGCGCGCGTCAGTCTCGGTCATGCCGGCGCGCCCCAGGGGCGGGTCGACGTACAGAGCATAGGCGGACACCCGGTCCCGAAGCGAACGGCTCTCCCCGTCCAGGATGTTCGCGGCGACCACGTCGGCGTCGCCGTAGGAAGTGTGGGTGAACGCACCCCGTCCGTTGCAATCGCCAAGCGCCCAGACGCCATCGGCAGACGTCCGACACCGATCGTCCACAACAATATAACCGCGGGCATCCGTCCTGATGCCGGCCGCCTCGAGCCCGAGGTCGTCGGTGTTGGGGCGGCGGCCGATAGCGATCAGGACATGGCTGGCGTCGACCAGCCGGTCGCCCTCGGCACAGTCGATCGACAGCCGCACGCCGTCGTCCCGCCGCGCGGCATGGATGCATTCGGCCCGCGTCCGGACGGCGACGCCCTCAGCCTCTAGAATGGCCTGCACCTCGGCCGATATCACGGCGTCCTCGCGCCGCAGCAGGGCTGGGCCGGTCTCCACTATTGTCACCTCCGATCCGAAGCGGCGGAACATCTGAGCGAACTCAAGCCCGATGTAGCCGCCGCCGACCACTGCGAGATGGTGCGGCAGCTCCTTCAGCGATAGCATGTCCGTGCTGGAGAGCCACGGCGCGTCGGAAAGCCCCGACCACGCCGGAACGCCGGACGTCCGCCGACGTTCAGGAAAACCTTCTGCGCCCGCAACCGCCGGTCACCGACGGCGAGCTCGCGGGGCCCCACGAAGCGTGCATGCCCGCGGACGATGGTGCAGCCGTTAATGCCGGCGAGCCAACCCTCCAGCGCCCGGCGTCCGGGCTCGACCAGATTACGCGTGCGGCGCTGGACCGTGGCGAGGTCGACCGACGCGCGGCCGGGAAGGTTGACGCCGAAGGCTGCCGCGCGACCGATCATGTGCGCGGCTTAGGCGCTGGCGATCATCGTCTTCGTCGGCGTGCAGCCTACGTTCAGACAGGTGCCGCCTATGAGATGCCGCTCGATGATGGCGACGCTCATGCCAGCGCCCGTAAGCCTCGCCGCCATCGGCGGTCCTGCCTGGCCGGCGCCAACGATGATAGCGTCGAAGTCTTCGGATGTCTCACGCTTCAGCCTACCCAGATGTCAGCAAACAACTATAGAGCCCCGTCGTACTATGGACTCGATAACCCACCCGGTGTTGACAGGATGATCGGGGCGACGGATTTACCAACCAGAATATTGAAGCTTTCCGGACCCAGTTTCAGGCCGACATTGATCTTAGGGGTATCTTGGCGATTTCATTTCCATCCTCGTTCGCGACAGCAATGTAGTTGCCGTCTCTGATCATCTGAGGTTTGTCGGTGCCGACATCACGCGCGAGCATCTTGCCGTATTCTTCGGCGACCTTGTCGTTCGTGCAGTCGTGACCAAGCAGGTCGTGCGCCGGGACGTCGCCCATGAGGTGGAAAAAGTATTTCGGCATTCGCGATAACAACCTTTCGCAAAGCGCGTTCCTACCGCCCGGTGGGCGGGGGCTATTCGGCGTTGTCGCCAGCCTGCCGCGACGCCTCGAACAGGAACCATGTGCGTCGCTCGGTTTCGTCGATGAAGTTCTCAAGTAGGCTGGCCGTTGCCACATCTTCGTGTTGGTCGCAAAGTTCGTGCGCCTTGCGCATGGCAGCGGCGACCTTTTTGTTGTCCTCCATCAATTCGCGCAGCATCGCCGCAGGCGCGACGAATTCCTCGTCGTTGTCGGAGATCGTCTGCAGCCTGGCGATTTGCCCGATCGAGCGTATGGTGACGCCGCCGATCTTGCGTACGCGCTCGGCGAGCTGATCCGTTGTCTCGAAGACCGCCTCCGCCTGCTCGTCAAGCATTAGGTGGTAGTCGCGGAAATGCCTGCCGCTGACGTGCCAGTGGAAATTTTTGGTCTTCACGTACAGCGCGAAGGCGTCAGCGAGGATGCCATTGACAGCGCCCGATATCGCGTTCACGCCGTCCGCGGATAGGCTGCTCGGCGTGTCGAGTTCGGCAACTTTGTTGATGACTTTGTTCACGATCGTTCTCCGGCTGCTGGGCCGCCAATTCACCGGAGAATCCGATAGGAGTGGGGCATCGAATCTATGTCGTGCGGGAATTGCTGACAGTTGCACGCTTGGGTAGGCCGCTTGCGGTGGCTAGGTGGACAGGACGTTCAATCTCACTTCCTCGGCACCTCCGCCAGCGTCCGTCCGCGGACCGCAGCCATTTGATCCTACTCGTGGCGGCCTCCCAGCGAGGCCCGATGGAGGGAGAGTGGGGATGCGGTCGCGACCTCACCAATGTCCGCTCGCTATCGTTTCTATCGCTGCCAAGATTTCGAGCGGTTGCGGTCACCGATGTGCGCTCGACGCGAAGCGAAATAGAGGTTCTCCGACGTCAGCCCGCAAGGCTTGGTAATGCTCGACCAGCTTCTCCAAGGTGAAGGCGCGATTGAGGCCGGATGGGTTCGGCAGGATCCAAACTCTAGCCGAACCAAATTCCTCTCCTTGGCCACCCCATTCCAGATTACGCAAACCCGTCATCGCTTCGTAGGCGGCTTTGCCAAGGAACGCGATCGTTTGCGGCCGGTAATGCGCGATCTTGCGCTCGAACGCGGCGGCCGACCGCCGAAATTCGGCGTGCCCGACTTCGCCGGCACTGCGTGTCGGGCGGCCGACGGCGGCGGTGACGCCGCATCCATATCGCAGCAACGTGCGGTCATCCTCGGCCGCAATGCGGTGAGGCGTGAATCCGGCAAGATGCACCGCGCGCCAGAAGCGGTTACTTGCAGATCCGAAATTATGTCCTGTCTTTGCCGCTTCGACACTTGGATTTAGACCGCAGAATACTACGACGAGATCCTTTTGAAGGATGTCATAAGATCCGGTCGGCCAGGGCGAGGTCATGGGCGCGATGCCGTATCGACGTCGAGCGAGAGACGACGCCAAACCTCGACGCGGCGGTCAGGTCCGACCTCGTCGACTTCGATTAGATGATCCGTAATATCAGGAACGGCGCCTTCGACGACGAACTCGACGAGTGCGTCTGACGGAGAGCGCGTCTGACGTCGCTGCTCATATGGGAACTCAGCAATCGACAGGAATGTTTTCGGGCCACGGGGCAGAGGCTTCCGGATCGTAGACCCCGTGTTCATGCCGCTGAGCAAAATCCGGTCACGGTGCACCTTCAAGAGGCTGCGCGTATCGACTGTCAGCACCAACTGTGCGACATCGCGTCCGGCCTTTGCCGTCAGCAACCGCTGCAAGCGACGCCACGACGTCCAGAAAAAGACCTTGGCGTTCAGGCTTCGGTACCATTCGCGCGGTGTCATTCCTTTGAGGCAGCCAATCAGCGCCTTCTCGCTCATCGGCGATTGATCACGAAGCAGCACATCGGGATAGGCGACGCGCTCCAGAATCATGCCAATGGGACGGCGCTCCGATTCGAAGGAAGATCGAGCAGGTTCTTGCACACCGTAGAGGTCGAGCAGTGCGGACGTGCTCAAAAGGCCCTGCGTCCGGATCGACGGCCAGGCGCGTCCGTCCGTGACATGGTACAGCCGAGGAAATTTGGCGATGAGTTCGGTCTCTTTCACGAGATTCCAGACAACATTCAACTCCCACGTCCTGAGATTTCAAGACTGACAAGTATTACTCCAATAACGTAAGGCTATAGGTTCCATGCCCATGTGGACAGCGCGCGTGTAGTTGTTTCGGCTTTCCGAAGATCTCAACTGGAGTCTCCATGAGCGATACCCATCTTGACCGTGCGCTGTCCGAAGAATTCGCCGGGAGGTCGGCGGAAATCCATGCTTTGAAGGCATCGGATCCGCTGTTCATGGCGTTACTGGAGCGCAATCACGAGCTCTGGGCAAATATCCAGAAAATAAAGGAGAGCATACAGCCGGCGGAGGACGCCGTTCTTGAAGAACTCGAAAAGCGCCGTTTGCTAGTTCTCGACGAGATTTCCGCTCGACTACAGCAGGCCAAGTAAAAAGATGTCGTTTAGCGAATTTTCCCGGCGCCACTTTGCCGAATTAGCAGGAGGGGTTGCGCTAGGACTGTCGACAAAATCCGGCGCAGCCCAGCAGGCTAACTCCGGAAGCGGACAGCCCAATCGGAGCTTCCCAAGCGACTTTTTGTGGGGGACGGCGACATCGGCCTATCGGGTTGAGGGGGCGGTCACTGAAGACGGACGGGGTCTGTCGATCTGGGACGGTTTTACCCGCATTAGTGGAAAAATCGGCGATCACAGCACAGCCGACGTCGCGAACGATCATTTCCATCGCTACAAGGAAGACGTTCAACTTATGAGGGCGCTGGGCGCGAAGGCCTATCGATTTTCGATCGCGTGGCCGCGGGTCTTTCCGGAAGGAACGGGCGCGCCCAATCCGAAAGGCCTCGATTTCTACAATCGGCTGTTGGATGAGTTACTGGCGAACGGTATCGAGCCGTTTGCCACCTTGTATCACTGGGACTTGCCGCAATCGCTACAGGATCGTTTCGGCGGATGGAAATCGCCTGAAACTTCGAAGGCTTTTGCGGATTATGCTGCTTATATCGCAGAGCGCATGAGTGATCGCGTGAAAAATTTCTTCACGATCAATGAATGCTCGCGGTTGGTTTATTCCGGCTACGGCGCCGGCATCGACGCACCGGGTCTCAGCCTGCCGCCACAAGAGTTAAACCAGGTCATGCACAACGTCGCGCTCGGGCATGGGCTCGCGGTGCGGGCGGTGCGGGCGCATGGGGGAGCGGGGACCAAGGTCGGCCTGGCCGAAAGCCTCGTCGTCTGCTTACCCGCCATAGAGACACCGGCGAACATCCGCGCGACCGAGCTCGCCGCACGTGAACTCAATGCCGGTTATCTGACCGCGATCCTAGAGGGAAAGTATACGGATAGGTTTTTGGCCAATACTCGTGAGAATGCCCCGACATACACGGCCGAGGAGATGAAGATCATCTCCTCGCCGACCGATTTCGTCGGGTTGAATATTTATATGCCCCATTACTATGTAGTCGCTGCCGATAATGAAGCTGGCTTTTCGCTTCTACCGCTCCCCGCGACGTTCCCGCACATGGAGACGGACTGGCTGAAAATTGGTCCCGAGGCAATGTATTGGGCGCCGCGGCAGGTTGCGAAACTTTGGAATGTAAAGTCGATCTATATCACCGAAAACGGCGCCTCGGCATCAGACCAGCCGGCCTCGGATGGGACTGTCTACGATCTCGACCGGATCATGTTTCTGCGCAGCTATCTAACGCCGTTGCAGCGCGCTACGTCCGAAGGCGTGCCCGTCACCGGGTATTTCCTGTGGAGCCTGATGGATAATTTTGAATGGGTCGACGGATATGAAAAGCGTTTCGGCCTCTACCAGGTCGACTTTAATACCCAGCGCCGCACGCCGAAACTTTCCGCCTCGTTCTATCGTGAGACTATCGAACGCAACATGGTGGTCTGATCAACCGCGTCACCTCAACAGAAATCGAAGCCTGCGCGCTTCATTGTAAGCGCGGCAATTCGGTTCATTTGATCGCCGTTGCTTACCCGTCGATTGTCCTCACGCCATGAGGACTCCTGCGCGTACCGGAGAAGGTAAGCGCCCGCAATGTGAAGGCGGATGCCGACTTTAGCGCGGCGAATGCGGCTGAAGTATTTCTTCGCCTAATTGGTGCGAGCCCCATGGAGCGAGTACGCTTCTTGGTGGTTGATACGTTTGACTTCAAATCGTTCATGCAGGTTGTCCCATGATCCGGCCTCGTCAGCGTGCACCACAGTCACCTTGGCAATACGACTGCGAATGAAGGCGGAAGCTTGGCCCCCGGTATTGAAAATCGCTGGAACCGAGTTCCCGCCACGCTCGCGAACACTCGCTTGTCGGAACGGCCAGTGCTTCCGGAGCGTTTATGGTCCGGGAGGAATGTTGGCGTCTTATGAGCTTTTCGCTGTCCACTTTTACGGTTGAGATCAACGGAAGGCCGACGATTGCCTTCAAAGCAAAATGGCAGGCTGAAGCAGACGAAATATCCCGAGGCTGGATCAATTTGCATTGGGGCGAGATTACCGAAGAACGAATCGGCGGCGTAGCCATCCCGCTCGCCATCAAAGTTCGACTAGCGTCCGCGTCCGAGAGGGCGACGCTCGAAGCCGCGGGCGACGAGGTCGACTTCTACGGTGATGTAAAGATCGTCCGCCTAATCGAAGCCAAGCCGTTCACCGTTGGCTAGTCGGAGAACAACCAATTTGCCGCTTCCATTTTGGCGCGACAGGCAGGCCGTAGATGGCTGATGGAACACTAATTCTCAAGGCTGTGGCATGCTCACAACCCGGATTCAGGAACCCGGCTTAGCTTGGTCAGAACCATAGCCAATGTTGCCTTGGATTGCCTGGAGGCCATCTTGCTCCTTTTTCGTAAACGGGGAGTCGTAATAAGGAAACTCGGGCCGTGTGCGCGCCCTGTTGGGGGCGACGCCATCGTGCACCTCGGTGTTCGTGGCCAGAGAAAGCATGACGTCGTAGGCGTCGTCCGTCAGGCTTCGGCCGTTGAAGTTTTCCGTCGAAAACTTCGCTTGCGTGCCCACCTCATACGGCAACAGTGAAGGACAGAGCATTGAAGCGATCCGCTTACCATAGGCCTCGGAATCGGTTTTTGGATTTGCCCGCGACGAAAGCCGCGCCGCGAAGGCGGCGATAGCGGGCCCGATGATTTCCGCGTCGTCTGCGGGCACGCCCGCGTGGTATTTGGCGGTGAGTTCGGGTGTGGATGGATTCGAAAGAAATAGGTGGGTCGTAAGCGGATAGCCCCATCGGCATATCTGAACTTCGGGCGCGTGCCCAAAGAGCGAGATCGTCGCCCATACGCCGATTTTCCTCTTGCCAAGCATCGCGTTCGGAACCTCGATGACAATGGCCATAACGTTGCGGTTCTGGAACAAGTTTTGCCGGTTTTCGAACGTGGCCGGATCGTACTTGTTTTCGGAGAAAAGATTGGTCAGCGTGGTGAAAAATGCCAGTGCATCAGCGGCCCAAAGCTCGGGGGCGAGGCCCGCATAGACGCGCACCCCGTTGGCTTCGACGGATGTGCCGGTCTCGCCTTCTACGATGACTTCACCATCAATCCCGGCGATCTCGCCGGCGTCGGCGCGAATGACCTTGAAGGACTGAACGTGGCGGTGCTCGTCGCCGTGGACGTGTCGCGGCTCGCCAAATCTAAACTTGAATACGACGTTCTCCTTGGCGTCGCCATCCGTATCGATGCGCAGCGCGTACAGGCCCTCGGGATGAAATGCGTCTGGAGAGGATATGCCGGCGTCTGCGTTCGAAGTCATCGCCAGCACGGTGTGGCCGGGGCGACCTTCGAACAGGTAGACGTCACAGCAATTGAGTCTGGGATCGTTCTTGGCTTGGTCGGTGTCAAAATGATGCGACATGATCGTCTCCCTGTCCGCAGTGGCTCGGTGGGACCGAGGCCCAGTTTCAGGGATTAGGCCGGCAGCAGCACGTATAGAGCCAATAGCCAATTCGAATGGTTTTGATGCCCACCGACCAGGTCTTTGCCGCTGTTAGATCTGGCCACTTCCATAACCACCTGGAATGATTAGATCGTTTAGCGTCCGGATTGATCGTCCACGGGCGGTAGCGGCCGGCCTTGGGCATTCGCCGCCATGCTAACGGAGGACATTCGCGATGATCATCGTGCACCATCTCGACGACTCCCGGTCCCAGCGTATTTTGTGGCTGCTTGAAGAGCTGAGCCTTCCGTACGAAATCCGCCAGCACAAGCGGGATCCGGAGACCCGCCTGGCGCCGCCCGAACTCAGGCAGATACACGCGTTGGGCAAGTCACCGGTCATTGAAGACAGTGGGAAGGTCATCGCGGAGTCCGGCGCCATCATTGATTATCTGCTGCGGCACTACGGCAACGGTCGGTTGGCGCCAGCGATGTCGGACCAAAAATACGACGACTACGTCCATTGGATGCACTACGCGGAGGGGTCCGGCATGCCCGCACTGATCATCCGCATCAACGTGGCACGTGTCGGCGAGGCCGCGGCGCCCGCTCTGCCGCGCCTCGATGGCGAGATCGCGCTCCAACTGGGCTATCTCGACGGTACGTTGAAGGGTCACCAGTACATCCTGGGCGACGAATTCTCGGCAGCCGACATCCAGCTGAGTTTCATCGGCGAACTCGCCAGCGCGCGTTTCGGCATCGAAGGATATCCCGAGATCAAGGGATGGGTGCGGCGCTTTCAGGCCCGGCCGGCCTATCAGGCCGCCTTGAAGAAGGGCGGGGCGTATAGCTTCGCCTAAGTCAGGCGGTCCTGCGAGGATTGGCGTATCGGCGCCGCCAGTCTTCGGTTTCCTTCACCATTTGGCTAGCTAGGCCGCCGCATTGCGGCGGGTGCCGCATGCATTCGATTTCGTACCGACGGCACAATCGACATGCCGCGTTCTCGATGTCGTTTGCGCCGCGCGACTGAATTTCATTCCAAACAGTAATTGGCCGAGGGGGAGGGCCTGCTTCTAAGACGTTAAAAGGGATCGCTTGACCTCAAGACGCTTTGACGTCGGCAGAGCGGCCCGCGGATTTCAGAGGGCCAAATGCAAGAACGAGTGAGCCCGACGGCTTCTGTAGCGTCTTCGCCGCCGGTTGCACCGTCACCGTCTCCGTTGCGGATCTTGTGGCGCCGCTTGGGCGTTGCTATTTTCGCCATCCTGTTAGCACTGGGATTCGTCGCCTTGGCGACGATCCGCTGGAATGCTTGGGTTGGCGCGGCCGCCACGCAGGTCACCGATGACGCTTACGTCCGCTCCGACTTGACCCATCTGAGCAGCAGGATCGCCGGCGAGGTTTTGGTCGTCGCCGTAAATGACTACCAGCACGTAAAGGCGGGCGATCTGCTAGTCCAGGTCGACCCGGCCGATTATCAGGCACAGGTCGCCCAGGCGGAGGCCGGCGTCGGCGCGGCACAGGCCGCGCTGGATAATCTGGCGAACCAGGTCGAGCTACAGTACGCGACGATCGCGCAGGGCGAAGCGGAACGGGCCTCCGCGGAAGCGCATGCACTTGAGGCCAAACAGGAGCAGGATCGTCAGGAAGCGCTGCTGCAGACGAGCTCTGGCACTCGGCAGAGGGTGGAGCAGACCGTCGCTGATTACGCGCGCGCGCAAGCCGACGTTAAGGCGAGCAGGGCGGTCATTGCTGAAGAACGCCATCAACTCGAGGTTCTCGCCGGGACAAAGAAGCAGCGGGCGGCGGATCTGCAGTCCGCAATAGCGACGCTGACGGCGGCCCGCCTGCGGCTCGGCTATACGAGGATCGTTGCACCGTTCGATGGTGTGGTCGGTGAACGAGAGGTCCAGCCGAACGACTACGTCAACGTCGGGACCAATCTGATATCGGTCGTACCACTGCCCCATGTCTACGTGATCGCCAATTATCAAGAAACGCAGCTTACGAGAGTCACGCCGGGCCAACTCGTCGATATCAGCATCGACACCTTTCCGGACGAGCGGCTGACAGGGCATGTCGAACGGATCGCGCCGGCCAGCGGGTCCCAGTTCGCGCTCTTGCCGCCGGACAATGCGACGGGAAATTTCACCAAAGTGGTGCAGAGGATTCCGGTCAGGATTCAGTTGGACAAGGATCAGAGCCTCCTCGGCCGCCTGCGGCCTGGTATGTCCGTCGTGACGAAGATCCATGTCGACGAGGCTCACAGTGGCCCAAGGTAACGGCGCCCAGGACGGACGACCGCACCAGGGCGTTACTCTCCGGCAGGTTACGACGGTCGGTGCCGTCATGCTCGGATCCTATCTGTCTAATTTCGACACGCGCCTGACGTCGGTCGGGCTTGCCGATCTTCGGGGAGGCTTCTCGCTGAGCTTCGACGAGGGCGCTTGGTTCAGCACGGCCACGATCGGCGCGCAGATATTCATCGCCCCGATGGTGGCGTGGCTCTTCACGGGAATCGGGCTGCGGCGTGTCTTCGCGCTTCCGTGCCTCGCCTTCGCCGTCGTCTCGTTGGCAATACCGTTCGTCCGGAACTACGAGGCTTTGATCGCGCTAAGCATTGTTTACGGCATGCTGGTCGGGGTGTTGGTCCCGACGACCATCATGGTTGCCTTCAAAAACCTGCCGGTCTCGTGGTGGCTGCCGGTCGTCGCGCTCTACGCCATCCGTGTCGGGTTCGCTATCAATCTCGCTCCGTCGGCGGTCGGGTTCTTTGTACAGCGTCTGGGTTGGCAGTGGCTCTACTGGCAGGGCGTCGTCATCGCACCGCTGCTGGCCCTAATGGTCTATGTCGGCACGCCAAAGGTGCCGATCAATCGCGAGGTCCTGAAGGACGCCGATTGGGGAGGAATGCTGCTTTTGGGGACAGGATTGGCGATGATCTATGCGGGGCTAGATCAGGGCAACCGCCTCGACTGGTTTCGTTCAGGCACAGTGATTTCCTTGCTCGTATGCGGCGCGCTGCTATTCGTTGGGTTCCTAATCAACGAGGAGATCGTCGAGCGCCCCTGGGCGCGCGTCAACGTGCTTTTCGTCCGCAACGTCGCCTTGTCTCTCTGCGGCATCCTCGTTTATGTGCTCGTCAGCCTGTCGAACGCCTCGCTCGTTCCGAATTTCCTCGCCAGCGTCGCGGAGCTGCGACCCGAACAGTACGGACGGGTGATGCTGCTGTATGGGGCACTGCCAATGTTTATTACATTGCCGATCTCGGTATTCGTGCTGCGCCACGTCGATCCGAGGTCAGCGCTATTATTCGGGCTTTCCGCTTTCGCCGTAGCCAATCTGATGGGCACGCGGCTGTCCCACGACTGGGCGCCGGGCGACTTTGTCCCGATCATCCTATTGCAGTCGCTGGGTCATGCGTTTGTTCTGTTTCCTATACTGATTATTGCGCTGAGAAGCCTCGATTTCTCCAGAGTGGCGGCGTTCGTCGCGTATGTCCAACTCGGCCGCCTAGGCGCAGCGGAGATCGGCGTCGCGCTCATGACGACCTGGCTAAGGGTCCGCGAGCAGATCCACTCGAACTATTTGGGTCAGCATGTAGCGAGTGGCTACATGAGCTCTGCACGGGTGATCGATCAACTGTCGGCCCAGCTCGCGGCCCGCGGTCACGCCGCCGCGCCGGCTCGCGCCATTGCCTCCCTTGCATCAATGGTCGAGCGGGAGTCCACCGTCCTCGCGTATATCGACGGTTTCTGGCTAACGTTCTGGTTCGCGGTGTTCGGGATCGTGTTCGTGGGCCTGATCGGCACGCCCCCGAGCGTGAGGTTTGTGCCGGTGCCCTTCGGCGAATGGCTAGGTCTGCATCGAGTTCGGCTCGGAAGCTCGACGTCGCAGAAATGACTGCGGAGCAGAGCGGCGGCGTGCGCTTTCGGCTCAGAACCGCTTGCTGAGGAATTTCGAACCCTTGAGGCCATAGCGCCATGGTAGGTCGACGGCTTTGGTGAGACCGATTCTGACTCCCGTCACGATTTCAACTTCGCCACTGCGGGCATGCAATGCAATCGGCGGCTTATCCAGGGGAAGTTCGCTGAGCGTTTTCGTGATCGCAAGCGCCTTGCAAAGCTTGCCAGGGCCGGAGCACAGCGCAACCGGGTCCGTAACGCCGCGGCGCCTGCGCATCGCGGCTAGACCATGGGTCGGCTCGATCGCGCGGATGAGAACGCCGGCGGCCGAGCCCGCCGGCTGGCAAACGAAGTTGACGCACCAGTTCAGCCCGTAAGAGAGGTAGACGTAGGTATAGCCAGGCGGACCGAACATAACGGCGTTTCGCGGCGTCGGGCCACGGAACGAATGCGCCGCCGGATCGGTCTGATCGTAGGCTTCGACCTCGACGATGATGCCGCCGACCCCGTTCACGAGAAACGTTGCCCCGATCAGATCGGGCGCCACTTCGTGGACGCTCCTTGCAAAGAAGGACTTCTTTAGCCTGCGGCCCGGCCTTCGAACTCCATCTGCAGGCGTGGGCGCGATGGATTTGCGCATTCGGAAGTCTCGAGCGGGACGGACATTTGTGGCGACGGGTTAAGGAACTTCCGCGTCGATTGGGGCATCGAAACCATAACACTGCGTTATTTGCACGAACCAGTACCGAAGCTCAATGTTACTTTGACTTGCAGTACGAGGGCGTCATTTGTCCTTCGATGACGCATCAGGAGTAACAATGGTCGATTCCTTTAAGCAGGAACGCATCCCTCTCCGGAACGGTAGGGGACAAATTCCGGTGTTGGGTTTCGGCACTCTCATCGCCGATCCGGAGGCGACGAAGATCGCTACCGGCGACGCGCTGAAGGCGGGATTTCGTCACTTCGATTGCGCCGAACGTTACCGTAACGAGCGGGAGGTCGGCGAAACTTTGCGCAGTGGACTCGCCGGCGAAAACATTAGCCGGGACGACTTGTTCGTGACGACGAAGGTTTGGAATACCAATCACCGGCCGGAACGTGTCCGTCCTGCGTTCGATGGCAGTCTGGAAAGGCTGGGCCTCGATTACATCGATCTTTATCTCATTCACAGCCCGTTCGCCTTCAAACCCGGCCTTGATCAAGATCCGCGAGACGAGAACGGGCATGTAATCTACGACAAGGACACCACCCTCTTGGACACCTGGAGAGCAATGGAAGAGCTGGTGGACGATGGTAGATGTCGTGCCATTGGATTGTCCGACGTCGACCTGGGCAAGCTCGCGCCCATCTACGAAGCAGCGCGGATCAAGCCGGCCGTCGTCCAGGTCGAAGCCCATCCGTACCTGCCGGAAACCGAGCTTCTTCAGTTCTGTAAGAACAGGGACATCGTACTCCTGGCTTTCGCACCGCTGGGCCACGGGATGAAGCCCGGACCGATCGAAGACCCGGCGGTTCTGTCGATCGCCCAGCGTACCGGCAAAACTTCGGCGCAGGTCCTGTTGGCCTGGGCCGCGCAGCGGGGTACCGCGCTGCTGACGACCCCGAAGAGTCCTGCGCGGGCGATTGAGAACTTTGACGTTTCATGCCTTCCCGACGATGCCATGGAAGCGATCGACGCGATTAAGACAAGGCAGCGGTACAACCGCGTGGTCGAGACAGGTAGTCCGGGCTTTATTCCGCGCGGCAGCTGATCGAGAAGTCCGAAATCGACTTCAACGATCGCGTTTTTTTATCATCGAAATGGAGAGCTTCATGAAGATCATTCTCATCGGGGCCACGGGTACCCTTGGCAAAGCCGTTGATCGGGCTCTCTCTCCCAGGCACGAGATCGTCCGTGTCGGCCGGAAAAGTGGCGACTTCCAAGTCGACATCGCCGATCCGAAATCAATCGAGGGGCTTTATGCCAAAACGGGCGAGGTCGATGCCGTGGTAAGCGCGACGGGCGACGTCCATTTCGGTCCGCTGGAAGAATTCACGCAGGCGCAGTTCGAAGTAGGGCTGCGCGGCAAACTGATGGGCCAGGTGAATCTCGTCACTCTCGGAATCAAGCACGTCCGATCGGGAGGATCCTTCAGCTTGATTAGCGGTCAGATCAATGACGATCCGATCCGGATGGGTGCGTCGGGCGCCATGGTCAACGGCGGGCTGGAGGGCTTCGTCCGTAGCGCGGCCCTTGAGCTTCCGCGCGGATTGCGCATCAACCTGATCAGCCCGACCATGACCGAGGAATCTGCGACCGCATTCGGGCCCTTCTTTCCCGGGCAAAAGGCGATCCCTGCAGCCGAGGCGGCGCTGGGTTTCGTCAAGAGTGTCGAGGGGCCGCAGACCGGCCGTGTTTACCGCATCGGCTGGTCACGCGATTGAGTGGCCGAGCCAGGAACAATGATGCGTTCAGAAATCACCTATCGCGTGCGGCTCTGGAGGCGGCGCGATCGAAAAGGCCGCTAGGGCCGCGACGATGCATGCGGCTGCAGAGACCAGCATCGCCTCATGGAAGCCGCCGATCAACTCTGCGCCAGATTGCTGAAGTATGCTTCCGAGCAGCGCGACGGCGGCGAGCGAGCCCGCTCGGGAAACCGCGCTGTTGAAGCCCGACGCCGTGGCCGCGTGGTTGGCGTCCACCGACGTCAGGACGAGCGTCGTCATCGGCGCGAGCGCCAGACTCATTCCAAGCGCGATGAGGAGGACGGCGGGGAAGATGTCGCGCCAGTATTGCGCATCGACACCGATCCTGAGCGCCGCCACGCACCCGAGCCCGGTCATGACGGCGCCGGCGACCAGCGGCAGTCTGCGACCGAAGCGCGAGCACAGGATGCTCGCCATCGGTGAGACGACCGTAATGAGGATCTGCAATGGAATGAACGCCAGGCCGGCGACAAGCGCGCTGAGACTAGCGCCCTTGATCATGACAAAGGGGATCAGCGTAAGGTTCGCGGCGAACGCGCCATAGAGGGCCAACGTGAAGACGTTCAGCGAGATCACGGTGCGGGCAGCAAACAGCGCTGGCGGCAACATGGCGCGCTCCTTCTTTCGAAGCTCGATGAGGACAAGTCCAAAAAAGAGCGCCGCCGCAACCAGCATACCTGTGAGCGAATGAAGCGCGTTACCCGTTCGGTTCGTAAAACTCATCAGAGACCACCCAAGAGCAGTCAGCCCGAGGATGGAAAGTACGGCGGCGGGAACGTCGATCGGCGCCCCGGCGTCTTGCGGCACCCCTCGCACCCAAACCGAAGCTGCGATGAACGCGAGGAAGGCGAGGGGGACCTGCATGAGAAAGGTCGCCTGCCATGATCCGTGGTCCAGGATCAGTCCGGCGACGGCAGGGGCGATTGCGCTTGCAACGGCGGCGCTTGCCGACCAGATTCCGACCGCCGCGCCTTTGCGCTCGGGTGAGAAGCCGCCGCTGAGGATGGTGAGCCCGGCAGGCAGGATCAGCGCTTCGCCGACGCCCTGGACAAACCGGCCGCAGACGAGCTGCGCCCAATTGACCGATACGGCGCAGCCAAGAGAAGCGACGCCGAAGAGGGCGATCCCGATCAGGAACATCCGCCGGTGTCCATAGCGATCTCCCAATGCGCCGCCGAGAAGTGTGAAGGCTGCCAAGGGAAGCAATTCAGCGTTGATGATCCACTGAAGCTGGTCGGAGCCAAGCGTCAGATCGCGCCCTATCGCCGCAAGCGCGACGCTCACCACCGCGCCGCTGATGAAGACAAGACAACATCCGCAGCACGACGCCGCGAGCAACGTTCCACTTCGGCCGTTGTCTCCACACGAGGGTGCCGATTTCGCCATCTCCAGTTCGCAGCAAACCTGCGTGATGCTCGTCATCGCCCGAACTTTCGATGCCGAGTTCCAGATCGCTTTTTCGCAGTGCTGGCGCGGAGCTGGCGACCGGACGGCAGTTCTTTCAGGTCTTGTCGCACTATTTGAGACGATCGAAGAAGGCGATTATCCGCTCCGCGACTTCGCCGGCGCGGGTCTCCAACGCGAAGTGCCCGGCCTCGACGAATCCGATTTCCGCATCCGGAAGATCGCGCCTGAAAGCCTCTGCTCCCGGCGGCAGAAAAAAGGGATCGTTGCGTCCCCACACAACCAGCATCGGCGGCTGCTTTTCACGGAAATAGCGCTGCCAGGCAGGATAAGCCGCCACGTTGGTGCGGTAGTCGTAGATGAAGTCGAGCTGTATCTCGTCCTGTCCGGGACGGTTTAGATAGGCGATGTCCAGTTCGTAACCATCGGGCGCCAGCAGTGAGGCATCCGATCCCATGGTATATTGGCTCTTCGTGATTTCCGGCGTCAACGTGACGCGGCAGGCATCGCGATTATCCTGGCTCGGATCGTCCCAATATTTACGGAATAACGTCCATAGAGGGCCAAGGCCTTCCTCATATGCGTTGCCGTTCTGACTGATGATTGCAACGACCCGTTCGGGGTGCGCGGCCGCAAGTCGGAGCCCTGTAGGGGCTCCGAAATCGAAGATGTATAGCGCGTATCGCGAAAGCCCCAGGGCTTGGGTAAAGCCATCGATCACGTTGGCTAGATTGTCGAAAGTGTAATCGAAGCTCCCTCGTGGCGGCGTTTTTGTCTGGCCGAAGCCTGGCAGGTCCGGGGCAATCAGACGGAAACGGTTTTCGAGGTGCGGAATCAGATCCCGGAACATGTGACTTGCGGTCGGGTACCCGTGAAGGAGCAAAATAACGGGAGCGTCCGCCGGACCAGCCTCACGGTAGAAGACCTCGACGTCGCGGACGGCTTGGGTCCTGTAATGAACGGTCATGCACATGGCCCTCTTCTCATTCCGCGGCGGCAAGCATCGCCGCTGGTGATGTCGAGGGGAAGTGGCGTCAGATTATAGGATCAATCACTGACGGTTATCGCATGGTTCAGGTGGATCTCGGCCGATAGCTGGCTCGGAGAGCGGTTCCCGCGGCAGTTTCGGAATAATGTCTATCATCTGCAGGTGGAAGCGGCGTTGTTGCCCGTTGCCGGGAAACGGCACCTCGAAAAACGGTCCGTCGAAGTGGGCTTCCGATGCCGCGGCCCGGACGATGGCGCGGATGCCTTTCAGCAGGCACACGATCGCGAGCGGACGGTATTCGGCAATGCGTCGTTGGAGGTCGTGCGCGGCCTCGAGGTGCGCGGCGCGGCGTTCGCGCGGCGTAAGGTGGTTGACCGGCGCCAGAACGAGATCGTCGAGATACCACCCGTAGGACTTGAAACGCTCCAGGAATTTGTCGTCCCCTGTAAGGACTTCCTCGATCGCGCGCCTGAGATATCGCCCTAGTTGTCCGTTACCGTAGTAGAAGAAAGAGCCGCCGACGGGAGCCGACTCCGCCACGAATAGTGTCGCTATCCGTCGTGGACGGTGGTCCGCCCGTGCCTTTTCGACGGTAGCCATGATGGCCCGAAATTCCGTTGGAAAGCTTTCCGGCACATGGTTCCTCGGTGCGCAGCGCGCCGTCAGATTTTCTCTAGTCGTTGCGGTCCGCCCAGATCGCGAGCGAAAAACGCCGCAAAGTCGTCGGCCGCGGCGATGTGCAGCGCGCTGTACGCCGCGATCAGCTGCGGAAGGGTTTGACGGTTGAGCCCGCTCGGATCCGGTAGGACCCAGACCCGGGCGCCACCCAACGTGTTCTCTTGCAGACCCCACGCGACATCCCGGCGCGCCATGATTGCGGAATAGGCACCTTTTCCGAGGAACGCGATCCATTTCGGCTGATGTCCTTCGATCTTTGCGCGCAACGCATCTCCCGCAGCGGCAAGCTCGCTGCGCGAGAGCTCGCTCGCCCGCCTTGTCGGTCGGCTAACCGCCGAGATCAGGCCGCATCCGTATTGCGGAAGTAATTGATCCTGGTCAGCGCCCAACAGGATCGGCGAGAAGCCTGCGAGGTGAACCACACGCCAGAAGCGGTTGCTGGGCCCAGCGAACCTGTGGCCCGTCGCCGCCGCCAGCGGACTTGGATTTATGCCGATGAAGACCACGACCAGGTCGTGATCCAATATATCCGGTAGCGCCCTCAGCATGTCGGTCTGGACTTGTCCATCCCCGATAGTACCCGACGATCGACCAGCGCGTCTGCTCGCGATGCGATAACCGGAGGTGATGAATCTGATGGTCGCAGGCGATTTTACTTCGGCAAGCGGGTGAGTTGATCTTGTGCGCGCGCTCGCCTTCGCCAGCACCGGTCGCGGCAGCCGGATTTGAACAACCACGCCGAACCACAGGAGATGACCATGAGCCTCATCGACAAAGCTGTTACGGCAAACCGCGAGTATGCGAAGAATCCTGATCCGAAGCTCGCAGACCGTCCAAGGCCCAAGCTCGCCGTAGTAACATGCATGGACCCGCGCCTTTCGGATCTTCCGGCGATCCTGGGACTTCCGCACGCCGAGCTCGATGTAATCCGCACCGCGGGACCGGCGGTGACAGATGAGGTGCTCGGGGAGCTCGTCGCATCCAACCGGGTGATCGGGACCACCGAAATCATGCTGCTTAATCACACCGGCTGCGGGTTCACCACGTTCACGGACGACGAATTGAACATGAAGCTGACGGAAGCGACCGGAGACTCGTCGCCGGCTCCGATGCGCTTCTTTTCGTTCAAAGATCCTGACGAACATACTCGTGAACAGATCAACGCTGTCAGGTCGCATCCCTGGATTGCAAAGGATGTTCCTGTGCGAGGCTTTGTCTTGGATATGGAGACGGGCCTCCTGAGAGAAGTCCATGCTGCCCGAAGTTAACCGGGGAGTGCCGCACTTAAACAAAGGCAGCGCTGGTATCCGTCCTGGAAAGGGGTTTTCCAAAATGACTCGAGCGGGTGGATCGATCGTCGTGTTTTTTGCGGCAGCAACGTGGATTGGCGTGGCGCCAACACTGGCACAGGACGCCAAAACCCACAGGACCACGTTGCAAGAGACTACGGTACCGTCGACGGGATATCGCGCGACGGCGATGAAGATCGTGATCGACGAAGGCGGGGAAGCGCCATGGCATACCCATCCGGGTCCGGAGCTAGGCTACATCGTGTCCGGGGAAGCGACGTTCTATTTCAAGGACCGTCCACCCGTCGTCGTCCCGGAAGGAGGGAGCTTCCTCGTGCCTGGTGACGTCGTCCATCATGCGAGCAACACGGGCAAGGGGCCGCTAATGGTGATTTCAACCGCCGTTCACGAAGCTGACAAGCCCGCGACGATTCCTTTTGAATAGTGAGCCAATCATCTGCAAGCTCGTGCGGAGCGGCGTGTAACTGCTGAGTTAGACGGTGAACGCGTTAACGAGCGCATAAAGTACACCGTACATGACGCTCTCGTCCCAATGGGTGAGAGCCGGACCTAAGACTGGTTCCCGCCACAGGGCGGCGAAAATGGCGGAGAGAACGACAGCGGCGCCGAACATATTCAAGAGAGCATTCGACGGATTGGCATTTGCGAATATCGCGATTAACGCGAGAAGCGAAAGCCGAAGACCGAAGCGGATGAGAACGTGTTTCGAACTCGAAAATTGATTTTGTTCATTCAATTCAGCCAAGCCCCTCAAACTCCGAACACGAAAGCCGCCGGTATTGCTGCCGGACTTGCTTTGACTAGAAACGCTTGAGGCTGCGATCGGGTGTATGCATCTCATATGAAACGTGGCTTACGATATAAGGGCAGCGCCATAATATCGGCCGTGAGTTTGACATTGCGCCGCGCGGCCGTCGCAGCACGAAGCTAAGCCCCCGATTCATTACGCGCGGTCCGCAAGGTGCGGCCGGTCGGTTGGGTGGGAGATGATAGCAATTTCAAGCCCCCTTCAAACATTGCGGGCAACCCGGGCAATGTGCCTTTCTCGGCAATGCTCAGTGGTCGCTCGGCTTTCGACACGTTTTTTGCGAAAACAATGACCGGCGAAGATGATTTTCGCGTCAGGTCGGCCCGCATTCGTTTGACGCGTATGCCTCGCGCCAAATCCCTTCTGGCGAAGGCGCCCCAATCCGCGTAAAAGGCGGGCGGTCTCGCGCGCGGCCGCTCCCGCAATGCTAGCCGGTCGGGCGGGGCCGCGCGGCAAGCCTTGCCGCGACCCGGTTTCTTCAGGATCGGGGCGCCATGCTTTGGGCAGCGACCGAGTGGACCGCATGGCGTCTTGGCTTTCAATCGCAGCTCTGGGCTCCAGATTGATCGAGAGCCAATTCGCTGATGGTCTGCGCCTGGACTGGCAAGCAGAAGATCGTTGCCAATATCCCAACGCCGATTGCGAGCTTCATCGTAGAGCCTGTCCAATAGGCTTGCGGTCCGGCTCGTCATTAACGTTAGGGGCGCGGAAATGCCTTGCTCTATTCGGTCAGTGCAGCAAGACCGGCCTCTGCGATCTGCACATCGTGCTGCGGCGTATCGAAACTCGCGCCGATTCCGCCGATCACCTGCCCATCGACCACAATCGGAAGCCCGCCCCGCATCTCGATGAAACCACGTGCGGTGATGGCAGCGGTCCGACCCTCGTTGATAGCGTCCTCAAGCGCCTGACTCGGCTTCTTGAAAAGCGCAGCCGTCCGGGCCTTTCCCGGTGCGAGCTCTACGCTCGCGACAAAAGCTGCGTTATCCATACGCAACACTAAAATCGGCCAGCCGCCGTCATCGCATACGGCAATGACACCGGCCAAATGGTCGCGCTCGGCTTGCGCTTGAGCGGCCGCAACCATCTTCTGAGCGGCCGCCAAGGTGAGTACTTTCTTTTCCCCGAGTTGTGCGAACACCCCCTGCGAAGGAAGTGCGAGGGCAATGGTGAGAAGCATAAGTCCAACCGCTTTGCCCACAAATGTTTGTCGTTTCATGTTCGCCTATGATTTCTTCGAAGCAGTGTTTGATGCGGGAGCTGAGCAAAATGTGCCTCGCGGTTTCACCAAGGCTTGCGAAAACGCACGTTGCTGTTTCACTCGATATTGTTATCCAGGCCTTGCCGAACACATCGGCGTGTGCCGAGAGCACGACGAGAACTCGATCAACAATAGAGATGATGGCCGCCGCGAAAGGCCACAGCTGCACTCCGGCGCTGTCGTCCTCATCCAGCTGCTGAGGCTAAACTACTGTTTAATTGAAAATCACCAGACCAGGAAGAATCTGTTGGCAGCTGGCCGGTGCATAACAGTCAGACAAGCGCCTGTGCCTGCAGTTGAAATGCACCCGGCAAATCTCAATGAGGTAACTCACATGTTGCAGAGAACGTCGCTCACGACACCCACCGATCTTTCAGAAAAAGCGGTTCAAGACATTTCGAAAGCGCTGCTCGGGCTCCTTTCGGACGTGTTTGCACTGTATCTGAAAACCAAGAACTTCCATTGGCATATGTCAGGCTCGCATTTCCGCGACTACCATCTGATGCTTGATGATCAAAGCGTCCAGATTTTGGCGATGACGGACGCGATTGCCGAGCGAGCTCGCAAGATCGGCGGCCCGAGCCTGCGCTCAATCGGCCAGATATCGCGTCTTCAGCGCGTAGCAGACAATGACGCCGAATATGTCAAACCACTCGACATGTTAGCCGAGCTCCTGGACGACAATGCGACACTAACAAGTAGCATGCGTGAGATCCATTCGCTTTGCGACGAGGCAAATGACGTCGCCACCGCAAGTTTGCTGGAGAATTGGATCGACGAATCCGAGAAGCGCAGCTGGTTCCTCTTCGAGTGCGGGCGGGATGTCTGAAGCCAAGTCCTGATATCCGTGAACCGTTCTACTATCGCACGTCGAACGGCTCGTTCGGCGCAGAGATGTTCGACAACGAACGCGCCAGCCTCTCGTCGAAAGTTATCAACTTAAACAACATGCATGGAGTTTTTGCCGATGAAAAGCCCCGCACGCCAATCACGACCGTCCAATGCTGCTGCGCGGAGAAAGAGAGCTTCTGCAAGCAAACCAACACCCGAGGGGGTGGAGTGGCATTGGGCGGATCAGCGGCTTGACGAAGAACTCAGAGACACATTTCCCGCGAGCGATGCTCTTTCGGTTACACGAAGTCCGTCCGGCTTTTGATCGTGAAGGTTTTGTAACTGGTCAAAGTCCATCGAACGGATCGAAGCCCTAAACCGATTGAAGCGGTCAGGGACGACCCAATATGGCGACATGGCTCGATATCGCTTATTCGCACATCATGTAACGCGCGTCGCCATTGAGGCGTTACGTTGGCGGACTTGATCGCCTTGGCTCACGCCAATCGGCAACTCAAACTGGAAAATCGAACCTTTGTCGATTCCCCGCGTCACCCAAATACGGCCGTTATGGCTTTCGATAATGGAATGGCAGATAGAAAGGCCAATTCCCATGCCACGCTCTTTGGTTGTGAACATCGGGTCGAAAACATGATCGTGGTTGGATGGGTCGATACCCGTCCCAGTATCCTCGACGGTCACGTGAATAAATTCTGGCTTGCTAACGCAGGATCGTATGCTCAATATCCGTAGCTCTCCTGCCTGCATCGCCTCAATGGCGTTCATGATCAAGTTTAAAACGACTTGCTGCAATTGAACTCTGTCGCCTTCCAGGGCCGGCAGTGATCCATCGAGTTCCGTGCGCAACTCCACTCCATGCTGCTGCAACTCGTGGCGCATGATGGCAAGAACCGTGAAGATCAGCTTATTGATGTCGAGCGGGTTTCTCGCCTGCGTTTCCTTTTTGAACATTCCGCGAAGGCTTGTGATAATTTCACCTGCGCGGAGACCACTACTTTCGATTTGGTCCAGCGCGTCTCGCGTCTTTTCTATGCTGGGCTCGCTCGATGCAAGCCATTGTCGGGCGGCTCCGGCTTGAATTACAATTCCGGTTAGTGGTTGATTGATCTCATGAGCAATAGACGCCAAAAGGACGCCGGCTGTCGCCAGGCGATTCATGTGGGTCAGCTCTGCCATTGTCCGCTGCAACTCATCCGTCCTCTCCATGACCTTCATCTCGAGTTCATCGCGGGCTTTGCGGACTGCCTCCTCGGCCTGGCGTCGTTCATGAATGAGGTGCGCGCTGCGGAAGGCTGTCGCTGCGTGATTCGCAGCCACTGTAAGCAGCATTCTGTCTGTTTCGGTTGGGAAGTCGCTACGCTCACAGCCGATCGTTACGAGACCCGTATACGCGTTGAACCCAATGGGAATAATGATACCGCGGAGCGATTTCAACCTGTCATCGAAGTCAATGACATCTGGAATGATCTGGCTGCGCAAAGGCCCATCGAAATTGGAAAACTGGGCCTGCACCCAGTCCAGAAATTCCCTGGTGGCGCATCCACTCGCGACGTCGATCGTTACCCCTCCGGCGGGATCGAGCAGGCGTACGAGCGCAAAATCAAAACCCAGTGACCCCGCCAGTATATCGGCCAGTCCGGCTGCAATCGTGCGCGGTGCTATCCCGATCCAGCCCGCCGGGATGGTCGAAAGTGCGACCAAATCCCGTAGCGCTGCTCGCAGCCGGTGATTCTCGTCAACCATCAGTATCAGTGTGTTTGGATTACGCCACGCCGAGCCGATTTTCTCTCTCGCAGTTCAACGAGGAACTGGTCCGGCGGAACAAAGAACGGGTTCTCCTGGAGCACTCCTCCGACAATCACGACGGGGTGAACCCGCAACATGTCCATCACCAGGCTGGCACGGAAGTTCGTCAGATCGTAGGTGCAGATTACCGGATCGTGATATTTGGAGACCGTGTAGTTGACGCGGGTCTCGTATTCCAGCCAGTTATCTTCGCCGGCCTTGTCCACCAAGGATGGTTCCACGCGCGATACAAATCTGATGTGGGGTTTACCGGCCGCCGCCCCTGATCCAAGCACCTCTTCGAGCAAGGCGAGCATCCCATCCTGATCGAAGCTGTCGTCGCGCAGGTAAGCGTCCTGCCAGCGCCGCAGCTCGAGCTGCCCGGTCGCTATCGCCTGATTCACGTCGATGCCCGCTGCGGCGAGCCGGTTCAGATGGTCCTGCCGCAGCTCGGGATCCACGATATGAAAAGCCTTTTCGCCCCGCTCGAACCCCTCTTTGATGAACGAGCGAAGTACTCTGTGCTGCTCGTCGAAACCATTGAAAAAAGCGCAAATGTGACACTGCTGGCCAAGCACGCCGTCAGCGACATGGATGGGACGTTCATTGCCTGTCATGATGGACCTCCGCGAGAATGGATCTTTCGGCCCCCACCCGCAGGACATTTCAAGAACGTTATTCTTGAGGGGAATGAAGTCAAGCGCTGATTTTCCGCCAAATTTGCGCGGTCTTCAGTTCGTCACGATCTGGGCAGCACAGCATGCGCATCTTCTTTCCGAATACTTCGCGACATCAGTGCACACGACAACCGCAAGTACAAACCGGGACGACAATGCCGCATCCCCGCGCACCAATGTCGCCGACACGAGTGTTGCCTTCCCGATAAAATCCTTGCATCGAAGATATAGGTCGGAGACGGCCGACTATTTAGCGCGGAAACGTAAAACGCTGCTTTCTGTCAGGGTGAATTGAAAAGCAGTGCCACGGCCACCGAAAACGCCGCCGTGATCTTCGGAATACGCGCGGTTCACGCCCGCTTGAAGCCGATGACATGAAATTTAGTCGCGCCGGCGAAGCGGCATTCATACGTCTGCTACACGAGACATCAACGTCTTAACAGACGACGCAGGAGATCGCCTTGCAACGATTGCGGGCATCGTCCTTCGCATGAAAGAAGAGAGCAGTATCATGACAAACTTTGGATTGATTGGAGCGGCCGCCGTTGCATTGGTGGCCGCAACGCCGGCGATTGCAGCGCAAGTTCACCATCACCATCGCTATGCTTACGCTCGCCGGGTAGCGCCTGTGCAAGACCTGCGACACGCTGGGCTTCCGGCTGACGCCTACGAGTACTACGGGATTGACAAATTCTATCCGGAGGAAAACTACGACGCCGACTTCGATCGCAAAACGTTTAACTGACGCTCCTCCCACGGTTTGAGCCTGCGTCATCCGGCCTTGTCGGAATGTTTGTTCGCTCGCGTCGATCGCACTTTGGCCGACAATACGTAACGCTCATTGAGGAGGCTGACGCGTGCGGAAATGTGGGCGACATCGTATCGAGCACGGTGCGACCGACGGGCTGCTGGCTAAGCGAAACGTCCGCTTCCGGTCGCCGTCAGAATGGCGATCAGCGATACGCCGAGCGGACAGGGCAACTGCGGGGGTACAAAGGGATGAAGCCGCGCCCGTTGCCAAAGTCACTCCTTGGCCGGACGGCACGATTGCGCCGGTCAACGTGTTCGGCGCGTTAGTCGCCGAGTTGACCTGCGCGTGAGCCGTGGCAGACGCGCCAGGCCACAAGGTGACCGCTGGGATGAGCATTCGTTTCATCGCGCCCGCGAGTATAAAAATCTATCGCCGCAGAGGAGCCAACGCTGTTGGCGTTTCGTATCAAATGGAGAAGTTGAATGACTAAGCGGAAATTTCTATCGGCAGCACTGATCTCTGCAGTCGTGCTCGCGACCCCCGCCATGGCTCGCGAGCGTCATATGAGGTCGCAGCACTCCCTGTCACACGCCAATGCAAGCACCACGTCCGAAGCCCGTTATTTTGGCGAAGGGGACGGTTTTCGCGGATACGAAGGCCACGATGTGTGGGGTCACTTGGGTACCTACTATGGACCTATGGTTCCTTCGATTCCATGACTCGTCATTTGCCGCGACGTACTCGACGTAGGGCACGCGGTGCCGCGATGAGATGATCCGATAGGCCCTTTATTGCTGCGGCGCATAAGTGCATTCATCGTGCTTAGCAGACATGCCGATCCAGACAATGGCTGTCCGCTTGAGGGCAGAGGCAACATGCTGTTCGGGCTGAGCCGCCTCCGCTCTTGACCAACGAGGGACATCGGTTGGGTGCCTGTGTAAGTTCAGCAGGCGTTCTGGTTTCTAATTCGCTTCCTTGGGTCGCAGGGTACTGACCCGCCTTCCTAGAGCTGGCGAGGCACAGCGCGCTCGGCGGAGTCGACACTCGCTTCAACTGGAGTGGGTCGTCAATTTCAACAAGGGCGTTTGTTCGCGATCTGCGCTGGCTTTCGTTCGCGAGCCGCGCTCGATACGAGGACGCATCTTCGGTTTGATCTTTGTGCAGCTTATTTGTCAGCCGCCGTGGGGATTTATGTCATAATACGGAATCGGTTGCCCATCTCGATATACATTTGGATCGTTCACTCTGCTGCCTGGGCCCATACCCACAGCGTTGCCAAGTGTCGTTCCGTTTATTGACGCACCATTCGGCGAGGACATCCATAATTGCCCGTGAGCTGCAATGCGATCCTTCACTCTCGCGTGATATGGTTTGGCGGCGGTGGCCGCTTGTGCCGTCACTGCAAGAACTACCGGTACAACGAGCAGTGTAAAAAGTTTGAGAGCTACTTTTGGCATTCTAACCTCCGCTGTCGGGCGCCTGTTCGGGACAACTTCGCCTTATTCCGAAGTGGCGACGGAGGTCGCTCTCGATAATTAACCAGAGGTGTGCGAGCTTACCGTCATGGTATGATCCCTTCACTCTTTGGTATGTAGGCTTAGGCCCTCTCCGACGAGAGCGTGAGACATTGCAACTGATCTCTTCCAACGATTGCTCGCGAGCATATTCCGCGCTCCGTCGATGAAGCACCGCGTTCCGAGTCTTGTGTTCGGTGAAAAGCAGCAACGCAAAAAAGCAGCTCGTCTTTTCGATGGCCAGTATCGGCGGCGATTACGAGCCGCCCGCCGGTCTGCACTGAGGTATGCTGCTCTCCACATCAGAGGCAGGAGCAGACACACTCCCAGTCACCGACAAATGCCTGAGCCCGATGCGTGCCGTCGTTCGACATGATTGGCGCCGTCCGGGTCAGCTATCGCCGTCGCGCCATCGATTGCGTCCCGGTCCCCCCTTGGGGTACCGATCTCAAATCATCGGCAATCTGTAGGCAACTGAGGAGATCGAAATAGTCCATGGTACCTAACGAGCGAGCATCAGCCTGACATCGATTCCGTATAGAGACCGAGGTTGATGCCCAGAGGGCGCCAAGCTGCTGTTTTGCAGCATCCTCATCACGCACACAGTCCTTGTTGCTCTCGTCAGGGGGTATCTGCGAACTTTTCGCGTCGGCCGATCTGGCGTTGCATACCGCCTTGACGTTTATCTCCGGCTCCCCGGCAAATGCGGGCGGCGCGACCAGGAGCAGCAACACTGCTAACGAGATGGAGATACGCATTATTTTGTGGCGCCTAGTAACAGGGGTGGACGACCAGTTTTTCTTCGGTCAGAAACTCAAGCGCGCCGTACCCTTCCATATCGACGGCATATCTAAAATTTCCGTCGTCCGTCGAGAACACGGCAATAACGACGCCGCTTTCATGGTCGTCGGCTGCTCTTCCGATCTTATCGCCAATGGCAAACTTCGACATCGAGAACTCCTTCGGGAAGATATATGGCAGGTCGCTTGCGGGGCCTACTTTGCGGTTGTGCGCGGGAGGCCTCGGGTCTGCACCGAGAGCTAGGGTGAGTTCGGCGAGCTGCCATTGAACAGAAGTTTAGTCCGGCCAGATGTAGGTTTAATTTGCAGGATCGCGCACGTCGATTCGCAGCACAACAGATGCACCAGCATCAGGTGGTCGCCGCTTCCTGTCAGGCGTGACATAGACAACGCGTCCGCCAATCAAGAGAGCGTGACCGCCGTCCGGCTCCCAGGCCGATCACGCCTGTTTGAAATCTCTAAAGTACGATTTTAACGGCGACAGCGACGTGTGTTCCATTGGCGCAGCTGCGCATTCGCTTTCGCCGGCGAATCGAGCGATGGCAATGCAACGCGGCTATGTCGTGATACAAGAGAATGAAGCGAGTACCACGAACGCATCGAGTACGAGCTACCCCCGTACAATTATCGAGAGCATTCTCCGTGTCTATTTCTCTGGAGGAAGACGTGAAAGGCGAGGCGCGATTGCCTCGACACCGCCTTCAACCAACCGGAGAAGTAAGATGAAAAAAGCTATTCTAGGCGCGTTATTGATTACCGTGTCGACGGTTCAAATGGCCAGCGCGGCCGAGCACCACGTACGCAGAGCTCATCACCAGCGGGATTTCCGCGGTTCGTATAATCAGTTGATTGAGCCGCATCAGAACATCGAGAACTTCGGTCTCGGTGCGACCGGCGGCGGCGCCTCGTTCCTCCATCCCGGCGACATTAATCCGTCTGGAAGCTGATCTTCTCGACGAAACGCAGAGGCGGCTGGGATGGCCGGAACGACTGACGGTTTGATTTTTCAACCCGGTCGTCAGGAGCAGTTTTTGATCCCGACAGCACGAACAGAGGGCGGTCGAAATGCCGTCCTTTGTCGTGCTGAAGCGGGCTTAGATTGACGAATAGCAACACCACGAACTGCGCCGCTTGCGGCGCGAATGGTTCTCGCTTCGAAGCGCGCACTAAATTATTTTCTAAACTAGAATTTAATGGTGTCGGCGGAACGCAAACCTACCTCAGCTTCGCGCATCTGGAAGTTCCATTTTTCTCAAAACAACGATCGGCGGGAGACGTTCAATGGACATCGATCTCAAAACCAATATCGATCTTGCCGGAATTAGAATTCCTGACAGTAAGCTCGCACGCGAAGCAACGAAGCTGGTGCGGGATACCGAATCGCCGCTGCTGTTTCACCATTCGAGCCGCGTCTACTACTGGGGCGCCCTGGCAGGAAAACGTCGCGGACTGATATTCGATCCCGAACTACTCTATGTGGGCGCGATGTTCCACGATATGGGCCTGACCCATCAGCACAGCAGCTCGGATCATCGCTTCGAAGTTGACGGCGCGAATGTCGCCCGGGACTTCCTGCGAATCCACGGCATCGCGCAACAAGATATCGACGCGGTCTGGACCGCGATTGCCTTGCACACCACGCCAGGCATCCCTGAATATATGCATCCGATCGTAGCTTTGGTGACGGCCGGCGTCGAAATGGATGTGCTTGGTATCGCTTATTCCGAATACAGCGATGCCGAGCGCGGGGCGGTAGTGCATGCCCACCCGCGGACCGCACATTTCAAAGAGGACATCATCCAGGCCTTCTATGACGGCATCAAGCACAAGCCGGAGACGACCTTCGGCAATGTGAAAGCCGACGTTCTCGCCGACAAAGATCCGTCCTTTCGGCGCGGTAATTTCTGCAGCGTGATCCGCGCCTCCGCTTGGCGGGGGTAAACCTTCACGTCCAGGCGCGATCATCGCAATTTAAGAATTCTTAAGGTCGGCCCTAAGGAGTCGAAACCCGCACGAAGGACGGCCGGGCGTATTGGCGGGCCGGGTCTGAAGGCGCTGTCGTGCGAGGCCGCAGGCGCCGGTGGGCCTCATGCTTCAAGATGCTGTCGTCCCGAATGTTCAATGAGCGGCCGTCGACGCGATGGTGCTCAAGCCCATTGGTCATCGGTTGCCGTACGGCGCCGAGCATACGAAGGGATTAGCCTTTGAAACCTAGATTTAATGGCCCGCAAAAAGCTCGCGGCTACATCCGAATTGTTCAAATTTCATCCTAATACGAGGAGTGGCCATGTTTTCCAGGCGTGACATGTTGGCGGCGACAGCCGCAGGCGGGTTAGTGACGGCAGCGACAATGACGACGGCGGATGCTGCGACTCCGGTGAAGAGCGAGATCACCTTCGGTAATCCGAACGATCCGCCGCAGGGGGCGATCAACGCCAAGAATCCGAAGAGCATCACCGATCCCGGTCCGCAGAATCCGGTCATAAGGGATCAGTTTCCGGGCGCCTTCTCTCCGCCCCCCACCGACGTCGGCAGCATGCCGCTGAGTTGGGCATCGTTCAACAACGCGCCGCGGCGCATTCAAAATGGCGGCTGGGCGCGTCAGGTAACGCAAGAATCGTTCGCGGTTGCGGACACCATCTCCGGCGTCAACATGCGGCTGACGGCCGGCGGCATCCGCGAGATGCACTGGCACCAGTTCGCGGAATGGGCCTACATGACCTACGGCACGTGTCGCGTCACAACGCTCGACGAAATGGGTCGACCGTATATCGCCGACGTGAAAGAAGGGGACCTTTGGTATTTCCCCGCCGGTCTGCCGCATTCGCTGCAAGGCCTTGGCCCCGACGGCTGTGAGTTTCTTATCTGTTTCGATGAAGGCAAGGCCTCCGAGTTCACCACTCTTCTGATGTCGGAATGGTTCACGCATACGCCGCCGGATATTCTCGCTCAAAACTTCGGTGTCCCGGTCGAGACGTTCAAGGACATCCCGCTGCGTGACCTCTATATTTTCCAGGGCAGGGAGCCCGGAGATCTCGCCGCGGACCGCCAAGCCGTGAGCGGAAAGGGCGCGCCGCCACACCCCTTCACCTTCTCGCTTGGATCGGGAGCGCCCGCGCGCGAGACAAAGGGCGGTACGGTGCACATTGCCGATAGCCGCAACTTCACGGTTTCGACAACAGTTGCTGCCGCGCTGGTAACGGTGCGTCCCGGCGGCTTGCGCGAGATGCACTGGCATCCCAACGCCGATGAGTGGCAATACTGGATCAAGGGCAAAGGACAAATGACGGTTTTCAACACCGGTCCAAATGCTGTCACAATGGACTTCACCGCAGGCGACGTCGGCTACGTCAAGAAGAATCTCGGACACTACATCAAGAACACGGGCGACACCGACCTGCAATTCCTCGAAGTGTTCAGAGCTCCCTATTTTGCGGATATCTCGCTGTCCGACTGGATCACCCGTACGCCGCCGGCGATGGTTGCCCAGCACCTGAACGTGAGCGAGGCGACAATCGCCAAATTCCCTAACAACAAACCAGAAGTCCTGCCGGTCTGATCAAAGCCGGTCCGATCGAAACACTTGGGCGGCTATCGCAGGAAGCAATATGCCGCCCTTGGGCCGCGCCTCTCCCAACGTCATGCGCTAAGGCGGCAACCCCTCAAGCAAGATGCGGGCGGCCTGCATGTTCGCAGTTTCAAAACCTTCGGTGAGCCGATCATAGGCCGGTGCAGCGATGAACCAGCTCAATACCGGCGAAGTGCCTGAAGCCGGTCAGGTGGTTTCAGATTTGCAAAACGAGCTTGCCGAAGTATTTCGGCAACGTGCGGCTATCTCCGCAGTGCTGCGCGCCATTGCCAGTTCGCCGCACGATTTGCAGCCCATATTCGACACCATCGTCGAAAACGCGAGAGGACTTTTCGGAGCTGATATGGGTGTCTTCCGTCTTGTCGAGGAGGCAGGCTTTCGTCTCGTTGCACATGCAGTGAGCCCCTCTGTTTCGGATGATGCTTTGCCGCCAAAGCTAGTGGAGCGCGGCGCCCTTCATGGCAGCTTTTACGATCGCCTGATCGAAAGCAAGTCGCCGCTCCACGTCCCTGATGTGGCTACTCTTGACCCCAATTGTGCGGGAGTGGCTCTTGCATCAATCATTCAGCGGGGCCTTCGGACGCTCCTCTACGTACCCATGCTCAGAAAGGGCGAGCTAGTCGGGTCGCTTGCTTTGGCGCGGCGGCGCGTAGAACACTTTACGGAGAAAGAGATCGAATTGCTCACCGACTTCGCCGCGCAGGCGACCATTGCCTTGGAGATTGTCCGTCACGAGCGGCAACTTCGGGAAGCGCAGATGGAATTGGCGCACGCCAACCGCGTTGCCACCCTGGGCCAACTCACGGCTTCAATTACCCACGAAGTGAAACAACCGATCACTTCCATGATCATCAACGCTCAAGCGGCTCTGCGTTTTCTTGAGCGTCAATCGCCTAGTCTGGAACGGGCGCGGCGGGTGCTCGTCCAAATCGGTGAAGACGGCATGCGAGCAGGCGGAATCGTTGACGGAATCCACGCTCTTTTCAAAAAGACGCCGTCCCGAAACAACGAGTACTTGGACATCAACAATGCGATTCAGGGGGTGATTGAGCTCACCCGCGGCGAAGTATTGAAGAGCGGGGCCTTGATGCAGACGGATCTGGCGCAGGGATTACCGCTCATCGAATGCGATCGGGTACAATTTCAACAGGTAATCCTCAACCTGATCATGAATGCCATTGAAGCCATGAGCGCTGTCGACGACGGAACGCGAGAACTGCTTATCAGCACCCGGGAGGCCGAGCCGAACGGCGTGCTGGTCGGGGTTCGGGATTCAGGTCTGGGCCTGGCGCCGGCGATGCTCGAGCGTATTTTTGACACTTTCTATACGACAAAGCCGAGCGGTTTGGGGATGGGCCTGTCGATCTGCCGTTCGATCGTTGAAGCTCATGGCGGACGACTGTGGGTGACCAGGCAGACACCGCGAGGTGCGTTCTTTCAATTTGCGATACCGGCTCGGCCCGAATGAATCAATTGTCCGGTTTTGGCGCCTTGATACGTGCCGACGCGTGCTGTGATCGCTCGGGAGTTCAGGATCTCGGACATCGAACTGTTATACCAAGGTGCGAGATGGTACTCGCGAATACCAGTTTGCAATTTACGCGGCTTTTGTGACGTTCCAGAAGAGCGGCACTGGCCCTCTTTCGATTCCCTTCAAGGTATTGCGCCAGGCGGTGTGCGCTACGAGGCAGCCCAGAGGCGCGTAGACGACGTGTTCGAGCGCCACTTTGTTCAGCCGTCTCACGGCGGCTTTCTCCTCGTCGAAGCTGGTGGCATCGAACCAGGCTGCGATCTCCGATTCGACGGGTGGGTTGGTCGCCCAGCCGTTCGCCGACAACTCGCCGTTAGCGCGAATTAGTTTGTTGGTAGGGTCGACGCAAACGATGCCGGCCGCGCTAAAGATACTGAGGTTCCAGCCGCCTTGGCCTGGAGCCGACTTCAGCATAAGGCGTGCTACTAGCGTCCCTAAGTCAACGGCAACATAATCTACCCTGACGTCGAGCCGCTGCAGTAGATCGACAGTGACGTCGCCCCATGCTTTGTGGGCCGGCAGATCCTGCGCTGCCATGACGGTCACGGGCGTGCCGGCGTAGCCGCTTTCGGCAAGCAGCCGCTTGGCGGCGTCAAGCTGGCGGGGCCCCTTGATGATATCGCCGCCCTCCTCGGTATAGAGCGCGGTGCCGGGAGTGAAGTATCCGGGCATCGGCCTCCATTGGCTATCGTCGTCGCCAACGTAAACGCGCATATAGTCTGCTTGGTTCATCGCCATCAAGATCGCGCGCCGCGCCCGCACGTCGTCGAACGGCGGAAAGAGATGGTTCATGGAGAGAATGCCAACCTGGGGATCCGAAACGTCCACTATCAGATCGCGATTCTTCTCGAGCATCGGCAGCACGTCCGGAACCGGCCGCTCCCACCAATCGATCTCGCCATTCTGAAGTGCGGCAGCCGCCGTGCCGGCATCGGGCATGATAAGCCATTCGATCCGGTCGACCAGAATCCGCTTACCGCCGGCGAGCCATGAGGCCGCCTCCGCCCGGGGCTGGTAGCTCGGAACTTTCTCGAACACGGCCCTTGCGCCCGGAAGCCATTCGTCGCGTACGAAGCGCATCGGCCCGCTGCCAATATGCTCCCCGATCGCCTTAAACGGATCGGTCGACGCGATACGCGCCGGCATGATGAAGCAGCAAGGTGTTGAGATCTTACCGAGCGCCAAGAGCATCTTCGGGAACGGCTTTCTCAGCGACCAGCGAAAAGTGAGGTCGTCCACGGGGACGAGCTCGTTCTCGACGGCCTTGATCATCCCGCCCATTGGCTCACGGGCCGCCCATCGGTTGATGCTCGCAACCGCGTCCCTGGCTAGCACCGGCTCGCCATCGTGGAACGCAAGCCCCTGTCGCAACCGGAAGGTCCAGATGAGGCCGTCGGCGGATTGTTCTTCGCTCTCGACCATCTGACGCTGGGGCCGCTGCTCGCTGTCCACACCGTACAGCATGTCCCAGACCAACAGCCCGGCGTCGCGTGCGACGTAGGCCGGGCTCCAGATCGGATCGAAACTGGCGAGGTCGGCAGTTGGCACGAATCGCAGCACTGGCGTTGCTACGCGCGCTGAAATGGTTGGCGCACCCATGGTGCCGGCTGCCGCCAGGGCGCCGGCCGCCGATCTCAGAAAGGCTCTACGCTTCAAGCGTTTCTCCAAATGTCATGCGTTACGGCGGTAATTCCTCAAGCAAGGCGCGGGCAGCCCGCAGATCCGCAGTCGCGAAACCTTCCGTGAAGCGATCATAGACGGGTGCCAGCGATGCTCTCGCTTCGTGGTGGCGACCTTGACTCACCCTCAAACGGGCAACGCTCAACGCAATCCGCAACTCCCAGAACAGAGCGCACTGGTCGCGGGCCATTTGGGCCGCCTCGGCAAAGAAATTCTCGGCCGCCAGGTTCGACTGATCCGCCGCTTGCCGGAGCAGAACTTCGCCTTTGATGCGGAGCAACTCAGGGGCATACCACCCGTGCCCATCTGCGCCCTCGCGGTCGGCCGCCATCGCGTCGTCCGCGGCAACAAGAGCCTCGTCGAGCCGTCCGGTTCCGGCCAGCCCCAACGCGAGAGCGCCCTTGAACTCCGCATACGACAGGCGCCATCCGGTTCGGTCGCTCGTCTCGAAGGCATCGCGCAATACCGGCAGGCCTTGCGCGAACTCGCCGCGTTCGACTAACAACTTCCCTTTTAGGAAATGACCCGCGGTCTCCCAGTTGTGCGCGTTCAACCGGGTAGCCGTCTCGATCAAGCGCGCGATCTCCCGATCGGCGGTTGCGAAGTCACCTGTCATGGTCGCGATGCGGCAGATGCCTTGATACAGTATTCGGCAAAGCTGGATAGGGTGATCTGTGTCTTGCATCTCTTCGAGGCTGAGACGAGTTTCCTTGAGCGCCTGGTCCGCGAAACCCTGAATCCAAAGCGCCCGAGCCAACATTGCCCGGCTCACCGCGCGGTCGTGCTGATTGTAGTAAACCGCGTCGCCACGAACCCCGGCCGCGACAGGAAATCGAAGAACGCGTTCCAGATATTGCTGGGCCTCGCGAGGCCTGCCGCTCGGGAAAAGCGCGTAGGCCATTTGCTGATAGGCCAAACACTGGTATGTCGGGTCGTCGATGCGATGCGCGACTTGCTCGATGCGTTCCGCCGCGATCTGCGCCCTACTGAACTCCCCGCGAGAGGCGTGAATGGCCACCAGCGTCGCTAGAGCCTGCGCCTGTGCAGGGAGATCATTCAGCACGCCAGCGGTTTCAAGGGCCCGGGTCAGGTGAGTTTCTGCCTGTTCTGGGGGGCCCATAGTGACCAAGATCGCATCCCCGAGGGCGATCTGCAACTCCATTTGCAGCCGCCTGTTCGAGGTCCTGTGCGGTTCAAGATTGAGCAGCGCGCGTTCGCAGCGCTCGCGGCACTCGTTCACCAGCGACAGGTGTCGCCAGACGGGCGCATAGGCGGCTGTGAGATCGGTGCCGATCGCCAAGTCGCCGCCCGGGGAGAACGACCAGTCGATCGCCGCGCGAACGTTGTCAATTTCCCCGACATGGCGTGCCACGTCTTCATCCGATGAAAACGATCTGGCGCCTTGTGCCTTTGGCGCGAAGAGATCGCGAAAAAACGCCGCGTGACGTCTCTGAGCGTCGTCGCTTTCGCTGCTCTCGACAATTTTCTCGAACGCGTAGACGCGGATCGTTTCCAGCAGGGTCCAGCGGGCGCCGGCGCCCGATTTGTCCAGCCCCACCCATGATTTTGCGACAAGATTGGCGATGCCGTCGAGCACCGCAGACGCCTCGAATCCGGTATCCATCATGACAGCGGCGGCGGCATCGACGGTGAAGCCGCCGGCGAAGATGCTCAGGCGCCGCAGCAACCCCCGCTCTGTTTCCGGCAGCAACTCATAACTCCAGTCGAGCGCCGCGCGTAGTGTGCGGTGTCTCGGAAGCGCCGTACGGCGGCCGTGTGTCAACAGCGCAAAGCGATCGCGCAGGCCCGCGGCTACACCTTGAACGCTGAGAACCGCGGCGCGCGCCGCCGCGAACTCGATCGCGAGTGGCATGCCGTCGAGGCGCCGGCAGATCGCCGCAATCGATGCGAGTTCTTCGGCGGTCGGCGTGAAGCCCGCGTTCAGCGCTTTGGTCCTGGCGACGAACAGCTCCACCGCGCTGTACTGCATGATGTAGTCCGGCGCCGCTTGCCCGACAGCGGGCACCTCCAGCGGCGGCACGCGATAGACGGATTCGCCGTCGATCCGCAACACTTCGCGGCTGGTTGCCACAATCGTGGTCCGCGGGCACAGGCGAGTGAAGGTCTCGGCGAGGTTCGCCACCGTGTCGATGACGTGTTCGCAGTTATCGAGCACCAGCAGAAGGTGTCTTCCACCAACAGCGCGAGCGACAGACTCGGCCGACATTTCCCCGGCGAGTTTCAGCCCGACCGTACTGGCTACCGTTGATGGCACGAGGCCAGGGTCGGACAGCGAGGCCAGTTCGACGAGCCACCCTCCGTCTTCAAAGTCAGGGAGCAGGTAACGGACGGCCTTTATGGCGAGCGAGGTCTTCCCGATGCCACCTGGGCCCGTCAAGGTCACCACCCGATAGGCAGAAACGAGGTCCCGGACAAACTGCGCAGCCGCGGCGCGACCGACGAGGCGCGTAATGAGCGGAGGAAAATTGTTTGCCGGTGGCGCTTTGGATGTGCGAGGTGAATAGACCGGCGCCGTCCCTTCCCGCTGCAGTGGGGTCCAACTCCCGAGGAGGCGATAGCCGCGACCGGAAGCGGTCTTCAGCAGGCCACGATCAGGGCCCAGCGCCTTGCGGACCGCGGAGATGTGAACGTGGATCGTGCCTTCGCCGACGACCGCACCGGGCCACACCCGTTCCATCAAATCATCCTTGGTGACGAGTTCGCTGGCCGATTGCACCAGGACCGTGACGACCTCGAAGGCCCTGCCGCCGAGCGGCACAGGAATCCCGCGCGACCTGAGTTCCCGCCGGCCGAGATCGATCTCCCATTGGTCGTAAACATAGACCAGATTGGCGTTTACCTCAGACACCTCACCCTCCCAACGTCTCGCGTTACGGCGGCAACCCCTCAAGCATGGTGAGCGCGGCCTGCATGTCCGCAGTCGCAAAACCTTCGGTGAACTGATCGTAGACCGATGCAAGCAGTGCTCTCGCCTCGTGGTGGCGACCTTGACTCACCCTCAAACGGGCAACGCTCAGCGCGATCCGCAACTCCCAAAACAGAGCGCCTTGCTCGCGGGCCATTTGGGACGCCTGGTTGAAGCAATCTTGCGCCGCTAGGGCGGACTGGTCCGCGGCTTGCCGGAGCAGAACTTCGCCCTTGATGCGGAGCAACTCAGGGGCGTACCACCCGCGCCCGTCCGCGTCCTCGCGGTCAGCCGCCATCGCGTCGTCCACGGCAACGAGAGCCTCGTCGAGCCGCCCTGTCCCGGCAAGCCCTAACGCGAGAGCGCCTTTGAACTCCGTATGCGACATGCGCCACCCGGTTCGGGCCGACGTCTCGGACACATCACGCAGTAACGGCAGGCCTTGCGCAAACTCGCCGCGTTCGACCAGCGACTTCCCTTTCAGGAAGTGACCCGCGGTCTCCCAGTGGGGAGCGTTCAGCCCCGTGGCCAATTCGATCAAACGTTCGATCTCCTGATCGGCGGTTGCGAAGTCACCTGTCATCATCGCGATGCGACAGATACCGTGATACAGTGTCCGGCAAAGTTGGGGTTGCTGATCTGTGCCTTGCAGCTCTTGCAGGCTAAGGCGAGCTTCATTGAGTGCTTGGTCCGTCAAACCCTGCATCCAAAGCGCCCGAGCCAACATCGCCCGGGTGACCGCGCGATCATTCGGATTGTAGTGAATCGCGCTTCGGCGATCACCCGGCGTCGCAGGCGATTGAAGAACGCGTTCCAGATATTGCTGGGCCTCGCGAGGTCTGCCTCCCCAGAGAAGCGTCGTTCCCATTTGCTGATAAGCCAAACGCAGTTGTATCGGGCCGCCAGTGCGATGGGCGATTTGCTCGATCCGTTCCGCCGCGATCTGCGCCTTACCGTATTCACCGCGAGAGGCGTAAACGGATATCAGCGTCGATAGAGCCTCCGCCTGCGCATTGAGATCATTCAGCGCATCGGCGGTTTCGAGCGCCTCAGTCAGGAGAGCTTTTGCCTGTTCTGGGGGACCCATCGTGATGAAGATCGCAGCCGCCAGGGCGGTCTGCAGCACCATTCGCAGCTGCATGTCCGCGGTCACACGCGGTTCAAGACTGAGCAGCGCGCGTTCGCATCGTTCGCGGCACTCACTCATCAGCGACAGGTGCCGCCAGACCGGTGCATAGGTGGCTGTGAGCTCGACGCCAACCGCCTGGTCTCCGGCCGGGGAGAACGACCAGTCGAGCGCCGCGCGAACGTTGTCGATTTCTTGAACACGGCGCGCCGGGTCGTCGGTCGACGATCGCGAGCCAGAACTTGATGCCGCCGGCGCGAAGAGATCACGAAAAAACGCCGCGTGCCGTCTCTGAGCGTCGTCGCTTTCGCCACTCTCGGCAAGTTTCTCGAGCGCGTAGGCGCGGATCGTTTCCAGCAGAGTCCAGCGCGTGACGCCTGGCGTCGGGTCCAGTACGACTAGCGATTTCGCAACAAGATTGGCGATGCAATCTGTCACCATCGCGACATCAAGCCCGGCGTCCGCCATGACAGCGGTGGCGGAATCGACGGTGAAGCCGCCGGCGAAGACGCCCAGGTGCCGCAGCAACCGCTGCTCTGCGTCCGGCAGCAGTTCGTAGCTCCAATCGAGTGTCGCGCGCAGTGTCCTTTGCCGTGGGAGGGCCGTACGGCGCCCGCGTGTCAACAGCGCGAGGCGATCGCGCAGGCCGGCGGACACCTGCGCGATTCCGAGCACGGCCGCACTGGCCGCGGCCAACTCGATGGCGAGCGGTATGCCGTCGAGGCTTCGGCAGATCGTGGCAATCGATGCGAGTTCTTCGGCGGTCGGCGTGAAGCTCGCGTTCAGCGCTCTTGTCCTGGCGACGAACAGCTCCACCGCGCTGTATTGCATGATGGTGTCCGGTGCAGCTTGCCCGAGCGCGGGCACCTCCAGCGGCGGAACGCGATAGACGGACTCGCCATCGATCCGCAGCACTTCGCGGCTGGTTACCACAATCGTGGTGCGCGGGCACAGCCTCGTCAGGGTCTCGGCCAGATGCGCTGTTGCATCGATGACGTGCTCGCAATTATCGAGCGCCAGCAGAAGGTGTCTTCCACCAACAGCGCGACCGACCGACTCCGCCGAAATCTCTCCGGTGAGCTTCAGCCCGAGTGTACTCGCTACCGTTGACGCCACGAGGCCGGGGTCGGACAGCGAGGCCAGTTCGACGAGCCACCCCCCATCTTTAAACTCGGGGAGCAGGTAACGGACGGCCTTGATGGCGAGCGAGGTCTTCCCGATGCCACCTGGGCCCGTCAAGGTCACCACCCGATAGGCAGAAACGAGGTCCCGGACAAACTGGCAAGCCGCGGCGCGGCCGACGAGGCGTGTAATGAGCGGAGGAAAATTGTGTGGCGGAGATCCGGAGGTGCGGGGCAGGGATGAAGCGACCCGCGCGCCGGCGGCCTCCCGCTGCTGAGGCGTCCAGCTCCCGAGCAGGCGATAGCCCCGACCGGAAGCGGTCTTCAGCAGGCCACGATCATTGCCGAGCGCCTTGCGCACCGCGGAGATGTGAACGTGGAGCGTACCCTCGCCGACGGTGGCGCCCGGCCACACCCGTTCCATCAAATCATCCTTGGTGACGAACTCGCTGGCCGATTGCACCAGGACCGTGACGACCTCAAAAGCCCGGCCGCCCAACGGAACGGAAATTCCACCCGACCGTAGTTCGCGCCGGCCGAGATCGATCTCCCATTGATCGCACACGTAGACCAGATTTGCGTTTGCCTCAGACACCCGCCCTCGTTGATCAGAACAGATTGGAGTTTTTCCCTTTCATAATGTGCAAATGCCGCCGTCGCTACCGCCTAGTGGTGGAACCGATAGTAATATTATACCTACGAAATCCGTAGTAGTCGCGATGTAATCGACACGCATTCTCAGCGGGATAGCCGCAATTTAAGAATTCTTTAGATCAGCCCTAAGGAAATGGCTTCCGAGAGCGGCTACGCCACCTAAGTTCGGAGGAGGTATGCCATGCCCTGCGCCGTAAACGCGACCAGCGCTGTCACCGCAACCACGCTTGCTGAGAGGTTTGACCCGAATTGTCCGCCCGACGTCCTCGATGAGGAGCCTGAGTTTGCGTTCGCAAATGGGGTCGCGTTCCTGGGGCAGCTATCGGCGTCGATTGCCGAAATCAACCAGCCAATCAGTGCTGTAATCATGAACGCTGAAGCCGGTCTGCGGCTGCTTGTCTCCCAGCCGACAGATACAGAAGCAATCCGCCGGTTGCTCACCTCTATCATCAACGACGGAATGCGCACTGGGGACATCGTTAACCGCACCCGCGCGCTGACCGACCGCAAGCGGGCGGATGAGAGGCTACGTGCCAGCGAACAACGCCTCCTCGATGTCCAGATGGAGCTGGGACATGTAACGCGCATGATGACATTGGGCGAAATGACAGCTTCCATTGCTCATGAAGTGAGCCAGCCGCTTGTGGCAGTCGTCGCCAACGCAGAAGCCTGTCTAAGCTGGCTGCGTTGCGGAACTCCCGACGTGGATGCAGCGTGCCGATCGGTGGAATGGATTATTGACGACGGCAATCGGGCAAGTGAGGTGATCCGGCGAGTCCGGACGCTCGCGAAGAAAACCAGGCCTGAGAAGGTGCCGCTTGAGGTCAATGACATCGTGAGAGAGGCCATCCTGTTGATGCGGCGGGAGTTGATCAGCCGTCAAGTATCGTTGCGGATGAATTTAGCATCGGCTCTACCAATGATCCTCGGTGATCGGATTCAACTGCAGCAGGTGATCATCAACCTAGTGATGAATGGCATTGAAGCGATGCAATCGATCGCTGATCGGCCGCGCGAACTCGTGGTCAAATCAGGCCAGGATGAGCTTGGCCAGGTGCTTATTAGCGTGGCGGATTGCGGCGTCGGGATCGCAACAGAGAATGTGGACATGCTGTTCAACCCCTTTTTCACTACCAAATCCGGCGGCATGGGTATGGGGCTCTCGATCTGCCGCTCGATCATGGAAGGCCACAGTGGCCGGTTGTGGGCCACGGCAACCGCGCCTCACGGCTCCATGTTTCAGTTTACTTTGCCAGCGGGCACGGACAGTGCATCGTGAGTTGGTGCGCGTCGGCGCGTCGCGTCCGCGATAGGCTGAAACCGTCGCGGTGAATCGGTCTCTTGTCGGCTCTTAGCGGACGAGCCGCAGCAAACTTCGATCCCTTTCACGCTGCTGCGTCCGATTTTGGTCACGGTGAACAACCGCGCTGCTGGTCATCAAACAACGACGCGGTGCAGAGGCACCACGACGCACGTTTGAGGTCGCACTGAAAGATTGGAAATTGCCGAATGCCAATCCCTGGGCCCTGTCCTGAGCGGCGTTTCCCGTGCGACCAACACGAGACGACGACGTTCCTTGATGGTGACGTCCGCAGCGCGCGCTATCAGATTGTCCGCATAGCCGCAGCGTATCACGGCGAGCGTTTTTATACTGCATGGAACGATAATCATTCCGCTGGTATGGAATGAGCCGCTGGAGATTGATGCTCCCTGGTCGCAGGCATCATGGACCTCACTGGCGTAGAGCCCGAGATCCTTTACGCTCAGTCCGCACTCCTGCAGGAGCGTCGCGCGTGCCCATTGCGAGACAATGAGATGTACCTCAACTTCGAAATCATGAAGGAATTGAAGAACTCGAACAGCGAGCGGAGCACCTGTCGCGCCCGTCAGTCCAACAACGATGCGTTTCATGTCGATGTCCTCTTGTTGTTCACGAGAAATGCCGTGGCAGGCGCATTTTTGATTGCGGCGGCGCGGCGACGATTGATGTGGACTGGCTGCCCGATCGCCTGAGACGGGCGCTTCTCTCGCCAACAGATATGCAGCATCCAGCCAATCTCATAGACGGCAAGCAACTTTAGGAATTCGAGGTCGTAGTCGCCTGGGACGCCACAAATGCGTGAGACACCCAAGGAGATCAGACTGTCGATAAGGAAGGAGCCGATCGTTATCTTCATCGTATTCACCCTCTTTGGGCGCACGATCTCTCCTCCCCGAAATCTGGGGATTACGTCTCGTGGCCATTTGCTGGTTTGCACGGCGCTCGGGAACAGTCCCAGGCGTCGAAGGCTGTCGACTTAATCCGCGGTCCACCCGTCAGGAGCAAATCCGCTTATGAGATTGGTCCAACAGCGTCGTTCTGATTGAAAGGTGAGCGAAGATCGGTCATAAATCCAATCGAAAGATATTCGATCCTGAAATAGAACTCCTTTATATGAGTCGTGATCGATCTCAATCTCATCCGCGCGTTTGTCGCGATCTATGAAACCGGCAGCATCAGCGCCGCTGCCGATCGGCTGCATGTCAGCCAGCTCTCCGTCAGTTACACGCTGAAGCGCCTACGGGACTTACTCGGCGAACCATTGTTCATGAGGACCCGCGAAGGCATGGTGCCCACCTTTTTTGCCGCGCAGCTCTACGAAACATTTCGCAAGGCCGTCTCCGAGATCGAGGAGGCGATTGCAAGTACGCGCAAATTCGATCCCCACCTCTCGGGCCGGCGGTTTCGCCTGGCGATGTCCGACATCGGCGAGATATCGTTTCTTCCCTCCATCATGGCAGCGCTCCAGAAGATCGCGCCGGATGTCGGGATTGATATCGTTGCCGTGGATGTCACCAAACTCACGGAGTGGCTTAGCACAGGCAAAATTGATGCGGCTCTCTCCAACCGAGGCTATGTACCGACGGCGTCGGTCGGGGAAGTCATATTCACGGACCACTATGTGTGCGTCGCCAGCAGTCGGCATCCCAGGCTCACTTCGGAACTGACGATGGGCCAGTATCTTGACGAACGGCATGTTCTGGTCGCTCCGGAAAGCGGCCATAGCTTGGTCGAGGAGCGACTGCAAGAGCTCGGTTGCACCCGAAAGATCGGGCTTTGCGTGCCGCATTTCAGCGTGCTGGCAGAGGTTATCGCGATCACAGATCTCCTGCTCTCGGCTCCGTCCCGTATCGCCCACAGGTTCGTCGCGGGGCACGCCATCCGCGTCTACGATCTTCCGTTCACTGTGCGCAAACTTGAAATCATGTTGCGGTGGCAAGAGCACAGCGGCGATGTCGTTTCCCAGCGCTGGCTCTGTCAAATTCTGCGGGAGTGCATTGCGGCCCTGTAGCTTGCCGATGGCAGCCGAGGCCGCGAGAAGCAAATCGCATATTGGCACCTTCCGGATGCCGCAACGTCTGACTCGAATCGCTTCGAGTGATGAAGTGTAAGTCGAATTTCAGGACCATCCGGTCGCCTTTTGACCTAGAGCCGACCTCGGCAGGTCGCCGGCCCAACGCAAATCCCTCCTTTGTTTCGTTATTATGTTTGCCGTGCGCTCAGGCGACATCGAACTTTTCGCCGCGCCCCTGGCGAGCACGATCATGTTTGTTTGCGTCAAGATCATTCGTCTCAACGGGAACTGCTGACAAACATGCGTGGGTTGCCACGGAACCTTTCACGATCAAAGGACGAGACTGGGCACGAAACCAAAGTATGCCGCGGACAAACAACCGAGTTAGGTGCACCAACGTTCTGACGATTGATCAGTTGGCGAGTGAGTTGAACTAATGCGTCGCAAGTGAGCAGACAGATCAACTCGGTTTGCGAATGATGGATGGCGGCAACGCCAACATCGCAAGCGGAGAGATCACTTTGGTGGGAAGAAGGAAACTCCTTATGAGACATGCTGGATTGCGCCGTGGTCAAATGGCCCCTCGCGCGCTGATGTCGGTTCACGTGTTGGGAATGTTGTTGCTTGCTCCGGCGCCTTCGTTTGCGCAAGGGGCGCAGAATACGGCCACAGCGGCGTTGCCTTGCTCGGGTGACAATGGCGGCATCACGCTGCCGCCCGGTTTCTGCGCAACCGTGTTCGCCGACAACATCGGCCATGCCCGACAGATGGCGTTCGGGCCAAATGGAGTCTTGTACGTCAACACCTGGAGCGGGACCTATTTTCGTAACGACACGCCCCCGCCAGGCGGATTCCTGCTGGCTCTGCGAGACAGCAAGGGTGAGGGTCACGCTGATGTGGTTACCCGTTTTGGCCCTGGCGCCGGGAGCGGCAATGCCGGGGGAACCGGGATCGCGCTCTACAATGGGGCGATCTACGCTGAAACCAACGATCGCATTGTGCGCTACGCACTGCCGGCGGGCGCAACGGCGCCGGATGCGCAGCCCGAGGTCGTTGTTTCGGGGATTCCCCTCACCGGCGATCACCCGATGCATCCGTTCAGGATTGATGCGCATGGCGGGCTATACGTCGATCTCGGCTCGGCCACCAATTCCTGCCAGGTCGAAAACCGCATGCCGAACTCGCCGGGGAGAAAGCCATGCACCGAGCTCGAGATGCGCGGCGGCATCTGGCGCTATGACGCAAACAAGACCGGGCAGCGGTTCTCGCCTGCCGAGCGCTACGCGACCGGCTTGCGCAACGGCGAAGGCATCGTGTTCGACTCGGCAGGGCGAATGTTTGCGACCATGCACGGTCGCGACCAGCTGCGCGAGAATTGGCCGCGTCTTTACACACCCGAAAACGGCGCCAACGAGCCAGCGGAGGAACTGGTGCAGTTGGAGCACGGTGCCGACTACGGCTGGCCCTATTGCTACTTCGATCTGACCCAGCAAAAGCTGGTTCTTGCTCCGGAATATGGCGGCGATGGCGGAAAAGCCGTCGGACAGTGTGCCAACAAGCGTGCCCCGATCGCGGCATTCCCCGCTCATTGGGCACCCAATGATCTTCTGCTTTACAACGGGGATCAATTCCCAGCCGCCTACCGCGGCGGCGCGTTCATCGCGTTCCATGGATCGTGGAATCGGGCGCCGTTCCCGCAGAGTGGCTATAACGTTGTGTTTCAGCCGCTTTCGGACGGCAAGGCTTCAGGGCCATACGTTGTTTTTGCCGATGGTTTCGCCGGCGCAATCGAGGAACCGGGTCGGGCGACGTACCGACCGGCCGGGCTCGCGCTCGCTCCCGACGGTGCGATGTACATTTCCGACGACCAGAAAGGTCGCATCTGGCGCGTGACCTATCACGGTCCCCCCACAGCTGCAGTTGCGCCGGCACCCACGCCATCATCGCGGGCCGATAACCTGGCCGCAGGGGCGGCAGTGCCGCCGGAAGGCATCCATCCGGATGCCGGCGCGCAGGCAGCCCTTCCGACGCCGCCGGGATCAACGCCTGAAGCGGTCGCACTCGGCGGCCGGATATTCGACGGCCAAGTCGCGAGTGCGCCATGCGCTGGATGCCACGGAACGGACGCCAAAGGCAGTCCCCAGGGACCCGATCTCACAAGCGGCAAGTGGCTGTGGGGCGATGGCAGCCTGGCTTCAATCGCTCACACCATCACCGTCGGGGTGCCGCATCCGAAGAAGTATGGGGCTCCAATGCCCCCGATGGGTGGCGCGGAACTGTCCAAGTCAGAGGTCTCGGCCGTGGCGGCTTACTTATGGGCCTTGAGCCATCGCGTTGACCATTGAGTGACCAATGACCTGGGCGAGAGGCCGATTAGCGGCGAGGCCGTTCTGGCCGCGATGCTCGCATGCAGAGCTAGATGCAAACATCGTGCATTTGGAAAAAGAACCTCATGCCGGGTGGTCGACATGGAGAGGTCGAGGTGGACGGCCACTTCAAGCGCGACAGGCAGCGGTAACGTGAACGAAGGAAAGATCATGTCTGCATCTTCCCGGCCATGGGCATGGCGGTGTTTGCCACCGAAGCCATACGACGCGATGTTCATCGCTGAAGCGGTCGCCGAGGAGGGAACAGAAGAGAACCTCGCCGTGGGGATGATCTACCCGCCGGAGAGTCGCATTCTCGACGTGTCGCTCTACGCCTCCGAACGGATCGCGACCTTCATTTTTGACCAGGTTCTCGCGCGGATTCCGCGGCGCACCGATGTCGGCGAATTGATCCGCGCGCTGGCGCACCGGCCTGTGTTCGCTGGGGATGCCAAATGAATGAGGTTCTGCACCATAAGCGCGATGTCGTCGCTATGGACAGGGATACCCCAGATGCGGAGATCGTTGAATCGCGCGCGGATGAGGGTCCCAATCAGGAGAACTTGCACCGCATCGTAGTGGTTGGCGGCGGCGCCGCGGGTCTTGAGCTCGTCACGAAGCTCGGCGATGGCGTCGGCCGGCGCGGGCGGGCGTCCGTCACCTTGGCCGAATGTGCCCGTGCCCATCTTTGGAAGCCATTGCTGCACGCCGTGGCGGCGGGCAGCCTTGACCCCGGTGAATACGAGGTCAACTACCTCGCGCAGGCGCATTGGCATGGATTTCGCTATCTCTTCGGCGAAATGACCGGCCTCGATCGCGTCGCCAAGCAGGTGCACCTTGCCGCGACCTTTGACGAGGAAGGGCATCAGATCACTGCGCCCCGCTCGATTGACTATGATACGCTGGTGATCGCAATCGGCAGCGTGACCAACGATTTCGGCACCCCGGGTGTGGCCGGATACGCGGTGCCACTGGAAACGCCGGCTCAGGCCGAGCGCTTCAACCGCCGTCTGGTCAACGCCTGCCTGCGCGCGCAAACGCTGATGGAGCCGGTGCGACCGGGCCAGCTTCATGTCGCAATCGTCGGCGCCGGCGCGACCGGAACGGAGCTCGCCGCGGAGCTCCATCGCACCATTCGCGAGGTCATTGGCTACGGGCTCGACCGCATCGATCCTCAGCGCGACGTCCGCATCGTCTTGATCGAAGGAACGCCACGCATCCTTCCCGGGCTGCCGGACCGCATCTCGGAGGAGACACATCGCCTACTCGACGAAATGGGCGTCGATGTGCGCACCGGAGCCCAGGTAACGGAGGTGTCCGCCGATGGAGTGAAGCTCGCCGACGGCTGCTTCATCCCCTCCGAGCTGGTCGTGTGGGCGGCTGGCGTCAAAGCGCCTGAGGTATTGCGGGGGCTCCATGGGCTCGAGATCAATCGCATCAATCAGCTGGTCGTCGAGCCGACGCTACAGACGACCCGAGATCCGGATATTTTTGCGATCGGGGACTGCGCCGCCTGCCCGCGTCCGGGATCGTCCGCGCCCGTTCCGCCTCGGGCGCAGGCCGCGCACCAGGAAGCATCGCACGTCGTTGCTCAAATCGGACGCCGGCTGCGCGGCATACCGTTGCAGCCCTATGCGTATCGAGACTTCGGTTCGCTCGTATCGCTGGGAAAATGGAGCACAGTCGGCAACTTGATGGGATTTCTGTCCGGCCGCAGCATCTTCGTCGAAGGGCTGTTTGCCCGGATCATGTATCGCTCGCTCCGTTTGATGCACGAGCGAGCGCTGGGCGGGACGAGACGCGCGCTGCTCGTGCTCGTCGCACGCGCTCTCGCGCACCGAATTGACCCGCCAGTAAAGTTGCATTGAACGGCCTGACAGATGCGAAAGTCCGGATTATCCCGGCAAGGATCATTCGGCAGCTGCACCGCGCGGAATGTTCGACACATCGCAAAACTGTTTTTGCCGCCGGTCGACTGTTCTCTTACCGTGAAGCGGCTACCCTTTGCGCTAAATATCGTTGCCGGCAGGGCGGACGTTATTGGCTATGGGCCTTGAGCCACCGCATTGGGTGACCAATGACGTGCACGACAGGTCGACGAGCGGCGCGGCAGTCATGGCCGCGATGCTCGCATGCAGAGCTATAAAATATCGTGCATTTGGGCAACGAACCTCATCCAGTCCGAAAGAATGCCGCCCCGGGTGTCCCATATGGACAGGTGTCGAGACGGCCCTCAATCTCAAAGGTAAGAAATCATGGCCAAGGTTCTTTGCGTTCTCTATCCCGATCCCACCACCGGCTATCCGCCGAAATACGCCCGCGATGATATTCCCGTCCTAAAGGCCTATCCGAACGGTCAGACGTTGCCTTCGCCCCGCGGGGCGCTGGGGTTCAAGCCTGGAGAGCTCGTCGGCTGCGTCTCCGGTGAACTCGGGCTTCGTTCGTACCTTGAAGCGAACGGTCACGAGCTCGTGGTCACGAGTGACAAGGATAGCAAGAATTCGGCGTTCGATCGCCATTTGCCCGATGCGGATGTCGTCATCTCGCAGCCTTTCTGGCCTGCCTATCTTACGGCGGAGCGCATTGCGAAAGCGAAGAAGCTCAAGCTCGCGCTGACGGCCGGAATTGGCTCGGATCACGTCGACCTCAAGGCGGCTTCCGCGCACGGCGTTACGGTCGCTGAAGAGACGTTCTCCAACAGCATTAGCGTCGCCGAACATGTTGTCATGACGGTGCTGTCGCTCGTCCGCAATTATCTTCCCTCGCATCAGATCGCAGCCGAGGGCGGGTGGAACATCGCCGATTGCGTGAGCCGCAGCTACGATCTCGAAGGCATGCAGTTCGGCACGATTGCGGCTGGCCGGATCGGGCTTGCGGTGCTGCGGCGCCTGAAACCCTTCGACGTGAAGCTTCATTACTACGATCCCCATCGCCTCACGGCTGATGTCGAGTCGGAACTCGGGCTCACCTATCACGATACGCCTCAGTCGCTCGTCAAGGTCTGTGATGTCGTAAATCTTCAGACGCCGCTTTATCCATCGACGCAGGGCATGTTCAATGACGAGATGTTCGCGCTGATGAAGCGTGGCAGCTATCTGATCAATACGGCGCGTGGCGCTCTTTGCGATCGGGACGCGGTCGTGCGTGCATTGAAGAGCGGGAAACTGGCCGGCTATGGCGGCGACGTGTGGTATCCGCAACCCGCGCCCGCAGACCATCCCTGGCGCACAATGCCTTACAACGGGATGACGCCGCATATCTCAGGCTCCTCGCTCTCGGGGCAGGCGCGCTACGCTGCCGGCACGCTGGAGATATTGCAGGACTTCTTCGAGGGGCGCCCAATTCGACCCGAATATCTGATCGTCGATGGCGGGAAACTCGCAGGGACTGGCGCAAAGTCCTACCAGCTCGCCTAGGCAAGCTCGATCGGGTCTCCGGTGATCCGGCAATTCGGTTAAGCAAAGCCGTCCGCCAACTGGTGCTGTCACGCGCGGACGGGTCTGCGGCGGTCACCGATGAGCCGCCGGTAGGACCGCCGCGTGGCCTTTCGGGACATATCCAGCGCTTGAAGATAATCAAACTCTAAGGAGGCGATAAGGTCATGCGTGCGATACGATTCAAGTCGTTTGGCGACCCCACCGTTCTGGAGTTGGCGGAGGTGGCGGTTCCCGCCTTCGCCGAGACGATGGCGCTGGTGCGCGTGATGGCAGCCTCGATTAACCCGAGCGACGTCAAGAACGTTGCCGGAGCGATGAAGCAGACGACGCTGCCGCGCATCCCCGGCCGAGATTTCGCCGGCGTGGTCGAGGCGGGGCCAGCCGAATGGATCGGCGCCGCTGTCTGGGGGACCGGAGGGGACACCGGCTTTACGCGCGATGGCACTCATGCGGAGATGATCGCCGTACCGGTAGTTAGCCTGCGCCGGAAGCCCGATACCCTCAGCTTCGACGAGGCGGCGGCCGTTGGGGTCAACTACATCGCCGCCTGGTGCGGCCTCGAAGTGACAGGACTTAAGACCGGTGAAACGGTTCTGCTGATTGGCGCCGGGGGCGGCGTCGGCAGCGCCGCGGCTCAGATCGCCCGCCGCCTTGGCGCCCGCGTGATTGGCGCCGACCGTCGTGAACTGCATCCCGACGCGCCGATCCATGGCATTGCCGAGAAGCTGATCCTCGGTGCGAAGGATCTGCCGGCCGAAGTCCGAGCCGCGACCGACGGCAAGGGGGCTGATGTCGTCTTTGATCTCGTGGGCGGCGTTATGTTCCGCAACGCTGTCAACAGCCTGGCCCTCCGTGGCCGGCTGGTCGAGATCGCCGTGACTGGCCAGCGTGAGGTCAGCTTCGATCTCGCGGATTTCTATCACAACGAAAGCCAACTCTATGGTGTCGACACGCTTAAGCGCGACCTCACGGCTTCGGCCGAGGTGCTACAGGCACTGACGCCAGGATTTGCCGCTGGAGAATATCGTGCGGCGCCGATCACGGAGACCTTCAGCCTCGCAGACGCCCAAGAAGCCTATCGCAAGGTTGCCGCCGGGTCTGCGGGACGGATCGTACTGCGACCGCAAGAATAGGAGGCGGCAATGACTGACTATCTCGTGTCTCTGGTCATGGGCCTGGTGGTCGGCGCGGCCTATGGCCTCGTCCAAGTCCGTTCTCCGGCGCCGCCGATGATCGCCCTTGTTGGTTTGTTCGGTATGGTGCTGGGACAGCAAGCGGTTGATACGGCGAAGCGCCATTTGGTGCCATCGGCTCAGGCTTCCAGCACTCAGGATGGAGGCAGCGCCAAGGACTTGCGTTAGTCTGAGCGTAGGTAACGAACCTGGGTGAGAACCACGGCGTCGTCGACTACGCTATACAACCAGCGGGAGAAAGAGAGAGCTTTGATGCGTGGCAATCTCTATCGCAAAATAGAGAGGCCTGGTGAATCGTCGAGTGACGCGGCGCGATTTATTCACGTCCGGATCTGACGCTATCCGCACCATATGCGGCATCTGCGACTTCCCATCCGCCTCCGAGGACCCGATAAAGATTGACAAGGTCTGTTGCGATCTGCGTGTCGCTGTCTGAAAGGTCGTTCTCGCTCTGGAGCAACTGGGCTTGCGTTGCTGTGACATCCAGGAAGTTGGTCGCACCTTCCGAGTAGCGTTGCCGTGCAGCTTGCAGAGCGGACTGATTTTCAGTGACGGACCGGGCGACATCGACGCGCCGGTGTTGCGCTTCGCGATAGGCCGTGAGGGCGTCGTCGACCTCCTTCCAGGCCCGCAAGACCGTCTCCTGAAAAAAGATTGCCGCTTCCCGCTGTTGTGATTCGCTCAGAGCCAAGGCGCCCTTCAATCGGCCGCCTTCGAAGATCGGAATCGAAATCGATGGTCCCACCGCGAATGCGGTCGACGCCAGGTTGAAGAGATTGCTCACGTGCAAGCTTTCCAGGTTGACTGCGCCGTTCAAGGTCACGTCGGGGTAGAAATTCGCCACCGCGACGCCGGTCTGCGCCGTGGCCTGATGCAGCCGCGCCTCAGCCTCGCGTATATCTGGGCGGCGGCGTATGAGCGTAGCGTGCAGGCCCACAGGAACCTTGGGGGGCACGCGTGGCACTATTCGAGTGCGGTGCAACTCGGCCTCGAGTGTGCGCGGGGGCTCGCCCAGCAATAGTCCTATGGCATTGATAAGTTCCGCTTCCCGGGCTCGGAGCGGTGGCACGGTTGCGGCGATTGTGGCCTGCTGAGCCCGGGCCTGCGCCATGTCGAGCGTCGTGGCGACGCCGTTGCGAAAACGTGTATTCACAAGCTCAACATTCTCTTCGGCGAGGTGGAGATTGCGTTTCGCGATCCCAAGACGGTTTTGCGCCCCGCGCAATTGCATGTAGCTTTGCGCCAGTTCGGCCACCGCCGCGAGTGCGACGCCGTGCCGGTTCTCCACAGCCGCCAAGGCGTTGGCGTCGGCTGCTTCCACGGCCCGCCGCACGCGACCGAACAGGTCTAATTGCCAAGATGATGTCAGGCCATCTCGAAACAGCGCGTAATCCAGGGGAGCGCCGGGCGCAGGTACAAACAAAGAGATCGGACCGTTCGGACTCTGCCGGTTATAGGTATTTATTGATTGACCATCGATATGCGGCAGTCCCTGAGAGACTGCGACCTGGCGCTGCGCCACGCTCTGGATCACGCGCTCGGCGGCCGTCTTGAGGTCTAGGTTCTCCGCCGCCAGCCTTTCGACGAGCGAGGATAGTTCGAGGTCCCGGAAGCTCTTCCACCAGGTGATGTCGACCGCGCCCTCGACCGTCCGGCTAGGCACGCTTCCGCCATCCGGTGCCGCCCGCCTCGGTGCTTCACTTACCTCCGGGCTCTGATAATCCGGTCCAACGGTGCAACCGATCAGCCCGATGGCTAACGTCGGGCCGGAAAGGTACTGCACGAGGCGCAAAGCACGCACAAGTCAATGCCCGGTCACGCGGTCGCTTGATCTGCCTTGTTCGCCCACGATGTCCTCCAGACCCGTATGGATGGTGGTTTCGACTGACAAACCCACGCGCAGGAGTTTAGCCAAGGGCTGCCCCGGCGTCACCACGATCTTGACCGGCAGCCGTTGCACGATCTTGGTGAAATTGCCGGTGGCATTGTTGGGCGCGATAGGCGCAAAGGCGGCGCCGGAGGCCGCGGGGACGTCGACTACCATTCCCTTGAGGTCGATATCGTAGGCGTCCACATGGATGGTTACAGGCTGGCCGCCCCGGACGTGCAGCAGGTCCACTTCGCGATAATTCGCTTCGATATAGACCTGGTCGAGCGGCACGACGGTCATCAACGTCGTGCCGGGGCTGACATAATTCCCGACCTGTACGGAACGTTCACCGACCATGCCGTCGATCGGCGCCTTGATCAGCATATAGGACAGATTGAGCTTGGCCTGTTCTAGCCGAGCCTCGTCAGCTTTGACCGTGGCCTCCGTCGCAGATCTCCGTGCCCTGAGCACGTCCAATTGTCGGCGCGCCGCATCGAGCGACGCTTCAGCGCCATCCAGCGCGGCTTGATCCTGCGCCAGTGTGGTGTCGGCCTGCTGATGCTCCAGCATGGAGCCGGCTCCCGTCGTCGCGAGGTTGCCGAAGCGGCGCGCGTTGTCTTGCGCGAACGAGAGTTTGGCGCGCGCGGATGCAACCGCAGCCTGCTGCTCTTCTATGATCGACGGCTGGCGCGACACCGTCGCCGAGATTTCATCGAGTTGCGATCTATCGCCCGCAACCGCCGCTTCGGCGGATGCCAACGCAGCCTCATTGTCGCGGGGGTCGAGAGTTGCAAGCACTTGTCCGGTCTTGACGAGGTCATCGTCGTCAACGGGAACCGTGGCGATCTGGCCCGAAATACGTGGCGCGATCGTGGCGTAGTGCACCATCACATAGGCATCGCTGGTCCGGATGTTCGGGCGCGGCCGGAAAATAATGAAGAGAACCATTGCAGCGAAGACCGCCACGAGGAGCCCGACCAGAAGCAGCGGCCAGCTCGGCCGAGGCGAAAGAAGCTCATCGAGTTCCTGCTCCACCCTGTCATTCGACAATCCATCCTGAGGCCCAGGTTTATCGCCGTTCTCGCGCATGGGAGCGAGATCGGGCTTTTCGCTCGTCTTCGCCTGTCGCAATTCGAGTTCAGTTGTATCCTCTTCCATACGGGTTCCTAGTGCTTCGCAAATACGATGCGCGGCGGCATGGTGCGGATCGGCAGCGTCATCACCACGAACATCAAGAACACCGTGAGTGCTCCGAGGATGAGGAAGGTGTCGCTCGCGGATAAAATTGCTACCTGCTGCTCCACGGCGTGACTGAACGTCTCCAGGCTGTTCGGCACCCGGAGCCGACCGTCGGGCATCAATGGCGGTGGATACTGCGGCAGTATGCCGTTGCTCTGGATCACCCGCCACCGGTCCTGGCCGACCTGGTCGATGATGCGATCGGAATGCACCGCGCCGCGCCAGCGACCAATCAACTCCAGGAACCAGGCGCTCGTTGCCTCGGCGACGGCGCGCGACGTGTTGATCAGAGCGGACACGAAAGGACCTTCTGTCGGGCTGGCGACGGTATTGGTGGACATCATCAACAGCGACATGATCACCATCGGTTGACCGATCGCCTGGAGCAGTTGCCACAGATAGAACTGATCACGATTCCAATAGATGGTGAGAAAGGAGGAGCCAATGCAGGACGCGAGAATGAATCCCAATCCGACCAGGCTGACCACGCGCGAATCGACCCGCTTGAAATCCAGCAACAGCGCCATGGCCGGCAGCATTACAATTTGCAATGCCGCGATCTCCAGCGTGATCAGGTTGGATTGCAGTGGTCTGTAACCCTGAACTTCCTGCAAGTATCGCAAGGGTACCGTCGAACCGGACTGGCCGATGATCAAAAAAAGGAACAGGCCGAGCGCGCCATAAGCGAGGTTGCGCCGGCCAAGCAGCTGCAGTTTGAGAAGCGGCAAAGGATGAAACCACTCATTGGCCATCAGCAACGGGATGGCGAGGGCGCTCACCAGCGCCAGGACGCAGATCAGCCTTGAGTTGAGCCAGTCCAGCCGATCTCCCTGATACAACATGGTACTCAGTGCTCCGGTTCCGATCACCAGAAGCAGCGCGCCGCGCCAGTCCAGCATTCGAAACCGTTCGTATTGCGGCTGGTCCTGATTCAGACAATACCAGACGAGAACGCCGGCCAGAAGGCAGAGCGGAACGGCCTGCAAGAACACGAAGCGCCAGTGCACGATATCGACCCAAAACGCAGTCATCGTCGCGGCCAGCGGCGGCGTGAAGGTTGCGGTTAAAGCGTAGACTGCCAGGCCGTAAAGCCGGATGTTTGGTGTGAGCACACGGAAAGCCGTGGTCATCAGCAGAGGAACAAGCAGGCCGCCCGCCAACCCCTGCAGCAGCCGCAGAGCATAGATTGCCTCGACGTTCGGACTGAACGGGATCAGAACGCTCGAGGCTCCGCATAGGGTGATCGCAAAAAGTGTCCAGCGCCGTAATGTGAAGGTTATCGCGAGCCATGGCGACATTGCCATGCCGACGATCTCAGCCCATACGTACAAGCTCTCAATCCAGGTTCCGGCATCGTGACCGATGCCGAGCGCTCCCCGGACGTCTATCAACGCAAGGGCCGTGACCTGATCGTTAAATTCGGACGTCATCACCGCGATCAGGACACCGCCGAGACCGAACAAGGGCTTGATATCCACGGGTTCCACACCGCCTTTTCGATAGGCTATGATCGTAAGGGCGCGTTGCACTCGCTCAGCACGGACCTAGACAGCAACCGTCCGTCGCCAGGCAAGACGAACCGCTCGCGCATAAGGATGCCGATCGGCCGGTGGGCGGCGCGACGAAACCTCAATTGGGCCGGTTCAAAAAGTGATGTAGGTTCGCGATCCGCGGACCCCCATTAAATTGCTTGTTACGCGGGGCGGTCGTCGCGGTGAAGGTCACGCGAACGATGCATGTCGAAACCGACGTCTAAAAAAGCTTAATTGAACAAACGGTGAAAACGATAGACCGGAGACGGAAAAATGGCGGGCATAAATGCGCACGATCGATTGATCGGCGACAATTATCCGACTTTTGCCTCGGAAGCCGATGTCCGCGCCTTCGAACAGGTCCCACTCGCTGATCGCATTTCCGTCCAGAGCACCTACGAGGCCGTCCGGCTGGGAGCGGCTAAAAATCCTGATGCTCCTGCGATCCAATTTCTCCTTGACGCCGACCCAGCCGAAACGCCCACAGTCATTTCCCACGGCGATTTTGTCGCGCGCGTAACCCAAGCCGCAAATATGTTCCACACACTGGGAACGGACCTCAGTGACGTGGTTAGTTTCCTGCTTCCGCTCCTGCCGGAGGCCTTTATCACGCTGTTCGGCGCTGAAGCCGCAGGCATTGCCAACCCGGTGAACCCGCTTCTGGAGCCGCATCAAATCGCGGAAATACTGGAGGCCGCACGTACCACGGTCCTTGTCGCGCTTGGCCCGGCGCCTGGAACGGACGTATGGGAAAAGGTGGATCAAGTCCGCGGCAAACTGAAGAGCCTGAGGGCGATCGTGCAGGTCCATGGCTCCGGCGATCCCGCGAACTGCATCTATTCCTTCAGCGATCTCCTTAAGGAGCAACCTTCCGACAGGCTCATCAATAACAGACGGTTTTCCGGCGAGCAGACGGCAGCTTACTTTCATACAGGCGGTACGACCGGCAGGCCCAAGCTCGCCCGCCACACGCATGCGAATCAAGTCTATCAGGCCTGGGCATGCAATCTCTTGCTCAGATCGAGGCCTGGAAACAATTTGCTTTTCGGCTTGCCGCTGTTCCACGTTGGCGGTGCGCTCACACAGGCCTTGAGCAATTTGGCCGTCGGCAACTGTCTGGTCGTTCTGTCGCCTGCCGGCTGGCGCAACCCGGCGGCCATTAGAAACATCTGGCATCTTGTCGAGCGCTTTAAACCGGAAATCCTGTCGAGCGTCCCAACGGTTCTGGCCGCAACGCTCGCTATCCCGCAAGACAATGCAGACGTCTCGAGCTTGCGATATGCAGCCGGGGGTGGATCCGCCGTACCGGTATCGGTCGGTAAGATGATCGAGGAGAGGCTCAAGATCCCGGTTCTCGAGGTCTATGGCATGACCGAGACCTCAAGCGTCCACACCATGGCCTACCCCGATCGTCGCGTTCATCTCGGATCTGTCGGTTTTCCGGTTCCCTATAGCCGTGTTCGCATTGTCAAGCTCGACGCCAACAACTGCGTCGAGCGGGACTGCGAACACGGCGAGATTGGGGTCGTGGTCATGGCTGGACCCGGCGTCTTCCGTGGCTATCTCAACGACATCCACAACGCTGGCGCGTTTGTGGACGGGAACTGGGTCAACTCAGGGGATCTGGGTCGTCTCGACAAGGATGGATACCTCTGGATCGCCGGCCGGGCCAAGGATCTCATCATTCGCGGCGGCCACAACGTCGATCCCGGGCCCATCGAGGATATCATGTTTCAGCATCCCGCTGTCGGTCTTGCCGCCGTAGTAGCTCAGCCGGACGCCTACGCAGGTGAAATGCCCGTAGGCTATGTACAATTAAAACCGGGTGCAACCGCCACGCCGGGTGAGCTGGAAGCCTGGGTTCGCGAGCGCGCGCCCGAGCGCGCCGCCATTCCAGTGCAGATCATCCAGATTGATCTCATGCCACTCACTGGCGTTGGCAAGATATTCAAGCCTCAACTTCGTTGGGATGCGGCCAGAACTGTATTCTCAAGTGTCCTCGAGCCTCTTGCGAAAACAGGGCTCGATTGCGACGTTCAGGTAGGACCACACGATCGTCATGGCAGCATCGCCACGGTGACGATCACTCGCGTCCCGGAGCACCAGCGCAAGGTAATCGCGAACGAAGTCGATAACTTGCTCGCACCGTTCGTGATGCGACATCAGATCGTCTTTACGTAGGGATTAGTCGAGGCGCGCGGCACGGGAATCTAAACACGCTTTTAATGGGCGAACAAAACCGATTCCCTACCTCTGAATTATCGTGCGGCGTTTCCAAACGAGAGAGACGATGAGACCAGCGATTACTGTTCTTGCCACAATTCTGGTGGCTACACCCCTGTTCGTTTCAGAAGCCGACGCGTACGGAGGTGGTGGTTTCTACGGCCAAGCAGGCCGCTCCAATCGTGATACCGTGATCGGCGTTAGCGGCCGTGGGCAATTCGGCCAACCTCAACGGCACGCGCAGCACCTCGAAAGCTATCCAAGCTATCTTCCTTACGGAAGCTGTTTCAGCTTGTGGTATACTGTGCCAGGCTACCCCTCGCCGATGGACTGCCCACCAGGCACCTAGATCTCCTAACAGCGTTCTCCTGAAGCTACCTGGAGTGAACGAAGTCGATCGTTCAAATCAGAAGAGCGTGCGTTAGAAGCGCATGCAGTATGTACGCAACCTCTTTCTTGATGTATCAAATCGAGGAAGGTGCGAAGCCTGCCGTGTATGCTTGTGCCTCACGCCGCATAGTGAAGCCGGCCTGCTGAAGCTCCGCAATGGTTGCGGCAACAACCCCGAAGTAAGCATCGCACCGTCGATCAGATGGTTAGTCAGTTCGGCGGCAATCGCCTCGTGTGATTTGTGATCGGGGTTTCGGGTCGATTTGGTGAGCTTGGCAGCCACCTCCCGGATCGCATTATGACAGGCCAGGAAGATGGCGCCGCGCCCCTGCAGGGCAAGGATGTTATTGCCGGCCGTGCCGAATATGCTTCAGGACTCTCATTTTCCGTGAAACCAACCGGCGGGATACTGGGCGCGATCAACGTATTGGCAGTGAACCTGATGCCTGTAAGGACGCCGAGTTCGTACTTATTCCAGTTTGACTCATCGAACAGGGCGAGATGAGCGATGCCAAGAAAATCCCCATGCCCGAATGAGAAGATCTGCGTATTCAGCGAGCATTATGTTGAGCCTGGACCCGCGATGTCGGTGGTGTCCCATACCTGCTTGCGGTTGCCATCATAGGCGATGATTTGTGAGCGCTTGATCATACCAGGAATCAGGATGCTGAAAAACCATTGGGACGATCTTGAAATCGCGCCGCTGAGGCACGCGACGCAGGTGGTCCATCAACTCAGCGAGCTTCCGGGCACGGGGTGCGGTAATTTGCTCGTTCGTGGCTGCGCGCGAGCGATCCGCAATGAACGCGTTGGCGCGGCGAGAAGTGATCCAAAGGCGAAAAGAGTGGAACGCCGTGAGCCATCAATCATCATTCATTTTGCCGGACAACGAGCCGTGAGCTATGCGACACGAGTCGTTCCCTGCACGCGCGCGCCGGGCGTGATGCGGTCTTGATGTGTGAAAATTTCGAACCCATCGGCCCGGGCGACGGCAACCAGGGTGATACCAGCGGCTTCAGCAATCCTGACCGCGAGCGCGGTCGGTGCAGAGATAGCGACCATGACCGGTGCAGCCATGGCCGCGGTCTTCTGAACCATTTCGACCGAGACGCGGCTGGTCAATAATACGGCGCCTTCGCTTGTCGTCACGTTGGCTTTCGCAAGCGCGCCGGCCAGCTTGTCGAGTGCGTTATGGCGGCCGACATCCTCGCGCAGCGCGACGATACTGGCCGCCGGCGTCCAGAACGCCGCGGCGTGGACGGCGCGGGTTTCGACGTTGATCGGTTGCAGCGGAGAAATGCTTGCCATCGCCGCCATGAGTTCGCGCGGCGAGAACGAGCGCCCCCGGGCAACGACTGCTGCGGGGTGCACGGCCTCCGTGATCGAGTCGATTCCACAAAGCCCGCAGCCGGTGGGCCCGGCGATATGCCGCCGCCGTTCGCTGAGGCGGGCGGCTTTCTCGTCTGCCAACCACATCCGCAGCTCGATGCCGTCGTCGAGGTCAACGATCTCCAGCGAGGAAATCTCGTTGGGAGTGCTCACGATGCCTTCGCTGAGGCTGAAGCCGATGGCAAAATCGTCGAGATTTTGCGGCGTACCCATCATGACCGCGTAAGTGCCGCCGTTATAGGTCAGCGCCAGCGCGGTCTCTTCAGGAATCGCACGCGTGCTTTCGCTGAGATGGCCATCGCGCCATGCCAGACGGTCGACGGTGCGAACCGGATCGCGCACGATTACTCCGCAGCCTCCACTGCGGGCGCAATGCGCCGCGAATGCGTCATGGCTTCAAACACCCTGTCCCGGCGGATCAAGGCGTGAAACAATGCGGCGGCGATGTGCGCCAGGATTGTTGCAAAGAACAGATATGCAAGAAAGGTGTGTGCCGTTCGTAACACCGCATATACCTGATCGTCCTGGGGAAGGATTCGCCGCAGATGGAAAGAGCCAAAGAGCACGATCGGATAGCCGCCTGCCGAAAGCATACCCCAGCCAATCAGCGGCAGCGCGATGACCAGCGCATAAAGCACAGCGTGCGAGAGTTTGGCCGCGACTACCTGTATTGGCGATAGATCGCTCGGCAACGGCGGAGCGCCGCGCCTCAAGCGTACACCGAGACGCAGTAAGGCCAGGACAAGAATTGCTATACCAAGCGCCTTGTGGATTGCGATCAGGGTAAGAAAGCGCGGCTTGAGTGTGGAAACCATCGTCACGCCGATGAAGAGCATAGCGAGCACCATGATCGCCATCAGCCAGTGTAGTGCCCTCTGCAGAAGCGAAAACGAATTTCCGTAGACCGTCATCGCCGATCTCCTGCGTGTGGCGCAGTGCGTGGATAGTCGGCGAATTCCGCCGTTCGGAGATCGAACGACTTGGCGTAGGCCGCCGACCGCGCAGGGAGAAGCGGGTCATCGGAAACCGCGATGCCAGCCGGCAGAATCGTAGGGTCGTAGTTGAGGTCGCGGCAAGGCCCGTCGGCCTCCGCCACCGCATTTTCGACGACGAGCGTCCCCACATCAATTTCTTGCCGGCCCGATGGCCATGCTTTGGTTGCATCGTTCGACGGATCTTCGGGGGCCGCGAAGGTTACGATGAGGTGCCATGTCAGAGGGCCCTGCGCGAGACGGTTGTTGAGATCCCGCTCGAGAAAGTTTGGCCGCATACCCGCCAGGGCATCGTGCGAAACGGGTGTCGGCTGGATAGTGGCTTTCATCGACCAGCGGACGATATGGCTATTGCCGACAGCATCGACGAAGCGGAAGGCATTGAGGCTGTTGTAGTCCTGATCGGCCCAGCTAACTGTCCAGTCCGCAGTCTGGGCCCATTTGGCAAATGACGCCGATTGAGGATGGACCGTGAAGAAGCGCTTTACAGCCGTAGGGTCCGCTTTCCCGGTTGTCGGATCGACATCTTGAGCCAATGTCAGATCATAGAAATCGCGGGGATTGGATACGACGAATACCGGTGAACTGTTCATCCCGCTGCGCCACTCCTGGCCGTCGGGTGCGACGATGCGAATGGCCATGCTCTTGACCCGGCCCGTTAAATCGAGAGCGTCCGGATCACCGACGGCTATGGCGAAACGTCCAACAACAGCGTAGTGGCCCGTGGCGAGCATCGGCGCGACCGAAAAGCGCGAAGCTGCTCCATTTGCGTCAAAGACGCCGGTAAAGCACGCTCCCTTGGAGTGATTACGCCGGTGGCCAAGTGGATTTCCACCGCGCCCGCTGAGGGCCGTGACCATCCGCGCGGGGGTAAGACGTCCGGGTGCGAGCCAGCCGCCAGCGTAGGCAAACGCGAGCGCAGCAGCGAATACGACCGCGCCAATCAGCGCGAGCCGCCTCAGGACGGCGGACGAGGAGCGGGGTCTGCTGGGTGACGGACTGTTGTTCGGACATTTGCAGTTTCGCTTTTTTTGCCCAGACTATAACGGCGCCTCTGCCGGCTCATCCGTGAGCTCCGCAACGGTGCGATCGATCATCTCCTCTCCGCCGATGGAGCTAGCCTCTTGTTCTTGGCCCGGGCAGAGCTTTGCCGAAACCGGCAACAGGCGGCCGACCATCAATCGGTGATGGCCGGCCGCGCCCAAGTCGATCGCGAGGGGGAGGGGGTAAACCGACTCGGGAACTCAGTTTTTTGCTATCGTGCCGTCGCCGCTGAGTCGGCAGTGACTCTGCGAGGTATCGACCAGGGTTCGTCGATAAACTTACATTTGAACCCCTCACCGTTTTTTTCCATACAACAGAAGGTCGACCAGCTACGTCATAGGTTGAGGGAGGGCATACCTTGGTATGTTTCGAAAACGTCGACCGGCCCACAGAAGCTATCGTGCGGCGCTGCAATCGGCGCAGCGGACATCAGCCATCTGCGATCACTTTCGCGCCGAGCCGTGAGCCGCCCGGCGCATCTTTTCGAACAAATCGCGGTTTGGCAGGCGTAATATCGGACGAGACCAAACTTCCGCGCGCAGACACTACAACGGGTGAAATCGCGAAGCTGGAAATTGTTGAGCATCTTGGTCTCCTCTCGTCATCCCTTGCGACTTTTTGTGTCCTTCGCTTGTCGAAGTCGCGTGGTGAAGGTCTGGAGCGCACCTCATATCGAGACATTGTTCCAGATGCAGCTACTTCTGACTGCATGCAGTTAAGCTAAGCTGCGAAAACTTGCGCCTCAATTACACGGAGGTTTTGTTCCTGCAGCGATTGGGATTGGAAGACTATCCGTTGGTTTCGTTATTAGTTCAGCCGTCACAAAACACAACGTCGCAATGATCAGACGGTGAGGCCGGCAAGCGTCATCAATCCCCGGAACAGGGTCGCTACAACCCCGAGCGTCAGCACGCTCGAAACCCAGATAAGCAACAGCCAGCCGACCCTGCGAAGCTGCACCCGCAATGTTATCTTCTCAGACATCAATGATAGCTCTCGCCAGCCTTAATCTTCCCGCGGAAAACGTAATATGACATCGCCGTGTAGCCGAGAATGCACGGTATGACGAAGAGTGCGCTGACCAGGATGAAACCCATACTTTGTGGTGGCGCGGCGGCCTCGCGGATCGAGACCGACGGGGGAATGATGTTCGGCCAGAGACTGATTGCAAGGCCGGTGTAACCGAGGAACAAGAGAAACAGCGCAAGACCAAACGGCGCAGCGTGGGTTTCTTTCTTGATGACATGTTGAAGGGCAATCGTCGTGATCACGACGAGTAAGGGCACCGGCGAAAACAGAATGATGTTAGGAAATGAAAACCATCGGGCCGCAACGGCGGGATGCTCGGCAGGAGTCCACAGGCTCACGACGGCGATCGCGGCCAGCACGGCAAGCGTTATCGGACGAGTCACCGATTTGAAGCGAGCCTGTAGCGCACCTTCGGTCTTCATGATCAACCATGTACTGCCGAGCAGGGCATAGGCGAGAATGAGGCTGGCGCCCGTAAAGACACTGAACGGCGTGAGCCAATCGAGGCCGCCGCCGTTGTAAGTGGTGCCCGACAAACTGAAGCCGTTGATAAAAGCTCCTAGCGCAACGCCTTGGCAAAATGTCGCCAGGTAGGAGCCTGAGGCAAAAGCCTTGTCCCAGATTGGCCTGTGTGCCTCGTCTGCCTTGAAGCGGAATTCAAAAGCGACGCCGCGCAGGATCAGTCCCACCAGCATGAAAAACAGCGGGATGTACAGGGCGCTCAACAGGACCGAATACGCCAACGGGAAGGCGCCCATCAGGGCTGCTCCTCCAAACACCAGCCAGGTTTCGTTGCCGTCCCATACCGGTGCGACCGTGTTCACCATCGTATTTCGATCGATGCGATCGTGGATGAACGGGAACAGGATGCCGATCCCCAGATCGAAACCGTCCATTACGGCATACATCATCAGGCCGAATGCAATGATCAGGGCCCAGATGACCGGAAGATCGATTCCCATCTCGCTATCTCCTCTCGCTTTCCAGAATGATCGGCGTGTCAAGGCGGTCGGGAACCGCCGATAGCGGACGGGCTGGCCGGCCGGTTTCGGGGCTCGGTTCAGGGAAATGCCCATCGAGCGGTTGGGGCCCTTTTGCGACCAGCTTCAGCAGGTAACGGATCCCCGTCCCGAACACGGCCGTATACAAGACAATGAACAGGATCAACGTCACCGACAGTTCGAGAGCCGAATGGTTGGAAACAGCATCGCTGGTCCGCATGACGCCGTAGACAACCCAGGGCTGGCGTCCGATCTCCGTTGTCAGCCAGCCGGCTATGATTGCGATCAGGCCTGCCGGTCCCATGACTAGGGCGAAGCGCAGAAAGTTCTTGGATTCGAAGAATACCTTGTGCCATCTCGCCCATGCGCTCCAAAGGCCGAGCAGCGCCATTAGGAAACCGAGTCCAGCCATGATGCGGAAAGTCCAGAAGACGATCGTCGAATCCGGCCTATCCTCCGGCGCAAAATCCTTCAATCCGGCGATCTGGCCGTTCCAGCTATGCGTCAGGATCAAACTGCCGAGATGGGGCACCTCGACGGCATAACGCGTCGTCTCGGCGGTCATGTCGGGCCAGCCGAACAGGATCAGCGGCACACTCGCGCCAGGCTCATTTTGCCAGTGGCCTTCCATGGCAGCGATCTTCGCGGGCTGGTGCTCGCGCGTCACGATCCCATGGGCGTCGCCAAGAGCGATTTGCACCGGCGCGACGATAAGGACAAGCCACATGGCCATCGACAGCATCGTGCGCACGGCAGGCGTGTCATGACGCTTGAGCAGATGCCACGCACCGGACGCCCCGACAATTAGAGCGGTGGCGAGATATGCAGCCACCGTCATATGCGCCAGGCGATAGGGGAACGAAGGGTTGAAGATCACCTTCAGCCAGTCAACGGGCACCACGCGGCCATTGATAATTTCGAAGCCCTGCGGTGTCTGCATCCAGCTGTTGGAGGCGAGGATCCACGTCGCCGAGATGAGTGTCCCGGTCGCGACCATCATCGTGGCAAAGAAATGCAGGCCCGGTCCGACCTTCTTCCATCCGAACAGCATCACGCCCAGGAAACCTGCCTCCAGAAAGAAAGCAGTCAATACCTCGTTGGTGAGAAGTGGTCCGGTGATGCTTCCAGCGAATGCCGAATAGCCGCTCCAGTTGGTGCCGAATTGATAGGCCATCACCAGGCCGGATACGACGCCCATGGCAAACGACACGGCGAAAATCTGCGACCAGAAGTGATAGAGGTCGAGATAGACGATGTCCCTCTTCCAAAGCCACAAGCCTTCCAGAACCACAAGGTAGCTTGCAAGCCCGATCGAGATCGCCGGAAAAATGATGTGGAATGAAATGGTAAATCCGAATTGAATCCGCGCCAGTTCTAGTGCTGTCAGGCCGAACATAAATCCTCACTTTGTTCAAGAACAGGTGCCCCGGACGGTCTCACGCGGCTTTCTGTGGGATCGGCCACCCGAGCTTCGCGCGTACGGTGAGCAAGGCGTCGACCAGATGCGTCATGTGCTCGTCGGTATGGAAGGGGGACGGAGTTATGCGCAACCTTTCTTGACCTCGCGGCACTGTTGGGTAGTTGATCGGCTGTATATAGATGCCGTGCTCGGAGAGAAGCAGCTCGCTCGCAAGGCGGCACTGGTGTGCTTCACCGATGATCAGGGGTAGGATGTGGCTTTCGTTGTCGAGAACCGGCATTCTGGCCGCTCGTAACATCGTTTTGAGTTTTTGAACGTTGTGACGCTGCTGGATCCGTTTCCCCGGATGATTCTTAAGGTGCCGTACGGCAGCCAGCGCGCCGGCGGTGAGAGGGGGAGAGAGCGAGGTCGTGAAAATGAAGCTGTCGGAAAAACTACGAATGACGTCGATGAGCAGAGCAGGGCCCGCGACATAGCCGCCCATTACCCCAAAAGCTTTTGCAAGCGTTCCCTCGATCAAAGTCACGCGATGGGTCACACCATCGCGTGCGGCAATACCGCCGCCACGCGGGCCGTACAGGCCGACCGCGTGGACCTCGTCGAGGTAAGTGATTGCACCGTATTTTTCTGCAACGTCGCAGATTGCCGCGATCGGTGCGATATCGCCATCCATGCTGTAGACGCTCTCGAATGCCACGATCTTTGGACAGGCAGGATCCACCGAACCCATCAGCTCGTTGAGATGCGAGATGTCGTTGTGGCGGAAGATAAAACGTTCCGCTCCGGAACGGCGGATACCTTCGATCATGGAATTATGATTGAGAGCGTCGGAAATGATCGCGCAGTTCGGCAACAGGCGTCCGAGCGTGCCGAGCGCTGCGAGGTTCGATATCCAGCCGGATGTGAAGACCAGGGCGGCTTCCTTGCCGTGCAGGTCCGCAAGCTCGGTCTCAAGTTGGGCATGCAGCAGATTGGTGCCGGAGATATTGCGGGTGCCGCCTGTTCCGGCGCCCGACCGCTCGAGCGTACGGTGCATCGCTTCCAGCACGTCAGGGTGCTGGCCCATGCCGAGATAGTCATTGCTGCACCAGACCGTCACGCGGCGGCTCGAACCATCAGGGTGGTGCCATAGAGCCGTTGGGAATTCCCCAGCGATCCGCTCCAACTGAACGAACGTACGGTAGCGGCCGTCGAGCTTCATCTCGGCCACGAGTTGCATAAACCTTGCGTTGAAATCGAACGTTCCCGTCATGTTATCGTCCCCGCCTTCAGCGCCGAACACACGATCTGATATCTGGTCACCGGGTTCGGCTGGCAACGATTGAAGTGTGCCGAGTTGCAAGACGATCGGGCGAATCCGAAATATCGCGGCTTGAGTTCAAGAAAAACGCTGCAGGCCGAAAGGGTACTGGGGTCAATCCCGGCTTGCGGAAGCCGGTCGCGCGAATTTGAAATGCGCTGCTGGAGCAACGAACTAGGTGAGAGGCGTCATGATCCAGCAGAACAGGAGATCAGCAGTGCTGACAAGAAAGCCCAAGACACCTGGAAACGAAGCAAAGCGCCGCCGCGCATTTCCCAAGAGACTGGCTGATGTCGTCGACATTTCGAGCACAGCAGCGGTCGCGTTACTCCTGGCCGGCGTCGTTAGTCCGTCATGGGCCCAGACCGGCGCTTCGCCTGGGATATCCGCCTCTACGAAGTTGAGCCCCCAGGATTACAACTTCGTGGCCCAGGCCAATCTGGGCGCTCCCTTTCAAATCGACTCCGGCCGTATCGCGGAGAAAGAGGCTACGAAGGCGGAAATTCGCGACTATGCCCATCTGATGGTGGAGACCCATATTCCCGTTGTCGATGCGCTAAACAGGATTCTTCAGCGCAAGAACGTTGAGGCTCCCCCGAATACGCTCTTGCATGGCGCATATAGAACAATGATCTCGTCGCTCGAATCAGACCAAGGAGTGGCGCTCGATCGCGACTACGTTGAGGGGCAGGTCGACTATCAAAAAGGGAACGCGGCGTTGTTCCGTAACGAGATCGAAAACGGCTCCGACCCGGACCTCAAAGACTTTGCACGAGCGACCTTACCAAAGATCGTAGACCATCTCGGCCGCGCGCTGAAGCTCGCCGGAGAAAAAGACGCGTCGAAGTGACGCTTGTATGCCGACCCCAAAACGACGACCGTCAGTTAAGATGATTGCCATATGACAAAAAGCAAGAAGGGCGGCTCATTGCCGCCCTTCTTTGTAGCTGGATCGCAAGCTTGCTTTGCGACGTAGTCTGCTCATGGGCAGTCGTTGTGGCTATCCCACGCCCCGAGGGCGCGCCAGGCCGACCACGTTTGATAATCGGTCGCTGGATTGTAGGGATTGCCCGGCTCTGTGCTGCACCAGCCCGCGGTGCCATTGTCTGAGTTATAGGCGTTTCGGAAAGTTTGGCTTGGAGCCGCCGGTGCTTCGTGTCGCGCGAATGCCGGTGTTACCTGTGCCATCGAAGCTGCGACTAGCAAGGCTCCGAGAGCAGAAAAGATCGTCTCTTTCACTTTGTTGTCTCCGTTAATATAATGCGCAATGGGGCTCCGTTCGATGAGGGTTGTTCGGAGTGTCCTAGTTCGAACTAAGCAGCCTCGCGCGCCGAACAATTAAACAAAGCTTCAGACATCATGGGACGGCACGGCATTACGGAAGCCGATGATGTCGCGCGCAATCAGGCGCCTTGCAATCGTCGCCTTTCCTTCAACGGAAAGAGTGAGATCTCTTATCCGTGAGGGTTAAAAGTTTCACTGGTTGAATTCGAAGTTAGTTTCATAACCCTCAATTTAATGGCGTCCGGATCAAATCTCTTATTTTCTGCAGGCGAGCCTATAGGGCGAACTGAAGAGCCAACTTCGTACGGATCGGAGCGATTAAAATGGGTATCGAGGGACAATTCCGGTTGGTCAAAAATCAAACCGGGCGCCCACTGCAGCTTGCTAACGGCAGCCCCGGCAAGAACTATCTATCGGACATTCGTCGTTTCCCGATTCTCGAAAGGGACCAGGAGTACCAGCTCGCCAAACGTTGGCGCGAGCTAGGTGATCGCGAAGCAGCCGACCAACTTATCCAGAGCCATCTGCGGCTTGCTGCAAAAATAGCGATGGGTTACCGAGGCTACGGTCTCCCAATAGGGGAGATTATTTCCGAAGGAAATGTCGGCCTGATGCAGGCGTTGAACCGCTTCGAGCCCGAAAGGGATGTTCGTTTTTCGACTTATGCGATGTGGTGGATCAAGGCCTCCATCCAGGACTACATTCTGCGTTCCTGGTCACTGGTTAAGATCGGAACGACTGCCGCGCAGAGAAAGCTCTTTTTTAAACTGCGTTCGGCCAAGAACAAGATTGCCGCGCTCGAAAGCGGCGATCTGCATCCCGATCACGTCGCGTTGATAGCGAAGAATCTCGACGTCGCTGATCAAGAGGTCGTCGAGATGAATCGCCGCCTTGTGGGGGACAAATCGATTAATGCGCCCGTGCATGAGGGTGGCGAGACGGGTGAGTGGCAGGACCGCCTTATCGATGAATCGCCGTCGCCGGAGGCCATTGTCCTTGAACAGGACGAGAAGGGGCAGAGGCTTGGCGCATTAATGGCTGCGGTTGAAGTGCTCAGCGGGCGAGAACGTCTTATTTTCGAGGCCCGGCATTTGGCTGACGAACCAGAAACGCTCGAGCAACTTGCGGAAAAATTCAACATATCACGCGAGCGCATTCGGCAAATTGAGGTGCGCGCGTTCGAGAAGGTGAGAAAAGCGACGAGGAGCTTTGTTGCAAAGGCCCCATCGTTTGCCGCGGCGGTCTAACCGGATTTATCGAACAAGCGCTGACGGCCGAGGAAGCGCGGCCTCCGTTTGACAAAGGTATGGTCTGCAAACATGCGGCCGCCTTACTTTGGCTGCAGCGGGAAAAGGCCGGCTTCTTCGGTGGCAACTTGCCCCAGGACAGTCCAGTCGAGATCGCCGTAACCGCGTGCAATAGCCGTGATCAGCCGATCCCGTACGACTCCCACGGATGGCATCGGGGTTCCAGCGTTCTCTGCTTCCGCGAGCGCCAGGCGGACGTCCTTGAGCACGAGAGGCAGCATGAACCCGGGCGCGTAAGCTTGCCGGACAATTTTGTCGCCGTAGATCCTGTGTGCCCGCCCGCCAAACATCGTACTCGTCATAATTTCAACGAATGGCCCGGGGTCCACTCCGCGCTTTCGCACCACCGCGATTGTTTCCGCAAGCATCTCGAGCGCGGTTGCGGTCATCATGTTGCCGAGTAGCTTGATCAGGTTTGCTTCCTGCGGATCGCTCCCCGCGATAAAGGTTCGTTGCCCAAGGCAGTCGAAGATCGGCTGGCATCTTACCACGTCAGCTGGAGCGCCGGCCGCGACGATGAACAGCTGCCGCGCCTTGGCGGCATCGGGGTTACCGAAGACCGGCGCGGCGACGTAGCTTTGTCCCAGCCGCGCATGCTCCGCCGCGAGCTGGGAGGCGCAAGCGGTGCTGATGGTGCTCATGGACAGATGGATCGCCCCCAGCGTCAGGCCAGTGGCAAGACCATCAAATGGATGGTCCTTGCTGCCAACAACGACCTGCCGCACCGCGTCATCGTCGGGCAACATGGTGATGACGAGCTGGCAGTCGAACAAGTCGCCGATGTCAGTCGTGGCCTGGATGCCGAGCGACTTGAGCTCGGCGATCTGGTCTTTGCGGCGAACATAGGCGATCACCGGTCGCCTGGCGGCCGCGAGATTTTTAGCCATCGCGGTCCCCATACGGCCAAGCCCTATGAACCCTATTTCGCCCATGATCGGTGGGCGCAGGGGCTGAGACTCCGCGCGAGGTTCACCTGTCGAAGTGGAATGAGAAGCGGGCATATCGCCCTGCTTGTTTGAATCGGAATTGGACATAACGACACCTGATAGAGCAGAGCAGGTCCGCTCTCCTTTGCAATGTTTACATGTTGCGAATGTGGTGACGCACTGAATTCGCACTTGCCCCAGCTTGCTATGTTTTCAACGAAACATCGCAGAAGCTTCCGGAATCAAAGCGTGACGCCCAGTTGAAAGATGAAATTCGAAAACACGCCCTGGTGAGAAAGCGATCGGATCGAATGAACTGCAATTTAATGGTGCCGATGATCAGGCGACCTACATCGGTGTCAGGCGCACCAGCGCCGGACAATCCCTTTGGAGAAAAACCGATGACCAAGATAAAGACACTGACTGCTCTCGTGATTCTCTCGACCGCCGTCGCAACGCCGGTGTTCGCGAAAAGCGTGGCCTACCACAACCAGACCTTCCGTGGAGCCTATAATCAGATGACTGAACCGTCGTTTGAAGTGGCACCGACGCGGGCGGAACGGAATATCCAAAACTTTGGCTTCAGCGGCAGGGATCCGTCGCGAGTGGGCGGCTGGGATCCGTCGCTCAATCCCCCGAGCTGATCCAAATCGCAAGGCGAATGGGTGACATGTGTAGATGTGTCACCCATGCTTTGCGCCCACAGAAGAAGTCATGCAAGCGGAAGAAGCGACCCCAAGTGGCACGACGCGGATTCGCGGCGGATTGTCTGCCCGAAAACAGAGGCAGGTCGCGGAGTACATCGAACAACATCTCGCGGAGGAGATTTCTATCCTCGCGCTCTCAAGCCTGGCCAAGCTGAGCCCCCATCATTTTGCACGGGCTTTCAGGCATTCTTTCGGCCAACCACCCCATCGTTACCATATGATCCGGCGAATGAACCGGGCCCGAGACTTGCTGCTGCAATCAAAGCTGCCGGTGACGCAGATCGGCGTGCGGATCGGCTTTCGCGAAACGAGTTCGTTCACGAGGGCGTACCGCAGGTATTCAGGGATCACGCCAAGCGAGTTTCGGCGTCAACAGTTGGATTAGCCATTCCCGTCACTCTCCGTGCGCGGCAACAGCTCGATCTCACAGGCCTTTCCCGCGACGATCGCGGGCCAAGGCTGTATTGATGCACTCGATCAGGGCCGAGGCAGAAAAGGGTTTGTCGAGGAGGACCTCCGCGCCGGCCTTCGCGGCCCGGGCTCGTACATTCTCGCTGGGAAAGGCGGTGATAAAGATAAAGGGGGTGTCGTTGCCACGACCTCGTACGGTCTCCAAAAGATCCAAACCGCTCATTCCCGACATTTGCACATCCGCAACAACGCAAGACGAGTCGTCCAGGCAGGCCGACTGAAGGAAATCTTCCGCCGACGCAAAAGTATGAACCGCATACCCGAGGGAGTTGAGAAAATTATCGGCCGCTGTACGGACGGAGGCATCGTCGTCGATGACTGAAATTACCGGTGCTTCCAAGGCGCTCTCCTCGCGTCAACGGCTGGAGAGTGGGCCCTAAACTTCGATTTTGCTATAATACGGGGGTTTGTTTAACAGCAATATCATACGAGGATAACGGCGTCAGATACTTCGCGAACCGTGTTTCTGGACCGAAATGAACGCCTATTTTGCACCCCCGACAAGATACTCGATGACTGCTCCCACATCCTCCGGGGCAATTGCTCAGGTCTTGGTGCGGGAAATACCGAGCGCTTGGGCCTGTTTCAACAACTCGGCAAGCGATTTTGCGCGCATTTTTCTGCTGATGTGGCTCCGGTGAATTTTCACGGTGATTTCGGCAAGCCCCAGCTCGGCAGCTATCTGCTTGTTAATGAGACCGGAGGAAACAAAGGAAAAGATCTCCCGTTCGCGCGGGGTAAGGGTCTCAAAGCGCATTCGTAAGTCCGATACAATCTCTTCCTTCTCGCGGCGCTTGCCGTCGCGCTCAATCGCAGCGCGCACCGCGTCGAGCATGTCCTGATCGCGGAACGGTTTGGTCAAGAAATCGACAGCTCCTCCCTTCATGGCCCTCACGGTCATCGGAATATCCCCGTGACCACTCATGAAGATGATTGGGATATGAATGTCAGCCTTGGCCAGTTCGGCTTGAAAATCCAGGCCGCTCAAGCCGGGCAGTCTGACGTCGAGTACCAGGCAGCTGGCGGTCGCGGGAAGCTTGGTCTGCAGCATATCAGGCGCAGAGCCGAATAGTTGGACTTCAAGCCCGACCGATTGAAAAAGATTGCCGAGCGCCCGGCGCACCGTCTCGTCGTCCTCGACGACGAGGACGGTGGGTCCACCGCCGTCCGTCGTTGCGGAGGTAGATTTCGGGCGCTGTGCCATTAGATATCCTCCCTGTGCAACGGCAGAAGGAGCTGAAACGTGGCCCCGGGGCCGTCGTTATTTGAAGCAGACATCCGTCCACCGTGAGCTTCCACAATTGACCGGCAAATCGATAGCCCCATGCCAAGTCCACTCGATTTGGTCGTGAAAAAGGCATTGAACACGCGACTGGCGTTTTCAGCGGAAATGCCTATTCCGCTGTCGGCAACTCTCAGGATCAAATAGCCCGTATCGTCTTTGCCAGATTGAATCAAGAGTTCGCGCGGCCGGTCGGTGACCGGCTCCATGGCCTCGATCCCGTTCATCAGCAGGTTGATGATGACTTGTTGCAACTGGACCCGGTCGCCCAGAATCTCGGGCAATGCCGGCGCCAGCTCGGTTCGTAGCGAGACGCTATGCTTGACCAACTCGCGCTCGACAAGGGTGGCGGCTTCGTTGACGACCTGATTGAGTTCGAGCGGTAGGGTTTCCATGTCGGATTTTTTCGCAAGCGCGCGAACACGCCTTATCACGTCGCTGGCACGGCAGCCGTCTTCGATTACCCATTCCACAGACCGGCGCGCAGCAGCAAGATCGGGCTCTTCACGGTTAAGCCAGCGCAGCGATGCCTCCGCATTGGCAACAACCGCGGCAAGTGGCTGGTTTACTTCATGGGCTATGGATGCCGTCAACTCGCCCAGCATGGTCACCCGCGTCACATGTGCGAGCTCGGCCTGCGCCGTCCGGAGGTCGTGCTCCGCTTGCTCCGCGCGTTTCAAAGCGGTGATATCGGTGCCAGTGCCGCGATAACCGAGGAAGTTGCCGTTGACATCGAAGAACGGTTTGCCGCTGGTCCGAACATAGATACGGGAGCCGCTTTGGTTGATGATGCTATAGACGAAATCTCGAAACGGCCGGTAGGCATCAAGCGTCTCCCGGTGCCGCCGCCATTTTTCCGGTTCGGCTTCAAGATCGGCTGCGACCTCCCATCGCGTCACGCTCTGCCAGTGAGAGGGCACGAGGCCAGTCACATTGATGGGTTCGGATATCGCGATGATCCGATGGTCCGGACCCGTCTCCCAGAGCCAGTCCGAGGCCGTCTCGGCGTAATCGCGAAAGCGCTGTTCGCTTTCCCGCAGTGCCAACTCAGCGAGCTTTCGGTCTTCGATATCGGTTGCAGACCCATACCATTTGACAATCTGGCCTGATTTGTCGCGCAGCGGCTCCGCCTGGAACAGGAACCATCGATACTTGCCGTCGAAACGCCGAAGGCGGGCTTCGAGGTTGCCCGGTCTTCCGGACTCCCGTATGGCGCTCCACCTTATCAACATGGCTTTCTTGTCGTCTGGATGGAAGGCGCGAGGCCAGCCGATCTCGGCCTGATCTGGCGACAGGCCCGTATAGTCGAGAGCGGGTTGATTGAGGAAATCGGGCGCCCCGTCCGGTCCGGCACGCCAAACCAGGATCGGAATCGCATTGATGACAAGTCGTAGATGGTCCTGCGATCTCTTGATCTCGTCGAAGGCCTTTTGCAGCTTTTCATTTGCTTCGTACTGCTCAGTGACGTCTACATTTGTACCGACTAACTGGATCAAGTCCCCCTCGTCGTTGAGCACAGGATGCCCGACCGAACGCACATGCTTTCTCATCCCATCCGGAAGCACGATCCGGAAATTGATTTCAAAATCCGACTTGTCACGAATTGCCCGTCGGGTCGCCTCGATGACGCCAGGCTGATCCTCAGGCAGGATACGATCGTGATAGGTCTGCAGTAAGTCAGATTCCTTTCCCGCCTCTACTCCAAACAGCTGATACAACTCGTCTGACAAATATACGAACTCCCTGCGGATTTCATCCCAGGCCCAACTACTCGTATGACTCAAATGCTGCGTCTCCGCGAGATACGCCTCGCTAAGCCGCAATTTCCGCTCGGTTATTCTCGCGGCGGTCACGTCCGTTGTCGCCCCGACAAATTCTATTCCGCCAGACGGGTCTTTTACAGCGTGGGCCATCGCGTGGACGTGCTTCACAGAGCCGTCGGGCATCAGCAGCCGATATTGATGGTCGAAGTCCTTGCCTTCATTGGACGCGCGTTCAATGATCGCCCGGACGGCCGCACGATCTTCCGGATGCGTGCGTTGAATGACCAATTCGAGCGCCGGTTTGGTCGTTCGATCATATCCAAAGATTCGAAAGCTCTGGTCTGTCCAGAATATGTCTCCGCTCGATACATTCCATCCGAAGCTCCCGGTCTGGTTCAACCTCTGCGCTTCGGTCAAGTACATGTCGGCATGTCGTAGCGCTGACTCCGTCCGCTTCAGATCTTCAACCGCTCCCCGCAACTCGTCGCGCGAGCTACGGAGAGCTTCTGTCGCCTTGCTCTGTGCGGATATTACGAAGGAGACAATGAAGGATACGACGGCGAACAACACCAAACGCGGTGCTTCCGAGAGGTCTATTTCAAGAAAATTCCGCTTCCAGACAAAGAAATCCCGCGGCGGCGTGATGTCATACTGGAAAGCGATAAGCGCAATCGCTATCGCAAGCACCGCCGGACCGAATCCTGCGAGTGCCGCCGTAGCGATAACGGCGCTGAGCATCAGTAATCCGATGGGCTCAGCCATAAAAACGCGAGCCATGTAGTCTATTGCGATAGTGGCAATACCAACGAACAGGATCGGAACAGCATAGGCAAAGCCTCTATGCTTGGTCAGCCACGGGCTGCTGAAATCAAATCCGATCATTTCAGTCTTCCGTCATGATCAAACTCGACTCGCTGTCCTGGCCGAGCGCGCTGCAACGACAGCCGACCTCGACCTGGTTGTTGCGGCGGCGAGTGCGCTTCGATTGCACCGGCAGCTGGGCTGCATTCATCTCGGAATTGTTGGACGCCGAAAACTATGGCGGATGAAAAATGTAGCGGTACGTTCAGGAGAATCATGATTCGATCACGCCGCTTGCTTAGCGTTCCTCTTCTCCCCGGGGTCCAATTAAAGCACTTTGCAGCAATATCATCAATTCGTTCCGCCTATGACTCGATAAGATCCGGCCAATGGTAGCGCCGATTTCGGTGCTCAGTCCCCCGCGCTAGAAACGTTCGTATAGTGCACGGAACCCTTTCGATACGACGCTTCACCCCCCGTAGTATTGAGGCGCCGTCTCCACCTCGTTATTCATGGTGTCAGTCGGAATGCCCGACAGCAGGTGACGACGATGCTTATGACCTCGGCAAATCAAACTGAAGCGGAGGTAAAGAGCTGGACTGCCGTCGCCAGGTTCGCTTTACGCGGGTTGCGAGGTGACACATGAACTTCGTTTTGGTGAATGGCAGGATACCCTGTAGAAATTCCGCTTGTGCGTTGTGCGGTGAATCGATCAGCAATTCCTATCTACGCGAGTTGGGTACGCAGCTCTATTATTGCGACCATGAGTGCTACGCAGATCACTGCAACAGAGTCATGGATCTTTCGGGCTATACGCGAGCTGCCATAGCTGCCCTTGCTCCCAATCGTACGAAAAAATCACCCAAAGCGAAGTCTGTGCTCACTACGTGAGACCAGGTCTTAATCAGGCCGTCCGTAAACTCGTGGGAAGAAGGATCGCAAAATGAAAGTTCAACGCATCGTTAGGGATGTAGCCGATCGGCCCGGAACGGGATTCGGCCGTCCCGTTCCGGCGGCCTCGACGTCAGCCCTCAGGAAGTTTCATACGTCGCCCGCGTCTCCTGAAAGGTCCAGCCAGCGCGTGACCGGCATGCCGCTGGTACGTTCATCGAGAAACATGGCGGAGCTGAAAATACATGTAGATGGATTGCCCGTCCTTTTCCTTTTTCCCATTGAGGACGTTTCTCCGAAGAAGAAGCGTGGCGAGCTCACGAGCCACACGGATATCCATTCGGTGCTATCGAATTCGCTCGAGCGAATCGTTGGTAGGATGCGGGAGTCGGTTACGCGAGTAGTTGCCGCCTCGTCATCCCGCCCGGAGTTGACGGTGGTCGAGATGAACCCGGAAATGGACGCCATCGTGGCTCCATCTGCAGCGCAGACTACGCTGCGCGTCGGGTTGCTCGAACTTAATTTGATTGATCGGACCGCAAAGCGCGGCGAACGGCAGATCGATCTGCGACCGCGCGAGTTTCGGCTGCTCCGCTATATGATGGAGCGCAGTGACAAGCTACTGACCCGAGCACAGCTACTGCAGGACGTTTGGAACTACAAATTCGTTCCGCAGACGAACCTGGTCGATGTTCACATGGGACGGCTTCGCCGTAAGGTCGACGGTCCAAGCGAGTTGGCGATGATTCGTAGCGTACGCGGCGCGGGTTTCGTCTTGAATGCCAGCCCGCTCTCGCAAAATTAGTCGGCGGGTGCGGTGGCGTGATGACACGATGTCGTACCCTTTTTGCCAAAGCTAGTCGGAGCAAGGGAAAAATAGGCGTTTCCTTTCCTGACAAGATCATCCGGGGTCTCAAGCTCGCGATCTTGGCGTTGATCTTGTTTGGCGGGGCCTATGTCATCGTAAGCAGGGCCGTCATCGCTCTGGAGTTCGCGCAAGGTCCATCGATATTCGTCCCTTGAATCATCGTTGCTGTCTGAACGACAATTTAATGGCACTCTGGAAACGTCACTCTATTTCAGTAGTGCAACGAATGTACCGCAGGCCGCGCTTTCCCGAAGTGTTTGTTGAGAACGAGCGCTCCTGCCGCCTGGTTGGTCGATAAAAAAGGAGAATTGGTTATGACGAAGTTCAAATTGATTGGAGCGATGGTGCTTTCGCTCGCGATTGCGTCGCCGGTAATGGCGATGCACCAGAGGCATGACGGAGATGGTCATAATCTGCCGGTGCAAGACTCCGTTCACTTCGGCTATGGCTCGGGTCAGTGCGGCTATCACTCCGGCCGTGCTGGACTGTATGGAGACGGACTTTATCCCGACAATGTCTGTGCGGATGGCGGCTCTCATCTCATCTACTGATTCCTGAATTGGCCTCTCAAAGGCGCGGCCTCACCAGTGATAGGCTGTGCGATCGGTGCCGTTCCGCTTCTCTCTCAAAATTGTGAATGCGGAGCGGCGCTGCCGCGCCTAGATCCCCTCATGACGATAGGTGCGGAGTCTAGTATGGTGAGCAAGGAATATTTGAGCACGGCGCGGACACTACTGCGCATTGCTAGAAATATGACCGACGGGGCGATTGCAGCCCGGCTCAAGGCGCTTGCCGAAGATTACGAGCGGCGTGCTGGGCGGGCCGAGCTGGTAGAATCGGCCAAAGGCGTGCCGCCGATCGCGGTTCGCGGCGATGCGGCCGCCCGATTCAATTCCAGGTAAGGCGGCGTCGATGGAAACGGGTTCGCCCGGTTGTCTTAAGACCCTCATCACTGTCGTGAACCGATTGTAGAGGTGCAAGTTGAGGGAGTATTGCGCTATACTCTGTGCCCGGTTGTTGCGGTCGACCGGCTTTGCTGCGGCTTTTGTTTCGGTGATAGCGCTTCCCGTTTTTGGGCGCGATTTGGATGGACGCTACGCGGTTTCTCCGCTTCACGATTGGTTTGAGCATCTGGCGAGCGGCAAAGGTCTCTGCTGCTCGTTCGCTGACGGCTACGTCGTGCAGGACGCAGACTGGGAGAGCAAAGACGGCCACTATCGGGTGCACGTACCAAGGGTTGCAAATTCCAACGACGGAATCTGGGTCGATGTGCCGGACGATGCCGTGATTAGCGAACCCAACAGAGCGGGACGCACTATGGTGTGGCCGGTCTATAGCGGTCAGGGTGTGTCGATTCGCTGCTTCATGCCCGGGAGCATGACCTAAGGCATCAATTTACTGCGTAGCGCCGAAGTCTGGGAGCAGAAAAGATACGCGCGCTTCCTGCTTGTTTGTCGCCGTAGTTGGGGTCTCCGAATTATCGATGCTATCAGCGCGACCTAGCGGCTTGCCAATTTTCGGAGCCACGCTCCGGGGGACCGCCCGGAGCGAAATCAAGCGAGGAGGAGGACGCACTGGTCCTTCATGCGGACCTCGACGGACGGATTTGTGCCAACCGCGCGACAGCAGATCCGGCCGGGCCGCCCCAGCGATATCCTTTGCCGCTGCCCGAGCGCCTCAATATTTTTGAAGCATGTCGGCCGGGAAGGTTGCGTCATCGGGCTGGCCATTATTCAAGTCGGTCCAAACGCATTCGACTTGATCGCCCTTAACAACGTCGACGGTCATCAATGGTCCGCCGGAGCGCAGCCGAACGAGATCGCCTTGATGTAGTTGACTGCCGGTCGTCGCGTTGGTTGAAGAATCCGGGTCGGTGGCCGCGGACATGGCAGCGTCTGAGAACGGCAGACTTAGGATAACCGCGATTCCAGCGCCAACCATAAACTTCTTGCTCAAGCGCATGTGGAAACTCCTTTTTATCATAGGCGATAGGTGGGAATTCGATTGCAAGCCTTCTACTAAATTCCCTTTAACGGAACTGATCTGTGCATCGTCATTCGGCTGGCGCGGGTGGCGGCTCCACGCTGGAATTGACCTGATGCCGTTGTCCGAACAGCCAGATCTGCAGACGGTCGAGATACAGATACACGACCGGCGTCGTGTAGAGCGTGAGGACCTGCGACAGCGCCAGGCCGCCGACGATTGCATAGCCGAGTGGCTGGCGAATCTCGGAGCCGACGCCGGTCCCCACCATCATCGGCACGGCGCCAAGCAGCGCCGCCATCGTGGTCATCAGAATTGGACGAAAGCGTTTGATACAGGCCTGATAGATCGCTTCCTCCGTGTTCAAGCCTTCGGTTTGCTCCGCCTGCAGCGCGAAATCGACCAACATAATGCCGTTCTTTTTGACGATCCCGATCAGCAGGATGATGCCGACGATCGCGATGACGCTAAGATCAAAATGCGCGGCCATCAACAGCAGCAGCGCGCCAACGCCGGCTGAAGGAAGCGTCGAAATGATCGTGATCGGGTGAATCATGCTCTCATAAAGCATGCCCAGGATCAGATAGATGACGAACAGCGAGGCGAGGATGAGAATCGGTGTGCTCTTGAGCGATGCCCCGAAAGCCTGTGCGTTGCCCTGGAAGCTCGTCTGCAGAGATAGCGGCGGGTGCAGATCCTTTTCGACCGCATGAATATCGTTTACGGCCTCGCCGATGGCGGCGCCCGGTGCAAGGTTGAACGAAATTGTCACCGACGGGAATTGACCCGTGTGGTTGACCACAAGCGGCGCGACTTTGATCGCAGAATCGACAAGGGTCGATATCGGCACCTGCTGCCCACTCGATGACTTTACATAGATATTGCTGAGCGCATCGGGCGAATACTGGAACTTCGGACTGACTTCCAGAACAACGTGGTATTGCTGCAGCGTGGTGTAGATGGTCGAGACAATACGCTGGCCAAAGGCGTCGTCGAGCGTATTGTCGATCGTGTAGGGCAAGATGCCGTAGCTCGAGGCGACGTCGCGCTTGATGGTGATATCGAGCAGCGGCCCGGCGTTGAGCTGGTCGGTAGCCACATCGGTGACGGTGGGAAGTGCCTTGATCTTCTCATAGAACAAGTCCGTCCAATGGTTGAGTTCGCCGGGGTCGGCATCGTTCAGTGTGTACTGAAACTGCGTCTTGTTCAGCCGGGCGCCGATCGTGATGTCTTGGGCCGCCTGCATATAAAGCGTGATGCCTTGGACTTTCGCCAGGTTGGTGTGCAGGCGCGCCATGACCTTGTCGATCGGTCCGCGCTTGGCCTTGGGTTTGAGCTGAATGAACACGCGACCGTCGTTGAGCGTGTAGAGGCCACCACCGGCGCCCGTCGCGGCGGCCACCGAGTCCACAGCCGGATCCTTCATGATGACATCGAGCATGGCTTGCTGGCGCTCGGTCATGGCCTGGTAGGAGATATCCTGCGCCGCTTCGGACTGGCCTATGATCAATCCGGTGTCCTGCTGGGGAAAGAAGCCTTTGGGAATGATGATGTAGATGCATCCGGTTACAACGACCGTACCGAGCATCACCATCAACGTGATGAAGCGGTGCCGCAACACGATCTTCAGGCCGGCCTCATAGAGGTGGAGCAAACCATCGAAGCAGCGTTCCGAGAACCGGTAAAGCCGTCCGTGCTCGTGGCTCTCCGGTTTGAGCAAGTAGGCGCACATCATGGGCGTAAGGGTCCGCGAGATGACAAGCGAGAGCAGGAGAGCCACGCTGACGGTCATCGCGAATTCACGGAACAGAAGTCCGACATATCCGCTCATCAGGAAAAGCGGGATGAACACCGCGATCAGCGAGAAAGTGATCGCCACGACCGTGAAGCCGATCTCGCCAGAGCCCTTCATGGCTGCGTCATACGGCGACAGGCCTTCCTCAATATGCCGTGTGATGTTCTCGATCTCGACGACTGCGTCGTCGACGACAAATCCCACGGCGATCGACAAGGCCATAAGCGAGAGGTTGTCGAGGCTATAGCCCATCTCATAGAGGACCGCGAAAGTGCCGACCAGCGATAGCGGCACCGTCACGGCCGGAATAATGGTCGCCCAGAAGCTGCGCAGGAAAACGAAAATCACCATGACGACCAGCGCGACCGTCAGAATCAGCGTGAATTGGACGTCGTCGATCGACGCGCGGATAGTCTGGGTACGGTCGGACACGACATCTATCTTGACGGCGGCCGGGATCGAAGCCTGGAGCACCGGCATCATCTTCTTGATCCGCTGCACCGTCTCGACGACGTTCGCGCCGGGTTGGCGCTGAACCGCCAGAATGACGGCTCGTTTGTTGTTCTCCCAGCCGGCGATCAGTTCATTCTGCCCCGCGCTGATGGCGCGGCCAATATCGCGGATGCGGACTGGCGATCCGTTACGATAGGCGACGATCAGGTCGGCGTATTTCTCAGGATCGAAGAGCTGGTCGTTGGTATTGAGCGTGAAGGTCTGACGTGGACTGTTGAGCTGTCCCTTCGGAAGGTCGACATTCGCCTGGCCGAGCACTGTGCGGACATCCTCGAGGTTGATGCCGCGGGCTGCCAGCGCAGCTGGATCGACCTGCACGCGGACGGCCGGCTGTACCTGACCTCCGACGCCCACAAGGCCGACGCCGGAAACCTGCGAGATCTTCTGCATCAGAATGTTCTGCGCATAGGCGTCGACGGTGGTGATTGGCAGACTGTCCGAGGAAACGCCGAGCACCAGGATCGGCGTGTCGGCCGGATTGACCTTCCGGATCATCGGAGGATACGGCATGTTCTTGGGCAGGTACGCGGTCGCAGTCTGGATCGCCGAAAGCGTGTCGCTGACCGCGCCGTCCAGGTTGCGGCTCAATTCGAACTGCAGGGTAATCTGGGTGTAACCGAGCGCGCTCGAGGACGTCATCTGGGTGAGGCCGGGAATCTCGCCGAATTGCAGCTCCAGCGGCGATGCCACGGTCGCTCCCATGGTCTGCGGGTCGGCGCCCGGCAACTGCGCCGTCACCGTGACTGTCGGATAGTTGATGTTCGGCAGCGCCGCCACCGGCAGCAGCGGATAGGCGACAAGGCCGCCCACAAGCAACCCGACCATGGCCAGGATAGTGGCGATCGGCCGTTCGATGAAAGGTGCGGAGATATTCATGGGATCGGCGCCTGCATCGCGTCTTGGGCGGCTGCTTCCTCGGCAGCTTTGCCGTGCAATAGCGTGACGTGAGCGTCTGGCTGTAGCTTGTATTGCCCGTCGACCACGACCTGCTCGTTGGCATCGAGTCCGGAATCGATGAGCGCCTGGCCGTCGGTGATTTGCGCGACCTTGATCTGCTTGATCGCAACAGTGTCGTCAGGCTTGATAACCCAGACGTAAGGTCCTTTCGGGCCCTGTTGCACGACCGCTGCCGGAACAGTCAAGCCGTTGTGCCGCGTTTCAAGGAGCAAGCGCGCGTTGACCAGCTCACCCGGCCACAGCCGTTCGCCCTTATTGGAAAAATTCGCCTTGAGCTGGATCGAGCCGGTCGTCTGCAGTATCTCGTTGTTAACCAGGCCGAGCTCGCCTTCGTCCAGCTTGATCGTATTGTCCTGGTTGTAGGCAAGAACCCCGAGCGGCGCCTTGGCTTTTTCCTGTTGCAGTTGAATCTGCGGCAGCACGGTCTCGGGAAGTGTAAAGATCAGCGAAATCGGGTCGATCTGCGTGACGACGCACAAGCCGCTCGCAGTTGACGGGCTGATGATGTTGCCGACGTCGATCTGACGAATGCCGACCACGCCGTCAATCGGTGCGGTGAGCCGCGTATAGCTGAGCTGCACCTTGGAGGCCTCGATCAGCGCCTGGTCGGTCTTGATCGCTCCCTGCAGCTCACCCACTTGCGCATTCTGGGTCTCCATCAGCTGGGGTGTTGCCCAGCCTTGGTTTCCCAACTGATTATAGCGTTTTTGATTCGCCTGAGCGTTGGCGAGTTGAGCCTGATCGCGCTCCAACTGCCCGGTGTACTGGTCGATCATTGCCTGATAGGGGCGCGGATCGATTTGCGCAAGCAGATCGCCCGCATGCACTTTTTGGCCTTCGGTGAAGTTGATGCTGATGATTTGCCCCTGGATCTGGGCACGCACGACGTCGGTGTTGTACGCAATCACCGTTCCAACACCGACAAGATAGACCGGGACGTCATGTTGGGTAACGGTCGCAGCGACGACTGGCACCGGCGCCGGCGGAACTGGCGCAGCCTTGGCCTCTTCCAGTGCTCCAACGTGCAGCTGGTAAAACAGACCGCCGGCCGCGACGACAGCGGTCACTAAGGCGGCGGCAATGATGCCCTTCTTTTTCATGGTCGCTCTCGCTCGTTGATCAGGAATTGTTTACGGCACGGTGCCCGTCGTCGCTGCGGCTCCCGCCCCAGGCGATACGCTCGTCGTCGGCACCGCTGCCCAGGAGCTGACCCCGAGATTGTTGATCTCTGTGGAGTCCAGTGGAATTCCGGCTCGAGTGCTCGGCGTCGCGGACGGTGTTGAAGTTGAAGCCGATGACGAGGCAACGCTGGTTGCGCCCGAGCCGCACATTCCTGACAATCCTGCCGTTGTCGTCATTCCGGAGGTTGCCGATAATCCGGAGGTCGCGGATATTCCCGACGGCATTGCCGATGCAGCGCCAGTGCCGGATGTTGCCGTGGCCATTGTGGAGGCGGTCGCGGGCGGTGCGGCCCCATTCAACGTGACGCCACCCCCATCATAGCTGGAGGGCGATCCGAACATTGCCGTTGTCGGAGTTCCCAAAGTCGAGCACGCGGTGCCGCCTGCGCCTGTCGGGTAGCTCGGCAGCGAACTGACTATAGGTGATGAGGGTACTGCAGCCCCCATCGGAATTCCGGTCCCGGCGACCGGTGTACCAGGATCGCTTCCGAGCGGCGAGGTAACGCCGAGCGGAGGCATGGTCGTGCCCATGCCGACCTGGCCGAATGCGGCGCTCCCATAATAGCAAGCGGAAAGCACCGCGATGATGAGCAACGGCCTCATAAAGGACTCCCTGGATGAGCGGGTCTAGCGCGACGATCCGACCGCGACGGATTTCCCGCTCGTGCGGTGCATCGAGCTCGTTATGCGATGTATCGAACGCTTCATTGCATTCACTTCCATCAAAGTTGGCATGGGGCGCCCGCACTTCGATTAAATAAGGATTCATGCTGCGTGCGTTACCGGACTAAAAGCTCCGGCTTTTTCCGAATGGCACGGCGCCACCGGACCTAAGGGGCTTGTTCCACGAGATGGACGCCGGACCGACTGCCGTTCAGCGCTATGCAATCGTCCAGCGTTCTTCCACGGGCCACGGCAACTCTTGATCCCGTGAACGCCGGAACTTCGAGCGTTGGCTTACTAACGACCCGCGATGCCAGGCACGAGGGTCGGGATTCCTGTAACGTTTGCTGTGATTCCTGAAACGTTGCCGGGGATCGCCGTCGTTGCGGTGAAAGTTGGCAGCGGTGCCGTCGTGACGGGCGTCGCCGGAATTGCCGGCGGCGCGACACCCGGTCCTGCTATGCTCGCAAACGGCGATAAGCTCGGCGTCGGTATCGTTGCCCAGGAGCCCACGCCGAGATTGGCGATTTCCCAGGAAGCCAGTGGAATCCCGGTT